>OMGQ01000029.1_pt1 | contig 218752 bp, 190 predicted proteins | sample 1646071 | NCBI WGS metagenome assembly OMGQ01 (sample SAMN05578585, study PRJEB25193) | human gut metagenome | biome: Human Microbiome; feature: human-associated habitat; material: feces | host: Homo sapiens | place: USA:Birmingham
ATGTCCGGGGGCAATACCGGCTTTATGAGGAGCGCCGCAGGCTGGAGGCTGAACACCAGGCGGAACAGGACTATGTGAAAGAACTGGAGCGAGATATCAAAAAGCTGGAGAACAGGAAGAGCCGCAAGTAATTTTCAGTCTCAGGCCGTTAAACGCTTCGGTATATGGTGATGTATTTTCTTTGAAGAAAGCAGCAGTATTCTGTTCCCCCGCACTTTTTGATTTTCTGACACCCATTATTGACAATGGGTTGTTGACGTATCGTCATTCTTGAGAAACAGGTAATTCCTGTGCCCGTTTCTGGGCCATGTTCATCAGGAAGCTCATTTGATCCGTGGAGTCCTTACTGATAACATCATTCAATTTCCAGAAAAATTCTGCCACTAGCGCATCATTGCATTCTTTCTGAATCCTGTCTTCCATGGCAGGAAGCAATAGTTCTTCCTCCCTGGTTTCAGCCGGATAGGTGGCAATGACATTATCAGTGATATTTGACAGGGGCAAGATGACTTCGTTGAGATACCCCTTATTCAGTTCATCACAGGTTGCCCCCCATTTTTTCATCAATGCATCATGTCTCTTCCCGATGATGTCGAGGTAATCCATGGCGTCATTGTAGGTCGCAAGGGACAGAATCTCCTTTTCCATCTCCTGTTTCAATTCATCCATCTCCTTGAGGCACTGGCGTTGCACTGTCTCGACTTTTCGTTCGTATTCCTTCGCCTTGCCAAGGTAGTCATCCAGTTTGTAGTAGGCACGGATTTTTCTGTACAGGGCGTCCTTGAATTCCTGAGATGTCCTGGCTGCCCATTGTTCGGACGGATGGGATGCAGAAGAAGGGACGTCAGTCTGGGACGATTGTTGCCATAGCCATACGCCGGCAAGTACAAGAATGATGACGGCAACAGTGACTGCGTAGGAAACGGATTTTCCGGAAGCTCCCGTTTCCCGTAATCCTCCGGGTTTCCCCTGTTGCAGCCATTCCTTCCACTGTCCGGCTGTCTGGCAACGCTCTTCAGGCCTGAGCCGCAGGTTCCGGTCAATGGATGCCAGCAGTTCCCGGGGCCATGGCTGGGAAAGAGCCATGCCCGAGAGCGGGGCGACATCATCCCGCATCAGCCTCCTGTCGGCCGGTTCGACGGAAATTCCCGAGATCAACTCGTACCAGGTCGCGGCCAACGCATAGAAATCCGTCCATGGGCCGATTGCTCCTTTCCCGGTGATTTGTTCCGGGGAGGCATAGGCATACGAGAACTCTCCCTGAGTAATCGTACAGGTCACTTCCGGCTTGTTGAGCGCCGCCCCGAAGTCGATCAGCACCGGCAGCCCCCGTTCGTCAAAGAGGATGTTGCCGGGTTTGATGTCGCGGTGGTAAATGCCCTTGCCATGCAGATAGTCCAGGCCACCCAGCAGGAGCAAAAGCCACTCGGCGGCTTGCTCCGGGGTTATAGTGCTCTTCCCGGAAGCGGCTTCGTCCATGCGTTCCCGTAGCGAACCGCCTTCCAGCCACGGCATCACATAGAAGATGCTGCCATGGGACTCGAAGACGTCGTAGACCCGGACGATGCGTTCATGGTTCAGGGAAGCCAGCGTTTGCGCTTCCTTGCGGAGTGAATCCATAGCCGTCCGGTAAGCCTGCCGGGACGTATGAGGCAACGGGATGATCTCTCCCGTATCCGAATCCCGGCTGCACAACCCCAGGGGGAAACATTCCTTGAGAACAATGTTGCGCCTGAGCTGGCTGTCCCAGGCGATGTAGGTGATGCCGAAGCCTCCCTGGGCCAGCGCCTTGAGCAACTTGTAATTGCCCAGCAGAGATCCCGGAGGCAATGCGAATCCGGAGGCGTCCATACAATCAGGCAAGCGGGGGATTGCCGAGCCTCGGCACTTCGTCGGCCAGGAACTCCTTCAGGGTCTTGCCCTGGGAGAAGGCTTTTTTCTCAAGAACCTTGCGGGTATCCGGGTCGAGCTTCAGGGTAATCAGCGTCTCCTCTTCCACCTGCACCCGGCTCGGGAGAGTCAGCGGGAGCTGCTTGATGAGTTCCCGGATGATGTGTTCCTTGGCGGCGGGAATGGGCTTTTTCGCCATCCAGTTGCGGACGGTCGCTTCCGTAACGAAACATCGTTCGGCGAGCCATGCGTAGTCGAAACCGTTGGCCTTGAGCCACAGCTTGACATTCATTTTCAGCTCATCCTGATTCACTCCCGCCATGTTTCGGAATGTAGCACTATCGCTCAGGAATGGCAATACGGTTATATAGCATCCCTATTTTTGAGATTAAAATGAGATTTTCAGGTTGACTAAAATCGTAAAAAGGAGATATACAGGCAATGTAAACGAGATGCCGGCAATGAAAAGTATCATCCAGTTCACCTGTCCCCAGTGCGGAGGCCATCAACTGATGCTCGTCGAACGGGCCATGCACCGTTATGTCGTCCAGAGTCTGGAGGCCGATCGTCAGGGAGGGCTGGCTGTCGGACACAAGGTTCTGGTGGACGATTTATGCGGAGAGCCGCTGGGGTACCGCTGCGCGGACTGCCGTCATCCGGATTGCCATGGGAATGATTCATCGGAAGGGTTTCAATGGCATTCCCTGAAGGAGGTGCAAAGCGCCGGAGTCATTACCTGGCCGGACGGGATGGAAACGGTAGAACACCGGTGCATGGTTTGTTTCCCCGACGGGAAGATGACGCCTGTGATCGTCGAGGTCGTTCATCCCGGTACTCTCACCGAGAAGGAACGCCGCACCGTTCTGGAACGTGAACGGGCAGCGCATGGCATCCTGATCAGCCAGTCGGATTCCGGTATTCGAACGTTGGCCTGCCGCAACTGGAAGCGGGTCAAAAGACATGTTCTGCAATCAATAACCAACGACATGTGATCACATGAAGAGAAATGAAATATATAAAATCGGGTTAGCGACTGGACTGGCCATTGTGACCACCTCCCTATTGTCCTCCTGCGCCATCCTTGTCGGGAAGAGCGCTCGGGAGCTTAGCAAAACTGAACCAGGCAGGGAGATTCTGTTTACGTTGATTTGCTCCGGATTGTTTGGTTATTCGATCTTCCTGGCGCTCTACTGGTTGTCCGAGCATAAAGAACCGGCTGCAATCAAGGACTTCAAGACGATTGCCATTGTATTCGCCGTGGTCGATCTCATCCTTGCCGTGATAGACTCCGGTTTTCTTGCTTTGCTGGAATTGGCGGCCATTGTCCTGGTTGCTCATAAAGTTCTGAATTTCACACTGGGTAAATCATTCGGGGTATTAGGCATCAGTATGGGAATTTCTCTTGTCGGGGGAATTCTGGCAGCAGTGATTTTGGGTGTAGAGATATAAACGCGATAAAGGATAATGGGAACAGGAGTCCACAGACGAAAAATTCGGCTTCCCCGGGTCATTATTCTGATGGCAGCCTTGTTGTGTCTCTGCAGTACCTACAATGCTTCCTCACAGATATACAGCGGAGGCGGGGATATAAGAGTTAATGAAGGATGGGGAGACACTTTGGGCCCTCACTACACGATCGATGAATTGTCCAGGTTCATGTATCTTGCTGTATCGAAAGGCCAGGACAAAGAGGTTCTAAGACTGATACAGGAAGGCGCTGATATTAACGCCAGAGACCAGGGAGGCAGAACATTCCTTATATGGGCTTCGATGGGAGGACATGATAGAATTGCCAGGATACTGATTGATGCCGGGGCAGATGTTCATGCGAAAGATGCAAAAGGTACAACAGCTCTCATGCTGGCCGCCACATGGGGATATGATACCATCGTTCAGATGTTGATTCTGGCAGGGGCAGATGTTAACGCAACAAGTAGCGGACATGAAATCACTTCTCTTCTGGCAGCTTCGGCCAAAGGTCATGCTGAAATTGTAAAGATGCTTATTCATGCAGGAGCCGACATTAATGTCAAAGGATTCGAAGAAACAACTCCCCTGATGATAGCTTCGGCCAACGACCATGAACAAGTAGTCCGAATACTGATTGATGCGGGAGCTCATCTAGAAGCACAAAATGAATTTGGCAAGACTGCCCTCAAATTGGCTTTGGATAAAGATCACGATAATATCGTGAAGATATTGAAAAGAGCAGGCGCCAGAGGAGACTGGCTATGGATAAGCCTTTTGTACAGCATAATTCTGGGAGTGGTAATGTTTGTAGTTATTGCCGTGTTTTCAGCTGTCGGGAAAAATGGTGGATACAAAAGACTTATTCTATGGAGTGCCGGGATAGCAGTAGCTGACATGTGCTGCAATTTAACATTTGGTGGCTGGATACCGTATTTTATCCATGAATTCAGGTTCTGGGGAATCCTTGACAGATCACTCAATTTCCCTTGGGGAGTGTGGTATTCATTCTTAATGATAAGCCTTGGAATTCTGGTCGAAATTCGGACTGCTTGCGACTTTAAATGGTCTTGGGGACGTTCTTACGTTACTCTTTTCAGTATTTTGGCTCTAACTCTTTTCACATCTTATCATGCAGGCAAAATCCTGCCGGGAGGCAATTAACACAAATACAAACATAACAATGAATACAGTACGCCAAAGACAAAGACTTGGGATAAAAAGGAGCATTCTTACTGCTCTGCTGATGGGGTTTTGCTTCCTTTTTTATACTCCTGAGGCGTTTTCTCAAGATGAGCCCGGTTCTCCTCCGAAAAAGTCTGGTTTGGCTGAAGATATGGAGAAAGGTATTGCGCAGGCTAATCAGAGATATGGACAGCAGCTTTACCAGCAGTACATGGGAGGAGCCACTACAGCCAAGGAATGTGCTATAGGAGTCCTACGGATGGAAAATGCTATTGCTGAAGCTGAGGGAAAAGGAGATACGGCCCAGGCTAATGCGTTGCGCCAGCAGCTTGCTAGGGCTCAGAGCAACAATGAATGGTCGATAGGTCATTTACAGCAGAAAGCTAATGTCGGGGATACGAGAGCACAGAGAGAACTGGATGAATACTACGCATTCATGAAAACCGTGGAAGGTTCTTCTCCTGGGGAGGCGTTTCCATTCCTCATCAGCATCATCTCCGGTCTATTGTTGTACGGGTATATTGTGCTGCTTTCTCCCAAGGATGCTACAATAAACCGGAAAACATTGATCCCGTGGTGCGTTGGTCTGGCCATCTTCGATATGCTTGGCAACTGGGTGAATCAGTCATGGCTCTTTCTCTTCGTTGAAATCCTGGTCATCCTTGTAGTCGCCCGGAATTTCCAATGCTCATGGAAACGTTCCTTTGCCATCCTGGGCCTCATGCTTGTTTCAATACTCATTCTGGGAGGACTGTTGCCATTATTCTTCTGATGCGCTTTCTCTCGTTCAGTTCATGAATCTACACTTTGATGCTTATGATTTCCTATTACCTTGCTCGACCGGGCAGCACACAGGAAGGACCTTTTTCCGAAGACGAGCTAAAAGGGTTCTATCATCAGCGGACTCTTCCCCCCGGGTCTTACGTCTGGACAGAAGGATGGGATCAATGGCGTCCCTGTGAAGACGCCTTTGAATGGTTTATTTCCAGCGCCAAGCTGCCGCCTCTTCCTCCACATCCCGGTTCAGAAGGTACGGCATCCCATTCGAACACATCGTCTGCTCATGCGGAACAACATGAGAAATCCTTTTCTCCAGATGAAATGAAGGCATCGACGGCAAAGGAATACAGGTCCTTGTCAGATTGGATGCAGAACCATGAAATTCTGAATCAGATCCATCGATGGGGATTGCGGGCATTACAGGTAAAAGGGCAAACGTACGGAATAAACCATTATACTGTCTGTGTTATTGGACTGATGCTGGTGATCATCATCCTTTCGGTTGGTGCGAAGAAGCCCGCTGTTCCCCAGTATGAATCAAATGCGTGGATACAGAACAGTATGGGTGGGGGCGACAATTCGGACTATCAGTTGCAACAAATGATTCGTGCGGCCAATAACTTTTACGAAAACAATGCCATGGAGATCTGCAAAAAATGCGGAGGAAGCGGAGTTGTAACGCCGGGCAGCGGAAGGGCTCTCTGGAATCGAACGGAATCAAATCAATACCGCATGCCTTGCCCGCAATGTGGCGGAGCTGGTGAAGTACCACGATCCCGGAATTCGGGACGTTTCAATGACGGCACTTATCAGGGAAGCGGCTGGTAAACTCTGACAAAATCATGAACGATTATCATATAACACGCCCCGATGGTACGCAGGAAGGACCGTTCTCGGAGGAAGAATTAAAAGAACTCTACCGGAACAGGAAGCTTCCGCAAGACTCTCTGGTATGGACTCCCGGCTGGGATACATGGAAAATTTGTCAAGATACGTTCTCCTGGTATGCAGTACCTCCTCCCTTGCCAATATCGATAGCACCACCACCAATACCAGCTGATTACATAGCCGTTATTAATGAAAATCTTATGGAGCAGTCCAATACTGGGGGTGTAGTTTCGGGTATATGGGAAGGAGTATGTATAAATACAACATATGGGGGCAGTGCTCCAATAGAAATAAGTATACAACAAAATGATAATATAATTACCGGTTATATTTCGATTAAAGGTAATGAATTGGGAGGTAGTGGTGAAATAAGTGGCATGACCAATGGGAATTCTATTACATTCACCTCTCCCGGCGATAACGACACCATGACAGGTATCCAATGGGAAGGAGTTATTACCGGGGAAGAAATAAATGGAACCTATTTGGTAAATCCATCCTTGCATGGAATCTCTATTGGGATGGAACAGCAATACGGAGTCTTCAATGCAAAAAGACAATAGTACGATAAAGTAATATCGCATGCTTCTCTCATAATGCGAAAGTGCATAAGTATATGCATACAATCTGAAATTCAGTATGTTTCAATGACGGTTCTTATCAGGGAAGCGACTGATAAACTCTGACAAAATCATGAACGATTATCATATAACACGCCCCAATGGTACTCAGGAAGGACCGTTCTCGGAAGAAGAACTGAAGAAGCTATATCAGGATAGAAAGCTTCCGCCGAATTCCCTGGTATGGACTCCCAGTTGGGCAACATGGAAAGCTTGTGAAGATGCGTTCTCCTGGTATGTAGCTCCACCGTCTCCACCAACAACTGCAACACTACCACCATTGCCCGTTGCACTGAACAATGGCCAGGAAAGGAAAACCTCTCCCTTCCTTCAGGATGCATGGTTACATATGGCAATAGGAGCCGGTTTAATTGTGGTTTTTGTGATCTGCATCAATTTATGGCCTCAAGTGAGATTCTGGCGCTTTCTGATATTAATAGGTGCTATTCTTATATTCAAAGGCTTTGGATCGTTCCGGAAGCATTCCAGAGCGAAAGGAGGAGAAACACAGGCTGCACCCGTTCGGTCCGTCCATGCTCATGGGCGACATAAAAGCAGTATCATTGCAGGTTTGCTGGCTATTTTTCTGTGGCCCGTTGGAGCTCATAAATTCTACAATGGAAGCTGGGGATGGGGGATCATATATATTGTGATCATTGTTGCTGCATTCATTAATCCTAATCCGGCGCTTGGGATTTTATGGATTTCCGAATTCATCCTTGCTCTCATTCAAGGCATATGGTGGCTGGCAAACCCGGTCGCTTATCATAGAAAGCACAATGAAACCATACCAGCCCCGATGAAGTGGTAATGAAAAGAAAGGGATTCTTATCATGAAAGACAAATCAATTAAACAACCGTGGCCTCGGAGCGCCAAGGTGACGGTGTGGGTGCTGGTGGTACTGTTAGCTATTGTGTTGCCGCTTGCATATATCCTCATTCCTGATCCTCCTGTTGTCTATATCCCGGATGTAATACATACAGAGGAGCAAGACCCATCTGATATTGAAGACATTCCCATGGAGACTCCCGCCTTAGTGCCAACGGAGGAGGATGTTCCTATCATTATGCCTGATCTTGAAGATATTGAAAAAAATGATCCTATTTATCAGGAGTTTGAGATCTCTTGATGGGAAGCATCAAGATCACATGGTATAGATACACAACACACTGCTGTATAGTAGGCTACAATAATTGAGTGTTTTCTGAACAACTCAACGAAAGGAAAACATCATGAAAGACAAATCAACCAAACAACCTTGGCCCCGGAGTGCGAAAATCACTGTGTGGGTATTGGGAGTAGTGCTTGCACTTTCCTTCGTATGGCATATGTCATTCCGAATAGTAGCTTATGACTATCTCTGCAACCTTGAGCGAGAACTATCAGGTTATAAAGTAATAGAGGATTATTCCAAGTTTGATGCAGAAAATGACGTGAAGCTTGGTATCAACAGAAAGGAAGGTTATATGCTAGGGGCTAATGGAGAGAAACTGGACATACCGTTCGAGTTCCTGGAAATAAGCCCGGATGTATTCACTGCAGCCCAATGGGAGAGTGAGAGGAAAGCATTTAAGTTTTGCTTCCCTCTTCTATCCGAATAACCTAAAGCAATACCTTGCCGTTCCTGGCACGGAACGGCAAGGTATTGCTTTTTTAGCTGTCAGACACGATAATGTGCGTATCAATGTATTACGAACGTTTACAGCTATCAGCACAGAGGGAAAAAAGCGCCTCCACGATTTATGGAGCCGGGTACGACAAGTTCATGTCCACTTTCCCGGGGCAACGGGATGTGAAGATTCTTCTTTTCTGAAATAACACCTCCCTCACCGTCATATATACCAGACACAGGAACTTACCTGCCTGTCATTATTCACAAAAGCCGCCATGTTCCCATACCGGGCATGGCGGCTTTACCGTATCCACCCATCAACAACGAAAGAACAACCATCATGGCTATCAAGCTCATCGCCAACTACAGCAAACGCCTCGGACTGCCAGGGTATTCTTCCCACCAGTTCGAAGTCTCCATCGAAACCGAAATCCCCCACACATCCGAACTGGCTTCAGAAACCGAACGCCTCTACGGCTCCCTTCAGGCTGCCGTCGATGCTCAAATCCAGCAAGTCGGATTCGTCCCAGACGAACATTACGGCACACAGGCTACACAAAGGCCAGTTCCCGGGGCTTCCTGCTCGCAGACGACACCTGCATCATCTGTGAGACAAACGCCACCTGCAGGAGCTCCCGAGACCTCTGTTGCAACCGTTCCCGCATGGAAGTGCTCGGAAAAGCAACAGTCGCTCATCCTGGAACTGGCCGGGAAAGTCGGGCTGGATGGCACTGCCCTGAACGAACTGGCTACCCGTAGATTCAACAAGGTCGTTGCCATGCTCAACCGCATGGAAGCTTCCGGGCTGATCGACGAGCTGATGAACCGCTCCGGTGCGACATCCAAACGCTCGGCATCAGGCAGGAACAACTACACCCGCCGTCCCGCTACGACCTATGCCGGCAACTCCAACCCGTACTGACCATGATCGCTCCCGTAACCTGTCCCATACGTTCATCCTCCCTGCCCCCAGCTATCGCATTGGTGAAGAAGTTTCCTTCGGAAGCTTCTCCTACTTCTGCCATACGCCCGGACTACCTGTCTCCCTCCTCGGCCAAATCGTACCTGTCGTGTTCCCTTCGTTTCTTCTTCGAGAAAGTGGCACAAATACGGAAGCCGACGACGGTCGCTCTACATGTCGGCAAGGCCATCCACGCCACACTCCAGTCCTTCAACATCGCCCGGTGGCGGGGAGAGGACAGCAGTGAGACGGCCATGGAAGAAGCCTTCTCCGCCCACTTTCTGGAGCTGGAGAAGGCGGAAGGCCCTGTGGACTACGCCGACGAAGAAACGAGACAAAAAGTCCGTTCCTGCGCTTGGAACACGGTCAAGGCCTACATGGCCTCCAACGAGGTTGTTTCACAGATGCCCCTGGGAGTGGAAGTAGGACTGTCGGCTATCATCCCCGGCCTGCCGGTTCCCGTGCGAGGCGTCATCGACCTCGTCCAGCACGACCTGACGGCAGTAGATTACAAATCCGCTGCCGCCAAACCGGACGCCGGGCATGCCGCCTTCGATCACGAACTTCAGCTGGTCACCTACCAGATGATGATCGAAGAAGCCACGGGAGACACGCCTCCGTCACTGGATCTGATCTACCTGGTCAAGACAAAGACTCCCCAGGTGATCCGCGTCAAGACCCCACCAGCCAACGAACAGCGCAAGCAGCGCATCACCGACCTGTACAGGATTGCCTACGAAGGCATCACTACCGAACGTTTCCATCCACAGCCCGGGATGCAATGCTCGTGGTGTCAGTACATGAAGGAATGCTCCGGATGGTACAGGCAGTAAAGGAATGAGATCCATTCAGAAGCCAACCATACGGTAGGCTTCTTTTTAGCCTTCTCGAATGGAGGCAGTACTTGGGAACAGTTTCTTTCTCATTGAGAATTTCTTACTTTGATATGGCCTTTTGATACGCCTCTTCAATAATATCCGCACACTTTGCGACGTCTTTTTTTATATCGCTCTCCCAAATTCTTATCACGTTCCACCCCTCATTTTCCAAATGAACGGTCTGCTCCTTATCTCGTTGGATATTACCGAGAATTTTATCCCGCCAAAACTGCGTATATTTATCCAGTTCTTCCTCTAACGACGATAAGCCTCGGATTGCCCAGTTATGTCCGTGCCAGAAGTCACCGTCACAAAAAACCACAATTTTCGCCCTCGTAAAAACCACATCCGGTTTGCCTTTGAGAGATTTTACGTTTACTCGATAACGCAAACCGCGTGCCCAAAGAGCGTGGCGAAGCGCGAGTTCTGGTCTCGTATTTTTGGACTTCACCGCAGACATAATCTTATGGGTCATTTCTAAAGTCCTAGACATATGCATCTCCTAAGCCACAAAGTCAATCGTTACAGAATACCGCCGCTACTCCAACGGCTCCGAGCGCGGTTTTAATATGTTTCTTATCTGCCACAGTGAGACTGTTATTCGTGGCAACAAGATGAAGGCATATTTCAGGCGTTTTCCCATCTACTGATAGTCCTGCTTCTCTCGCTATTAGTTCTAGAGCTTTCCTCAGCGCAGTTTCCCATTTTAGAACGGTTCCACCACTGATGACAAAAATACGACCGTCATCAGAGCGAGAAACCGATACCCGTGAGTCTTTTCCTGTGCATTGTTGAATAACAAACGATGGTACTCCGTATATTCGCTGAATGGTGTCAGTCGGAGACACCCCATTGAGAGCGCATTTCGTAAACCGTTTCATGTAGGCATTGAGAATTCCATCTTTGATGTATGTGCGAACTTTTTCCTTTGGGTAGTATTCCCGCAACACGCCACCAACAGCGGAATCCTCAACAAGAGAGTCCAAAAATAGAGAACTCTCAGGACGGCTTAAAGTCCTGTAGTTCATCTCATCTGCTCTAGCGTATATGAGTGTCTCGATTTGGTTTCTCTTCTTGTTTGGCAGTTTTTGTGTCATATCAAAATCCCTCTGGAAATTTCAGATTAGTCTCGTCGTCAGAGCCACCCAAATCCGCTATATCTTCAAGCCACATGTTTACGAAACTCTCCATTCTCGCGTCAGAGAAAGATACAAATCCTTCCTGAAGGTAAATGACCTCATTTTCGGCTCCTTTGACTTTTCCCTCTCTGTTCATTTCAATGATATCGGCCATACGACGAATATCCGATACAAAGTCCAATACGATGACTTTCTCTTTGCCGTCCGACAAGCGTAACCCTCGCCCAAGCTGCTGAACGAATATCCGACGTGAGTGCGTAGCCCGCAAGAATAAGAGGATATTGACGTCGGGTATGTCGATCCCCTCGTTCATGACATCTACCGCGCTAACCGCTTGATAAGTTCCCGCTGCGAACGCCAAAAGCCTCCGCCTCCGTTCCGCTTTATCAATCCTCGACAGAGCGGCACAGGGAATTCCCGCCGCTGAAAGCATATCAGCGAAACGATTACTATGTTCAATGGAAGGCGAGAATATAGCTATCTTTGGATTAGGAATATCCTTGACAACTTTCCTAATCTCCGAAATGACGGCCTCGTCACGTTGAGGCAGAAATAGACGTTTATTCAGATCGCGGATTGAGAGATTCTGTTTACTTATCCGCTCCATATTATCCCAGTCTACGTTGTCGCACAAAATTCGGTAATCCACTTTGGAGAGATAACCCATCGCCATACCATCAACAAGCGATACCTTTTCCAAAGCCTCTCCGAAAACAGTTGTAAGGCTTTGCCCGTCACCGCGCCAAGGAGTAGCTGTCATGCCGATCAAGAACTTTGGTTTTAGATGTTCCAGGCAAGTTCTGAAACCGTGCGCGAGTGCGTGATGCGCTTCGTCAACTATCACGACATCAAACTGGTCTGGCTCAATTCCCGGAAGATAACCATACAGGCTTTGATAAAGCCCAAAGGAGATACCTTCCGTGTCGCGTGGCGGCAAACCATCGAAGAATACCGAAGTTGGCACCTCCTTTTTTATTTGTGACCAAAAGCCCTGTTCCAACTGAAGAGCCAAGTCAGTGGCATGGCACAGTACGAGAATGCGCCGACATCCCTTTTCCCAAAGTTCACGGGCAATAGTCGCGGCGATAACCGTTTTGCCAAGTCCCGTGGCGACAATGTAAAACGCTCGCTTGTCTCCTCTTTCAAATGCCGCAAGTACCTTTTGGACAATCTTGTCTTGGTACCGCCTCAATCCTCGCCGACTAGCATGGTCGACGGGCATCTGGTTTATAAGGGCTTGGATAAACGCGCCATTCCAAAGTTTTAGGGTGTATCCGTTCTTCTCAAGCTGCTTCTGACGTTGACGAGCGGTTTTGGTAAACTCCCCGTTAGTGGCAACAGCGGCAATGTTAGCGTCATAGAATGACAAAGCGTCAATAGCCTCTTTCAAAGCTTGAGGTCCTATATAGCGGTCGCCAGAAACAGCCTTAGCCTGAACAACCCAAGACCTAATCTGGTGACCTTCTGGTCGTGTGGCGAGGATGTCACACCCTTTGTCGCCTGCTCCACCGATAACAGTGGTGTCATTCCAACCCAAATGTTCCATTAATCGGGCAATTACCCGTTCAAGGCCTTTCCAGTTATACCCGTTAGATATGTCATCCGTGTAAAAATTCATGCGTTCAGCTCCTTAAGCAAGAAGTCCACGCTCAACGACGCGCGTGCGAGTTCGTTCTTTTGAACACGCTGGCTATAGCCGGAAATTACCCTAAGAGCGTCCTTGATAAATGATAGGGCACGGTCTTTGGACTCATCTCGAGCACGGAGGGTCGCTTTTTCATCTTGCAAATTGATTGTTATATAGGGAGTTTGAAGCACTTTTCCATCAAACACATCCTCTGGGAATCGTTCAATCAGTCTATACAACGTCTTAGGCGGTACATAATCAATAGCATCATATCCTTCTTCTATTCCAGACTGGAAAGCTGTGAGCAAGGCAGTGTTTGACTGAATTAGGTTCGTAACAGTTTCCTCGACCTCTCCCGCCGATTCATGGACACAATTAACCACGTCAGCAGCGCGGTCTCTGAGAGCAACCGCTAGCTTTTCTCTCAGAAGGTCAAACGCGCTACTTGCTCTATCTTGAAGCGATTGACGATCTATTTTGGCTTCTTGCATCGTCGTTTCCACTAGTTCGGCGTATACCGATACCAAATCAGGCAGACTATCACGAGCTTTCAGTTTCTCCGACAGATATTGCAATAGGAGCATCTTCGCGGTTATTGGGTACTGAGCGAGCAACGGATGCGACGGGTCATAGACAAAGTCACAGTCTATGCCGTCAGACTGAAAGAAGCATGGCTTTTTCTCACCGCGATAAAATATTGAGCCACGGCTTAACTCATACACCCTCACATTTAACGAGCCGGTGTTACCAAACTTATAGTTACGCCCACTCAACTGGCTTACGGAAATAGCCCTTTGAATTAACTCATCCAACTTAGACGTTTCCGGCGAGGGAACGGGTTGGGGAGTAGTCACCGGCAGCGAGCTCGGTTGCGAGTCGTCTGTTGGGTTACCACGAACGATTACCTGTGGCGGCGATATTACCGTCCCACTAATGTATGCGCTAATATCGTCAGACGGAGTTTCTCCCGTATTGACTGAGGTAGTCGCCCTCGCACCCCCGGTGCTCTGCTTTTGGTCTTCCTCTTGAGCGGCTTTCCACCACAAAATGTCGTCTAGGTAGTCGCGTATCCCTTTTCTAAACTCGGCGGCATATCTTTTCGCCACATCGTTAGGAGCAAAGAGACACTTTGTGCCTTTGTCAACCCTACGGAAGGCGTTGACTAAAACACAGAGAGGAGAGGGATTCTGTTCGGAAAATCCCAAAGCCTTTCTTGATTTAGGTAAGAAAGGACCCACACCACAAATCGCCTCTACTGTCTGAGCCCAAGAGTTATCAGAACGGTCAAAGTCGTTTTTTTGGTATGTCGGCAACAGGTAGTCAACGTGCAACTCGCCAACAATACGACCACCTACCGAAGTACCCAATTCCAAGGGATACTGAAGTTCTTTTTGACCGGTGATGGGGTTTTCGTATTGGAACAGTGACTTATCGGATATGAGAATTTTTCGCCCATTCCGTATGAAATCGATGCCGAAATCGTTTGGGTCGGCGTACCGTTGAATTCCAAGCCAGCCAGTTAACCTCTTACCTCGCTCTATGATATGGGCCGGTAAGTCACGTCCCTCTTGCTGGTCAACATAGTATTGTTCCGCTTCATCGGCAGTCAAATAGCAGTTCCGGCTCAAGTCGAAGAGAGCGTCGCCAAGATTTCGATCTATCATCATGCGGGCTGATACATTCTGGTCGCTGTAGCGCACATAGCGAGACTCAGACCAAACGCAATGGTTTCGCGGGCGCAACTGTCTGCCTTTGACGTATATAGCGATTTCCTGATTATTTAGAAGTGATGCATAAATCGCCTCTAGTCGTTGTCGAATTTCATTCTCTTTATTCGGCAACTCAGTAAGTATGCCATGACGAAGTCGCGAGATGGTTATCTTTGTACCATGTTCAGCGGGGTTACTTTTCGCCATGTGGATGATAGGAGCATCAAAACGCCTGGTATCGATTAACTTTTGGAAGTCAATCTTGATACCGACCCAATCGGAGTCCCCTCTCCTTGTAGTCATAATGGTTGTGACTTCACCCAAGCGCGCGGTCGAGATGTTGAATCCCATACCGAAAAGCCCCAAATTACCAACGGGATCGTTGCTTGAATATCCCGCGCGAACAGCATTTTGTAGCTGTTCTATCGACATACCGCAAGCGTTGTCTGTGACCTCGATAGCGCGGTCATCCGTAGCGACTGAGTCGGAAGCCCACGTCACGACAATCTTCCGCTCGTCTTCTTCCGGTATTGCGGTTTTATCAGAAAGGAACGCATCGATAGAGTTGTCAATCAGTTCAGCGACACATTGCCACGTCTGAAACGGTATTTCACCCAATGTCCGCAAGATTCTCGGAGTCGGTGTTATATCGAGTGTGTTCATATTACACATTTCTTTCTTCTTTCACAGTTTTCAGATAATTCACTATGGTCTTTGCCACTATATACGCAAGCATTGGTGGTACCGCATTCCCTATTTGAGAGATGCTTGTTGTCTTGGCATGAATAAACTTAAAATTATCGGGGAACGTTTGAATCCTCGCACACTCACGAACGGTCAGCCTTCGGTCCAACGAGTAGTGGAACTGAACTCTCGACTTTGGATTTGCCCGAATTGTATAGGCAGGCAAATCTTTTTTGTTGCTCTCGTCGCCTTGCCCATTGCCCTTTTTCGCGCGGGAAGCACCGAAATATTGGCTCTGGTTTGGTACACTTTCATCTGTTACGTTGACCAAATCACCTATAGCCCACTCAATGCTCCTGTGCTTCCCTTCAAATCTAGGCTTTGGAATTTCAGGAAATCCATTTACTTCGTGAATGTCATTCCTTACACAGATAAAGAATAATCTCGCCCTACGCTGTGGAACTCCATAGTCAGGAGCGAACATCTTCCAAACCTCGACTTTATACCCAGCGTTAGTGAGATCGGTCTTAATGGTCTTCAATACCTCTCCATTTTCCATACGCTCAAGGTTAATGACGTTTTCACCCACAACAACCATGGGCTTATGCTTATTCATATATGTAATAAGCGTCTGATACAGTCTCCCTCGCTCAGACTGTAGACCTCCCAAAGGGCCACAAGAAGAAAACTCCTGACAAGGAAAACCACCAATAAGTACCTCCGCTTTCGGAACAGAATTCACATCAACCGTGGAAAGATCTTTGACGAAAGCATGTCCTTCTCCGAAATAACCGTTATAAGTCTCGACACAAAGCGGCTCATAATCGTATGCCGCTCGGATTACGAATGGTAATCGCTTGTAGTCTTCATCATGGTATCTGAAGTCACCGCGAAAGCCCAAATCGAGACCACCACATCCGCAAAAGTACGAAACCACGGAATATGCCAGCTCCTGTTTATTCTCAGACATTACTGATGACTCCTGGTCCTATTTTGATTTGCTTCCTTGTTGTAAAGGACACGAAACGCAATCTGTTGCATTACCTTATAGGAGGTTAAAATTTCATCAACCACGTTCATAACAAATAGCCTTTTCCAATAGCTTCAGTTCATTTTTTTTCTTGTTTGTTGTTTCAGCACATGCACGGATAATACTGGTGTCCATATTTGAGATGATATTCCAATCTGTCTTTAGATAATTTTCTAAATAGAAGCGCATAGCTTTTACTGATTGGATACGGAGGTTTGGAAAAGAAATAATCAGATCGCACAACGCTTTTTCCGTTGAAGCTGATGTATAACAATATCCCTCATTAGTCGTTTGCTTGATTAGGCCAATGGGGAAATAGGCATCAGACACATGAAGGTATTCGTAGCGTCCAGTAGCATTCTCAAATACCTTGTTTCTCTTCATACATGCGGACTTGGTGGTATGTACCCGTTCAGGAATGACTCCTTTCGCCGACAAGACAGTTTCATATGAAACATAAGAGGGGTGAAGTAGATGGTTGGCGATCAACTCCCGAGAGGGAGAACCTTCTTCAGGAAGGCATATATACAAATCTCTACGTAGATTAAGAAGCTGTCCCTTTTTTTGTAGTCTTGCAATCCTGGCCATAGGAGCCTTGTAGTCCTCGAGAACTGACTTGAGGATATGTGTATGAATGGGAACAGTTCCAAATTGTTTGATAAGCGGAGCAGACATGCGTAATGCGTATGATAGATTTAGCGAAAATTGATCAGTAAATCAACATGAAATAAAATAAAGGATCAATTTCTGCTGAACCGATCACTTTGAAAAATCTCTATCCCTCCACGTCATATATTCATGAGGAAGCAGCTTCTCTGCCTCCTGCCTGTGCCCGCCTCCCGGCCTTGTTCCGGGAGGCGGGCTTGTTGTTGCAACAAACCAACCATCAATGAACATGAATACTCACACATCCACACGCGAACTCTATCGCAACCGAGATAACAGCCCGCTGGATAGAAACCAGGTCCGGCGTGTCGCACCCTCCGTCTTCGCCGACCGCGAAGATGACAGCCGTTCGAAGAAATACCGCTTCGTTTCCTCCGACTCCCTGCTCGACCAGATGGAAGAAGCCGGGTTCCTCGTCGTCGGAGCTCAGGAACAATGTACCCGGAAACCGGACGGTACTCCTACCCGTAAGCACCTGATTCGCTTCGCTCACCGGGATGTGCTGGAACACAACCGTGACCAGCGCATCGAAGTGGTCATGATCAACAGCCACAACGGCAGCTGCTCCTACCAGCTCATGGCCGGGATCTTCCGGCTGGTGTGTACCAACGGTCTGATTGTCGGGGCGCGCATTGCCGCCATCAACATCCGTCACATGGGCCATACCGGAGAAGAGGTGATTGCCGCAAGTCTCCGGCTAGCCGAAGAAACGCCCCGGATCATGGACGACATTCGTCTCATGCAGGGAGTTGAACTCCCTTATAAGCGACAAGTGGACTTCGTTCATGAAGCGGCCCGGCTGCGCCTGGGAAACGACTATGAAGACAGGATACGTCCCGAAGCTCTTCTGTCGCCCCGGCGCTGGAACGACATTGGATTTACGGCGGGAGGTCAGGCTACTGTCTGGCAGTGCTTCAACCGGGTTCAGGAAAACCTGATCCGGGGAGGAGTTCCCTTGAAGCCACAGAAGGACGTCGTCTACCGCCGTCGTTCCCTGCGGGCGCTCAACGGTATTGATGGCAACACACGCTTGAACCGGGAACTCTGGGATCTGGCCGAAAGCTACACCCTGAACAATTGACCTGAGAGGACTATGAGAAGAAAACATCATCCGAGGGTGAAGCCTATGGGGCGGACTCCATCCCTGACGGGTCTGGAACTGTCCATTCTTCTGTACCTTCACGGCGACTTTGAACGCAGTGACGAGGAGATCATGGCGGAATGCCATGGCATCGAGCAGGAGAGCGTCAGGCATGCCGTCCGTGGTCTGGCAGGGCGAGAATTCATCATCCGTACGAAGGAAGAGGAATTCCTGCTCCGTCCCGACTGCTGGCTGATTACCTATGCCGGACGGCAGGCGCTCAGGCAATGGGTGTCCTCTGCCGCTCCGGCTCGTCGATCATCCCGGACAAGGGTTACCGCATGAGGTACGGTCATGAACATGAAAGACCTCCTCATCGCCCTGGTAGTGCTCGTACTGCTGTGTCTGTTGGGGCCTGTCGTAGTCGGAATCCTGTCGGCTCTGGTAGCCGTAGCTCCGTACCTGCTCGCCGTGCTGTTGATCCTGGGCACCATCGCCTTCTTCCGCAAGTAACTCCGACAGGAAAGGAAGAGAACGAGACATGAAGACGATGCCCATCATCGCGCAACTGCGTTCCACGAGCGGATACGATACGGACGCTCCGTACGTGTATCTGGAATTGGATGCGGAGCTACTGGCCCGGATCGAGAAGGCGGTGTCGCTTTACAGCAGTCATCAGAACGATCCTTCGCTGGGGTTGAGCAAGCTGACGATTCACGGGCCGTCCATGACGGCTCTGGCGAATCTCCCGGAACTGACGGAAGAACAGCAGAAGTCTCTGAACGAGGACGAAAGCATCCTGCTGGATTCGCCGATTCCGAAGACGGAACTGGATACACTGGAAAGCTGCATCCGGCTCTGTGGTGAAGGCATCGACATCCTTGATGCCCGGTACCTGTATGTCATAGCCTGCAACAGGCACACACGGGACATGTATGAAGTCAATATCGGAGCCGTACTGAGACATCTGCTCAAGTCCCGCCATCATCCCGGAAAGGAGGTGTTGCCTGATGCTGACGATTGAGAAGTACAAGGGCACCCGCTTCTGGGCTGTCTTCCGCGACGGAGAGCTGTTGGCCGTAACCGTGTACAAGCGTGGAGCAGAGGAGATCGTCAGGACGCTGGAAGCCAGGGACGGATAAGGCCGACATTCAGCAGCTCTTCTTCATCATGAAGTCGAGCTGTTTTTTAGCTGTCGCAGGGAGGTTCCGGTAAAGGGAAAGTCCCTTTGGTGCCTCTCCTCGTAAACTACTTCCGTAGCGCCCCGGAAGCAATCTTACAGATCGGAAAGGCATTCGTGAAAAGGATCCGCATGGGTAAATCGTTCATGAGATTATTCCCGAATTAATCGAGGCACTTTGCTATAAAGTTTTGAAATCAACCTATCTCTATCTATGCCGTAGTGCATTTCTCGATGGCAGTTTGGACATAACGCAACTGCATTCGTTATCGTGTCGGAACCACCATCAGCAAGCTGTCTAATATGATGAACTTCTAGGTATGGGATACCATCCGTGCCATAAAAAGGGGCGACGTTTCCACATCCTTCACAAATTCCGTTAGCTACTTTCAATACCCATGCTTTTACCTTCGCGTCACGTTGGTAAGCCGAGATCTTAGTTTGTATGATTTTTGGAGTTACATTCCCTATTGGTTCATGAAGTAATGGTTTGTCCAATTCTTCACGCACAGCAGTTTCAAAATTCGCAACGGGAATAAAGGATACTCCTTCCGCTTCAGCAAGCATCTTTTCAATTTTCGCCGCATTCTTGGCTCCAATATTTTTAGCTGGCTTTAATCCTGGCAACCAGTTTCGACCCATTAATGACAGGACATAGGATATATTCTGCATCCTATACTCAAAAGATTTCTCCGTGCGTCCATATTTACGATGAAGCTCTTCATAATAATGCTTTTTTGTAAAAGGCTTATTGGAGTGGTGTTTTTGAAGCATCTCAACATAAACGTCTACTGCTGCCCTTAACTCTTCATCCGTCCAGTCGTTATTCATGATTACTATTGTTTACAATATATATCCTAGTCAATCGGCCTTGGCCATCTCCGGGGACTCCTGGATTCTAAATGATCATCACAGGGTTGAACGTTCCGAGGATTGGGCAAACAAGCTTGAGTTCAATCCCTCTCTTATGTCAAGACTGCTGCCATATACCCATCTTTGTGCTCAAAGGCAGATGCCATGCGCTCCTGTTCCTGTTTGCTGATGCCGAATGATTCTGCCGCCTGCCGCCACTGACTGACAGCCCGGGCGATCGGCTTCAACAGATCATTCGTTTCAGAGGTCTTGATCCCGCATTCGGGAGCGATGCTGAGAAGGACATCCAGAGATGCGGATGTATCTTCCCAGTCGATAGCCGTATTGAGGTAACGAGGGCGTATATCTTCAGGAGTCGGGTTTACGTCAAACAGTGGCGATAGAGACCACCCTGTTCCCCCGGTCTGAAGGAATCCGTGATTCCGAAGATGGTCATCCGTGTTGGAAATCATGATGCTGAAGGCGATCCGCTGCCATAATTGGCGCAAGTCTTGCCTGGGCGCAGCGCCGTACTGGCGTATGGCATCCACGATTTCAAGATAACTGTGTTGCTCGTTATCCCTGGCTCCCAACATGCTCATGGCCGACAGGTAGGAGATTCGTCGCTGTTCCCGGGTGCGATCAAAACGCCAGACGATCAGAACATCCTTGTCGGTTATTTTTTCCAGTTCGAAGCGCGGGACTTGGAGCCCGGCTTTGGAGGCGAGAGTCAGGGCGACGGCTTCCCATGCAACGACGTTGTATTCATCATCGTGCCGGGGAAACTTGGCAATGCAGAGGTTCCCCTTCTTATCTTTTACCGATGCCTTCGGACGAGCTCCACCGAGGGAAGAACCGGGAGCGAGGAGCAACCGCAGGTCTTCGGCATTTTCATCGTCCCGGCAGAAATGATCAGCGGCATGCAGCAGACGGGACAGGTTGACCAGAGGCGGAATTGGCGTCGCACCCGGAGGGGCGCAGAACGATTGTCCCCCATCCTGTGAAAAGCGCAGCGCTCCCTGCCTTGCCTCGTCATTCACCCTGAGCAGGTAGTCCAGTTCGGAGAGTGTACGGGGGCTTTCATTGGCTGCTCGTGCCCGAGCCAATTCAGCCCGCCGCATCAGAATGCGCCCCCACCTGTCAGGCGTGGAGTCGCCAATCGCTCCGAATACGCTTTGACCGGGAGTGGTATGAAAGGTACCGTCTGCCAGAGGAAGGAGTGGTTCCAGCGCAAATCTGTACGGATTTGCGAGCCATTCCCTGTTGTACTCGAAAGAGGCTGATTCCCGGCCCTTGCGAAAGTGCGACCACAACCTGCCTGCTTGTACTGGCTCCGGAGAGGGAGGCAGGTCAATGAAGACGTCGATGGGAATATCATTCATGGGATTTGGGACGGTGGATGCGTTTGGGCAGGCGCTCTTCTTCAAGAGCTCGGCCTACGGGATCATTGTTGGCATCGACAAGATTTTTGAGCTGATCGGTCAGCCCCAGGACGAACAGGACGGCGGCATAGTTGCCCAGGGATACGCCGGGGTCGCCCTTTTCGACACGCCCCAGTGTTGAACGAGAAATGAATGCCCGTTCAGCCATCAGTGTCGTAGGGATACGCCGCCTCTTACGGGCATCGCTGATGTCCGCCCCCAATTTCTTGAGTGCCGCTTTCACCGGGCCCGGCAATGGGGATGTGGTTTTCACGAGAGAAATATGTATCATATAGTAAGCAAAATCAAGAAGTATGTATTATATATGAGTCATTATGAGAAATATAGGGTTCATTCCAATCCAAAATAATTTTTCTCCCCTTACCGAGTAGTGCGCTGTATCATACGCGTAGCGTTATGATACAGCGCACTACTCGGGTCACTTCTATAGATAAGGCCAACTCAACCGTAGTCTCCAACTCCAGAAATCTCAACATCTTGCTTGGCCTGCTGGGAGCCGGCGCCCTCGCAACGGGAGCCGTTGCCACCGCCAAATACCTCACCCGCAAAGATCCGAAGTCCGAGATGGGCAAAATCAAGCTCAAGCTGCCCGGCTCCAGGAAAGACCCGAACACGGCCGCAGAGGTCGAACTGCCCATCGACATGCCCGGAATGAGCCCCACCCTCATCGAAGGCCTCAACCGGGGCGTACGCCTCCAGGCCCGGAAGAACGTACGAGCCAATTCGTTCAAGCGCGATCCGCAGACAGGCAAGCTTGTTCCGTACGAGGAATGGAAGGCACAGCAGGTTCAGAAGGAGCAACAACCAGACAATGTTATCGAGTTCTCGAAGGCGGCATCCTCATCGCCCGGTTTTGCGGGTTATTCCTGCATTAAAGCACGGATTGATTTCGTCTTTTGTTCCGGAAATACATGGAACCATGCTTCGCCTTCGGCAGCACGAATGCCTTCCCGGTAGTGCTTTTCCGTCATGTTGGTTCCCGAGTGTCCAAGCCACATGGATACCCGGGGTATGTCATATGTTCGAGAGGGCTACATTAGTGTAGACTTCCATCTAGAAGAAAGAGCATTTTCTTCTTATTTTACAATGCTTTTCGATAACAAGGATGTCCCCTGAATGTCCCCCAGTTCGTCAAAAAATAAGATTTTTGGCTTCTCTCTCCTAAAAACAAGTAACCCCTTCCAAGCTGTTAACTTAAAAGGGGTTATATGGTGCGCCCGAAAGGACTCGAACCTTCACAGAGTTGCCTCCACTAGAACCTGAATCTAGCGCGTCTACCAATTCCGCCACGAGCGCACATGGTTTGGTAAGAACGGGAGTTATTATGCACAGGAGGGGCTCCTTTGCAACCATTTTCGCGTGTATTCGGAAAAATATTTTTACGGACGTCTTTTTCCGTTCCTTTCCATGCCGCCCGGAAAACGATATAAGGGCTTCTCAAATCCTTCCGTATGCAGTAGGCTTCCGACGGCATTCAGAGGACACCATTTTCAGATTTGTGAATGAGAACAGGGAAAAACCGGTTTTAAACCGTTTCGAGATCATGGAACTGGCGTTCGGCATGTGCACGCTGGGCGCCCTGATGTGGCTTCTGTGGCTGAACGGGTTTGACGCGATTCACGAAGACCAGGTTTCCCTGCGCTATTTCCGGGAGATTCTTTCCCTGCTGGTCCTCGGACAGCTGGCGGGAGCGATCGGGATTCTCCGTGAAAAATGGCTCGCCAAGGCCATCCGGAACCCGCGCTGGGTGGAACTTGGCATGGGGCTTCTCATTCTCGTCATGCTGATCGGGAATTATTCGAATTCCGCCTTTTTTTCCAGGATAGAGCTTCAGAATATTTTCCGTGCGCTGTGCCTTTGCTACGGAGCGGCTCCGCTGCTGAACCTGAAGGAGTATTTTTTCCGCATTGCCCGCAGAAAGAGGGGATTCCGCATGCCGCGCATCCGCCCTGCCCTGCTTTTTCTGATTACGCTGATCGCTTTCATTACGCTGGGGGGGACCCTGCTGATGTCTCCGGGCGCCACGAAGGAGGGCATTTCCCTGTCCCCTACGGACGCCTATTTCATCAGCACCAGCGCCGTGTGCGTGACCGGCCTGGTTCCTCTGAACGTTCACGAGCATTTTACCAATTACGGCCAGACTATTCTTCTGGCCTTGTTCCAGATCGGCGCGTTCGGGATCATGACATTCACCTATTTCGTCTCCCTGATGGTGGGCCAGGGGTTGACCCTCCGTTCCAAGGTGACCATCAGCAATCTTCTGGACGAGGAGGGCATCACCCAGGTGGACCGGTTTATCAAGAATATTATTGCCGTCACATTCGGTGTGGAAGCACTGGGGGCCGTGGCTCTTTATTTTTCCTGGCGCGGCATTCCCGGGCTGGAAGGAGATACGCTGTGGTGGTATGCCGTGTTCCATTCCGTTTCCGGCTTTTGCAACGCAGGGTTCAGCCTGTTTGCCGACAATCTGGCTACGCCGAACGTGGCCTACAACATGGGCGGCCAGATCACCATCATGGTGATGGTGCTGTGCGGCAGCCTGGGCTTTGCCATGTATCTGGAGATTGTCCGCAGGGCCAGGGTGGCCCTGGGCTGGGACCGCCGGGATACGGTCAGCCGCCACTGGTCCACGTACAGCTGGCTGGTGGTGCGCATGACGACGGCGCTGGTGCTGGGCGGCGGCCTCGTCCTGTTTCTGATCAAGATGATCGACGGGAGCCTGTTTAATTCGTCCGACCCCTGGTACTGGATTCTCTGGGAAAGCCTGTTCAACGCCACGGCGCGCACCGCCGGGTTCAACATTTCCGACATGGCGCTCAACAGCGTGCCTTATGCCCTGTTTCTTTCCGCCCTTATGTTCATCGGCGGAAATCCCGGTTCCACAACGGGAGGTGTGCACACGACCGCCTTTGCCGTTTCCTGCGGAGAGGTGGCGCGCATCCTGCAAGGGAAACAGGACGTCGTGATGCACAGGCGGCGCATTGCCCGCAGCGTGGTGGAACGCGCCGTCATCACCGTTATCCTGGCCGGGGCGTGGGTGGGCATGATGACGATGGTCATGTGCTTCGCGGAGCCGGGCCTGTCCCTGGAACGCCTGTTTTTCGAGGTGGTCAGCTCCTTCGCCACGGTCGGCTTTTCCTGGAATGTCACTCCGGAACTCAGTGATTTGGGCAAGTGGATTATCGTGTTCAACATGATCGTGGGACGCGTAGGCATGGTCGCCTTCGTGCTGGCTTTCATGAAGCAGCCCTCCAAGTCGCCCATCCGCTATCCGGAAACCAGGCTTCCCCTGAGTTGACGCGCCGTCAAACATCCGTTTACCGTGTCATACACGGATGACAAACGCAGTTCCCTCTTGAAAACACCCAGTTTGCATCAACAATGCCGGACTCTCTGCGCCTGGCCCGGCAAACAGCAATAACGGCAGGCCTTCTTGTTATGAATAATCCTTCCACCGTCTCCTACCGCAAAATCTGGCTCATGTCCTATCCTCTCATGATCAGCCTGATTATTGAACACATGATCGGATTGACGGACGCCGTCTTCCTGGGACGCGTGGGGGACGTGGCCCTGGGGGCCTGCGCCCTCGGCGGGGTTTATTACATGGCCATGTTCATGCTGGCGTTCGGATTCGGATTCGGGGCTCAAATCATCATTGCGCGTCGCAACGGGGAGCGCAGGTACAACCGCATCGCACCCACAATGATCCAGGGCTGTTATTTCATGCTTGCCCTGGCGCTCCTGCTTTTCTTCACCTCCCGGTACCTTTCCCCGTCCATCCTGCGCCATGCCATTGAATCCCCGCAGGTGTTCGGAGCTACCATGGAGTACCTGCACTGGCGTACTTACGGCGTTTTCTTCTCCTTCCTGTGCGTGATGTTCCGCTCCTACTACGTGGGGATTACCCAGACGAAGATCCTGACGGTCAATTCCATCGTGATGCTGTTAAGCAACGTCGTGCTGAATTACTGCCTCATTTTCGGCAAGGGCGGCTTTCCGGCGATGGGCGTGGCGGGAGCGGCCATAGCCTCCAGCGTGGCGGAAGCCGTTTCCCTGGCCTTTTTCATCATTTACACGGGTATCACGGCGGACAAGAGGAAGTACGGCTTCCGCAAGGCGTTCACGTTCCGCCCCCAGTTGCTGAAGGGCATGCTGTCCATTTCCGGGTGGACGATGGTGCAGTCCTTCATTTCCGTTTCCGTCTGGTTCATTTTTTTCCTGGCTATTGAGCACCTGGGGGAACGCCCCCTGGCTGTCACCAATATCGTGCGCAACATGGCAGCCATGCTTATCATGGTCATGAGTGCATTCGCCACCACGGCGGGGGCTTTGATCAGCAACCAGATCGGCGCCGGAGAACAGCGCTTCCTGTTCAAGACCTGCGGGATGACGCTGAATCTTACCTATGCACTGCTGATTCCGCTTCTGATTATCCTGTGCCTGTTCCCGGAACCCATTCTCAGGATTTTCACCGACAATCCCTCCCTCATTGCGGCCAGCATTCCTTCCGTTTACGTCATGGCTACTTCCACCTTGATTTCGGCACCCGCCTTCATCCTGTTCAATGCCGTTTCCGGCACGGGAAACACCAGGGCGGGATTCGTGATGGAGATGATCACGCTCGCCGTTTATACGGTCGCCGTTTACTACGGCGTCATCGTGCTCAAGCCGGACGTGGCTCTCTGCTGGTTTTCCGAACATATTTACGGGCTCGTCCTCATTTCCCTGACATGGTGGTACCTCAAGAGCGGCAGATGGCGCGGCAAGAAGGTTTGATGGCAACGGCATCCCTCCGCTTCCCGGAAAACGATGAAAGGGATACCCCATGTTCAAACGGCTGCAACAAGGCGTCGGGCCCCTGTTTGCTGTCCTTGTGCTTTTGAGCAGCATTTACTTGCCGTACCGGCAGGCTCATGACCCGGATTACGATGGTCCCGGAGCGGCATGCACCGAGTCACATCCGGATTTAACGTAGCACGAACCGCCGGACGGCCATGGGAATTCCTGGGCCTCCCTGTGTTCCGGAAACCAGGAGTCATACGCATTTCGGGCAACAGATAATTCTACCTGTTTATGACGCATCAATGTGTTCATTGATGATTTGGCGGCCGAATGCAAGGAGTGGAGTTTGCCGACGGAGGCGGTCATTCGGCTGTCCTATGATGGTTTTCTGGCCCCTTTAAGGAAGGAGGCGCTACGTGAATGTTTACACGTTTGGGAAAATTGTATTGCAGGCATTTCTGGCATGCACAGGAGTACTGTTTGTCGGACTCGTGTACATGAGCCTGGCAAGAAAGCCGAGCTGGAAGGGTGCATTTTCCCAGGTTTTGTTCTATCTAGCGTACATTCCTTGTGGCATTTAGGTGAAGGCGTATGCTGCCGCCGATCTTATCCGGAACCATTACGAATATTCCTGGGAGCCGCCGTTCCCGGTGGGGAGGACGTTTTTCCGGCAGAGGAAGAACTGCGGACTTACGGATTCAAATACAAAAGCTCTTGTGAGGGAGTCCGTTATTATGTGCGGCACGAACAGCTGCGTTGATGCGGATATGTGCTCGGAACGAAAAACATCGTGGCCTCCGTCAATGAGGATGGAGGAAAATATTTGTTTCTGCTCCAAATGCGTTTTTATGACCAGCATCATGATGAATCATCCCGCTTTATCCCTGTTGCGCCCAGGAGATTTTGGCAGATCTTCCCGCCATTTTTCCCGCCTGAATGATCGTGAATCCCTCAACGGACTTTTCCCTTCTACGTAAAACAGAGGCCTTCTTTTTATGAATGGCCTTACGGCAGGAGCTTCCGGAAAAGACGCAGCCGAGAATAGCCCTATCCGGCCATTGCAAAATCCCGCCCTATTGCGGATTTTCGCACAAAAAAGCCCCGCGGCCGCAGCCGCAGGGCGAAAACATAAGCAGGAGATTTTTATTCCTCCCCGGTTGCCTCTTCGGCGTCCCGGTCTTCTTCCTGGGAAGCGTTTCTTCCCTGCTGGGAAACGGCTTTCAGGCTCTGCTTGCGGCGGGATTCCTCCATCATGAAGAATTCGGCGCAGCGGAAGGCGCGGCGGGCGGCTTCGCGGGCAGTCTGGTCGTCCATCAGGGCAAGGCCTTCTTCGGAGACTTCAGCCAGGAACATTTTCCACGCACGGGCGGCGACTTTCTTGCCGTCCAGGTTTTTCAGGGACGCCGTATCCTGCATGGCGGGCTGGCGGTCGTCGGCACCGCCATTGCCTTTTTTGTTGCGGCGGCGGCGCTTGCGCTTGTTGAAAGGAGTATCGGAGCCTCCTCCCACGGTTTCCGGCTGGGCGAAGGGTTCGTTTCCGTGCTGTTCATGGCGTTCCTGCTGGTCCTGATTGCGGTTCGGGCGGTAGGATTCGCGCTTGACCTTGACCGGAGAACCGGATTCGGGCTGTTTTACCGGTTCGGAAACTGCATTTTTCTCAATCTGGGGAGAAGAGGGGGAGGCGGATTCCTGGGTTTTGGCGGGAGCGGGGGCCGCTTCAGCAGCCGGGGACTCCTTGACAGCCGTCTTTTTGGCGGCTTTCACGGTTTTCGTCCTGGCTGCGGTTTTCGCAGCGGATTTGACCGTTTTGATTTTGGTTTTGGGTGCTTCTACGGAAGCGGCGTCAGCTGGCTTTTCTTCAGCCTTGGCGGCAGTCTTTTTAGCCGGAGCCGCCGCCTTTCTGGCGGCAGTTTTCCGGGTAGCCGGCTTTTGGGCGGCGGACGCTTCCGGAGCACTTGTTTCTGATGGTTTTTTAGCCATAAAATTTCAAGTGAAAGGACGGATTATGAATTAATCCCGGAGATTGTCGAGATTTATCACGGAGACTCATCCGGAAGAAGCGGCAAATCTTTCAGAAGGCTCCTGTATTTCTCCGAGTCAAAAGGACGGCCGCCCACCACCATCTCATTGATGACGACTGCCAGTGCCTGCGCTATCAGTTCCAGCGCTTCCTGTTCCTCCAGCTTTTCCTTTCCCGTAAGCCGTTCCAGGCAGCCTTTAACATACGCCGTTTCCGGTGCAGAGAGCTGCTCCTGTACGGCGGGCAGCAGGTCTTCAATCATTTCATCCGGTATTTCCATCGTTCCCGCTTCCGGTGCGTTGTTACATGGCGCCCATGCGGCTGCGGATGACGGACTGGAGTTCCGTTTCAAATTCGCGCAGGTCATCCGCCGTGGGTTCTCCCAGCGTGGCGTCCCAGTTGATGCGGCCCGTCCGGTCAATGTCCCATACGCCCTGGGCGCCGCTCTTGAACAGTACCTTGCCCGCTATCAGGGCATGGGGCGGCGTCACCTCATCCACGCTCACCTGGGTTTTGCCCAGCAGGGGAGAAGGAGCCGGGGCGGCTTCCATTCCGGATTGTTCCGGCTGGGGGGCGGGTTCCGGCTGCCTGAGGTGGATGTCCAGGTCCTGAAGCAGGAAACGGGTATCCATGAATGTAAGCTTCAGCCCCAGTTTTTCATGCAGATTTTTCTGAATGGCGTTCAGGTCAAGGCCTTCTTCCGCCCAGTCCCTGATGGACTGGACCTGTTCCGGAGATAATTGATCAGGGTTAATCATGATATGTGTTTGAGTCAGGATAATGCTTTTTTGTTCGCGGCCAGCCATGCATTCCAGCATGGAATGAATGCGGGTGAAAAGTCCTGCGGGCGGCGTTCCACCCATGCTTGGATTTGCTCCGGGGTGAACCATTGCACGCTGTCCACTTCCGCGGCGGGGAAGCGCACCCTGCCCGTATAGCGGCCTTCATAGAGGGCGACGAATTCCCAGCCGTTGTTTTCTCCGGCGTCAAAGTCCGCAATTCGCCGTAATTCGCAGCCAGTCACGCCCAGTTCCTCTTCCAGTTCCCGGACGGCCGCTTGATCATAATCTTCTCCGGCGTCCAGATGACCGGCGGCGGAAGAGTCCCACCTGCCCGGCTGCCTGTCCTTCCGCATGGACCTTTTCTGGAGCAGCACGGCTCCATGCTTGTTTACCAGGAACATGTGCACGGCACGGTGGCGCAGGTCCATTTCATGAATTTCCCGGCGCGTTCCCGTTCCGGTCATCTGGTTGAGTTCGTCCACCACGTCGAACAGTTCGTCTCCGCTCTGCGCCACGTCCTTGAGAGGGTTGGAGTCATAAGCCCGCGCCAGGTCCACCCATTGCGCCAGATTCAGTTCCTCCGGCCTGGCGGACGGAGAGATTCCCAGAGAAGCGGCTACTTCGTCCCACGGAGGGGAAGGCGGAAGCTGCTTTTTCAATTGTTTGCGCCTCTGGGAAAAGGCTTTTCTCATCAGCTCGTCCATCAGGCGGTCGTCATACGGCGGCAATTCGCGCACCGGACGGGGCGTCAGGAGCATGACGGTGGAGTCAATCCGGGGGCGGGGATGGAACGCTTCCGGCGGAATGGTCTTGAGAGCGCGGGGAATCCAGTTTTTCTGGATGCGCAGGGAAAGGAGACCGAAGGCGTCGTCCTCCGGAGTTGCCAGAATGCGGTCGATGAATTCCTTCTGGAGCATCACGACGGCCCGTTCCACGGGACTGGGCCGGGAGAGAAAGTTTTGCAGAATGGCCCCTCCGGCGGAATACGGCAGGTTGCCCAGGAATTTGACAGGAGCTTCCGCAAAGAGTCCGCGGGGGTCCCAGGAAGCGCCGTCCGCATGGTACACCTCCACATGGGGATCTCCGGCCCAGCGGTTTTTCTGGTATTCCGCCAGGCGGGCGTCAAATTCCACCAGGACCATCCTGCGGCAGAGCGGTGCAGCATGTTCGGTCAAGGCCCCGGTTCCCGGCCCCACTTCCACCACACAGTCTTCCGGCTGGATTTCCAGCTGGTCCACAATCCAGCGGGCCACGTTTTCGTCCGTCAGGAAGTTCTGCCCGAGCGATTTGCTGGGCCGCACGTCGTGTTCTTCCAGAACATTCCTGATCTCAACCGGCTTCATGCGGCAATGTTCTCAAAAACATACATCCGGGACCAGTAAAAAGCGGGGCAGTTTCCGGCATGAAAAGGGGCCTTCCGGAAAACAGCGGAATATCAGGGAAAAAGACTGGTCCGCATTTTGGCATATGGGTTATACTGCCTCCATGCATGCATCCTTTCTAGTCGTGGGAGCCGGGCTGGCCGGATTGACCGCCGCAGAGCAGATCGCCGCCCGGCTGGGGAAGGACTGCCTGGTCATCGACCGCCGGGACCACATCGGCGGCAACTGCCACGATATGCAGGACGAACACGGAGTGCTGGTTCACCCCTACGGCCCCCATTATTTCAGGACGGACAGCGAACGTGTTGTCAACTACCTGAGCCGTTTCACGGACTGGCATCCCGTCCGCTACAGAGTGCAAAGCTGCACGAAGGGCCGTTACTGGTCCTTCCCCGTCAATTTGCGCACTTTTGAACAACTGATGGGCCGCGAATGCACGGAGGAGGAGTTCCGCGCATGGCTGGACCGGGAGCGGGCGCCGGAAGACGGACCGCCCGCCAATTCGGAGGAACTCATGCTCCGTACCGCGGGAAAGACCCTGTACCGCCTGTTTTTTGCTCCCTATACGCTCAAGCAGTGGGGCGTTCCCGCCACGGAGCTGGCCCCTTCCGTCTGCGGACGCATTCCAATCCGCACCAACAGGGATGATTCCTACCTGAAAGAGTCTTTCCAGGCCCTGCCCCAGGACGGGTATGCCGCCATGTTCCGGCGCATGTCCTCTTCCCCCCTGATCAGGATTCTCACTTCCACCTCCTTTGAAGAAGTGAAGAAGCGCATCACCTGGGACCATCTCATCTATACCGGCCCGCTGGACGCCTATTTCAATTATTCCCTGGGCCGCCTTCCCTACCGCAGCCTCCGGTTCGAGAGGGAGCATTTCTCCGCAGACCAGTTGGAGGAACGTCTTCCCGTCTCCGGCAAGGAAGGGTTCTGGCAGCCGGAAATGCAGGTGAATTACCCGGACCCGGCCGTTCCTTGGACCAGAATCGTGGAACTCAAGCACGCCACGGGCCAGCAGGTGGAAGGGAGTACCGTCATCCGGGAATATCCGGATGCCTGGACAACTGAAAAAGAACCTTATTATCCGATCCCTTCCGGGGTTTCGGAACAATTGGCGGAGGCATATCGCAAATTGACAAAACGGGAGAAACATGTCACTTTTATCGGGCGTCTGGCACAATACCGTTACCTGAATATGGACCAGGTGGTCCTTCAGGCCCTGGAATGTGCGGACGCCCTGGCCGGAGGCAGGGACAACCCGGCTTAACAGCATTGATAAGATCATGAAAGTACTTGTAACCGGCGGCGCCGGATATATTGGCTCCCACACGGTACGCCAGCTCGTGAAGACGGGCGCTGACGTAACCGTCCTAGACAACATGGTATATGGACATATCGGAGCCATCGTGGATCCGGAAGTGAAGCTGGTCAAAGGGGACCTGGGCGATGCTTCCGTGGTGTATCCGCTCCTGATGACAGGCAATTTTGATGCCGTGATCCACTTCGCCGCCTACATCAACGTGGGAGAATCCGTCCAGAATCCGCTCAAGTACTATATGAACAATATCGCGCGCCCGCTCGTCCTTCTGGGCGCCATGCAGGCGGCTGGCGTCAAGCGCTTCGTCTTTTCCTCCACCTGCGCCACGTACGGGGTTCCCACCCAGATTCCGATTCCGGAAACGGAAAAGCAGGATCCCATCAATCCCTACGGAAGCTCCAAGTACATGCTGGAAAAGGTATGCAAGGACTGCGACCGCGCCTGGGGCCTCAAGAGTGTTTTCCTGCGCTATTTCAACGCCTCCGGATGCAGTGTGGACGGTCTCATCGGGGAAGACCATGAACCGGAAACCCACCTCATTCCCAACATTCTGCTGACGCTGACCGGGGAGAAGGAATACATTGAAGTTTTCGGGACGGATTATGATACTCCGGACGGCACCTGCATCCGGGACTACATCCACGTGGACGACTTGGCGGACGCCCACCTGAAAGCCGTGGACTACCTGATGAAGGGGGGCTCTACGGAGTGTTTCAACCTGGGCACCGGCCTGGGGCTTTCCGTCCGGGAAATTCTGGAAACCGCTGAAAAAGTCACCGGGAAGAAGATTCCCGTCCGCTACGGCCCCCGCCGGGAAGGAGATCCACCCCGCCTGATCGCCAATCCTGCAAAAGCCAAGGAAATCCTCGGCTGGGAAGCCCAGTGCAAGGACGCGAACAAAATCGTGGAAACGGCCTGGAAGTGGATGACCGGTCCGCGCGGCGGCCATTATTGATTTAATTCTCCGTGGATATCATTCTTTTCCCTCCCCGCCCTGGACTTCATGGCGGGGATTTTTTGTTTGCCGCCACCGGGAAAAAACCATTATCCTTACGGAAAATGCCCAAAGAAGGGATTTCATATGAGCCTGCACATGGGAAGCACTGAAAACGCGCTGAAGGAACTGGAAAGACAACGCAGCAGGGAGATGTGGAAGGCAGCGCTGGGCGCTTTCCTCATCATGGCGTTCATCTATGTCGTCATTCCCGTGATACTCATCATTTATTTCGGCGACCTCAAAAACCCGTGAATAACGGCGCCTGCAGATATTCCGGATGAAAAACGCCCGATGATTCATACGCAGGCCCGTTCTGCGAAACGCAGCCATTCGGAACAACCGCAGCACCGGAAAGGCGGAAAAGCTTTCTCCGGGAAGAAGCCGGGAAGCGCAATGCATTTATTACAAGGACGCTTTTCATGCACATCTGGTCATCATGCGAACCATGACAAAACCAGGCTTTTTAAGCTCGGCCCCGGCGGGGGATATTCGTTATACTTCGGGCGAATAGTTTTCCACTGAATGAGCCTCCACATTGAAAGTACCGACGAAGCCCTTGAGGAACTGAAAAAGCAGCGCACCAAGACCCTGGCCGCCGCCATTTCCGTTTCCTTCCTCGGCGTCGCCCTGATGTGCCTTCTGCTCTACCTGGTGCACATCATCGCCGCCATTCCGGAAGATCCTCCCATGGTCGCCTACGCCACCCAGGAAGGCGACAATCCGGACATCGACACTCCGGAGGTTACCCAGACCACCCAGCGGCCCAGCAGTTCCTCCGCCGCGGCCCAGGTGAAGGTTATTGCCGCCGTGGCTTCCGCGGACGTAGCCGTGGTGAATCCGGACATTGACGTAGAAATCCCCACCGAGGAACTTTCCACGGGCATCGACATCGGCGACGGTTTCGGCATCGGGACCGGAGACGGGGACGGCGGAGGCATTCCCGGCATCGTGTCCAAGCGCTGCGACCTGAACGACCGCATGAAGCGCATCACGGAGAACGGGGGCACCCCGCAGTGCGAGGAAGCCGTCGTCAAATCCCTCCGCTGGCTCCAGAAGCAGCAGAACAAGGACGGTTCCTGGGGCGGCACTCCCCATAATTACAAGTGTTCCATGACGGGGCTCGCCCTGCTGGCCTATCTGGCCCACTGTGAAACACCGCTTTCCGAGGAGTTCGGAGAAAGCGTGCTCAAGGGCATTTCCTTCCTTGTGGACCAAGGCATGAAGGCTCCCGTTCTTTCTCTCGTCCCGCAGAGAAACGAGGTCAGCTACGACCATGCCGTGGCCACCTACGCGCTCTGTGAAGCGTACACCTTCTGCAAGCAGATGGACATTCCCTCCATCTCCAATCTGGAAAAGGTCGTCGTGAAGGCCGTGGACAAGATTCTGGATAACCAGAATGTGGACGGCGGCTGGGCCTACAATTACAATACCAGGGCCGGAGCCCACACGGACCTTTCCGTCACCGGATGGAACGTACAGGCTCTGAAAGCCGCAGAACACGGCGGCATCAAGCCCACCAAGGGCGAAATCCGCACCGCCCTGCGCAAGGCCGCCATGTACTGCCGCAAGTGCAGCAAGCCGGACGGCCTGTTCACCTACATGCAGGAAGGCAGGGAAGACGCGACTGCCCGTCCGTCCCTGGTGGGTGTAGGGGTGCTGTCCCTCCAAATGTGCGGCAGCGGCTCCGACAGCGCCGCACGCAAGGGACTGGACTGGATGCTCAAGAATACCAACAAGCCTTTCAACTGGAGGGCGAACAACACCTCTTCCAATCTCTACCAGCATTACTACGGCGTGCAGGCGGCCATGAACCGCGGCGGGGACGTGTGGACGGCTTACAACAGGGCTTTCCGCGACGCCACCCTGGGAGCGCAGGCTTCCGACGGCAGCTTTGCCCCCAACGGGTTCCCCGGTCCCGGCGGCCTGGTGAACAGCAACGGGGGCACCATCAACGACAAGATTTACCGCCAGTGCCTGGCCACGCTGATGCTGGAGGTTTATTACAGGTTCCTGCCGGGTACGGGAGAAGGGACCAGAAATTCCTAATCTGATTGACAGACCGCCGTGTCTGGTTTTAGTATGTTGCCAGCCTTGTGAACAGCAAGGCTTGCAGCACACTTTTGCATGTCGGCAACTCTCCGTTTTTCAAGGATGAAAAGGAGTTTGCCGTAGCATCAACCAGACACGTCTCTCCATGAGCCTTCATATTGAAAGTACCGACGAAGCCCTTGAGGAACTGAAAAAGCAGCGCACCAAAACCCTGGCCGCCGCTATTTCCGTTTCCTTCCTCGGCGTCGCCCTGATGGGCCTTCTGCTCTACCTGGTGCACATCATCGCCGCCATTCCGGAAGATCCCCCCATGGTCGCCTACGCCACCCAGGAGGGCGACAATCCGGACATCGACACTCCGGAGGTTACCCAGACCACCCAGCGGCCCAGCAGTTCCTCCGCCGCGGCCCAGGTGAAGGTTATTGCCGCCGTGGCTTCCGCGGACGTAGCCGTGGTGAATCCGGACATTGACGTAGAAATCCCCACCGAGGAACTTTCCACGGGCATCGACATCGGCGACGGTTTCGGCATCGGGACCGGAGACGGGGACGGCGGAGGCATTCCCGGCATCGTGTCCAAGCGCTGCGACCTGAACGACCGCATGAAGCGCATCACGGAGAACGGGGGCACCCCGCAGTGCGAGGAAGCCGTCGTCAAGTCCCTCCGCTGGCTCAAAAAGCAGCAGAACGGCAACGGTTCCTGGGGCGACGGACAGTTCAAGGCGTCCATGACCGGAATTACCCTGCTGGCCTATCTGGCGCACTGTGAAACCCCGCTTTCCGAGGAGTTCGGAGAGAACGTGCTCAAGGGCATTTCCTTCCTTGTCGATCTGGGGATGAAAAACCCGGTTATTTCCGAACAGCCCGGCCTGAAGGAAGTCTGCTATGACCATGCCGTGGCCACTTACGCGCTCTGTGAAGCGTACACCTTCTGCAAGCAGATGGACATTCCCTCCATTTCCAATCTGGAACGAGTCGTCGTGAAGGCCGTGGACAGGATTCTGGACGCCCAGTGCCCCAACGGAGGATGGGCCTACAGCTATAATAACAGAATCAATCCGAACATCGACCTTTCCGTCACCGGATGGAACGTGCAGGCCTTGAAGGCCGCGGAACACGGCGGCATCAAGCCCACCAAGGGCGAGATCCGCACCGCCCTGCGCAAGGCCGCCATGTACTGCCGCAAGAACGTCATGCCCGACGGGAAATTCTCCTACAAGGAAAACGGAGAAAATCCCCGTTCCTCCCTGGTGGGCGTGGGCGTGCTCTCCCTGCAAATGACCGGCAACGGTTCCGACAGCGCTGCGCGCAAGGGACTGGACTGGATTAAGAACAACGTCAAGACCCTGGAATGGGGCAAGGGTTCCGGTACGGAGAACGTCAAGAGCAACCTTTACATGCACTATTACTGCGTGCAGGCGGCCATGAACCGCGGCGGGGATGTATGGGCCTCCTACAACAAGGCTTTCCGCGATGCCGTTCTCGGCGGCCAGAAGCCGGACGGCAGCTTCAGCAACAACGATACGGGCTATGCCGAATGCCTGAGCGGAAAGTCCAAGAATATCTACCGCCAGTGCCTGGCCACATTGATGCTGGAAACCTACTACCGCTTCCTTCCCGGGACGGGTGAAGGAACCAAGAATTCCTGACGGGATTCATCAGTTTTCCCACAGCCGCCTTTCCTCCGGGAAAGGCGGCTTTTTCTTTGCCTCCGGCCTCTTCCGGAAGCCGTCCCCGGAGCCATGCAGGCGTGGAACATATCCTCCGCATAAGTAACAATTTAGTAACAACACTCTTATTACAAGCTAATTATAAATTTTAATCTTGCTCATGAAATATTTTGGAGAGATGGTGGGATCAATAACCAACCCATCTATTCATGAGCCTGCATATTGAAAGTACAGAAGAAGTCCTGGCAGAATTAAAAAGGCAGCGCGCCAAATCCCTGGCTGCCGCCATCTCCGTCTCCTTTCTCGGCGTTGCCCTGATGGGGCTCCTGCTCTATCTGGTGAATATCATCACCGCCATTCCGGAAGAACCTGCCGTCACCGTGTACCCGATGGAGGAAAGAAGAGGCGAGGACCCCATCAAACCGGAAATAACCCGGCCACAGCGTCCCAGCAGCCCCCACCAGAAATCGGAAGTAAGAATCGTCGTCTCCACCGCCACTACGGACGTCCCGATCAACAATCCGGAAATTGACGTGGAAATTCCCTCCGATACCTTTTCCGAAGGCCTGGAATTCGGGGACAATATCGGCTTTAACAACGGAAAGGGCCCCGGCGGATACGAGCCGGACGACATTACTCTTTCCAAACGCTGCGATTTGAACGACCGCATGAAGCGCATCACGGAGAACGGAGGCACCCCGCAGTGCGAGGAAGCCGTCGTCAAGTCCCTCCGCTGGCTCCAGAAGCAGCAGAACAAGGACGGTTCCTGGGGCGGAGGAGGACAGAATTACAAGTGTTCCATGACGGGGCTCGCCCTGCTGGCCTACCTGGCCCACTGTGAAACCCCGCTTTCCGAAGAGTTTGGAGACAGCGTGCTCAAGGGCATTTCCTTCCTCGTGGACCAGGGCATGAAGGCTCCCGTCCTTTCCCTGGTTCCCCAGATGAACGAGGTCAGCTACGACCATGCCATCGCCACTTATGCCCTTTGCGAGGCGTATGCTTTCTGCAAGCAGATGGACATTCCCTCCATCTCCAATCTGGAACGGGTCACCGTGAAGGCCGTGGACAGAATTCTGGACGGACAGAACAATAACGGCGGCTGGGCCTACAATTACAACACCAGAGCCGGAGCGCACACGGACCTTTCCGTCACCGGATGGAACGTGCAGGCCCTGAAGGCCGCGCAACACGGCGGCATCAAGCCCACCAAGGGCGAGATCCGCACCGCCTTGCGCAAGGCCGCCATGTACTGCCGCAAGACTGCGATGCCAGACGGCCTGTTTTCCTACCAGGAAAACGGCAAGGAACCCCGTCCGTCCCTGGTGGGTGTGGGGGTGCTGTCCCTCCAGATGTGCGGCAGCGGCTCCGACAGCGCCGCGCGCAAGGGACTGGACTGGATGCTCAAGAGCACCAACAAGCCTTTCAACTGGAAGGCGAACAACACCACCTCCAACCTCTACCAGCATTACTACGGCGTACAGGCGGCCATGAACCGCGGCGGGGACGTGTGGACGGCTTACAACAGGGCTTTCCGCGACGCCACCCTGGGAGCGCAGGCTTCCGACGGCAGCTTTGCCCCCAACGGGTTCGGAGGCCCCGGCGGCAACGTTCAAACAAGCCAGAACCGCCATGCCAACGACAGGATTTACCGCCAATGCCTGGCCACGCTGATGCTGGAGGTTTATTACAGGTTCCTGCCGGGTACTGGAGAAGGGGCCGGAATGGCCTTCAACCGTCCGGTTTTGTGACGGTCCGTCAATTATCGCCCCTTCCTGCGGACAGGCCCGCCTATACCCCCATGCATCTTAAATCCTGACTTGACCGGCGCTGCTTCTCTTGTTATTCATACGGTTTCCATTATCCAATAACGTGAATAACAATTCTTCCATCCTTTTCGGCCGTTTTGACGAGTTCCTGTGGATTCGGTGCTCCGGCCGCGGCAGTTTTTCCAACAGCCCCACGGTGAAGTCGCTGGGGGACGAATACATCGCCTCCGGAGGACGCCTGATTGTGATTGATCTGGAAACATGTTCCGGCATTGATTCCACCTTCATGGGAACCCTGGCGGGGCTGGCCCGCAGGCTGATGCCCATTGACGGAGCCGTGCAAATAGCCTCCCCAAGCGAACGCTGCCTTTCCGCTTTGGAAAGTCTGGGACTGGACGCCCTGCTGAGCATTGAACCGCCCACCGCCCCCTGGCGGGGCAAAGTGGAGCAAATACGCGCCAACCTCGGTACGGAGACAACCCCCGCCGTTCATCTGGACGCCAGGGACCAAACCCTCCACGTTCTCGACTCCCACCTGACTCTGAGCGAGCTGAGCGAAGAGAACGAAGAAAAATTCCGCAATGTGACCGACTGCCTCAAGGACGAGCTGAAGAGGCAGAAAGACCAGTAAATCCTCCTCTCCGGATATGGATATGAGTTCCCTGGCCTCCCTGTACAGGAGCGCCCTGTCCGCCAGTGAAACAGATTCCGTCCGGGAACGGGCCGGTTCGCGGCATTCCGCATTGCCGGATGAACGCACGCTTCAGCTCCTGCTGCTGGAAGGCAGGTTCGGTTTTTCCTTCACGGACGATCTCGGAAGATCCGTCCGTATTCTGGACTGCGGGGACTGGAACAAGTCCGCCGGACCGGATTTTCTGAATGCCCGCATTCAACTGGACGGTGTTCCGTACACGGGAGACATGGAACTGGATTCCGCTCCGGAAGACTGGGAACGCCACAACCACGGCTCCAACTCCGCATTCGACGGCGTCATCCTGCACCTTGCCTGCACCCCGAGCCGCAAGGAATGGTTCACCCGCAATTCCCGGCATGAACGCATCCCTCTGGCCGTCATTCCGGCATCCATGCTGAATGGCACGGAAGCCTTACCAGCCGCCGCTCCGGACCGTTCCTGCCGCCATGCGGAGGTTCTGGAAACGATGCCTGCCGAACAGTTGGAAATCCTGCTGCAATCCGCGGCGGCCTACCGCTTCCAGCTCAAGCACCGCCGGCACACGCAACGGGGCGGACTGGCAGCGCCCTCGCAGCTTTTATACGAAAACCTGGCGGAGACGCTGGGCTACCACGCCAATAAAAACGCCATGCGTCACCTGGCGCAGCGGGCGCCCCTGCATGCGCTCCGGGATTGTCCCGAAGCCCTGCTCTTCGGCACCGCGGGCTTCCTGGTTCCCGTTCTTTCCGATTCCTGCACGCCGGAAGCCATAGCCCATCATAAAAGGCTGTGGGAGCAATGGTGGCCCCTGCGCGAGCATTTTGAACTGGCGCCGGAACGCATGTTCCCCTGGACGCTGTCGGGCAGCAGGCCAGCCAATCATCCCCAGCGGCGCATCGGCGCCCTGGCAACTATCGCCGCCGATTTTTCCGCCTTCCAGCGGCTTTGCACTCCCGACCATCTGGATGACCTGGCGGATTATCTCTCCTCCCTGAAACATCCGTACTGGAGCAGCCATGTCACGCTGCCTTCCGCTCCTTCCAAAAGTCCCATGGCCCTGATGGGCCGCGACCGCATTCAGGAATTCATTATCAACCATATTCTGCCGGGGGAAGGCTCCGAACGAGCGTGGAAACTGTATCTGACGCGCCCAGGTCCCCAGGCGGGGGCCAGAGTTCTTTCCATCCACCAGCGCCTTCTGGGAAAGAGAAAAGATGCGGCCGCATTCCTGAAGAGGGCATGGCATCACCAGGCTCTTCTCCAAATTCATGAAGACCTGTGTTTCCGGCATTCCTGCTGCGTCTGCTCCCTGCTGGAGCATATGAAGGGGGCCTGAACGGGCCGCATCCTTTTTTTCTGCTGTGCCCGGTCTCCGGAGAAGGCGGCTCAGCGAAAAACCGGAACGGCCATCCAGCGCGGAACAGACCGGATTCCGCAGGTTCAAGTGCAGCTCATCAACGGAACGGCCTCTGAAAAAACGGCGGGTACTTCCGCAGAATACCCGCGCCGTCCGGGTATAAAAAGGCTCCGCAGCCGCCAGGTCCACGCACAAACCTTGACAACTGCGGAGCCGTGCTTACACACACTTATTCATCCAACAAAAAGCCTTATGAGGCCTCCTCCATCAGGAATGGTGGAAGGAGGTGCCTTCTTCCGCAGTCATCGGCGAGGTGACCGGGTGTTTCTCGAAGAAATCGATCATGCGCTTGTAGTCTTCCAGGAAGAGGTCTGCCAAGTCCTTGGAGAAGCCCTGGCGAACCATCACGCGCATCACGACCGTATTCTGGCAATCCGCAGGCAGCGTGAAGGCAGGCACCTGCCAGCCACGCGTCCTGAGCTTGTCGGAAAGGTCGAAGAGGGTGTAATTCGTCTTTTGCCCGTCCTTGATGAAGAAACAGGCGGCGGGGATGCCTTCCTTGGGATCGCCCGTGCAAATGAATTCGTACGGTCCCAGCTTGGCTATTTCCGATGAAATGTACTGCGCCACGTCATATGCCTGGGTATGGATATTGGTATATCCTTCCTTGCCTAGGCGAATGAAGTCGTAATACTGGCAGATGATCTGGCCGGCAGGGCGGGAGAAGTTGATGGCGAAGTTGGGGATTTCCCCGCCAAGATAGTTCACGTTGAAGATCAATCCTTCCGGCAGTTCGGAAGTGTCTCTCCACACCACCCAGCCGCAGCCGAGGGGGGCCAAGCCGTATTTGTGGCCGGACGTGCTGATGGATTTCACGCGGGGGACGCGGAAGTCAAAGGCAATGTCCGGAGCGCAGAAGGGAGCCAGGAACGCGCCGCTGGCGCCGTCCACATGGATGTCAATGTTAATGCCGGTCTTGGCTTCATAGTCATCCAGGGCCTTGGCGATGTCCGCCGGGAATTCATAAGCGCCCGTGTAGGTCACGCCAAAGGTGGGCACCACCACGATGGTGTTTTCGTCTACCTGTTCCAGCATACGTTCAACGTCCATTTTCCATTTGCCGGGGGCCATGGGGATTTCACGCATTTCAATGTCCCAGTAGCGGCAGAATTTGTGCCAGCAGATCTGCACGGGGCCGCATACGAGGTTGGGCTTGTCGATCGGCTTGCCGGCAGCCTTGCGGCGGGCGCGCCATCTCCACAGGGCAGCCATGCCGCCGAGCATGCACGCTTCACTGGAACCGATGGTGGAGCAGCCGATGGGCTTTTCATCCTGATTTACATTCCACAGATTGGCAAGAATGGCGGCGCAGCGCATTTCAATGGCCGCCGTCTGCGGATATTCATCCTTGTCAATCATGTTTTTGTTGATGCTGATGTTCATCAGCATCCTCACCTGCTTTTCATCCCAGGTCTGGCAGAAGGTTGCCAGGTTCTGGCGGGCGTTGCCGTCCAGCATCAATTCATCGGACACGAGCTGGTAGGCATCCTCTGGACGCATGGCATAGTCGGGAAATTGAGTCTTGGGCAAAATATTGTCCGCCTCCGGAGAACCGAAAATGGAGTTCTCGGCACGAGCGGTATCGGGTTTCTGATTTGGAGCAAACATGACGGTATGTATTTTTTCATTTACGGGAAAGCCCGGTCAGGCTTCCCACATACATGGATAGAAGCCCGCAAGCCGGGAAGCGTTCATATTTCCATTGTCATTCCCCTTGTCATAACTTTTCAATCAGAATACATGAACAAGAATTCATTTATTTATCATTTATTATTAAAAATCATATAATTACAATTTTATTATTATTTATTATATAAATTCTAATTGCACTCTATGTATGACACAAACTTTTATCTAACAAAAAATGTGTCGCGACATTTTCAATTTCAACGGCCAACCGGAAATGGATGGCGGTTTTCCTTCCGGAATCACGCGTCATTGCGTGAGAAAATTCATGGTGTAAAGACTCCTACCATTCCAGACGCCGGATCTATCACGCAAAAAGCCCACCCACCCGGGCGCACGTGATCCCGTGCCAATCTGGACATCAAACAAAGAACCTTATACCGCATATTCATGAAACCAAAATTAGCAGTATCCGCCATCCTGTTCCTCATGGCCTCTTCCCTGATGCAAACGGGGACGGCCCAGCAGAGTGAAGACCTTTACCAGGGCACCGTCACTGCCCGGCAGGAAACAGACGGAAATATTACCTACAATTTGAAGGAAAACCTGTCTTTTGAAAACTTCCAGACAAACGACGGCGTTTACGCAGGCAGCGTTTTCTTCAACCAAACCACGGATCCTGCTACGGCCCCCAATACGTCCGTCATGACGTTTGGCGGCACGGGAATGTCCATGAGTTTTGAAAATTGTTCCTCCGTCCACAGCGACCGCTGGACCAACGATAATGAAGGAGGGGGCGCGATCCGCGCGGAAATGCTCGTCTTCACGGACATGGGGGATCTTTCCTTCAACGGCAGCAAGTCCATCGTGAATGCCGACACCAACGCCGGTGGAGCCGTGAACGTGCGCGGAGATGCCACCTTTTCCAACATGGGCAACATCTCCTTCACCAACAATGAGCTGGGAGACAGCGCCGCACAGGGGCAGGCCCTGGGGGGTGCCCTGTTTGTGAAGGGTACAATCACTTTCGAGAATACCAAGTCCATTCTGTTCAGCGGGAATACCACCGGGCATTCTCCGACAAGCGCACACGCCAACATAGGAGGGGCTATCTATGCCGGAGCCAATGATTCCTCCTCCTCCAACATGAAGACTTACATTCCCGAAGGTGAAGATGCCATTACCTTCCGGGGTATTGGCGGAGACATTATCTTTGAAGACAATTCCGCGTGGATGGCCGGAGCCATTTATGCCTATGCGGGCACCGTGGACGGCCAGGAAGGGACCGGAGGCGGCATGACGATAAACGGCGTCACAGGAGACGTTATTTTCAGGAACAACCGGGCGGACGCCGGTGACAAGGCCTCCGATTACAACGGCAATTTCGGAGCCATTTACAGCGGCCAGGACATGGACATCTTCAACGTGCAAGGAGACCTGCGCTTTGAAGGCAATCACGCCAGCAACAGCGCCGGAGCATTCCGCGTCAGCGGAAGCTTCAACCTCGACAATGTAGGCTCCATCACCTTCATCGGCAACCACGCGGAAAAGAGCTATGCCGTTGGCATGATTGACGAAAACTGGAACGTCACCAATACGGGAGATATCACTATTTCCGGAAATAGTTCAGGCGTGCAAATGGGCGGCGTGGCCGTCTTCGGCAACACCACGTTTTCCAACAACGGCGACATCACCGTGGAAAACAACACCACCGCCGGCTCCAACGGAGCGCTCCGCCTTTACGGAACGTTCAGCGTTACGGATGCAGGAAATATTTCCATTTCCGGAAACAGCGCGGGCAACTACAATGGAGCCATCGAGGTGAATGGCGATGCGTCCTTCACCCGAACCGGAAACATTAACCTGGATCATAATACGGCAGGTTATCATTACGGCGTGGGGCAGTTCCACGGAAACCTTGTCTTTTCCAATACGGGAGACATCTCCATTTCCGGAAACAAGTCCACGGATTACGGCTACGGAGCCCTGCTAGTGGACGGACGAACGTCCTTCGTCAATACAGGAAAGGTCACCATCTCGGGAAACTCGGCCAAGTGGGACGTAGGCGCGCTTCAGACAGCCAACGGGCTGGAATTCATCAACAACCGCGGCGGCGTACTCATTGAGAACAACTCCGTTGACGGTGCTGCAGGGGCCATGCTCCTTTATTACAAGGATGCCGTCTTCTCCGCAGACCAGGGAGATATCATCGTGAAAGGCAACACGGAAAAACGCGGAGGGAACAACCCTATTCTGAACTCTCTTGTATTCGGAACCAACGGAAGCATTTCCATGGACAGCGTGGTACTCCGTGCCCAGGAAGGAAGGACAGTCACTTTTTATGACCCCTTCCGCAATAAAGGCGACGGAGCGGAATATGACAACATCGTCTATGACTTCAACAAGTCCGAAGACGTGGATACCGCTCCCTATGAGGGAACGGCTCCTGAATTCAGCGGAACCATCCGCTTTTCGGGGGAGGAGGCGGACAAGCTGATCACCCAGGCCGCAGGAGAATCTGAGGAAGAGTGGCAGAATCGCCTGGCGGAATCTAAGTACTTCAATGTTTCCGGAAAAACGACGCTGTACGACGGCACCCTGATCCTGGAAAACGGCGTCACATACGGCAACAGCGATTTGGCCAAGAATTCCTCCTTCACCATCAACAAGGGCGTTCTGGAAATCACGGGCAACAGCTCCGTGAACAGCAAAGCCATCGCCTTTGCAAAGGGAGCTACCCTGAGGGCTGGCCGCGGTGCGGTCTTCCGCGGTGACACAATCGATTTCAGCAAGGGCGTCATCTTCGACCTGCGCCCCTTCATGGACGATTACAGCTCCGGTCTGAGCATTGAACAGGCCAATTCCCACACGCTCGGCGGCTTGATGGGCGTGGCCGACACTCTGGACGACTACGCTCACGAGCGCTGGGCAACCAAGCAGAGATTCCTGGCACTTTCCTACACCGATGGCACGGAAGGCAACAGAACGAACGATTTCGACGACATTTATTCTACCACTACAGGAACGAATGTAGTCGAATCCTCCTACACGTATGAAGGCTACTGGACCAAGGAATGGGAAGACACGGACGGCGATGGCATTGGCGACCAACTGTACGCGGTCTGGAACCCCACCGGCGGCATTGAAGATATTCTGCCGGAGCTGGCCGGCGCGGACATAGGCAATTCCATGTGGAGCTCCGCTTCCAACATGAAGTCCGTTTCCAACGCCGCCCTGGGCAAAGTGGGGATCACCCGCTTCCTGCTGGGACCCAAGAATAATTTCTGGGTCAACGGCCTGGGCGATTTCACCTATCATGCCACCAGAAACGGCATTGACGGCTACGATTACAACGGCGGTGGCTACGCCGTGGGCGCCGACCGCAGGTTCACGCCGAACACTATCCTGGGCGCCGCCTTCGGCAACCTGTACGGCAAGAACAAGAGCCGCACGTGGATCAGCGAAGTGGACCAGACGTCCTACGTGGCCCTGCTCTACGGAGCATGGAGAAGGCAGATATCTCCCGGCAACATGCTGAATATCCAAGGAACCCTGGGCTACGGCTGGACCCGCAACAAACTGGATTCCTACTATTCCGGCGGCTCGTCCAACGGCAAATGGGAAAACAGGATGGGCTTCGCCACCCTGCAGGCCACCTGGGACCACAAGCTGAACAAGGGATGGACGCTGTCCCCGTTCCTGGGAATCGAGTACACCCAGGTGAATCAGAATTCCTTCACGGAAACGGGATATGATCCCCGCCATTTCGACAGGGGAGACCTGAAGAACCTGAGCCTCCCCGTGGGTGTGGGAATCAGCAAGTCCCTGCAATTCAGCAACGGAGTCCTGTGGGTGAACAGCCTGGCCGTGAGCTACGTTCCCGACGTGGTCCGCGACAATCCGGAAACCCGCGCCAGACGCCTGATGAACGATTTTTCCTGGACTGCCAGGGGGTCCCGCCCGGACCGCAACGCCGTGCGCGTCAATTACAACAGCACTGTGGTCATCAATCCGCGGTGGACGGCCTACGGCGGTTATGAATTTGAAGGCAGAAGCAAGTCAACCTACCACCGGGTCAACGCCGGGGTAAGCTACGCCTTCTAAGTCGCAAACAACGGGGCTGGGAGAGTGCTTCCTCCCAGGCCCACAGCCCCAACCCCGAATCACCGGGATGCAGCTCCTATGGAACTGCATCCCGTTTGATTTTCCATGCGCCCCCGCAAGCAAAACCGCCAGTTCCACAAATACTGTCAGAACGTTTATGAATAGCGGCATGAAACCATGGCGCGGCAGGGTCCGTTTGACATGGTTATATGCGGAAATTAGAATGGTGGAAAATTCAGCAGTTGCGCCTTTGGCAAATGAGGAGTACTTAATTAATCAAAATTGGACGCGGTATGAATATAAGGATAGCCGACATGGAAGACAGGGATTCCCTGTTGCTGGAACAGCTCCTGAACGTCTGGGAAAACTCGGTCAGGGCAACGCATTTTTTTCTGGCAGAAGCGGATATGGAAGATATCAAAAAATATGTTCCTCAAGCATTGAGAGATATTTCTCATTTGATTGTCGCAGAGAATGGCCAGGGCGTTCCCGCAGCGTTCATGGGGATAGAGGGGCAAAAGCTGGAAATGCTGTTTATTTCTCCGGAAGAAACGGGGCGGGGATTGGGAAGGAAGCTGCTTCAGTACGGTATGCAGAATTTCGCTATCAATACACTGGGAGTCAACGAACAAAATCCGCAGGCCAAGGGATTTTACGAACACATGGGATTCCAGGTTTACAAAAGAACGGATCACGACGAACAAGGTAATCCGTACCCTGTTTTATACATGAGATTGGTTTAACAGGTTTGCTCTGAAAAACGGTGGAGTTTTCATTCCTCCGGAGGGAATGGCCGGAAGAAACGCGAAAAGGGAATCCGTCTTTTTCACATGGAGGAATGCTCCGTTCACGCCCGGCAGACTGGGAAGTCAAAGCCACCGGAGGTCCTCTTGCACTCGGATGGCCGCCATGCCCCCACGGCTGCCTTTTTTATTTCCGAAGGGTCTTCCCCGGGAATAAACCGTCTTTCCCCATTATTTGCATGGAGCTTCCAGCATGTATAAAACGTGCGGATGGAGAGGAGAGGACGCAGACACTTTCGGATGGTTGAATTCCGCCGTTTTTTTCATTCCGGCGCGCCGCATCACGGCTTGTGAAGGATGGTTCACACAGGCGGCGAAGGAGTACACCCGGTCAAATCCCAGGCGGGAAAATCCGTATTCCAGGCACGCCACGGCTCCTTCCGTGGCATAACCATACCCCCAGGCTTCCGGCACCAGCCGCCAGCCTATTTCCACGCAGGGGGTGAATTCCGCCTCAAATTCCACCCAATGGAAGCCCAGAAGGCCGATGAGGGCGCCGGAGGATTTAAGCTCCACGGCATACAGGCCATAGCCCTTTTCATCCAGCTCTGCCCGCATGCGGTCCCACATGGAGCGGGATTCCTCCTCCGTCAACACGGAAGGGAAGAAGCGCATCACCAGGGGGCTGGCGTTCATGGCCGCAAAAAAGGGCCAGTCCGCTTCCTCCCACGCCCGGAATTTCAAACGGGCCGATTCCGGAAATACATGCGGTTCCTTTTTCACGAATTCAGGTTTTTCAGTTGTACATGGAGAGTTCCGTTTCCAGCGCGGCACAGCGGTTGACGCGGAATTGCTCGTCCAGCTCCAGAATCCGGCTGTGCCCCAGGCTGTCCTTGATGGTGAGGTTGACCTTGCCGCGGCCAGGATATTTTTTCAGGATGTTCCGGATATGTTCCAAGTTTTCCCTGGTGTGGCGCAGGGGACTGACAATGATGTTCAGCGGCCCCTGGTCTCCGGATTTGGTTCTGCGCTTTTTCCCGCCCAGCGGGTCAATGCCCTGGGCGGCCACGCTCTTGGAGGAGGTGCGGTCGTCCTCCCGGATGTTGGCGCGCACGGCCACGAAGACGCCGGGTTCCAGGCCGCCTTCCATTTCCAGGGCTTTTTCATAGACGTCCGACCACAGAAGCACTTCCACGCTTCCGGTAAAGTCTTCCAGGGTCAGGATGGCGAATTTCCTTCCCGCCTTGCTGATTTTGGGAATGACAGAGCGCACCATGCCGGCAATCTGGTGCTTCTGCTTGAGTTCGTGGGATTCCAGGGAGTCTATGAGGCCGATGCGCGTGTATTTTTCCGCATCAATGACACCGCGCATGGAATCCAAGGGGTGCCCGCAGAAGTAGGCGCCCAGCAAGTCTTTTTCATCAGTCATGCGCTGTTCCTTGGGCCATTCCGGAACGGGAGGCTCATCTTTTACCCTGGGGGCCTCAAAGGTCATGTCAAATAGGGAGCCCTGCCCCAGCGCCTTGTCCTTGTGCACCTGGGAGGCGCCGCTGAGGGCCAGGTCCACGCGCTCGAACATGACGGAACGCGGTTCCAGCGTCCAGTCCAGCGCACCAGCGCGAATCAGGGATTCCAGAATTTTCTTGTTGACGGATTTGGAGTCCAGCCTGTTACAGATGTCCTCCATGCTGGTGAATTCCCCGTTCCTGTTCCGCTCTTCCAGAAGAATCTGCATGGCGCCTTCACCCACGTTCTTGATGGCGGCCAGGCCGTAGCGCACGGCCAGCTTGCCGGAAGGCGTTTCTTCAGGAGTGAATTTGAGCATGGATTTGTTCACGTTGGGCGGCAGGATTTCAATGCCCATGCGGTTGGCCTCCTGGATGAACACGCCGATTTTGTCGTTATTCACTTCATTGGACATCAGGCCGCAGAGGAATTCCACGGGGAAGTGGGCCTTGAGATAGGCCGTCCAGTAGGAGATGTGGCCGTAGCAGGCGGAGTGGGATTTGTTGAACCCGTACCCGGCGAATTTTTCAATTTTGTCAAAGATGGCCGTGGCCGTTTTTTCGTCAATCTGGTTGGTTTTCCAGCATCCTTCCACAAAGTGGGCCTTTTCCTTGGCCATTTTCGCGGGGTCTTTCTTACCCATGGCGCGCCGCAGAAGGTCGGCGCCGCCGAGCGTGTAGCCCGCCAGCAGCTTGGCCGCGGCCTGCACCTGTTCCTGGTAGATCATCACGCCGTAAGTTTCTCCGCTGACCTGCTCCAGCAGGGGGTGTTCATATTCCACCTTCCGGATGCCCTTCTTGACCTCGATCATTTCATCCATGAACTGCATGGCTCCCGGACGGTACAGGGCCAGCAAGTCAATGATGTCTTCAATTTTCTGGATGCCATACCTCCGGCAGGTATCCACCATGCCGCCGGATTCCAACTGGAACACACCCATCGTGTCCCCCCTGTTGAGCAGGTCCAGTGTTTCACGGTCGTCCAGGGGCACGTCGTCCAGTCTGAATTCCGGAACGCGCCAGCGGGCGTATTCCTCCGCGTCGTGCATGACGGTGAGGGTTTTCAGCCCCAGAAAGTCCATTTTCAACAGCCCCACTTCATAAATGGCGCTCATGTCGCACTGGGCGACGACGGCGGCGTGGGGATCGGAAAGGTCGTCACGGGTCAGGGCCACGTGTTCGTCCAGGGGACGGTCACCGATAACGACGCCTGCGGCGTGCACGCCCACGTTGCGTATCAGGCCCTCCAGGCGGGTCGCGTACCCCCAGAGTTCCGTGTACGCTTCATCGGACGCAATAAGGTCGCGCAGTTCCTCATTGCTTTTATAGCTGGATTGCAGCGTCACCTTGGGCCCCGTTTCAATCAGCTTGGAGATGCGGTCGCCGTCGGCATAAGACATGTCCATCACGCGCGCCACGTCCCTGAGAACGGATTTGGCGCCCATGGTGCCGTACGTGATGATATGGGACACGGCGCGCTCCCCGTATTTCTGCCGTACGTAGTCAATCACCTCCGGACGGCGCGTCTGGCAGAAGTCAATGTCGATATCCGGCGGGCTCACGCGCTCCGGATTCAAGAAGCGTTCAAAGATGAGGCCGAAGCGCAACGGGTCGATGTTCGTGATTTTCATGGCGTACGCCACCAGAGAGCCGGCGGCGGAACCGCGGCCGGGCCCCACGGGAATATCGTGGTCCTTCGCCCAGTTGATGAAGTCCGCCGTAATCAGGAAGTAGGAAGCGAACTTCAACTGGTTGATGATACCCAGTTCATAGTCCAGGCGGGCGCACAGTTCCTTGTCCGCGGCCACGCGCTCCTTGCCGTACCGTTCTTCCAGTCCCTTGTAGCACACCTTGCGCAGGTATTCCTCGCGTGTGGAGCCGTCCGGCGTGCCGAATTCGGGGTATTTTTCCGTGCTGGTGGAGTCCAGCTTGATCGTGACATTGCAGCGCTCCGCGATTTTCAGCGTGTTTTCCAGCGCGTCCGGATAGTCCTTGAATACTTCCCTCATTTCCTCCGGGGATTTGAGGTAAACTTCCGTGGAGTAGCGCATGCGCTTGGGGGAGGCCAGTTTTTCGTTGGTGCCTATGCAGATGAGCGCATCGTGCATGTCATGGTCCTCCCTTTTCAGGAAATGAACGTCATTGGTGGCCAGGATGGGCGTTCCGGTTTTGCGGGCGATGCGCACCAGTTCCGGAAGGCACTTTTTCTGTTCCTCCATGCCGTGGTCCTGCAATTCCACAAAGATGTTGTTCTCCCCGAAGACATCTTTCAGGGCCAGCAGGGCTTCTTCCGCCTTTTCCGGCTGGTCGTTGAGCAGCCATTCATTGAGGGGCCCGGCAAGGCACGCCGTGCAGCAGATGAGGCCCTCATGGAATTCCCGCAGGGTTTCCATGTCCACGCGCGGCTTGTAGTAGAAGCCTTCCAGATGGGAGCGGGAGACCATCTTGACCAGGTTCTGCCAGCCCGTTTCATTTTCCGCCAGAAGAAGAAGGTGTGTGTATTTGCGCCGGCCGGGAAGCTGCTTTTTCACGCCGATGGGCGTGGGGGAGAGGTACACTTCACAGCCGAAGATAGGCTTCACGGGCTGTTTCCATGGGCCTTCCGGGTGTTCCTTGTTCCAGGCTTCCGCGGATTTGTTGAGGCTGTTGGTCTCCATGACCAGCTCAATGGCTCCAAAGAGGTTGCCGTGATCCGTGACGGCGACGGCGGGCATTCCCATGCGGGAGCATTCCGCAATGAGGTCCTTGATGTGGACGGCGCCGTCCAGAAGGGAGTATTCCGTGTGGTTGTGGAGGTGTACGAAGGTGTCCGCCATGAATCAGGGTCTGTGCAGGGTGAGGGGTTCAGGAGTTTACGGGGCATTCCGCCTTCATGGCTTCCACACATTCCCGGATCAGGTTGGGGCCCCGGTAGATGAAGCCCGTATACAGTTGGACCAGACTGGCGCCGGCCTTGATTTTGGCGACGGCATCCGCCCCGCTCATGATGCCGCCTACGCCGATGATCGGGATGCGGCCTTTCAATTCCGAGGCAAAGGCCCCGATTACTTCCGTGGAACGTGCCGTGAGGGGTGCACCGGAGAGGCCGCCCGCTTCCTCCCTGCGCGGACTGTTTTCCGCGCCGGTGCGGGAAAGCGTAGTGTTCGTGGCGATCAGGCCGTCCAGCCCTTCATCCAGAAAGACCCGGCTGAGTTCCGTGATTTGTTCGTCCGTGACGTCCGGAGCCACTTTCATGAAGATGGGAACCTGCCGCCCGGTTTCCGCCGCCATGTTCGCCTGTTCCGATTTCAGGGAAGCCAGCAGGCGCGCGGCGGGCTCAGCCGCCTGGAGGTCGCGCAGACCCGGCGTATTGGGGGAGGAGAAGTTAATGGCAATGTAGTCCGCCACGGGCCACGCCGCTCTCAGGCAGGCCAGGTAGTCCTGGGCGGCATCTTCGTTCGGCGTCACCTTGTTTTTGCCGATGTTGACACCAAGCACCCCGTTGAAGCGGGTGGCCTCCCGGATGTTTTCCACGCCGGCGGCAATGCCGTGATTGTTGAAGCCCATTCTATTGATGATGGCACGCTGGGGAATGAGGCGGAACAGGCGGGGCTTGTCGTTGCCGGGCTGGGGGCGCGGCGTCAGCGTTCCCACCTCCACAAAGCCGAATCCCACCTGGCCGAAGGCGCTGACCGTATCCGCCTCCTTGTCCATCCCGGCGGCAAGGCCCACCCTGTTGGGGAATTTCATGCCCAGGATTTCCACCGGATCGGAAGGTACGCCACCCATCAGGAGGGGGAGAACGCGCATCCTTTCAGCCATGCGCAACCCGAACAGCGTCAGGTTGTGGGCAGTTTCCGGATTCAACTGGAACAACAAACTTTTGGCAGCAGAATATAATGCGGGGGACACGATGGGGGGAGTGTACCACACAGCCCTTTACGGTCAAGATTGGGAAGCGTCTTGCCCGGATGATTTTATCCGGTACAATTCCCGTGCATGAACCGGATGGAACGCCTCACCGCCTGCCGCCTGTACGGCATTGTGGATTTGGGATACATACCTGAAGATCAACTGATACCTGTCTCAAAAAAACTGCTGGCGGGAGGGCTGGGCATTCTTCAGCTCAGGGCGAAGAACCACGCCCCGGAGCATATAGAGCGCATGGGCCGCCAACTTGCCCCCCTGTGCCGGGAATACGGCTGTCTTTTCATCATCAACGACTACCCGGAAGTCGCCCGGAGCATCGGCGCAGACGGGGTGCATCTGGGGCAGGAAGACGGGAAGCTGGAGGCCGCGCGGAGCCTGCTGGGGCCGGACGCCCTCATAGGCCGCTCCACCCACAGCCCGGAACAGGCGCTGGGCGGCTTCCGGGAGGGGGCGGACTACATAGGATTCGGCCCCCTGTTTCCCACAGGCACCAAGCCGGGAAGGCAGGCGATCGGCCTGGAGCACATTGCGGGCGTGCAGGCGCAGCTTCCGGAGGATTTCCCCGTCTTCTGCATCGGCGGCATCAATAAGGCCACCCTTCCCGCCGTTCTGGATGCCGGGGCGACAAGGGCCGTGATCGTTTCCTGGCTGCTCACGCATCCCGACATCACGGGAACCGTTGAGGCGGTAAGGAGGCGGCTCGGAGAGGCCTAGAAAGGGTTTTATGCGTTCCCTTCTTTATCCGGAGAAAGAGCCGGACGGGAAATGAGCAGCACGGCCGTGTCCACGATCATTTTCAGGATGCGGTCCTGGTCCTTCATCCAGGGTTCCTTGTCGTGAAGGTCGGGGCGCGTGGCGTATTTACCCAGCGTGGCATGAAAGATGGAGCTCATGATATGAACATGCCAGGACAGGGAAAGTTCATCTCCCCACGGACAGATCTGGCGAACCCTTTCCGTCATTTCCCGGATGACAGGGGCGTAGAATTCGTCATAGATTTTCTCAACGAGGCATTCCGGTTCCTGCGGCAGGCGCCACAGCAGGCGCATATGGTCCGGGCCGCCCAGGCTTTCGTCCAGAAGTATGCGGAAGGCAGGCTCAATGAATGCGCGGGCGTACGCCCTGAGGGACGGTTCCCTGTCCGCCTCCTTCAGCAGTTTCATGCGTTCTTCCATCAGAGGTTCCGCATAATGGCGGAAGACGGAGAGATAAAGCCCTTCCTTGTTTTCAAAGTAATAAACGATGGAAGCCAGGTTCACCCCGGCCTCCGAGGCGATGGCGCGCATGGTCACGCCGTCAAAGCCGCTGCGGGCAAAAAGCTTTTGTGCGGCGCGGAGAATTTTGCCGCTGGTTTCCGCGGAACGGTCGGCCTGGGATTTACGGACTGCGGGCATCGTTTCAAAAAGGCGGGAAAGTTTTTGCGCCTAGCGTGATGGTCGGGAGGAACCGGCCGCCTTCACCAACTGTTCCATATTCTGGGAGGACTGGAGTGCTTTTCCGTCCTTGTCCATCAAAACCATCGTAGGAATACCGCGCGGAGCGACCTTTTTAGCCATTTCCGTCAGGTCCTTCCGCAGCAGGACAGGCCAGGGCATGTTGTTGGCCGCGGCCCATTTCTGGGCAGCTTCCAGATTCTGGTCCAGATTGCACATGATGACTTCCACATCCGGGTTTTCCTTCACCACCTTGTTGTAGGATTCCACGCTGTGCGGGGCATTACGGCAGCACGGGCCGCACCAGCTTGCACTGAAATAGAGAATGAAATATTTGGCGTTCAGCTTGCCGTCCTTTTTCTTGAGCTTGCCGTCCTCCAGCATGTAGGTCTGCCCCTTCATTTCCTCGGCCAGCGGTCCGGACGGTGTGGAAGACCATTCGGAAAGGGGCTTGCCGATAACGTCCTTGTGCTCCTCCAGCCATGTGCGGTCTTCATCAGAAAGTTTTTCCAACGGCATAGTGATGGGCTTTTTGGCCGTGGTCACCAGTTTGACGGTTTTCATGTTCAGGGCTATGGGACGCGCTTCCACCGTGGTGCCCGTAGTCTTGTTCGTCCAGGTGCGGAGGGAGGGGTCCGCCGCAGAGTCCTGAGATTCCGCAAAGCCGAGGGAAGTGCCCAGCAGGAACGCTCCCGCCAACAGAGTCCGAATAGAAGGAAAATTCAAACACATGACATTGATATACTACATCTTATTTTCCGTGTCGAGAAGCTGATTCCAGAATTTGTCTGGCCTGTGCGTGCCTCGGCTCCCGGCGCAGGGTTTCCGCGGCGGCGGCGGCGGCATCCCGGTAATGGCCGTTGCGGTACAGCATGACCGCCAGGGTGAAGGGAATATCCGGGTTTTCCTTGTCCAGGGAGGAACAGTTTTCCAGATCCTGAATCGCCTGTTCCAGACGTCCCACCTTTTCATTGAGGAGGGCGCGGTTGAACAGGGCGCGGATGAAGGCGGGTTCTATTTTGAGCGCCTCGTCAAAGGATTGGAGCGCCCCCGGCTCGTCATTGTTTTCAATCTGGCCCAGGCCCAGCAGGTACCACAGGTTGGCGTCCCGGGGAGCCAGCCGCACCGCCTCCCTCATCTGTTCCACGGCTTCCCCGCTGCGGCCCTGGGATGCCAGGAATACGGCGTAGTCCCGGTGCACGACAGAGGAGGTGGCATCCCACTTCAATGCCTTGGCAAACCATTGTTCCGCCGCTCTGGCGTCTTTCCGGCTGATGGCGATCTGCGCCAGCTTCATGGCCCCGGAGGGCTGGTCCGCCTGGTGCAGTGCGGCCGCCGTCAGTTCCTTCATGCCGGGGCTGTCCGGCGGCAGGGAATCCCGCAGGGCCCATTCCGCCTGCAGGCGCACGACCTTGAGAGGGTCATTGAGAAGTTTTCCGGCGGAAGGATTGTTCGCGCGGCCCATTACCTTGGCGGCGGCGGCACGGGTCAGGGCATCCGGATCATTCACCGCTCCGGCAGCCAGTTCCTGCACGGCGGGTTCATGAGCCCAGGAGTCCATCAGGTCCAGCAGCGTGGCGCGCCATGCCCCCACTTCCTCCTTCCTGAAGCATTCCATCAACAGGGGCAGAACATCCTCCTTGCCTTCATACGCATGCTGCACGGCCCTGGTACGATCCCTGTATTTCGCCATTTTGGGGTCCGGCCCGTAATATTTTTTCACCGCTTCCGCGGCCCATTCATTGCTCTTGTCCCGGTGGCACATGGTGCAGGCGTTCGGGATGCCCAGTTCCACGCTCAGCAGCGGATCCGGGGAATTGAACGAATGGTCGCGGCGCGGGTCGCGCGCCATGTACAGGCTTTCCGGCATGTGGCACTCCACGCACCGCGCGCCCATGCTGGACTGCGGGCACGGAGTATGTTTGGAGATGTCAATGACGGGGGCTTTCACTCCGTTGACAGCCTCTCCCGTACCGTGGCACCTCATGCAGAGCGTGTTGTCCTCCTGGGGAAGCTTGAGCGTGCCGGTATGCGGATCATGGCAGTCCAGGCAGGTGACGCCCGCCTTGCCCATGCGGCTCAGGCGCAGCCCCGTTTCACAGTAGTCCTCGTCCCTCTGCATGCCGTTGGGCCAGAATACGCCGGGCTGAACGGGAAGCACCAGCTGGAAATGGTCGTCAAAGCGGTCCCCCACGGCAAAATCATGGTCGAATTCATCGCGCCGGGCATGGCAGGAAGCGCAGTTGTCGTGAATCTGCTGAGGCGTCAGCTTGTTCTTGGTGGAGATCATGCATCCCGTTCCCGCCTCCGGCTTGTCCAGCAGGGGGCCGTGACACTGGATGCAGGTGACGCCGGGTTCCTTCCAGGTGGAGGCGTAGCGGTCCTTGACGGGATCATAGTTTTTATGGAACAGGGACATGTGGCACCAGGCGCACTGGGTGTTCCAGTTCATGCCGCGGCCCGTCCAGTGGCCCCAGTCGCCGGGCTGGCGGACTTCCTTGCCGAAGATATCGAACCATTCCTTGCGGTTCACGTCCCATGCGGCGCTGAGGGTATGGTAGCCGCCATCCTTCGCGGGGACTAGGTACTGCACCAGAGGGATGCGTCCCGTGGCCCATTCCGCCCGCCACGAGGTATTGGCCTGTCCGTCGTGAACGGTACGTCCCTGCCCGTCCGTGGAAAATTGGAGAACGCTGCCGTGGGCGCTCAGCTTCATGTTGTGGAAAGCCTCGGATTCCCACTGGTCCCCCAGCTTGCGGAACGCCCAGGCGTGGTCGGAACCGGCCCACTGCCTGAATTCCTTTTCATGGCAGGCGCCGCACTGCATGGAAACGGGAACTTCATTCTGGTCCCAGTGCTCGCTGCCGCCCGTAAATACGGCCGGCTGGACGCCTGTTCCCGCCCGTCTTTCCATCCATGCCTTCATCATGGTTCCCAGTCCCACGAGCGCCCCCAGCACGACAATAAGAACCACCCATTTTTTCACGGATGGCTTTTTGCTGGAAACGCGGGAAGGTTCAGTTTCAGACATGGCGGGGAATATCTTGCCACATTATAGACGCTCCACCAAGGAACTTTTACGCAAATCCCCCGGAAACGCAGAGAAAGTGGCGAAGAACAGTTATTCCTCGCCTTCCAGCGCCTCTTCCCGCATCAGCGGGGTAATCCGGGTGACGACGCACCGCTCCACCCCTCCGTTGTCCGTCCGGGTCACCTTGAATTCCAAACCGAGGTAGCCGACAATATCGCCTTCCCGCGCCGGAGCCTGGAGCAGGTTGAGGACCAGACCGCCCACGGTGTCTATTTCCTCATTCTGCAAGTCCATGTCCAAGGCTTCCCCCAGTTCGCCGATGCGGGCCAGGCCGGACACGTCGCAGGAAAATCCCACGGCGTCCGGCGGCAGGTCCGTCAGAACGCGGATGCGGCCGCGGTCCCAGCCCATTACCTCGGAAAATACGTCCGTCAGGGTGAGCAGGCCGGAAGTGCCGCCGTGTTCGTCCAGGATAATGGCCAGCCGCACGTTGTCCCTCCGCATGATTTCCACCACATTGTCAAATTTGACGGTTTTGGGGACCTTCGGAATGGAATGAATGTATTGGGTCCCCAGAGATTCCCCCCGGAGCATGATCCGGAACAGGTCGCGGGCATGAACCATCCCGACCACATGGTCCAGGTCCCCGCGGTAAACGGGGTAGCGCGTGCGGCGGGTGCGGCGCACGATTTCCCGGATTTGCTCATGGTCCGCCCCTTCCGGAATGGCATCTATCCGGACACGCGGCGTCATTACCTGGTGAACATACAAGTCATCCAGGTCAAACAGGCAGTCCATGATGCGGCCCGATTCTTCCGGCAGAGCGCCGTTTTCATGACTTTCCTCAATGATGTACTGGAGTTCCTCCGCGGAATGGTAGTGAGATTTGGATTCATTCCTGTCCACCCCCAAAAGTCCCAGGAAGAAGTTGCCCAGCGTGTTCATGCCCACCACGAGAGGATACAGGCAGAGCTGGATGACGTACATGGGCATGGTGATGATGAGGCAGAGCTTCGTGGCGTATTGAAGAGCCAGGGCCTTGGGCACCATTTCCCCCAGAACGATGTGGAGATACGTCAGCAAGCCCACGGACAGGACGCTGGCCGCACCGTGCGCCACCAGCCAGGAAGCCCACCCGTACCGGCCCAGCCATTCCTGAATCCATACGGCCATGGTATGCTCCCCGTACATGCCCAGCCCCAGGCTGGCAAACGTGATGCCGAGCTGGGCCGTGGCAATGTAGCGGTCCTGGAGCCTGGGAGTTTTCAGCACCTGGGTGATGTGGCGCGCCACCATGTTTCCGGAGGCCGCCATCTGCTCCAGGGCCGCGCGGGGAGCGCCGAGCAGAGCGAATTCCGCAGCCACAAACAGCCCGTTGAGAACGATCAGCAGCAGAATAATGAGAACCGTCATCATATATCCACCCCGCTTTCCACGGCAGGTTTACCTTCCGCCTTTTTTTCAGGAGGAAGCAGCAGGACGGAGGATACACGGTTGTGATCCATTTTTTCCACCACCAGCACGCGCCCAGCGATGATCAGCCGGTCCCCCTCCTTCGGAATGCAGGACATGTGCTTGATCACGCAGCCGCCCACCGTCGTGGCTCCGTTCATCAGGAAGGGAACCAGGCATTCCGCCTTGTGGGCGCGCATCATTCCGGGAATTCTGACGGAGCCGTCAGGCAGGTATTCCACCTTTTCTCCGGAGCGGATGAATTCATCGTCGATGTCCCCCACCATTTCACCCAGCAGGCGTTCCAGCGTCACCAGCCCCACGAATTTTCCGTATTCATTCAGTACGAAGGCTTCCTTGGCCTTTTCCTCGCGCAACTGGGACATGAGCATTTCCACCGTCTGCATTTCCATCACGCACGGCACCTGGCGCAGCATGGAGCGCAAAGGGGGAAGAACGCCTTTTTCCGTGTAAGCGGCCACCATGTCCTTGATGTGCAGCATGCCGATCACGGATTCGCGGTTGCCCTCATAAATGGGGATATGGGTGTGGGGCCTGCCGGAGATCATGTCCAGAATATCCTCCTGCGTGGCGTCCACATCCAGGCAGACCAGCTGGAAGCGGGGAATCATGATTTGTTCCACGGTGCGTTCCGCCAGAGAGAGCGCGCTGTGCAGCCGCTCGTGCTCGTCCTCTTCCAGCAGGCCGCCCTCATGGCTTTCATCCAGCAGCATGTTGATTTCCTGCTGGGAGTGGATGTGCTGGTGGCCGCCCGGCGGCAATCTGAAGAGCTTGAGCAGCAGCAGGCCGCTCCCGTTCAGGAAGTCAATGAACCACGCGAAGAAAGTGAGCGTCCAGCGCATGGGGTAATACGTGTACAGGGCCGCCTGCCGCGGAAATTGGAGAGCCAGCGACTTGGGCATCAGTTCCCCCAGAATCACCTGGAAGACCGTCAACCCCACCAGAACAACCAGGGCGGAAACGGAGGCGGCCATCACGGAGTCCATCCCGCCGAACCGTTCAAACAGCGGAAGCAGGTAGGAAGACAACTGCACCTGCCCGTACGCACCCAGAATCAGGCTGGAAATGGTAATTCCGAACTGGCAGGCCGCAATGTAGCGGTCAAGCTCGCGGGTGTTCTCCAGGATTTTCAGCAAATGAACGGCCACCTTGCTGCCGCCCTCCGCCATTTCACGGATCATGTTGCGGCGCACGCTCACGGCGGCGAACTCTGCGGCAACGTAAAAGGCGTTGACCAGAATCAAAAGGAGAATAACGAAAATGATGAAAAGAATCATGAATTCCTGGGGTGTCCGTAAAACGCAACGGGCATCCGCATCATAGAAACCGCAAAAGCCCTGTCAAGATTTCCCTGCATAATTTTATGCCATGGAAAAACCTCCCCTTCCCTGCCGTTCAAGGTTCCGCCATTTGCTGCGGATAGTCACATCTCCACTGCAATGTTTCCCGTTTTCCGCGTTATTCCGTTATTCCTGGTTCAGTTCAAAAGTGACTTCCACGTCCCCGGAGCCAAGGGTCTTCGCAAGCCCGGCGGCATTGTCAACGCGCCCCAGCCGCGTATAGCTGTAGGATGTGGAAAAAGTCTTGTAGAAGAGAACCAGTCCCCCGGTGCCCCACAACATCAAATCCCCTTCACGCACGGTTCCCGGGTTGGCAGCGGCAACGGGCAAGTGCCTGGAGAGGCGATAAAATTTTTCATTCCCGTTGACGTCCTCCATCTTGAGCGTCAAAGGCAGCAGTGCCCGGAATGCAGCCGCAGCCGCGTTATTTGAAAGGGTGGCCGTGAATGTTGAGGAGCCGACGGTTATTTTGATCATGTTGTTCATGGCGTTGTTTTTTTGCGGGTGATGACCGGCAGCCATATCTCCGTGGGAAGCATCGGCCCCGGAATGTCCGGCGGTTCCGTCCGCATCGCATGAAGTCATGCAGAGCAGGAGCGCCAAAGCAGGAGAGAAGATTATTGTTCCTGACGCTTTGCGGGAGAAGTGCATTTTTTTCATCTTCGTCATGATTTATTTAAAGAGTGGAAGCCATTTTCCGTAAGTCAGCATGCGCCATATCCATTCCAGGGGGCCGAACAGGCAATAATGCAACCAGATGCGGCTGAATGCCGCCTCAACGAGATAGACACCGGCCGCCACCAGCATGACGGCAACAAGACCAGTATCCGCACCAAAGCCGAAGCCGATGCCATAAAAAATAATCATGCCCAGCACGGACTGCCCGATGTAATTGGTCAGAGCCATTTGCCCCGGAGCCGCCAGTATTTTGAATATCCGGCATTCCCTGCGGTGAAGGTACCACAGGCTGACGGACGCCATATACGCCAGCCCCACAGGGAAAACGCCAAACGCGTACAGGGCCGAATGGGCCGTCATCCCCCACGGATGGCCGTTCATGGAGCTCCACGCATAGAATACGGAGACGGGAAGTCCGATCGCGAAGCCGTACATGGATACTTTTTTCAAGAGCTTTTTGTTGCCTTCCAGATTGGCATACAGGCGGTTTCTGCCAATGTAGAATCCCAGCAGGAACAATCCCATCACCTTAAAGAAACGGTTGCCGTCAATGAATTCCTGCATTCTGACAAAGGCCCCCTGCACCAGGAATTTGAAAACGTCCGTGTAGCTGGCGGCATCCCTCAGCCAGAAGGCGAAGTTGTCTTCCGTAATGCCGTATTTTGCACAAAAGTACTGCTGCATGCGGACGACCGGGGCGGACGGGTCCATGCCGGAAACGGCTCTCGCGGCATCCGCCGCTATGGGAACCAGCAGCAGGAAGGCGGAAGCAAGGAGCAGCCCCTTGTTGGATACATTCCGGAAGAGGGGCAGAAGCAGGCCCAGCAGGGCATAAAGCATCAGGATGTCACCGCTCCAAAGGGACATCAGGTGCAGGAAGCCAATGACCAGCAGGATTCCCATCCTCCGGTAGAAGATGCGGAAGCCGTCCGCATGCTTCCGCATGGCGTTAGAGATGATGATAGAAAATCCTATCCCGAAGAGGAGTGAAAACATGGTGTAGAATTTTCCGTCTATCAGGATGTACTGGATGTATTTGATGATCCTGTCGATTCCAGCCGTAGGCATTGCCGACACGGCGTCGCTTTTCAGAAAGGTATAGAGGGAGAATTCCGGGAAGTTGGCCAGACAGATTCCGAAGAGCGCCAGTCCCCTTAAGGCATCAAGGATGATATGGCGTTCTTTCGAACGGACCGGGTCAATGTGTTCTGAAGGATGGTTTTTCATGGTTGTTTTTCAAGATTTGAGAAGATGAGAGAGGATTTGAGGAACGATTCCTGAGGAAGATGAAGACGATGCCCGCCACGAGAAACAGGAGCGCCCCCAATACGGAATAACGCGTATTGAAGAAGGTGATGAACAATCCGCAAACGGCCGTCCCCACTGTCGTTCCAAGGTTGGCGGACGCCAGAAACAGGCCATTGGCAAAATCGGGAGCTTCCGGCGCGGCATCCGTGATGATGTATTGCATGTTGTTGCTGGCAATGCCCGCCAGAATTCCCAGAACAAAGATGATGGCTATTACCGGGACAAGCCAGCCACCCAGCAGGAACAAGGACGCGTAAACCGCAAAGAGGACAAACGGGATAAGGGTTACACACCGTGCGGCATTCATGGAAAGCAGCCTGCCCGCCAGGACGTTGCCGACGATATTGGCCAGTCCGTACACTAGCAATACCGTGCCAATGAGCGTGTAGGATATTTCCGTTATCGTTTTCAGATAGTCCGACATGTAGCTGAAAAAGCCGAACATGGCCGCGTTGATCATTGTAACGGCCAGAATGGCCTGCCAGGTAACTGCCTTTTTCAGTACGCCCAGCTGAGTTCCATAGGAAAGTCGCTCCCGGACGGGCAGAGAGGGAACAAAGAGCAGCGTAGCCACAAGCACCACGGCATTCACGGCGGCAAAGAACAGCATGGCCATGGAGAACGACGCCATACTTGCGATGAAGCTGGTGACCGGAACACCCAGAACCATTCCGGCCGATACACCGATGAAGACCCTGGCAACCGCCCTGGGGGCTCCCGCCTTTCCTGCCGACGCCGCAGCCACCGTGAAGGCCATGGAAACGTAAACCGGGTGAAGGAAGGCGGGAATGGCCCGGGCTATCAACACGACTGTAAAACTGTCGGTAAATGCTGAAACAAGATTGCTCAGCGTGAAGGTTCCCAGGGCCAGCAGCATGACCGTCCTGCGGTTGACCCTGGAAAACAACATCGGCATGACGGGAGCGGACAAGGCCACAATCAGCGCAAACAGGCCGACCGTCCAGCCCGCATCCGGCACGCTGATCCGAAATGTCTCCGCTATCTGGGGAAGAATCCCCACGACTCCCATTTCCGTATTAATGATCCCGAATACGCCGGCAGTAAGGATAAAGACAAGCAGACCGCCCGCATTTCCCGCATGCTGGTTGTTTTCCCGTTTCATTGTTTAATCGTGTTCGGTCCCCTTTTCCGTTTTTATTCCGTGTACTGCCTTTCAGAGATTCTCTTGCCGGCAGATGCCGGGTGCCATGCAGCCTGTCCGGATTCCGCCCCACGGGTTTCCACGGAACAGTCACCCGGCGCCTTGCAGTGGCTGTCCAGAATAATTTCCCCGTACCCGTCCGCCACCATGCGGCCACTGCGCGGATTTTTGACGCTACGGACCGTTCCGCTGATTTCCGCCTGCACGCTGGCGTACTCAAAGGCCAGATCGGCATCCTCCGCCATGGAGCAGTTTTCCATGACCAGATCCGTGGCGTAGCACAGGGGCTGGGTACCTGAAATCCGGCAATTGACCAGGCGCAGGTTCTTCGAGTGCCAGCCCAGATATTCGCCGTCCAGCACGGAATCATATACCGTTACGTTTTCCGTGTTCCAGAAGGCATCCTTGGAATGGATTTCCGCATTGCGTATTTCCACGTTTTTACAGTACTGGAAGGAATAGTTCCCCTGAAGCCGGAATTGATTGATCCGTATATCGGAACCGTGCATGAATATGTAGTCGCCCTTGCCCGCCGCCACTTGGTCCAGTTCCGCATGGCGGCAATGCCAGAGGGTTTCCTGGGCATTGGGCAGCCGGACGCGCTCCAGCTTCAGCCCGTCCATGTCGCGGAACATTTTCGGGGCTTCAACAAGGGTGTCCACCATGCGCAAATTCCTGCAATACCAGATGGCGGCCCGGGCCCCTTCCCGGAAGATGCAGTTCCTGACGAGAAGGTCTTCATTGTGCCAGAAGGGGTATTTCCCCGTGAATTCACATTGAACGGCTTCAATTCCGAAGCATTCCTTCAAGGCCGATTCTCCGGGGAGGATCGTTACGTTGCGGAGTCTCAGGTTGCGGATGGCAAAGAGGGGGCGTTCGCCTCCGTACGATGCGTTGCTGATGTATTCTTTTTTCATGATGATGTGTGTTGTTGAAAGTATTGTAAATGTCTGCCGGAGCAGGAGATTTTTTGAAAGGACGCTTGTGATGCGCCTGTTCTTCAGGGTTTGTAATTTTTGCTGTTTGTATTCAGGGTTAAAGTTAGAATAACTGTAATAAGAACGGATCGTTTTTCCGCAGCGGTATGAAGGATTGTTTCCGGCGGCAGGCTGATTGGTGTTGGCTCAAGGAAGCTCCGACAGAAAACATCTATTAAACGTTGTTAATACAATAAGGTAGGAAAAGATTAGGGGAAGGGGTAGTCATGGAATTCCTTTCCGGATGTGGCTGCCGGAAGGTTTTCTGATCAGGGAGATGCTGAAAAGGATGATGCAGAGACCCATTATTTGAATCCAGCTTATCGCCTCACCGCCCAGCATCGTACCCAGAACCACCGCCACAAGCGGGTTTGCGTAGGCATGGGTGCCTACTTCCGTTGCCGGGCGCACCTTGAGGAGCCAGATGTAGCTGGTGTAAGCAAGGATGGAACCGAATAGGATCAAATAGACCAGGGAAAGCCACGCGGCGGACGGAATCGCTTCCCAACTGACGGCATCCGTTTCACGGCCCAGGAACGAACAGACCCAGAACATGCCGCCGGCAAAAAGCATTTGCCACGCCGCACCGGCAAAATCGTTCACTTCCTCTTCGGAAGACGATTTGTATTTTGCATACAGTGTTCCGAGAGCCCAGGAGATGCAGCCTACGACCAGGAGAACCACGCCATATTCGTGATGGACGTTTTTCCCGCCGTGGAAGAGCTGTTCCAGAAACAGAAGCCCCACCCCCAGGAATCCCGTGACAATGCCTATGGAAACGGCAGGAAGCCTGAAATTTGTTTTCCACATGGGGATGTCCAGAGCCATGATCCAGATGACGGTTGACGATGCAAGGATGGCCACCAGGCTGCTGCTCAAGTATTGCTGGGCGAGCATGATGACCGCCATGTCAATGAAAAGCAGGATAATTCCACTGACGGCGGATTTCCGGATCAGGCCGCCCCGGAAGATGCCCTCCCTCCGGATGCGGCTAAAGGTCAGCAGCAGTATTCCCGCCGCACTGAAACGCAGGCCTCCCAGTAGGAAGGGTGGAAATCCCCTGAGGGCCACGCCAATGAAATAGTAAGTGGACCCCCAAACGACGTAGATCAGAAAATACGCAAGAATAACGGCCAGGCGTCCCGGTTCTTTTTTTGTCGTGCTTTCCGTCATTGTCGTCATGTTCCGGTGTCGATTTCCGCGGAGGACTTATCAGGAGAAAGCCATGCAGGTTTTCCTGTTTGTCCCTGTTTTGTTCGTGAACCGCCGGGAGCATCGCCGCGGGAAGGTCCGTGACCAATGCTCCCGGCCCGTTCTTTTAACGCGGGAGGATTATTTCAGGTTTTTAGTGAAGAAGTCCGTCAGCTTGTCAAACGGAATCAGGTTTACCCGGTCATAGAGGTCCACATGTCCGGCCTTGGGCACCCAGTACAGTTCCTTGGGTTCGGCCGCCCTCCGGTACGCGTCTTCGCTGAATTCCCGTGAATGTGCCTCCTCGCCCGCGATGAACAGCAGGGCGCGGGGGGAGATGGTTTCAATGTCCGCAAAGGGATGGAAGTTCATGAATTTTACGTTGCTGGTCAGTGTGGGATGCGTGGTCAGTTCCGGCGACTGGCCTCTGGGGGTGAATTCGCCTCTCGGAGTGCGGTAGAATTCATAGAATTCCCTTTCAATGGGGTGGGAATTTTCGTTGAGTTCATGCACCGTGCCGCTGGTGTATTTGGCTGCCCCTCCGGAGAATTCCACATAACGCTGTTCCGCCGCTTCCGCGAGAATCTTCTTCCTCTGTTCAAGAGTTTGCGATTTCCGGAGTCCGTTGCGGCTGGCCGCACCCATGTCATACATGCTGACGGTGGCGACGGCTTTCAGCCGCGGGTCGATTTTGGCGGCGCTGACGGCAAAGCTTCCGCTGCCGCAAATCCCGATGGCCCCGATGCAGCCGCGGTCGACAAACGGGCGCGTGCCCAGAAAGTCCACGGCCGCGCTGAAAGCTTCGGCATACATGTCCGGAGATACGGCGTTGCGGGGTTCTCCCGCACTTTCACCCCAGAAGGGGAGATCAATGGCCAGCGTCACGAATCCCCGTTCAGCCATTTTCACGGCGTACAGGTTCGCACTTTGTTCCTTGACGGCGCCCATGGGATGCCCCACGACGATGGCTGGGTATTTCGCATCCTTGTCCATGTCTCCGGGCAGGAACAGGTTTCCCGCCATCTTCATTTTATACTGGTTGTTGAATTCAACTTTCTGAGAGGCGACCTTGCCGCTCTTGTAGAAGTTGTGCGCGTCCGCGGGCTTGTCCGCCGCGCAGGCGATGCCGCCGGACATGACGAGCGCGCCCAAGGCCGTTGCCGTGAGTTTTTTTACCTTGCGGTTGATGATGGATTTCGAGTTCATTGCCTGTTTCTTTCTGTTTGCTTGATTGAGGTTTTTTCATGGGCGCATGAGGGGTTTCCGGCATGTTTCAGCGCAGCTTCCTTGCCCCAGGCCGCCGGGGGATGACGGAAAACGGGCTGTGCCTCGCCTCTTCCACCTTTTCCCTTTACGGTCCTGTCCGGTCTTCCAACCGGATAATGGCAATATAACAGAAGATCCGGAAATCAGTTAGCCCGATACTTTTGCATTATTGCCCAATCCTGCAAAATGGAGATGAATGGGATTGCTCCCAGCCATTCCTTGAATACAATGGGTACATCATGAAATTGACGAATGAAATGAAGAAGAAAGGTTCCGGAGCTCCTTCCTTCTCCGCCGTACATGAACCGTTACGACTTGCCGGTATGATCGCCAAATGGACGGAAGGGAAGCACCGGACAGAGACGGCTATTCCCGGACTGGTGCTTCACCGCTGGTCGTCGCCCACGGAGCCGAGCAGCTACATGTTCGCCCCCCATCTTTGCCTGATCGCACAAGGGGTCAAGCGCATCCTGCTGGGGGATGAGGCCTATGTCTATGACGCGCAGACGTTCGTGGTTTCTTCCGTAGAACTCCCGATCGTTTCCCACATTCTGGAAGCCACTCCGGAAAAGCCCTACCTGGGGTTGACGCTGGAACTCGATTTGAAGGAGATATCCCGGCTCATGCTCCACAGCAGCCTCCCCCCGGCCAGTTCCAGCCCGACGGACCGGGGAATAGGCGTCAGCAAGCTGACGCCGCCCCTGCTCAACGCCGTGGAACGCCTGCTGGCATTGCTGGATACTCCGGAGGAAATTCCCGTTTTCCAGCGCCTGGTGGAACAGGAAATTTACTATCGCCTGCTGATGGACGAAGGCCAGGGAACCCGGTTGAGGCAGATCATCATGGCGGAGAGCCGCAGCAACCAGATCGCACGGGCCATTGACTGGATGAAACGGCATTTCGACCAGCCCCTGCATATCAGCGAACTGGCGAAACACGCAGGAATGAGCCCTTCCGGCTTTCATCAGCATTTCCGCGCCCTGACGGCCATCAGCCCGTTACAATTTCAAAAGAGAATCCGTCTGAATGAGGCCAGACGCCTCATGCTTCTGGAAAACATGGATGCGGGGAATGCCGCCTTCCGCGTGGGCTATGAAAGCCCTACCCAATTCAACCGGGAATACAAGCGCATGTTCGGAAATCCGCCCCGCACGGATATTAAAATGCTGCAATCCGCGCCAGTCTGACGGGAATCAAAGGGAACCAGCTTCCACAACGGCAACCCCCAGACAAAAAAGAGGCCGCCTTCCCCGGTTGAAGTACCCCGGAAGAGGCGGCCCCTATGTTACAGGCTCAATGGAGAACCGTTATTCCGTGATGCCAGCGGCTTCGGCTTCGGCAGCCTTGGCGTCGCGCAGAGCGGCACGGATGGACATTTTCACGCGGCCCTTGTCGTCGATGCCGATGCATTTGGCGGTCACCACGTCCCCCACACTGACGACGTCTTCCGTCTTCACCGTGCGGCCTTCGGCCAGTTCGGAGATGTGAATGAGGCCGTCCTTGCCGGGCAGCACTTCCATGAACGCCCCGAAGGTGGTCGTGGAAACGATCTTGCCGGTGTACAGCTCACCGATTTCAATGGTCTTGAACATGCGGGTGACCAGTTCCATGGCGCGGTCCAAGCCTTCCTGCTTGGAGGCGTAGATGTGCACGGTGCCGTCTTCCTCAATGTTGATGTCAGCGCCGGATTCCGCCTGGATGGCCTTGATGTTCTTGCCGCCGGGGCCAATCAGTTCGCCAATGCGGTCGGCGGGAATCTTGGTGGATTCAATGCGGGGAGCGTTCGGGCTCATTTCCGCCGGGGCGGCAATGGCTTCATGCATCACGTTCAGCACGTCGGAACGGCCCTTCTTGGCCACATAGATGGCTTCTTCCAAAATGTCCAGCGGGATGCCGGGGAGCTTGAGGTCCAGCTGGTAGCCGGTGACGCCCGCATCCGTGCCGCAAAGCTTGAAGTCCATGTCGCCGTAGAAGTCTTCGGAACCGATGATGTCCAGAAGGGTCACGTAGCGTTCCATCTGATCGCCGTTGAATTCGGTCACCAGGCCTACGGAGATGCCGGCTACCGGACGGATCAGCGGAACCCCGGCGGCCAGCAGGGACATGGTGCCCGCGCAGACGGTGGCCATGGAGGTGGAGCCGTTGGATTCCATGACTTCCGAGGAAACGCGGATGGCATAGGGGAAGTCCGCATCCGCCGGAATGACGGGAGCGATGGAACGTTCCGCAAGGGCGCCATGGCCAATTTCACGGCGGTTCTGGCCGCCGAAACGGCCCGTATCGCCCACGGAAAAGGGCGGGAAGTTGTAGTGCAGAATGAAGCGCTTGGTGTCTTCACCGCCGGTGTAGGAGTCAAAGTACTGTCTTTCTTCCAGCGGAGCCAGCGTGGCAAGGGCCATGGCCATGGTTTCGCCGCGGGCGAAGAGGGCGGAACCGTGAACGACGGAAGGCAGGCAGTTGATTTCCGCCGTCAGGGGACGCAGCTGCTTGAGTTCGCGGCCGTCGGCACGCTTGTTCTTTTCCATGATGGAAATGCGGAAGGCCTTTTTCTGGATGTATTCAAATACCTGCTCCACGTCAAAGTCCGTGGCTTCCGGATGGCGTTCCTTGATGGCGGCTTCCACTTCGTCGCGCAGGGCACCCACCTTCTTCTGGCGTTCCACCTTGCTGTCGGCGTAAATGGCGTCTTCAATGCGGTCTCCGGCGATTTCATAGCCGATTTCCAGCAGTTCCGGCTTGGCGACAATCAGTTCATAGGAGCGCTTGGGCTTGCCGGCCACGCGGGCCAGTTCTTCCTGCGCTTCGCAAAGCTTGGTAACGTTTTCCTGGGCAAAGCGGAGAGCCTGCACGAATTCTTCTTCCGGCAGCTCATTCGCGGAGCCTTCAATCATGATCACGTCTTTCTTGTTGCCCACGTACACCAAGTCCAGGGTGCTTTCCTTGCGCTGGGTATTGGTGGGGTTGATGACGAACTGGCCATCGATTTTACCGACGCGCACGGCGCCCACGGGGCCCTGGAAAGGAATGTCGGACACGCAGAGGGCGGCAGAAGCGCCGTTGATGCTGAGAATGTCGGAATCGTTTTCACCGTCTGCGGAGAGCAGGATGGCGATCACCTGGGTATCGTAAAGATAGCCTTTGGGGAAAAGGGGGCGCAGCGGACGGTCCGTCATGCGACAGGTCAGGATTTCCTTTTCCGTGGGACGGCCTTCGCGCTTGAAGTAGCCGCCGGGGAACATGCCCGCCGCAGCGGCTTTTTCCTTGTATTCCACGGACAGGGGGAAGAAGGTCTGGCCTTCCTTCACCTTGGTGGCGCTGACAGCCGTGACCAGAACCACGGTGTCTCCGCAACGCACTGTCACGGCGCCGTCCGCAAGACGTGCCATTTTACCGGTTTCAATCGTAACGGGATTTGTACCAACGTTGCATTCAACTGAATGTATGCTCATTATATTATTGTCTTTCAATCACCCGCAGCCTCATCTGCTCATCCAGGCCGGCTCCGGGCGGAAAACCTGAATGACGTTAGGTACGGGCAGTGCCTCAGGAAGAACTTATTCGCGGCCCTCGCTTCCCGGAATGGAAAAAGGACTCGCGCGGCAGGACGCACATCCCATGCGGATCAAGCGTTCCATGCCAGTCTTACCGGCCTGACAGCCCGTGAAAATCCGAAAATTTCTCAAGGCATGCCCGATAAAAAACGAGCGGGAACACAGTCCCCGAACGTCGGATGCCAGCATAGTCCCTGTCAAGGATAATGCAAGCAAATAGTTCGATAACGCGCCTTTCCGCAGTTTTCCCTCATGCGGAATCCGGCCCCCTTTGCCATCCGCCGCCCAGAGCCTTGCAGAATTTGACAATGGCATTCAAACGCATCTGCGCGGCGTCCGCCATGTCCAGCTCCCCGCTCAGCAGGTTCCGGTGCGTGTCCAGGGCGTCCATCAGCCCCAGGTACCCGGCTTCATATTGCTTGGAGGCAATGTCCCAGCTCCGGCGCAGGCAGGTTACCTCGTCCCGGGAAGCCTCGTAGGCTTCCGCGCTTTTCCGGCGCTCCACCAGGGCATCCCGTATTTCCCGGAAGGCGTTCAGCACGGCCTGTTCATAGGCGGCCTGCACAGCCGTGCATTCGGCGGAGGCGGCCCGCACCGCGGCGCGCTTTCTGCCTCCGTCAAACAAGGTTTGCAGGATGCCCGCGCCCATATCATAGTTCCTGGACGGGCGCGACAGCAGGTCTTCCAGCCGGGAGCTGACCTGCCCCAGCCTGCCCGTCAGCACCAGGGAAGGGAGCCTGTCCGCACGCGCCGCCTCCTTTCCGTAAAAGGCCGCCTTCAACCGGGCTTCCAGTTCACAGATGTCCGGACGCCGTTCGATCATATCCCCCGGTATTCCTGCCGGAATGGAAGGAGGGGACGCCAGCAGATCCTCCCGGCCCCCGGTAAGGCGTCTTCCCGCCATGATCTGCCGGGGGCTGTCCCCCACCAGCACGGCCAGAGCGCTTTCCGCGCGGGACAGCTCGTTTTCCGCCAGCTTCAGCTGGGCCAGGGTTTTGGCCCGCTCCGCCTGAACGCGCCGCAACGCAAGTTCCGGATACTGTCCCTGAACAAACCGCTTTTCATACATGGAGCACGTCTGTTCGTAGGAGGCGTGGACATGCCGGATGATGAGGCATTTTTCCTCCCACGTCCGAACACTGATGTAGGCGGAGGCCACTTCCGCGGTGAGTCTCAGATAAACGGCATCCCGCGCCGCGGAGGAGGCCAGCAGGTCCGCACGGGCCTCTTCCGTGAGGGCTCTCAGCCTTCCCCACAGGTCAACTTCGTAGGAGAGCACCCCGGACATGCCCCACAGATCCCTAGCGCGGTCCGGCAAATTGTTCATGTAGCGCTCACCCTCGGACAGCTCCTGCCTTTTCCCCTCCGCCTGAAATCCGGCCTGCGGCATCAGGGAGGCACCCGCCTCGTCCGCCATGGCCGCGGCACGATCCACCAGCGCAGAAGCGCGCACAAGATCGCGGTTGTGTTCCACGGCTTTTTCCTCCAGCCGGTTCAGGGCTCCGTCATGGAAAACGAACCACCAGTTTTTTCCCACGGGGGAAGACCGAGCCGTTCCGTCCGGAATGTCCATCGCGGGCCTTTCAAATGCAGCCGGGCCGCCGCATGCCGCCAGCAAAAGGACCGCGGCCGCCGATACGGAAACAAGGGAGATCAGAGTATTCATGAAGCTGTGTTTCGTTCCTTTCCAGATTTCAGGCAAAGCAGCGCAAAGAGGACTCCGGCGGCCCCCACGATCACGGTGCAAAGGTAAAAGGCATCCACGGAAAATACCTGGCTCTGCAAGGCTACGGCATGGTTCAGCATGGCGTTCACGGAGGCATGGATGTCCGCCGCCGTCCCACCCGTTTCCGAGAAATGCCGCTGCCACATGTCGAGCGTCTGCACCGTGCCGGGAGAGTCGTCCCGGACCTGTTCCGCCATGTCGAAGCGGTACCCCGTCTTCATGTGGGCCAGCACGGTGCTCACGCTACCGACATACATGGAAATGAAGACGTAACGCACCGTGTTCAGCGTCCGGGAGGAGGCCGCGGCGGATTTAGCCTCCACCCCCCGCAGCGCGAGCGGCGTGGCGACATTCAGGCAGAAGGCGTACCCGACACCGAAAAGGCCCAGGGGCCACGCCACGTCCAGCCAGGAGCAGCCGGCGTCCAGCCGGGACAGAAAGAAGGCGGAGGAACCCAGCCCCAGCAGTCCCGCCATCATACCAACCCTCAGGGCCAGCCTGCCTTTCTGCATCAGCGGCAGGACGATAGCCGCACCGGCGCAGAACCCCGCCACCAGCACCAGGAATACCCATGCGATTCCCGCGGGCTCGTAGTTCATGACGTTGCGCATGAACTGCACCGTTCCCACGCGCACCCAGCAAATGCAAAAGATGTTGCACAGGGAGGCCAGCAGCCCGAACAGAAACCGCCAGTTTCCCAGCACACGGACGTCCAGCAGAGGCGTCCGGTGGGTCATACAGGAGATGGCGGCCAGCACGAAGGAGCAGAATCCGCCGTACATCCAGCACAGGACTCCGGGAGCCGTCCAGCCGTCCGTTTCTCCGTAAATGAGCACCATCAGGATGCACACGCACCCCGCCGCCAGCGTCAGGAAGGAGAACCAGTCAAATTTCCCGTTTTTGGGAATCTTCGTGTTGGGGACATACAAGGTCGTCAAAACCGCCAGCAGGGCGGCCGCCGCGCCCACGATCACAAACAGCCCCTTCCAGTGCCAGTACTGGACCAGCAGGCATCCAGCCACCGGGCTTGCACAGGAAGCCAGCCCGATGGAACACAGTTTCACTCCCATCGCCGGGCTGCGGCGCTCCGGCGGCAGCGCGGCATTGACCAGGCCCGTGCCGTAAACCAGGGCCAGACCGCCTCCCGTCCCCTGAAGGAAACGGGCCAGAACCATGATGAAGAAATGGTCCGCCGCCAGTCCAGCCAGCGTCCCGGCCAGCATCAGCAGCAGTGCCGTCCGCAGCGATCTTCTCAATCCGAGGCGCGCCCACAAGTACGCCGCCACGGTGAAGGACAGGGCCGTTCCCAGCGGACACGCCGCTCCGGACCAGGAAACGTCCAGGGTACCCACGACAAAGGTGCCGGAGAGGTCGGGCGTGGCAGCCGTGATGCACCCCATGTTCAGGAACGGGAGCATGGTGCAGGCACAAGCCATCCCCAGCAGCAGCCACCGCCGCGCTCCGGACATTTCCTTTTCATCCGCATTTCCGCCCATAACGCCCCTGATCAGAAACCGATGGAAACCGTGCCCTGCATGCCGGGCCGGAATACCACGCCGTCCCCGCTTTCCGGCAGGCTTACCTTGATGGGGAAGCGCTGCATGACCTTGGTGAAGTAACCGCTGACGTTTTCCGTGGAGATGAGGGAGAACATGGAGCAGGAGGCCGCGCCTATTTCATACACCTTTCCGTAAAACACCCGGCCGTCATAGCCGTCCAGCGTGAACCGCACTTCCTGTCCCGTCCTGATGCGGCCTATTTTCGTCTCCTCCACCCGGACATTGAGCCAGATGTCATGGCTGTCCACGATGGAGAAGAGTTTCTGCCCGGCGCTGACCATTTCTCCGCCATTCACCAGCTTGCGGGCAATGATTCCGTCCACAGGGGACTTGATCACGCATTCCTCGCACAGCACTTCCAGTTCATCCTGCTCCGCCCTGGCCGCCTCCAGCTGGGCCTGGGCCGACCTTTTTTCCTCTTCGCGGTAGCCTTCCAGGCGCAGGGCCAGATTTTCCCGTTCCGCCTTTTCCACGGCCTGAGCCGCCAAATAGGAGGCCCGGACGGCATCGCGGTCCGCGGAGCTGATACCCGCCTGGTCGCGCACTAGTTTTTCAATGCGCTCGTAATCACGCCGCGCGTGTTCCAGATTGGCGGCAGCCTGGGCGGTTTTGGCCCGCTGGGATTCGATTTCCTGAGGGCGGAATCCCGCCAGCATTTCATCATACCTGGCCTGCATGAGCTTGACTCTGGAACGCGCGGCCAGCAGGCGCGCCTGGACGGCCCGGCCGTCCAGATGGGCGAGCGTCTGTCCCTTCTTCACCGTGTCTCCTTCCTCCACATCCACGGCAACCACCCGTTCCGCCAGCTTGGTGCCCACGGACACGATGCTCGCCTCCACGCGGCAGTCGTCCGTATTCATGGAACGACTTTCCCGGATGTGCCAGACTCCCCAGATGATGCCGCCCGCAGCCGCCAGAGCCATGCTTCCCAGGGAAACGGCCTTCAGATGCTTGCTCATGCAGTGACGGAATTGCCGGTTTGAGAGAATCCCTGAATGAACAGGTCTATGGTCAGTTTCATGGAAGCCACCTTGTTCCCCCATGATTTGCCGTCGTCATTCAGGCAGTACATGAGCATGTACCCGTGCAGCGTGTTGACGAAGGCTCGCACCATGAGGCGCACATCCCCCGCCCTGACCTTCCCCTTTTTCTGCATGGCGGTCATGTAGTCGCACAGGAAGGCGTGAAGCTCCCGCGGATCACGCAGAAAGTCCTCCCCGTTCGTGTCCACGGAATCCAGGGCGCTCAGATAGGCCCGGAACGCGTTCCTCTTGGCCTTCGTTTCCTGAAAGTAGAGCCGCGCCGCCAGTTTCAGGTCATGATCCAGATTCCAGGTCCTGCCGTTTTCAAATTCCCTTTTCAGTTCGCTGGCGTACGCCCTGTACCGGATGATTTCATCCAGCAGGGATTTTTTCGTCGCAAAGTAGCGGAATACGGTTTTTTCACAAATGCCTGCCTTTTTCCCGACCTCCTGCACGCTGACCCGGTGAAATCCCCGCTCGCTCATCAATTCAATGGCCGCCTCCACAATCCTCCGCAGCGTATTTTGCTGGATTCTTGTCATCTGTTCCATAGATGTCTGTCAGGCTAACAGACATTTTCAGCCAGTCAAGCCTTCCTTCCCCTCCGGGCGGAGGCAGGAAAACCCGTACACCGGGCCACAAAAAACGGCCGCCGCGAAAAACGCAACGGCCGTATCAAACGGGAATATGCTCCTCCGCTTAGCGGCGCAGTCCAAGACGCTGAATCAGGCTCTGATACTGGGCCAGATCTTCACGCTTGACGTAGTCAAGAAGCTTGCGGCGCAGAGCCACCATTTTCAGCAGCCCGCGGCGGGAGGAAACGTCGTGCTTGTTTTCTCCCAGGTGGGCGGTCAGGTGGGCGATGCGCTTGGTCAGAAGGGCGATCTGGAAGCTGGAGCTACCGGAGTCCTTTTCATGCATCTTGAATTCCTGCAGATTGATTTCGTTACTCATGAGTGTTTTTCTTGAATGTGTTTAGCTCGTGGCAGCGGCTAATCGACACTGTGAGGGCGTCAACTATGCACGATCACCCTTTAAAGGCAATTCAAATTTCACGGCATCCGGGAATTTGTCTCCGCCCGGCCGTCCACGCGCCTGTTTCCGGCATAAAATTCGCGGTCTCTTTCCTCAATGGACCGCAGAACGCGGCAGGGATTGCCCGCGGCCACCACGCCGGGGGGAATGTCCCGGGTCACCACGCTTCCGGCTCCTATCACGGAGTTCCTGCCGATGCGCACGCCGGGAGCCACCGCCACGTGGCCGCCTATCCAGACGCCGTCTTCAATGGTGATCGGCAGTGCGAATTCCAGGCATTCCTGCCTGAGGCCGGGGTCCACAGGATGGCCCGCGGTATAAATGCCTACATTCGGGCCTATCAGCACGTCGTTTCCAATTTCCACCCGGGCGCAATCCAGAATGACCAGATTGAAATTGGCGTAAACGCGGTCCCCCAGGCTGATGTTGGAACCGTAGTCGCACCTGAACGGGGGCTCCAGATAGCACCCCTCCCCAACGCTTCCCAGAAGCTCGCGGGCCGTTTCCCGGCGCAATTCATCATCCTCCGGGTCCGCACCGTTATAACGGGCCGTCAGCCTGCGGGCCCTGAGGCGCCGCACGGCCAGTTCCGGATCGCGGGCGTCGTACAGACGTCCGGAAAGCATATTATTCAACTGGTTTGAGTCCATGGCCGGAAGAGGGGGATGCCGCCTCCGCCGGAGAAAAGGAAGGGAGGGCGGATTCCGCCACGGGCGAAGCGCCCGAAGACGCGGAAGCCTCTTCATTTTTTCCCGCGGATTGTCCCGATTTTAAAGGAACTTCCAGGCCGGGGGAAGAAGAATTCCCGCCAGTCCCGGCCACCGCGGTTCCTCCCGACTTGCCCGGAGAGGGCCTGTGCACCGTTTTGAAATGGGAATCCGGTTTCTTCTGCAGGTCATGAACGTTCCAGCTGCCGTATTTGACAATGACGCGCGTCCCCACCGGGGCAACCTCAAAGAGATTTGCGGCAATCAGATGGGGAATGCGTATGCACCCGTGCGAGGAAGGATGCCCGGGCAGATACCCTTCATGAATGCCTACCGCCCCGTTCACCCTCATGAAGTAGGGCATTTTGGCAGGCTCAAACCTTTCTCCCGCCCTCGGGGATTCCTTTCTGATGTCGCCGTCCCGCTGGCTTCCGTCACTCGATACAAAGGTCCCGTAATAGGAATGATGGTCCCTGTCCTTGGAGGAGATGCGGAAATAGCCGTCCGGCGTCATGCCGTGGCTTTTTCCGGAGCTGATGGGAGCATAGGCTATGCGGTGCGTGCCACGGTAAACGTACATCATCTGCTTTTTCTTGTCCACCACGATCAGAAGCTTTCCGGGCAGGGAAGGATCATCCTCCCACTTGAGCAGATGGCCGGGGATGGTTCCCTTCCCCTCAAAATACCCGGTCAGTTCCTCCACAGGTGTGGAGGAAGCCGGAGGAAGAGGGGCATTCCGCCCGCCAGTACCGCAGGAAGTTACCAAAACCGGGATACAGAACAACAGGGCAGGCAGGGAAAAACGGGGCAATTTCATTATCTCGTGCGGCAGCATCACTCCGTTAGACAACGGAACGCCGGAAAAAAGAACCGTTTTTTGACGAAACTGTCAACCATCAATCAAAAAAACGGTTCTTTTCCTTCCCTTCACCACATTTTAGCCCTCCTGCGGCGCGGCCGCTCGTCTCCGGGTCCGTGGAGCAGTCCGTGGGACCAGGCTTCCGCAAAGGTGCGGGCGGCGTCCGCCGTGTGAGAATGGGCGTCATGCACGGGACTTTCCGCCAGGGAACCGCCCGTTCCGGGCAGTCTGGACCGGTACAATTCCAGATGCTCCACGCCTCCCGGCTCCTCCTCCCCGCGCAGATTGCGCGCCCGCTCCTGGGTGCGGACATGGAAGAAACTGCGCTCCAGCAGTTCCCGGAGCGTGTTGATGCCGCGCCATACATCCGTTGTCCGGGGCACCACGCGCACGTTGGCCAGCCCCAGCCTCGCCATGTTTTCCACGTAGGAAACGCCGTGGGCGTCCCGGCGTGCGGCGTCATGGGGCAGCAGGTGAGCTGTTGCCGTCAGGCCGTATTCCTTTTCCCATTCCCTTATTTTTTCCACATAGTGGGCCAAGGGCTGCTGGTTGGCGGCGTAATGGTCCAGCCAGTGGATGCTGTCCCCCATGACCTGGACCAGCCAGATAGCCGTATGGTCGCTCAGGCCCAGGTCCCACGCCGTGAATGTGGGAGCCTCCGGATCCGCTGGGAATTCCATCCCCACGCGTCCCCGCTCCCGCAGGGCCATGATGCGGCTGCCGTAAATGCTTCCCTCCTCGCCGGTGGAGAACGCCTCCTGGGGAGTTCCCGGATATTCCTGCTTCATGGCCGCGCCCATCACGCGCGCCATGCGGGCATACCACCGCTTCTGCCCCGCGTCCAGCTTCACGCCCGTTTCCCGCTCCAGGGAGAGGAAGTAGGCATCCAGTTCCCTGCTCCACCTGCCGCGCCCCGGCAGGGAGTATTCCTCCTGGTCAAACCAGCTGAAGAAGAAGAACCGGAAGTCCAGCGGGGACAGCTCGCTCTTGCCCATGTTTTCCATGGCCTGCCGCGTCAGTTCGTAGTTCACGCCGTAGCGGCCGCCTTCATGGGTGCTTTCCTTCAGGATAAAGCCGCCAGGCGGCACGGTATTGATGGCGCCGGAGCGGATTTCCCGAGCACGCCACGGGGCATGCACGGAGACGTGAGCCAGCTCGGAAACATGCAGGAACTGCATCGTGCCGCCGCGCAGGTTGGTGCCCACCCGGACATCGCTGCCGTTGGAGAAAGCCAGCCGGGTGAGAGCCGCCGTACAGGGACGCCATTCCCCCTTTTTTTCCACGCCGGACATGCGCTTGATTCTTTCCCCCAGGCGCGCCAGCGCTACATCCATGGCGGATGGTTCCGGCGGCAGGTAGTCCAGATGGTCCCACGCGAAGTGGAGCTTGGCCAGCTTTGCCTGGGCGTCAGGCAGGCTTTTATCAATAATGCCGCAGTGGAAGTTGGAACGGAACAGGCTCATGTCCAGCATCAGCAGGGCCACATACGTGGAGATGCCGAGCTGGCGCGCCTTCAGAATGTCGTTCCGGTACCACAGCCCTTCATGCAGCCGCCTCTGGGCCTTGTTCATGGAGAAGCGCTGGAGCTGGCCCGCCTTGTTTTCTATCCAGTACAGGTGTTCCAGCCGCCAGAGCTGGCTGGACAGGACAGACTGCCACGGCAGACTCCACGATTCCGTCAAATGTTCATGGTTTTTCATATTCCTGCATCAATTCCTTCAATAACACGCCCTCCCGGGTCATCGCCCTCAGGGCATCCGTTCCCCTGTCCAGCGGCAGCCGGAATGCCAGGGGGTCATTCAGCACGTGGGAAACGAAGCGCAGCCCCTGCACCATCACGGGATGGAACAGATCCAGCCTGCCGCGCAGATAGTTTTCCCTCACGCCCTGTTCCTCATACAGCCTGATCACGTCTTCCATGAAGCACCCCACGGCCTGGTCCGCATTCCACCAGTACCGTTCCTGTGCGCCGGTATCACTGAAGGTCTCCAGAATCCGGCCCAGGAAACGGCCGCGGCTTTCCCGCGCCACGGCGGCGGAAGGTTCTTCACCCGCCCCCGTAAAGCATTCCAGCGGAATGTAGGATTCCCGTTCAGAGACGGCGGGGCGGCCGTTCCCGTCCAGATAGACTCCGTTCCAGGCATGCACCACGTACGGCGCACGCGCCTCCTTCACGGGGCTTTCCGGAACGCCCGGCATCAGGCGCACGGTATGCCCCGGATCATCCGGATCACGGTAAAGAACACAAGTAGCGTACATCGCACGCGCCTCTTCCGGGTCAGGCAGGAAGGGGAGCATGCCTCCACGTACTTCCTGCTGCCTCCGGTCCAGCATGTCAATCAGTACTGCCGCTTCATCCAGCGGCACCTCGCGCGTCCAGGCGGACGTCACTCCCTCCGGAGCCGCTTCCGAGTCCACGCGGTATTTCCTTCCCTGCCAGACGATGCCGGATTCCGCCGCTTCCGGACGGCCGGCAAAGTCACGCCTCACCGCCTCCAGCGTCTGTACCGCCCTGGCCACGTACGGACGGCCGCGCCAGGCGGCGGGGGCGGAGACGCCGCGCCGTACGGAAAAGTCATCCTCCACGTAGGAGGGAGCCTCCAGAACGGGAGCGGGCAGAGAACCGTCCACCGTCCGCGGAAAGGCGTTTTTCGCGCCTCTGAACGGTTTGCGCACCAAATGCAGGTACAGGCCGGGACGGTCCGGGTCCGGACGCCATGAGTTCAAATCCGGGAATTCCCGCAAGACCCCGGCCAGTTCCGCCATGCGCGCCGCCGCCAGACGCCCCGCCCGGCGAAGGGAACTGCCTTCATAACCGTCCAGGGAAGCCAGAGCCCTTTCCAGGTCCGTCCGCACATGGACGGGCACGGAGGACAGAACATGCCCCGCCATCAGGCTGTGGGCGTACCGTTCCATCATCGGAAGGCGGACTTCCGCACTCCCGTTCCCGCTCCAGGCGCGTTCCGCCCGTATCCGCCCGTTCATTCCCACGGTTTCCCGCAGCATGTCCAGAAATCCGGCGCCCGCACCCTTTCCATCTTTCAGCATCCCGTTCAATGCAGCCGCGCGGCGGCTCAGTTCCGCGAGGGGCTGCGGGGCCCTTTCCGGACTGGCCGCGCCGTAACGCGCCCATGCGGCCACCGTTTCCGGCACGGCTTCATGGTCCAGACTGGCAAAGAAATATTCTTTGGAAAGCTGGGACAGCTCCTCGATCAGCTCCGTTTCTCCGGGGAACGCTTTGCGGCGCGGGACACGGCCCATGCGCTTGAGCATTTCCCAGGCCGCTTCCGGGGAAAGCTGCTCCGTGCGCATCAAACGGTCCCAGACGACTTCCGCCTTGTCCTCAATCAGGGCCAGCGGATTGGCCGTGTTATGCAGGCGCAGGCGGTGCATGACCAATCCTCTGGCAGTGGGCACGGGCTGGTTGTCCGCATCCACGCCCAGACTTTGCACGCCGCCCACGTATTTGCCGTGGATGTCCATGCGCTCCCGCAGGGCATCAGGGCTCATCAGCTTTTCCGCGGCCACGCGGCCTGCGCCCGTCACTTCCAGCAGGTCTCCGGACCCGGAGGCTCCGCGGAAGCCGTAGCCCGCCCTCAGCATGTCGGAGACGGCCATGGCCGTCAGACCGTCATACAGGCAGGGGAGACGCTCGCCGCGAGCATTTTCCAGACCGCCGGACAACCTCAAATGCGTGGGGTCCCATTCCGGATGTCCGTTGACGGCATGCCACCGCCACCCGCGGATCAAATCTTTCTTGGCAATGCAGGCCGGGGAAAACATCATGGAGACATTCGCCATCAGGTCCGCTGCGGCTCCCTCCCGCGAGGAATGCCACGCCGACCATGTTCCCGAGGGATAGCGGACTCTCCACAATCCGTTCCCGCGGGCGCCCGAGGACTGGAACAGGCGGGGCGTCAGGCAGGACAGGTTTTCCACGGCCTTCTCCGTACCGGGATAGATACGGGGGGCAGGCTCTTCCGGCCCGGCGGACAGCCGGTCCGCATCCAGCACGGAGGCAAATTCCGCCGTCCGTCCGGGAGAAGTTTCCAGATAGCGGGACAGCAGGCGGGAGTAACTTTCCACCGGCGTATAGCCGCGCCCCACGCAGACGTCAAAATCCGCCATGTTCGGCAGCACGTGGAACAGGCTGTTCACGTCCGCCTGGGCTCCCCATACGCAGCGGTTCATCTCCTGCAATTCGGGGCTGACGGACTGGCGCTCCCTGTCTCCCACCCGGGACATCATCGCGCTCATCCGGGACAGGGAGGAGACGAGCCCCTCCGGAGTGGAGGAATTTTCCAGCAGCTCCGGAGCGTTCAGCAGGGAGCTCCCCTCCTCCAGCCAGAGGCGCGCCCTGCCGGAACTGTATTCATCCCGGCAAAAGGACTGCCACAGCCTTCCGGCCACGTGGCCGGCCACTTCTTCCTGGGAAGCGCCGTGCACGCGCTCCATGACGCCCTCATATACATTCGCACGGGCTCTTCCGTCCATTTCCCGCGTCACGGCGTCCCAGTCCTGCCGGGAAAACTTCACCGCAGCGCCCGCTTCCTCCGGATAAGCCAGCAGAAGCATTTTGTAAGGACGGGCGGCGCCCTGTTTCAGCCTTTCCGCCACAAAGGAGCGGCGCACGTCTTCCGCCCGCATGTCGTAATCCGTCTCATTGCGCAGACGCCACGGAATTTCCAGTCCGTTCCTGTTGCGGATCAGGCCCAGGTCCTCCGCCTCCTTCCGGCACAGGAATTCATACCAGGAGGAAAGGGCCTCCTCCGCGGAAGACTTTCCGGAAACGCGCTTGAGCGGAGAACCCGGGGCGGGGTCCATGCCGTACGCCGTCCTTCCCTCCGCGTCCAGCGATTCTCCCACGCGGGGCAGCCCGGCGCGGAGCAGCCACCGGGAACGCACCTCCGCATGGTCCGGATGCAGGGAAAGCTTCCTCAACGCTTCCGCGGATTCCGGGAAGTCAGCCATGTTCCACGGTTTGGAACGCACGGGGGAAGGCAGCTCCAGAAAGTCCCGCACCTCCCGTTCCGTCCTTAAAAACGGTTCTCCGCCCTCGCCGAGGGCGCGGGACCATTCCAACGCCTTCCCGGAAATGTACAGGGAGCCCCACAGCGGGGAATTACGCAGGGATTCCTGCAAAAGCTCCCCGGCCCGGTACACGTCCTTTTCCCGCAGAATGCGGGCCGCTTCACCGTCCGGAATGCCGAACACCTTGAGAGGAGTCCCATCCCCCAGAAGGGAGGACGGATGGCGGAAGTGATGCAGGGCCGCCTTCCCCGCCCCGATCAGCAGGAAAGGCATCATCATGCCGGCCTCCCTCAACTGGTCTTCCGGGGAAAGCTGCCTCTGCTTCCACCCTTCCCAGTCCACGCCGGATTCCTTTCCGGTGGCCAAGCCGACCCCTTCCTGAGCCAGCATGGGGGTCAGTTCCATCATCTTGTTCTCCGCGGCCATCTTCACGGCATCCGCGGCAAGGGCGCCCGTTCCGGAAAGAACCGCTCCGGCGGCGGCCCCGGCACTTCCCGCGGCACGCATGGACTGGAAGGAGCGCATGCCCTGCCCCAGCATTTTCCGGCCCAGCTTCGTCATTCCGAAGGAAAGGAGGGTGTTGGCGCCGCCGGACAGAACGGCCCCGTCCATCTGGGCGTCAAAGTCGCCGTCCGGATTCATGCGCCGCGCATCCGCCATGTGCCGTCCCGTCTCCCCGGCCATCAGCACGCCAAGCCCCGCAGGCCCGGCAAACGCCAGCGCCGTGGATGCGCCCTGCTGGGCCATGTCCACCATCATTTCACGGAACCACGGTGCATCCTTGCCCCCGCGCAAAGGGGCGAATTCCATCCGCGCAAAATTCCTCAGCTCCTCAAAACTCCGGGAATACCGGTCCAGGGCCTCCTTCGTTTTTCCGTCCGGCATGACCCAGGCCGCACCGTTCACGGCAAACTGGCCGACATTTTCCGCCGTCTCCGCAGCCCCGCGTTTCAGCGCGGACTCCAGGGCCGTCCTGAAACCGGGCCGGGAACGCATGTACGGAGCCATCATGCGAAACACCTTCTGCCGATCGTCGCCGCCCAGCCCCGCCAGACAGTCCACGGCGCGCACGACGTCCGGAATGCCTTTCACCGGCTTCCAATTCACCTGCACGGCAGGGAAGCCGCCTTCCGGCGGCGTTTCATTGGCCACCAGGCCTTCCAGCCCCTTCCGTATCACGTCTGCGGCTTCCGACAGGCGGTTCCGGTCATCCAGCGCGTCGGAGACGGCCCTGCTCCTCATCTTCTCCGCCACGAACCGCAAATCCTCCGGCCAGCGGGAAACGGCCTCCAGTCGCCGTTCGTCCGGCTCTTCCGAAGTCCCCGCCAGGGCCCGGTCATAAGCCTCCTGGTATAGTTCAAACAGCGTCTCCCGCTGGGAAAGGCGCACCTGGTTGTGCTGGGAGACCGCTACGAACAACTCGTTGTCAGACTTTCCGGAAGCCCCGTACTGGCGCGCCACCTGTTCCCTTATCTGCCCCCAGTCCTTCCGGATGAGTTCGCGCGGAATCCCTCCGGTGTCCGCCACCCAGGACTGCATCACGCAGGCGGCCACCCGCTCGCCATCCGCCATGCCGGGGGCGTACATGGCCTCCGCCTCACGCCGCACCTCCCGGGGGATGGTCGCCACATCCCCCGTCAGCACACTGTTCCAGTACTCTTCCCGCTCCGCCGCCTCGCGTCCCGAATCCTCCACGATTGCGGCAGGCGCAGCCTGTGCCGAAACCGCCTCCGTCTTCCTGGTTTCCTCCGCCGGAGCCTCTTCCTGCAGGAGCGAGCCGCTCTGCCCTTCTTCCCATTCCGCCTTCATGTTACTGTTTCTCCTTCCTGTTTTTCATGTCCCGGAAGCCGACCCACCCGGCATCCTGCATCCGGTTTTCCTCTTCAAAAACCCGCTCCATCTCCGCGGCGGCATTCGCCGGATTCTTCTTCACGGCATCCAGCAGGGCCCACTGCACCCGCTTCCATTCCTCCACGGCCCGCGCATCCGTCACCGGTCCCCAGGCCCCGTTCCGGAACATGGAGGACAAGCGGCGGGAAGCCGCCCGGCGCACCTCCTGCGGCACCAGCTTCATCGCCTCCCGCCTCTCGGCCAGCATCTTCACCTGTCCGGCGGGAAGTCCGGAAGTGGCCACCTCAATCACAGCGTCCGTATCCCCGTCACCGCCGCAGTCCTCGTCAATCAGGCGGGTCATCCGACACAGCAGCCCCTCGTCCGCCGGGAAGCTGATGCCGGAAAGCTCCGCCTCCCGCATGCGGTCGCGGGCATCCACATAACGCCTCAACTGGCCGGGACTGACCAAACCGTACTTTTCCGCATTCGCCAGCCCTTCGTCGCGCAGCATGCCGCCGCCGGCCACGGTGCGGAAGATGGAATCCGCATACCGCCGCTTCAATTCCCCGTAGGCCGCTTCAGCTTCCCGGGCCACCTTCCTTTCCATTTCATTCAAGGGGGCTCCCTCCTGTTCCGCCCGGACGACGGGCAGAGCGACAGCCGGGTCCCGGCGCACCTCTTCCACAGCCCGGTTCAAAGCAACCCGGTCGCGCGCCTCCTCCGCCATGCGCCCGGCTTCCTCACCGGTCACAAATACGCCCATCCCCTCTTCAATCCTGCGTTCCGCCAGTCCGGCATCCCCCTGCTCCACGGCAGACTCCACGCTTCCGGACCAGGAACGGCGCGCCTGCTCCACCTGGCCAAGACGGGACATCTTTTCCAGGTAAATGCTTCCGGCGGCGGCCAGATTTTCCCGCGCCGCCTCCACGCGCCCCTTCACCCGACCGGACATTTTTTCCGGCAGGTAGGAAGGCAGCCTGTCCGCCAGGGCCTTCTTCCACCTAGCTTGCAAATCGTCCGCGGCGCCAGCGGAATCCAACTCCCGCATCACGTCCTGTTCAAAGCGGTAGAGGCCGTCCCGGGCCTCGGCCCATTGTCCGGCGTCCCTCACCTCCTGCATCCCGGCCAGCATGTTCTCTGCCGTTCCCGCCAAATCCGCCACCCCGGCGGACAGGCGGCGAACGCCTGCGGCCTGGGCTTCCAGCGCATCCAGCGGGATCATTCCGGACAGATCCGGCCCCATGCGCGACATTCCAAAATCCTGTATTCGTATAGCCATGTTCTAATGGCTTTCAAGCTAGGGAGCGGACGGAACACCGGTCATCCATTCCAAACCGTCACTGTCTCCCTTACTTGCCTCTTGCCAAAACGGAGGCATTACAACACAATCCCCTGCATGCCCCGCATCCGTTTCACCACCGCCTACGACGGCCGCCCCTATCTGGGCTGGCAAAGCCAGCCGGGAGGCCGTACCGTGCAGGATAAGCTGGAACGCGCCTTTTCAATCCTTTTCGGGGAAGCCGTCCGCATCCACGGGTCCGGCAGGACGGACGCCGGAGTGCACGCCCTGGGGCAGGTCTTCCACGTGGATGCGCCGGACACCCACCGCATTCCCGCAGACAAATGGCCTGCGGCCATCAATACCCGCCTGCCCCGCACCATCCGGGTCATCCATGCGGAGTACACGGACCCCGGCTTTCACGCCCGCTTCAGCGCCACGGGGAAAACGTACCGTTACTGCATTTCCAGCGAACCCATCCTGAACCCGTTTGACGCGGGCCTGGTCTGGCACCGTCCGCTGGCCTGGAGCCTGGACGCCCTGGAGGAAGCCGCCGGGCTCTTTCTGGGGGAACACGACTTTACGGCCTTTGCCGCCCTGAGGGGCAACGAGCCCCGCCCCATCCCGGAAGACTACTTCCGGCGCACCATTACCCGTGCGGACGTGAGGCGGGAAGGGAACCGCACCTTCATGACATTCACGGGCACGGGCTTCCTTTATAAAATGGTGCGCCTCATGGCGGGCGCGGCCCATGAGGCGGCACGGGGGAAAATCACGCTGGAGGAATTAAACCGCCTCATCCGTTCCCCGCGCCCGGATGACAAAAGCCCGTTCTGCGCGCCGCCGGACGGCCTTACCCTGATGCAGGTGCATTACCCGGATTGCGTTCCGAAAAACAGGCCGGAGCAATAAAAAACGGCCTCCGGCGGTTACTTTTCCGCCATTCCACGCGGAATGCCGTACAGCCCTTCCCTTCTGATGAAACTTTCCACTTCCGGATTCAAATGAGGCACGGGGCAGACGCCCGCGCGCAGGGCTTCCCGGATGCCGGTGGAAGATGCAGGTTCATCCCCTTCAATAAAAACGGCCCGAACTCCCTCCCTGGAAGCCGGAGCGCCGCCCCGGTGGTACACGATGAACGTCGCCATGTCAGCCAGATGCCTCCAGCGGCCCCATTTCTCCAGGGAATCCCACTGGTCCTTGCCCATCAGCCAGAACAATTCCGCTCCCGGATGGCAGGCAGCCACGCTTTCCGCTACCCTCCATGACCAGGAAGGCGGGGGCAAATTCAAGTCCGTACGGTCCAATACGGCCCAGTCCAGCCCTTTCAGGGCCAGTTCAATCATCCGGCAGCGCCGGGCATCCGAAACGGAAGGGGCCTGTTCCTTCAGCGGGGAAAGGGAACAGGGCATGAACAGTACGCGATCCAGGCCACAGCACTCCCTGGCACGGGAAGCCACGCGCACATGGCCTTCGTGCACGGGATCAAACGAACCGCCGAAAATGCACAACTTCACTGTCCGTCACCTCCATGAAGGCAGGAAATCAGAGTCCCTCCGTACCCTTGTAGGGAAGGAACCCGCCGATGGGAACGCGCACCATCCTCTTTTCCAGCGGCAGGCGCCGGAACCGGTTGATGAAATCCGTCAGGCGGCCGTAATTGCGTTCCGTCTTGGGAATCCCCTGATGGCCGCAGTTCACGTCCGGATTGTAATGCAGCTCCACATGAAGATGGGCCGGATACATGCCGCGGTTCGTGCCGATGGTGCCTACCTGGGTGCCGCGCAGCACCAGCTGCCCCAGCACCACGTTGATGTCATTCAAATGGGAATAAAGCGTCTGGCAGCAGAGGACCTTGCCGGACTTGGGCTCCCGGAAGGCGTGGCGGACAATCACCACCTTTCCCCAGGCGCCCCGTGCGTCTGCGGCATACGTGACGACGCCGTGGCCCACGGAATAGACTGGGTCTCCCAGGTCGGTATTGCCGCCGCCGTTTCCGTTCCAGTCCTCGCCCATGTGGCGGGGGCTCTTCAGGCGCAGGCCGCGGGAACGGTAATAGCCCTTGCCGTCCGGCTTGCCCACCGGAAAGTCAAAGCCGTCGCACAGGGGGACGAGCGCAAATTTGCTGTCCCGCTTGGCCATGTAAACGGGGGCGCTCTCGCTGATAAAGGCCGTCCCGATCAGAAAAAACAGGGCCAGCAGTAAAAAACGGAAGTAGAACATAGGGGAAAAAAGTTTCCATATGCTAGACAGCGCTCATGCCCGTATCAAGCGGAATTCTCAGTATGTCCCAGTTAAAATACCCAAGCCGTTCCCCCGTCCGGAATGCACCGTTTCCCTTTCAACTTGACAGCAAAGCCCCTCTATGAAAGAAGGAAGGAGCATTCTGCGTATTTCTGCAACACATCTATTCTCCATGAACAAGCTTGCGCCCCTCTTTGTTGGAACCGCTCTTTCCTCTCTCATGCTGCCCGGACAGGCCGCAGACCCTCCCAAACCTTACGGCGCCGTGCCTACTCCCCAGCAGGTGAACTGGCAGCGCATGGAATTTTACGGATTCATCCACTTTGGCCTGAACACCTTTACCGGCAGGGAATGGGGATACGGAGACGAAAACCCGCAAATTTTCAACCCCACGGACTTCAACGCCTCCGAGATCGTGGAAACCTTCAAGAAAGGCGGCATGAAGGGCATGATTTACACGGCCAAGCACCACGACGGCTTCTGCGCCTGGCCCACCAAGTCCACGGAGCACAACATCACGAAAACCCCGTGGAAAAACGGCAAGGGGGATGTGGTCAAGGAATTCGCCCTGGCCTGCAAGAAGCACGGCATCAAATTCGGCACCTACCTCAGCCCGTGGGACCGCAACCACGCCGAATACGGCAAGGAAGGCTACCTGAAAGCCTATTACCAGCAAATCCGGGAACTTCTGAGCAACTACGGCCCCGTGTTTGAAATCTGGTTTGACGGTGCCAACGGCGGCGACGGCTACTATGGCGGAGCCCGTGAAAAACGTAACATCGGCAATGCGGAGAAATACTACAACTTTGAAAAGATCGTGGAAATGATCCGCTCCATCCAGCCCAACTGCATCATCTGGGGCGCCGGCCATTATGGAGACGCCCGCTGGGGCGGCTCTGAAAAGGGACATGTCAATTATCCCCACTGGAGCACCGTGGGCCTGAACGGCGGCGGTGGCGGAACCGGCAAGCGCGGCGGCGAACGCTGGGTGCCCGCGGAAGGAGACACCACCATCAACCATTCCGGCTGGTTCTGGCACCAGGGCCAGGCCTCCCGCGTCAAATCCCCGGAAGAACTCATGCAGGTCTGGTTTGACTCCGTAGGCCGCGGAGCCAATCTCATCCTGAACGTGGCCGCTGACAAGACCGGCAAACTGGACCCCGCCGACGTCAAGTCCCTGATGGAATTCAAGGAATTGCGCGACAAACTGTATGCCAAGAACTTCGCTCTGGGGGCCACGGCCACGGCCAGCCAAACCCGCGGCAACGACAAGAAATTCTCTCCTTCCAACATGACGGACGGCAACATGGACACCTACTGGGCCGTGGAGGACGACAATCTGACGCCCTCCGCCGTCATCACGCTGCCCAAGCCCGCCACCTTTGACGTCATCCGACTGCGCGAACAAATCCGCCTGGGCCAGCGTGTGGACTCCTTCAACATCGACGCTTTCATCAAGGGCAAATGGGTCTGCATCGACAACGGAGGAAAAACCATCGGCAACCAGGTCATGCGCCGGCTTGACCGCCCCATCACCGCCCAGAAGCTGCGCCTGCGCATCACGGGCAGCCAGGCAACGCCCTGCATCTCTGAATTCGCCCTGTTCCGCCAACCTGCGGGAGCCGTCCGCCCGTCCATCTTCCGCCGCGGCGACAACCTGGTCATCCTGGCGGACGGCAAGAACAAAATCCTCTACACGACGGACGGAAGCGAACCCAAGGCCGGGTCCCCCGTCTATTCGCAGGGAGCCAAATTCAGCGAAAGCGGAGTTGTCAAGGCACGCTGCCAGTTTGCCAACGGCAAGCTCGGCCCCGTCAGCCAGGCAAAATTCGGCATCAGCAAAACCGGATGGAAAGTGAAAAGCGCCACCTCCGGCAATGCGGCCGCCGCCATTGACGACAACCCGGAAACCTCATGGACCGCCACTGCCGGCGTTCCCCAGTCCTTCGTGGTGGACATGGGCAAGCCTTACCGGGCCACCAGCTTCTCCTACCTGCCGCGCCAGGATGGAAAGACGGAAGGCATGACGGACAAGTACCAGTTTGAAGTAAGCGCGGACGGCAAAACCTGGAAAAAGGCGGCAGAGGGGGAATTCTCCAATCTCCGCGCCAATCCCATCGAACAAAACGTCAACCTAAAGAATGTCGACGAGCCCGTGCGCTACTTCCGCTTTACCGGAACAAATGCGCTGGACGGCAGCGGAGCTTCCGCCGCGGAAATCAATGTCTTCGGCACTCCCGCCCAGGGCTAGCGAATACAGCGCCGCTTGTTTGAACGTCCCGGTCCTTTCGGGCCGGGACGTTTTTTATGCCCATGAAAAAGAACAGGCGCATTTATCCGCTGGAAAGGAATTTCTCTGTTTCACGGCTTTCAGGCAACGCTATGGCTCCTTGAAAAAAGAGTTCCGGAATAATGGACGGCTCCCACCCTGATTCTATCACCTTAATGCGTTCTTCATCCTTCTTCTGAGGCGCATCAGGAGGGAGCCCGAACCGGAAGAGTCCACCAGAGAACAGGCACGTTCCGAAACCACCGAATTGAATCCTTCGCATTCTCCAAGGCCTCTCTCAGCGGGCCAGATGGAAGAATCCCGCCAAGTTCCATCGGAAAGGAAGGAACGCCCAAGAAACCTTTTCCAGATGAAATTACCTGGCGTTATCATCTTTCCCATCCTGCCATTCCGAAGCTGTTTTCCAGTCTCCCACTCGCTTTCTACCCGTCTGAGTAGAGGCCTTTCTCCCGCAATACGCGCATACAAAAAAGGCGCGTCCCGAAGGACGCACCACACAAAATCATGTCGACTTGGGAAAAGACTTATTCCTGGCCGCTGAAATCAGGAGTAAGGATCAGGAACTGGTCGCTGATGTCCTTGCCCCTTCTCTTGGGAATGAAGGTATCCTGAAGGTCGTCGTTGTCGTTCAGTTCCAATGTTTTGGCACTCTGGGCGGTCGTGAAGATCAGTACCTTGCCGCGGAAACTTTCCGGGTCAAAGCGGACAGCATTGCCGGCAACCACTGTGGAGCCGTCATCGCCGGGAAGCACGGAGGTAACCATCAGGGGATATTCGCCAACGGAGCTACCGATACCCACCTTCTTGTTGTTCTCACCCTTGCGCATCACGTAGGAAATGCCCACTTCACCGGGAGTCAGGGCCTTGCCGTCATAGATTTCACCGTCGGGAGTGACGGTAGAACCGCCGGAAGCAGTCTGGACCTTGGCGTAGAAGTTGCTTTCAGACACGGACTCATTGGCCAGAAGCTGGCGGAAATAGTCATTGGAGGTGTCGCCCTGCAACGGCCCCAGGCCAGCCATGTAGCTATGCTGGGCCACCACACGGTCAGCGGTGATGTCGTCCGGGAAATTGCCCAGCTTGCTGTTGGACTTGAATTCGTTCATCGCCACGCCCACGTTCTTCATGTTGGTCAGGGCCTGCATCTGGTCTCCCTTGTTGATCTGGTTGATAATGGGACCATACGCCACGGACGCGAGCAGCGCGATAATGGCGATAACGACCAAAAGTTCGATCAGGGTGAAACCCCGGTGTAACTGGCGTGTTGCAAAAGATACTTTCATTGTTGAATCTAATGGAATGTTTACAGTTTAAGAAAACCGCATGTGGTTATCTATGTTCGTTTCTACTATTAACGTCATTTCCTAGTCAGGACAAGCATATTCTCACAAAATTCTCGGGCCTGGAAAGGCGGTTCCGGTTTCCTGGAAATACAAGACGTTTCCCTGCCCGGAGAAATATGGAAAACGTCTTTACTTGCCCCGGCCGAAAAAGGCGCTCAAATCTTCCAGGGCTCCGGCGTCCGGCTTGTCCGCCTCCGCAATAACGCGGCGCTGAAGTTCAGCGATCTCGTCCAGCCCCTTGCGTCCCAGCTCCAGCATCCTGTTCATCTGGTCTGCGGTAAAGACGGCCTCCTCTCCGGAACCCTGCACTTCCACGAACTCGCCCCGGTCGGTCATCACCAGGTTCATGTCCACTTCCGCGTCCTTGTCTTCCACGTAGCAAAGGTCCAGCAGGGCTTCCCCTTCCAGCATGCCTACGGACACGGCGGAAACGAGCCTCTTGAGGGGGGATTCCGCCAGCTTGCCCGCAGCCACCAGCTTGTTCACGGCAATCGCCAGAGCCACGGAAGCCCCGGTTATGGAAGCGGTCCGCGTTCCGCCGTCAGCCTGGAGAACATCGCAGTCCACCCAGATGGTGCGCGCGCCGATCTTGCCCAGGTCCACGGCGGCCCGCAGGGAACGGCCAATCAGCCGCTGAATCTCGCTGGAACGTCCGTCCAGCTTGCCCGCCGTGATGTCGCGGCGCTTGCGGTCCAGCGTGGAATAAGGGAGCATGGAATACTCCGCCGTCAGCCAGCCGCCCTCCACGCGCTGCACCTTCATCCAGCGCGGCACATCCTCTTCAATCGTGACGGCGCAAATCACCTTCGTCCGTCCGAAAGTCACCAGCACGGAGGCCGTGGCGTTCGGAGCGATGCCCGTTTCAAAGCTGATCGGGCGCAACTGGTCCACAAGTCGTTTATCCTGACGTTCCATGCGGGGAATCATGACGGATGCGGAGCGTTTTTTCAAATGGAAAGATGGATTTCCTCCGCCGAACCGGTAATATTTCTCCCATGAAACTTCCCGCCACCCGTGTAGCCGTTCTTGATGCAGTAGCCCTTTCCCGCCAGATGATGGAACATATGCCCAGGCTTTCCGCCTGGGCGGAGCGCCAGCGCATTTCCTCCTTCCCTCCGGCCTTTCCGGCGGTCACCTGCACGGCGCAGAGCTCCTACATCACCGGGCTCTCCCCGGAGGAGCACGCCATCCCAGGCAACGGCTGGTACAACAGGAACATGAGTGAGGTTCAGTTCTGGAAGCAATCCAACAAACTGGTGCAGGGGCCGCGCATCTGGGAGAAGCTGAAAAACCTGTACGGTCCCTCCTTCACCTGCGCCAAGCTCTTCTGGTGGTACAACATGTACTCCACCGCGGACTGGAGCATCACGCCGCGCCCCATGTACCCGGCGGACGGCCGCAAAATCTTTGACATCTATACGCAGCCCATGGACCTGCGGGAAACCATCAAGCGGGACCTGGGTGAATTCCCCTTCCCCACGTTCTGGGGCCCCATGGCCGGCATCGGCGCCACGCAATGGATTGTGGACTCCGTCCGGTGGATTGAACAAAAATACCGTCCCAATCTCAACCTGGTCTATCTGCCCTACCTGGACTACGACCTCCAGAAATTCGGTCCCTCCTCCGGAGAGGCGGCCAAGGCGGCCCGGACCATGGACGATCTTCTTTGCGATCTGATCGACTTCCTGGAACGGGAGGGAGTCACGCCGATTGTCGTGAGCGAATACGGCATTTCCGACGTCTCGCGCACGGTAGCCCTGAACCGCCTCTTCCGGGAACGCGGCTGGATCACCGTCAAGCCGGAACTGGGAACGGAAATGCTGGACGGCGGAGCCTCCAAGGCCTTTGCCGTGGCCGACCACCAAGTGGCCCAGATTTACGTCAACGATCCCTCCGTACGGGAAGAAGTAAAAGCCCTGCTCTCCACCACCCCCGGCGTGGAGGAAATCCGAGAGACGGACTTTTCCGGCCTGAATCCGGCCGCCTGCGAGCGTCTGCCGGACTTCACCGCCGTGGCGGCCCCGGACACATGGTTTACCTACTACTACTGGACGGACGACGCCAAGGCGCCGGACTTCGCCCGCTGCGTGGACATTCACCGCAAACCGGGCTACGACCCTGCGGAAATGTTCTTTGACCCGGCCCTCTCCTTCCCCATGCTCCATGCGGCCCTGTTCCTGCTGAAAAAGAAACTCGGCTTCCGCGCCCTGATGAAAGTCATCCCTCTCAACGGAGACCAGGTGAAAGGCTCCCACGGCCGGGACAACGTACCGGACTCCCAGCAGCCCGTCTTCATCGGTCCTGCCGGCCTCCCGGAGGTCCATTCTCCGCGGGACGTACATGAAGCCATTTTGGCGGCCTTCGCCTCCGGCTGCCAATGAAATAAAAAGAAAACAGCCGGAGGAAGGCGCGCTTCCACGGGGAAAAACTCAGGACTTCTGCCCGGACCGCTTTCATTCCGGGTGCCTCAACCCGTCAGCCCAGGCGGTCCATCAGGGCGTCCACGTCCAGGGAATCCTGCCCGTGAATCAATTCACCTAGCACGGGCACGTCGGAAAACTCCTCAATCATGCTCCGGTTCGTCACGCAGGCCGTATCCCATTCATCCTTCACATTATTGAAAATAATGCCCAGGCACTCCAATCCGCGCGCCTTGATGGCGTCAAGCGTCAGCAGCGCGTGATTGATGGCTCCCAGCTTGTTGCCGATCACCAGAAGAATGGGAAGGTGGAAATCCGCGGCCATATCGCTGAACCTCCGCCCTGCCGCAATCGGCACCTCCCAGCCGCCCACGCCTTCCACCAATACGCAGTCATGCGTAGCGGCCAAAGCCTCATAGGCGCGGCGGATGGCGTCTTCATCCACCTGTGTATTCTCCAGCTTGGCGGCTACATAGGGACAGGTGGCATTCTTCAAAAACACGGGGTTCAGCTCATCCAGCGTCAGGCCTTCCGGCCCCGCCTCCCGCAGAAGCCGCGCATCCTGCCTGTCTCCGCAGGCCACGGGCTTGAATCCCGCGGCGTTCACGCCCCGTTCCCTCAGGGCCTTCACAATCAGACAGCTCACATAAGTTTTGCCTGCTTCCGTATCAGTTCCGGTAACGATAAAATTCCTCATGACAGTAAACTTCAGGGATGGGACCTTCTGATCTCCTCCAGTTGCGCGCGGGACGGCGCGGCATCATTCGTAGTCACCCAGTGGTTGATGAAAGACCAGATGATGACGGCCAGCACCAGGCAGAACAACTTGGCAGGCCAGTTAAGCAATAGCAGTTTTTTCATTGGAAGGAGAAATATTCAGTAGCTCTTCAAGACGGGCCTTCAACTGTTCCGGAGTCAGGTTGCGCTCCAGCTTGCCGCCCACGGCCAGGGCAATGGCCCCCGTTTCTTCGGACACCACCACCACCACACAATCACTCTCCTCGGACATGCCCACGCCGGCCCGGTGCCGCAGTCCCAGGGTACGGTCGCTCATTTCCTTCTGGGAAACAGGGAACACGCAGGCGGCCGCGGAAATCCGGTCGCCGGAAATGACCACTCCCCCGTCGTGAAGAGCGGTCTTCGTATGAAAAATGGTCAGGGCCAGTTCCGGGGAAAAAATGGCGTCCAGCTTCACGCCGGAATCCTCGATCGGCTTCATGCTGATGCTCCGTTCAAAAGCGAACAGGGCTCCGAACCGCTGGTTGGAAAGCTTGCTCACCGCCTTGCAGAAATTATCCAGGAAATCCACCCGCTGAAGCTTGGCGAAGGAGGAGAAAAACGGATGGCTGCCCAGCTTAGCCAGCCCCACGCGCAGCTCCGGCTGGAAAATCACCACCAGCGCCAGCGCCAGGCCGGGGGCGAAGATGCGCGTCAGTATCCAGGAAATTACGTTCAACTGGAAGAAAAAGGCCAGTACCACCAGGGCCAGGAAACAGGCGAACAGCCCTACCATGATGCGGGCACCGCGCGTCGCATGGAAAGCGCGGTAAATCTGGTACAGGAACACCCACAGGATGAAAATTTCAACGATCGCCCTGAGCGCATCCTTGATCACAATCCAGTCCCACATGGGCACAAGCTACACAACAACCCCGACGATTGCAACACCGATCCTTTCCTTCCCTGTTGCCACGCGGGATGGGAACTGCTATAAGCACACCATGAAATGCCGGGTATTTCTCTCTCTGCTATCCGCCGCGCTCATCCTCTCCATTTCCACGGGCTGCATCATCTCCCACTGCACCACGCCCGGAGACGGAACAGCGCCCGCCTCCGCCGTGCGGCCAGGGCTGGAAGGAGAATTGAAAAAAGACGTCCGCTATCTGGCAAAAACCTGCCACCCCCGTCCGGCAGGCTATGAAAAGAACCAGGCCAAAGCCGTGGAATACATTGCCCGCTCCCTGGCGGACACCGGAGCCAAAGTCACCTGTCAGCCCTTCACCGCAGACAAGCGCACCTTCGTCAACGTCAGCGCCGTCTTCCCCGGAAAATCAGCCAAAAGAGTCATCGTAGGGGCGCACTACGATACCTGCGGAGACACGCCCGGCGCGGACGACAACGCCAGCGGAGTCGCCGGCCTGCTGGCACTGGGCCGCATGCTCAAAGGCATCTCCCCCCAATACACCATTGAACTCATCGCCTACGCCAACGAGGAACCACCGTACTTCGCCACGGAACACATGGGAAGCGCACAGCACGCCCAGAAACTTTACACGGAACAAATAGGCGTCAAGGCCATGATCTGCCTGGAAATGATCGGCTACTTCTCCGACAAGGAAAACAGCCAGACCTATCCGGGGCCCGGCATGGGGACGCTGTATCCGGACAAGGGAAACTTCATCGCCATCGTAGGCAACTGGAACAGCGTCAGGCTAAGCCGCGACATTCAGAAAAGCATGCGTCCCTTTCTTCCCACCGTCCGCCTCAACCTGCCGCAGATCAAGGGCATGTGCATGGACTTCTCCGACCACCGCAACTTCTGGGCTAAAGACATGCCTGCCGTGATGATCACGGACACGTCCTTCTTCCGCAATCCGAACTACCACCAGCCCGGAGACCTTCCGGAAACGCTGGACTACCGCCGCATGGCCCAAGTGGTTCGCGGCGTCCACCAAGCCGTTCTGCATCTGGCGGCGGAAGAAAAATAAAGTCCCCCGCGCTGTACTCGGCGTCAAACGGCGTGGCCGTCCATGATCGTGATGATGCGGTCGCCCCGCCGGGCCAGGTGTTCGTCATGAGTCACGATCACCAGCGTCTTGCGGGACTCGTCCGCCAGGCCGAACAGCAGGTCCAGCACTTCCGCACCATTCTTCCTGTCCAGATTCCCCGTAGGCTCATCCGCAAAAATAATGGGGGCGTCGTTCGCCAGAGCACGTGCAATGGCCACGCGCTGCTGTTCCCCGCCGCTCAATTCGCCCGGCAGATGGTTCAGGCGGTGGGACAAGCCCACGCGGTCCAGCAATTCCGTGACGTACTCCACGCGCGGCCTTTTGCCGATGGACGAAGCCAGGCAGGCATTCTCCAGGGCCGTCAATTCCGGCATCAGCAGATAATTCTGGAAAATGAACCCCATGTTCCTGTTGCGGAAAATGGAGCGCCCCGTGGCGGACAGGGAATAAATATCCGTGCCGTTGATCGTCACTTTCCCCTCCTGGGGCGTTTCCAGTCCGGCGAGCGTGTACATCAGAGTCGTCTTTCCGGCGCCGCTGGGGCCGCACAGGAACACCTTCTCCCCGGCGGCAATATGCAGGTTCACCCCGTGCAGAATCTCAATGGACTTCTTGCCGATGGAATAGCTGCGGTGGAGGTTGGCGGCGGTAATCACGGAATCAATATAGCGGAATGGCCGCCGGATTAAAGTTCTATATTGTCGATAAGACGCACGTCGCCGAAATACACGGCGGCGGCCATTAGGGCCGGCTCCCGGTTCCCCTCCAGGGGCTGCATGGTCTCCGCGTCCACAATCTCTAGGTAGTCAATCCGCGTGCCGGGAACGGCTTCAATCATCGCGGCGGCATGATCCTTCACTTCCCGGACTCCCGTCCCGGACCTGAACTCGTCCCTGGCCTGGAGCATGGCCTTCCGTATCACGACAGCCTGTTCCTTCTGCTCCGGAGACAGCCGGGCATTCCGGGAAGAATAGGCAAGGCCGTTCTCATGCCGCACGATCTCCGCACCGTGGATGCGCACCGGAATATCCAGGTCGCGCACCATGCGGCGGATAATCGCCAGTTGCTGGTAATCCTTCTTCCCGAAGATGGCGTCCGTAGGCTGCACCAGATTGAAAAGTTTGGCCAAAACCGTGCAAACCCCGGAAAAATGTCCCGGCCGTGACGCCCCGCACAGTGTAGTGGACAAAAAATCTTCCTCCACGCTGATGCTGCGCTCTCCGGCATACATCTCTTCCGGAGCCGGGGAAAACACGTAATCCACTCCGGCGGCTTCGCACAGCTCCAAGTCCTTCTCCGGAGTGCGGGGGTAGGTCTGCAAGTCGGAAGTATTGTTGAACTGGATGGGGTTGACGAAAATGCTGGCCACCACCACGCCGTCCTCCCCGGCCAACTTTCTGGCCTGCTCCAGCAGGGAACGGTGGCCGCTGTGGAGAGCCCCCATCGTGGGAACGAGAATAACGGGATCATTCTGCCGATGGTGTTTGGACAGGGCTCCCTTCAACTGAGCCTTGGTCGAAAAAGTTTGCATGCGCATAAAGTGGCCTCATGATGACAAAAGTTCAATCCTGAAATATGGCTAGAAGATTGACGCATGCCATTCCACATGTAAACTGGCAAAGTCAGAAGACGCTAAAAATTATGAGATTCTTCAAAACAGCATTATGTGTATCCGCTGCAATGGCATTCAGCGCCACTGCCAACGCCGAACTGAAAGTAGCTACAGTGGACGTGCAGAAACTCTTTGCCGACTACTACAAAACGCATGAAGCCCAGGCGGAAGTGGACAAGGCGGCGCAGGCAGTCCAGCAGGACAACAACACCCGTGCGGAAAGCATCAAGAAGATGGAAGCCGATTTCACCGAAATGGTCAAAAAGCTCCAGGACCCTTCACTGAATGAAAAGGACAAGAAAGACCTGGAACAGAAAGCCCAGATCACGCGCCAGCAGGCGATTGCCCTGGAACAGGAACGCCGCACTTATGTGGAACGCCAGCTCAAATCCCTTCAGGAACAAATGAAACTGCGTTCCACCAACATCATGGGTGAAATCACCAAGGTTGCGGAAGGCATCGCCACCAAGAGCAACTACGACCTTGTTCTGGACAAGAGCGCCCAGGCTCTCCGTTCCAACAACGTCTTCGTTTACACCAAGCCCAGCATGGACATCACCCCCACCGTGATGAAGGAACTCAACAAGGACGCGCCCGCGGGCTTTGATCCCACCAAGAAAAAGACCCCGGCCGTTCCCGCCGCGCCTGCAGCCCCGGCCAAGTAACCCTTGACATTCCCCCCGGGAAGGCGGAATCATATCCCCATGAAGCTTTCACTTGAAGCCGTGGCCGCCCTCACCGGGGGAACAATCCTCTCCGGCGACCCCGAACTGAACGTGTTCGGGGTCGCTTCTCTTCTCGATGCCACCCCGGAGGAAGCCTCCTTCCTGGGCAACGAGAAATACTTTGAAGACTTCCTGCACACTTCCGCGGGAATTGTCCTGGTGCCTCCGGGACTGCCCAAATATCCGGAAAACGTCGCCTTCGTAGAAGTAGCCAACCCGTCCATGGCCTTCAATGCCCTGGTCAAATACTTCAAGGCTTCCTCCTATAAGTTCGTGCCCGGTATTCATCCCACGGCCATCATCGACCCTTCGGCGAAAATCAATCCGGATAGGGTCCGGGTGGGAGCCTATACCTGCATTGGCGCGCACTGCGAAATAGGCGACGGCACGGACATAGGCAATGCCTGCCAGATCGGCGACAGCGTCACAATGGGGGAAAACTGCCGCCTGCACGCCAACGTCACCATCCGCGAGCGCTGCAAGCTCGGCAGCCGCGTCACCATCCAGCCCGGCGCCGTCATCGGCTCCGACGGCTTCGGCTTCCTGATGGGGGACAATGGACGCTATGTAGGCATCGACCAGGTAGGCATCGTGGAACTGGGAGACGATGTGGACGTAGGCGCCAACACGACGATTGACCGCGCCCGGTTCGGCCGCACCGTCATCGGGGAAGGAACCAAGATAGACAACCTCGTCCAAATCGGGCACAACGTTGTGGTGGGCAAGCACTGCATCATTGTCGCACTGTCCGGAATTGCCGGCAGCACCCATGTGGGGGACTACGTCACCATCGCGGCCCAGGTAGGCATTGCCGGCCATCTCAAAATTGGTTCAAAATCCACGCTGGCGGCACAAACGGGCGTTACCGCGGACATTCCGGAAAACGCAGCCTACTGGGGCACTCCCGCCTCACCCTTCAAGGATGCCTGCCGCCAATTTGCGGCCCTCAGGAAACTTCCGGCCCTCATCAAGGAAGTCCATTCCTTCAAAAGGAAGCTGGATTCATCCGGAAACTAGGCAGGAACAAAGCAGCCGGGGACGGAGCCGCACAAGCTCCATCCCTCTGTAAACACTGTTCAGGCCTGCCCCGTTCCCCAGCGGCGGTGAAGGAACCGTTCCAAAGGTGAAAACAGAATCTTGTCCGACAGGAGCCCGATCACCACGATCACGAACATGATGCCCACCACCTGCTCCATCGCGTTCAGCTCACGCCCATAGTGCAGAAGCTGCCCCAGGCCGAACCCGGTCAGAATGGGCACGAAAATCTCCGCCGCCATCAGGGAGCGCCATGCGAAAGCCCAGCCCTGTTTCATGCCGCTCACCACAAACGGGGCGGAAGCGGGCAAGGTAACGTGGATCAGGCAGTAAATGGGCCCGGCACCCATCGTGCGGGCGGCCCTGGCATAAATGGGCGGCACGTTCCGCATGCCGTTGGCCGTAGCCAGGATGACGGACCACAGGGTACCCATGATCACCACAAACAGCATGGCGGACTCTGTCTGCCCGAACCACAGGGTGGCCAGAGGAACCCAGCACACGCTGGGCAGAGCCTGGAACCCTAGGGAAACCAGGCCCAGCGTATTCTGCATCAACTGCAACCGGGAACACAGCATGCCGAGGGGAATCCCCATCACCAGGCCGATGCCGTAACCCAGCCCCAGCCTCTTCACCGTAATCCAGGAAGCTTCCTCCAAAGCGCCGTCCGCAAAGGATGAGCGCAGGTATTCCCAAACCTCCAGCGGAGAGGGGAACAAATAAGGCTTCCAGACCTTCTCATCGCTCAAATACTGCCATACCCAGATGACGACAATGAAAAACACGAGCGAACACGCGTGGGCTCCCCATTTGGACCATCTGTTCCTGTTCATTTCGCAGCTCCTTTCAAATCACGGGTGATGCGGGACGACAACAGAGCCAGCTCCTGGCTGTTGATATCCCTGGGATGGGGCAAATCCACGGAATACTCCTCGCAAATTCGTCCCGGATGCGGAGTGAACAAAATCACGCGGTCCCCCAGGCACACGGCTTCCCGCATATTGTGGGTAACAAAAATAATCGTCATGCCCCACCTGAGGTGGATATCCTGAATATCCTGATAAAGCTGCTCCCGGGTCATGGCGTCCAACGCGCCGAACGGTTCATCCATCAGCAAAATGCGGGGATTCGTCGCCAGCGCGCGGGCCAGGGCCACGCGCTGCTTCATTCCCCCGGAAAGCTCGTGAATGTGGGCGTGCATGCAATCCTGAAGCCCCACCAGCTCCAGATTCTTCTCTGCAATGGCCATGCGCGCGCTGCGCGTTAGACCGGGTACCAACTTCAGGCCGAACATCACATTCCCCAGCACGTCCAGCCACGGAAACAGGGCGGACTCCTGAAACATCACGGTACGGTCCCGGCCCGGCCCGCTCACGGGAACACCGTCCAGTTCCACCGTGCCGGAAGAGGGGAACTCAAGCCCGGCGATAATATTCAGCAAAGTAGTCTTTCCGCAGCCGCTGGGGCCTACCAGGCAAACGAACTCCCCGGCCTTGATATTCAGGTTGATGCCCTCCAGGGCCTCCACCTTCCCTCGCCGTCCTTCAAACACCTTGGACACTCCGGCGATGCGCAGCTTGCATCCGCCCGGCCCGCAATGCTCTTCTCCCATAATCATCCCTGCGTTTCCTCCTTCATGGCCAACTGTTTCTCCTCTACCGCCTCCGGTGTCACCAAGCCGGAAACGTCGGGAACCTCCTTCATGAATCCGGCATGATAGGCGTCCTGCACAAACTGCTGCAACTTGGGGATGGAAATCTTGTCCTTCATGTGAATGCTCTTCCATGCCCGGGCAATCAATTCCGGTTCAATCCTGGAATGGGTAAGCTCCTCCAGCTCCTTCACCACGATGGCCTGGGCCTCCTTCGGATTCTCCCGTATCCACTGGTTCAACTCTTCATGCGCCTTCACGACGGCCTGCGCCACTTCGGGCTTCTCCTTTAAAAATTCAGACCCGCACACCAGTACCGTGGCTATGGACTCCTTTTCGTCCACCAGCACCTTCCCTTTGGCCATCATCACCAGGCGGCTCACCCAGGGCTCCACCGTCCAGACACCGTCCAGCTTCCCCTGGCGGAACAGGCTCAACTGCTCCGGATTGGGCGTAGGAAGAATCTTCACGTCCCCGCCGCGCTGCGTCACATGCAGGCCGCCGCGGGAAAACCAGGCACGGGCGGAAACATCCTGCGTATTGCCAAGCTGGGGCGTGGCTATCACCTTGCCGCGGAAATCCTGCGGTTCCTTCAGGGCGGAATCCTGCGGCACCACCAGGGAAGCGCCCCCTTCCACGGCTCCGGCGATCATCCTGATATCATGGCCGCGGGAACGGACAAACGCGTTGATGGCGGGACTGGGGCCCACATACGTCAATTCAATGGACCGGGCAAATATCGCCTCCATCGCGCTGGGCCCCGCGTTGTACACATACCAGTTGATCTTGACATCCTTCCCGGTGGCCTTCTTCACGCGCTCTTCAAACCACCCGTTCCCCTGCCGGGAAAAATGGTGGGCCACCAGGCCCTGCACATGCGTCACATTCGGAAAATGGCCGAAATTCAATTCAATCACATTCGTATCCTCTTTCTTCCCGTCCCGGCAGGAAACGAGAGGCAGGCAGAGGGAGGCGGCCAGGAACAACAGGGGGAATCTTGAAAAAAGCATGAGGTATCAGAAAAATGGTTGTAGGCTCACGGCATCTTGGCCGCACCCTTTCAGGCTCCGACTAGCAGAAAAAGACATCTGAGGCAAGTTTCCGCATGTGACGACTTTTTCACAATGGACAGCCGGATTGCCGATTCTGTTGAAAAACTCCCCCATTCTGCAACCCGCAAAATCCGGTCTATTGACAAGGACGTGCGTTCCCGCTACAAAAAAGCGCTATTTGCCCCTCTATGCCGAACAAAACGCACCAGCCGCATTTCGGAACATGGCTCAACCTGCCTCCGCCCGGGGACGAACGGGTGGGCCCTGCCGTCAAATACAGATGCACCCTTCTGCTGCTCCTTTACTGGGGTATTCTGTCCGCTGTGCCGCAGGCAGGAAACAATGTGATGGAAGTTGGCCCCTCCTTCTCTCCCTGGATAGCGGCTCTAGAGCTTACCCCCTTCATCCTTGTTCCGGCATTCCTGTGCCTCGTCCCCCGTACGGGGTCCCAATGGAGGGCCCTGATGATTGCCGCGTATGCGGGACTGGCGCTGTGCCTGTTGCTGAATCTGTCGCTTCCTTCGCACGGCTCGTGGGGAGACCTTCCCCTGGCGGGTCCCTACGGCACGCTTGCCTGGCCCGCAGACGGCCACCGCGAATGGCTCATTACGCTCCCCCGCTTCTCCTCCTTCTGGAGCCTGCTCATCTATGTATCCCTTTCCAGCGCCGGAACCTCTCCCATCCTGCGCCTGCTGGCGCTCGTCTGGTGGTTCCTGCTATGCCTGGCCCCCATCAATACTGGAATAATGGGATACGCGGACTTGCTGGGCCCCCTGGTTATCATCGCCGCCATTCTGGCTTGCATGCACCTGGCGGACAAACGCAACGCCTGACACGGCATGCCGTTCCTGCCGGAAAGGCAAAGACCATCTTCCCGTTCCTGCGCAATGGGGAAAAATCCAGCCTTCCCGGTTGAAAAACTCTCCCGCAGTCCGGCAAAGGAGAATACTGTTTCCATCGCCATTCCTCTGCCGCGGAACCGGACATGGCGCGGACGGCTCAATGTCAAAGGGCTGTTCCACACCCGGTGAAACAGCCCTTTTCCAAGTTCATTCCAAGCATCCTCTACTTCCAGATCACCTCAAAAATATTCACGGAAGTATCCTTCTTGCCCGTAAGGCCGATAGCCTTGACCGGCTTCTTGACGGACTTCAAATTCAAGGTGGTCACTTTTTTCCCCTTGCCCAGACTGCCCACGGGAACCCAGCGGCCATCCGCGCCGCAAGCCTGAACGGTAGCTTCCCTGCCGTCCGACAGGACGATGGCCGAATTCGCCCGCGGAGAAGTGCAGGGAATCTCCACCCGCTCCGGGGACAACTCCACGGGCAGGAACGTAGCCAGGTTGAAATCGCCGGCCGCGCCGCTGTTGCCGTCCTTCTTGCCCTTGTTGGCAAGATTGAGCTTGAACTCTTCCAGCGTCACCTCCTGCGGGGATGAACCGGCATTCACCAGCTTGACTCCTTTCACCACTCCGCCGATCTCTGCGGAGCCGTCCGCTTTCAGCGGCACTTCCGTCCACCCCTTCCCGTCCATGGAAATAAACAGTTTGGCCCACTTCATATCCGGCGTCTTCAGATTGATGGACGCGGACTCCACAGCCGCTCCGGCAGGAATTTGAAGCCCCAGAGACTTCCTGGGAGACAGCGGGTGCACCTCCATGATGCGCTTCAGGGAAATATCCCTGTCCCCGGTCTCAGCCACGGCGCTCTTGAAAGCGGGAGCGTCCGTCAGCACGGAAGGAGCGGCGGGGGCGTTCACCTTAAAATCGCGGATGGCCGTCCACACGTCAGACTTGCCGCCGGGAACGCCCTGCACCGTGGCACGGTAGCGCACAAAGCGGCCTTTTTTCCCACTACCCTGGTATTCCACGCGCACGCCGCTCGTTTCCGGCATCAGGGGCGACCATGACTGTCCGTCCATGGATACTTCCAGTTGTCCCTTGTTTACGGCATCCTTGTCAGAATCATTCCGGCCCATCACGATGGAAACGGTGCGTATCTCGCGGGGAACGCCCAGGTCCACGCCGAAAAAGTCGCCCTTCTTCTGCACTTCCTTGCAGTAAAAATAGGATTCGGGATCGTCATCCAGCATCTTTTCAATGCCGTTCTTCAGCTTGGTGGAAACGTAGGGCTTCACCCGCCCCACGGCCTGACCGCTCACACGGGAAAGCACGGGAGTGGACCCCAGGTCCAGCAACTCGCGCACGGCGGGGGCCATCACCAGTTCGGACGGCTTGACGGCCGTCTGCCACGGGGAATTCTTCTTGGTCACCTCCGTCACGTGCTTGTTGATGGCCTTGCTGATCTCCTTGCTGTAGCGCTGCATCTCCGCCAGCAGGCAGGCGGCCTCCATGGCGTAATTCAATGCCGCGGAGGAATTCCCCGCCTCCGTGGCCTCCAGCATCTGCATGCTGTTCAACCCCGCCTTGCCGAGGGATTCAAACTGGATCAGCCAGGGCTCTACTTCCGCGACAAAGGCGGGATTGTTCGACTTGGCCCGGATTACGTCCGGAGCCTGGGCCATCTTGGAAAACTCGGCCTTCAGGCGTTCAAACGCCTTGCTGTCCGCCACCTTAGCGCCGCGGCGGCACTGGTCCAGCACCTGTTCCACCACGGGGGCGATCTCCACGGACTCCTCCTTGCGGTAATTGTGCCCGCTCGGACCGCCGTCGCTATTGTGGTTGGCAAACGTCTGCATCGCGGAGGCGCAACCGGGGAACAAAATGCGGATGCTGTCCTTCCACGTCTTGTCGGAATCATACGCTTTGGCGTTCCAGGTCATGTTCGCCACGCTGAACAGGGAAATCTTGGAGGCCTCCGGCTTGTCCATCGGATTGGAGGCAAACCCCTGCATGTACGGCATGGCATCCGCATCCACGCCGTAAGTGCGTCCCAGGAACAGGGCATGGCGGACGTAATCCGTTACCGGGAAATTCCACCAGATGAAAGCGGGTCTCTGCAAAAACTTGTTGATTCCCTTCAGGGCCGGGGTGCGGATATCGCTCACGATGCCGGACCCCGTCCACATGATGCCGATATCCTTGTCCAAATGTTCTCCCATCACCTCGTGATAACGGCCTCCGCCGCCGGAATACGCCGTGGGGCACACGATCAGCGGGGTTACGTCCGGCTTCTTGTGGATAAACTCCTTGTTCAGGTAATTCAGGAACTCCACCTGGCCTTCAGGCTTGGCACCCTCCCCGCCAATGTCGTCAAAAAACACGGCAAAGGAGCGGAACCCCAGATCATACATCATCTCAAACTTCTTCACGGCCGCCTTCCGGTCCGCCTCTCCCCAGTGAATATCCGCACCGGGGTGCACGGCCCAGACGAAATTCACCTTGTTTTCCTTCGCGATCTTCACCAGCTCCTTCAAATCCTTGGCCATATCCGCCGGATAAGGTTCCCGCCACCTCTTGGAAAAACCGTGAAACACGTCGTCCTTCGGGCCGTAGATGTAGGTATTCATCTTGTACTTCCCGTAAAACTTGAACTGGCTGATGCGGCCTTCCTGCCCCCACGGCAGCCCGTAAAAACCTTCAATAGTGCCGCGGAACGGAACATCCGGCCAGTCCAGAACCTCCACCTGCGGAATCGTCACGCCGGAGGGCGTCTTCTCCGCCAGTTGAAGCAGGGTCTGGGCCGCGTAAAACAGACCCTCGTCGTCATACCCCGTCATCCGGATTCCCTGCGGTGTCACGCTCAGGGAATAGGCGCCCGCCTTCTGCGGAATATTCCCGGCAGGCTTCTTGCTTCCCTTGATGATGGACATCTGAACGGGCAGCCCGTTCGGAGACAGCGCGAACATGCTCTTCAACGCGTTCATGGTGGGGGCATCCTTGGCGCCGATCAGCTTCAGCGCGGGGACCGTTACGGAACCGCCGCTCCTGGTCATCTTCTGGGGAATGGGGTACACCGGCATCCTGGACGCTTTTTTCGCGTGACCGGATGCGGCCGCGGATGAAGTGGAGGGGGCGGAAGACTGGGCAAACAGAGGCAGGGCAAGCCCGGCTCCGAGCGCCGTGACCGCCATCATGGATCGGAAGGGAATCAAGTTCATAAGTGTAAAATAAAAGCCTGTACGGGACAAGTCCACGTAAATACGGACCAATCGCCTCACTTCTAGCAGGATGGCCCCTGCATGTCAAATTACTTCGCCCCGGTACGGAAAGCTGCCCATCGTAACGACTGTGTCATGAAAACTGAACCCATTCCTGCGGGCATCGCTCCTGCGGCCCCCGTCCCCTCCATGCGTACTCCGGTCTGTACCGCCATACGCGCCGCAGAAGGAGTCAATTCCCGAAGCGGAAAAAACGAAAACACATTCGAGAGCAACGAACCGGGCAGGCGGACGCCCCGGAAAGGAATACTGAAAATGAACTCAGAAATTGTTCTTCTTCAACCCCTGGCAGGGAAAAATCCGGAAATATCGAAATAGACGACCACTTCCTTGCCTTTTTTCGTCCTGATCGTAATCACATCATAGAACTTCCCTTCATGCTGGACAAGCCCCTGCTGGAGCTTTTCATAACTCCCGTATTTCTTCTTAAGCCATTTCCCTTCGGCAGGGACACCATCCATCGAACTTGTTGCGCCAACGATCACGACGGCCTTTTCAAAGCTGGAACCGTCTCCGCCTTTATAAGTAATACGAGAGGCTGCCTCTTTTTTCCCTACCTTCGCGGGCATAGCTGGATCTTCGGTTTCGGCAACGGCGCACAGGCCGGGGACCAGCGCAAGAAATAAAACGGGCAGCAAGGTTTTCATACTCTATGAGATATAAGAAGCGCTCATTCCCATGTAAAGTTTTTTAAGACAAGAACATCCGCATGGCCGCATCAGGAAACGGCATACGGGAAAACATAGCAACAAATCCCTGCCTCCTTTCACCTGCGGAACCATTCCTGACCTACAACCGCGCCGCCACTTCGTTTAAAGTCCCGACACGGGCCGTGGCGCAAGTCGGCCCATTTCCGGAGGAAAACAGAAAATTCCGTCCCACGCCGGCGGAAAGGGCTGCCCGAATATCCCGTTCCCGGTCGCCGACGGACACGCAGGATGCCATATCCAGGCCGTGTGCGGTACAGGCTTTCAAAAACAGGCCCGGATTCGGCTTCCGGTCGGGATGGCCGTCATCCACGCTGGGGCAGTGGAACACGTCCGCAATCTCCGCCCCGGCGTTGCGGAACACCTCCTTCATGTAATCCGTCAGCCGTAAAAAATCCTCTTCCGTAAACATGCCGCGGCCTATGCCGGACTGGTTGGTCACCACGATCACCAAATACCCCTTCTCCTTCGCCCGGCGGCAAAGCTCCAGAATTCCCGGCACCAGTTGAAAATCCTCAATGCGATGCACATACCCCCCGTCCACATTCACCACACCGTCCCGGTCCAGAAACAGGGCTTTACCGTCCATACATCTCCTGCTCAACCAGCTCGCAGACCAGATGGCCCACGGCAATATGCATCTCCTGAATATTATTCGTGGCATCGGAAGGAACGGCAATGCAGAAATCCGCCTGCTCCTTCATGGCGCCTCCGCCCCGCCCCGTAAGGGCTACGGTTCGGATGCCCATGCTCCGCGCCAGCTCCATCGCCAGCACGATATTCCGGCTGTTGCCACTGGTGGAAAGCCCCACCAGCAGGTCTCCTGCACGCCCCACGCCTTCAAGCTGCCGGGCAAACACGGTATCATACCCGTAATCATTCCCTACGGCGGTCAGAATGGACGTATCCACCGTCAGGGCCAGGGCGTTCATGGCCGGACGGTTCAACTTGTAGCGCCCCACCAATTCCGCAGCCAGGTGCTGGGAATCCGCGGCGGATCCGCCATTGCCGCAGAACATGATCTTGTTCCCGGCCCGAAGGGTATCCGTGCAGACGCGCGCCACCGTTTCAATATCCCCGGACAAAGCGGCCAGTGCCCTGAAATTGTCCGCTATCCCTAAAATCTGTTCCCTGATGTAATCGCTCATTCCGGTCTCTTCTTCATGCGGTTGATAATATCGGTGGAGGAAAAACCCTCCAGCCGGGGCAACTCAACGGCCCTGCCCCCATAGGACACCACATACTGCCCTTCCGGCCAGCGTTCCAGAGGGTACCCCTCCTTGGCAATCACGTCCGGACGTAGCTTCTCGATCAGCGGAAGCGCGGTATCCTCGTCGAAAAGAACCACGTAATCAATGAAATCCAGAGACGCCAGCAACAGGGAGCGGAGTTCCTCGTTATTAACGGGCCGGTTCTCTCCCTTCAGTCGTTTGATGGAAGCATCCGTATTCAGTCCCACAAAAAGCACGTCGCAGGCCTCGCGCGCCTTCATGAAGGAATGCAGGTGGCCCAGATGCAGAAGATCAAAACAACCGTTCGTAAACCCCACCACCTTCTTTTCCTTCCGGAAGCGCTCCGCCAGTTCCGCAGCGGCTTCCGCCGTCAGGATATTGTTCCGGTGATGCCAGGAGGAAACCTTGCGGGCTTTCTCCTCCAGCGCTTCTTTCAACTCCCCCCCGGTCACGCTTGCCGTGCCGAACTTGCCCACCACTATTCCGGCGGCCACATTGGACACGACCAGCGCCTCCGGCACCGTGGCACCCGCCGCCAGGGCCGCTCCCAGGCTGGCCAGGGAGGTATCTCCTGCCCCGGATACGTCAAACACCTCGCGTGCCTCCGTGGGAATGCACACAAAATCGGCGGGATTAGAGGAGGGAATGAAAATCATGCCGTGCTCGCTCAAAGTCACGAGCAAATTCTCAATGCCGAACTCGTCAAACAACCTCGCGGCGCCTTCCAGGGTAGCCTTCTCCCACCCCGGAGCGGAGGGATTCAAACAAACCCCCGTGGCCTCCTGGAACTCCTTCATATTCGGCTTCACCAAAGTAGCCCCGCCGTAACGGGAATAATCCGCTCCCTTGGGATCCACGATGACGGGCTTTCCGGCCGCACGGCACCGGGCAATCACGGCGGGAGCGGTTTCCCCGTCAAACAGGCCCTTGCCATAATCGGACAAAAGCACCAGATCGGCGTCCGGCAGGCAGGCGTCAACCCGTTCCAGGAACCTGGCGGCCAGTTCCGGCGCCATCTTCAACTCCTGCTCCTGGTCCGCCCTCAGCAAATGATGTTTTCCCGCCACAAAACGGATCTTCACCGTCGTCTCGTAATCCCGGCACTCCACCAACTCAGGGGTGCAGCACGTATCTTCCAGAAAAGCCTTCACCTGCCGTCCATTCGCATCGTCTCCCACCACGCTGACAAAAGTGGTCCGGCACCCCAGAGCGCACAAATTGGACACCACGTTCCCCGCGCCGCCCAGCATGCGCGTCTCCCTGTCCATCCTCATGATGGGAACGGGTGCCTCCGGAGAAATCCGGGTGACGCTGCCGTACAGAAACTTGTCCAGCATCACGTCCCCGATGCAGAGAATGCGCACCTGGGGAAATCCATCAATCAATGTATGCAGCCGGTTCATGGAGACGTTTCTTTCTACCATGCCCCGCCTGATAAGGCAAGGACAGTTGAAAACCGGCGGGAAACCGGGAAAAAGGCAAAATCCCCGTCTCCCCGGACTGCCTGCGGCATCTCCCTGCCCCCTCCGGACCGCAAAAAATGGGTCAGTCACGATAAAAATCTTGACCTCCAGGCGGGAAAGCACTACCTATTGTCTCCCGTTCCCGGACGAATAGAAAAAGGAAAATAAATCATGCGTGAAGTTACCGTAAGAAAAGGTGAACCTATCGATCGCGCTCTCAAGCGCCTCAAAACCAAGCTGGACGTCGAAGGCATTCTTGACGAAATGCGCCGCCGCCGTGCCTTTGAAACCCCGATGGACGAACGCCGCCGCAAGGCCCGTTCCGCCAGCAAGCGCAACAAAGTGAAATGGCGCTTCAACAACAAGAGCGAAGAAGCCGCCGTCGAAACCGCCGAAGCCGCTCCCGTTTCCGCTCCTGAAGCTTAAATCTCCATTGGTTCGGGAATAGAACCTCTTTCAATAAGGGCAACCCTTCTCCAAGGTTTGCCCTTTTTGCTTACCTCAGCAACATGAATCAATCCGCCCAGCTCTTCTCCCGCGCGCGCGCCGTCATACCGGGCGGCGTCAACTCCCCCGTCAGGGCCTTCCGCAACGTGGACGGCGATCCCTTCTTCGTCCAATCCGCCAAAGGCGCCTACATCACGGATGCGGACGGCCGCCAGCTCATCGACTACATCGGCACGTGGGGCCCCGCCATCCTGGGACACGCCCCGGAACCCGTCCTGAACGCCGTACATGCCGCCGTAAACCGGGGACTGGGCTATGGAATCCCCGCGCCGTCGGAGGTGGACATGGCGGAAATGATTGTCCGCATGGTGCCCTCCGTGGAAAAAGTGCGCATGGTCAACTCCGGCACGGAAGCCACCATGTCCGCCATCAGGCTGGCCCGCGGCTATACCGGACGCCGTAAAATCATCAAATTCATCGGCTGCTACCACGGGCACGTGGACTCCCTGCTCGTCGCGGCGGGTTCCGGCGCGCTTACCTTCGGGGAACCGGACAGCGCGGGCGTTCCCCGGGAAATGACGCAGCTCACCATCACCGTACCGTACAACGACCGGGAAGCCGTCAAAAAAGCCTTTGAACTCCATGGCCGGGACATTGCCGCCGTCATCCTGGAACCCTTCCCCGCCAACGCCGGCCTCTACTTCCCTCAAAACGGCTTCCTCCACTTCCTGAGGAAAATCACCCGCCAGTATGACTCCCTGCTCATCTTTGACGAAGTCATGACGGGCTTCCGCGTCGCCCCCGGCGGCGTCCAGCAGCTTCACGGCATCACGCCGGACCTCACCTGCATGGGCAAGGTCATCGGCGGCGGCCTTCCCGTGGGCGCCTTCGGAGGCCGGGCTGAAATCATGGACTGCCTTTCCCCGCTGGGCTCCGTGTACCAGGCTGGGACCCTCTCCGGAAACCCCGTGGCCATGGCGGCGGGACTGGCGCAGCTCCGGGAACTGCTGGAAGGAAACGCCTATGACCGCCTGGAGCAACTGGGGGCACGGCTGGAGGCAGGCATCCGGGAAGCCATCCGGAAACACGGCAGGAACTACACCTTCCACCGCGCAGGCTCCATGTTCTGCCTCTTCTTCACGGAAGAGGAAGTCTATGACCTGGACACAGCCCAGAAAGCCTCCAAGGCCCTCTTCAAACCCTTCTTCTGGAACATGCTGGAACAGGGTGTTTACTTTGCCCCTTCCCCCTATGAAACGGGATTCATCTCCCTGGCCCATACGGAAGAAGACATTGACCGCACGGTGGAAGCCGTGCATGCCAGCCTCTCCAGGCTCGGCTAACGCGTCACAACCGTTTCATTGCCCGTGGAATACGCCGACCTCCGGCGGCCGCAGTCCACGAATTGGAGTGACAGATGGTGCCCCTTCCCTTATAAGAATGGCATGAGACAGATGGCAGGTTCTGTTCTGCTCGCGTCCGTGGCGGCCCTCATGGCAGTTCCGCTGGCAGACGCGGAGGAGAGAACGATCCGACTTACAGAAGAGGAAAAACAGGAACTCAGGGAGGCGAACGAACGTCTGCTGCCCCTCACGTTCCGCTTCCTGTATGACTCCTGGCCTCTGGATATCATGTCCCCCGGTAAAATGCAGGAGGAATTCAACTCCATCCTGCAATGCTACCAAATGATGGAGCAATTCCGGGAAACGGGCAGGCTCCTTCTTCAGACTCCGGGCCGCAACACGCCCCTGCACCTCTGCATCGCCATGGGCCTGAACAAGCTGGCTGTCCGGATGATAGAAGCGGGAGCCCCCGTCAACGCCCAAACCGTTTTCCTGCATGACGGCATAAAGGACCCTGGAGACACGCCCCTCATCTGGGCATGTTCGGCGGGCATTTACCAGGACTCGGCGGCAGCGGACAGGCTCCCCGTGGTACAAGCCCTGCTCAGCCACGGGGCGGACCCCGATCTGCCGGGGACGGGAGGCATTACCCCCTTCATGTGGGCCGCCGTCCTCAACAACTCTGACCCGGAACAGGAAAAAATCGCGCTGGCCCTGCTGGACGCCGGCAACCCGGATCTCAAGCGCAGACTGAACGCCCATGCGCGCGGAACAGGATTCTCCAGCCTTTCCACGGCTATTCTCAAACGGTTGATCGAGGCAGGCTGCGATGTAAACGAACGTTTTTTTGTCAGCAAACAATCGCCCCTCCACTTGCTCTGCACCAGAGAAGAACCGCCGGAGCGAGTGATTCCGCTCATTGAACTCCTCATCAAGGCAGGAGCGGACCCCAACCAACTGGATGTGGACGGCCTGACGCCGCTGATGGCCTGCAATTCCCCGGAAATAGCCCTCTGCCTCATGAACAACGGCGCCAACCCCTCCCTCCGCAACGAAGACGGCCAGACGGCCTATGACTTCCACATGAAAAACGGGTATCGGGAAATTGCGGAAGCCATCAAAAAATGGCAGTCGGCACAGAAAAAAACTGCACGGGACCAGTAAAACACGGCATTTCGCGCTCATTCGCTCATCCCGCAGAAAATGAAGCCATAATCTCCCAAACGGAAAAAGCGCCCGCGGACAACATTCAAACCGCCTGTCCTTCTTCCCTCCCGTTTACAGGGAACCATCCAAGGACAGGACAAATACCCATCCCCATGCGGACTTGGCTGCAAACAGGGCAATCCTTGAAGCAACTTTCCGGAAAATTCAAATGTTTCCCGCAAAATTTAAGAAAACATATAACGGCCCCATCCACAATGTCCACAATGTCCACAATGTCCACAATGTCCACAATGTCCACAATGTCCATGATGCCCATGATGCCCCGGCGGACGGCTGCTTGAACGGCCCAAAAAAGCCGCCTCCCCGAAGGAAGGCGGCTTTAAACATGGAAAAGCGGCTTACTTATTCTTCCGCTTCAATGCCTTCACCGATCATCTTGAGATCTTCCGGCATCTTGCCTGTAGCAAAGTAGCCTTCAATTTCTTCAAGAGAACGGCCCTTGGTTTCAGGCAGGAAGAAGGCCACCGTGATGAAGTACAGCACCGTAATGCCGCCCAGCGTAAAGAACACGCCGGAATAGCCGCAGCTTCCCACCCACGGGAGGAAGGAACCGGCAATCACCGTGGACACAAGCTGGTTGATCAGCAGGGCAATGGCCATGCCATTGGAACGGATGCGGGCAGGCATCAGCTCGGACAGGGCCAGCCAGACACAAACGCCCGGGCCCGTCGCATAAAAGGCGATGAAGATGATGAAGAAGGCAGTGACGCCCCAGCCCACCGAGGAATCCGGCTTTTCACCCAACTCCGCCTTCAGGATGGAAACGGGCTTCATGGCATAGCCGTCCTTGCCGGCTACGACCATCTTGTTGGTGGAATCCGGCACCGCCTTGATGACGGCCAGGGAGGCTTTGTCCTCTTCCTTCTTGATATCCTTGGGATCCTTCGTCAATTCGGAAAACTCCACGACGGAAAGCTGCGTGGAAGAACCCATCAGGAACTGATACCATGCGGGATTGGCTTCCGGCTGGTCGTAAGTGATGATCAGCTGCATCCTGTTGATATCCTTGTCCGTCATGCCATTCTTGGAAAGCAGGTCCTTGACGAATGTGGAATCAGGCGTGCGTTCCAGCTGCAGCGTACGGATGCTGTCCACTTCCTTGCCTTCTTCAAACTGCTTCTGGACGGCGGGACTCTGCTGCGCCAGCAGAGCCGCCACGTCGGAAGTCACGTCCTTGCGGGCCTTTTCCACATTATTGAACAGGAAACCGGTACCAAGCAGGCCCACCACAATACCGGCCGTGCCGATCTTGAGCAGGAACTTGCGGCCCTTGCGGTCCACCAGCATCATGGCGACGATGGTCATCAGGCAGTTTACCACCTTGATGGTGAAATCCGCCCAGTTGGCAGTCGTGCCTTCCAGACCAGCCTGCTGGAACACCTTCACGGAATAGTTCAGCACGGAATTGATACCCGTAGCCTGCGTGAATGCCAGCACAAGAACCGCCAGAATAAAGGGATATACATACTTGCGCTGAAGAAGGGATTCGCCGGAGGAACTCTGCTTTTTCAGCTCTTCCGCCTTCAGCTTCTCTTCCTCCTCAATATGAACCATTTCATCAAACACCTCCTGGGCGCGCACTTCCCCATAACTGCGGACGAGCACGGCCATGGCCTCATCCTTGCGTCCGCGGCGGAACAAATAACGGGGGGATTCGCTCAAACGGAAGGAACCGAAAAACAGGAACAGGCCGGGAATGGCGCACACCCAGAAAATGGCCTGCCAGGCAAACACCTTTGCGGAAGCCAGTTCTTCTTCGCTCACGCCGGAATCTTCCACGCCGCCCACGTATTTGGCGGCAAACAGACCTATCACAGCGGCAAACACCAGGCCAACCGTCAGCAGGAACTGGAACATCCCCGTGCCCTTGCCCCGGGACTCCGCACTCAGACATTCCGCCAGATACAGCGGAACCACCACGCCGACGATACCGGCGCTGGCGCCCTGCAGAATGCGGCCCAGCAGCATGATGCCGAACACTTCCTGAGACAGGCAGATCACGGGAATACTCAGCGTAAATAGGGCGGCGGCAATCGTAATCAAAGCCTTGCGCCCCATCTTGTCGGCCAGATAGCCCGCAAACAGGGAGGAAAGCACGCTGCCGAAAAGCACGGCGGCCACCACCTGGGAAAGCTGGGAGGGATTAAACCCGGCCGTCTGCTCAATGTAAGGGAGCGCAGCAGCAATGACGCCGACATCCACACCGTAGAGAAGGCCGCCCAAACCGGCCATGATGAGGAGGTAGCGCATGTACCGCTTGGCCGCATCCGGGACGGCGGCCTTCATGTTTTCTTGGTCTGTCATGGTCGTTGCATTCTAGTAAAATGACTTTGCTCCGCAACCAAAAAGAGGCCATTCCCACAAAAAACTGGCTCCCGGTGCTTTCCGTGTGATGGACAGCCCGCTCTCTCCCCCTGCCACAGGGCCATGGTTACGGAAAAATACGTCTTCTGGGAAGTGTCCCTCCCGGACGATCCCTGGCCGCATGGTTACTGCACGGCGGGAGAAGCTCCCTTCCCCAGCCGTTTTTCAATCAGGCTCACGGATAATTCCGCGCACAGCCGCAATTCATTGTCGGCATCATGGATGAGCTCCTTGAGCGCGGCGAGAGACGGTTCCGTCCCAATTTCCCCCAGAATACGCGCGGCGGAACGTTTCAGCACAAAATCATCCGCCTCATTCAGCACCTGGATGACAGCGGCCTCTCCCGTAGGGCCGATGGCCTTGCATTCCTCCTCCCACCTCTGGGGATCTTTCTTCCACTCGCTCAAAAGCATTCCGAATGCGCTCTCCTTTTCCGGACCGCGCAGCAAAAATCTCAACAGGGAGGAAGGAACCTCGCAATCAGCCTTCTTCAACTCTTCCGTAACATAATACACCACGCGCTGGGCCTCCGCATCCTGTTCCTCCGCCCATACGACCAGGGCGGAAGCCAGGGCAGTCACATACTCGGCATCGCGCCCCCACGGTTCCTTGAGCAATTCCACCAGCCTGGAGGAAACTTCATGGCGCAGCTTGTCGGGCTTCACGGCGGCAAGCCGCTTTGCCGCCGCAATAATGCGCCGGATATCCAGGGAAGACAGCTCCTTCAAATTCGCCAGCACGAAATACTGGTGACGTTCATCCTGAAGAGCGGCGGAAGCCGGGCGGGCCTCAAACTTGTCCCGGTTCAGGATCACTTCCACAAAAGACCGTTCCTTGTCCTCCAGCGTCACCTCTCCCAGCCTGGAGACGACATCTACAAACTCCTTGAACGTAATCGGCGTGGGTGTGATGACGAACAGACCGCCTCCCGTACCCTTCCGATCGTAAAACATCGGTTCGTCTCCGGACTGGGTCATCCGTTTCAGATAACTCTTCACCATGTCCCGGTTGGCTGCGTTGACGCCTACCACCCACAACCCCAGAACACCCTGGTCCTGCTTGCGGGCAATGGCGGAAAACAGGGGCCTCAGGTCTCCTTCCCCGTAATTCTGAACGGACGCTTTCTGTATAGTATCGGGAGGCAGGACCATGCTGCCGGCGTTGTCTTGAGGAGCTTCATCCTCCGGAGCCTGCCCGGAGCCGCTCCCGCCAAGCAGGGAGGGATTCACCTTGACGGGATACACATAGGGCAGTGAGGCGATGCCGCCGGCAAGCAAAAGCCCCAGGACAATAAACACCCCCTTGTGCCGGCGCCCTGAAAAAGCCATCAGCGTCCCGGCAAGACAGGCGAAAAACAAAGCGAAAGCCTTCTGTTGCGGCTGAAGCAGCAGGGAAAGGAAGGAGGTTCCATCCATCTCCGTAGAAGCATTGTAAAAAATCCATACGCAACCGGCTCCTATAAGCAGGGAAGCACCCAGGCACACCACTTGAATCAGCCCCGTTTCCATCACGGAGCTCTGAAAAACAGCCCCGCGGTCCTTCCCGAAATTGTCATCGGAGATCCCCCTCGCCCTGGCAAAAGGCTTTTTAGACATCAACTTTCCCCTGTCGCAAAGAAACTCATGCCCGCACTTGCTGCAACTCACCATGGACCCCTCCTCGGAAGAGGGGATATTGATATGCTGTTTACAGTTGGGACAGTTCAGATTCACTCCCCTTTAATATGATATTTTTGATTCTTTTGCAATACCCGTGTCGCAATCTTTTCTTCACGGTTTTCCGGACATGAATATTAAACAAAGTTCCCTGTTGATGCCATCCGCCGGAGAAAACTTCTTCCCGGACAAAAACATGGTCATTCCTTCTCTGGAAAACATGAACCATATCTTTATTGATAACATATCATTTAAAAACCGGGAAGATGGTACAGGCACAGACACGCATGCATCCCTCCACACCCCAGTTCCTGGGAGAAAAATTTGCCGTCTTCCCGGCTTTAAAACATGAAAATAGGTATTCCCAAAGAACCCTATATAATAACTATTTAAATATTTATATCTGCAACATAGATAAAAGACAAAAAATGTCGCACGCGGCAAATGCCTCACCCCACGTCATTCCGAGTGAACACGCTTGCAGAACGGAAGGTTTGGTAGTAGAATTTTCGCCATGTCATTGCAGTCTGCCGAACGCCGAGATTTCATCCGCGATATGATTTCTGATGACCTTGCCTCCGGCAAGCATCAGGCTCCGGTCACCCGCTTCCCCCCGGAACCCAACGGTTATCTCCATATCGGACACGCCAAATCCATTTGCCTCAACTTCGGTATAGCCCAGGAATTCCCCGGCGCGCGCTGCCATCTGCGCTTTGATGACACCAACCCCAGCAAGGAAGACCAGGAATACGTGGACAGCATCCAGGAGGATATCCACTGGCTGGGATTCGACTGGGGGGACAACCTCTTCTTCGCCAGCGACATGTTCGACTTCTTCTACGAATGTGCCGTCTCCCTCATCAACCAGGGGCTGGCCTACGTGGACGAACAAACCGTGGAGGAAATACGCGCCCAGCGCGGCAACGTAAACGTGCCCGGCCAGGAATCCCCCTACCGCAACCGCTCCGCGGAAGAAAACCTGAAGCGCTTCCAGGCCATGAAAAACGGGGAAATCCCGGAAGGAAAGGCCATTCTGCGCGCCAAAATAGATATGGCCTCCAGCAACATGAACATGCGTGACCCGGTGCTGTACCGCATCATGTTCGCGGAACACCACAACACGGGCAACAAATGGTGCATCTACCCCATGTACGACTTCGCCCATCCGCTGGAAGACGCCTACGAACACATCACGCACTCCCTCTGCACGCTGGAATTTGAAAACCACCGCCCCCTGTACGACTGGGTCATTGAACACTGTCCCGTCCCGTCCCGTCCGCGGCAGACGGAATTCGCCCGGCTCAACCTGACGTACACCGTGATGAGCAAGCGCAAGCTGCTCCAGCTTGTCCAGGAAGGGCACGTCACCGGCTGGGACGACCCCCGCATGCCCACGGTCTCCGGCATGCGCCGCCGCGGCTACACGCCGACGGCCATCCGCAACTTCTGCCAGACCATCGGCATTACCAAATTCAACGGATTCACGGACGTGGCCCTGCTGGAATACAGCGTCAGGGAAGACCTCAACGCCAACGCCCCGCGCCGCATGGCCGTCCTCAATCCCCTCAAGCTCACCATCACTACCCTTCCGGAAGACGCGGAAGAAATGGTGGAAGTACAGAACAACCCGGAAAAACCGGAGGAAGGCTTCCGCCAGGTGCCGCTCACCAGGGAAATCTGGATTGAACGGGACGACTTCATGCTGGACCCTCCCAAAAAATACTTCCGCCTGGCCCCCGGCCGCACGGTGCGCCTGCGCGGCGGCTACTGCGTCACCTGCACCGACTACAGGCAGGACGCAGACAGCAACATCACGGAAATCTTCTGCGAGCACATTCCGGGCACTATCGGCTCCAACCCTCCGGAAGGCATCCAGTGCCGCGCCGCCATCCACTGGGTCAGCACCCGCCACGCCGTGGACGGGGAAATCCGCATCTACGACCGCCTGTTCACGGAGGAAAACCCGGACGCGGCAGAAAACGGATTCCTCTCCGTCATGAATCCCGGCTCCCTGACCGTCATCACCGGAGCCAAGCTGGAACCCGCCCTGGCCGGGGTGGAACCCGAATTCAACTGCCAGTTTGAGCGCCTGGGCTACTTTGTGGCGGACCGCAGGGACCATGTGCCCGGACAGCGCCCTGTCTTCAACCGCACGGTAGCCCTCAAGGACTCCTGGGCCAAAAAGCAAAAATAAATTCCTCTTTCATCAACCCCATACTTATGGACGATCAACTCCAATTCTGCTCCGTCGAGGAAGCCGTGGAAGAAATACGGCAGGGACGGATGATCATCGTTACGGACGACCCCGGCCGTGAAAATGAAGCGGACCTCATCATCGCCGCCGAATTCGCCACGCCGGAAGCCATCAACTTCATGGCCACCCACGCCAGGGGCCTCATCTGCGCCCCCCTTTCCCCGGAACGGGCGGACACTCTCCAGCTCCCGCTCATGACCTCCGTCAACCGGGAAAACATGTCCACCGCCTTCACCGTCTCCGTGGATGCGGCCCATGACATCACCACCGGCATCAGCGCCGGGGAACGCTCCCTGACCATACGCACCCTGGCGGACCCTAAGGCCACCGTCAACGACTTCGTGCAGCCCGGCCACGTCTTCCCGCTCCGCGCCGTTCCCGGCGGGGTGCTCCGCCGCGCCGGCCATACGGAAGCCACCATCGACCTCGTGCGCATGGCGGGACTCCAGCCCGCCGGAGTCTGCTGTGAAATCATGAAGGACGACGGCACCATGGCCCGCATTGGCGATCTGGGGCCCTTCCAGAAAAAATACGGCCTGAAAGCCTGCACGGTGGCCCAGCTCATTGAACACCGCCGCGCCCAGGAAAAACAAATCCGCCTGGTGGAAACCGTCAAGATGCCGACCGACTACGGAGACTTCACCTGCCACCTTTACGAATCCCATCTGGACGGAGCCCTGCATCTGGCGCTCGTCCACGGAGAAATCTCCCCGGACAAGCCCACACTGGTCCGCGTGCACAGTGAATGCCTCACGGGAGACGTCTTCGGCTCCCGCCGCTGCGACTGCGGCAGCCAGCTCCACACCGCCATGCGCCGCATTGCGCAGGAAGACGGCGTGCTCCTCTATCTGCGCCAGGAAGGCCGCGGCATCGGCCTTGCGGCAAAGCTCCAGGCCTACAAGCTCCAGGAACAGGGGCTGGACACCGTGGAAGCCAACCTCAAGCTGGGCTACCCGGACGACTTGCGGGACTACGGCATCGGCGCCCAAATCCTGCATGACCTGGGGGCGGACCAGCTCCGCCTGCTCACCAACAACCCGCGCAAAATCGTGGGGCTGGAAGGCTTCGGCCTTAAAATCACGGAGCAGGTACCCATCGTCATCCCGCCCAACGAACAAAACAGCAAATACCTGGCTACCAAAAAATGCAAGCTGGGCCACACCCTATAACCCGCCCCTCCATCATCCATGTCCACGGAACTCCCCCGCCGCCAGCGCCCTACGGGAACGCGCGCCAAAATCTGCATCGTCGCTTCGGAATACAATGAGCAATACACCCAGGCCCTGGTGGACAACTGCTCGGAAGAACTAGCCGCCGTGCTTCCGTCCGCCCGGCTGGAAGTAGTCCGCGTTCCGGGCGCCTTTGAAATCCCGGTCACCATCAAATCCATCCTGTCCCGCTCCCCGGAAAAACGGCCGGACGCCGTCGTGGCGCTGGGCGTCATCCTGCGCGGCAGCACGGACCACGCGGACCTCATCGGCTCCACCATCACGCAGGCCCTGATGCAATTGGCGCTGGAATTCACCACTCCCGTCATCCATGAAGTACTGCTTCTGAATGATGAAAAACAGGCATTCGCCCGCTGCATCGCCTCCCAGCTCAACCGCGGACGGGAAGCGGCGCGCACCGCCGCACGCATGGCGGAACTCTTCATCAACTCCCTCTCCCGGCAATAAGCCACACCCTCCCGACCTATCTTCCTCCCACCGTCATGCTCTCACGCAACCAAATCAGACAAACAGCCCTTCAATACCTCTACGGCGCCTCCCAATCCCCGGAAATCACCGGAGAACAGGAAGAAGGCATCTGGGACATCCTGATGGAACCCTTCCGGGCGGACTACTGCAAGCTCCGGGCGAAAGCCGTTTCCGGCCACCTTACGCGTGACTACCCGGACAAGCTGCGCCTCTTTGTCACCCGCGCCAGGGAAACGGCGGAAAAACTGCAGCATGACCCCCTCACGCTGCCCGTCCGCGACCAGCTCCACGACCTGCTGAACAAGGAAGGGGAATTCAACGCAGCCCTGCTTCAACTGAAAAAAGCCCTGCACGACGACCCCGCCAACGACAGGAAAACCCTCTCCGCCGCATGTGACGCCGTGCAGGAACTCAACACGGCCCTCATGCAGATGCGTGGCCGCCTTCTGGACTCGCTCAGGGACTTCCCGGTCTACAACAGCATCTGGTCCCCCCTCATATCCGCCTGCGGCAAACTTCAGGAAATCAACGACCGCATCAACTGCATCATCCACCAGGACGGCCGCCCCTCCCTGGCGGAAGTAAAAAAAGTGGTGGAAGCGGGCCAGGACGCGGAAGAACTCTACCGGGAAGCGAAAACACTGGGAGAAGAAACACTGCGCCGCCGGGAAGAACTGGACTCCGTCATCAACGGCATCCTGGAAAACTACTCCCCGGAACGCGTCAGCACCATGGACCGCGCCATCCTGCGCCTGGGCGCCTGCGAACTGCTCCATCGGAAAAACCTTCCCGCTCCTGTCGTCATTTCGGAAGCCATCCGGCTGGCGGAACGCTTCTCCTCCGCGGATTCCCCCCGGTTTGTCAACGGCGTGCTTGCCGGCATCGCCAAAACGGCGCGTCCCTCCTAACCCATATTCCCTCCAGACTCATGGCCGGATTTTTCAAAAAGCTCCTCACCAAATTCTCCCGCGGCACCCGGATAGACTGGGATGAACTGGAAGCGGACCTGGTGACCGCGGACATCGGCATCAGGCGCGCCATGAACATCGTTGACCAGCTCCGGGAAAGCAGGGGGCTGGATGCGGAAAACCTGGTGGAATCCACCCGTGAAGTCATCCGCCAGGCCTTCCCGGCCACTCCGCCCTCCCTGCCGGCTCCTCCGGAGGGTTATCCCCTTGTCATCCTCGTGGTGGGCGTCAACGGCACCGGAAAAACCACCTCCGCCGCCAAACTGGGCCATCTGCTGCAAAAACAGGGCGGCAAGGTGCTTCTGGCCGCCGCGGATACCTTCCGGGCCGCCGCCGTGGAACAGCTCCAAAGCTGGGCGGAAAAACTGAGCCTGCCTCTTTACAAGGGAGCGCCCGGCCAGGACCCCGCCTCCGTTTGCTATGAAGCCCATGCCCAGGCCATCCGGGAAGGCTGCCAATACCTCATCTGCGACACCGCCGGACGGCTCCATACCCGCCACAACCTTATGGAGGAACTCTCCAAAATCCGCCGGACCCTCGCCAAGCAGGACGCCTCCGCCCCCCATTACACCATGCTGGTGGTGGACGCCACCACCGGAGCGAACGCCCTGGCACAGGCCAGGGAATTCCACAAGGCCACCCCTCTGGACGCCGTCATCATCACTAAAATGGACGGCTCCGGCAAAGGCGGCGTAGCCGTAGCCATCATGGATGAAATGCAAATCTCCCCCGCCTTCCTGGGAACAGGGGAACAGGCGGACGACTTTGAAACCTTCAACCGGGACCGCTACGTGGACTCCCTTCTCTAACGGGAACTCCCCTGCCATGAACCCGCCCCCCCTGATCACCGCGCAAACGGAGGAAAAGCTGCTGGCCTTCCTCACGGAGAGCGGCCACACCAAATTCCGCGTCCAGCAAATCATGGACTGGGTCTGGCGCAAGCGCGTCGCCTCCTTTGACGCCATGACCAACCTCTCCCCGGCGCTCAGAAGCCTGCTGGCGGAAAACTTCCGCTTCCACACGCCGGAAATTGTGGAAATCAGCGGAACTCCGGGTTCCACGCGCAAATTCCTCACCCGGATGGAAGACGGCAGTTTGGTAGAATCCGTCATCATCCCCGCCGCCGTTGCGGAGGACGGAGAAAAGGCGGACCGGACCACCCTCTGCGTCTCCTCCCAGGTGGGCTGCGCCTTCGGCTGCAAATTCTGCGCTTCCGGCCTGCTGGGGCTCAGGCGCAACCTCTCCGCGGGGGAAATCACCGGACAGATACTCTCCGCGGAATCCATTGCCGGAAAAAGGATCAACAACCTCGTCTTCATGGGAATGGGGGAACCCCTCGCCAACTTTGACAACCTGCATGATGCTCTGGAAATCATCACCTCCCACCGCGGGCTGGAAATAGGCGCGCGCCATATCACTATCTCCACCTCCGGATTCGTGCCGGGCCTGAAAAAACTGGCCGCCTACCCCAGGCAGATACGGCTGGCTGTCTCCCTGCACGGAGCCACGGACGAGGTACGCAGCCAAATCATGCCGGTCAACAAAAAATGGCCTCTTTCCCAGCTCATCCCTGCTCTGGAGGAATGGGGAAAGGACCGGAACCAGATGCCCACGCTGGAATACATCCTCATCCGGGACGTAAACGACTCCCTGAGAGATGCATCCCATCTCGTGCAGATCGCCAAGCGCCTGCACGCCAAAGTCAACCTCATCCCGTACAACACCGTGGAGGGGCTTCCCTGGGAACGCCCCTCGGAAGAGCGTTGCTACACCTTCCGCGACGCCGTCCGCAAGGCCCGCATCCCCGTCACCATGCGGTATGAAAAAGGCCATGACATCAATGCCGCCTGCGGCCAGTTGAGGCTCAGAAAGGAACGGGAAGACAGCGGCGGAACTTCCCTCTGACGAACTGAATCGTTACTAAAATTACTGCAAAATTGCAGTAATTATTTTGCCCGGAAGCTCTCGTTGTGCTATTCCTTTCCAGCCGGATGACGCCATCCGCCAGCATCATCATGGACACTACGGAAACCAACAACGCCGCTGCCACTCTGGAACTTACCAAGGCACCCCGGAAAGCTCCGGTTCTGGACGTCCGGGACATTCCCCAGGCTCCGGGCCCGGAAAAAGGCGTACTGGCCCTCATGGCCATGGACCCCGCCACCTATGTGGGCCAATGCGTTACCCTGGGCATGACGGAAGACTACTTCTATCTTCCGGCCCACAAGCTGCTCTGGCGTCTCTTCCAGACCCGCTACAACAAAAACGAACCCATCGACATCGTCTCCATCACCCAGGCGCTGGAAGACATGCACCAGCTGGAAGCGGTAGGCGGGAGCGCCGGGCTGGCGGAAATCTACACCTTCACCACCACGGGAGCCTACTTTGAGCACTACCTCAACATCCTGAAGGACAAATTCATCCTGCGCTCCATCATTGACATTGCCAACCAATCCACCACGCAGGCCTTCGATAATCCCGACGACGTCGCGGAGCTTCTGGACTCCGTGGAAACACACATCTTCCAGATACGGGAACGCTACAACAGCGCCAAGGACGAACAAAGCCTGGCAAGCATCCTCAAGCAGGCCGTCACCAACTTTGAAAAATTCATCGCCAGCAAGGGACAAATCCAGGGGCTGACCACGGGATTCGAGGAGCTGGACAAAAAAAGCAACGGCCTCAAGCCCGGGGACATGTTCATCATTGCGGCGCGTCCCTCCATGGGGAAAACCTCCTTCCTGCTCAACATCATTGAGCACATCTCCATCAACGAGAAAAAGCCCACCCTGCTCTTCTCCTGTGAAATGCCCGCCGTCCAGATCGCGGAACGCCTCCTCTTTGCCCGTTCCGGCGTGCGCCGTGCGGAAATCATCAAGCGCGGCAACCTCACCCAATTGGAAATGAAGCACTTCAAACAGGCCGTAAAAGAAGTGGGGGAATCACAGCTCGTCATTGATGACACGGCGGCCATCTCCATCAACGAGCTCCGGGCCAAGGCCCGCCGCGTCATGCGGGACCTGGGTGCCCTGGCCGCCATCGGCGTGGACTACCTCCAGCTGATGCGCTCCCACTCCAAGCAGGCGGCCAACAGCCGCGAACGAGAAGTAGCGGAAATCTCCGCCGGCCTCAAGGCGCTTGCCAAGGAACTCAAGGTGCCCGTCATCGTCCTCGCTCAGCTCAACCGCGGCCCGGAAAGCCGCACGGGGGCCAGCCTGGGCGTTCCCCGCATCTCCGACTTGCGCGAATCCGGTTCCATTGAACAGGATGCGGACATGATCGGCCTGCTTTACCGCTCTGCCTACTATGCGGAAGACGAGGAAAAACGGCAGCAGATGGCCGGCAGGGCCAACCTCCATCTGGCAAAAAACCGCAACGGCCCCACAGGCGACGTTCCGCTCCACTTTGAAGCGGAACTCATGCGCTTCTCCACACGGGAAGCCGACGAACACGACCAGGAAAACGAATAGAGGCCCTGCCGCCGCCCTCTCCCCGGGCCATGCCACAGGCCGGAATTGCCAGCCTGCGCCTCTCCACCTCTGGCGGTGTACGTGAAATCAAAGAAAAACAGCAAATCTCACGGGCTGCGCGCACACGCGTGCAGCCCTTTTCAATATCCGCGATATTTCTTTGTGACGAAAACGTTACAGAAAAGGCTTTTCCACATTTCCATGCAAATATAGCATCTTCCCTATCTCCATTCATCCAGCTTATGAATCCCCATGCCAAATCACTCAATGAACGTCTGCGCACGCTCATCTCCCTATTCGGAAACGCCTACCGGGACTACTGCCGGACGGAACCTTCCTTCACCCCCTCCCTTTCCCTGCTGAAACCGCCGCCCGCCACCTACTCAGTCAATCCGGCCACATTCACGCACAACATCTTTGATGCCCTGTGGTTCATCTGGTTCATCGGTATCTTTGAATTCATCAGCGGGCTGCATGATGCGGGAATCCTCCCCGTATGGTTCTTCATTCCGTGACCGCCTGCGGCTTCCTGGCAGCCAGCATCCCGATCAAGGCTTTCTGGGAAACCATCTGCCGGAAAGACTCCCGGTCCCTGGGATAAAACATCATCTCCGTAACCGTTCCTCCGTTCCTGAACGCCCAGGCAAACCACACGGTACCCGCGGGCTTCTCCGGCGTACCGCCGTCCGGTCCGGCAAATCCGCTGACAGCGACAGCGACATCCGCGCCGGAACGTTCCAGCGCACCTTCCGCCATGGCCTTCACCACGGGTTCGCTCACCGCTCCGTGCTCTTCCAGCACCTCTGCCGGAACGCCCAGCATCTCCGTCTTCGCCCGGTCCGCATAAGTCACCCAGCCGAATTCAAACACCCCGGAAGAACCGGGAACATCCGTAATCCTCTTGGCAATCAGTCCGCCCGTACAGCTCTCCGCCGTAGCCGCCTTCAATCCGAGCCCTTTCAGATAAAGCACCACGGCCCGTTCCAAAGTAGCCCCCAGGGGCCTCAGCACATACGCTCCGGCCAGGGTCAGCAGGCGCGCCTCTCCCTGCTTCAGCGCCACTTCATTGCCAACCAGCCTCACATCCACCTCTCCGATGCGGGCGCAATAAGCCACTTCCAATCCCTGCACCTGGTGCAGGGAATCGTCCACCAGATCCTGAAGATCGCTCTCTCCAATCCCCACCAGGCGAAACACGCGCAAACGGGGAATATCGCCGTCCACCATGGACTCCAGCAGAGGCATCACGGACCTCTCCACCATCGGCTTCAATTCCGAAGGAGGCCCGGGCAGAAGAATAAACATGGGCAGGCGTTCGGAGGCAGGCATCACCAGTCCCGGAGCCGTGCCGTTGGGATTCTCCAGTACGGCGGCGCCGTCAGGCACCATGGCCTGCTTGAAATTGCACTCCGCAATGGAAATGCCCCTCCGCTTGAAATAATTCCTCAATCCCTCCGCTACATGCTCGTCACGGTGCATGTCCACACCGCAGACATCGCACAGGGCCTCCCTGGTCACATCGTCGCTCGTCGGTCCCAGCCCCCCGCTCACAATCACGACATCCGCCCTGCGGGCACTCTCCCTCATCGCCTCGCTAATGGCATAACCGTCGGGAACCACGGTCTCCCTCTCCACGCGGAACCCCGCTTCAAACAGCCTGTTCCCCAGCCATGCCGCATTCGTATTCACAATGCTTCCCAGCAGAATCTCCGTACCGGTGTTGATCAGCTCAACCCTCACATTCTTCATGCCTCCATTATGCTCCCCTCCCTTCACTCTGGCATGCAGCAATCCTGCCATGTACTACAAAAAACTTCATTTGAACTCCCCGTAGGATAAAGTAGGGGCACTGACATAGACCATGAGTATGCCCTCCAGACTTCGCGCCACAAAAATCATCTGCACCATTGGACCGGCAACGGATACCTCCGACATGCTGGGCAGCCTTATCCAGGCCGGAGCCAACGTCTTCCGGCTCAACATGAGCCATTCCAAGCACGACTGGGTCCGGGAAGTCGTCTTCCGCATCCGCCGGAAGGCCGCGGAACTCCAGGCAAACGTAGCCGTTCTCTTCGACCTCCAGGGGCCGTCCATCCGCACCGGAGACCTTCCGGAACCCTATAACCTGAAGGCCGGGGACATCATGGAAATCCGCCTCAGCACGGCGGAACCGGAGCTGCCCTTCTCCACCACCGTCAACTATGACGGCCTTCTTCAGGACGTCCAGGCAGGCCATACCATGGTCGTGGACAATGGCGGCATTCTGATGCGCATTGAGGAAGTGCGCCCGGACCGGCTCATCTGCAAGGTCCTCACGGAAGGCGTGTTCGGCTCGCGCCGCCACATCAACCTGCCGGGCGTGGCCCTGCGGCTCCCGGCCCTGACGGAAAAAGACCTGAAGGACTTGGAAGTGGCCGTGGAATGTGAAACGGACTACGTCGCCATGTCCTTCGTCCGTGACGCCGCCCACATTGCGGAATTGAGGGAACATATAGACAATCTGGGAGGACGTGCCCAGATCATCGCCAAAATTGAAGACCAGCAGGCCATCCGCCATATCGACGACATCATTCTGGCGGCAGACGTCATCATGGTGGCCCGCGGCGACCTGGGCATCGAAGTCAGCATCGAGGAACTGCCCATCATCCAGCGCCGCATCATCCGCCACTGCCACAGGCTGGGGCGCCGCTGCATCGTCGCCACGCACATGCTGGAATCCATGATCACCCAGCCCACTCCCACCCGTGCGGAAGTCACGGACGTATCCAACGCCATCTTTGAACAGGCGGACGCCGTCATGCTCTCCGGAGAAACCTCCGTAGGCCACTACCCCGTGCGCTGCGTGGAAGTCCTGGACTCCATCGCCCAGCGCATGGAACGCTCCGGAAACCTCAACTTCGCGGCAGCGGCCATCCTGAACGGAGACCGTCAGAAAGCCACGAAAGCGGCCATCTCCCTAGCGGACTCCGTGGAAAACGCCTGCCTCATCGTCTTCACACGCCGCGGACTGGCAGCCACGCAGGCGGCCGTGCTCCGTCCGGAGCGGGCCCCCATCTACGCTTTCAGCAATGATCCCGTCGTCGTCCGCCAGCTTGCGCTGGCCCGTGATGTCACTGCCTTTGAATCCCCCTTCCTCAAAGACCCGGCGCGCATGATATCCACGGCTCTGGACCTGCTGAAGGAAAAAGGGCTGGTCACCTCCGGGCAGCCTGTCATCATCCAGGGGGACAGCCTTCAGGGAGAACTTCTGGCAGACTCCATCATCTTCATGCGTACCGAATGAGCCTCGGCACTTTCCAGATATCACGGGAAGCGGCGGACTATCCTCCGCCCCCATCCATTCTCACTCTGTTGCTGGACGCTGACCCGGACGAACGCCAGGTGGCCGCCCACCTGGCGCATGGGGAACTCCATGTAGTCCGCAGGAATGGAATTCCTGTGGGAGTTGTCGTCATCTGCCGGAAGACGGTGGACACCTGGGAAATCATGAACTGCTCCGTGGCCCCGGACCACAGGCGCCAGGGATGTGGAACGGCCCTGGTCCGGCACGCGCTGGACGTCATCGGCGGCAAGGGTGCGCGATATGCGGAACTGGGAACGTCGGACGCTTCTCCCGGCCCGATGGCCTTGTACCGCAACTGCGGTTTTTACGTAACTGGCACCATCAGAAACCACTTTCTGGACAACTACCCGGAACCGGTATGGGACAATGGCGTCCAGTGCATTGACATGATCCGCATGCGTGCGGACATCCTCGCGGTGGATTAGAATGAATAAACCAGGCTGACTCCGGTCACCCAGCGGTTCCCCTTCACCAGCGTTTCTCCATACGTTCGGTTCAATCCATGCCCACCCCTGCCCAGCCAGTGCAATCCCGCAAAGGGCTCCACAAACACATCCCCGAACAGGCGGTAACTGGCCGTTACCCTGAAATACAGGGCCTGCCAGCCGTTGCCGCCGGACGGCCAGTAGGAGGAACTCAGCACGGCTCCGAACTTGAACCCCATATACAAATTCTCCGTCAGCCTTGAATCGGACCCTGTACACATGTCAAACCACCACCCGGTAATGCCGTAAAAAGAATAGGCGGAGCTGCCCTGCACATAAAATCCGGGAAGAAAATCCAGGTCCCGGCGCAGGACAAGAGAAGCCTCGTAAGTCGTGCTACTGTTGCCGAACAGACGTTCCGAAGCAAGGCCCGCTAGGCCGCCGTCATTGGCCCGCAGGGAAAATGCGGCGTACGCGGCCTTCCCCAATTTCCGCTGAAACCCCAGGTCCACCACCGTTTCATCATCCAAATCAATGGCCGGACGCCCCGGAAACAACTCTTCCTTCAATGCCAGGATAAAAGAATAATGCTCATTCAGATCGCTTCTCCAATCCAGGCTCACGGGAGCCGTCTGGTTGCAGCCGGCGGGAATCAGGCCCCGGAACTCGTAACGGGTGGAATATCCCGCTTTCAAACTGCCGCTTGCCGGCCTGAGGAGAGGATCGGCAGGGTGGTCCGGAATGCGGGACTCAGCCAGTGAAACGGAAAAGGAAACAGCCAGAGCCGCCACGGGGGCAAAAAGAAAGGAATAATTCATGGACAGGGAATTTATGTGCGGTTCATTCTGAATCAAAACATCCACACTGGCAACAAACAAAAAAGTGCGGCGGATTCCTCCGCCGCACTGAAAACATGATTCGATCTCAAGCCGTCAGGCTTAGAAGGAATAAACAAGGTTGGCCCCGGCTACCACGCCGAAGTTCTTGTAGGGCTTCCAGCCTTCCACGAACTGCTTGTTGGCCTTCAGAGCGCCATTGCCGGCCCAGTTGAAGCTGACGAAAGGCACCACGGCGAGATTTTCCACGCCCACCTTGATCGGCAGTTCAACCTTCACCCACCACGCCTGGGAGCCGTTGGCCATGAAAGCGGACTTGCTGTCGAAGTACCCAGCAGTGGCGGACATACCGGCTGTAAGCACAATGTCCGTAGCGGGGCAGATGGTGGCCTTGTAGCCGACATACGGCTGGAACCACCATCCGGTCATTCCCTGAAAGCCATAGCTCGTGGTAACGCCCGCGAACCAATTCTTGCACACGTCGTAGTTCAGGTTCACATAGAATTCCTGGGCTACGGAATGAGCATGACGCTTCCCGACGAAACCATTGGTGAAAACACCGCTGTAATCATACTTGGCGAAGTTGCCGAGCAGGCCGCCGTGAATCAGATTTCAACCGACGGTGGTGGACAGGTTCTTCAGAAGGCCGTCCTGGTTTTTCCAGCCGAGGTTGAAGTTGGTTTCATTATGGAAGGAGATATCCTTCTCACCAAGCAACTCATGACCGGAAGTCAGGGACGTGTAGGAAGCGGCGCCGACAATGGAGTTGGCGTCGTTCAGCTTGTAATTCAAATTAACACCGGCAGGGATGACGTTATCCCCTCCCACCAAGGCGTGGGATGCCACGATGCCGCGGCAGGTGTAATTGGAGGCATAGCCGGCGTAAAGGTCGCCGGACCATGGGCTGACAGTCGGCACGGGCGGTACCGGTGCCGGAGCAACAACCTTGACGGGGGTTCCCGCAAAAGCGGCGCCGGCAAAGGATGCCACAGCCGCTGCAACACTGATGATGTTCTTGGTTTGCATGACTATTATTTGGTTAGGGTATTAATTGTTGATTTGCTAACAAAGGTTTAAAGTATTCTTTTCCCCCTTGTTAGGTTTAGTGAAACATTTTCGTCACAAAAGTAAAGACTTTTCTCCCAAAACCACCATTACATACTGATTATTTACCACTTATACTAATCATCCCGATGACAAATAAAGCAATTTTCCATTTTTTTCCCAGCGAATTTTTCCAGGGCGTGGGAGGATACAGGCACTCGGCGCCGTCCAGCCGGGCGTTCTCTTTCAATTTCCGGGACGGATTGACCAGAACCTGGCGTCCGCAGGCAAGCAGCATGGGAACATCCGCAGCACTGTCGCTGTAGGCGATGGAACCCTCCCGGATGCCACTCTCCGGCAAAACACCCATGTTCCGCAAACGCTCCACCTTAACCTTCCCCTTGTTGTTTCCCAAGGGAAGTTCCGGCATCAGGGGCATGCGGCCGTCAAGCGCCACATCCGTCCCCAGAACGGCATCAAAACCCAGCAGCATCCCCAGGGGCTCCGCGTAAAAGGATGGAGAGGCGGATACCATGATGCATGCATCTCCGCTATTCCGATGCCTTTGGAGCCGTTCACGCAATTCGGGATAAACCCATGCATCCGCCAGCTCCGCGAATTCCCGTCCGTATTGAAGAACCGTTTCCGGGGGCAGCCTCCACAAATAACAAAGGAAGGCCCTCTTCATCCGGGTTTCATCCCATATCCCCAGAAAAAACAGCGGAAGGCAGGCCAGATAAAACAGCAGCAGCAGCCGCCTCCAGGGATGCCGCTGAACCACAAAGCAGGAAAACACATACTGCGTATCCCACGGCAGAAGCGTGCCATCCATGTCAAACAGGGCCAGCCCCCCTTCCTTCCTTTCATCCGTCATGCCGCCATCCTATACTCTCAACTCTCAACTCTCAACTCTCAACTCACCCTCCTTCCCTGAACGCCCAAAACCCCGGCCACCTGAAGGCAACCGGGGTTTTAAAGCAAATCCAGAAGAGGCGGGATTAACGGGAATAGAATTCCACGATGAGCTGCTCGTTAACGATGGGAGCAATCTCTTCCTTGGAAGGCACGCGGGCAATCTTGCCCGTGAGCTTGTCGCGGTCACCTTCAAGCCAGTCCGGCACCACCGTAGCCTGGGTCAGGTCAAGGGAGCGGGTAACAAGCTGCTGGGAGGAGGGTTTGGCACCTACGGCAACCACGTCTCCGGGGCGGCAGGAGAAGGACGCAATATTGGTCTTCTTGCCGTTCACGGTAATATGACCGTGGGAAACGAGCTGGCGGGCGCCGGCGCGGGTATTGCTGAACCCGAGACGGTACACGACATTATCCAAACGGAGTTCAAGGAGCTGAAGCAGGATGTCGCCGGTAATGCCGCGGCGGCGGGCTGCTTCTGCATAATACTTGCGGAACTGGCCTTCAAGCACGCCGTACTGGAAGCGCAGCTTCTGCTTTTCAGCAAGCATCACGCCATAGTCGGACTTCTTTTTGCGGCCTGCACGCATCCCGTGCTGGCCGGGAGGGAAGGGGCGCTTTTCAAGAGCCTTGGTGGAACCGAAAAGAGCAACGCCGAAACGGCGGGACACTTTATCGCGGGGACCGGTATAACGAGCCATGATATATTAGATCTATAGGTAAAAAAGTTCAATTAGACGCGGCGGGCCTTCGGAGGACGGCAGCCGTTGTGGGGAATGGGGGTCACATCCTTGATGGAGGTGATTTCAATACCGATCGACTGCACGGCACGGACGGCGGATTCACGACCGGAACCCGGACCTTTCACGCGTACTTCCACTTCACGCAAGCCGTGGCCCATGGCCTGGCGGCAGGCGTCCTGGCATACCACCTGGCCGGCGTATGCGGTACTCTTGCGGGAGCCCTTGAAGCCCATCTTGCCGGCGGAAGACCAGCCGATCACGTTGCCGCGCTGATCCGTCACAGTCACAACGGTGTTGTTGAACGTGGAGGAAACATGAACCACGCCAGAGGAAACGTTCTTGCTGCCCTTGGCCTTCAGGATTTTGGGCTTATCGTCATCACCGCCCAGGCCGAGTTCCGCGAAGATATCCTTGCGGGGTTCGTGCTTCTTGGTTTCTTCAGGAGCAGGTGCAGCGGCGACCGGAGCTTCAGCAGCGGGAGCAGGAGCGACGGCTTCCACGGGCTGTTCAGCGGTTTCGTTGGTAATTTCTTCGCTAGCCATAATAAAGCTATATAATAAGTTCAGATTGGCGGATTACTTCTTCTTGGCCTGTGCGCCAACAGTCTTCTTCTTGCCTTTACGGGTGCGGGCATTCGTGCGGGTACGCTGACCGCGGACGGGAAGGCCGCGGCGGTGGCGCTGACCACGATAGCAGTTGATGGAGGTCAGACGCTTGAGAATGGATTGCTTTTCACGACGAAGGTCACCTTCGATCAAAATGCCGTCGGTGGTGATTACTTGAACAATCTTCGTCAGTTGTTCGTCGGTAAGCTGTCCCGTACGGATGTCGGGATTGATGCCTGCTTGTTCCAGGATTCTCTTAGAAGTCGAGTGGCCGATTCCGTAAATATACGGAAGGGAAGCCTCGATGCGCTTCTCGTTGGGTATTTCTGTACCGAAAAGGCGTGCCATAATGGATTGGATTTGCTAGCTGTTATTTTTCTCTGCCTCGCGCAGAGCTATTGCTTGGGGCAAGATGGATACCATAAATTGAGGTTTTGACAAGACCAAAACTTCATTTTTTCTATTTTTCATCTTCCGCGCCACCGGGGCATCCCCCTGCCGCGTGCCTGTGCAGAATACGCTCCATGGCCCATTCCGCGTGCTCCGCTACCAGCGGGGACTCCCCGCAAAGTCTCTTCAGCAAATCAAAATCATCCGGTGTTCCGGCATTCCCAAGCACAATGCATCCATTGCGTAAAAGGCCCTCCCTCCTGATTCTTTTCAACGGGGAATTCCGGAACATGGCGGTAAAACCGGCATCATCCAGGGAAAGAAGGTCCCGCAAGGAAATGGAAGCGAGCCGGAAAGGCATGCGGAAGCGTTCGTCCGCGTCCGGCAGAGGCTTTTTATTCCAGGGGCATGCGGTCACGCAGGTGTCGCACCCGTACAAGCGCGTGCCGATCAGGGGGCGGATATCCTCCGGAATGGCGCCCCGATGTTCAATCGTCCAATAGGAAAGGCACCGGTTGGCATCCACCAGGCCATTCTCCATAATGGCCCCTGCCGGGCATGCCTCCACACAGCGGCGGCAGCTTCCGCACGTACCGGAAGCCGGAGCGTCCGGTTCCAGCTCCAGCGTCGTCAGCAGCGTGGCAATAAAAAAACGGGAACCTCCCCTGCGGCGTACGATCAGGCCGCTGCGGCCGCGCCATCCCAGGCCGCACGCCTCCGCATGATCCCTCTCCATGACCGGACCGGCGTCCACATACCCCTTCTGCTCCCCCCCGTAGATGGAAAGCAATTCTGAAAGATCAGCCAGCTTCTCTTCCAAAATGCCGTGATAATCCCTGCCGTGGGCGTACAAGCAGATGGAACCGCTCCCGGAAGGACGGCTCACGGAACTGTCATAATCATAGGACAGGCAGATCACGGAACGGCATCCGGGGAGTACCTCGGCCGGATTCACCCGGCGTTCCAGAGAACGGGCCATCCATTCCATGCCCGCATGCCAGCCTCTCTCCAGCCAAAGAAACAACTCCTCCGCATGAAGGGCCCTCCCGGCACGGGCCACCCTGCAGTCGGAAAAGCCCAAACTCCGGGAAACGGAGTGCAGGGAATCTTTAATAAGGAAGGAATCCGGCTTCGGCACGCCGCCATCATGGCGAAGAGCGCTCCCGGCACCAAGAATTTTCTTCGCTCCCGCGGAAATTGGATTGCCTGCACATCCTTGCCGTCCCATAATAGACATATATGAACATCCGGATTCTGAGCGACGGCAAGCAGGGCCACCTCAACCAGTCCCTGGGGCTGGCGCAGGCCCTGGTCGCCAAGGCGGGAGGCGCCGTGGAAATTGTGGAGCTGCAGGGGCTTTCCACCCTCGGCAAAATCCGCAAGGTCGTCTCCGGGAACGACAAGCCGCGGCCCGACCTGTTCATTGCCGCCGGCCACGCCACGCACATTCCGCTCATCTGCGCACGCCAGCACTTCAAAACAAAAACCGTGCTGTGCATGAAGCCCACCCTCCCCTGCTCCTTTTTCGACCTCTGCCTCATTCCGCGCCACGACCTCCGCGCGGACCGCGACTACGCGGACACCAACATCTTCCCGACCCAGGGCGCCCTTCATCCCATGAGGCCGGACTTCTCCATGCCCAAGGACATCACCCTCATCCTCATCGGCGGCCCCAGCAAGGACTTCGACTGGGATGACGAAACCATGCTCAACCAGCTCTCGGACATCAGCATCCACACGCCCGGCGACGTCGTCCTGACCACGTCGCGCCGTACGCCTCAGGGCTTTGCGGAAAAAATCAGAAAAGCCGTACCGGAAATCATCGTCGTTCCCGTGGAGGAAACGGAACCCGGCTGGGTAGCCCGACATCTGGCGCACGCCTCCGGCGCATGGGTAAGCCAGGACAGCGTCTCCATGGTATATGAAGCGCTGGGGTCGGGCGCACCCGTAGGCATCATCACCGTCCCCCGCCGCCGCAATGGCAGAAAATCCCGCATCCTGTCCGGTCTGGAAATGCTGGAGCGGGACGGACTCGTCACCGGCTACCGGGAATGGAAAAAACAGGGCTTCCGCCTCACCGCCCCCGGTACTCCTCTCCTTGAGGCGGACCGCGCCGCGGATCACATCCTCTCAAGACTCTTCCCCCAGCTTGCAACCTTATGAAAATAGTGCATCTCGTCCCCTCCATGGAATCCGGAGGCGTGGAACAAGTCGTTCTGGAACTCGGCAGGGGATTCTCCGCCCAGGGTGTGGAAAACATCGTCATTTCCGGCGGAGGACGCATGGTAGAACAACTGGAAAAGGAAGGTTCCCGCCATATCCTGATGCCGATCGGCAAAAAAAGCCTCTCCACCTTCTTTCGCGTAGGGGCGCTCCGCGCTCTTCTGCAAGCCATCAGGCCGGACATCCTCCACCTCCATTCCCGCGTGCCGGCCTGGGCCGGCTACCTGGCCTGGAAAAAACTGCCGCCGGAAGACAGGCCCGGCCTGGTCACCAGCGTGCACGGCTTCTACTCCGTCAACTGGTACTCCGCCATCATGTGCAGGGGTGAGCGGATCATCGCCGTCTCCAACTGCATCCGGGACTACATCCTCCGGCATTATCCCTCCACGCCGGAGGAACATATCAGGATCATTCCCAACGCCATTTCCCCGGAACTGCACCATTCCGGATACTCTCCGTCCCGCGAATGGCTCACGGGCTGGTACATGGCCTATCCGGAACTCAGGGACAAATTCACCCTCTGCCTGCCGGGCCGCATCACGCGCCTGAAAGGCCAGCTGGACATGATACCCATTATCCGGGACCTCCTGGCCCAGGGAATCCCGGCCCGCGCCGTCATTGTAGGAGAAGCGAAAAAGGGCAAGGAGGAATATAAAAATGAAATTCTCCGGGAAATCGAACAGGCCGGCCTTGCCCACGCCTTCACGTGGACGGGCCACCGCAAGGACCTCCGGGAAATCCTCTCCGCCTGTTCCGTCACGCTCTCCCTGACTCAAAGCCCGGAAGCCTTCGGAAAATCCACGCTGGAAGCCCTGGCCCTGGGAAAACCCGTAGCCGGATACGCCCATGGCGGGGTCAAGGAACAGCTGGACATCTTCCTGCCGGAAGGAAACATCCCCGTCGGAGACACCGCCGCCATGACCGCCCTGCTCGCCCGCTGGCATGCCCAGCCTCCCCCCGTTCCCCGGCAACTCCCCTCCCCTTATAAAATGAGCGACATGATCCAGGCCCACCTGGACGTATACCGGGAAATCAGTCCTTCGCCATGACACCGCAGGAAACCGCCGTCACCCTGAACCTGATACCGGGACTCGGCCCTGTCAGGATCATGCGCCTGATGCGCGCCTTCGCCTCTCCGGAACTTGTTCTGGAAGCCCCCGCCGCCATGCTGGCGGCCGTGCCGGGCATCGGACCGGAACTGGCCCGGTGCATCTCTTCCTGGAAAAGCATCGTCAACCCGCACCGGGAACTCGAACTGGCGGCCGGGGCGGGCGTTTCCGTAACCACTCTGTTTGACGGGAATTACCCGGAATCCCTGCGGGAACTGCCGGACCCGCCCGTGGTTCTTTATTCCCGGGGAAGCTGGACCCCAGCGGACTCGGAGCGTTCCATCGCCGTGGTGGGTTCGCGCATGGCCACCCATTACGGCAGGTTCTGCGCAAAAACCATATCCCATGACCTGGCGGAAACGGGCGTCACCGTCATCTCCGGCCTGGCGCGCGGCGTGGACACGGAAGCCCATACAGGCGCGCTGGATGCGGGCGGGCGCACCATTGCGGTCATCGGAGCCGGCCTCAACAAACTCTATCCCCGGGAAAACAGTGGACTTGCCCGCCGCATTGCAGACGGACACGGCGCCGTGGTTTCAGAACTTCCGATGGACATGCCCCCGTCCCGCACCACCTTTCCCATGCGCAACCGCATTGTCAGCGGCTGGAGCCGCGCCACGCTCGTCGTGGAAGCCCCCGCGCGCAGCGGAGCCCTCATCACGGCCCGCATGGCGGGAGAACAGGGACGGGACGTTTTCTGTGTGCCGGGACCGGTCAACAGGCATTCTTCCGACGGCTGCCATGCCCTCATCCGGGACGGAGCCATACTAGCCACCAGTGCCGCAGACATCTTGCAGGACATGAAATGGCAAGCGCCTGAAGCGGGGCTTCCCCTCTTCTCGCCATCCTCCGGCTCCACCGCTGCGGACAACGTCCCCATCACCCGGGAGGAAGAAGAAGTCCTGCACGCCATCAGGCAGGGATTCAACACCATTGACTCCCTCTGCTCCTCTCTGGGCCAGCCGGCACACGCCGTCACGGGCAGCCTGGCCAGGCTGCAAATCGCCGGCAGGGTCACCCCGGACTCCGGAGGCTACTTCTCCATCAACTGATCCCTGCAAAAGCCCCCCAACGGCAAAACCCGGCCGCTGTTTCAACCGGCAGCAGACATTTTCCAGCCGCCCTGAAAACAAAGGTTGCGGACCTATTGTTTAACTTCCTTGCGCAAGGCGTCAATCCAGGCGGAAATGGTTTCCGTCTGCTCCCACTTTACCGGAGAAGCAAGTTTCTTCTTGGATACGGGATCAGAAATCTCGAAAATCACGCCATACACAAACTTGATATCGTTCGGATCCCTCTTCTTCTGGAAGCGCCCTTCCTTTTGCGCCTTGAAATCAATCTTTTCGTAAGAGGCCAGGGACAAATTCAGGACCATACCGTCTTCCCCTTTCAGCACACCAAGGGGCACGATGGGGCAAACCGCTTCCTTGCCGCGGATGATGCACTTGACAAGCCTGGGTTCCGCCTTTTTCAGAGCCTCCAGCTTCTTGGAAACATTCTCCCTGGCAAACGCCTTTTCAAAAACGGCAAGATTGCTGTAATTGTTCCTGTCGCGGAAAGGGATGCTTATCTCCATCTTCTCCTCGCCGTCCTCCAGCTTCACACCCACGCACGCCTCCTTCTGCTCCATGGAAAGGGAAGACTTCGCCTTGTCCGCACCTCTCTTGGTGTCGAAACACGGCGTTTTGAACGGAAGAACCTCGGCACACGCCATGCATGCAGCCGCCAGAGACAGAAATAAAACAGAAATCTTCATCATGTGGCAAATTTATTATAAAAAACCATACCGACCTATCCGCTGCAATGACTTTTTTTCTTTTCCTGCGCCTTCTCTTTCCTTTGAAAATCCTTTATTTCCGACACAAAAGAAACACTATCAACCACCATAAACATTCCAAACAGCTCATCTAACAAATTTCCGCACGTCAGAATGTCCAGCCCCATGAACCAGAATACGTCCATTCCGTCCGAACGGCGGCATTTCCCGAACCCGGCCGGATAAAAAACATAAAGGGAAATACATTCCTTCCTGATCGGATAAATAAATGAAACCATTTAAAAAATCATTTAAAAAGGTTTATTCTTGGACATACTTTGAACGACTTCTTCCGGGATAAAGTCACACCTGCACGAGATCTATCCGGCGCATGAAGAAAATATCTTCAAAACCGCCAAGGGTGGTTCTGGTTCCATAGGTAGTTAATAGAGAAAAAAGGCCGCGGACAGCCATCCCCGCGGCCTTTTTTTGTCCAACTCCCTGCCCAACGCTGAGTTTGGGCTTGATGAAATAAACAACTTACTGTAGCAAAAGACATGCGTTTGTTCGCCATTCTCGCAGGAATTGCCCTTTGCCTGAGCTCCACAAGCTGCCAGTCATACGGAGACTCGAACGATTACATCCCCATGGCGACGCCCGTTCCTCCCCAAATCTCCCAGCCCGTCTCCAACGCTCTTCCCCGCCCGGCCAACTTTCCCACCCGCCCCGTCGCCATCCCGCCGAGCGCTCCGCGCACCCCGCGCTGTGCCAGCGCCTGCGTCATGGACGCTCTTACGGGAAAAGTCCTCTTCTCGCACAACGGCATGCAGCGCCGCCAAGTGGCCAGCACCCAGAAGCTTGTCACGGCCATGGTCGTGCTTGACCACGGCAGCCTGGACAGGAAGGTAGTCATCCAGCCGTCCGACACCAAGGCGGATCCTACCAAGCTGGGCTTCCGCTCCGGGGAAGTCTACTCCCGCCGCGAACTGCTCAATGCCCTGATGATACGCAGTTTCAATGACGTGGCCCTCGCCCTGGCACGGGACACGGCGGGGTCCGTGCCCAGATTCGCCCAGATGATGAATGCCAAGGCCCGCCAAATGGGCATGTACAACTCCCGTTTCGTCAATCCCAACGGACTGCCTGCGGACCAGTACTCCACGGCCATTGACATGGCGCGCTGCGCCTATTACGTTTACCGGAACCCGGAACTGCGCAACATCATCTGCAAGCAGCAGTACGCCTTCACCCGCGCCAACGGCAAGACGCTTCTCCTGCGGAACACGAACAAACTGCTGGAACAGCACTCCTGGGTCACCGGCATGAAAACCGGCTATACGAACGCCGCCGGGCGCTGCCTGGTCTCTTCCGCCGGATTCAATGGACGCCACGTCATCGTGGTCGTACTCGGCTGCCATCCATCCCGCATATGGGCGGAATCGGAAAATCTGCTCAAATGGGCTCTGGGCGGAGCGGCCTGAAACTTCCCCGGAATTGGGGTTTGACTTTCCCGGCCTGACCCGCTATCAGTCCTGCCTATGTTACAGGCAGGTATTGTAGGTCTCCCCAACGTGGGCAAATCCACCCTCTTCAACGCGGTCACCAGGACCCGCAAGGCCCAGGCGGCCAACTACCCCTTCTGCACCATTGACCCCAACGTGGGTATGGTCACCGTGCCGGACCCGCGCCTGCAGGTACTCTCCAACATCTCCGGCTCTGAAAAAATTATCCCTACGCTCATTGAATTCGTGGACATCGCCGGACTGGTCAAGGGAGCCTCGGAAGGAGCCGGACTGGGCAACCAATTCCTGGCGAACATCCGTGAAGTGGATGCCATCGTCCAGGTGGTGCGCTGCTTTGACAATGACGACATCATCCATGAACTGGGTTCCGTGGATCCTCTGCGCGACATTGAAATCATCAACTCGGAACTCATCCTGGCGGACATAGCCACCATGGACAAGCGGCTTTCCTCCCGGGAGCGCAAGGCCCGCAGCGGAGACAAGGAAGCCAAGGCGGAAGTAGCCCTCATCACCAAACTCCTTCCCCACCTGAACGAGGGACTCCCCGCCATCACCTTTGAAGAAAAGCTGGATGACGACGAACGCAAACTGCTCCGTTCCTTCCAGCTCCTTTCAGACAAAAAAAGCATCTTCGCCTGCAACGTCAATGAAGACGAACTGGCGGCCGCCATCAATGACCCGGATTCCCATCCTTACGTCTCCCAGGTAAGAAAATACGTGGCGGAACACCACAATGCGGAAGCCATTGTCATCTCCGCCAGAATTGAGGAGGAACTCATCGACGTATCGGAAGAGGAAGCCGCCGAATTCCTGGAATCCCTCGGCGTGCAGGACTCCGGCGTCTCCGACCTCATCCGCGCCGTGTACCATCTGCTGGGCCTGCGCACCTACCTGACCACCGGCGTCAAGGAAACACGCGCCTGGACCATCCCGGACGGAGCCAAGGCCCCCCAGGCGGCGGGCGTCATCCATACGGACTTTGAGCGCGGATTCATTGCCGCGGAAGTCGTCCATTATGACGATCTCGTTACGTGCGGCAGCAAGGCCGGAGCGCGCGAACACGGAAAGCTGCGCATTGAAGGCAAGGAATACATCGTGAAGGATGGGGACGTCATCGAATTCCGCTTTAACGTCTAGCCCGGAACTCCCCCGGAATTCCATTGACTTTTCAGAACGCAGAGAGCAGATTGCTCATAACTTCACACCACCTTATGTCTGATTCCGACGTCAAATCCACCCCCCTGGCAGCCAAACACATTGAACTGGGAGCCAGAATGGTTCCCTTCTCCGGCTGGAACATGCCCGTGCAGTACACCGGCATTCTGGACGAACACAAAGCGGTGCGCGAGGCCTGCGGCATCTTTGACATCTCCCACATGGGCCAATTCACGGTATCCGGCCCGAACGCGGCGGCATGGCTGAACTCCATGCTCACCAACGACATCAACAAGCTGGACATCGGCCAGGGCCAATACTCCATCATGCTTAACGAACAAGCCGGCGTCATCGACGACCTGATCCTGTACCGCATGGAACCGGAAACCTTCTTCGTGGTGGTAAACGCCTCCAGGATTGATGAAGACTTCGCCTGGCTCTCCGCTCACAAACCCGCAGACGTAACGTTGGAAAACCACTCCGACGAATACGTGGGCCTGGCCGTTCAGGGACCTCTTTGCGGGGCAATCTTCGCCAAAGTCATTCCCGGAGTGGAACTCCCGCCCCGCAACGGCATCGCCCGCATCACGGTGGACGGCGCGGACCTCATCGTCTGCCGTACCGGCTACACCGGGGAAGACGGCTTTGAATTCTTCTGCCCTGCCGCGGAAGGCGTCAAATGGTTTGAAGCCTTCCTGTCCGCCGGAGCCAAGCCCTGCGGCCTCGGCGCCCGTGACAGCCTGCGCCTGGAAATGTGCTATCCGCTGAACGGTTCCGACCTGGCGCCGGACAAAACTCCGCTGGAAGCCGGACTGGGCTTCTTCTGCGCGCTGGACACGGAATTCATCGGCTCCGGCATTCTCCGTGAACAAAAAGCCAGCGGCCTCACCCAGCGTCTGGCGGCCATTGAATACACCGGCAAGGGAGCCCCTCCCCGCGCCCATTACAAAGTTCACCTTCCCGGCGGCGAAGCCATCGGGGAACTCACCAGCGGCGTCCTCTCGCCCTCCCTGATGACAGGCATCGCTCTGGCGTACCTTCCTGCCGCCCATGCCAAGGTCGGCACAGAGCTGGAAATAGATGTCAGGGGGAAAAAATTCCCCGCCCTTGTGGTCAAAAAACCCTTTTATAAAAAAGGCTGACACTACAACGCAAAAATAAACTGACAAATCCTGTAAATTACTACACTCTTACCTCATACAACCAAATCTTATGCACGACGTACCAGAAAATCTGCTGTATTCCAAAGATCATGAATGGATCGAAATTGACGGAGACATCGGCACCATCGGTATTTCCGACCATGCCCAGGCGGAGCTCTCCGATGTAGTCTTTGTAGACCTCCCCGAAGTAGGAGCCACGGTCGCCGCCGGGGACCCCGTGGCCGTCGTTGAATCCGTCAAGGCCGCCAGCGACGTGTACACTCCCGTCTCCGGTGAAATCCTGGAAATCAATGAGGAACTTTCCAATGATCCCTCCCTCATCAACTCCGATCCCTACGGCGCGGGCTGGCTCTACAAGATCCGCCTGGACGTTCCCACGGAAACGGAAGACATGATGAACGCAACCGACTACGAGGAATACTGCTCCTGAACAGTTCCTCCTCTTCCGCCCCGGCGATTCCGTCCCGGGGCTTTTTGCTTTAGCCCGGCCCCTCCGGACCGGACGCCACACTGCCAAACACCACATGAACACCCACTCAGACTTTGCCAGCCGGCATATCGGCCCCCAGGGGGAAAAACGCCGGGAAATGCTCAAAAGCCTCGGCTATGAAACGCTTGAAGAACTCATCGCGGACATCGTCCCCGCTGACATCCGCATGAAAGCCCCTCTGGACCTTCCCGCCGCCAAATCGGAACCGGAAGCCCTGGAGGAACTCCGTTCCATCCTTGGAAAAAACAAGCTCCTGAAATCCTTCATCGGCCAGGGATACTACGGCGCCATTACTCCGTCCGTCATCCTGCGCAACATTCTGGAAAACCCAGGCTGGTACACGGCCTATACGCCCTATCAGCCGGAAATCGCCCAGGGACGGCTGGAAATGCTCATGAACTTCCAGACCATGGTGGCCTCCCTGACGGGGCTGCCGGTCGCCAATGCCTCCCTGCTGGATGAAGGAACGGCCGCGGCGGAAGCCGTCTCCATGTGCCGGAACACCCGTCCCAAGGCCAACACCTTCTTTGTGGCGGACACCTGCCATCCCCAGACCATCAGTGTCATCCGCACCCGTGCCGCATGGCAGGGCGTCAACATCGTAATAGGGGACTGGACCGCTTTTGATCCTGCTTCCGTCGGTGCGGACCTTGCCGGCGTCCTGGTCCAGTATCCGGACACCCTGGGCCGCATCAGCGACTACACGGACTTCTTCTCCCGCGTACACGCCGCCGGAGCCCTCTGCGTCGTGGCAGCCGACCTGATGGCGCTCACCGTCATCAGAGAACCCGGCTCCTTCGGAGCGGATATCTGCGTGGGCAACACGCAGCGCTTCGGGGTCCCGATGGGCTTCGGGGGACCGCACGCAGCCTACATGTCCTGCACGGACGCCCTAAAGCGCCGCATGCCCGGACGCCTCATCGGCATGTCCATAGACCCGCAGGGACGCCCGGCCTACCGCCTGGCTCTCCAGACGCGGGAACAGCACATCCGCCGGGACAAGGCCACTTCCAACATCTGCACCGCCCAGGTCCTCCTGGCCGTCATGGCCGCCTTCTACGCTGTTTACCACGGGCAGGAAGGCCTCAAGCGCATCGGCACGGAAATCCACCGGAAAACGAAAAGCCTGTACAAGGCTCTCACGAAAGCCGGCATCTCCATAGAAAACAAGGACTTCTTCGACACCCTGCTCCTGACGGTTCCGGGCCGGGCGGACGCCCTCGTGAAACAGGCTCTGGATGCGGGATACAACATCCGCAAGGTGGATGCCGACCATGTCGCCATCTCTCTGGATGAAACAGCTTCCTGCACGGACGTGGCCACCCTGGCCTCCGCCCTCACAGGTACGGAAACTTCCGCCCCCTGCTGCTGTGAATCCCCGGCATGGGCGCCTATCCATACGCGCCAAACTCCCTTCTGCACGGAAACGGCCTTCAACTCCTACCACTCGGAAACGGAAATGATGCGCTACATCCGCCGCCTGGAATCCCGCGACCTGGCCCTCAACGAAGCCATGATCCCGCTGGGCTCCTGCACGATGAAGCTCAACGCCGCCTCCGAAATGATCCCCATCACATGGCCGGAAACCAGCTCCCTGCATCCCTTCGTCCCTGCAGACCAATCGGAAGGCATCCGGGAAATGCTCGCCACCCTGGCGGACCGTCTGGCGAAAATCACGGGCTTTGCCGCCGTTTCCCTCCAGCCCAACGCGGGCGCGGCAGGGGAATATGCGGGGCTTCTGGCTATCCGCCGCTACCAGCAGCATGCGGGAGAAGGCCACCGGAACGTCTGCCTCATCCCCACCTCCGCCCACGGCACGAACCCCGCTTCCTCCGCCATGGCCGGTCTCAAGGTGGTCCCCGTCAAATGCGACGAAGCGGGCAACATCGACATGGACGACCTCAAAGCCCAGGCAGAAGCCCACCGGGACAGCCTCTCCTGCATCATGGTCACCTACCCCTCCACGCACGGCGTCTATGAACAAACCATCAGAGAGCTCTGCGACATCGTCCATGCCAACGGCGGCCAGGTGTACATGGACGGAGCCAACATGAATGCCCAGGTGGGCCTCACCTGCCCCGGCGGCATCGGCGCAGACGTCTGCCATCTGAATCTCCATAAAACCTTTGCCATGCCTCATGGCGGGGGCGGTCCCGGCATCGGCCCCATTGGCGTGGCGGAACATCTTGTGCCCTTCCTGCCCGGCCATCTCAGCCTGGACAATGAGGAAGGAGCCGTGGCCTCCGCGGCATGGGGCAGCGCCTCCATTGCCGCCATCTGCTGGATGTACCTGTCCATGATGGGTCCGGACGGCCTCAAGGAGGCAACGGAAGTTGCCATCCTGAACGCCAACTACATCGCCAAAAAACTCGGCGGCCTGTTCCCGGTCCTCTACTCCGGCAACAAGGGTCTGGTAGCTCATGAATGCATCCTGGACCCGCGCCGGCTCACCCACGACGCCGGCCTCACCGTGGACGACATCGCCAAACGGCTCATGGACTACGGATTCCACGGCCCCACCATGTCCTTCCCCGTGCCCGGCACCTTGATGGTGGAACCCACCGAATCGGAACCCAGGGAAGAACTGGACCGCTTCATTCAAGCCATGGAGCATATTCATGCGGAAATCATGGCCGTTATCAACGGAGGAGCGGACAAGGAAGACAACGTTCTTAAAAATGCCCCGCACACGGCGGAAATGGTCTCAGCCGACGAATGGAAGCACCCCTACTCCCGCAGCCAGGCGGCCTATCCGGTGCCCGGACTGCGCGTCCACAAATTCTGGCCATACATTGGCCGCGTGGACAACGTGTATGGAGACCGCAACCTGATCTGCACCTGTGACACGGTGGAGGAATTCTCCAAGGCTGTGGAAGCATAAAGCAAATACAACCTTAACCGTGAAAAGCCGTCCCCTGATCCGGGACGGCTTTTTTATTCTTCTCCGTCAGAATGAATTCGATCAGGCAGCATCTCCCTTCATGGGATATCAGCCCACAAAGGAACCATCCGGGGTTCCTTCAAATTGCTCCCACGGCTGGAATAAGCACTTTTTCCGGCTCATGCTGTTATTGATCGCATGAAACCTGCTTTCCACAGAAAAACGATTAATCTAATGAATATATTACTTCTTCCCTGTGAATCGGATTAGAAATTCGAAGTCAATATAAAAAGCCAGAATTTTCTTTTTCTCATGTTCATTTCCAATGCATTATTTATAGCCTGCCAAGAAAGGAGGACCAGTCTATTACTGCTGCTTCTCAAGTGCTGTAGATGTTATATAAAAAATGAAATGATTGATTATAAAAGATATATGATTTTTTTACATTAAAATGGATTCATCGGATTTTCAGCGAATTTCTAATCCGCTATTGACAAATGGAGTGGCGGTCAACTCGCCACCATTAACCACATATTTTAGTCTGTCTATGAAGAAAACATTATTCCTGGCGGCCCTCATCACACTCTCCTCCATCGCGGTTCAAGCGGCCACGGTGGTGATAACATTCGGCGTAAACTCCCTGGCTCAAGGTACATCCTCCATGGATGGCACCTATCTTGGAGAACAGGGCAAAGTAAATCTGATCAAAACCGGAAGTTCAGGGGGCAGTTATACAAGCGGCGCCCTCAAAAACTTCGATGGTTCATCTACGGGTATCACTCTGGTAACAGGAGCAGGGGCCTGCGGTGGCCAAGGCGTCCTGACAGCAGACAATATTCAAAGTTCCCATAATCCTGACAACTCCAGCAAGTTTTTTGACACATTCGGTTCCGACATCACAACGGGCAACAACGGAGGATGCATCAATAAAAATTCCGGCTCTTACACCATGCAGATGCGGGGACTCTCCGCCGGAATCTATACGCTGACCATGCTTGTAGGACGCGGCAACTCTTTTGGAACCGCCTCTTCAACCTATGATTTGACCGGGAATATAGAAGGTCTCTCCGCCACCCTGCTTGACTATTCGGCCGGTTCCAATGCCTCACTTTCCGGCACGACGTTATTCTCGGAATCTGGAGCAGGAGAATGGGCTCTGGTGGAATACACCTTTACGGTCACGAAGGACAACACCACGCTGAGTCTGACCTCAAACGGTACCGGCAACATCAACGCTCTTGCATTATCCAGCATCCCGGAACCCGCCACGGCCTCTCTCGGCTTGCTGGGTCTCGCAGTCCTGGCGATGCGCCGCCGCCGGGCTTAATGCGACTCAAGCTCTCTCATCAATGGAGGCCGCAACAATGACGGTCTCCATTGATTTCTTTTTACGGAATCATCCGGTCGGAGGGATTCCCCATTGAGAATATACATTTTTTTGTTAGAATAAGGAATATGGAACGCAGGCGCTCCTTGAATCTCATGAAATTCCTCCGCGGCATATCGACAACTCTCCTTCTATTCCTGGCCGGTACGGGCTCCCTGAATGCGGAAGAAATAGGTATCGGCGTCCTGAACGGAACCGTGGCTACGGAAGCGGCGTTTCTGAATGCCCAGCCCGGAACACTGGCGCAGGAAGGGGAAACATGGAACTTCATCACTCCGACGGCGGCGGCCAAAACCTCGGCAACAGGCCTGAAAACTGTTCGTGGAACAGCCACACAGGCCTCCATATCCTTCAACAATCCCGGCTACTGCTTCAGCAACGGCACGTTTGCCGCCGACAAAAACCGTGACTACCTGCTCATGGACTCCTGGGCCGGAATCCGGGGCACGGAAAATGTAGTCATCTCCCAGCTCCCCGACTCCATGGCGGAATACTGCCATGTGGAAATCTACGGGGATTGCAACACCACAGACCGCGACATGCTCTATACGGTCAACGGCATGGTGAAAACCATCCAGGACAGGGAAAACTTCTCCGGCACATTTAACGAAGGAGCCAACAAGGTCACCCTGCGGTATGTTCCTGTTGTTAACGGCGTCATCACCATCACGGGCAACGGAGCGGACTCCACCCGCTCCGCCATCAACGCCGTGCGCCTGATCTCCCCTGCTCCCGGCATCATCTCCTTCACCGCTACACCGCCTGAAATCATGGAAGGAAGCGCCGCGGGCGCGGAACTAAGCTGGAAAACCTGGAAATGCGGAGAAGTCACCTTAAACACAAAAGACGGTGAAAACATTCCCGTCACCACGGAAAACGGCACGGGAGCGATCACGGTCAACCCTGAACAAACGACTACCTATGTGCTGAACGCGCGGGGAGAGGACGGAACGAAATCCACGGCGGAAGTAACGGTAACCTTCAAGAAACAGGAACCGGAAATCCTTGTATTTGAGTCGGATAAAAAAAGGGTAGTTCCCGGAGCGGATGAGGAGGCCACCTTGACCTGGAGCACCGTCAAAGCGCAAAACCTGGAACTGACGGCCAACGGAAAAAACATCGCCATCACCAGTGAAAACGGAGCCGGCACTCTCCGGGTCAAACCGACGGAAACAACTCTCTACACATTGACGCTGACCGCCGGCGATGGAACACAAAAAAGCAAATCTCTCATCATCTCCGTTCTGGCGGAAAATACGCCCAATGTCCTGGTCTTTCTGGTGGACGACATGGGCTGGCAGGACACCTCCGTTCCTTTCTATTATCAAAACGGCCAGCCCGTTAAAACGGCACTGAACAACTTCTACAAAACACCCTCCATGGAAAGGCTGGCGGCACAGGGCCTGAAATTCACGAATGCCTATTCCTGCCCGGTCTGCTCCCCCGGCCGCACCTCCCTGATGACCGGCAAAAACTCCGCCCGTCACCGCGTCACCAACTGGACCAACGCCACCTCCGCCACACTCAATGAATCGGGGGGCGCCCTGCCCCATATCCAGGCGCCCCAATGGAACATGGGAGGCATGGATGAAACGGAAATTCCCCTTCCCCGCGTCCTCCAGAATGCGGGTTACCGGACCATCACGGTGGGCAAGGCACACTTCGCTCCTCCTTCCAGGCTCTTTTCCAACCCCATCCACCTGGGCTTCGACGTCAACATTGCCGGCAGCTCCATTGGCCAGCCGGGCTCCTACCGTTCCCAGGACAACTTCGGTTCCGGAACCTACCACGTCCCGGACTTGGAAGAATACCATACCCAGGGCACCTCCCCCACGAATGAAAAGCAAAAGCAGAACTTCCTGACGAATGCCCTGACGCAGGAAATGAAAAAGCAGATCAAGCGGGCTGTGGATGACCATGTACCCTTCTTCGCGTACATGACTCACTATGCCGTCCACCAGCCGCACGGCAATCCGGACCCCAACGGGGATTATGATACATACACCGTTCCCAACGGCTCGGCCTTTGAATCCGGAGTACAGGTGAACGCCAGCCTCCGCACCTTTGCCACTCTGATTGAAGGCATGGACAAATCCCTGGGCGATCTGATGGACTATCTGAAAGAGCTGGGCGTGGCCGACAAGACACTGGTCATCTTCTTGTCCGACAACGGGGGAGACGCCCCCATCCAGCAAAACTACAGCCAAAATATTCCCATGATTGAAAAGGTCAGCGCAGTCGCTCCCCTGAGAGGGCGCAAGTGTAGCCGGTACGAGGGGGGAACCCGTGTTCCGATGATCGTGGGATGGGCGGAAGTAGCCCCGGAAAGCCCCATCCAGCAGGAATATCCTATTCCTCAAAATGCCGTGAACCATGACATCGTGGCCATGTGGGACATCTATCCCACCATCCTGAGCATGCTCAAGCTCAAGGTGCCTGTGGAACAAAAGGTGGACGGGGAAGACATCAGCCCCTACTTCAAGGGAGACGCCTCCTTCCACCGCACCCAGAAAATCTACCATCACTACCCGCACCACCATGCCTACGCCAACTTCTACTCCACCTACCGGCAAGGAGACTGGAAAGTCATCTACAACTATATTGACCAGTACGCCAATACGGACCTCTGGACCAGCAACGGCTACAAAACTGCGGGCCGCTTCCCGTGGCAGCTCTTCAACTTGAAGGACGACATCAGCGAAAGCAACGACCTGGCTCAGGACCCCGCCCACCAGGTACGCCTGATGCGCATGGCGCGCGCCCTCATCCGGGAACTCAACCAGGTGGACGCACAATACCCCGTCCTCAAAAAAGATGGAAAAATCATCGCCACGGCCTATATCCGCATGCCGGACCTGCCGGATGTGGACTCCGACGGGGACGGCGTACCGGACCTGATTGAAGACGCCAATGGAAACGGCCTCATCGATCCCGGGGAAACGGACCCGGACGATCCTTCGTCCGTCGTGCCCCTTCAGGAATAAACACTCCGACCAACAGGACAAGAATCATGAAGCAACCACGCCATTATTCCGCCGTTCCTGCCCGCATGCGGCTTGGCAGGCTGGTCATCTGCACTGGAATGTTCCTTTCAGGGGCTCTCCTCATGGGCGACACCGTCATCAATGCCGGAGGAGGCGTCAGTAATGCAAAAAAAACGGGCAACGGGGGAGGCACGCTGGACTACGGCCAAGTCACCATTTCCGGAACGGCCGTCTATGAAAACAACACGGTCAGCGGATTTTCCCAGGGCGGTGCGGTTTACGCCGGCTCCGTCATCCAGAATGAGGCTGTCTCCTTCTCCGGCAACCGGGCGGAATCCGGCAGCGGCGGCGCGCTCTACTGCCGCGGAAACGTAAAAATCGCGGCAGGCTCTTCTTTTTCCGGCAACATGGCATCCCACAACGGAGGCGCCCTGTGCCTGGATGCCAATGACGGGGAAGCCCCCCGCACCGCAGACATTGAAAGCGGCAGCACCTTCACGAACAACAGCGCGGGCAAGCTGGGAGGAGCCATCTATGCAGCCGGCAAAGACGCCGCCTGCCAAACGGAACTGACGCTCCACTCCGCAGACTCCTCCCGCCCCATCTCCTTCAGCGGCAACTACCGCGGAAGGACCGTCGGAACCTCTTCGGGCGGAGGCGCCAACTCCATCACGGTCATGGGCAACGTCAGCATGGTCATGCAGGCGGAACAAAACTGCCTGATCAGCATGGAGGACCCCATCTACTCCTTTGCAGGATACTCCGCCACCTCAAGCCTGCGGAAAACGGGGCCCGGTACCCTCGGATTCGGTGGAGGCATTTCCCGATGCCATTTTCCGGTAAGCGTGGAAGCCGGCACGGTGAATCTGGGTGCGACAGCTTCCCTGCAGGGGATGACGGAACTGGACATAGCCGGAGGAACCCGTCTGGGCTTCACGCTGCCCGCAGAACCGTCGGCAAATGCCAAATGGAGCGCTCAAGGACCGGTTAACCTGAATGGCGCTGCGGAACTCCACGTGACCCTGCCGGAAATGACGGACACAAAACAAGGCAAAACCTGGAAACTCGTGGAAGGCAGTGCCCTGTCCATGACGGGCCAGCCCTCCGTCTCCTATGATCCGGCAACAGCCGCTCCGTGGCAGCAGGCGGGCAGCTTCTCCCTGCACCGGGAGGAAACAATAGGAAAAAGCGCTCTGGTCTTAAGCTGGACTCCCATTCCTTCTCCCTATGAAAAATGGAAGAATGACCATTTTACAGACGACACTCCGGAAGACCAAACCGCTCCGGACGCCATTCCTGCCGGGGACGGTATCACCAACCTGATGAAATACGCCACGGGGCTGCCGCCCCTTCAGCCCTGCGGCAGCGTCACCACGCTGACGGTCAGGGAAGTGGATGGCACTCCGCATCTGGTGCTGGAATGGCCGGTAAATCCGGATGCCACGGATGTCGTCTTCACTGTGGAAAGCTCGGCAGACCTGAAAAAATGGGATGACGAGGGTACGGTAACTCCGACGGCATCCCGCGGCGAGTACCAGGATCGGGTAGCGATTAATCACAACGCGCCGGAACGTCGTTTCCTGCGTCTGAAAGTGACGCGGGAATAAAAGGGGAAAGTAGAAAAACTCTCTCTCCGGCCTTAAAAAATCCTCTTCTCTGTACTTGCAAAAGTAAGTTGTCTCCGAAGGGAAGGAGCCTTCCATGCTCCGATTTTCCATAAATAAACTTTACCTGGAACAAATCGGAACCATTCCCGCCAGCACCTTGTATCCACCTCTCCGGAGAATCCGTTCCTGAACCAGAAGGCTTCTCCCATGGGCAAGCGCCTATAACCCTGGAACACATCAATTCCACGGGGGATCCCCGTACCTGTTCTCCCCCAGCTGGCTCTCCCCGTAAGACAAATACCACAGCAGCAGCCATCCCAGCGCGGGCAGCCCCAGGCACACCAGCCAAATACCGCTTCTCCCCACATCATGCAGACGGCGTACCATGGTAGCCGCCAGAGGAATGGTCAGAACAGACAGAACCATATAAAACAGCCCCAGAAAGACGCTTTCCATCCACGGTGCCGGATAGGAGAAAAAATCGTACTTTTCCAGGGCCGGAAGACAGGCCGCAGCCAGCCACACCGGCCCCAGAGTGGCATATACCTCCCGCATCTCACCCTTGCCTGCACGCCCCCGGAAACTGCACCACTCCCTGATCACCCTGCGCCAATGCTTCTTCCGTGACCAATGGGGAACAAGAACTCTCCGGCTACAATTCGCCTCTCCTTCCGCCGCCCTGTCTCTATCCTCGTCCAAAACAGTCATGGGCGGAATATAGGAAGACAAAGGCCTCCAAGCCCCGTCGGGCAACTTTTTCACCAGAGCCTGGTTGGACAACCGCCCCTGGTTCCGGGCCTGCAACAAAAGCACCAGGGCAATCGGTCCTTTGGAAGAACCGTCAATTGCCTGGTACTCGTAAAGATCGCTCATGGATTGGCTTTACTTGCCATCCGGAGAATGGCTGAACGCCGAAACGGGAATTTCCTGCTTGGGCAGATTGGGGCCTTTCCACTTCAGAGTCAGTGTAGAACCGGAACCGGCCGTTCCCACATAACCAATTCGGATGGGGTGCAGGCCCGCCTTCAAATACACGGGATTGCTTTCTTTCCCCAAATCGGAGGACACTTCCGTTCCGGGATGATACACCTTGTCCGCATCAATCAATTCCATGCCGTGCAGGCGGACAAAAGCCTTGCTCCCCTTGTTGGCGTCCGTAGTCAGATAAAAAGTGTAGGCGCCGTCTTCGGGAACATTCACGTAACCCGTCAGCTCCACGCCGCGCTTCCTGGGACCGTTCATCTTGACGGACGGGGCCTGCGTCACGCCTTGGGAAACCGCCGGAGTCTTCATCTGGCGGAAATCGGGTACCCAGGGGAATTCCCCTTCATACAGGGACCACTTCAGACCGGGAACTCCCTTCGCTTCCACGGCAGGCACCAGAGCCGTATCAAACACCGTCTTCGAAGGATGGGACGCCCGGCGGTTGGACAGAGAGGCAGCCTTCATGCGGGCCTGCAGCTCCGGCTTGGAGGCGGCCAGGTCCTTGCTTTCCTGCGGGTCCTTCAAGGTATCGAAAATCATGAAATCCTTGTCCGCATCCTTCACCCCCATGCGCAGCCCCTTCAAGCCGTCCACAAAAACGATCTGCTGCTGGCCGCGCTGGGCTCCCTTGTGCTCACCCAGGAAATCCTTGTAACCCGGGGTTTTGCCTCCGTGGTTGTACTCGGTATAAACAATGCCGGGCTTCTGCTTGTCCGCGTGCCCTGTCAGCGTCGGCATCAGGGAAACACCGTCGCTACGGGCCGGAACAGGCACGCCGGCGGCATCCGCCAGGGTAGCCAGCCAGTCATGGAATTGTCCGGGCTGAAGGCTGACCTGTCCCTTGGGAATGCGGGCCGGCCAGCGCACCAGCGTGGGAACGCGCATGCCGCCTTCCCAGCAATCCCGCTTGATGCCGTCCATCATCCCGTAACTCTTGAAAAACTGCGGATTCTGCGCTCCGTGCTGATGCTTCATATCGGCGCCCCCTTCATTGTGGGGGCCATTGTCGGACGTGAAGACGATCATCGTATTGTTGTCTATCTTCAAATCCTTCAGCAAGTGAATCAAATCCGCCACCACATCATCCACACGACGGATCATGGTGGAATGGCGCTTGGCCACCTCATTCGGAAAACGGGAATTGTCCGGATAAATATAAGTATCCTTATCCTTCTCCGCCTTGGGGTCAAAAGCCGTATTGGCGGATTCCGTGCCGTTCTTCTTTACCCATTGCAGACCGCCTTTCACACCGCCGCCGGAAGGATAGGGCGTACCGGGAACCGTCAGGCTCCCGTGAGGAGCCGGAAAAGCCAGATACAGGAAAAACGGCTTGCCGGTCTTGCGGGCGGACTTGCGCTGGTCCATGATCCACTGCTTGGCGCGGGCGCCAAACAAATCCGTGGAATAAGCGGTCAGGGGAACCTGCTCCTTGATATTCTTCCACTCCGGATTCGGGGCATAACCGTTGTATTCAAAAATATCTCGGGACTCGGAAGGATAGTGGAAATGTCCGGCCAAATGGTCCAGAATGCCGTAAAAATAATTGAATCCGCGCTGATGGGGGCCGCCCGTCACCGGGCCATTGCTCTGGCCGCCCCCGCCTACGCCCCATTTGCCGATGGCGGCGGTATCATACCCGGCTTCCTTCAAGACGGAACCCAGAGTATGGGAATCTTCAATGGGATGGTCAAAGCGGTTATTCCTCACCACGCGGGAAGTTCCCTGGTGTACGCCCAGCAACAGGGAAGCGCGTGCCGGAGCACACACGGGCGCGGCGGAATAATGGCGGCGCAGTTGAATCCCTTCACGGGCCATGGCTGACAAGGCCGGAGTTTTAAACTCGTTCTTCCTGCCCACCGTGCGTCCATTCAAATTCTCCTGGCTCCAGTTGGAATCCAGATCGCCCCAACCCATATCATCCACAAGGATGAAAATAATATTGGGCCGCGCAGTTTTTCCCGGTTTGGCGGAAGGGTTCACGGCGTTTCCCGGAACGGCCATGCAGGGAATGGCGGCAGTTAGCAAAACGGTCAGGAAGGGCAGCAATTTCATCTTGAAAATGGAAATGTGATTAACATGTAAACGTTGCAGGGACGACCAATCTTACAGAAAACCTGACTCCCCTCAAGCAAATTAAACAGCGCCGCCGAATTGACCATGGAGCCACACGAATTATTGTGGAGAGTGTCATGAAACCTCATCCTTGTTCTTATTTGCATTCTCCTCCTCCGTTCAGCCCTTCTTTATCACATACAAGAGGAATCCCTAAAATCCTGGACAATACGGTACTCCGAAAACATGTTTGCATGTGAAAGCGTCAAAGAACACTTGAAGAACCATTTTATCCTGCTGATTCAGGACAGCCCCCGATATATTCGGAAAAACAATTGTTTTCTTTCACCTCCTTGAGGAAGAGGAGAACCGACGGACGGAAAGGCCAGTACCGGCTGCGGTACCGCAAAAGATCACCCCGTACCGATCGTTCCGGTGCGCCGCAGCCCACCCTCCGCCCCGTCAGGGCTTCTCTTCCGGTCCATCGGAAAGAAATTGGCGTGACAGAAGTAATAAATGGATATTTTCTTCATTTGGAGAACATTGCGTAGAAAAAAGAAGCAAAAATCATGTTTGTGCACGGCCCTGCGGCGGATTAGAAATCCGCAAACAATGCCGAATATTGGAGAGCAAATCCTTAATTGACCTCAAGTTATTCTTTTTTAGAAAACTATGTTTGCTCTGGTCTTTCGCTGGAAGGTTTTTCCAGCTGACTATGAATCAGTTATCCGATCATATAAAAAAGAGGAGAGTAAGCGCGGATTTCTAATCCGGTAAAGAACCTACGTCGCTGTTCGTACAGCCTTTCCAACCCTCACATATTATACTGCATGAAGATTAAATCTATATCCGCCCTGCTTGCCGCCCTGGGATGTTCCGTCTCCCTTGGTGCAACCACCACCATTACGGATTTTTCCGGCCTTCTCGGCGGAACCTCGCAGGACGGCATTTCCCTGATCGGAATAAATGCCACCGCAACAGGTACCGGAGGCCTTTCCCTGAACAACGGTTCCCTGGACTTTACCATGACCGGAGCAACGAATCGCCCGAATATTAGTGCAAACCAGTCTTTCAGCGTAGCCCTGACCTTCGATCTCTCCACTCTTAACGCTGCAACAGACTCCACGCTGTTTTCCGCCCAATTTGGAACTGGTGCCTACGCCGGCCTTTTCGGAGCCCAGTACAAGGAAGGGGGAGTTCATTTCGGCTATTGGGGTACCAGCCAAACCAACGGGAAATACGGGACAACAGATCCCACCGTCTCCGTAACAGGAAATACAGGCAATCTGTCTGTTGTATGGACAAAAACCTCTGATAACAATGTCAATCTGGATGTCTATCTGGACAGTAGTAAAATTGGAAGCATCACATCCAATGGCGGAGGAATCAACTTCAGCAAACAATTGGAACATCTTTTCGTAGGAGGCAAAGGAACAACCGACAGCGGAAGCATCACCAACAGCTTCACTACCTCCAGCGACCTGACTCTCGAAGGCATGCAAATTGTAACGGGAGGAGTCATGGATGAGAATGCCTTCAAGAGTTACTATAACCAGCTGGTACCCGAACCGGCCACGGCATCCCTTAGCCTGCTGGGCTTGAGCGTGCTGATGCTGCGCCGCCGCAGATCCTGACCGGAATTCATCCCTGACAACCTTTCACGGCCATCCGGCCCGCCCCGGATGGCCGTTCTTTACCTGAAATTCAAATACCCGTTTCATTCTCTTCTCCATTTCCATGAAAACCAGGCTTCCCCTTTCCCTGCTCGCCGCGCTGCTGGCGGTCGCCGTCCCCTCAACCACCATCGCCTCGGGAACGGATTTGGGCAATGTCATGTTCGTGGGGGATTCCATCACCCACGGCGTCAATAGCGGGTCCTACCGCTGGGCCTTGCACAAGATCTTTGCGGACAATGGCATTTCCTGCAACGCGGAAGGCGTGAACACCGGCAACAACTCCGGCGGCGTCACGGCTGGAACTTCCTATGGGGGTCAGGTTTTCAACAACAAGCACTCCTCCCAGTCCAGCGCCAGGGCATGGGAAATTTCAGGACAAAGATACGGAGGCCGCTTTAACGGCTCCAACATCGACAACTGGCTGGGCCATTCCGGCACCAAGACAAACGGAGCCGCCTATACGGGGCCGACTTTTACCGGAGCCGACACGCCGGACACTTTTTTCCTGATGATCGGCACCAATGACCTTTTGTCCGACGGGAACAACGCAACCCTGGGCGACCGCATCGAGAACGCCACGAACGCATTGCTGGGCAACATGGATTCCATCGTGAACAGCATGCTCACTGCCAACAGCAGTGCGAACGTCATCGTGATGACTCTTCCCTGCTGGACGACACACGGCAATGCCAACTCCGACGCCACCCACGCGGCCGTAAACACCTATAATGATTCCCTGAAATCCTGGGGACAGAACAAGCAGGGAGTCTCCGTCATCGACGTCAACAAGGGGATGATCGACGTGGCTTCCAAAACCCCGTTCTACGGCGTCGGCTCCATGTTCAACGCCCCTGGAAAAGACGGCCTGCACCCCAACGCGCAGGGAGACCTCATCATGGCGGGCAACATCGCCAAGGCCATGGGCTACGCAGGGCGTTCCGCGGGACAACAGAGAAAAGCCGTCTCCGATCTGGCCGTCAATTTCCACCAGGGAGGCCAGGCCCCCGCATGGACCGGGGTGCAGGATCTGACGGATGTCGGCTTTGCCGTGTCCAACGTCACGGTGTCTTCCGCCGGCATCAGCCTGGGACAGCCCGGTAGCAGCATGATTAGCCATACATGGACGGAAGGGACCGACCTGTCCGGCGGATTCACCTTTGACTTCACGCTGAGCCTGGGAGACGGAGCGGCCAGCGGCTGGAACGTCTCCGACCAGTTCAGCGTCAGCCTGGGCAACGGCTCCTTTTACGGAACGCTCAATATTTGCGAGGCCTACATCAAATGGGGGGACACCATCCTGTATTCCATGGACATGTCCGCCAACACGGACAGCCTGCGCATGGCCTATGTGAACGGCAATGAACAGGAAGGCCTGAAGGGAGGCTATTACATCTGGCTTGGGGACATGCTGATCGGGGAGGCCCTTTCCGTCACCTCCGGTTCCGCCATCAACGGCGTCATCATCCAGTATGACGGCAAGGGGAACGCCATCATCAAAGACCTGGCCCTGGACGGGACCGGCTCCTACGCCCCCACCACCTCCGGACTGGTCAACAAGGACAACGCGTTCATCTCCTCCGGTTCCGGCAACGCGGGGGGAGGCGCCCCGCAGGGAAACATCGTCTGGCCGGAAAAGGGCTTCACGCACGTCAGGGACGGCCTGGCCTGCTCCGGGGACTTCAACGCGCGCTCCATGGCGGATTCTTCCACCGGGAAGACGGGAAACTCCGTCTCCGCGACCATCACTTCCGGCAGCGCCACCCATATTTACGGCAATAGCGGGAACTACACGGGCGACGTCTGGCTGACCATCTCCAAGGAAGGGAGTGCTTCTAACTGGTACGGAGCCCACGGAGCCGGAGCCTATCAAAACGGTGGCACGCTCGACGGCAGCGCCTATCTGCGTTTCACGGATTCCGCCGAGGGAGGAAGCACTGTCTTCGGCGCCGTGAACTCCACCCAGGTGACCGGAAACGTTTATCTGGAATTCTCCGCGGAAAAAGCATCCTTCGGCACCTTCACAAACACCGACGCTTCCTCCGTGGTAGGTTCCTTCGAATCCAACATTGGGGGAAATGTGGACATCGTGATCAATTCAGGCACGTTTTCCAACCAGGTCATGGGCGGCATTTTCTCCGGAAACGATAAAACCATCGGCGGGGGCACGCACGTCTACGTCAACGGCGGCAGCGTGAACGGGGACGTGATGGGCGGCGGCCTGACCGGGACCATTGACGGCGGCACGAACGCCACGGTTACGGGCGGCGTCATCTCCGGCTCCGTGTACGGGGCGGGAAAGGGGGACAGCATCATGCAGGGAAGTTCCGTGAACGTGACGGGCGGCCTCGTCAAGGGGAACGTTTACGCGGGAGGAACCAGCGGCTCCGTCCGGGGCAATACGTCCGTCACCGTGACGGGTAACTCCGCCGTGCTTCACAACGGTTCTTCCTGGGGCGGCATCTCAGGGGGAGGCTCCGGAGGCACCGTCAGCGGAAATTCCGAGGTTCGCATCAAGGACCTCGCTTCCGGCACGGCGGCCTACGGGTTCGACAAATACGCGGGAGCCATCAGCGGCGGCACGAATGTCAGCGGCAACCGGACCCTGATTCTGGACCACGTAACCGTGAACAGCTTCCAGGCCTCCCTGAGCGATTTTACCCACGTCTCCGTGGTCAACCGCACCAATACCACGCTGGATTCCCTGGGCGGCGCCCTCACCCTGACCATTGAATCCGGGAGCGCCCTGACGCTGGCCGGAGCTTCGGACCTGACATCCCTGGTGCTGGGGGAAAACGCGGCCCTGACGCTTCAGGCGCTTACCGCGGGTTCCGTCATCGTGGACATCACCGGAACAAGCAACTACACGCTTTCCCTGACGGAAATTCCCGCCAATCTGGACAATATCAAATTCCTGAGCAACGGCGTCCTCTATGACGCGCAGATGACGACGGACCCCCAGGCCAACACCGCCATGATCTTCGCCCAGGTTCCGGAACCGGGAACCGCAACCCTCAGCCTGCTGGGACTGGCCGCCCTGCTGTGGAGGAGGAGCAGAAAAATTTCCCATTGACGGCCCTTTGTTTTCTTCAGGCTTCAATGGGAACTGAAGGGGTTGTCCCGCCAGGCGCGGGACAACCCCGGATTTTTTTCAGATACGGCGTGAGGGATGATGTTTTCTCTTGAAAGGAAAGGCCGCCTCATGTTGTATAAACACCGAAATTTTCCGCGCCGGAAAAACGGAGGATTTAACCGCCAGGCAAAGACAGCCCATGGTGACCGTGAAGGAGAAAACACTCCTCCTTGCAGAAAGGGAACAGGCGTCAGAACCTCTTCTTCCTGTCATCCTTGCGGGGCCGGTCGCCCCAGCGCTCTTCCCGGTCACTGCGGAACCCGCCGCGGTTTCCCCTGAAGCCCCCGCGGTCATTGCGGTCCCGGTCACCACGGTAGCCGCCGCGGAACCCGCCGTTTCTGCGCGGGGGACGCGGACCATCGGAATATCCCGGCGTGCCCTTGTCCTCGCGAACATTGACCTCATAGCCGCAAATCGTAGCGTTCGCCAGAGTGTTCAGAAGCTGGGGAGCCACGGAGGCGTCCACTTCAATCAGGGAATGCTTGGCAAAAATTCGTATATCGCCCACGGCGCCTTTCTCCATCTCCACCGTATTGTAAAACAGCCCGGCAATATCCTTGGGCCGCAGGCCAATCATACGGCCGCCATTCATGAACAGCGTAACCGTATCATCCTTGTTCATCCAAGAATCCCCTTTCTGTGGGCTTTCCCCATCCTCTCCGGACTGCTGCGTATGGCGCGGCCGGCGAGCGGGCTTATCTTCCGGAATAGGCTGCACTTCCCGGTGGGTACGCTCCCTGAGCAAATCAAACAAGGCCGCCGCCAGGGATTCCGGGGCCGCTTCCACATCCTTCAATTCTTCCGGGAGAATAGCATCCGGTTTCAGGCGTTCCAGAATATCATCCACCAGGGATTCCGTCCGCAGCTGGTCCACCTGGACGGCGGTCATCACCGGTTCTGGAGTCAGCTTGACGCCGATAAAGCGCTCAATCCGGCTCATCAGCGAAAAATCGCGGCGCCCTACAAACGTAATGGCTTTTCCCTTGCGCCCGGCGCGCGCAGTGCGGCCGATGCGGTGCACGTAATCCTCAGGATCGCGCGGCAATTCAAAATTCACCACGGCATCCACATCGTCCACGTCCAGGCCCCGGGCGGCAATATCCGTAGCTACCAGCAGGCGGAGGCTCCCCTTGCGGAAAGAGTCCATCACACGCTCCCGCATGATCTGGGGCATGTCACCGTGAAGACGGTCAACGGCATACCCCCGGGCCGTCAGGCCGTCCACGATGTCATCCACCACTTTCTTGGTATTGGCGAACACCAGCCCCATCTTGATCTTTCCCGTATCCAGCAGGCGGCTGAGTACCTCAATCCTGGAAGAAAACACCACCTCGTAATAAAGCTGCTCAATCGTGGGTACCGTCAGCGTAGGCCGTTCAATCGTAATCTGAACGGGATCCTTCATAAAACGGCTCACCAGCCGGTTGATCTCCGGAGACATGGTGGCGGAGAAAAACAGGGTCTGCTTCGTTTCCGGCATGGCCTCCGCGATGCGTTCGATATCTTCCAGGAATCCCATGTCCAGCATCTCGTCCGCTTCATCCAGAATCAGCATGCGGAGATGGTCCAGGCGCAGGGCTCCGGACTCCATCAGGTCCATCACGCGGCCCGGGGTACCTACCACGAACTGCACGCCGCGGCGCAGCGCATCCAACTGGGGGCGGAAGGAGGAACCGCCATAAATGGGCACCGCGGAAACGCCGTCCATGAACAGGGCCAGCTTGTCCACCTCCCGGCAAATCTGCACGGCCAGTTCCCGCGTGGGACACAGGGCCAGCACCTGGACGGCGCGCTCATCCGGATCAATGCACTCCAGGGCCGGAATGGCAAACGCAAGCGTTTTGCCGGAACCGGTATGGGAAAGCCCCACAATATCAGACCCTCCGATGGCCGCGGGAATGGCTTGTTCCTGGATGGCGGACGGGGTGTCGAAGCCGAGAACCTCGATGGCCTCCAGAACTTCCGGTGAAATGCCAAGCGTCGAAAATGAAGATGTCTGAGTCATGGGGAAAAAGGCTCGGTCAGAGCCACGGGAGAAGCTGAACATTATTGCCCGCCGTGTCCAGCCAAAAGAACGAAACATGCAGCCACATGCCACGATTTCCGCAGGGCGTCCATTCTCCCGGAAAAAGGCCGCTTCCGCCCCTTCTGGTCTTTACGTTCGCACACGGGCTTGCAACTTGCGGGGAAACCTGTACGTATGTTACGAACTCACATCATTCAATTCATGGATAAAACGCAATCCGGCTCCCGTTCCTCTCTCCTCGGCATCTTCATCAACATCCTTCTGCCGGTGTTGATCCTGGACTATTGCAGCGCAGGTCCCGCCAACCCGCTGGAACGACCTTCCGGAGAAAGCTTCTGGCACATCGGCCCCGTCTGGGCCCTGGTAATCGCCCTGTCCCTTCCGCTGGTGTACGGAATCCGTTCCCTCGTCGTCACCAAAAAATTCGACCTCATGTCCGGCGTGGGCATGGCCGGCGTGCTGCTCACCGGCATCATCAGCATCTTCGTCATCGGTCCGGGCGGCCGCATCCACGGCGCCACTCCCTGGCTCTTTGCCGGCAAGGAAGCGCTGATTCCCCTCATTCTGGCTGCTGCCGTCATCGTCTCCCGCTCCACAAGCGCTCCCCTGCTCAACATGTTCATTTATACACCGGAACTATTCGACGTCCGCAGAATAGAGCAGGCGGTGGCATCCGGCGGCAGGGAACGGGACTACCAGCGCCTGCTGGCCAGCTCGTCATGGATTCTGGCAGGAACGCTCGTGGCGTCCTCCATAGGCAACTTCTTCCTGAGCCTCTCCTTCATGTCCTCCGTCATGCGCCTGCCTGCGGAAGAACAGCAGGTAGCCTACAACGTAGCCATCGGCAGCATCACCTGGTGGGGATTCCTCATCATCGGCGTTCCCATCCTGGCGGCCCTCATCTTCATCATGATCAACCTGATCAGGCGCCTTGGGAAACTGACCGGGCTCACGCGGGATGAAATCCTTCTCAAATAAACCTCATCATGCGTCACTACATTGCATTCATCCTGGCGGCGGCCGCACTCAATGCGGCATGGGCGGCCGCACCGCAATTCAACCGGGTATTCGGTTCCCACATGGTCCTGCCCCACGGGAAAAACGTTCCGGTCTCCGGAACGGCGGAACCCAACAAGGAAATATCCGTTACCTTCGGCGGCGCCACGCTGAAAACGAAAGCGGACTCCAAAGGCAACTGGACCGTCACCCTGCCACCCATGCAGCCCAATGCTGCCGGACAAACGCTCACAGCCTCCCAGAACGGAAAGACCGCCACGCTGAAAGACGTACTGGTAGGGGAAGTCTGGCTGGCCTCCGGCCAGTCCAACATGCTCTTCCGCCTGGACCAGACCCCCACGGGCAGGCAGCAGGATATCGCCGCTTCAGCCGATCCGGAATTGCGCATCTTCAACAACGTTCCGCAGGCGCACACGGCGGGAAAAGCATACACGGACAAGGACTTTGACTCTCTCACAACGGACAGCTTCTACAAGGGGTCATGGGCGGTCAGTTCCCCGCAATCCTCCGCCCCCACCTCCGCCGTAGCCTACTACTTTGCCAAAAAGCTCCGCCAGGAACTGGGAATCCCGGTAGGCATCATCCATTCCTCCCTGGGCGGTTCCGAAATGGCCGCCTGGATTCCCCAATCCGTCATTAACTCCAACGGCAGTCTGCGCAGCCTGCGGGGCAACGACTGGCTGCAATCCCCTCTCGTCTCCGCCTGGGTGCGCGGCCGCGCCAGGCAGAACATTGCGCCAAGACTCAAGGACGGGAGCCCGAACCACCCCTTCAAACCCGCCTTCCTCTATGAATCCGGAATCTCCTGGATAACCGGGTTCCCCATCAGCGGCATCATCTGGTACCAGGGGGAATCCGATGCGGAAATCATTGACAACGAGCAAAACGCCATGCTTCTCGGTACGCTTATCTCTTCCTGGCGGAAGGCCTTTTCCAACCCGTCCCTGCCCTTCCTGATGGTTCAGCTCCCCCGCATCAACGACAAATCCGCCCTGCGGGCCGGATGGCCGGAATTCCGGGAAGTTCAGGACCGAATCGCAAACACTCTTCCCAAGGTATACAGCGTCAACACCATCGATCTGGGATCCGTCAACTCCGACGTGCATCCTCCTGACAAGCAGCCTGTGGGAGAACGTCTGGCGGACACGGCCCTGAACAAAATATACGGCAGGAAAACTCCCTGTGAAGGTCCGTCATTCAAGGCCGCCAAAGCTCAAGGCAACAAACTCCTGATCCAGATGGGCCACGCTGCGGGACTGACGACCAGGGACGGGCAGCCTCCGGCCCATTTTGAAATTGCCGGGGCGGACGGCGTTTACCACCCGGCGGAAGCAAAAATCATCTCCGCACGGGACAACGCCGTCATCCAGCTCACCTCCCCGGACGTGAAAAGCCCCAAGGAAGCGCGATACTGCTGGGCCCCCTTCGTCACGCCCAACCTGGTCAACGGAGCAGGACTGCCCGCCAGGGCATTCCGCACGAATTCCTCCGTGAAACCTGCCCAACGCTAACAAAATCAAACAAATGAAAAAGGCCATCATCGCATCCGTCCTGTCCGCTCTCTTCATCGGTAGTCTTCATGCGGCCCCCGTCAAGGTAGCCTGCGTAGGAGACAGCATCACGTTCGGCTCCGGGCTCAAGCCGGGAGATGCCCGCTACCCCCAGGTGCTCGCCACCCTGATGGGGCCGGACTATGACGTCAAGGGATTCGGCAACCCTGGAAAAACGGCGGGAAACTATCCGGGACAGGCAGGCCGCTGGTTCGGAAGCACCCCCCAGCACAAGCAGGCCCTGGACTTCAAGGCGGACATCTATATCAGCAACCTGGGCATCAACGACACGGGGCGCTGGTGGAATCCCGACCTGTTCGTCAAGGGCTACGACGACCTGTTCAAGGCATGGAAAACCGCCAGCCCGAAAGCCAGATTCTTTGCCTGGGGCATGCTGGGACCGGACTACCGCGGACCGCTCGGCAAAAAAGCCTTCCCCGGCAACTGCTATCCGGACGTACGCAAATACGCCTTATCGGACAACGGTTCCGCCGCCAATCGGCCGGAAGCGGAAAAACTGATTGCCTCCGTAGCACGCAGGCACAAAGCCGCACTCTTTGACGCCCTCACCCCCCTTTCCGACCATCCGGAATGGTATGTGGACGGCCTGCACCCTACGGCGGAAGGCGCCAGGCGCATTGCGGAAATCACCTTCGCCAAACTGGTGAAAAACATGAAAATCAAACAGCCGGCTCCCCAGCTGGAAACAGGCACGGATAGCCTTATTATCAACAACAAGGGAAACTCCGGCATCCTGCTGGACGGCTGGAGGCTCACGGACGGAACCGGAACGCTGGTCTTTGAAAACGCCACGGTTGTTCACCCCGGAGACAGGATCATCATCAGCATCGGAACGGAAACGCAAACGGACCCGACGAAGCCCCTGGCAATCAAATCCGCCAAATCCCCTTCCGCGTTCAAATTGCTGCCGCCAAGAAAATAACGCCTTTCATCCTCTTTTTCCAGGGCCGTTCTCACGAGGGAACGGCCCTTTTTCTTTACGGGATATTTGTCAGACAGCACTGGCCGTCAAAGGAAAGGACTCAATGGAAATTATATTGCGTTTTATTTGAGCATTTTTGCTTCCGGCGAGGTCATACAGTGCATGGAACAGAATAAATGCAAATCTTCCGCATGCTGCCTGCTGGGATCACTTGCCACAAATACCAGCATGGACTTCGGCGTTCTGCTGTTGCGCCTGGGCGTGGGCGCGATGATGCTGGTGCACGGCATCCCGAAGCTGAACATGCTCCTCAGCGGAAACTGGGCCATGTTTGAAGACCCGCTGGGTATCGGTTCCTTCCTTTCGCTGCTGCTCTGCGTAGGAGCGGAAGTGGGATGTTCCGTTCTTCTGTTTTTCGGTTTCCTGACGCGCCTGGCCTCCCTGATCCTCATCATCAACATGTGCGTGGCCCTGTTCCTTTACCTTGGCCTGTCCGGCTGGGGTGCCCAGGAACTGGCGGCCATCTACCTCCTGATTTACCTGACCCTCTTTTACACGGGGCCCGGCAAATTCTCCGTGGATGCATGGTGGCTCCGGCGGGACTGCAAAATAGAGGTGGAATAAGCGCCTCGTAAAAGACCCCGGCCCGCGACGCCTCATGGCAAAAATACTTCTTTTTTCACTCGCCGCGGCAGGGGCCTTCCTTTAGGATGTGGCCACACCCAGTCCATCCGTTCAATGTCCGGCAAGTTAACCTATAAGCAATCGGGGGTCGATACCAAGGAAGCGGCAGCTTTTGTATCCGACATCAGTTCTCACGTTAAAAGAACACAGAAAAAGCGCTCTCTGCACCAGGCTTTCGGTCTCTTTGCCGCCGCTTATGACCTGAGTTCCTATCAGGAACCCGTCATCGTCACCGGATGCGACGGCGTAGGCACCAAGACGGAAATCCTCTTTGAACTGGACATGGTGGAAACCGCCGGCAAGGACCTCGTGGCCATGAACGTCAACGACATCCTTACCACCGGAGGTGATCCCCTTCTCTTCCTGGACTATCTGGGCATCTCCAATCTGGAAACGGAACGCACGCGCATTACGCGCCTGGTGGCCGGCATGTGCGACTATCTGGAATCCTGCAACTGCATCCTCGCCGGCGGAGAAACGGCTGAAATGCCCGGGGTCGTTCCGGAATCCATCGTGGAGCTTTCCGGCTTCTGCATCGGGTGTTGTGAAAAAAGCAAGCTGATCGATCCTGCGACCGTACGCCCCGGAGACATCTTCATAGGCTACAAATCCGACAGCTTCCACGCCAACGGCTGGAGCCTCATCCGCCGCGTTCTGGAAGAAAACCCGGACGTCGTCAACGAAGAGGAACTCCGCTCCCTGCTGCAGCCCACCCGCCTGTACCACGACGTGGTGGAAGACATGCGCCGCTCCAACGTCATTCCCAAAGCATACGCCCACATCACCGGAGGCGGCCTCCCGGAAAACCTGGAACGCTTCCTGGGAGACTATGGCGCGGACCTGACCATTCCGTACTGGGACAATGAAGCGGCCCAGAAAATACTGAAGCACGTGGACGCCGGAGACCGCTTCAACACGTTCAACATGGGCATCGGCTGGGTGGCTATCGTCAAACCGGAAGACGTGGAGGCCGCGCTCAAGGCAGGCCCGGGCGGCGTAGTGATCGGCACACTCAGAGAAGGCCGCGGCATTCATGTAAAAGTAGAGGGCGAATAAAGAACATCATTTTACCGCGTCGGTTACACCACACTTGCAGGACAATCCTTTCATATCAATCCCATGAGCGATTTTCTTAAACACGAGTGCGGCGTAGCCGCCATTCGCCTGCTTAAGCCTCTCTCTTATTTTCAGGACAAATACGGCAGTACCCTCTGGGCATTCAACAAGCTGCTCATCCTGATGGAAAAGCAGCACAACCGCGGCCAGGACGGCGCGGGCATCGGCTGTGTGAAGCTCAATATGCCTTTGGGGCAACCCTACCTGTTCCGCACCAGGGACGCCAGCAAGGACGCCCTTACCACCATCTTCAACGGCCAGATCAAAAAGCTCAACAAGAAAATCCGCCGCGGCCAGGTCAACCTGAAAGATGCGGAAGACATCAAGAACAACTTCGACTACGGCGGTGAAATCCTGATGGGGCATCTGCGCTACGGCACCTCCGGCCTCTTTGACGAAGGCTCCTGCCATCCCTACCTGCGCCGCACCAACTGGCCCACGCGCACGCTGATGGTGCTGGGCAACTTCAACATGACCAACACGCCGGAACTCAACCAGCGCATGATTGAACGCGGCCAGCATCCCGTCTTCGGCACGGACACGCAGACCGTCCTGGAAGAAATCGGCTACCATCTGGACGAAGCCCATACGGACCTTTACCGTGCCCTGCGGGACAGCGGTATGCCCGGTCCGGAAATTCCCCACGCCATCTCCTCCCAGCTCAACATTCAGGAAATCATCCACAACTCCGCCCAGCGCTGGGACGGCGGCTACGCCATCATGGGGGCCATCGGCAACGGAGACTACTTCTGCCTGCGCGACCCCCACGGCATCCGCCCCTGCCACTACCTGATTACGGACGAATTCATCGCGGTGGCCTCCGAACGCGTCCCCCTGATGACCGTATTTGAAGTGGAAAGCGAACAGGTGTACGAGCTTCCCCCCGCCAACATGCTTTCCATCAAGGCGGACGGCACGCACGCCATCACGGAATTCACCACCCCGCTGAAACCCACTCCCTGCTCCTTTGAAAAAATCTACTTCTCCCGCGGCAACGACCCCATCGTCTACCGGGAACGCAAGGCTCTCGGCGCGGCCCTGACGCCTCAAATCGTGGACTCCCTGGAAGACCGTTTTGACAAATCCGCCATCACCTACATTCCCAACACGGCGGAAACCGCCTATTACGGACTCCTGGAAGGACTGAGGGTATACCGCCGCAAACGCGTCCATGCCCAGCTTCTGGAAGCCCTCCGGAACGGAACGCTGGATGAAAAAATGCTGGACAGCGCCATTCTGAAACGCTGGCCGCGCGGTGAAAAAATCGCGCACAAGGACATCAAGATGCGCACCTTCATCACGCAGGAAAAAAGCCGCGCCCAGCTCGTCTCCCACGTATATGATCTTACATACGGAGCCGTGGGGCCGGAAGACGTCCTCGTCGCCATTGACGACTCCATCGTCCGCGGCACCACGCTGAAAAAATCCATTCTGCGCATCCTGGGACGCACCAATCCCCGGAAAATCGTCGTCGCTTCCACCGCTCCGCAAATCCGGTATCCGGACTGCTATGGAATCGACATGTCCGAACTGGGCAACTTCATCGCCTTCCAGGCCGCAGTCTCCCTGATCAAGCAGCACGGGAAAGGCCGCCTGCTGGAAGAAGTCTTCCAGGCGTGCAAGGCGGAACTGGCCAAACCCAGGGAAGAACGCCGCAACTGCGTCAAAGCCATTTACAACGGCCTGACGGATGCGGAAATCTCACGGGAAATCACCCGCCTGGTCACTCCGCACGACGCACCGTGCCCGGTGGAAGTCATCTTCCAGACCATCGAAAACCTCCACGCCTCCATTGAAGGACCCTGCGGGGACTGGTATTTTACGGGCGACTATCCCACGCCGGGCGGCTACACCACAGTTAATGTGGCATACATGCGCTGGTTTGAGGGTAAAGGGGGCCGTGCATACGATTTGCCCTTGTAGGCCCCCCCGATTTTTAGGTAATCTACGCCTAATATGTCGGGCCCCATTGATTATACGACCCTGGAAGACACTGAACTGGTCGCCAGAGCTCGGGAAGGAGATTCCCGTGCTTTTGACGAGCTGGTGATCCGCCACAGCCGTAAGCTCCATGCCACGCTGTACCAAATGACGGACAACTACGACGATGCCTATGACATCGCCCAAGAAGCGTTTTCCAAAGCCTACAGGGCCTTGCGCTACTTCAACGGTCAAAGCGCATTTTACACATGGCTTCACTCCATTGCCGTCAACCATGCCAGGAACTTCCTGAAAAAGCGCAACCGCAGAATGACCTACAGCCTGGACGACGACGAATACGGCGACCATACGGAAAAGGACATGAACATGGCGGATGAAACGGACGGGGCGGATCCCGAACGCCGCACTCATTTAAACGAACTTCAGCTCAAGATCAACGAAGCGCTCAAAAAGCTCTCCACAAAACACCGTGAAGTTGTGGTTCTGCACGATGTCAAAGGGCTTAATCATACGGAGATTTCCGCCCTTCTCGGCATCTCGGAAGGAACGCTCAGATCCCGATTGCATTATGCCCACAAGGAACTCCAGGGATTGCTGGCGGAATATCTTAGCTAATGCATTAAAAAATATTGAACACTGTATCCTGCTGGCCTGTCAAACGCTTAGTCCTGGAATCAGGGCCAAACACCCTAACCCATATTATACACAAAATCAACGACGATGGATAAACAATCCACAGAACAAAAAGAGGAAACTCTGGTTGCCATGCTGGCGTCCTTCCGTAAGGAAGCCTGTTATCATGACAATTTTGAAGAAGATTTCCTCCGCAATTTTCATCTGAGAAAGGAAACCGATCAGGCTACTCAATCTACTTGGAAATTGTTGCTCGAACGCCTGGACAACTATCTGCAGAACTTTAGAGGTTGGCAGTGGATATACGCGTCCATGTCCATCGTGACATTGGCTGCCGTAGGCGTTATCATAGCGTCTGGGGACATGGAACCGGCGGACGCTTACGTATCTGCCCCCCGTATCCCTGACGGGAAACTTCAACCCGTTAGCGACGAAGAAGTAGAAATAACCTCAACTGACGGCGCGGCCGGAGCGACAACTACGCTCACCACGGATGCCCCGTCTAACGAAACATCGATCAAAGAAAATCAGCTACAGACTGATTCCAATACCGATGACAAACCGGTATCCCGAGTTCTCATTGAGATGTAAATGCTCATTATGAACTTGGTGGTTCCCATATTGGCAGGCATAGCCGTCGCAGGCATTATTCAGCAAGCGGCGGCCGTGCCTGCTCCTTTTAAGGTAACGGCTGTTCCTCAACAGGCAAACGGAGAATCATACACGACCCTGGCCGCCCGGATGGGCAAAGACTTTATTGCCGCCCTGATCCCTTACAGGGTTTTTAAAAACGGAGCCGTAACCTACCACCTGGGCGGCAAGGAAACACCGCCCCTCCAGGTATGGGCGCAGGAAAAGCTTACGGGACTGACGCTGTTCAAGGTAAATCCCGCGCTTCTCTCCGGCACCTCCCCTGCCATCGCCGCAAGTACTACCCTCAGACGGGGCGCCAGGCTTGCCTTCACCAACAGCGAAAATGAACCCACACTGGGCATTTACGTGGGCATGGAACACTCCATAGGGGACATCAGCTTTCCGTTGCGTCTCATCCGCGCTCAATTCCCCAAACTGGCTGCACCCCCGATCGGCCAGCCGTGCTATGATGCGGACAACCGTCTCGTCGGCATCGTTCTGGGCGTTTCCCGCAAGGGCACCTGCCATCTTCTCCCGGCCCAGGCCATCTCTTTCCTGGCAGAAAACCCCAAAGCCAAACGGGTGAGGCTGGGCTGCCTGCTGGACATCAACTCATCCACGCCCGTCGTGGAAGGAATCATCAACGGCGGCCCGCTGGCGCGCAGCGGCATCCAGACCGGAGACATTCTCATGAGCATCAACGACGTCCCCATTCGCAACTACGGGGACATGCTGGATGCCACCTACTACCTCACAGGAGAAAAGCCCCTGACCATCCAGGTCATCCGCGGGACCCAGATCGTGGAAAGCAAAGGCATTATCCCCACGCAGGATTCCCGCTGATGCGGACCCCGCACTCGGAGGAATGAAAGAAGCGCCCCTTCCCTCCTCAAAATCGGGACCTTGCCTTGTTTCAGGCTTGAACTTGACTGCCGCCCCACTTAAAAAGGGGCGTGCTTCAAATCGTCTTCAATAAAATCAGTGCTGCGGAAATATCCCGCATTCCTACGCTGGAACAACTGGACCTGCTGGGAGAATTCCAGGTTTCCGAATCCATGCTTCAAACGTTGGATGACGCCCGCTTCGGCAAAATGGAAAAAGACGGCAAAACTCTTTACCGCTACGTGGCCAAGGACTACCGCATCTACTTTGAAGTCATTGACGGCAAGGTAGTCGTTCACCGCGTGCTGCATGCCAACAGCCTGAACGACTTTTTATTCCGCACGAACATCTCTCCCACGGCGGGGGAAGATGAAATCCTCAGCCAGTCCAAGCACTTCTGGAAGCTGATTGACGAAGGCAAAAACTCCTCCAAAGCCTGAACTCCCCTTTCCATGGCCTGCATCATCCTAGGCGTCACCGGCTCCATTGCCGCGTACAAGGCGGCGGACATCGCTTCCGCCCTCGTCAAGCACGGACATGACGTGCACTGCGTCTGCACGGCCAAGGCCTTGGAATTCGTCACGCCCCTCACTCTCCACACCATCTCCCGCAACCCCGTTTTCTCCTCCTTTGACGATGAAAAAGGGGAATGGGTTCCCCCCCATATCCAGCTGGCTCAAAACGCCGACCTCCTGGTTGTGGCGCCCGCCACGGCAAACACCATGGCAAACTTTGCCCACGGCATGGCGCCGGACATGCTCAGTTCCCTCTACCTGGCCTGCAAGGCCCCCGTGTTAATTTGCCCCGCCATGAACGTCCACATGTGGGAGCATCCCGCCACCCGGAAAAACGCGGAAATCCTGAAACAGCGGAAACGTCACCACATCTTCGGCCCTGCCGAGGCCGGCATCCTTGCGTGCGGAGCGGCCGGAGCCGGCAAGCTGATGCCCGTGGAACTGATTGTGGAAAAAACGCTTTCCCTTCTGCAGTAAAGGCTGTGTAAAAATCACCCCATGCCTTTTTATTGGTTTGCCCCCGGAGGGATAAATCTTTTATCATCCCCACTATGAAGCTGCTCACGCTTTTCCTTGGAACCCTGTTGCTTTGTTCCTGCGGGTCTGACAAATATCCCGTCAGTTTCCATATGCAGACAGGCGCCTCCGACAGTCAGAAATTCTCCTTCCGGAATGAAGATGACGGTTACTACTACTCCAAAGTACCCTTCATCTCCCAGAATGACATTGACTCCTACTACTCCTTCCGGGCGGCGGACAATACTTACGGAGCCGTATTCAACATTAAAAAAGGCCTGCACAGCAGGGTGGAAGGGGTAACCGCATTAAATCTCGGCAAACAGATACTGCCCATCGTCAACGGCCACCGCATGCAGCCCATGCGTCTCTACAACAACCCCATCAAGGGAGGCAAACTGGCCGTTCTGGGGGGCTTCTCCCCGGCGGACCTTGCCGCCATGGCGGAATTCATCCCTCCGGCGGACCCTAAAAGGGAAGAAGCCATTAACAAGCTCGCTCCCGTCACCAAGCCTCTGCTTCCTGCAATAGACCCCACCAAGGAAAAGAAAGAAGCCAAGGACCCTGAAGACCACAAAGACCGCACCGTGATCAGCACCCGCCGCGGACGGATCTGATCCCGCACGTTTTATGAACATGCACAGCAAGTTCCTCCTGTTCCTGTCCGGATGCTTCCTGTTCCTGTGGAGCGCCTCTTATCTGGCGGCGGACATTGCCGTGCGCTTCCCCACCTCAAACACGGCCCTTCTGAACGACCGTCCGCAGGACTTTTACATGTACGTGGACCGGAACTTCGAGGGGCAGAAATCCCAGCCCTGGCAGGCCGGTGCCTACGGCTTTACCCGCACCCTGGTCAGAACCCAGGCAGGCCCGGTAGCCACCAAATTTCATGAAGGCATTGACATCAAGCCCCTCAAAAGGGATGCCGCAGGCGTCCCCCTGGACGATGTCCACCCGGTGGCTGGCGGCATCGTGGTCCATGCTTCCGCAAACCCTGCGCACAGCAACTACGGCCGCTACGTCGTCATTGAACACTGGCTGAAAGACGGACCGCTCTATAGCCTTTACGCCCACCTCGCCTCCGTCAACTGCCGGGAGGGGGACCAGGTAGGCACCGGAAACGTCATCGGACGCCTGGGCTATTCCGGCGCAGGGCTGAACAAAACACGGGCCCACCTGCATCTGGAGCTCTGTCTCAAGCTCCAGGACAACTTTCAACCCTGGTATGACAGCCTGAAAATGGGCACGCCCAACCGCCACGGCAATTACAACGGCCTGAACCTGGCGGGCTTTGATGCGGCGCCTGTCCTCATCCACTGCAAGGACGGGGAGGAATTCTCCCTGTCCCGCCATATCTCTTCCCTCCCGGTGCAATACGTAGTGCGCGTTCCCTCCACCGGAAAAATACCCAGCCTGGTCAAAAACTATCCCTTCCTGCTGAAACCGGGTCCGTCACAGCCCAAATCCTGGGAAATCAGTTTCACCGGACCCGGAGTTCCCACCTCCGTCACTCCTTCTGCGGAACCCTGCAGTGAACCTGCCGTCATCCGGGCTGTTCCCCATCCCTTCTCCCAACTGTACAGAACCTGCAACCGCGTTTCCGGTTCCAGCAAGGAACCCAGGCTGACGGCTTCCGGAAAACGCTACATCCGGCTCATTTTCATGGGAACGGAACCATAAGCCCTTTATTGATCATGCAAATACCCTCCACCAGGCACCACACCATCCCCGCCGCCATGGCGGCATGCGCCGCGTTCCTGCTGTCCCTGGGGGGCCTCTCCTCTGCGGCGTCAGGCAACACTCCTCCCCCCGCTTCCGCCCTGTCGCAGGACGAACAAGCGCTATTGAAAAACAAAAAATACCAGCAGGGCCTGAAGGACCTGGCTGCACACCTCCCGCTGGAAGCCAGCAAAAACTTTCAGGAAAGCCTGAAAACGAAAAACCTCTCGGAATCTCAAAAGGCCATCATCAGGCCGTTCCTTGCGGAAGCCCTGATCCGCGCCCACAAGACGGATGAAGGCCTCTCCCTGTGGGAACAACTGCCGGACTCCGTTCTGAAATCCTATTGGACGGCCATGGGCCTGTTCAACAAGGGATACTTCACCAGGGCTCTGGAAAAACTCTCCTCCATCCCGGACTCCGATCCCCTCTCCGTTTACGCCTTCCAGTTGAAAGCCCAGCTGGCCCGGCAGCTCGGAGACCAGCAGCTTCTCGTGGAATCCCTGATCAGGCTGGGCCGCACGGACTCTCCCTCCGTTTCACACACCGCCAACATCCTGCTGGCGGACACCCTGGCCGGCATGCAGAACTATACGGAGGCGCAAGCCATCCTCGAACAGGTAAAAAACAGTCTGTCCGGCACGGAAAAGCCGCCCATCCTGCTTCCCTATGCAGAACTGGTGGACGGAAAAATATCGGTCATCCAGGGCAATGTAGATCAGGCCATTAAAACATTTGCTTCCATTGCGGACAACACCTCCTACCCTGCAAAAATCCGTGATCTGGCACGGGTGGCACTGGCGGAAGGGGAAATTCTCCGGGAAAAACGCAATCCGGGGCAGGCGGAGGAAGAAGCGCGCGCGCAGCAGCCGGAAGAGGAAAACATCCACACCGCCGGAACGGGAGAAGACCGGCTCATCACCTTCATCGGCGGAAAGGCGGACTCCCCTCTGCTGATGGACGCCTTCAACATCCTTCTGAGAGAAAACACCTTCCGTACCGACCCTCAGGCACTGGAAAAACTCACAGGCTGGGTGAACTCCAAAGACGCCACACGGCAGCCTGCGGCCATGTACGCCATGGGCAGCCTTCTTCTGGAAAAGGGAGACCTGGCGGGAGCCATCAAGCTTGCCGGAGACGGCCTTGCCAAATATCCGCAGAACGTTCCCGTCCAGACTCTCTGTCTGAACATCATCACGGCCCTCCTTGAAAAAGGACGCACGGAAGATGCGGAACGCCTCATATCCAAATACCCGGGCACATCTGCCGGCATCATCTTCCAGCAGGGCGCCCTGGCCTTCCAAAAGGGGGATTACCCCCTGGCTCAAAAACTATTCCGTGAAGCGTCCCGGCGCGGCACGGAAAAAACGGCGGAAACCGCGCTCTTCAATGAAAACCTGTCTGCCCTGCATGCCAACGACGCGAAAGGCGCGGCCGCCTTGGTCCGGGAAGCCGCAGGCTCTGCAAAGCTGCGGGAACACATCCTCTTTGAACAGGCTCACTATGCGGCCAAAAGAATGAACCCGGAAGCCACGGAACTTCTGGCTGGCTTCGTGGCCGTGGCGGAAGACCCCGCTCTGAAAACCCAGGCGCGCCTGGACCAGGCGGAAGTGGCTCTGAATCTCAATCCTCCGGACATCCAGACTGTGCAATCCACCCTCCCGCTGCTGGAAAAAGAACAGCTCACCCCGGACCAGGCCATGCAGCTCGGCCGCTTGAAAATCCTGCTGGCGGAAAACCTCCAGGAATGGACGGAGGCCATCCAGGCATGCCGGCAAACCATTGTTCTGGACAAGGATGGAAAGCAAGCCGATGCCCTGTACCTCAAACTTGGAGAACTCCTGTACAAAAACGGCGACTTCCATGAAGCCCAGCTGGTGCTCCAGCCCTTCCCCTCCAAATACCCGGACAGCCCCCTGAAAGCGGCGGCCCTCTTCCTGGCAGGAAAGGCGGCACAGCAAAGCAACACCGTCAACACGCTGGAAGCGGCCCTCACCATCTTCCAGACTCTGGGGGCGGGAACAACGCAATTTGCCCAAGCCGCCAAAATAGAAGAAGCCTCCGTCCTGCTGCGCATGGGAAAAGCGGACCAGTGCATCGCCGTACTTGACGAACTGCTTTCCAAGCCACTGCCGCGCTACATGCGGCTGCTGGCCCTCTCCATCCAGGCGGATGCGTGGGTAACCAAGGAAGACACCCACTCAGACACCCTCCGCAAAGCCATCAACCTATGCACGGAAATCCTGAACACTCCCAATCTGGGACTGGCATGGAAATTCAAAACCCTTACCCAGCGGGCCCAATTCTACGAAAGGCTGAACGACCAGGAAAAAGCCCTGGATGACTATGCTTCCGTTCTGGTCCATACGCCCAGCGGCAGTTCCGCCAACAAGCGCCGGGACTGGCACTGGTTCTACAACGCGGGATTTGCCTCCATCCGCCTCATGGGACAGGCACAAAACTGGGACGGCGCCCTGGCCCTGGCCAGAAAGCTGGCGCAAACCTCCGGCCCCAGAGCCAGGGAAGCGGCAGCCTATGCGCGCCGCATCCAGCTGGAGCACTTCATCTGGCAGGAAGACCCGGCTGAAACGGAACAGCCGCCGGAAATGCAGGCCGCCCCGGAACAAGCCCCCCAGTAAGCAGTTTTGCCCGGTCATGGACACTCCTTCACCAGCCAGAGCATGGAGAATCAACGCGGCAGCCATCATCATGGATGCCGACGGATACATCCTGCTGGGCAAAGACCACGGCCGCAATCCCTACTGGCATTTTCCCCAGGGGGGCGTCATCAAAAATGAAAGCATTGAACGTGCCCTGGCGCGGGAAGTCTGGGAGGAAGTGGGGCTGCGCCCCTCGGACTACAACATTGTGGCGCGCCTCCCCGGGCTGCGGTACAAATACCCTGCCAACCACCGTAAAATCACCCGCTGGGTTGGGCAGGAACAAACCTACTTCCTGGTGCGCTGCAAAACGAGCCGCCCCAAAACGGACCTGCACCGCAGCCCGGAATTCGCAAAAACAAAATGGGTGCTTCTCCAGGACATCAAGCTGGAAATGTTCCCCAAATTCAAAAGAAAAGTCATTAAGGACGCCCTCACTCAATTCTTCGGAAAGCCCCCAGCCGCCAACCGCCCCTCTGCGGAAAAGCGCGTCGTACGGGCCGCTCACTCTTCAACACTAACTTCTTATACGATGAACCGTTACCTGGTGCCTCCGGGCAAAAAACTGCGTTTAAAGGACTACCCCACGGATGACAAATCCCTCTTCTCCGGAACCAAGGAAGAATCCCTGGTCGAATTCGACAAGCTGAGGGAAGAACTGCAGGAACTGCAGAAAAAACTCTTTGCCCAGCACAAGCACAAAATACTCGTCATTCTCCAGGCCATGGACGCCGGCGGCAAGGACGGCTGCGTCAAGCACGTCTTCTCCCGCGTGGACCCGCAGGGGCTCCATGTCGTGCCCTTTAAAAAACCCACTCCGGAGGAACTGGACCATGACTTCCTCTGGCGCGTGCACAAGGAAGTTCCGACCAAAGGCCAGATTGCCATCTTCAACCGCTCCCATTATGAAGACATCATCGCCGTGCGTGTAAAAAAAATCTTCCCGGACCCCGTCTGGAAGCGCCGCTACAAGCACGTGCTGGACTTTGAGTCCATGCTCGCGGAAGAAGGCACTACCATTATCAAACTCTTCCTGAATATCTCCAAAGAGGAACAGAAAAAGCGTCTGGAATCACGGCTTCAGGATCCGGACAAGCTTTGGAAATTCTGCATGGATGACCTTGATGACCGCAACCGCTGGGATGAATTCCAAACCGCCTACCAGGACCTCATTGAAAAAACATCCACTCCGGAAGCCCCCTGGTACATTATCCCCGGGGACCGGAAATGGTACAGAAACCTTGTCGTTGCACGCCTGATCGTGGAAAAGCTCCGGCATCTCCAGCTTGCCTTTCCCACCCCCAACTTCGATCCGGCCTCCATTTCCATACCCGATTAACAAATCTCTGTCATAATAATAACTAATTTGTGCATTGAGTAAATATTTTTGTACATTTATCGTTATCACGCTGTCTCAGTATTACAAAATCGGCATTATTCACAGTAACAGTCAAAAGTTAATGTTTCTAACGCTTGACTGAGACCGTGAAAAATTGTTAGAAAACAACTTAACACGTAGAACGTGTAAACATTCTATATAGAAAAACAGAACCCAATGTACTTAGCATCCCAACGTAAAGAGTTTATTCTGAAAACCCTGGCCGAGCATGGAGCCGCAAGGACAATTGCCCTGGCCAAGCAGATGAAGGTCACGGATGAAACGGTCCGTAACGATTTAATTAACCTTGAAAAAAGGGGATTCCTCAAGCGCGTTCACGGCGGCGCACTGGCGCTCACTCACAAATCCCTTCATGAAGACATTGTCACTCAGGACCATGTCTCCATCCAGATTGCCAAAAAAACCGTTCAGAACATCCCGACCTCCGTCGTCATGTTCATTGACAGTAGCACCATGGGTTACCAGATCTGCAACCATGTCAACTCCAGAGACACGCATATTGTCTCCAACAACCCCACCCTTCTGACCAGGCTGGAAGGCATCCCGAGCCTCAGCTTCTACTGCACGGGCGGCCGTTTCGACCGTGAAGCCCAGGTTTACGTGGGCCAGGACGCGGCCCATGCGGCCGGATCCCTGAACATTGAACTCGTGGTACTCACCCCGGACTGCTACTCCCCCAAGCATGGCGCCGGGTACAAAAACATGCTTCAATCCGAATTCATCAGAAGCGTCATCCCCCAGGATGCCAAGGTAATCATCGCCATGCCTTCCACAAGCATCGCAAACAGCCCGGCATTCTACACGGTCGCTCCCAACCTGGTGAGCATGCTCATCACGGACGAAGCCATTGCTCCGGAAATGGTGGAAGAAATTGAAAAGAGCGGCGTCAAGGTGGAAATCGCCTAACACGGCTGCCGGCATCCTAAAAATCAACTCGGGCGGAGGTTCTTCAAGAGCCTCCGCCCTTTCTTATGACGGGCGGGGCCTCTTCCACTCCAGACGGTACTCCCGGCTGCCGGTAAGTTCATCCTCCCGGGAGCCGATCTCTTCAAACCCGCTGCGCTTGTAAAACTGCCATGCACGCGGATTCTCCTCATAAACGCCTACGGTCAGCACCCCCTTGCTGTGATCCTTGACCCAATTCAGCAATGCCGTCCCTATACCCTCGCACTGGCGTTCCGGATCCACAAACAGGGCGGCCAGCTCCCCCTCTCCCACCAGGCAGGCAAACCCCATCACGCGGTCACCGTCACGGCATATCCAGGTCCGCGCCTTCGGCAAATACACCTGCCTCATATCTTCCACCAGACCGCACCAGAAACCCACCCCGGCAAACGCATGGGCCTGTTCGGACGCCTTCAGCCAAATATTCAGGACCGCCTCCTCATCCTTGCTCTGATAATGTTCTATATTCATAGGCATCTACTGGAAAACTGCTGTTTCCCATAGTCTGTAAACCCTAGCACGAACCGTGCACGGCGGCAAGAAAGAAAGAAAAGCGCACAATCCGCCCAAAGCGCCGCTCCCTGTTCCTTTACGGCCAATCCGCCGCCATAAAAGCCCATCAGGCTGTCTCTCCCGCTCACGGCCTGTAAACAAACACGGGACCGGTGCGGGAAGACTGGACGCGGCGCACCTTCCCGACAGCCTCCGTCACCAGCCGCACGGCCTCCCGCACCTCTTCCTCCGTGGTGGTAAAAGACAGGGAAAAACGCAGGGAGGAACGCACCTCCCCGTCGGACAGCCCCATGGCCGCCAGCACATGGGACGGCATGGGCTGCACGGTATGGCAGGCGGACCCGGCGGAACACAGCAGCCCGGCAGGTTCCAGCAAAAGCATCAGGGCCTCGGCCGTGCATCCGGAAAAAGCCAGATTGGACGTATTCGGAATCCTCTCCGCGGCACCGGAATGCACCGTCACTCCGTCCACGGCCTGCGCTAGGGAAAACTCAAAACTGTCCCGCAGACGCCTCACGCGCCCCGCTTCCTCCACATGCCGGAGGGCCACGCGGGCCGCAGCCCCAAAACCGATGATTCCCGGCACATTCTCCGTGCCGGACCTCAGCCCGTACTCCTGGCCGCCACCGAACAAGGCAGGCTCCAGAGGAACGCCGGAGCGCCTGTACAGACATCCTATACCCTTCGGACCATGCAATTTATGGGCGGAAACGGACGCATAATCCACATCCATCCCATGCAGGCACACGGGAATCTTTCCGGCACACTGCACCGCATCCAGATGCACGGGCAAACCATGCCGCCGGGCGCCGGCGCACAAAGCCGCCGCATCCTGAAGCACGCCCGTCTCGTTATTAGCCCAGGCAAAGGAAACGCCGCCCGCCTCCCCAGCACACAGGGCTTCCCATTCTTCCGGTACGGCCCTTCCTTCACTGTCCACGGAACACATGCGCCCGTTCCCCAGGGCAACGGATGTTTTCAGGGAAGCATCGTGATCCGTGGACAGTACGGTCACGCCCTTTCCTTCACGGGCCATCTGCCGGAAGGCGGCATTCGTGGCCTCCGTTCCTCCGGAAGTAAACACGATTTCCTCCGGAGACGCTCCCAGCAGGGCCGCCACTCCGGCGCGGGCTTCCTCCACCGCCTCCCGTACGCGCCTGGCTTCTGCATACCCCGCGGAAGGGTTGAAAAACCGTTCTTTCAGGAACGGTTCCATGGCGGCGTAAACTTCCGGAAGAAGGGGGGTGGTGGCGTTATTGTCCCAATAAATCACGCCTTCATAACTCGCCCAATCCCGGACAGGAGTCAAGCCGGAACATAATGCCCGGCTGAACAAGATCACTCTTCACTTTTCCCTACGATTCCGCATAATGCCGTCCATGCGTTTCCTCATCACGGCCGGTCCTACCAAAGAGGCCATTGACCCCGTAAGATACATCACCAACCGTTCTTCCGGCAAAATGGGATACAGTCTGGCGGAGGCGGCGGCCCACGACGGCCACCGCGTCCTGCTCATCTCCGGCCCCACTTCCCTGGACGTTCCGCACGGCGTTGACTTCCTTCCCGTGGAAACCGCCCAAGAAATGTATGACGCCGTACAGAACCAAGCACCCTATGCGGACATAGCCATCCTCAGCGCCGCCGTTGCGGACTACAGGCCGGTTTCCGTACCGGACCGCAAGATCAAAAAAACAGGGGAGCGCATGATTCTGGAGCTGGAGCGCACCAAAGACATTCTGGGCTCCATGCGCATGGAATTCGGCTTCCGCGGCATTCTGGTCGGCTTTGCGGCGGAAACCCACGACGTGGAATCCTATGCGCGCGGCAAGCTGGAGCGCAAGCAATGCGATATGATCGTGGCCAATGACGTTTCCCGCCGGGACATCGGCTTCGACGCGTCGGAAAACGAAGTGCTGCTCATCTACCCGGACCGGACGGACCTGCTGGAAAAAGCCGCCAAAACGCACATCGCCCACCAGATCGTGGAACGCGCGTGCCGCCTTGTACGCGGGAAAGGCCTGTCATCCTGACCGGCATACCTTTTCCGGGCTTGAACCCGGCCGGAATTAAGCCATCATAAACGATCAGCCGCAGCGTACCGCTTCTCTCAAACAACCCTCTGCTCCATCATGCCCGTTACTCTTCAGGACCTAGGCTGGAACGACCACTTTCAAGACGCCTTTGACGCCATTGCCAAACCCGGCTGGATTCCGGGGCGCCTGATCCGGGAAACGAAAATCAACTTCACCGCCCTGCTGGACGGAGGAGAGGACATGGACGTGGTCGTGAGCGGAAAACTCTGGCATGACGCCGCCACGGATGCGGAACTTCCCGCCGTCGGAGACTGGGTGGCGATTGATCCCGGAGAAGCGGAGGATGAAGCCGTCATACGCGTCATTCTTCCCCGCCGGACCTGTTTTTCCCGCAAGGCGCCGGGAAAAAGCAGTGCGGAACAGGTGCTGGGCGCCAATGTGGATATCGTGGCCGTCGTCACGGAACCGGGAACTGACTTCAACCCCAGACGCATGGAGCGCTACTTCACGCTCATCCGGCGCAGCGGGGCCATGCCCCTCATCCTGCTCAACAAAGTGGACCTCTTCTCCAGGAAAGAAGTGGAGGAAGCCACGCACATCCTCCGGGAACTCTGCCCGGAATGCGGCATTATCTGCATCAGCGCCCTCCGCAACAAGGGCATCAAGGACTTCCGCAAATGTCTGGAACGGGGAAAAACAATCTCCATCGTAGGTTCCTCGGGCGTGGGAAAATCCACGCTGGTCAACACCCTGCTGGGGGACGAATGGCTCTGGACGGGGGAAGTGAATGAAGTCACCGGCAAAGGACGCCATACCACGGTGGCGCGGGAACTGGTACTTCTCAAGCATGGCGGCCTGCTGATCGACAATCCGGGCATCAGGGAAATCCAGATGTGGACGGACGAACACACGCTCCGGGAAAGTTTTGCGGACCTCACGGAACTGGCCCATGAATGCAGGTTTGCGGACTGTAGCCACGGCAAGGACGCCGGATGCGCCATCAGAAAAGCCGTGGAAGAGGGGCGCCTGGACAAGGAACGCTACCTGAACTTCCTGAATCTGGAAAACGAAATTTCCCAGCTTGCCAAGCGCCAGAAAAAACGGCAGATGAACGTGGAAAGGGCCGGAAAAAGGGATAGGAAAGTCCAGGCCCGCAACTACGAAGACCGCGTGGAGCTGGAACGCCGCCACAGACCCAACCACCGGGCTCATGACTGATTCTCCGTCAAATTGACTTGCCAGGCCGCGGGTGTTCGCTTACCTGTAAGGGATGCTCCCCGTACGCAGCTTGCCACTTGCCGCCGCAGGCCTCCTGATGCTGTCCCTGCTCCCTCTCTCCTTCGCGGAAGAAGCCGCTCCCCTTCCGGACAGGGCCACCGCATCCCTGACTGACATGGAGCCGGTCAAACTGGCAAGGGACCCCAACAGCAAACTGCTTATTGCGGAATGCCGCATCAACGGCATCCCGTGCAACCTCATCGTGGATACGGCCGCCTCCCACACCACGTTCGACGTCAAATTCATCAAAAAGCACTTCCCGGATCTGGCTCTGCAGGAAGTTCAGATTGCCCCCGGCTCCAATGTCCACACCGCACCCCGGGTATTTTCCATGGAATCCTTCTCCATCGGCGGCCTTCTGATCAAAAACTTCTACGGGTGCACCATGGACCTGGACCCTCTTCAAAAAAGCACCCGAATTCGCGTGGACGGCATCCTGGGCATCAACTATCTGAGCTTCTGCCCCTTCCTGCTCTCCGTCAGGGACGCCACCCTGCAATTCCTCGAACGCTCCCGTTTCCCCCTTAAAGACATGAAACCGCTGGACGTTGAACGCCATGACTCCGGCATCCTCTACATCCGGTGCGTCAGGGACGGCGCGCCGTTTCTCCTGGCTCTCGACTCCGGCTCCACACTCTCTCTGGCCCCTGTGGAGCAATGGCCGGCGGACCCGGACGGTAGTCATGTCAAAGTCATGGCGTCAGACATCAACGGAAGCAGCGGCAGCCATTCCGTCATGAAGCTGGGTGTTCCTTCCACGCTCCACATGGGACCGGACTTCCAAATGGAAGGCCTTTCATTCGTCGTGACGGGAACCGGCGGCAGACACCAAATCGGCGTGGATACCCTCCGGCACTTTGACATCATTGTGGACGCGCCGCAGGGGGAAGTCTATGCCCTGCCTCTCCATTCAACTACAGAGGACAGCGAAAAAACGACGGATGCCCCTCCGCTCAAACGGGAATCTTGAGCATGATGCAGATCATGCGGATGGTGCGGGCCGTAGCTCCATAATGGGCTTTCAGAGCCACTTGGGCGCGCGAAGCCTGCGCATGCGCCAGCAACGGGTTGTCCAGCATTTCCTTGAGAACGTCCGGCAACTGTTCCTCCCCGCATCTGGTGATGCCGTCCACTCCTTCCAGAAGCTGGACAAGAGCATCAAAATTCTCCATATGCGGCCCCGTCAGCACGGGCACGCCGCAGGCAACGGCTTCTGCCGGATTCTGTCCGCCGTCCGCCAGGAAACTCTTGCCGATCACGGCCACGTCGGCCAAGGCCGTCCAATCCTTCAGCTCCCCGGTCGTATCCACAACATAGCAGACGTTCTCCTTGAGGGTTTCAGGAATTTCTCCTTCAGTCCGCAAAATGCACTGCCAGCCGCGGGCGGACAAATCCTTCACCACGGTATGGCGGCGTTCCGCATGCCGAGGAACAATCAGGGGAAAACCGCCGGCCTTCCTGGCAGCCTCCGCAATCAGGACTTCCTCCCCGTCATGCGTGCTGGCGGCCAGCACCACGGGCTTGCCACGCTTCAACTTCTCCAGAATGGCGGAAAACTCGGGATTCCCATCACGGCGGTCCGCCGTCTGCTGGTCAAACTTGATGCTTCCGGTCACATGGATGACGGCCGGAGAGACCCCCACGGACTCAAACCGCTGCACATCCCCCTTGTCCTGCACGCCCATGGTGTCCAGAAAAGAAAAATAATACTTGGAAAGCCACTTGAACGCGCGGTACCGGCTTTCCGATCTGGCGGACATGCGGGCATTAATCATCGCCATGGGAATGCCGCGCACCTTGGCCGCGCGCGCAAAATTGGGCCACAGCTCCGCCTCCACCAGCACAATGGCTTCCGGTTCAAAGCGGTCAAAGCACCTGCCGGGAAGCCCCAGCAAGTCGAAAGGGGAGTAAATTACGCGCACGCCGGGCACCTGGGCATTCATGGCCGTGGCATGCCCCGTAGCCGTACTGGTGGCTAGCACGGCGGAACCGCCGCGCTCCCAGAGCCACGCACGCAGGAACTTGAGGGCTATCACTACTTCCCCCACGCTCACGGCATGTACATACAGCACGCCCTTCGGTTCCCTGTTGTAGGAAACGCGGTACAGGCCAAAACGCTCCATCAGCCCCGTGCCGAATCCCCCCCGGCGCTTCTGCTTGAGCAAATAGGAAGGCAGAGTCACCAGCCAGCCGATGGTGTACAGGATATTATAACAACATGACAATAAAAGGGCTTTCATCTTACTCCTTAGGCAATCGATAGAACAGCAGCATATTTTTCCCGTACCGGCGGGTATCTACCAGGCGCAGTCCGTCAAAACCGGCGGAATCTTCACTCCCGGTCCCCCAGCCTTCCTGGACCTCCGCAATGAACACGCCGTCATCCTTCAGCAGCCCGGCCACACCGGCTTCCACCAGTTCCACGACAAAATCCCTGTCCAGCGGCCCCTTGCAATAGGGAGGGTCGGCAAACACCACATCATACTTTCTACCTGCGGTCAATTCCCTCTTCACGAACTGGACGGCGTCCCCCTGGATCACCGTGCCGCCCTCAAGCCCGGTCTTGGACAAATTGGCCTTGGCGGTAGTGCAGGAAGCCCGGGAAGCATCCACCATGCGGGCGGTTCTTGCCCCGCGGCTCAGGGCTTCCAGCCCGAACGCCCCCGATCCGGTGAACAGGTCCAGGACGTCGGCATGCTTGATCAGAGGATGCAGGATGGAAAAAAGGGCTTCCCTCACCCGGTCTGTGGTGGGGCGAACCTCCCCCTTGGGAACGGACAAGGATATTCCACCGGCTAATCCACTGATAATACGCATCTTTTATAACCGGAAGTAAGAAAAAACATCAGCCGTTACTGGCGGGCGCGGGCCTTGGCCTTCTCCAGAAGGGGATCTCCCACAATGCTGGTCATGGGAACGCGCAGCACGATGGACTGATTGGCAATAACGAAATTGTCCGGATTCTTCTCGGACATGTTGTACACAAAATAAACATACTTTCCATCCTTCGTCTTGCCGAGGATGACAGTTTCCGTCAGCGTGGAAAGGATCGTCTTTTTCTCCAGCGTCCATTCCTTGCCGCTCCACGCCCCATACACATTCATATCGTCATAGGACACGTCGCCCTTCAAAGCCAGGGAGCCGTTGGGGGAAATCCATGACTTGGTATTGGAATCATACTTGAGCGTGCTCATCGGCAGGGGGCCCTGCTGAACCACTGTTGCCAGATTCCAGATGCCCTGCTCGCCGTTCGGGAAAATCCCCATCGCTACGGGAGCCACTTCCTGGATCTGCTTCTTTTTCCAGCACTCCAGATATTTGGCATAATCTTCCTTGGTCCAGCCCAGGCGTTCGTCATACGGAACAGGCTGTCCGGGGACAATCTGGGAAACCAGCTCCTTCTTGTCTTTTTCAGGCAGGGAGCTGAAAACGCCGTCAATCTTTTCCATGAATGGCTGAAGGCCTTCGTCAAGCAAAACGCTCACGGCAGAGCCTTCCACCATCTTCCCGACCGGAAGATAATCATTGATAATTTCCGGTTTTCCTGCTGCAGACAGGGAGGAAACCAGAGCCGGGACCATCAGTAATAAGGCCAGATTGCGGAACGCTTTCATAACTTGTCGGTTCATTTTACTCAACAAAAGACCCTTGGCAAGAGTCAAAGTGAGTGTTATCCGTATGCATATCATGAACTGGAAGTTACTTTTCACCACCATGGCCGCCGCTTTGAGCCTTGCTTCCTGCGTGTCCTCCCCCGCCTCCCGTATTCAGAAAAACCCCGCTTTATTCAATTCGCTTCCCCCCGCTCAAAAGGCGCTGGTGGAAACCGGCCAAATTGCGGAAGGCATGTCTCCGCCCGCCGTATTCCTGGCATGGGGAGACCCCTCCGCCGTGGCGGAAGGCAACCTCAACGGAAAGCAGGCCACCCGCTGGATCTACTCTTCCCTGCAGCCCGTTTACACGCCGCCGCCCTCCTTCTGGTACGGCCCGTACTGGGGCGGCCCTTATTGGGGGGGACCGGGCTTCTATAGCCCGTATTATCCCTATTACAACGACGTCACCTACGTTCCGGTAAATACGGGATACGTTCTATTCATCAACGGCAAGGTGAAATCCTGGGAACGCAGGCGCTGATTACAAGGCGTTCCCCCTTCCGCAGAAGCTGAGCTTACATGCCCCCATTCCGGGCGCATCTCCGTTATCCTCTCTCCGGGCACGGTGGTTATTCCGGAACAGGACCGGGCACGCGCCATTCACTTCTTATCCCTGTCCGGCGGATATTCCAGTTCCTCCCGGAATCTGGGGAAGAAAGACTTCAACTCCCCGGACACTTGCGGATATTTCAGCTTCATATCCGTCAGGGCGCCTGCAATCGCACACAGGCAGACCAGCCGGGAATACCACTTGTTGTCCGCCGGAACCACATACCAGGGAGCATCCGGAGTGGCCGTATTCCGTATCATCTCTTCAAAAGCCTTCTGGTAGCCGTCCCAATATTCGCGCTCATGGATATCCCCTTCTGAAAACTTCCAATTCTTGTCGGGAGTATCCAGGCGCGCCAGAAGGCGCTTCCTCTGCTCCTCATAGGAAAGATGGAGAAAGATTTTCACAAACCGCGTTTTATTGGCATGCAAATGGCGTTCCAGGTTATTGATGGACCTGTATCTCTCCTTCCAGAAAGCCTTGCCTGCCTGGCCCGGATCAAATCCTTCCCCCGCAAGGTATTCCGGATGCACGCGCACGCTCAGCACCTCCTCGTAATAGGAACGGTTGAAAATGCCGATCATGCCTCTCTGCGGCAGGCGCATCACGCACCTCCACAAAAAATCGTGGCTCCGTTCCACAGTGGAAGGATACTTGAAACTGCTCACCACACATCCCTGGGGATTGATTCCTCCCATCACATGCTTGACAATCCCGTCCTTGCCGGCACTGTCCATTGCCTGCAAAATTACCAGCAGGGCATAGGACTCGCTGGCGTAAAGCACCTCCTGCAACTGTCCCAGCAATTCGATGCCTTTTTCAAGCTTCTCAACGGCTTCCTTCTTGCTGTCCTTGTCCAGCTTGCCCAGATCCCCCGGATCATGATGGGACAATTTAAATCCTTTGCCGTCCGTCACACGGTAAGGCTCAATGAACTTCTTGCAGCGTTTGATCAAATGGGAAGGAATTTCCATAATCCTTGTAAGACATCTCTCTGACGCAAGACGTTGAAACAATCGGGGAAAGCGTCAATCCTTCCTTGCCGGCGGCAAAACCTTTCCATTGAAATAAACGGTAAATCCCTGGCACAGGGCGGAGCGTTGATACAAGCCCGAATCCTCCATCGCTTTTAATACGGGAGCATACCGGCCCGGGCGGGAAACGACAATGGCATCATAATCTGACCAATAATTCGCCGGAGGCTGAAAATGCCATCCATAAAATTTCCCGCCAAACTCATTGCAAAGCAGAAGAACCTTCATTCCTTTCTCCTCCAATGATTTGCAATAGAAAACAGCCTCCCGGTAATTTTCCCGGCTATAAATACTGCAAAAACGAAGACGGAAATCGCTTGCCAGCCAGACAATCATCATCAGGATAAACAGAACAACCCGGCACCGGTCGGAAGACTTCCAGTTCTGGGGCCATACCTTGGACCAAATCAGGCACAATACAGGCAGCAGAGGAGCGCAATGCCTGCCGGAAAACCGGAAATCCATGGCTTCCGTTCCATAAAGAAACACCATGCCGGGAATCAACACAAGAGCGAGGAGCGCCCATGGCAATGATCTGGAGGATTGCCTGCTCCATAACACAACTCCATAAACCAGGGCACCGCCCATGACCAAGGCGACAACGCCCCCCAAAACCAACCCTTCCATCTTCCATAAGGAATCCAGGGTCGTACACAACCTCAACTCGGCACGCGGAGGCCCCAGCCCGGCCAGTCCCATTAACTCATACAAGGACGCGGCCACATTAACAACCCAGCTGGAAGATATCACCACGGAACGAGCCCCGAGGGAAAGGGTATAGGCATAATACGCAGCCAGTCCTGCAAAAGGGAAAATCCAGCAAAACACGGCCTTCCAAAAACTCCGCCCTCTGAACTGCCGGAATGACAAGATGAAAAAAGCAACTATAAAGCCGAAGCCCCAAACAACCCCTGTCAGGCTTGTCAGACACAGGAAAAACAAGGCACCAAAAAGCGCATGAAACCTTGGCGGATGCCCTCTGCTGGCTTGATAAAGCAGCATGGTCACCCCGCAGGAAGCCGCAATTTGTAAAATATAAGGGCGCAGTTCTTCGGTATAATAGATAAAAAACGGGGAAAGCAACAGGATGACCAGAGCTTTTGGCTCCTTTCTGAAAAACCAGCCTGCCAGAAAAACCCAGACCCCATTGAACAGACGAAGAGCCAGCTCGGATTCGGCTCCCGTCACCTGATGCCACAAAAACAAAAGATAGTAATAAAAAGCAATCTGGGCGTCGCTCCCGCCAATCCGGCAAATTTGCCGCCAGCATTCTTCCAGGCTCGGCTGGACAGCACACGATGCGGTACAGCATTCATCAATCCAAAAACTCTGGTCATGAAATGAAAAACAGCACGACAGAAAAGACAAAACCAGCCAATTGTACTTTGCCCACCAGCCGCTATGTTCCTTGTGCATTGCACAAGGAACATAGTAGATTGCCAAATGGGTGTCAAACTAAACAAAATAATTTAGAGAGAACCAACAACAACCGGAATGGCAACAGTAATGAAAATCTTTTCAGTCCCTTTCCGACCAGCTCCGCAATCCTTCCCTGCTTGCGTCCATTTGCGGTGCCTCTCCATGACAAGCCCCCGCACGCATGACATCCGGAATCAGCCATCCGAAAAAACCAATATGTATTGTAAAAACAGGCAAAAGAATATCACTCATCCATGTGCACCTGGCTTGCCGGCGTATTCTCCAGTTTGCAGTCGGCTATGGTCCACGTGCGCGGCGGTTCCACCCGGTTGCCCTTGATCCGGATATTGGCGCATCTTCTGAACTGGAAGGGCTTCTGTCCCCACCCCTTGTAATCGTTGTTGTAAATAATCCTGTTGTTGATGAACTTGATATTTTCCGCGGAAATGGCAAACAGCAAGGGAACATCGAAGGTTTTAAACACATTGTCCTCAATAAGAATGTTGCGGTGGTAATAGTCCTTCTGGTTGTTCAGCTGCTTGACCTCCGGATAAATGGAAATGATCGCGTTGGTGAACTGGTAGCGGGAGGTCAGGTTGTTGATGAACGTATTCCTGCGGATCACCACCTCGTGGCAGGCGCCGCTTTCATACCAGCCCTGGGCATCTCCGGCCAGCAGGATGGCAGCGCCGGAGGAATGGTCAAACAGATTGCCTTCCACCAGCACCTTTTCAGGAGTGGTAAACAGGGTGCCCCGCGCCCGGTTGTTGCGGACAATATTGTTCCGGAACACGACAGACGGATAAAAATCAGCATTTTCAACGGCATCGCCCGCCTTTACCCCGCCGGGGAGAGGTTCCTCCAGTGTGATCAGCAATTCCTTTTCATTCGTTTTGACGGCTGATTTTACGGTCCCCGTTTCTCGCGGTTCCAAGGTGGGACCGTTGATAAAACGGATTTTTTCACCGGGAAGGAATACTTCAAAGCCTACGGCCTGGCGGTGCATATACCTGCATCTCAGAGTGTGGCTGTCCACCACCTCCTGAATTCCCAGGCAGGTGGAATGGACATTGATGGCGTCATCCATCATTCCTTCAAACAAAGCTTTTTCCACAATAATTTCACCACGGGTATTGGAAAAATGCGTAGCGTCCGCTCCGGACGTGTGTACGCGCTTCGTCCCCTTTCTGATGAAAACTCCCCCTCCCTTGATGCTGATATCCTCCGATCGCTGCGCCAGCAGCGCCATGCCGGTGCTTTGATGCAGGGCTACGTTATTCAGACGCGTCTTCCGCGCCCGGTAAATCACGCATCCCGGATGGGGGCGGTTGTAATTCCGGAATACCAGCGTATCGCCGGGCTTGATCCCTCTTTTCTTGAGGTCCCATTTCAGCTTGAGGCGGTTTCCTCCCACGGGCTCCACATGGCCGTTCCATCCGATGTCCGCCGTATTGGCGATGATATGCCCCGTTCCCTTCTCAAAAGCCATGCAGCTGGCCATGCCTTCCCTCCAGCCCTCCCCGATAAAGACAAATTTGTTGTTCTTGATTTCGTACGGGTAGGTTTTCTTGTCTATCTCCACTTCCGTGAATTGGTCATCCACACTGGTCACGCTTCCTTCGGAATAATAGGGGCGTTCATAATCGACTGCCAGGCGCTCCACAGTGACGTTCTCGCTATCCATGATCAGCAGCGGAATCACCTTCCCGTGAAACAGGAACAGGGAACCATTCCCTTCAACCCGGACATCGTTCAGGTCCGTCAAAGGCACGCACACCGGATGAACGAGGGGCTGGTCGTGATTGGAAATGTAAAAACTCATGTCCAGTGCTCCATCCGGATAAAAATGATACACCCCTCTGGGAATGCTCAAAACGCCTCCGCCCCTTCTTCTCAGGGCGGAAATGGCGGCGCGCAAAGCCGGTCCCTGGTCCTTCCTGACACCGGGAATCATTCCGAACTTGGCTACGTTCATTACGGCCGCCTGCATGGTTCCTCCTTCCTTTCCGATCCTCCAGGCCAGATCCACCCAGTCCGCGTGATCATAAGAATTATTCTCCACCCTGTCCGCCATCAAATACAGGTTTTTCAGGCCGTTGGCGGCCACTTTCACGGAAAACTTCTTGGCAGGCATGCCCCGTTTCATGACTCCGGAACTCCACAGTACCTCCGAGCCGCTCATGACGCGGAACTCAACGCTTCCCTCCCCGTCAGTACCGTCATCCACGCCGCACGCGCCTTCAAAGCTCACCACTCTTCCTCCCTGAATACTCGGCACCGGAAGGGGAATCATGGAAGTGGCATGCGTGCCAATGCCCCTTGCATACTTCTTGCCGCCTATGCTCAGTTCGGCATCTTTAAAAGACCTGTCCAGCCTGGTCTGCCCAGTCTCTTGCCGCGCCATCAGCAGGCTGGCGGCAGGCACTTCCACGGCCATCCGAGCAGGAGGGGGGACTTCTTCAGCACTCCGGCACGTCTCAAAAGACATGCCGGTCATGCAGGCCGCCGCAAAACACCAGGAGAACATTCTGTAAGACATGACGGTTATCATACTGCCGAAGCGCACCTGTCCTATCAAACATTTTTTTGGAAAACGAATCCGGTACGAATGAACCTCCTGAAAACGGAGATTGCCTTTCCGCCGGAATTGATGGACACTGTCTTCATGAGACTAGGATTCATCATCTTGCCGGGCGTCCTTCTCACTCTCTCAGCCTGCGGCCGTGGGGGAGCTACCCTGGAGACGGACAATGTACAGGCGGAATGGTTCCCCAAAGGCAGCAGAACAGCCATTATTCTGGAGAATGAAACAGAACCGGGCACCGATAAAGCGGCCCGGAACGCCCCCGCCGCACTCACTCTGCTTTATACGTCCCACGGGGACGGTCAGGGGGTGCTCAGTGTCAACGGAAATTCACCGGAAACAGCCACTGTCCGCCGTCAGGAGGCGAACGTCAGCGCCACCTTTCATTTTAAAACACCCTCGCGGGAAATCAGCCTCCATGAAGTCCGCCTCTCATCCGCGGATGGAAACGCGGCACGGCTGTCCGGCTGGACTTATCAGGAACAGCCCGGTGCGAGATACCGCACCGGAGCGGCCGGCTCCCTTGCCATCACGGACAACTCACCCCGGTAGCCAGACATGCCCCTGATGAAACGGAAAGGATGGAAAATCTGGACAACGGTTCTGCTGATTGCTGGCATGGTGCTGGCGTGCACCCATTGTTCCGTCCGTTCCCTGGTCTATCTGCCTCCCCAGCCCAAGGACAAGACCGCCTATCTGCAAAAACGCGCCGAGTGGGAACCCCACAGGCGCACCTTCCACCGGGAAGGAGCCAGTCTCAGCGGATGGCTCATTGAAAAAAAAGGACAGCCCCTTCTTGTTTACTACGGAGGCAACGCCATGGACATCTCCATGATGCTGCCCTATCTGGATCAATTCCCCCACGCCAAGCTTCTTGTCAACTATCGCGGCTACGGCCTCAGTACCGGCAGTCCCACGGAACAGGCCATCATGGGAGATTCCCTGGCCATCCTGGACGACGTGCTGAAGGAAACGGGAAGAACCCCGGACGACGTCATTCTGGTAGGCCAGAGCCTCGGCTCCGGGGTAGCCACCCAGATCGCCTCCGTCCGGAATGTAAAAAAACTGGTACTTCTGGTTCCCTTTGACAGCCTGCTGGAGACCGCCAGGGACCTCTTCCCCTACCTGCCCGTCAAGCTCATTCTGCCCGACCACTTCCGTTCCGACCTGGCGGCTCCCAAAGTCTCCTGCCCCGTCAGCATCCTGGCGGCGGGATCGGATGAAGTCATTCCTCCGGCTCATGCCAAGCGGCTGCGCGACTGCTTCTCCACTCCCGTCAACTATCAGGAATTCCCTGGGGCTATGCACAACACCATCTGGCACAGCCCAGGATTTGACAGGGCATTCGCCAAAAGCATCGGTTACTGAACCGGATTACGAACGGGAAGCCAGGGAAACCCTGCGCAAACATTCTCCCGCATGCTCCAGCAGCAGCCAGGAGGCGTCCTCCGGCAACGCATCCGGAAACAGGTTGGCCCATTCCACGACCAGTACGGCGTCTCCGTCCAGATACTCGTCCCAGCCTATCCCGAAAAGCTCGGACTCGTCCCGCAGCCGGTAAAAATCAAAATGGCAGGCCCCCAGCCGTCCGCCCCGGTGTTCATGCACCAGGGAAAACGTGGGGCTGGCGGCGGCATCCGTGCTCCCCAGCCCCTCCATAATCCCCTGAGTCAGATGCGTTTTCCCCGCCCCCAGCTCTCCTACCACGCCCAGCACCTCTCCAGGCATTAAAATTTTACCTATTTCCCGCCCGAGAGCCCGCATTTCTTCCGGAGAACGCATTAAAACAGCCCCGTTTTTAAAAAATTTATGCCACTCGCTCATTTTTTTATGAAATTTTACTTGTCTAAAGAAAAGTGATATGGTTTAGTGCGGCTCCCGCAACCGCGGGCGAACCTTAACAGTGATAGTAATGGCATACGCAATTTTCAAAACAGGTGGCAAGCAGTACCGCGTCCAGAAGGGCGACGTGATCGACGTTGAATGCATCAATACCCTTGAAGAGGGTGCCGAAGCAAGCTTCGATCAGGTGCTTATGGTGGAAAATGACGGAAACGTGATCCTCGGCTCCCCGACGGTGGAAGGCGCCACCGTCTCCGCCAAGGTAGTCAGCCAATTCCGCGGCAAAAAGATTATCGCCTTCAAATTCAAGCGCCGCAAGGGCTTCCACAAGAAAAAAGGTTCCCGCCGCGCCATGACGAAGCTGGAAATCACCGACATCAAAGCCTAATTTCAACCTCTAATTTCATCTTAATCTTATGGCTCACAAGAAAGGTCAGGGTTCTGTCAAGAACGGTCGCGACTCCCGCAGCAAGCGCCTCGGCGTGAAAAAATTCGGCGGCCAGGAAGTAATCGCGGGCAACATCATCATCCGCCAGCGCGGCACCAAGTGGCACCCCGGCAAGGGAGTGGGCATGGGCCGTGACTACACCATCTTCTCCCTGGTGGACGGCCGCGTGTTCTTCGACCGTGAAGGCCGCCGCGTCAATGTAGCTCCGGAAACCGAGTCCGCCAACTAACCGTTGCGGTTCACAGCTATTTCCCTGCAAGGGCGGCCATCCACAGGGTGACCGCCCTTCTTTTTCCCCTTCCTTCCCGCCCCGGCCACTCAAAACAAAGAACAGGAATTGTTCTTGCAAAATGATAGTGCCTTCTCCACTATTCCCGCAGAGCATGAAATATAAAACGAGTTCCAAAACAGATACCTCAGACGCCGTAAAAACGGCTTCTACCCTTCCAGTCATTTCCGGCTTGAGACTCACCAAGCAACGGCAGGAAGTATACCAGGTCCTTCTGGAACAGCGCGACCACCCCACAGCCAATGAAGTCTACCACCGGGTCCGCAAAAAACTCCCCAGCATCTCCCTGGCGACGGTTTACAACTGCTTGGAGGCTTTGGTAAACCATGGCCTTGTCAATCAGGTCAACTTTGAACGCAGTTCCTCCCGCTTTTGTCCCAACCTCGTCGATCACGGCCACTTCCAGGACACCCGGACCGGCCGGATTTACGACATTACCATCAAGGAAGGCGTGGACCTGAGGGAATTCATCAATCTGCCCGACGACGTATGCGTGGAAGAGGCCCAAATCACCTTGAGGGGTTCCATCATTACACCGCAGGGTTAATTCCTTCTTTTACATCATGAGCTTGGTCATTAAAAATTTGCACGCCAGCGTGCAAGGCACGGAAATTCTTAAAGGCATCAATCTTGAAATCCCCAAGGGGGAAGTGCACGCCATCATGGGGCCGAACGGCTCCGGGAAAAGCACGCTCTCCAAAGTCCTCTGCGGCCATCCGGACTACGAGGTGACGGACGGGGAAGTCTGGCTGGACGGACAAAATCTGCTGGACATGAGCATTGACGAACGCAGCCGTGCCGGCCTTTTTCTGGCCTTCCAATACCCCATGGAAGTTCCCGGCGTGTCAAACGCCAACTTCCTGCGTGCGGCCATGCAGGCGCGCATGCCCCAGGGGGAGGAACTTGACGCCGTCACGTTCTACAAGATGCTTTACGCGAAAATGGACCAGCTCGGCATGTCCCGCCAATTCACCTCCCGCGCCGTGAATGAAGGCTTTTCCGGCGGGGAGAAAAAACGCAACGAAGTCCTCCAGATGCTCCTACTGGACCCCCTTTACGCCATTCTGGACGAAACGGACTCCGGCCTGGACATCGACGCCCTCCGCATCGTCTCCGAAGGGGTCAACTCCATGCGCTCCCCCTTCCGCAGCTTCCTGGTGATCACCCACTACAAACGCCTGCTGGACTACATCAAGCCGGACGTGGTCCACGTGCTGGCCGGCGGACGAATTGTCCGCACCGGGGGCGGAGAACTGGTGGACGAACTGGAAAGCAGGGGATATGAATTCCTGAAGGAAACCGAAGGAGCGACCAACGCATAACCCGGCAATCCGGCAGTCATCATGAGCGAAACACCTGACACGCCTGCGAACGACAGCGCGCAAAACCTGTTTGACTTCGACCGGAGCAAGGGAAACTTCTCCTTCCCGGAACGCCACAAATTCGACGCCGGCTACGGCCTTACGGAGGCCACCATCGACTACATCTGCGACGTCAAGGACGAGCCGGACTGGATACGCCGTTTCCGCAAAAACGCCCTGGCCGTCTTTGAAAGCAAGCCCATGCCCACGCATTGGGCCTCCCCGGAAATTGAAAAAATAGACTTCTCCCAGATACGCTACTACCTTTCCGACGGAGAGCGGCCCAAAAGAAGCTGGGAAGACGTGCCGGAAGATGTCAAGCGCACCTTTGAGCGCCTGGGCGTGCCGGAACAGGAGCGGCAATTCCTGGCAGGCGTGGAAGCCCAGTACGACTCCGAATCCGCCTACTCCAACATGAAGGAGGAACTGCGGAGCCAGGGCGTCATCTTCGTCAACTCGACGGAAGGCCTCAAAAACCATGAAGAAATCTTCCGTCCGTGGTTCGGGAAAGTCATCCCTACGGGTGACAACAAATTCTCCGCCCTGAACAGTGCGGTTTTCTCCGGCGGCTCCTTCATCTACGTGCCCAAGGGGGTTAAACTCAAGCACCCGCTTCAGGCATACTTCCGCATCAACTCGGAAAACTTCGGCCAGTTCGAGCGTACCCTCATCATCGCGGACGAAGGCGCGGAACTCATGTACATGGAAGGCTGCACGGCGCCCCAGTTTGAAACGTCCACCCTCCACTCCGCCGTCGTGGAACTGGTGGCCTTGAAAGGAGCGAAAATCCAGTACGTCACCGTGCAGAACTGGTCCTCCAACGTATTCAACATGGTCACCAAGCGCGGCCTTGCCATGGAAGACGCGGAAATCCGCTGGATTGACTGCAACATCGGCTCCGGCCTTACCATGAAATACCCCGCCGTGGTCCTCAAGGGCAAAAGGGCCAGGGGGGAAGTCATCTCCATCGCACTGGCCAATACGGGCCAGCACCAGGACACCGGCGCCAAAATGATCCACGCGGCGGACGACACTACGTCCAACATTGTCTCCAAATCCATCAGCATCGGAGAAGGCCGCGCCAGCTACCGCGGCCAAGTCGTCATGGGCAAGGGGTTCAAGGGCTGCAAGAACAATACGGAATGCGACGCTCTGCTGCTGGCGTCCAACAGCCGCACGGATACCTACCCCGCCATCACGGTGAAGGGAGACCGGAACATGGTGCAGCATGAAGCGTCCGTCTCTCAGGTCTCGGAGGAAATGCTCTTTTACATGCAGCAGCGCGGCATTCCGAAAGCGGCGGCCATGTCCCTGGCGGTCAACGGCTTCATCAACGATCTCGTACAGGAATTCCCGATGGAATATTCCGTGGAGCTGCGCAGGCTCATTGACTTGGAAATGGAAGACAGCATCGGATAAAGGAAGGAAATGATGAATCAATTGCTCAACGACGAACGGTTTCCGGCAGGCTTCCTCCCCGAATGGTTTGAAGCGCGGCACAGGCAGATGAAGGAACGGGCAGTACAGCTTCCCGAACCTTCCCGTCACATGGAATCATGGCGGTTCGGAGCTCCCGCCAACGAATCCCTGGAAGGATTTGAAGCGGCATCCCCCCTGGCCCCGGAAACCCTGGCAGCCATCATCCGGGACCATGCCTCCATGCCGGACGCCCTCCGGGTAGTGTATGCCAACGGACTGCCCGTCTCCATGCCGGAGAAACTCCCGGAAGGGCTCTCCGTCATGGATTTGGAAGACTTCGTTCTCCAATACCCGGACCTGGCGCGGAAACATCTGGAAAACATGCCTGAAATGCTGGGCTCCGAACGTCTGGCCGCGCTGAACGCGGCCCTTCAGCAGAACGGACTGGTCATCCTGGCGGACAGGGAAATCTCCCGGCCTCTGGAAATCTTCCACTTCATCTCCGGAGACAATGTAGCCGTCTTCCCTTACACGTTGGTCATCACGGAAAACAGAGGCCGTCTCCGTATCCTGGAGCGCCACATCAGTGCGGACCATGGCATGCAATTCTGCGGAGCCATGCAACAGCACCATCTTTCTTCCGCTTCCTCCATCAAATACGCCCTGGTGCAGGAACTCAACATCCGGTCCCGTGCCGTGGAGCTCACCCACATCACGGCGGACGATTCCGCGGAAATGGAACACCTGGCCAGCCATCCGGGCGCGGCATGGTCCAGGCAGGAAACGGTCTGCGTCCTGACGGGAGACGGAGCCCATGTACGCCTGCTCTCCGCCAATCATCTGAAAGAACGCAAGCAGCTGGACCAGCGGACCTACCAGAGGCACCGCTACCGCGGAGCCTCCAGCAATCTGTTTTACGCCAGCGTGCTGGACGACGACTCCGCCAGTGTTTTCAGCGGCATGATCCTGGTGGAGGAGGGAGCGCACGACACCAGCGCCTACCAGAGCAACCGCAACCTGATCCTCAGTCCGCAGGCGGAAACCAACTCCATTCCGGGTCTGGAAATCCTTGCGGACCGGGTGCAGTGCTCCCACGGTTCCGCCACATCGTCCATCTCCCCGGAAGAAATCTTCTACCTTCTTTCGCGTGGTATTCCGGAGCAAACGGCCCGCAGCATGATTGCACGGGGCTTCCTGAAGCATGCCCTGGACCAATTCAGCGATGAAGCCATCCGCACCGCGGTGGAAAACATTGTCCTGTCCTGATCTCCGTTTCTCCAGATACGTCCCGGACCGCCCTCCGGCGGCCATCAACGGTTTTTCCGCCGGCAGAAACACGGCTCCGCCGTTTATTCCGGAATGCGGCCTCCGTTCCGGGCTGCTCCTGTTGCATGAAATCTCATGCTTTCCGGGACTGTATATCCTGCAGCATGTATTTTCTCCGTTTCTGTTACCTGGCATATTCCTTCTCTCCATCCATGCGGCCGGAGCGGAACGCCCCAATATCGTGCTCATTAACGCAGACAATTTGGGCTGGGCGGAAGTGGGGTGCTACGTGCAGAAGAAAATCAAGACCCTGAATCTCGACAAACTGGCTTCCGAAAGCCAGCGATGGGTATACTTCTACTCCAGCGCTCCGGTCTGCTCCCCCTCCCGCAACGTCCTGCTGACCGGAAAACACACGGACAACTGCGACGTTCAGGACCTGAAACGCGTGGATGCCCGCGAAAACTGGCGGGACCTCAAGGGAGACTGGCCCATCAGAACGAAAACCTATACGCTCCCGGAAGCCCTGAAAAAAGCCGGCTACACCACCGCAGTATTCGGCAAATGGGGCATAGGCGACTTTGGGACCACGAGCGCCCCGGACAAGCACGGCGTGGACAGATTCTATGGTTATACGGACCAGAAATCCTGCCACACCTACTATCCTCCCTATCTTCGGAATGACGGGAAAAAGAAAATACCCAACACCTCCCTGCCGCTGTCACCATCAAGCACGGCTCCCAGCCGCAGAGGAAAGTGCTGACGAACGCCTACCGCGCGGAAAAACACAGTTCCAATCTGATTGCAGATAAAATACTGGAATTCATCAGACGGCAGACACACGGAAAAACGCCCTTCTTCCTGTATTACGCCCCGCTGGAACCCCACGTGACCATGCAGCCCCTGCAGGAATGGATTGACCGTTACCCGCGCGGCTGGGACAAGCGCCCCTACCGGGGAGAAAACGGCTATTTGCCCCATCCCCGTCCCAGGGCGGCCTATGCCGGCATGATCTCCCAGATGGACCACAATGTGGGCCGCCTGCTGTAAACGCTGGAAACATGCGGCCTTGAGAAAAACGCCATCGTCATCTTCACCAGTGACAATGGCACGACGCATGATGTAGGCGGCGTGGACCATGAATTCTTCAACTCCGTGGACAGTCTGAAAGGACTGAAAGGCCAGCTTTACGAAGGGGGAATCAGGGTCCCCGACACCATCCGCTGGCCCGGAAAAATCTCTCCCGACAGAATCATCACCTAGCCGTCATTCCATGCCGATGTGATGCCTACGCTGTGCGCCCTGGCGGGAGCGGATACAGGTTCCCCACTCGGAATAGACCTTTCCTCCGTCCTGCTCGACAAAAAAACGGTTCTGAAAGACCGGAGCCCCCCTGGTCTGGACCGGCGACGGCTACGGAGGCCAGGTGGCCGTCTCCGTTCCGAGCAAGGAGTACAAACCCTCTCCCGGTTCTGTGCTACAGGACTCCAGAACAAACGGACAAATAACGCGGGCAAAAACGGGAGCTTCCATCCCCGGCCCCCTTCAACTCTACCCTTGACGTACCACGCCCCGGAGGTAATCTTTCCCGCATGAATCTTACTTCTTCCCTTCTTTCCAGGGTGCTCCAGGGCGGAACATGCACCAGAGAAGAACTACTGGCCCTGCGCCGGGAGCCGCTGGAAGAATTGTGCCGGGCAGCCAATGCCATCCGCAAACATTTCTGCGGAAACGTCTTCGACCTTTGCACCATCATCAACGGACGCAGCGGCAGATGCTCGGAGAACTGCAAATACTGCGCCCAGTCCGCGCACTACTCCACGGCTGTGGAGGAATACCCCCTGCTGAGCGACGAAGCGCTGCTGGCGGGAGCCAGATACAATGAAAACAAGGGAATCCTGCGCTACTCCATTGTCACTTCCGGCAAAAGGCTGACGGATGCGGACGTGGAACAGCTCTGCGCCAGCTACAGAAACATTTCCGCCCAATGCGGCATCTCCCTGTGCGCCTCTCACGGTCTTCTCTCCAAAAAGCATTGCGAGCAGTTGAAGGCGGCGGGCGTCACCCGTTACCACAACAATCTGGAAACCTCCCGCCGCAACTTCCCGAACATCTGCACCACCCACACGTACGACGACAAGATCCAGACGATCAAATGGGCCATGGAAGCCGGGCTGGAAGTATGCAGCGGCGGCATCATGGGGCTGGGAGAAACATGGGAAGACAGGATTGACATGTACATGGACATTGCCTCCCTGGGTATCAAATCCGTTCCCGTCAACTTCCTGACCCCCATTCCCGGCACCCCCTATGCGGACATGACACCGCTGGGGGAAGAAGAGCAATTGCGCATCGTGGCGCTGGTGCGCTTCATCATGCCGGACGGATTCGTCCGCATTGCCGCGGGACGGAACACCATGCGGGACCACGGCCGGAAAATCTTCATGTCCGGGGCCAACGCCGCCATCTCCGGAGACATGCTCACCACCTCCGGAGTAACGATCAGGGAGGATCTGGCCATGCTCGCGGAACTGGGCTATGAAGTCCGCATGAAATAAGCTTTCCCCGGCTTGCCATCCCTTCCCCTTCATCATGAATCACGCTGACTGGTCAAAAAAAGATCTGGAATACATCTGGCACCCCTGTTCCCAGATGAAGGATTATGAAACGCTGCCCCCCATCGTTATCGACCACGGCCGGGGGATCAGCCTGTACGACGTGGACGGCAAGCGCTACATGGACGTCGTCAGTTCCTGGTGGTGCAACCTGCTGGGCCATTGCCATCCCAAAATCAGCCAGGCCGTCAAGAACCAGCTTGATTCCCTGGAGCACGTCATCTTCGCCAACTTCTCGCACAAGCCCGCCATCACCCTGTGCGAGGAATTAATGAAAAAAATTCCGGTGGGACTCTGCAAATTCAATTTTTCCGACAACGGCTCGGCTTCCATCGAATCCGCCATGAAGATGAGCTTCCAATACCATTATCAGACGGGCAACCGCCGGAAAGTGCGCTTCATGTCGCTGAGCGACGGCTACCACGGGGAAACTCTGGGCGCCCTGTCTGTCGGCGGCCTGGACCTGTACTCGGAACTCTACAAGCCTCTTCTGCTGGACATCGTGCGCATTCCCGCCCCGGACTGCTACCGCTGTCCCAAAGGAAAAAAACGGGAATGCTGCCAGGCGGAATGCATTGATGCGGCGCGGGAAGTATTCGCCCGCCACGGTGAGGAATGCGCCGCCCTGCTGGTGGAACCCCTGCTCCAGGGATCGGCCGGCATGAGAATGTACCCGCCTTCCTATCTTGCCAAACTCCGCACCCTGTGTGATTCCTACGACGTCCATCTCATTGCGGATGAAATCGCCACGGGATTTGGCCGTACGGGCAGCATGTTCGCGTGCGACCAGGCGGGAATCACTCCGGACATCATGTGCATCTCCAAGGGGCTGACGGGCGGTTACATGCCCATGTCCATCGCCATCACTACGCAAAAAATCTACGATGCCTTTTATGCGGACTACCGGGAGGGGAAAGCCTTCATGCACAGCCACACTTATGCCGGCAACCCTCTGGGCTGTTCCGCCGCTCTGGCCGTTCTGAAAGTGCTGGATGAAGAACAAATCATTCCCCGTGCACGGGAAAAGGCCCCCTTCTTCCATCAATTGATCGTGGATGCCTTGGGAGATCATCCCCATGTGGGGGAAATCCGCCATCTGGGACTCGTCAACGCCATTGAACTGGTGGAAGACCGGGAAAGCAGGAAAAGCTTCCCCTCCGAACGCCGCCTGGGCTACCAAATTTACAAGGAAGCCCTCAAACAGGGACTGCTGCTCCGCCCGCTGGGCGACGTGCTGTACTTCAACCCGCCCCTCGTTATCTCTCCGGAAGAGATGCAGGAGGCTGTTTCCATCTGCGTCGGCTGCATCCGGAAAGTGCTGGGATAAACATTTTCCGCAGTAAAACAATATACCCGTCATTTTTTTTGAAGGAAAGATGAAACTTTTTTTCACGCACGGTGTTTGTTAAAATAACCTGTAAACCCTCCACACCGTCATGATACACTTCACCCCCCTGTATAAACGTCCGGCGCTTTCCGCGCTCATCCTCCTTGTCATGGGTTCCGGCTTTTGCCAGGCCCAGGAACTGCTTTCCGATTCCGCCAGAAAAGAAGCGGCGGAATGGCTCAAGGAAGTCAAAACCGGGCACCTGAACACCAGTTCGGCCCGTCTTCAAAAAGCCGTGGCTGCCCTGACGACGGCCATCGCCACGGAAAACGCCGCCATGAAACTCTACGTGGACGCCATGAAAGACCGATTCTTGAATCCCACCAGCATGATGTCCCGCATGCTGAACCGCGGCGGCGGCGGTTACCGGATGATGCGCATGCCCGCCATGAACGGCGGTAGAGGCGGCAGCAATGGCCGCAACGGCAGCAGCCAGAATGAAAGCCCCAGCTCCGCCTTCTCCAACTGGCGCAAGCAGAACACGGGCAACAATGTGGCTCCCGGCTTTAAAAAGGCCCTGCAGCTCCAGTGCAAATGGATGCTGCTCTGCCTGAAAAAAGCGGAGGCGGAAAAAAACGAGCGCGAAATCAACATTTCCCCCAGCGTGCTGTCCATGCTGGATGAAGTAGCCGCCAACGCCAAGGATGTGGGCGAACAGCTCGCCATGGTGGGCGGAGCCAGCGACGTCATCCGGACCTACCTGAACATCAGCGACTACCGGTCGGAAACCCTGCCGGACAACCTGATGGACCTCAACGGCATCTTCGACCGCGTGCTTCTGGTTCCCTACAAGGAAAACAAGGATGTGGAAAACTTCCGCAAGCTCTGGAACAAGCGCATCGGCCTGGAACTGGCTCTGCTGATGAACAACACCGCCAGCGACAAGAAAACGGCTGAAGTGGAAAAAGCCAACTTCCTGCTTAAAAGGCAGTGGGAACGGGAAAAAGCCTGCTTTGAACTCGGCGACCAGGTTGCTTCTCTGGACAAGATGAAGAGCCTGCTTCCCGGCATCAAGGACCCCAACGACAAGCAACGGGCCATCCGGGACCTGGAATACCTGCTCCTGAGCCCGGCGGAGAAGGAAAAACTCCGTGAAGACCGCACCGCCCGCCGGCAGCCGGGAGGTCCGCCGCGCTTTTAAAGGAGCCTTGCAGGTTACCCTTTTTTCATCCCCCGGTCCGTCAACCGGGGGATTTTTGTTATCCGGACCGAGCTCCTCCCTATAAAACCGGAGGCCGTTCCCTGCCGTCCCTGCCAGGCTGGAACCAGGTCTTGCGCAGGCGGTAAATGCGCACTCCTTCAATATTTTCATCCAGGTGCCACGCCGTGCGGATGCCGTGGTGTTCCCATATGTGGCGGCAAAGCATCGTAAAAAACTTCCTGTCCATATCGGAAAGGTCTCCCTGGGGCGTCAGGCAGACGATATAAACGTTGTCCCGGCAAAGATTCAGGGCGGTCTGTCCATTCCAGCCCATTTCCTGCAACTTCTTCTGCACGGGCTTCAGCGGAAAATTCCATCCGCCCAGCGTCACCACGTTTTTCCGGGAACAGCTCCACGCCTTGCGGAAAACGGACTGCCCGGGAGCCAGGTCATCAATAGTGCCGCCGGACATCTGCACACAAAACAGGGAATCCGGCTCCCGGTCCACCCGTTCGCACAGCAGGCGCCCCGCCTCCGGGGAAAACGACTCCATATTGGCCTCCCAAACGGCGGCGCACGCCTGGGAAAGAGAGACGGCAAACGCGCAGAACATGGGCAAGCTGCCCGTCAAAGCCCCCTTCCCCGTCCATTTGACGTGGACGGCCTGGAAATACTCCGGCCTGAGCAGGCATAACCCGGCAATCAGGAATGTGGGATACACCACCCGGAAATACAGGCGGTCTATGCTGGCCATGTACAACAAAACCAGCACCAAAAGGCCGCCCACACAACACAGGAGCGCCGGAGAATCCCCGCGGCGAAAGGAGGCGCGGCAGGCCAGTCCAAACAAAATCCAGCAGGGCAGAAGGTCCACGATGGAATCCCAGGAAAACAAATGCAGGGCCTTCTCTCCGCGAATCCACATTCTGGGCCAGAAATCGTTCCCGTCCCGCGCCAGCCTGAGTCTTCTCAAATAGTCGGTGTTGAACACCTCCATATCGCAATTCGTGAACATCTGCACCATCTTGATGTCGTTGGCAAACACCCCGTAGGAAGCACATTCGTACTCGTCCTCCGAACGGATGGGAGACGTATCGGACAACAAGGCGCGGGCCTCGTTCCAGGCAGCCACGTCACATCCCTCAAACACGCTGCGGTGGGCATGCCTGTTGTATCCGTTCAAGCCGTAGGAAAAGGCAAACACGCATGCCAGGGCTCCCCAGAGGCGTCCCCGGGAACGAAGCTTTTCCCAGGAGGGCCGGAACCCGTCCATGCTCCCCGCTGCCAACACCGCCCCGAAAAAGGCATCGCACACCAGGGCGGCATCCAGCCGGATCATGCTCCCCAAAACACATAAAAAGACGCCCGCAACCAGCTTCCACCAGGATGAAGAACCATGCTTCAGGCAGGTAAGCACCCCGGTAAAACCCACGAGAAACGCAGCATGGCTGAACTGAAGGGCGGCATAAAAGCCAGGCATAATCAATAGCCATACCAGCAGCAGCACAAGCGTCGTGAAATCATAGCTGCGCGCCTTGCGGGCATGCGCCGTAAGCATCGTGAAAATGGCGGCTCCGCTGGACAGCGTAGCAACGGCCAGAAACACCGGCCAGACGGACAATCCGCCCAGAACGGGGGCGATCATTAGAAGAAACCTCGTCAGCAGGGGATTGACGAAAATGACGTGCGCATCGGCATAGGAAGGATCGCCCCAGCCATCCAGTACGGAGGCGATCACCAAATCGTCATTGGACTGGTAGGCAACGCCGACAATACTCCAGGCAAGAACCAGCAGGATAATATTGAACCATACCGGATGAAGCAGGGGCAAAAGCGATATCCATCTCCAGACCTGTTTCATCATAAGCAAATTCCCTGACTGCCCGGCCATGGTTCCCGGCCGGGGCACGCATACTAGAAACGGGAAAAACGAAAGTCAAGAGCTGTATCCATTTCATTCCCGGCCTTCCGGCCATAAATGTCCCCCGGCGCTTCAACGGTTCAGGCACACAATAATGCCGATAATGATCAGCAGGTTTCCGGCCACTTTGCGCAGCGTCACCGGCTTTCCGAAAAAAAAGCGGTCAAAAAAAAGAATATACACGTAGGCGGAACACTCCAACACGTTCACCGTCACCATCGGCAAATGGGAAAGGCAGTAAAACGTAAGCAGGCTGCACCCAAAAAAAATGGCATACGCAGACACGGTAGCCCGGTTTACGAAATAAGAAAGGCCGGACAACCGGTCATTCATGGCGGACTTCTTTAAAATCACCTGGGAACAGGACGCCATAAAGACGGAAAACAGGGTCAGGCCGATATAAAATCCCTCATTCATGATGCGTCCTCCTCCGTGGATACCAGAATAATTCCACCGATGATCATGGCCGCGCCCAGAGCCAGCGTCCAGGAAAGGGCTTCCCCCAGACACAGCCATGCCAGCAGAATGCCCCAGATCACGACTGAGGAGCGGTTGGCGTACGCCACGCCCAGATTAAACCTCTTCAGCATGACTTGCCATCCTATGGCGTAAATGCCCAGCAGCAGCAGCACGCCGCACAGCAGGACATACCTGTGCCAGTCCATCCAGCCATAGGGAGCGGCCATACGCCCCATCATCGTGTTGAAGGCATAGACAATGAAAAGAAGATGTAAAACCAGATAATTAATCATGAAAGAGAGAAAAAGGAAACGGCCGGGAAGTTACTCGTAACGCCGGGCCACGATCACGGAAGGCCTGTGCTTGGTCTCCTTGTAAATTTTGGAAATATAGATGCCGATGACGCCCAGGCTCATCAGAATAAAGCCGCCGACCAGCCAGACAGAGGCCACGGAAGACGCCCAGCCCGTCGGCGCCACGTTGTACAGGAGCTGCCGCCCCAGAATCCATGCCACATACAGCATGGCGACCAAAGTCACCGCCAACCCGAAATAGGAAATATACACCAGGGGCTTGGCACTGTAGGAAACCACGGAATTCACTGCCAGCGCCATCTTCTTGCGAAACGTATAAGTCGTAGGGGAGGAGGAAGCCTTCTTCACCGTGCACGGCACCTGCCGGAATCCGGTGGCAACGCACAGGCCGAAAAAGAAGGGTTCCCTGTCTTGGAACTTCAGCATCTCACGCACAAACTGCGCGCTCATCAGGCGCGCGGTTACCATATTCTTTGTGATCTGCTGGTCGGAAAGCAGGTTGAACAGGGTATAAAACAACTCGCCGGACACGGCCTCAAAAAAGCCGCCTTTCCTTCTCTCCTGCACGCCATACACCACATCCGCCCCAGTATCGTCCATCTTCCTGGAAAAATCCTCCAGCCATTCGGGCGACTCCTCCAGATCGCTGTCAATCAGAAATACCCTCTCCCCGCGCGCTTCCTCGCAGGCCACGTACATGGCCAGATGATGCCCGAAGTTGCGGGACAAATCCACCACGCGCACCCTCCGGTCCTTCTCCCGCTCCGCCAGAGCCCGTTCCAGCCCGTCCCTGGGGCAGCCGTCGTTCACCAGCACCACTTCCGTCCGGTCCGGATCGTAACCAGCCGCACAGGCAGCGGAAAAACAGCGGGAGCAGAACTCCGCCAAGTACCCCCCCGTGCAATACACCGTAGCCGCAATGGACAATTGAATCTGCGGATCAGTCATAAATCTTTCACGTACATCAGAACACGTTTTCTTTCCCCATTCTTGACGCATTCCCCCGTATCTTCCGGGGAGAACTTAAACCTCATGCGTTCATGAAAATGGACGGACTTGGCGTTATCCTCCAGAATCCTGGCGCACAGGCGTTTCAAACCCAGATCTTTTGCGGCAACATCCATCATCCCTTCATAGGCAAAGGAAGCGGGCCGCAATTCCTGAAAATCCCGGTTGTAAATATAAATACCGATCTCGCCCTGGCGGGACTCCCGGTCAAACCACGGCAGATACACCAGGCCGAGCGGAACCTGGTGCGCATAAATCACGCAGGCGCAGGCATTCTCGCCGCGGACGTTTTTCTCCAGCCATGCGCTGTGCTGTTCTTCCGTTACCTGGTCCAGCAGAAAAAAGGGGCTGACCATATCGGAATTGCGCCATACGCGGAGTTGTGCGCGCATGGCTTCGTCCACATCGGACACGTTAACCAAACGCAGTCTCATGATTCCGCCGCTCCTTCCACGCCAAAACCGGCTTTCAGCACGCGACGGCAGCCCTCCGCGCCCAAATCATAATACAAAGGCAGCCTGAGCAGGGTATCGCTGGTGCGGTCCGTGCAGGCCATGCTGCCGGCGGTACGCCCGAATTTCACGCCTGCCGGAGCGGAATGAAGCGGAATATAGTGGAACACGGCCTTGATGCCCTCCTCCGCCAGTTTGCCGATCAGACTGGTGCGCTCCTCCAGGGAATTGAGCAGAACGTAATACATATGGGCGTTATGCACGCAATCCGCCGGAACGCAGGGGCGTTTCAGCACACCGGCCTTCTCCAGAGGCTCCAGGGCCTGATGGTACATGTTCCACCATTTCCGCCGCTCTCCGTTGATCTCCTTCCCATGTTCCAGCTGGGCATATAAATAGGCGGCCGTCATCTCTCCGGGAAGATAGGAGGACCCTACGTCCACCCAGGTGTACTTGTCCACCTGCCCCCGGAAAAACTTGGAACGGTTCGTTCCCTTCTCCCGGATAATCTCCGCACGCTCCATGAATGCGGGATCATTCACCAGCAGGGCTCCCCCCTCGCCGCAAATGACGTTTTTGGTCTCGTGGAAACTGTAGCACCCCAAATGCCCGATAGACCCCAGCTTGCGCCCCTTGTAGGAGGAGCCCACGCCCTGGGCCGCATCTTCAATCACGTACAGATGATACCTGCGAGCGATATTCATGATGGTATCCATCTCGCACGCCACGCCCGCGTAGTGAACCACGCAAATGGCCCGCGTCCGCTCCGTAATGGCCGCTTCAATCAGCGTCTCGTCAATATTCTGGGTATCCGGCCTGATATCCACGAACACCGGCACCGCGCCGCGCAGAACGAAGGCGTTTGCGGTGGACACAAATGTATAGGAGGGCATGATGATCTCGTCTCCGGGTCTGCAGTCAATCAACAGGGCGGCCATTTCCAGGGCGGCGGTTCCGGAATGGACGAGAAGCGCTTTTTTGGCGCCTGTGCGCTCTACGAGTAACTCATGGCACTTCCGGGTGTATTTGCCGTCTCCGGACAAATGGGCGCAATGAATGGCGTCCCGAATATAATCCAGCTCGGGACCGTGCTCATGAGGTTGGTTGAAAGGAATATTCATGGCTCCAAAAGAAACCTGCGGGCAGGCCGCCCATGCGGGCATCTCAACCCCAGGACGGACGGCTCCGTCCGCATGAAGCAGACCCTACTATGGATGAAGGACTGAAAACAAGCCTATACCTTGATGAACGTCCGGTTTTTATACAGATAATACAGGACGCTCCAGATCAGGCCGTAATTGCACAAATAAAAAACGAACTGCCGCCCGTCGCCGAAACACTCGCTGAATCCGGTAAAAAGCACACGCGAAAAATTGCGCGTGGGCGGGCACACCTCCGTCCACATGTACACGAAAATGGCATTGCTCCCTATAACGGAGAAAAAGAACGTCAGCCAGTTAAGCCTCAGAACATCCGTCAGCACGTAAAACAGGGCCAGAAGCAGATAGCACCAGCCGGCGGCCCACAAAACCATGGAACTGGTGAACAACTTCTTGATCATGGGGAAATCAAGGCTCCAGAAATACCCCAGCGCCAGACAACCCAGCCCGGCGGCAGCCAGACAGAGCAGCTTTTTTCCGTGCCCCTGGACGAGCTTTAACATCTGGCCGCCCAGCAATCCGAGCATGGTCATGGCCCCAAAACCGAACTGCCCCAGAATCCACGCGTAATTCGTGCCGTCCTGCCAGGAGCCCATCAGGTACTTGTCCACCAGCAGGGCTACATTCCTGTCGGGTTCCAGAACTCCCGCCGCGCACGACCCAACGGCAGGATCGGAGAAAGGAACAAACTTCATCACCAGCCAGTAGGCGGCCAGCAGAATGGCCGTGGCCGCCACCTGCCAGCGTATGGACAAATTCAGCAGGCAGATGGCCGCAATCAGATAGCCTGAACCAATGGCCTGAAGAGTATTGCAGTACAGGGACATCTTGTCCGGCTCAAAACTCAGCAGGTTGCCCTGCACCACCATTCCCAGCAAAAACAGCGCCACCACCCGTTTAATTACCTTGAAATAAATCTTCCATACGGGTTCCGAACCGATGCGCCGGCCAAAGGAAAACGGCATGGCCGTACCCACAATGAACAGGAAAAGCGGCATCACCAGGTCCCAGGCCGCAAACCCCTCCCACTGGACGTGCGCGGCATGTTTCAGTAGCCATGCGGGGCTCTTCTCATAAAACAGGTTGATGCCGGCGACGACAAGAGCCAGCCCCCCGGTTAAAAAAAACATGTCGAAACCTCGCAGTGCATCAATGGCGGCGATCCTCTGCGGCCGGGTATCAGGTGCTGAATCCATGGCAATATTCCCAATACGGAAATCGGGCGTCCAATCTTTCCCTCTTCCGGAAAGAAAAAACGGCTTTCTCTTTTCCCGTTTTCCGCGGAAGCCGACCAACTCCGTCATGATCTCCTTGCACGTATCCTTTCCGGAAACAAACGTGGTACAATAAATCACACATGACCATGGGGAATGAACAAGCCGGCGGACCATCCTGTTTCCGGGAGATAGAAGCCTATGCCCGTTTGAAACTGGATGAATACGGGCTGCATGACTGGCAATTCGGGTGGGACCGAGCACGGAGGAGGCTGGGCGTATGCCGCCTTCAGGAAAAAAGCATTACTCTTTCCATCCATTTCGTCCGTGCCAACCTGGAGGCGCCTCATGAAATCCAGGACACCGTCCTGCATGAAATAGCCCATGCCCTGGCGTGGGTCCGCCATGGGGAACGGACCCATGGCCCGTTGTGGAAACGCATCTGCCGGGAAATAGGAGCCGTTCCGCGCGCCGCGGCCAGACAGGACGCCATCCGCGTCACTACGTACAAATACATTCTTCGTCTGAAAACAACGGGAGAAATCGTGGCCAAATACCATCGCCGCCCCGCCTTCGCCAAACACCTCAAGCGCCTGGCGCTGAAAAACCGCCCGGAAACGCTGGGGCAACTGGCTTTGGAACCTTATGAAAACGAGTAAGCCCAGCCAGGGGATAAAAGGCCTCAAGCCGGGTATATTCGCCTGGGGGTTCCGGCTTTGCAGATTCCCCACTTCTTTAATGATTACCTCCCTGATAACAAGGACGGCATTGGGGTTGATGGCTGCCGTCAGCGGAAAACGATCATTCCGTATCTTTTTAGAATAATCCTGCATGCAAGGAAGACCAAACCATTCATGATGATTCATTCTTTCCACTTCAGCCAAGAGAACCGCATGGTATAAATGGTTCCTGTCGGCCTTGAACAATGCCTGAATCGTTTCATTAAGCAGAACGCCTTTGAACATCAGGGAAATTTCCCTGGAATGCTCCGCCGTAGTCTTCTCATCCGTGCATGCCTGCAATACAAGAATACCGTTCCTTGTCACATCCTCTTGATCACGGGCCACAGCCTCTCCGTGGCATGTCGCAACGGCGCATAAAACAGGGGGTATATATGGCAGAATCATCCTGATGTTAAAAGGCTGCATGCTCTTCAGATGCGGCATTCATTCACATGCCCACTTCCGCTATTCATCCAATTTTCTTTCAACTTCATTTTTTCAAAATCTCCATAACCCTTTTCTTCTTATCCTTCCCTACTCTGCTCTCCATCCCCCGGTTTTTACCCAGCTTCATAAAATAATAAAGGACCTCTTCCAAATCGGAATCCACCCGATTCGCATTCCGCCAGGAAGAGGACGCTGAAAGACGAATGAAATCCCCGCATCCGTTCTTCCATTGCTCCGCAAAAGCTTTGTCTTCCTTTCCGTTACCCGGCCCATGCCAGCGCAATGCCCAGGCATCCTTCTTCGTTGCCAGGCTCTTCCATTCCTCTTCAGACAACTTGACCCGGGCCCTGCTGATATACCCCAGACGGAAGACCATGACGGCTACAGCCTCTGCGTCCATATCCTTCCATCCCTTCTTTCTCCTCATCCTGTTATAATCCGCCACGGACTCTTTCCAGCTTTTTTCCGGCAACATATTATGCAAACAAACGTAGGCAAAATGCGGCGCACTCGTACTCTCCTCTCCTCCGGATACCTTCCAATTCACGGAAGCAAAATCGACTCTGGACTCCGTCATGTTGAGGCCCTGGGCATCCACCGTCATCCGGCCGTTTCCTCCTTTGGCCGCCTTTCTCTCCTCCACCCACATCCTGCTCAGACCGCTTCCGCCTTCCGGAAACAGCAGGAGCCAGATATCCTCATTCTTCAGAGTTCCCGGCAATGTCAGATATTCCATTCCAAAAGACTCCTTCTCCACAACACCCTTCCATTTTTCTGGCTTCGGCCCCTTCTCAATCCGCTCAATCAGCTCCAGCAGCCTTTCCCCCTGCATTGCCAGCCATAACTGTTCATCCTGGCCAAGCACTCCAAAAAGGGCTGAATCATGCAGCAGCAGGCATAAATACTCCCACGCCTGGACAACGGTCATACTGCACATGCCGGTATTGAATCCGTGGAATTCTCCTCCAAGCCTGCCGGCCGCCACAAGGACATCCTGCCCCATCATATCATTGTCATATTGCGGATTGCACGCGGCGCATATGCTCCATGAAGCGTCAAGACCGGGTTGATCATAAAACCGGCCGAGAGCCTTGTACAACGACTCAACAACCGCACTCAACTCCCTCTCCAAAGGAACATGGCGGAATTCCATCCCCCTCCATGAATTCAACAACCTGAGATCAAGATTCTTGAAAGACGGACTTTCCCCATATCCGGTAAAAAACCTGTAAACTTCAGGAAAGTAAACAGGTTGGGCCGCCTTCAAGACATTCTCCCTGTTGATGGCCCACATCCTTATTCCTCCGTCGCAGACATCCTCAGGCACTTGCAGCCAGATAAAGTCGTCTTCTTCCAGCCCGGTAATTTCAGACAACATTTCCGTCATTCGTTGCACTTCTCGCCCGGCAGGCCTGAGAACTGAGGGAGCTTTCAGAAGTTCCCACCAATCCTTATCAACTTTACTATTCTTTTCCAATGGAGAAGCCATCTCCCCTGTAAAAAAGACAGCTGATACAGAGGCAAGAAAGACAAATTTCCAATTTCTTTTCATTGTTCGGCAAAGGGTTGACTATGTTACCCTCCCGAAAATTCCGCGCAGAACACAATTACATCATGACAGACTCTTTCCAAACAAAAGAATTGTTGAATATAAAAAAGATAATAAATGGAGGGAGTTTGAATATTTATAGAAAAGAAAAAATACGTAAAGAAGTAGAAATTGTTACAAATTTGAATTTATTGGATAGATTTTTAAATATCAAAATATTATCGCAATAACCCTTTGCAGAATTTATTAATTTTTCGATTCATCATCCCAAGTTCGTTCAATAAAATTTTCTAAATCAGATCTTTTGGACAGTTCTTTTTCTGCAAATTTTAGTATTTTTTCATAATTCCCAGGATAGAACCAAGATCGATTAGCTGTAAACGGAGTTACATGCTCAAGTTTCACATCTCCATTTTCCAGAAGTTTAACTATTTCCGACATGTTGGGACACACGTCAAAATCTTCGCGTTCTAAAAAATAACCTAACTTTTTCATCCAAAAAATTGTTGTGCGAGAATAATCAATTGGAAAAGTAGGATCCATTTTATAACAGAAGGCATCTGAAAATAAAGCCATTTTGTAAGTATCAATTAAATGTTTTTTGTCCAAAACATTCTCATCTAAATATTTTTTTGATATATATGGTTCCACTCTATTTTTACTGCCTGGCGTCATTTGTATTAAAGCAGTTAATGCAGCTTCTCTCCATAGACTTGCATTAAAATTAGATAGGCTACTAGAATTATCTTCTATTACATCCAGATATTCATACTTTTTTTCTATATTTTTTTCTCCAAAAATATATCCAATACAAAAAATCAAACAAAAGATTATTGGAATCAACAAAATAATAATAATTTTTTTAAAAATATTTACTCTCATAAATTTATTTAGTTTTACAGAAATCATCACATTCTTTTTTTCTAGGATTTACTATTTTAACCACTTCTTGATCAATATATTTTTCAAGACCTTTAATAAATTTTTCAGGATTTTTTGCAGGTCCGAGAAATCCAAAAGAATGTTTCCCATCATACTCAGGAACATGTTTAGGAAGAATTATGAAACTCCTGGTCCGCATTTCTTTTTCACTGCAAAAAAATCCCAAAAAACCATCATCGCATTTACATGATAATGAAACAAAAATTCTAATTTGATCTCCGGCAGGAAGTCCCATGGTACTCATAAGTTTTGCCGTATGCTTTAAAAAATCATATAAACTTAATATTTTACTAATACTTCCCTTTGTATATTTTTTTGCTGTTTTTACAGCATCATCCACTCGACTTACTGTCAAATAAGTTCCATATGCTTCACTTTTGATAAAGACTTCATATGAAAATTTAGACGCAGCAAGCCCCAATTGATCAAATGAAAAATTTAAGTTATTCTTCACAAAGCTATACAAATTCCATCCTTCTAATTCAGAAATCGGGTCTCTATTGATCCATCTTCCGTCATGGGGATTGAAATGCCGGTAAGTGTAGTAGATAAGCCCCAACTCATCGTCCATGTACTCGGAGGAAAACCGGAACTTACTGTTCTGGGCCATATCCCCTTCCATTGCCAAGAGTTCTCCGAAGGGGGCATACTCATAGCGAGCCCTCTGTGTCTGCTGTTCGTCAAAAATGGAAGTGACGTTTTTCAGCCCATCATGCGTGAAGTAGAAATGTTCTCCCATTTCCGTTGCGCTTTCCTTCCAGAATGTCATCATCAAGATGCGTGTAGCCTCCGGTTCCGTTGGATCCCAAAGATAGCTCTTTACCAGAACAGGCCGGGGATGCATCAGGTCCAGTTCAGCCACTTCCAAGTAGCTGTCGTAGAGATAATAAGAGTGTCTGACAGCCTTCCCATTGACGAGCACCTTCTTTCGAAAGCGTCGTCCCATGTAGTCATAGTCACAAACGACAGCACTACAGCCGTCTTCACTGGTGAAAGAGACAGGCCTGTCATTGGCATCATAACAAACATTCCAGATTCCTGTAGAGGTTTTAATCCTGGTCTGATTACCGTCTGCATCATAGACAGGCTGGAAGGGAGTTCCTGCTCTGACGATGTTCGTATACTGGTTGAGCTGATTGGTTCCGTAAAATATTTCCTCTTCCAGTTCCTGGGCATTTTTGCGGTTGCCGATGTTGTCGTACTGGTAGGCAAAGTTGCCTCTTTGCTGGAGCTCATCATTGATAAGTTCACTTCTACTATTATAAGTAAAGTACCTTGTTATTGTCGGTGTAGCGGTATCCCAGGAATCCCGGCGCTGGGTGGGGCGCATCAGGTTATCGTATTGATAGGCATCTCCGGCCAACATGTTGCCAGTCCCGGCATCCTCATAGCTGATGGAGGCCAGGAGGTTGAGCCTGGAATGGTAAGTATTCTTGCGGACCATGCCGTTGGGATAGGATAATTGCTTGAGGAAGCCGTTGGTTTCGTCATACTCCCACGTAAAAGGAGTATCCAAGCCTTCCATATTCATCCCCATCATGGCACCTTGATGGCCATAGTCAAGATGAGAGTGCTGCACGGTACGCGTGCCCAGCATAAGACGGTATCCGCAGGGACGCCCGAAGGAGTCGTACCCTGGCTGGAGACAGCTTTCTACGATCCCAAAAGATGTATCCTGAATCATCTTACCATAAATATCATAAATGAGCTCCCTACGACCGGAGGCATCCGAGACAGCAACCATTTCTCCCAAATGGTTGTAGGTAAAATTCCAATCCGGAGTACTATCACTATGAGTGACCGAAACAAGCTCTCCGGTAAGGGGGACATAGGTATAATTGGTAGTAATACCGCGAGCCTTAGTGAGAGTCTTTAGACGGTTGAGCTTGTCGTAGGTTCTGGAGATGCAGGAGCCGTCGGAATAGGTCTTTTTAAGTTCCAGTCCTGTAGCATCATCGTAAAGCCACGCGGTGGTATCTCCATCGGTACGACTTGTAGGATCGGTGGTGATGTCTTTTTCATCCACCCTGAACGTGGTCAGAGCAATCATGTGATTACTCTCATCATAAGCGAAGCAAGCAGGCTGAATGGCAGTGCCGTATTCAGCTGTTTTCCGGCCGCGGATATCGTAGGAATAGCAGGTGGTGCCTCCCAAAGCATCCGTGATACAGGCTGGCGCATCACAGCAAGGAAGATAGACGGTGGTGGTGGTGTTGCCCGCTGGATCGGTGACTTTGATGGAGCGTCCGGCCAAGTCGCTTTCGGTGGTAGTGATATTTTTGCGAGCATCGGTTCGCTTCAGGATTATTCCTGTGGAGGCATAGGACCGTTCCTGTGAAGAGTGGATTCCTGCATAATTGGTTTGGCTTATGGTAAATCCATCCACTACAAGGGATTCGGCGACGATATCCGAAGTGGGAATGCGACTGAGCTGGGTACGCTTGGAGGGAGCCGTGTATTCCGTCCACTGGATGCTTTGCTGGCTGTAAACGTCAGTGGCAATGGTTTTGCTTTCCAGTACAGGGTCCAGCTGAGAAACCATGGTTTCGGTAGTCTGTGTGAGAGGCAGCCCCTCGGCATTATAAGTTATGGAGGTTTGTACCTGATAAATACCGTCTTTCCGTATCTGGTAGCAGGAGGAACTTTCCGATATCCTGTTTTTAGCGGGATCACCCGGATGCAATTGATCCAGAAGAACAGTCTGTTTTACAGTTTGGCCCAGTTCATTGTATTCCGTTAAGGTGGGAGCCATCTCTTCTGTCTGGGTACGTATGCGCTGCCCTTTGCTATTATAAGTGTTACTGGTGACAATGAAACCTTCCAAAGTATTGGGCTGTTCCTGTCGGATAGTTTGACCGAATCCATTTTGAAGAGTTTGGGAAAGAACGACTCCCTGGGACAGGGTGGTGGTAAGAATCCCTTCTTGCGTCAACTCAAGCTGGGTTTCCATTTCCCGCTGTCCGGTTCCTGTCTGCAGAATGGTAGTGCCGTCATAATAAGTTTTGGTAATCAAGGTAGCACCTGAAGGAGTGGTTACAGTAGTGGTGAGTAGATCCTCGTTGTATTGAGTACTGGTCACACGTCCAAGGATATCGGTTGTGGAAACAACCCTTCCCAAGTCGTCGTATTGGGTACTTTCAACCGTCGTCAGAGCGCCGACATCCTTTCGTGTGGAAATAATCCTGCCATCTGCATCCCTGATATAGGAAATGATAGTTTCAGGAGTGGTTTCCGTGGCCGAGCGGATGGTCTCCACCAGTTGCTTGGCTGAGTTGTAGCCGTAGCTGATGACCACTCCGTCTTCATCGATTTCCCTCAGAGGCCCACAGCACATCCACTCCGTCGTGCTGGTTCTGCCATTACCTCTTGTAGTTTTGGCAAGTTTGAGCTCGGCATCGTATTGGTAGTCTTCGGAAGAAATCAGAGACCAATTTTCACCTGTATGAACATACTGTTCTTGTCTGGTAATTGTACCGTTCTCAGCAATGTACTCAACACTCCGGGTACTTTGGCCGGGAACAATGCTCCCGTTTGCCTGGACGGTTGTCGTTACCTTGTGGATGGCTCCGTATTCTGAAGAGGCTTCATAGGTATAGACGGTCTGAACGCCGTTGATGCCCTGGCTCATCTTCTGTCTCCCCCGGGCATAAGGGTACTGCGCTGCTTCTCCGTAGGTTTCCGAGACGCTTGTGTGAACCTGGTCGGAACCCAAAGCCGTTTCTGTCACTGTGGTCCGGTTGATTTCAACGCTATCTTCATAGGTATAGCTCCTTTGGCTTAGAACGGTTTCGGTTCCGTCCTGGGCAATGATAATTTCCCTTTCCGTTGCCGGCCTGAAATCGTTGAAACGCAGGTCGGCATACGTGGTGCGCGTCCCTTTTTCTCCCCCTCCGGCCCACGGTGTTGCTTGCAGAATGACGCGTCCCTGGTCGTCGTACTCGTAGCGCGTGTAGCCTCCGTCGGGCTGGATTTCCAGAGATACCCGGAACTGGTCGTTATACGTGTAGAGTGTCGTTTGGGCCAGGGGAGTATTGTAGCCTTCCGTCCTGCTGATGGTCAGCCAGCCGCCGTCCGTGCTCTTCTGGACGGTGCGGACGCAGGATACGGGTGTTTCCTCGTTGATCTTGCGGTAGCTCTCAATCATCTCCCACTTGCCCCCGGGCAGCGAGTTGCGCTCAATCCGCCGTACGATGCGCTCGTCCCCTTCACCCTGGGTGATGGTTACATTGTTGCCTTCCACTTTCCGTTCTGTATGGAAGGCGGCCATGCCCTGCCTCTGCTCGGTGATGAGCATCACGGGTGCTCCATCCTTGAGAGTATTTTCATAGCTGACCGTCTTGTAGGGAGTCCCGGAAGCAGTTACGCTCCGGGCGGTTTTGTTCACCTGGGAGGGGGAGTACCACTCCAGGGTGAGCTTGTTGCCCTCAGGCACTGCCTGGAGAAGACCCTGCGACTGGGACCAGATGCTCTGGATGGCGCCGGTGGAGGGATGGCGGTTGACCTGGAGTTTGGCAGCATAGGCTTCCGCCGTGGTTTCCACCCCGGAAGAAGAAATCAGGGAAACAACCTTGCCGGTGGAAGCCGAGAAGCGCAGGGTGCTTCCATTGCTCTGGACCATGTCCAGATAAATGGGATTTCCGTCCGTACAGGGAGACTTGTCCTGGTTGAGCAGCCGGACCCTGTAGTTGAGCTTGCGAGAACCTCCGGAAACGGGAGCGTCGGCGCTTCCGGCGGCGGCGCGGAAAGAGATGGAGCTGCCGGTGGGGCGCTTGACAGTTGCCTGGCGGGAAGCGGAGTCCCAGGAGCAGGTCCATTCGAGGGGATGCTTGTAGCGCAGTCCAATGGAGCATTGAGGATTGGCCCGGAAACTGAAGGAAGCTGCGCCGCCTCCTTCACCCCCGCCTCCGGAGTTTTCCCCGCCGACTTCCAGCATGCCTTCACAGTCGTCGGCATCATCCGGGTTGCCGCCGAAGGAGTGGCCTCCGGCAGAGTTGGGTCCTCCATTCTTGTCACACTCGGATTGAGCGCTTTCCTCCTCGCATTTGCAGGAACAGGGGCACGGGCAGCCTTCTTCTTCGGGTCCGCTGGAGGAAGAAGAGAGGGAACTGGAGCTGGAACTGGAACTGGAGCTGGAGCTGGAACTGGAACTGGAACTGGAACTGGAACTGGAACTGGAACTGGAACTGGAACTGGAAC
>OMGQ01000034.1_pt1 | contig 201404 bp, 183 predicted proteins | sample 1646071 | NCBI WGS metagenome assembly OMGQ01 (sample SAMN05578585, study PRJEB25193) | human gut metagenome | biome: Human Microbiome; feature: human-associated habitat; material: feces | host: Homo sapiens | place: USA:Birmingham
AGAAGGGCTATCCAGAAGGTGGTATTGCACCTGGTACAAAGTGGGAGGATATTCCAGAAGATTTTGAATGTCCGTTATGCTTTGTAGGAAAAGACCAGTTCTCAGAAGCATAAATGTATTATGATAGGATTATACCAATGAAAGAAGAACTAAGAATAGATATTGTCGGACTTGCAGGAGCCTGTTCCTATGCTTTGGACTGTATAGAAGCAGAGTTGGTAAAAATCAAAAATAAGCATGGAAAAAGAGTGGCTTATATAAGTGTATGCATGGCTGAATATCTGGCAATTCAAGGCGATGCGTTACAAGATTTAGCTATGTGTGCCTTACTGCATGATAATGCTTTGACACAATATATTACGGAAGAGCTGGAAAGGAATTATGTTATTGACATTAAAAAAGATTTGTCCGTAAGAAAAACGAATCTTCATTGTATTTATGGTGAAAAAAATATTACGAAACTTCCTTTTAAAACAGATGTCTCAAATGTGATTTTGTATCATCATGAACATGCCGATGGAACTGGTCCTTTTCAAAAAAAGTGGAATGAAACCCCATTGCCTGCAAGAATTATTCATCTTGCAGATACCGTTGATATCATAGGAAATAGTATTAAATCTGATGATAATAGATGGGATTTTATATGTCAGTATCTTTCCCAAAAAAAGGATAGTCTATTTGATTCAGAATGTGTTAATGCTTTTCTTCATGTATTCACAAAAGAATCCTATATGTGTTTAAGTGATGATTCTTTTGAAACGAAGCTATGGGAAATTATTCCAAGAGAAAAAATGGTTTTTGATTGGGAAATGTGTAAAAATGTTGCGGATTTCTTTGCAAAGATTGTAGATTATAAATCTTCTTTTACAAGCAGGCATTCTATAGGAGTAGCTGAAAAAGCCTCCCTGCTTGCCAAATATATGGGATATGATTCAATCACGGTACAGAAAATGTATTTGGCTGGTGCACTGCATGATATAGGAAAAATGGCGGTAGGCAATGAAATTCTGGAAAAACCGGATAAGCTTACGGATGATGAATTTTCTACAATGAAAAATCATGCTGGTTATACATACCTTATATTATCGGAGGTTAATGATTTTGAAGAAATACGAGATTGGGCGGCTTTCCATCATGAAAAATTAAATGGAAAAGGGTATCCTTTTGGAAAAACCGCTGATGAATTAAATGAGCAGGAACGTATGATGGCATGTGTTGATATTTATCAGGCTCTTACGGAAGACAGACCTTATAAAAAGGGATTGTCCCATGAAAAAACATGTGATATCCTTGATGACATGGCACATAAAGATTTTATTGATTCAGATATTTCAAAGACAATTAGAGAATGTTTTGGAAGAACCTGATGCCATATATGAAAACAGAGGGTGTTTCAGACAATAGTATTTTCAGTTATGTACTAGTATGACTCTTACGAGGGAACACCGGCACGACATTCCAGATTACATCACGTTCGATCGGAGAGGTAACTGTAGAAAAAATTGGTAAAAGTGCTGTATTTTTCGGGGGGGGGGGTACAACATTTTATGTGAAAAATAGAATAATAAAATTGTTCCCGAAATTTATTGACTTTGAGAAAAAAATTTGATATATCAGAATCGAACAAAAGAGAAAGGAAATAGCAAACTATGCCGACAAAGAAAAATATGATGAAAAAGAACTTGGAAAATTTGCATCTGAAGGAAAGGATAAACTATGGCTACAGAAAAGTCATTATTATGATGTTAGTCTCAGGTCTGTTTTCTATTGTGGTTATAGGTATGCTATTTGCCAATACGATGCATTATGTACAAAATGTTACTGTTGCAGACCGGGCGGTGAAAATCTGCAGGATAAATGTTAACTCATCAGCGAGAAATATCAGGGAAATGGCATTAAATAATGATGCATCCTCTTATGACGGTTATGAGCAGACGGTAGAAAGACTGCTTGCAGAAGTTAATACCCAACTGAAAAATTTAAAGAACTCCGGAGTTATTCCGGATGCGGATTGTGAAGAATACGCATCTGCCCTTACAGACTGGGGAAACATTGGTTATTCCATCATGAAAGAAATCAAAAGCGGTGACAAGGATAAGGCAGTTGATTCAATTCTGAATGATTGTACCCCGGCATTAAATAAAGCCGTAAAAATTGCAACAAGATTAGATGAAATGACCGATGAGGTAAGCAGCCAGGCAGTCAGAATTACGGTTATTTCTGCAGTGGCAGGAATTGTGTGTATTATTATTTGTCTGGTTTTGGCATGGAAACTGGCAATAAAAACAGGCAAAAAAGTACTTGAGTCAATTTTAGTACCATTACGTGAAGTGGAAGCCGTTGCACAGGAATTAACAGATGGAAACCTGCACAGCACGCTGGACTACCATTCAGATGATGAGATTGGAATACTGGCACACAATATGCGCAAATCCATCCGCATTCTGGGAAGCTATGTAGATGATATTGGACGTTCAATGAAGATGTTTGCAGAAGGAAATTTTGATGTGCAGCCGGAAGTAGAGTGGAAAGGGGATTTCGTTGGAATTCTAAACTCCTTTATGTTGTTTGAAGAAAGCATGGCAGAGACAATAAAGGGAATCCAACATGTTTCAGATGAAGTTTCGGGTGCCGCAGATCAGGTAGCATCAAGTTCCAATGACCTTGCGGATGGAGCAACAAATCAGGCAGCAGTTGTAGAAGAACTGACCGCAACAGTCGCAGGTGTTTCTGAACAGGTAGGAAAAAATTCACAATCCGCAAAAGAAATCAGTGGAAGAGTAGACGAACTTGGAAATGCCATTCTGGAAAGCAATGGTAAAATGAGGGATATGGTTGATTCCATGAATGAGATCAACGGGGCATCAAAAGAGATTGACAAGATCATTGCAACAATCAATGAAATTGCGTCCCAGACGAATCTGCTTGCATTGAATGCTTCCATTGAGGCTGCAAGAGCAGGGGAGGCAGGAAAGGGATTTGCAGTGGTAGCGAATCAGGTCAATGTGCTGGCAGACCAGAGTGCCCAGGCAGCAAAGGAATCCGCAACATTGATTGAAACCTCTGTGAAAGCCGTGGAAAAAGGTATGGTGATTGCAGGGCAGACGGCATCACAATTGCAGGAGGTCGCTGAGAATTCCCAGATCATTACAAAAGAAGTCACAAATATTGCAGAAACGTTAGAGACACAGACAACAGAAATCCAACAGATTAATGATGGAATTGAACAGATCAATGATGTCGTACAGACGAATTCGGCAACATCTGAAGAATGTGCAGCAGCCGGTCAGGAGATGAGCAGTGAAGCAGAAAATCTGCGCGAAATGATCAAGAAATTTAAAGTTGCAGAAAATAAAAATTAAAAACGGTGCAAAAAATTATTGATGTTGAATTTACATATAAAGTTGTCGCAGGTAGGAACTATAATTTGACTTGTGACATATATAAATGCGGGAAAAGGATGCAATGAGGAAATGTGCGTTATTGGTTTTAAACTGATAACGCACATTTTAAATTATATGAATAGTAATATCATCGCAAAAAAGCATAAAAGTAGAAAAAGTTAAAAATATCGTGGATATAGTGCTAGAATTGTTGAAAAAAGTAAGTTAAAATACAGGAAAACAACAAGTGTAAAGGGGAAATTTTATGGAATATTCAGCAATTTTTCATGATATGGATAAAAGGTTTAGCTATGCAGTTGATAAGGATTTATTTGTGATACGCGTGCAGGTAAAAAAGGATGATATGAAGGAGGTAATCCTTCACTATGAGGACAAGTATATACCTATGGAGCGTAAGGATACCAGAAAGACAGTTCCGATGAAGAAGGTTGCTGTCTCACAGTTTCATGATTATTATGAAGCACAGATAAAGATGCATTTGATCTGTCTGCGTTACTTTTTCGAATTTACGGACACGCAGGGAGAAAAGGTATATTATGGAAATTATGAGTTTGATAAGGAATGCATTACAAACAGGGACAGAATGTTTGACTGTCCGCAGAACCTTCGGGAGGAAGAGATGTTTGAGGTGCCGGAGTGGGCAGCAAACAAGGTCGTGTATCAGATTTTCCCATCCCGTTTTGCAGCAACGGAGCCGGTAGACAAAGAACTGTGGTATAAAGCACCGATTACGCCTATGGATGACCTGCATGGAAATCTCAGGGGAATCATCGAACATATGGATGATATTCAGAATCTGGGAATCGATGTGCTGTATATGACACCTATCTTTCAATCAAATTCGTGCCATAAGTATGATACCACGGATTACTACCAGATAGACCCGTCCTTTGGAACAACAGAGGATCTCAAAGAGCTGGTACAAAAAGCGCATGAGCGTGGTATGAAGGTAGTCCTGGATGCGGTATACAATCATACGGGAAGAGAATTTTTTGCGTTTGCGGATATCCTGGAAAATGGTGAAAAATCCAAATACCGGGACTGGTATTTTATTGACGGATTCCCACTTAAAAGCGAATGGGGAGAGATCCCAAACTTCAAATGTTTTGGTTATTATGGCGGAATGCCAAAGTTAAACCTGAAAAATCCTGAAGTTGAAAAATACATTACGGATGTTGCATGTTACTGGATTAAGGAATGCGATATTGACGGATGGAGACTGGATGTAGGGGACGAAATCAGCCATTTCTTCTGGAAGAATTTCAGAAAGGCAGTCAAGGCAGTAAAGAAAGATCTGCTGATCATTGGGGAAATCTGGCATTATGCTGGAGATTTCCTTGAGGGGGATGAATGGGATACGGTCATGAATTATCCATTTTACCTGAACCTGATCGATCTGCTTGCAGATGAAAAGATTACGGTCAGCCAGTTCGTACAAAATCTTGGATATTTGAAGGGACGCTTAAACAAAAACTGTTATCCCCTTATGTGGAATCTGATCGACAGCCATGATACCGCAAGATTTTTACATCTGTGTAACGACAATAAAAAAAAGCAGCATCTGGCAGCCGCTTTTCAGTTGTTATTGCCGGGAATGCCTATGATTTATTATGGAGATGAGTATGCGATGCCGGGAGCAAACGATCCGGACTGCAGACGGGGTATGTACTGGGATGAAGAATACCAGGACAAAGAGATGTATGAATGGTACAAGCGGCTGATTCAGGTCCGGAAAAGCCATGCATGCATTGTAGAAGGCGAACTGGCTGGGATCGTTACGGAAGATGAGGAAGGGACAATTGTCCTGATCAGAAAAAATGGCGAGGAGACCATTGCCATGATTTTCAACTGCAGCAGCAGTGCAAAAAAATTTAATGAGTACACGCAGAAGTACAATCTGCTTACCGAAAACACCTTTGATGGAAATGTAGAGGGGTTTGATGCTGCGGTAATCGTGCTTTAAGAAGCCTTACGGCAGATGGTTTCCCGGGAGTTTGTCTGTGGGAAGAAGAGGGAAAGCACCAATATTTCTGGTAATGTAAAGTACGGAGGATGATATGACGAATGTAAAAAAGAAGGATGGAAAACGGTTTGGGGCAATCATACTTAGCCTGATATTATTGCTTTCCCTGGTGTTTCCGTATCCTGTGATGGCAGACCAGACAGCGGCAGACCAGACAACGGCAGCTTCCGTTTATGCCATTCACAAGACAGGTGATGATAAGGAAAATTTTGTGATTGTTATCATGGGTGAGGGCTATACCCGGGAACAACAGGAACAATTTTTGAAGGATGCAACGGCAAAAGCACAGGGGCTGCTAAAGTGGTCCCCTTATAAAGAGTATTCCGACAGGATCAATATTTATGCAGTACAGACGGTATCCAGTGAAACTGGTGTGGGCGTGATGTATGGGGAGTCGAACCCGGACACATATTTTCATGTGCAGGCATTCGGAAAATCCTGCTATTTTACAAAGGACGGGGAAGATAAAGCCAGGGCACTGAGGGCAGAGCTGGAGAGCAGATATCTGGATACCGGTGCAGCCGTTGGAACCATCCATATCATTTGTAATACGACTGCGAATATTGGTTCTTCTTCCAATGCACTCTTTTCTTTTTCGGCAAATTCGGGTGAGAATGAGCAGGGGGATGTCATGACCCATGAAATTTCCCACAGCATCGGAAGATTAGGCGATGAATATGATAAAAAGATGCAGGGAGAAAATATTTCCGATACCTCGGACCCGGATAAGATTAAATGGCATAAGATGCTTGGGTTCCGTGGAATCGGAATAACGGCAGCAGGAACAGAAACAGTATTTGCGCCGAGCCGCGTCTGCATGATGCGGGATCTTGGGAATCCTTTCTGTGAAGTGTGTAAAATGGAACTGGCGCGGAGATTAAATAACCGTGATTATGTCAGCAGGCAGGCATCTGTTTATGTGTGCGATCCTGAAATTACAATTCCGCATAGCAGGACAGGAACACTTGACAGGGATAGTGACCAATACCGGATCGATGAGACAAATATCACAAAAGCAAATGGAAAGGATCTGGAATTCCGTACAGTCGTACAAAATATGGTGGATGCCAAACAGCATTTGAAGATTACTTTCCGCATTATTGGAGCAGACCATACAGTCAAATATGAAAAAGAAGAAACATATACCGTTCCGCCACTCAGTAACTGGTATGATCCGGATGCTGCCAGAGAGTCCCTTTCTGTCACACTTCCTGCGGTAACTGGTCTGGTTTCCGGGGACAGACTGGAAGGAAAGATCATAGATGAGGACACTGGGAAAATTCTGGCTGACAATCAGACGGCAGGACAGGCGTGGAGTACCGTAACCATTCGTTATATGCTGCAAAACGAAGACGAGACCGAAACAACAGTGCCTGATACGGCACCCGCGACAGTATATGTACCAAAGAATTCTGCGTATACGTTAAGAAGTCCGGATTTATATGGATATACATGTGTAGGAAACAGTGCAAATCAGGGAGAAATAAACATCACAGAGGATCACCGGGAGATCACTTATTATTACCGGAAAAACAGTGAGATGCCGGAAATACAAACCGTACCTGTCCGCGTAACTTATGATGGAAAACCCCATACATTTGATATCAAACAGGAAGATGGTGTACAAATCAGTTACAGTTTGACAGAAAACGGATCGTATACACAAACGGAGATGCCATTTTACACAGAAGCAGGCCAGTATAAGATTTATTTTAAAGCGGAAAAGGCATCTTTTATTCCAACATACGGGGAGGCTGTTTTGGAAATCGAAAAGGCTTCCACCAGCATGCAGCTGACTGCAAAAACCGATACGGTCAAAGGTGCGGGGACAGTAGAATTACAGCTTTGCAGACAGGGGATTCCGGAAGATGCCGGGATAAAAGTAACCTGTGATGTTTCCGGGATCACATTAGAAGAAAAGGGAACGGATCACTGGATAGCAATGCTTCCGAATGAAACGAAAACATATACGTTCACCGCATGTTATAATGGGAATGGCAACTATACAGGAAGTAAGGCAGATTGTCAGGTCCGTGTAACGGCAGATCATTCCCAGACCGGGGGCGGTTCTGGTGGAAGTTCCGGAGGCAGTTCAAGTGGAGGTTCCGGTGGAATATCCGGAGGCGGTTCAAGTGGAGGTTCTGGCAGCAGTTCGGGTGGAAGTTCCGGAGGCAGCTCCGGCGGAGGCTCCGGTGAAAATGCCGGTGGAAGCACGGACGGATCATCTGGCAATGTTTCACCGGATTCCGGCACATTACCGGCACCGGATCATGCAAAAGAAGAACCGGGGAATGTGACACCGCCACCCGCAGCAGATACGTCCGTTTCTGTTAAGGATATTAATGTCAAAGCAAAATCTGCAGTTAAAAATAATACGGTCAAAGTGAAGAATATTGCAGCAGTTTTGAAAAAAGAAATTACAAAGGCAGAAAAAGAACAGGGTGGCAGGATAAAAGACCTGTCTGTTGAAATAACTTTTGATACGGCAAAAGCCGGAAACTGGAAGAATCTGCATCTTGAAATGGACGGGCAGGCGGTAAATTTACTTGTCAAAAAGAATGTAAAAGAATTGAAGGTCAATGGTGGCAATGTAAATCTTACCTTTGATTCGAAGGCATTAAAAGAATTAAAGAAAGAGATGAATACAGCTGTGGTTATCAAAATGAAACAGGCTGACAAGAAAAATCTTTCTGCCAGGGCGGGGAAAATTATTGGAAAACGTCCGGTTTATGATTTTTCCGTCACAGGAATCAAGAAAAAGCAGTCGTCTGTCCTGAAAAAGGGACGGATCAGGGTCGCTGTTTCCTATAATGCTTCGAAAAAGGAAAAAGACAAAAAGATTTTTGCATATAAAATTGATAAATACGGTGCAGCAGTTAAGATACCGGGATCTTATTATGATTCCGATACAAAGACCGTTAACTTTGTAAGCCGTGGGTTTTTCACAGTTGCAGTAGGCTGTGAAAAATGATGAAACATAAAAAATCATCGTTCACGTTAAAAAAACTGTAATTCATGTCGAAAAAGACAAAAACCGGTTTTCATTTGGTATAATGATAGAGCTCATTTTAGTAAAAATGAGTTCATACCGTGAATGATGGAGGGGATAACAATCATCGTTTTAGAAGAAATATTAATGGCAAACGGCTTGACCGTGTTAATGATGTGGTTCCTTTTGTTTTGTAGACGAAAGAACAGAGAGAGCCTTCATGTGGGAGATAAAATATATGATGGAATAGCAATCGTAAATTTAGTGGGGGCATTGTCTGAAACCATTGCTTTTCTCGTAGATGGAAAACAGTTTACTGGCAGCCGGCAGATTAATTATATCTCTAACAGCATATGCTTTATAGGGACAGTCAGTATGGGTATGCTTTGGTGTATGTACGTGGAATTGCGTATCTATCGAAATTATAAAAGAATGGTTCAAAAAGCAGGAGTGGAGATATTTCCCTGGCTGGTAGAAGTAATTATGGTTTTATGTAATCTGTTTGGAACAGGGATTATGTTTAAAATATCCGGGGAGAATGTATATCAGAGAACTGCCGGTGTGCTGGTGGGATATATTTCGCTTGTCATATATTTTGCTTACAGTATCTATCTGGTGTATCATTCCAAAAAACAAGGGGTTAACCTGAATTTTTTCCCGGTGATCTATTTCGTTGGTCCTTGTTTTGCAGGTGTAGTTCTCCAGTTCCTTTTTTATGGAATTACATCATCATGGGTGCTGGTTGCGGTCGCATTGATATTTGTGCAGATGCAGTCATACGCAGAGAGTTTGTATATGGATGAGCTTTCCGGATTATATAATCGGAGATATTTTAATGCGGTGCTTGCGGAAAAGAAAATTGCAAGCCATAAATCCTTATATGGAATCATGATGGATGTAAACGATTTCAAGTGTATTAATGACAATTTAGGTCATAGTACGGGCGATAAGGCTATTTGTACGTTGGGAAATATACTCATCAGATCCATACCGGATGATGGTATGGCAATCCGGTATGCGGGAGATGAGTTTATTGTGCTGCTGTCAGGTGTTGATACGGAGCGTGTCTTAGCGACAATGGAGGAAATTAACCATAATCTGTCCCGGTTTAATGAATCCGGAATAGAATCGTTTCATTTAAGTGTTTCTATGGGATACACGGAATTTGGGACAGAAGATGATGCAGAAACTTTTTTAATGCATATGGATGAGAAAATGTATGAGGAAAAACGGAAATATCATATGCGAAAGAAATCAGCCGGTTTGGAAAATAAAGTATAGCATTACGTTCCTGCCATTTGTCCGATAACTGGTTGCAATGGCACAAGAAAAGAAAATATTATAATCATCAAACGAGTAGCAGACTGGTGTAAATCCGGTTTTGCTGCTCGTTTTTATATTTATGGTTATAGGCAGGGATGCTCCGGATTTCAATACAGTAAATAACCGTGTTATGGTAATGTGGTATACAATCATGTTATGAGTGCAGATGATTTCTGTATCAATAAATTTGTTCCGGGATATTTTTCCCGTATCAATGAAGACGGTTCGTATTCAAACGGCTCAGGATGTGGAAATGATACAGCATCCGAGAGAAACATGGTACGGAAATATATTGTGGATTCCGTATGCTACTGGGCAGATGTATTTGAATACTATAAGGGACTTATTAAGTTCAGAAAGGCACATCCGGCACTTCGATTATCTACATCAGAGGATGTGAAAAAATATGTAAAATCCATAGAAGGACTTGGGGAAAATATTGTAGGAATTAATATAAAGGGCGGTCAGAAAGATGAAAGTGCAAAAGAGATGTATCTTCTTTTTAATGCAAACACTGACAACGCAAAAGTTACAATTCCGGAAGGAAAATAGAAAGTCTGCATAAACGGACAGAAAGCTGGCGTTGAGACAATCGAGACAATCAAGGGTGGCGAGTATACAATGGATGGTATCAGTGCACTTGTACTTGTAAAACAGGATGGTGCGGCCATGACGATTGTTATTGTTCTGATTGCAGCAGCGGTAGTTGTTGCGGCAGGAGTTGTTATTGTTGTAATGAAAAAGAAAAAAACAAATAGATAATAAAGTTTATAATTAGTGTCTGCTTACTCAGCAGGCACTAATTATTTTGTATGGAATATCTGCATGGCCCCATACCGTGATAAGGTTAAACATGTTAAAGAAATAGTATCCTAAACTTTGGACGGTAGAGGATGCTATTTTTTTGCGCGAAAATATATCGAACATTTGATTGCTTTTTGATCGAAAAATGGTAAAATAAATACATACAGAAAGCAGTATCAAAGCATAGTGCGGTAGGCGGTTTGCCCTTATTACGAGGGCTATGGTGCCCTCTGGTTGAAAGGAGGGCGATAGCATGGTTACATATTCTGAACTTTTTCAGTTTTGCATACTGATTGTTGCTATTATCAATCTGATCGTAATGATCTTTTTTAACCATAAAAAATAACCGCCCCTACCAAAGACCGGTTATTTTTTAAAACTAACTTTGGCAAACCGCCTACACGGTATTGCTTTTTGTATTTTCATAATACCATTGCGTAATTTTTTTGTCAATGATTTAAAGATCTTTGCTGGATACCATTAAATTGTTTTATTATCTGCGAACAATTTCTAATCGTTCGCGCTGGATAAGTTTTTCATACTGTCTCAATTGAAATACTGTCTACCTGTGCACTTAAATGATTTTAGACACCAGATCCATATCTATTATAGAGTAAGATCAGTATAAGCAAAACGAGTATCACTATATATCTTTTTTTCATTATTATAAATAACTTGAAGCATAGAAATTGGTTTTACTCGAATAAGTTTGCGATGTAATCTTTACAATTCCTACATTTCCAACTCCAACATAAGTATCAAGATTTCCAGAACATTTTAAGGTAATACAGGAGGAAGTACATGTGGTTTTGTTACTTTGTCCAGAAAGTTTATATGTATATATAACAAAGTCAGAATCTACGCTTGCATTAGAAGCACTTGCATTTGTCCAGTGCTTTCCACTATAATATCCAACGGCATCACAACTATATATAATATATAGAGATGAACATTATAATTCCCGCAATTTCATTTCATTTATTTTCTTTTTGCGCGTAATCGTTCTATTTCTTTTTATCCGATTATAAATTGATATAACAGTAGGAATATTTGTAAGTATAAAGATAATGATACAATTATGTATCTTATCCTTTATAGACATCTGATTTTTGGAAACGAAACTATATGAGAGTGTCAATAACCCCTGCTTCTCAACGCGTTCAAAACTTTCTGGTTCAAAATTAAGATACACTATAATTAATACGATTGAAAGAACAAGAAAAATAATTGGTGTTAATGATACGGTAGTTGTTCTTCTTTTTTTATTTAAATATGATTCTAAAAAACGTACACAAATAATGGTTAATGCCATTATTATTACGATGAATAAAATTGTAGAAAATTTCATTTATTCTCCTTTTTGCTCTCTGTATTTTTTTATCAATATTTTTGCTGTGTCAAAATCAAGTTGATCATCTATTACCATTTTTTTAATTAATGAAATATAAGCGTCATTTTCTATTTGATCATTCATTTGCATTTTTTGTATAAGTCGATCAAGTCTCAATCGCACGGTAGGATATGTTATATGATACAATTTTGCAACCTCTTTTAAAGAGCCAGATGACATAACAAAATTTTTTATAAATGTGATATCTTCATCACTTAAATTGTATATCCATTCTTGCGCTTTTCGTCTCATTACCAACCCCTTTCTTTAATATTGTTAATATTATCATTTAATAATGTTAAAGTCAACTGCTAATATTATGTTATTTACATCTTTTTATCTTAATAATCATTCGAAACCTCAAACTTGTAAAGATAAGGTTTTCAGATTCGAGGTTACTCTCAACCCCCTTGCTTTTGTTTATATTTCTTCAATCATCAGTTATAAAAAACAGAAGCATTTTAATCAGTTCACCATATCGGTTTCATTTATATTGGAAGCACAAGGTGTAGAGCAGAGATTGTCCGTGTCGGGTGGGTGGAGCAACTAAGAAATTGTTTGGTATTACAGCGGAAGAACTTTTGAAAAAAGCACGGTAAAATGCTGACTTATCAATTGAAAAATAATTATTTTGTATGGAATATCTGCATGGCCCCATAAGTATGCGGCAAATGCGGAGCCGTGACCTTTCTCGACGGGCAGGAAAAATTCCGGCAGGTTGCGCACGTATTACACAATTGCTTGAGATTGGCGTGTGTTGTTGTATCCAGATGCAGGATCAGCGTTGCTGTCTTAAGCGGCCGGAGCATCTGCCCCTCGGTAAGCCGGATGCCATCCGGGGCAAGCCGCCCATAAATCTGTGGGAGCAGGTCAAGGGAATAGGTATCTCCCAGAAAAGATAATTCTGCAAGATACAGGCGGCTCTGACGTTCTACCACATGTGCAAACTCTTCATAAGCCTTTGACAAAAGCATCAGGCTGATGCAGTCCACAATGTAAGCCTCCTGGATCTGTTCATGGTTCAGATATAATTCCGACAGTTCATCCACTCCGTTTCCAAGCGTCACAAACCCATAGGCATAGTGAGGCAGAGAAACCCCGTCTAAATCCTGATCCAGAGAGTAATATGCATAGGATTCAACCAGGGGAAGAAGTGCCGTATAAATTGCCTGAATATGAGGCAGGTCATCTGGAGGGAAATGGAAACGGCTGCAAAATTCGTTCCAGTCACCGGAGGATAATCCGGGAGTAAGTTTACATTTCATGGGATGCATCCTCCTTATCGGAAGCAGCCATAACGGCTGCAATTTCCTGAAAGCGGCCCGTGACCTTATCATAGTTCTTTCGGTGATGGGGAAAGCCACAGTTTATGCAGGATTTGATACCATTTTTTAAATATTCACAGTTTCCACCACAGGATTTCCCGAGTGTATAGAGGGGACAATAACAAAACAGACAGTTAAAGTCCTCCTCCGGAATTCCTTTATGGCATGGAAAATATTCACATTTTTTATTTTGAAAAAACTTATAATATTCGCTCAAAATGGTTTCCTCCAATCAAAGCACAATCATAGCATAATTATATCGGAACAACAAGCGGATCGCAAGAAATGCGAATGACATAAAAATTGCATTTCAGTGGGAAATGATACCTTTTGCCCCTTTTATCATTACATTATTTACATCTTTTTAAGAGCGCAGGTATAGTGGCTCAGGCAATTGAGGATTTGAAGCAAAAAGTTGAAAATTAAATAAAAAATACTTGACTTAAAGTTAACTTTAAGTGGTATATTATGATAGATAAAATCGGAAGGAGAATTTATTATATGTATATCGAAAAGATTAACGGACCGGAAGATGTGAAGAAATTGAATATAGAAGAGATGACAGCTCTCGCAGAAGAAATGCGTCATGCATTATTAAAGAGGGCAAGTATTCACGGCGGGCATTTTGGCCCGAATTTTGGCATGGTAGAGGCAATCATTGCACTGCATTATGTTTTTGAGTCCCCAAAGGACAAAATGGTATTTGATGTTTCCCATCAGACCTATCCGCACAAGATGCTGACCGGTCGAAAAGATGCCTATTTATATGAAGAACATTACGATGACGTGACGGGATACAGCTGTCCGCAGGAAAGTGAACATGACCATTTTACGGTCGGACATACCTCTACATCCGTCAGTCTGGCATGCGGTCTGGCAAAGGCAAGGGATCTTCGTGGGGAAAGTGCAAATGTGATCGCAATTATCGGAGACGGTTCTTTAAGCGGAGGAGAAGCCTTAGAAGGAATGGATTTTGCGGCAGAATTAGACAGCAACATGATCATTGTAGTAAATGACAATGATATGTCAATTGCAGAAAACCATGGAGGACTTTATTCAAATCTGAAATTACTCCGCGAGACAAACGGACAGGCAGAGTGCAATTTATTTAAAGCCATGGGACTTGATTATGTCTATGTGGATCATGGAAATGACCTCAGGGAACTGATCGGGGCTTTCAAACAGGTAAAAGACAGTAAGAAACCGGTTGTTGTCCACATTAATACATTAAAGGGAAAAGGTTATAAACCGGCAGAAGAGCATAAGGAAGAATGGCACTGGCATCTTCCGTTTGATATTGAGACTGGAAAATCCCATTTTCCGGAAGTGGAAGATTATTCTTCGGTGACCTGTGAATATCTGATCGAAAAGATGAAACAGGATCCGACAGTTGTTGCAATTACATCCGGAACCCCGACGATTCTCGGATTTACGCAGGAGAAAAGGAAACAGGCCGGCCGGCAGTTTGTAGATGTGGGAATCGCGGAGGAGACAGCGGTAGCACTTGCTTCCGGAATTGCCAAAGGTGGCGGAAAGCCGGTATATGGTGTGTATTCCAGCTTTATCCAGAGGACGTATGACCAGATTTCACAGGATCTGTGTATTGACGGGAATCCGGCAACGATTGTTGTGTATACGGGATCGGTATTTGGCATGACGGATGTTACCCATCTGGGACTGCAGGATATTCCGATGCTTTCCAATATTCCGGGACTGGTTTATCTGGCACCGACAACAAAGGAAGAATATCTGTCAATGCTTGATTGGAGTGTGGAGCAGAAGGAAATGCCGGTTGCGATCAAACTTCCGGGCGGAGATATGATTTCGGATGGCAGAGAAGTCAAAAAAGACTGGAGTCAGCTCAACACCTATGAGGTAACGGAAAAGGGAAGCAAAATTGCACTGATCGGACTCGGAACATTTTATTTCCTGGCACTGCAGACCGCAGAAATGCTGGAGAAAAAAGGTATTCATGCAACGGTAATCAACCCGTATTATATTACCGGACTGGATAAGGGACTGCTGGAGAAGCTGAAGGCAGACCATGACACGGTAGTTACACTGGAAGATGGCATCCTGAATGGTGGTTTCGGAGAAAAAATCGCAAGATTTTATGGAAGCAGTGATATGAAAGTCTATAATTACGGATTGAAAAAAGAATTCCTTGACCGGTATGATGTAAATGAGGTATTAAAAGAGAATCATCTGACAGCAGAGCAGATTGTAAATGACGTATTATAGAAGGCAGAAATAAACAACAAACCTTGTGAGAATCGACACAATATGGTAAAATATAACATACTAGAGCTTATTTTGCATAGTGGTTAGAATAGCGGGCTCATGGAAGGAGCGGTATCATATGAAGAATAAAGATTCGAAAGCAAGGATGCAGATGATTTTCGGGATACTTTTGTTTGCGTTTATTTTTATGGCAGAGTTGTATGCCATAGTCAATTTCCCGAAGATGTTTATTGTTCTGGTTGTTTTGGCAGCAGCAGATCTGATATGCCTGTATGTTGCAATCAGAGGCGTGATTTCAGTATATGAGACAAAATATGCCCGGAGAGAGGAACAGTATGAGAGTATTTTCAAGTCGGAAAAGGCATCATATCTCATGCTGAAAAAATATTTTGAGGAAATATCGGTGAAGCTTGCATATATGGAAGAGGCATCTAAGATTCCGACAGAGGAAATTGTCAATGCACAGAAGGGAATAGCGAAAGTAATTATCAAGCGGTCCCATGAGAATACCGATGCATTGATGAATTCATACGAACAGCTGCTGGACCGGTTTGATACGTTCCAGAAAGGAATGGATGGGTTCGGTACAGTTGCGGGTGCTTATAAGGACGAGATTCTTTCAGTCTGTAAGGATGAAATTTCTTCGGTGCAGAAGGATGGAAAAGAACAGGAACATTCACAGGATAAAGAGATAGCCGCAAAGCTGCAGGAAATCATTATTGCAATGAAAGATATGGAACTGCGCCTGAATCAGACCATTATGAACAGTCAGAAAGTGGTTGTTTCCCAGCCGCAGGTTTCTGTACCTGTGGCAACACCTGTAGAGCCACAGCCGGCACCGCAGAATCATGTGGAAGAAACACCGGTAGAGCCGGAGATCTCACCAGAGCCGGAAGAAAGTATGGAGCCGGAACCGGAGATTTCGCCGGATCTGGAAGAAAACCCGGAACCGGAGATTTCGCCGGATCTGGAAGAAAACCCGGAACCGGAAATTTTGCCGGATCTGGAGGAGAGTCTGGAACCGGAGATTTCGCTGGAGCCGGAAGAAGATATGGAACCGGAGATTCTGCCGGATATACCGGAAGAAGAGAGTTTTGAGCCGGAGGAAGAGCCTCCAGTCATGGCAGCGGATGAGATTATCCCGCCGGACCCGGAAGAATCCATTGAGGAAGCAGAGGAACTGGTAGAGCCGGATCCGATTCCGGAGGATGCGATCGTTGATGAAGCGGATGATGAGAACCTGCCAGAGGAAGAACTTTCGCCGATGCCGGATCTGTCCGATCCAAACCGCGCCATGAGCCCGGACGAAATAGCTGCCCTGTTTGCAAATATGGGCAACGATAACAATGCGGATAAAGTTGAGGAACCTGCCGAGGAAACTGTGGAACCGGAGGATATTCCGGAGCCGGTCGAAGAGCCGGAAGCCGTAAAAGAAGCACCGCTTCAGCCGGAAGAACCGGCAGATCCCAATAAGGCATTAAGCCCGGATGAGATAGCTGCCCTGTTTGCAAGTATGGGAACCTGAAAAGAATAAAATAACAGGCAACGGACGCCATCTGTTCCACGTAAAAATGTGTGACAGATGGCGTTTTGCTATAAAAATGCCATAAAATGAAAAAAATAGTTGCATTTCTTTTTCATTGTGTTATACTTAGCTCGTTGCAATTTAATAGTTTAAAGCAGAGTAGACACATGTGCGTTAAGTGCCGGATGAACAGGGAGTTGTCACCCGGACGAAAAGAGAATCTTGCGGTACATGAGTCGCATCCCGCTGCATCCGAAGATAATATTATCTCCAGTTGTAGTACGGTGAGGTCTGCAAAGGAGGTAATTTTTTTATGAAAAAATTCGTTACTTTGTTCACCGATTCTTTCCGTGAATTAAAAGCGGTAAGAACCATCACTACCATGGCAATGCTTGCTGCAGTTGCTGTCATTCTAGGATTTTTCTCCATTGAATATGGGCAGTTTATTCGGATTGGTTTTTCCAGTATTCCAAATGGTATCATTGATTATCTGTTTGGACCGGTGGTTGGAGGAATTTTCCATGGTGCGTTGGATATTATCAAGTATATGATGAAGCCAACCGGACCATTTTGTCCACAGCTGACGCTGGTTGTTATACTGGCCGGAATCCTGTATGGATGCTTTTTTTATAAGAAAAAGCTTACGATCTGGCGTGTGCTGGCAGCTAAATTTGTAGTTATGCTGGTCTGTAACGTGATTCTGACAACACTTTGTCTGAATGTGTTATATGGACAGGCATTTATGGTGCTTCTTCCGGCGCGTGCGCTGAAGAACCTGATTATGTGGCCAATTGATTCGGTGATCTTTTTCGCAATCACAAAGGCCTTAGAACAGATTGGACTCTTTCGCATGTTCCAGAAGCCTGTACTTGCAAATTCTGCAAATATGCAGGGGAATTAAAAAATTTAATAAGTTATAGAACAAAAGCCGTCCGCAGAAAGAAAACTGCGGACGGTTTTTTATAAATTTATTTACGGATCGGATGGGTGGCAATATTTTTTAAAATACGAACAGCGGTCTGCATACCTTCCACAGAGATATGTTCATATGGACCGTGGAAACCGTAACCGCCGGTACCGAGATTTGGACACGGCAATCCCATAAAGGACAGTCTTGCGCCGTCTGTACCGCCACGGATCGGACGGGAGAGCGGTGTCAGACCTTCGGAGGCAATTGCCTGTTTTGCCAGATCCACGATCTCCATTTTATCCTCAATGACAGAGAGCATATTCTCATACGAATGTTCGATGTCGAGCGTGACGGTTTCCGGTCCATATTTCTGATTCATGGATTGTGCAAGGTCACGCAGATTCTGCAGACGTTTCTCAAATGTGGTTTTATCATGGTCACGAATGATAAAGGAAAGGGTGGCGGAAGCCACATCTCCGGACATATCGGTCAGATGATAGAATCCTTCCCGGCCGCTGGTGTGTGCCGGCGTTTCCGCTTCCGGAAGCCGGGAAACAATCTCACATCCCACCAGTGCTGCATTGACCATAATGTCTTTTGCTTCGCCCGGATGAACATTTACACCTTTAATATGAAAGATGGCACTTGCGGCATTAAAATTTTCGTAAGCCACTTCGCCTTCGTAATCGCCGTCCACCGTGTATGCATAATCTGCCTGAAAGATAGCAAGATCAAACAGATCCGCACCTGCGCCGACTTCTTCGTCCGGCGTAAATCCGATCCAGAGTTCCCCGTGTGGTGTACCTTCTGCAATCAGTTCTTCCACGGCTGTCATGATTTCGGCAACACCTGCCTTGTCATCAGCGCCCAGAAGTGTGGTACCGTCTGTCGTGATCAGGGTTCTTCCTTTTAAAGAGGCAAGGGATGGAAAATCACTTACCTTTAAGACATCCTGACTTCCTTTTAATAAGATATCCCCGCCATCATAGTCGGGAATGATCTGTGGTTTGACATCTTTTCCGGGAAAATCCGGGGCGGTATCCATATGAGCGATAAAGCCGATGGATTTACAGTTTTCCATGCCCGGTGTGGCAGGAAGCTTGGCATATACATAGCAGTGATCGGTGAGAAGTATATTGGTAAGACCGAGAGTTTCCAGTTCCTGCTTTAAGGCTTTTGCAAGCGTGAACTCACGCTCACTGCTTGGAATGTCACTGCAGGATTCATCGGAGGTTGTCCAATAGCTGACATATTTTAGTAATCTTTCTTCTACTTTTTTCATGTTAAATTGTTCCTTTCAAATATGCTTTTAAAAAAATTTAAAAAAAATAAAAAAAGTGCTTGCTTTTTTAATACTCCTATTATATAATAATTCTTGTCTTAAGGAAAGACACAAAACAAACAACTTAAAAATGCGCGATTAGCTCAGCTGGCAGAGCACCTGACTCTTAATCAGGGTGTCCAGGGTTCGAACCCCTGATCGCGCACTCGCAAAGCTTATTTTGATTGAATCAAATGGCAAAAGAACTCTTGACGAACAATGTGATTCGTTGGGGGTTTTTTTATTATATAAAATGCAAATAATTATAGAAAGAAACCATAGGGGGAAATATGGAGAAAGTATATGAGTATGCAGCCGCGGTTCTGGCAGAGGTCAAACGCGCGATTGCGGGGAAGGATGCCTGTATTACCAAAGCTTTTGCTACAATTCTTGCGGGAGGGCATATTCTGATTGAGGATGTGCCGGGTGTGGGAAAGACAACACTTGCCATCGCCTTTTCGCGCGTCATGGGACTTTTGGATCACCGTGTACAGTTTACACCGGACGTGCTTCCGGCAGATATTGTAGGATTTAACATGTACCAGAAAGAGACGGGACAGTTTGTGTACCATCCGGGAACGATCATGTGTAATCTGTTTCTTGCGGATGAGATCAACCGGACTTCGCCAAAGACACAGTCCGCGCTTCTTGAGGTGATGGAGGAGGGCAAAGTAACGGTGGATGGTGTGAGCCGGAAGGTGCCGCAGCCGTTTGTTGTCATTGCAACGCAGAATCCCAAAGGCAGTGCGGGAACGCAGCTTCTTCCGGAATCACAGCTGGATCGGTTCATGACCTGCATGAGCATGGGGTACCCGGATCTGCAGAGTGAGATGGAAATTGCCCAGGGAAAAACGATGACGAAAGCGGAGGATCTGCAGCCGGTTCTTCTTCCGGAGCAGCTGTGGGAGATGCAGCAGTATGTGGAACAGATTTATGTGCATGATCATGTTGCAAAATATATCGTACAGCTGATGGAGGCTACCAGAAAAAATGCTTACATTGAGCTGGGGGTAAGTCCTCGTGGCACGATCGCATGCGTGCGGCTGGCAAAAGCATGGGCATTTTTGCAGGGAAGAAATTATGTGATTCCGGATGATGTGACGGACATTTTTGCGGATGTGGCAAAACACCGTATTGTGCTCAACACAAAGGCACGGTTCGGACATGTAACTGTCGATGCCACCCTGCAGGAAATTCTGTCGGATGTGGACAAACCAACAACATACAAAAGACTTAGGGGATAAATGTGGGCAGTTTTCTGATTGGAACAGGGGTGACGATTGTCACATTTTATATTGCGCTGATCTATGGAAGCATTGCGATTGGGCTGATTGGGTTTGCGGAACTGGTACTGATGCTGCTTGCATGTTTGTATCTGCTGATTTATTGCAGACATATCACGGCAGATATCAGGATTCCGCTTACTGTGGCGGAAAAAGGGAAAAAAGTTACGGTACAGCTTACCGTGGATCAGACCATGTTGTTTCCGGCAGCAAAAGTGCGTTACCGTGTGCGCTGTAGAAATACATTTGCCGGGTATGCCAGAAATTTCTGGTGGAACGGTGCCGGACTGATGCGCGGAATGCAGTGCATGGAAAAGCGTGTCGTGCTTTCTCATGTGGGAAGTTATGAGTATGAGCTTGTAAAAGTACGGATTTATGATCTGACCGGTCTGTTTTATGTGCATAAAAAAATAAAGAGATTTGCAGATATACAGGTGCTGCCGGAACTGGATGCTGTGGCAGTACAGGTGTCGGAGCGGGTACGCAGATATTTCGGAGAGGCGGAAAGCTACGATGATTTTCAGCCGGGAACAGATGTCAGCCAGATCTTTGATGTGCGGGAATATCGTCCGGGGGATCGCCTGCAGCGCATACACTGGAAACTCTCCGCCAAATCGGACGGGCTTCTGGTGCGGGAGGACAGTCAGCCGCTTGCCTGTGCGGTGGTATTTTTGCTGGACATGCTGCCACAGATGGCAGGAAAAGGCCGGCATATGAGGCGCAGCAGGGAAGCCTATGCGGAAACCTTTCTCACAATTGCGGCAGATCTGGTGTATTCGATGATGGATGCCGGCTGCCCGCATTATGTGGCATGGCAGGAGGAAACAGAAATCAAACGGTTGCGCGTCGAGGATGAGGAAAGCGTGTATCTGTTTTTGATGCAGTTTATGGAATGTCAGAAGGAAACGGCCGGTTCACTGCGACAGAGATATGAGCAGCAGTATCGCTGCGAGCATCCGGTACACAGGCTGGAACTGACACCGGAGCTTTTTCTTGTGCTGGATGGACAGACACTTGCGGATTTTGGTGGAGATAACTGGAGACAGAAGCTGGAAGAAATGGAGCTGGTATTGTGAACAGGAAGGACAGGAGAGGGAATAAAACCACATATTTGTCTGGCAATACCGGTATCCGGCTGATCTGTGAGGCGGTTGCTGTGGAACTGCTGTTTTATGCAATGCTTGCGATTTTCCGGAGTGCGTTCGGATGGCAGCTGCCGATCCGTGCGCTTGGTAAACTGCAGGTGGCCATGCTGGTAAGTCTTGTGCTGTTTATCGTGGGAGTTCCTGCGACCGGAAAATATCAGAGGGTCTGCAAGGTTGTGCTTGAAATCGGATATCCGGCGGCACTCGTACTGTTTGGAATTTTTCATCGGAGAAAACTGACAGAGAGCGGAAAAATGCTGTTTCAGGCATATCTGTCATATTGGAATAAACAGTATGGAACAAATTATATGACCGGGGCCGGGACGGAGATGCGGTATACTTATATGCTGGCGTTTTTATTGGCAGTTGTTGTGCTGTTAAGTCTGATGTTTCGATATGTGACCGGTGTGCGGCTGGTTTTGCTGCTTCCGGATATAACAGCGTTGTCGGTTGCTCTTCTGGTCAATGCCAGACTGGGCTGGAGTGGAATTGCACTCTTTTTCGTGGGAACCGTGCTGGTGTCTGCGGCACCATGGACGCACATGGATGTAAGGGTGGCTGACGGTCGTACCCATGTATGGATGCAGCTACTGTCCTATGCTGCAGCCGGTGTGTTTGCCGTGATTCTTGTCTCGGTGAGCAGCTATGCGTTTTCCGGTGTGGCAAAGCAGATTCCGAAAAAGTCACCGAAGTTTTATGCGTTTCAGAGACAGGTGGAAGAACGTGTGAAAAACCTGACGTTTTCGGGGATAACTTTGCAGGGATCGCGGGAACATGTGGATAATACAACACCGGACTATACCGGAAAAACCGTATTTTCGATAGAAGCATCGAAAGCCCCGGCGGGCAAACTGTATCTGAAATCATTTGCCAGTGGCACATATCAGAACGGTACATGGGTAAATGAAGGGAAAACGTTTGCGCACGAAGTGGATAAGGCGGGATACCATCGCAGTGATGTTGCAATGTTAATGCAGCAGAATGCCGGTGAACTTGTAAAATACATCCGTTCGAGTGAGCTGGCAGAGGATAAAACACAGACGGTTTCGTATCAGATTTCCTATCGGGCACTGGGGTTAAAAAACGCGTATATGCCTTATTTTTCAGATTCGCAGACAGCCGGTGGGAAGGTCTGGTTCAGGGATGATACGGTGGTATGTAAAAAGAGGGCAACGGGAAAGGTTTCTTTTGAGGGACTGAATGAAAATACGGATCTGCGCGATGTTTTTGACAGGTTTTGTATGGTCCACGGAGAAACAGATACGGATCTGCAGCAATGGTATGATGCCTATGCTGACAGTAGATACCGTAAATTTGCCACGGATGTTCCGGCAGTGGGAGATTTTATTACACGAAGGCTGGCTCTGGAAAGTATCGGATATGGCGTGTATGAGGAAAACGGCACCTATGTGGCGGATCAGATGGAAACAGGCGGGTTATACGATGAGGATTGGCTGGCGGATACGGATGGAAACAATTCCGGACGGGCAGAAAGACAGATAACTACCAACAACATCCGGCAGAATCTTGCGACACAGGTTGCCAACTGGCTGGGGAACGAAAATACCTATAACTTATATCTGAATCACATCCCACAGGGGAAAGATACCATTGCTTATTTTCTGGAAACCGGACATGAGGGATATTGTATGCATTTTGCCAGCGCGGGTGCGCTGATTTTACAAAGTCTGGGAGTTCCGGCGCGTTATGCATCGGGATATGTGGTGGAACCGTCGGCATTTCATAAAGAAAAGAAAGGCTATCAGGCAGATGTGCCGGACTACAATGCGCATGCATGGGTGGAAATTTATCTGGAAAATATCGGATGGGTGCCGGTGGAAATGACTCCGGGCTATACGAATGACAGTGCAAAGCTGCCGACGACTCCGGAATTGCGCGATACGTGGAAACAGCGGCATGAAGAGCACAAAGATGCGGCGGAGCAGAATCCGCAGACGCAAATGCAGACGAAAAACGAATCGCCGTCAGAAACACAGATGGAAACACAGCAGCAGACAGAAAGTCAGATGACGGAGAAGGAGACAAAGCGGCCGGTAAAAAATAATGGGAAAAAGAACCACACGCGAGATCTGCAAGTGTTTTTTGCGGTGTGTCTGACATTGGCTGCCGCGGTTCTGGTGCTGGTACTTGTGGCAAAATGGATGCGTATTTACCGGGAACAATTGCTTATGGAGTTGCGCAACCGGCAGAATCGTCATGCGGTATACCGGATCAACCGGCGGATTTACCGGGGATTACATCAGCGAAGTTTTGGCATGAAGACCGATGCGGACTATCTGGAAAAGCTGATGACAACCTATCCGTCCGTTCCGGCGGAGGATTGGAAGAAGTATCTGTGCATTGTGCAGAAAGCGGTCTTTTCCGAAGAAGAGATTTCACAGGAAGAAGCACGGTTTTGTTATCGGCTGTACCGGAAGTACAGAAACCGGCGGATTTTGGGAAAGTAGGATAACGGAAAAATCGCCTCCTTAGCGGGAGGCGATCAGTTTACATATCGGGTTGCCCTTAGAAGAAAATTTTTCTTCGTATTCGGTCATGATATTTCCTTCATTCATGGATGGATCATGGTGCAGGTCACGGGTGGAGGCATTAAGATGCCAGCGGTCGGAAGTTTCGATTTCCTCGAGAGAAAACGTAAACAGATCCTGATTGTCCGTTTTAAATTCCAGCCGTCCGTCGGCTGCAAGAAACTGGTCATAGCGGTCTAAAAATTCATGGGAAGTCAGTCGGCGTCTGGCATGGCGGTCCTTTGGCCACGGGTCGGAAAAATTCAGATAGATCCGGTCAACTTCTTCCGGTGCAAAAATTTCCGGAAGTTTTGCGGCGTCTTCACACAGAAAATGAACATTTGGAAGCTGCAGGGTATCCATTTTCTGGACTGCGCGCAGCAGTACACTGGTGTAACGTTCGATGCCGATATAATTGATTTCGGGATGTAACGCAGCAAGATCCATCAGAAATCTGCCTTTTCCCATGCCGATTTCGATATGGATCGGATGGTCATTTTCAAAAAAGGCATGCCATTGTCCGCGGTGTTCTGCCGCATTCTGTATACAATATGGGCTGGCTGCCACAGCTTCATTGGCACCCGGTATATTTCTTAGTCTCATAGTAATTTCTCCTTGGAAAAGATAAATTCAGTTTTGCTAACTGTAAGAATACTATTACTATATACAAATTTCGTCCGTTCGGCAAATAAAAATTGAACGATTATGGAAATAATGGTATTATAAATATAAGAAAATCAAGAATTGGGGAGCCTTATGAAAATAAAAAAATACACCCGTGTAACAGCATTTTTTCTTGCCGTATGCACGGTTTTACTCATGTTACCGTTGTCTGTGCGTGCAGATGAGTACTGGCCGGACGGGGTAAAAACGCAGTCCAAAAGTGCCATTGTGATGGAAGTCAATACCGGCACCGTTTTATATGAAAAGAAGAGTCACGAGAAACATTATCCGGCGAGTATCACAAAGATCATGACGGTTCTTCTGGCAATCGAAAACTGTGATATGGATGAGGTCGTTACGTTTTCTGCGGATGCGGTATTTAAAAATGAGGGAGATACTTCCCATATTGCCCGGAATCTTGGAGAAAAACTGACGATGGAGCAGTGTCTGTATGCGGTTATGCTGGAGTCTGCCAATGAATGTGCTTATGCGGTTGCGGAGCATGTGGGGCAGAAACTGGGTGGTGATTACCGGACGTTTATCGATCGGATGAATAAGCGCGCAAAGGAACTGGGATGTACGGATACGCATTTCAATAACTGTAATGGTCTGCCGGATGAAGATCACTGGGTCAGCGCGTATGATATGGCACTGATTTCCGCAGAGGCATACAAAAACGAGACGTTCCGGATGATCGCAGGCAGTCCAAGCTATACACTTCCGAAGACCAATAAATGCAAGGCAGAATATCCGTGCCACAACCACCATAAAATGATCTACCCGTTCCGCGGGGACAGTTCCCATCTGTATCAATATTGTACCGGTGGAAAAACCGGCTACACGACAGTGGCGAATAATACCCTGGTATCTTTTGCCGAGAAAGACGGAATTACCCTGGTGTGTGTGGTGATGGATGCGGCAACACCGGATCATTATACGGATACCAGAAAATTATTTGATTACTGTTTTGAAAATTTTCAGGCACTGAACATTTCGGAAAACGATGCGGGTCTGGCAAAGGACAACGGAAAAAATTATGGGGTTTTGAACAACAGTGAACCTTATGTAAAGCTGGACGAGGATGCTTATATCATTATGCCAAAAGGAGCACAGTTTTCCGATGTATCCTATAAAAAGACAGAATCTGCAAAAGGAAAAAAGAAAGTTGCAAGGCTTGCATACACATATGCCGGTCATGAGGTCGGCAGTGTGGATATAGTAAAAACCGGAGCAAAGGTAAAAGATAATTATTACGTCAATACCGATAGCGGGCAGAAGAAAAATGAACGTGTCATACGGATCGATCCTGCATGGCTCATTGTTGCGGGAGTGGTTATTGTCGCAGCAGTGGTTCTGTTGTTTCTGGCAAAACGGGCATATGATAATTTTTATGTGATCCGTCATCAGAGAAAAACGAAAAAAAATGATAAAATGCGTTTTCGTGAGAAGAAACGAAAGAAATACAATCGCAGGAAGGACAGGTTTTTTTAAATCGTTCAAATAAAGCGAAAATGCTTGCGTATTTGCCGCAAACAGGTATAATTACAATTGATGGATTTCATTTTAATAATGAAATTGGAGGTTACCATGTCACAATCTGTTACGATAAAAAGTAATAAATACGGAATTAATCTTGTCTTAGACCCGGAGATTGGGTTTGATGAGTTATTGAAGGATGTTGTCGAAAAGTTCAAAGCATCCAGTACATTTTTTAAAAATGCAAAACTGGCATTGTCCTTTGAAGGAAGAAAACTTTCGGAAGAGGAAGAACAGCAGATCATCTCAGCAATTGAAAGCAACACATCGATTGAAATCCTGTGTATCGTTGAAAATGGAACAAGACAGGAAGCTGTCATGAAAGAACAGGTCGAGGCGTTTTACGATGCCGTACAGCAGCAGTATGAGAATGCCGCAGCAGGAAACGGGCCGGAGCAGTTTTATCGTGGCACTTTAAGGTCGGGACAGGTGATTTCGAGTGAATCGAGTGTCACGATCATTGGCGATGTCAATCCGGGAGCCAAAATTATTTCCCAGGGAAACATTGTGATTCTTGGGGCATTAAAAGGTAACGCACAGGCAGGATGTATGGGTGATCGTAACTGCTTTATTTTTGCGCTGGATATGCAGCCGATTCAGATTCAGATTGGGGATCTGATCGCAAAGAGTCCGGACAAGCCGGAACCAAAACGTCGTACACTCCGCCGGTCAAAGACACCGGAAGTGGAAGCACAGATCGCCATTGCAAGAGATGGAAATATCTATATTGAGCCAATCACCAAAAATATATTAAATAACATTTAGGGACGTAGGAGGAATAAGTTTCATGAGCGAAGTAATCGTTATCACATCAGGAAAGGGTGGTGTAGGTAAGACCACAACCACAGCAAACATTGGTACAGGTCTTGCACAGTTAAACAAGAAAGTTGTAATGATTGATACCGATATCGGACTGCGTAACCTGGATGTGGTTATGGGTCTGGAGAATCGTATTGTATATAATTTGGTAGATGTTATAGAAGGAAAGTGCCGTATCCGTCAGGCTTTGATCAAGGATAAGAGATATCCGGAATTATGCCTGCTTCCTTCCGCACAGACCAGGGATAAGGATGCTGTCACACCGGAGCAGATGGTTGCGCTGATCAATGAGCTTCGCGAAGAGTTTGATTATATTTTACTGGACTGCCCGGCCGGTATCGAGCAGGGATTTAAAAATGCCGTAGCAGGTGCGGATCGTGCACTGGTTGTTACGACACCGGAAGTATCTGCGATCCGTGATGCCGACCGCATCGTAGGACTCCTTGAGGCAAACGAGATGAAACGGATTGACCTGATTGTAAACCGTCTGCGTGTAGACATGGTAAAGCGCGGTGAGATGATGACGGTAGATGATGTAACCGATATTCTGGCAGTAAACCTGATCGGGGCCGTGCCGGATGATGAGCAGATCGTTATTTCCACAAACCGTGGTGAGCCACTGGTTGGAACCAACTGTCTGGCAGGAAAAGCATATTCCAATATCTGCCACCGTATTATGGGAGAAGAAGTTCCATTCCTGAATCTGAATGAGAAGCAGGGAATGCTTGAGAAGCTGAAGGATATTTTTAAGAAGAATTAGAGGGGGTACTTATTGTGGGAATAATGGATTTATTTAAGAAGAAGACTTCCGGCAACGTCGCAAAGGACCGCCTGAAGCTGGTGCTGGTTTCTGACCGTGCCAACTGTTCTTCCGAGATGATGGAGATGATGAAGAATGACATTATTGAAGTGATCTCACGTTACATGGATATTGATGCGGAGGCGCTTGATGTAAAAATCACCGAGACAGAGTCCGATTCCAATAACGGAACGGTACCGGCACTTGTCGCTAATATTCCGATCCGTGATATGAAGCATCGTCCGGACCCGAGATAGAAATTACAGAGTACATAAGAAAATGCCCGGCAGGTTCCTACTTGCCGGGCGTTTTTACAACAGGGGTTTATATGATACGAACAATGTTCAGATCGGAATCAAGGAGAAGGACATCAGCTCTTGCACCAGGCGCAAGAGTGCCGATGGTATGTTCTAACCCGATACTTTTTGCCGGATTGTAGGTGGCAGCTTTGACAGCGACAGCAAGTGGAATGCCAAAATTTACTGCATTTTTCATACAGTCAAAAAGGTTTGTTGCTGAACCGGCAATAGTTCCGTCTTTTAAGGTGGCGAGCCGTCCCTTTTTCGTTACAGGTTGTCCTCCGAGTTCATATGTTCCATCGTCCATACCTGTGGCACGCATGGCATCACTGATCAATATCATGCGGTCTTCGCCAAACATACGAAAGGTATTCCGGATAACAGATGGGTGGATATGTATGCCGTCACAAATTATTTCGGCCATGGCATGTGGGCAGTCAGTGGCTGCACCGATAATACCTGGATTCCGGTGATGCAATGGTGGCATGGCATTAAATAAATGCGTGACATGACTGGCTCCCGCAGCAAAAGCGTTTTGGGCAATTTCATAGGATGCCGTGGAATGACCGAGGGAGATGGTCAGCTGGGAATGAAATTCCCGGATAAAAGCATCCGCGCCTGAAAGTTCCGGTGCAATCGTAATGATGCGGATTTTGTTATCGCATGCCTGGGAAAGACGTCGGAACATATCGATATCCGGTGCGCGAAGATAGCTTGCTTTTTGTGCACCTTTTTTTTCAGGAGAGAGAAATGGTCCTTCCATGTGGATTCCTGCGATAAAAGCATGGCTATTGTCATCTGGAATTTCGCGCGTCGATGCAAAGGCTGTCAGCAACTGGTTTTCCGGTAAAGTCATGGAGGTTGGACAAAAAGCTGTTACGCCGCAGGAACGAAGATATTTTGCAATTTTTAAAAGTCCTTCCGCGCTGCCGTCACTGAAATCACATCCCATAGCACCGTGAATATGGATATCGACAAGTCCTGGAATTACATACAGACCGGATGCATCAATAATGGTGTCATCTGTCGTATCAGCAGAATCCATTGCGATGCGATGGGTATCGCTATCAATATGCAAATCTTTTGTCAGGAAAGATCCGCTTTCTTCCCAGACAAGTCCGTTTTTTATAATCATAAGGAACTCCTTTACAAAAGCAATAAATATTAAATAAGATTTTTTTCAATGATACGTGATAGTGCAGCTTCATCGGCAACAATGGAAACATCATCGTGCAGCTGCAGTATGGATGCGGGCACCTGGGGAGTAATTGGACCAAACAGGGACTGATACAGGGCATCTGCTTTTCCTTCTCCATTTGCGATTAACAGGATATGTTTTGCCTCCATAATATTTTTGATTCCGGTCGTATATGCGTGAGTAGGAACTTCATCAATGGAATCAAAAAAACGGGCATTTGCCTGAATGGTTGTTTTTGTCAGTTCTACACAGTGGGTTTCTTTTGCAAATGTATCGGATGGTTCATTAAAGCCAATATGTCCATTGTTACCAATACCAAGAAGTTGTAAATCAATGCCGCCAAGCTGGTGGATAATGGAATTGTAACGGGTACATTCTTTATCAACATCTTCTTCCATACCATTTGGAATATAGGTATTTTCCGGTTTGATATTTACATGATCAAAAAGATTGTGACGCATGAAATAAGCGTAGCTTTCCGAATTGGATGCGTCAAGTCCTTTGTATTCATCCAGATTGATGCTGTGGATCTGCGAGAAATCCAGATCCCCTTTTTTATACCAATTGATGAGCTGTTTATAAGTTCCAATTGGCGAGGAACCTGTGGCGAGACCAAGTACTGATTCTGGTTTCAAAATCATCTGTGCGGAGATAATATTTGCTGCCTTGCGGCTCATTTCATCATAATTTTTTGTTTTGTAGATTCTCATAAATGTCCTCCTTGTTATGGTTCTCGTTTATTATGAGAATGATTATAGAATTAAAAAGACAAAAAAGCTATATCTTTGGAGAAAACAGAAAGAACTATCAAAAAATGGAGTGAAAACACAAATATAAGGAAGTATAGGAACTGTTGCGGAAACTACTTTCAGAAATTATGACTAAAGATTGTATTTTATAGGCAGATTCGCTATAATTGCATGTAAAAATAAAATAAAAAAGGCAGGCATAAGTGGAGAAAATGGTATGGTGGGAACAAGTGAGAATATTGGGAATTACAAACAAAGAACCGTCAGGGTTACACCTTTGCTGGTCTGCATCTGGGATTGCATTTGTAACGGCAGCAAGCGTTGTTACCGTGGAAATGGCGGCACAGAGCATTGCACCACAGGAAGATGCATTTATTGGGGTTTTTATAAATGACGAAAAGCAGTTCCGGCAAAAAATCCGGGCAGTGCCGGGAAAGAGAAAATATATAATTTACCAGCAGGAATCAGCCGAAACCGTCAGGATCCGATTGGTGAAACTGACGGAAGAACAATATGGCAATGTGTGGATCACAAATCTTATTACGGATGCCCCGGTTACAAGAGATGCAATTCCATCCCGCCATTTGCTTTTCATAGGAGATTCGCTTACCGCTGGATATGGAGTGGATGGAATAAATGGGATTAGTGCATTCCGGACAGCGGATGAAGATGTGACTAAAACTTATGCATATCAGGCAGCAGAGATGCTTCATGCAGACAGCAGGATTGTTGCATATAGTGGGAATGGGGTATTATCCCGCTGGATTGCCCCGGAGCAGGATACGCCTTATACGAAAAACATTCTTCCCGAAATTTTTCCCTATATACAAAACGAAGTTCCAGATCTGATCGTGTGTAATCTGGGGACGAATGATGCAAGTTATGTGAGGCAGATTCCTTCCCGCGAGCGTGCGTTTGTAGAAAAATATACGGATTTTATACAGCAGCTGAAGAAGGTTTTTGCTGATGCGAAAATGCTTCTGCTTTATGGTCTGATGGAACAGACATTATGTGAAAAAGTACAGGAAACCGCGCAGCGATGTGGCACAGAGTTTCTGAAGCTTCCGTTGCAGAATCCGGTCAATGGCATGGGAACAGATGGGCATCCGGGTGCCAGGACGCAGCAGGAAATTGCGTTATATGTGGAAAGATATATGGAACAGATGATGATGTGGAGAACAGATGAACGATGATTATATGATCTCATTTCAAAATGAGACAAAACAGACAATAGAAGCATCCTATAAAAAAATGACAGCGGTTGAACGCAGTGTGGCAGATTTTTTTATTGGTAATAAAGATGATATGGATTTTTCTTCTAAAAATATATCCCGTGTGCTGTATGTATCTGAGGCTACTTTGTCAAGGTTTTCCCAGAAGTGCGGATACAAAGGATATCGGGAATTTATTTTTTCTTATGAAAGAGACTTAAAATTTGAACAAAAAAGCGAGGGAACAGAAAAGGATGTCGGATTGTTTGCGCGTCGCGTACAAAATTCGTACCAGAAACTGTTACAGGAAAATTTTCGGATTCTTGATGAGGAGCAGGTTCGGCGGGTGGCGGGAATGCTTAACATCAGTAAACGTGTACTGATTTTTGGAATCGGAAATTCCGGTTATGCAGCGGAAGAATTCCAGCTGCGTTTCATGCGTATCGGGATGGATGTTAATGCAGTTACAGATTCCCATATGATGAAGATAGGTGCAGCACTGGCGGGGGAGGAAACACTTGTGATTGCCATTACGTTAAGTGGGGAGACGGCAGAAGTGTTAGAAAGTATTCGGATTGCCAAAAGCAGAGGTGCAAGTATTATATGCATAACAGCAGTTTCCGGGTCATCCGTTGCAAAGGAATCGCAGGAAGTAATTCAGGTAGCAGCATTAAAAAATCTGGATACAGGAACAAAAATTTCACCGCAATTTTCGATTTTAGCAATTATGGATGTTTTATACTCTTATTATTTTGCAAATGATTCTTACTTTAAAACACAAAAATATAAGGCAACCCTGTCTGCTATTCGTGCAAAAGGGGAACACACGGAGGATAAAGATGAATAAAAAAAAGTATATTGGAATTGATATTGGAGGAACGGCAGTAAAGATTGGAAGTGTAGATGAAGATGGCACGATTCATGCAACAGAAACTTATGCCGTAAATTTTGATGGATATGAAACACCTATTTTGCAGACGGTAGTGAAGAGCTGCCATAATTTTTTGGAAAAATATCGTGAGAATGCTTCTGAATATGCAGGAATCGGGGTGTCAGCAACGGGAGCAATCTCTACAAAAAAAGGAGTGGTCGAAGGAACCGCAGGACATATTAAAAACTGGATCAACAGCCCGATTCGACAGGTGATGGAGCAGGAATTCCATATTCCGACAGAAGTGCTTAATGATGCGAATGCAGCGGCTCTTGGGGAAGCGTGGATTGGTGCTGCAAAGGGCAAAAAAGATGTTGTCGTTGTCACGATTGGAACAGGTGTAGGTGGCGGCATTCTCATGAATGGAAAGATTTTGCTCGGAGCAAGTGGATTTGCGGGTGAACTTGGACATATTCCGGTGCAGTATGAAGGGGAAATGTGCACTTGCGGAAATCGGGGATGTCTTGAGCATTATGGATCGACTTCAGCACTGGTACGAAAAGTCCGTTGGGCAATACAGGAAGGTGCGATTGCAGGGGCAGCAGATACACCAGTTGATGGACGATGGATTTTTGCACAGGCAGCGACAGGAAATGTGGTGGTGCAGAAAATCCTGCAGGAATGGATAGAGGTGATTGCTTCAGCGCTTGTTGGATTTGTGCATATGTTTAATCCAGAGCAGATATTAATTGGCGGAGGAGTTTCTGCACAGGAAGATCTTTTTATTGCTCCTGTCAGATCATATGTGATGAAACATGTGATGCCAAATTTTGCAAAAGATCTTGAAATCTGTGCAGCTGCATTGAAGAATGAGGCAGGTATGGTAGGAGCCGTATATTATTGCATACAGCAGGAAAGAGCGTGTGATTGTTGAAAGTAGTTTCCGTGGATGGGAAGATGCCCGGATTGTACTTTCAGAAAGGGGCGATTTTGAATGGGGAATATTATTCTTCTTCAGGACCGGAAATATATGACTGGAAGGTGGAAAATAACCAGTTTGTCGTTAATTGCAGTGCAGTAGAACGCATCAATATGATTGTTGGCGGACCAGTAGCTTTGGGTGTGACCCGGTTGGCGGAACATGGAGTCCCTCTGACAGAAGCATTTTATCCGTTAACAGGAAAAGAAACATATATTCGTGCAGAATGTATAGATGAACATGGGCACACGGCATGGACAAATCCTATCTGGTTGTCAGAATTTGCAAAAAGGAGGAAATAAGAGATGAATGTATTTGATAAAATAAAAGGCGGTTTGATCGTCTCCTGTCAGGCATTGGAGACCGAGCCTCTTTACAGTTCAAAAATTATGGCGAGGATGGCATTTGCAGCAAAAGAAGGCGGTGCCGTTGGAATTCGCGCAAATACACCGGAAGACATTATTGCAATTAAAAAGGAAGTGGATCTTCCAGTGATCGGTTTATATAAAGTAGACTATGATAATTCGGAAATTTATATCACACCAACCATGAAAGAAATTGATGCTATCATGACAGCCGCACCGGATATTATTGCATTGGATGCAACAAACCGAAAAAGACCGGATGGAAGCACCATAGAAACATTTTTCCCGGAAGTGCGTAAAAAGTACCCGGATATGATCTTTATGGCAGATTGTGCGTCTTATGAAGATGGCATGCGTGCACAGAAACTTGGGTTTGACATTGTTGGAGCCACACTTTGTGGTTATACGCCGGATACCAAAGGTACAGAAATTCCGTGCTTTCCAATGTTAGAAAAGCTGGCACAGGATTTGACAATTCCGCTGATTGCAGAGGGTGGAATCTGGGAGCCGCAGCAGTTACAGAAAGCATTTGCGTGTGGTGCATATGCGGCAGTGATTGGTACCGCAATCACAAGACCACGGGAAATTACAAAAAGATTTGTAAATGCAATTACAAAATAAAAGCGATTCACGAATACGAAAAGGAAGCCTGTTTAAAATCGGCTTCCTTTTTTTGGTAAAACGATGCGCAGATTTTATAGGATATACTATTTTCTTGACTAATATTACTGGGAAATGTAAAATATGAAGTAAAATACCACGTTGATTTTTACAGAGCGGAAAATGTCGACAAATACAGAAAATGCCCGGCAGCTTCCGACTGCAGGGCGTTTTTAAAAAGCAGGTAACCAGGAGAATTTGAAATTGCATGACAAATCGTTAAAGGAGTTATGTGAGCAGTTATCCATATCGATTGCTACCGGTCGTAACTGGGTAAAACTTGGAAAGATAACTCCCCAATATATAAAAAATGGGGTGCCCTATTTTGATGAAAAGCATATTGCAATCATAGAAAATGAAATCCGGTCAGGAAAAAATGTGGCATTAAAAAGCCGCAGAAATAAAAAATATGTTTCCGGAAATGCGTTATATCGTTCTTATGTTTCCCAAAACTGCAAGAACCTTACCGTTTTGCAGAAACTGCTCTCCGAGATAACACGGGAACAAATTTTGCTGACCTCTGATGTGATATCCTATTTTGTGGCAGACTGTGCGTTGCAGTTATTCGGGCAGAAACCATTGTTTTTCCAATATCTGCAGGGGAAAATTTCTATAGGGAAATATGATATCTTACTGGATGCATTGATCGGTGACAGACAAAGGGCAATGGATTTCTGTCGGAAATATCCGGCATTTTTTTCGCACGTATATGTCTGTGAGCCGGATGAAGATATTCTGGGACTTTTGTATCTTTCCTGTAAAAACATGAGCAGCCGGAAAGCGCGCGGTTCGTATTATACACCCACAAAAGTTGTAAAAAAGCTGATTTCTCATCTGGATATCGAACATATAGGAAAAGTGTTAGATCCGTGTTGCGGTACCGGAAATTTTTTACTTCAGCTTCCGGAAAGTGTGGATCTGGCAGATATTTATGGCACGGATACCGATGCGGTGAGTATCCGTATCGCACGACTCAATATGGCTCTGAAATATCCGGACGCGGATGTTGAGGAGATCTGCGAACATATTACAGAGAAGAATTTTCTCACAGAATATGACAGAACAGGATTTGATACCATCATTGGAAATCCGCCGTGGGGCTATGCTTTTTCCAATGAAGACAAAGCAGTGTTAAAGGCCAGATATGCCACGGCTTCCGGAAGAAATACCGAGTCCTATGATGTTTTTATCGAACGGGCTCTGGAGATTCTTGTTCCGGATGGAACGCTGGCGTTTGTGCTGCCGGAAGCGGTCTTAAATGTAAAGGCACATATGCGTATCCGCACAATTCTGCTTCAGAGAAGTTCTGTAAAATCCCTTACGTTTCTGGGAGATATGTTTGACGGGGTACAGTGTCCCTGCATCCTGTTGCAGCTTATTGCGACCGGAAAGCCTTTGTCAACGGCAGGTATGATGATAGAAGACGGGACACGTACATATACCATTGCTATGGAGCGGACGGTAGTGCCGGAAAATTTCAGTTTCCGGATGACAGATGAAGAGTACCGTGTGCTGGAGAAAATAAAAAATTCCATTCCCGTCTGTTATCTGGCCGATCATGCAGATTTTGCACTTGGCATTGTTACCGGAAACAACAAAAAGTTTCTCTCCGCAGAGAAAACGCAACATTCGGAGATGGTACTGAAAGGTACAGATATTTGCAAATACCACATAAATCCGGTAAAACAGTATCTGCGGTTTGAACCGGAACAGTTTCAGCAGGTTGCACCTCTGGAGATATACCGGGCACCGGAAAAACTGTTGTACCGTTTTATCAGCAATCAGCTGGTGGTGGCTTATGATGACCGGCAGATGCTTTCTTTGAATAGCTGCAACATTGTGATCCCAAAGATCGAGGGAATGCAGATCAAATATATTCTGGCAATTTTAAATTCCAGTGTTTCTCAGTTTGTTTATCAGAAGGAATTCCATTCCATAAAAGTATTGCGGGCGCATATGGAGCATATTCCGATTCCGCGTGTTGGGAAAGCGATACAGAATGAAATTATAGCGATGACCGAGCCGCTGATTTGTGGAATGGGAAAAGAGGCAGCAGAGACTTGCCAGAAACGGCTGGATTGCAGAATCATGGATTTGTTCCGGTTATCCGCGGAGGAACAGTGGATCATCCGGCATGCTTTACATTAACCTATAAAGGACAGAAATGTACAAAAAGACAAAAATAAAGACACTAAACCGAAATAAAGACAAATTAAAGGCGTTAAACTATAAAATTGAAGCATAAACGACATTACAAAATTACTGCTGATTTATCAGACGATTTAATAATGAAAGCAGCTGTTTTTTGTCTTCGGTGTAAATTAACAGACCATTACAGGTGCGAACGATGGTAAGAATCTGCCCGGCAAAGAGATCACTCTGTTCGAATGTATGCAGCAGAAGTTCCTGCATATGGGAGGGTACGGACAGGAAAACGGTCTCTACCTGTTCCATTGGATGGAGGGAGACATTTGCATCTGCAAATAATTTCCCAAGGCATTGTTCCTGTTCCACCTGTGCAGCTGTCTTGTCCACAATAAAAAATCCATCGGCATCCTTCGGCATATGCAAAGACTGGACGGCGCGCTGCACCTGTTTGGTCAGGGCATCCGATGCCGGATACAGAGATTCAAAATAACTCATAAAATCGGCAGCTTTTCGAAAGTGCCGGTTTTTTCCGTTTTGGGTAAGTTCGGTCATGAGAATCCGGCGAATGATGCTTTCGCATGTCTCGCGGGAAGGATTTTTGCGCAGCTGGTTTTTCTGATTCAAAATGGGATCTCCTTTGTTACAGTTTCAGATTATCTTTACTATATACTATTTTCTTGACGAATTCCACAGGAAAAGGTAGAATACGAAGTGAAATACCACGTTAATTTTTATGGAGCGGAAAATGTCGACAAATACAAAAAAGAGTAAATCATCAGAAGAAACATTGGAAAAACTGCGCGCTTTCATTAATGAAAAAGGCGGCATCGCAAAAAAGGAAGAATTTGCGGCACTTGATGTGGATTACCGCAAGATTCTGGAATTTGTGGAAGCCGGGACACTGGTGCGGATAAAAAACGGTTATTATACCGACCGGATCGACCGCTTTTCAGAGGAAGAACTGATTGCACGCCTGTTTCCGGATGCGCGTCTGTGCATGGAAAGTGCACTCTATGCGTATGGTTATATCCGGGAAAAGCCGTATGGATGGCATCTGGCGGTGGATAAAAATACGTCCAAGTCGCGGTTTAAGATGGATTATCCGAAAGTAATTCCCTACTATACAGAGCCGGAAGCTTTGGAACTTGGTTCCACAACGATTGAGCAGAATGGACTGACGTTTCTGATTTATGATAAGGAACGTATGATCTGTGACTGCCTGAAATATGAGGCAAAGCTTGACCGGGCGATTTTCCGGGAGGCGGTCCAGTCCTATATCCGGGACAATGATAAAGACATTTCCATGCTGATGGAATATGCCAGAGCGCGAAAAGTAACAGGAAAGGTACAGAGTCTGATCGGAGTGTGGCTGTAATGAAAGTCGGTGTATGTGAGGCAACAGAACTGAAAAAGAGAAGCGAAATGCTCTCCATTCCATTTGCGGATCTCCTGTGGGGATATGCGGTGGAAGATCTGATGCTGCGTGTCAGTACGTCTGCATACCGTGAATTTTTATGGCTGATGAGCCTGCCGCTTCTGGGAGAAGAAGCATACCGGCAGCGCGCCAAGAAGCGCATCCGCTTTTTTTATAAGGGAAGTGAGGAAGAACTCACGCCGGACAAACTGCAGCCCGGTCAGCGATTATCCATCGCAATGGGCGAACATATTAAAACAACACTTTTTGCAAAAGAAAATGCACAGAAAATCCATTGGGAAGGTACGGTGACGGCATTGAGCGGCGGAATCCGGCTTAGCATGACCGCCGGGTATTTTGATATGAAAGTTCCGCTAAATATTGAGATCTACAGTTTTGGTGCGGTCAGCCAGATTCCGGGAACCAGGGAAGAAGAACTGATTGCAGTGGGCGGAGGCAGAAAAATTTCCTATCTGGTGTATTCGCCGGAGAGTGAACTGAGCTATGATCTGTTTGCGATCATGGACAAGCTGGAACTGATCGGCAGCATGGGAAGTTATTATGATGCATACCGGCTGCTCCGGACACAGCCGCTCAGCGGGCGTTATGTGCTGGAGGAACTGACGGTGCTTACCGCTGCATCTCCGAAGATGCGAAAAGAGCAGAGATTAAAGCAGCTGGACGAATACCGGGCTTACACATATATGCGCAAGCGCTGGGAAAAGTATCTGCGTAACCATGGGCTGGCAGAGGTTCCCTGGGAAGACGCAATCGATCTGATTCTGGTGTTTGTGTCCCCGATCTGGGAGAGTCTTTGCCGCAATGAGATCTTTTTTGATGACTGGATGCCGGAACTTGGCCGGTTCTTGGGATAGGGAGGAAATATGCTGGAACAAAAACTGAATGAACTGGAACAATCGGACATCTATCCGTTTCATATGCCAGGGCATAAACGTGCATTCCTGCCTTTTGCCAATCCCTATGCCATTGACATTACGGAAATTGAAGGATTTGATAATCTTCACCATGCAACCGGAATCCTGCAGGAGGCGCAGCAGAAAGCGGCAGATCTGTATGGTGCAAAAAAAACGTATTATCTGGTAAACGGAAGTACCTGCGGACTTCTTGCGGCGATCAGTGCAGCAGTTCCGAGGGGTGGAAAAATCCTTGTGGCGAGAAACTGTCACAAAGCGGTATATCACGCGATGTATCTGCGGCAGCTGATTCCTGTTTATCTCTATCCGGAAGATACCGCCTGCGGCATCCAGGGGCAGGTAACACCACAGATGGTGCAAAAGCAACTAAAACAGACACCGGATATCCGGGCGGTTGTCATCACTTCCCCGACATACGACGGGGTCGTATCGGATATCAAAAACATTGCGGATACCGTGCATGCATATGGGATTCCGCTGATCGTGGATGAAGCGCATGGAGCGCATTTCGGGTTTTCCCCGGAGTTTCCGGAAAATGCCACAAGGCTTGGTGCGGATGCCGTGATTATGAGTGTACACAAAACACTTCCCGCATTTACACAGACCGCATTGCTGCATCTGTGTTCCGACCGGATCGCGGAGAAAAAGGTCGCACAATTTCTGGGGATTTATGAGACAAGTTCTCCGTCATACATTCTGATGGCGGGGATTGAAAAAAGTCTGCAGATCATAGAAAAAGACCGGGAAATGCTGTTTGCTGCATACAGCAGGAGGCTTGCAGAGTTTCGGGATAAGACCAAAAATCTGAAAACACTGCAGGTATTACAGCCATCCGATTTTTCAAAACAGGAGGCGTTCTCATTTGATCCGGGAAAACTTCTGATTCTGACCGGAAACAGCATGAGCGGACAGGCTCTTCAGGAGATATTGCTGCAGGAATATGGTCTGCAGATGGAGATGGCAAGCGGAAACTATGTAGTTGCTATGACTTCCATTATGGATACGGACGAAGGGTTTGCGCGGCTTTCGGATGCACTGGAATGTATTGACGGAACGGTCCGTAAGAAGGAAGAGACCGGAGTGATTTCACCGCGGGAGATCTATCGGGAACAAAAAACCGTCATGACAATTGATCAGGCGCTGGACGCAGAACAAAAAACGGTTCGGCTGGAGGAAGCCGCGGGAGCAGTGAGCGGGGATTATGTGTATCTGTATCCACCCGGAATTCCGATTCTTGTGCCTGGCGAAGCAATTGACGTGCAGACCGCAGAAACGATCCGGCATTGTATCCGGCTGGGCCTGGAGGTAGAGGGATTGCTGGATTTGACGTGTATAAACGTTGTGAAATGACGGCAAATATATTATACTAGAGGAAAGAGATCAATGGGCAAAATTTATTGTGTCATGGGAAAGAGTTCTTCCGGAAAAGACAGTATCTACAGCCGGATTATGCAGCAGGGGAATCCTGCACTTTTACGCATTGTACCGTATACCACCCGGCCTCGCCGAGAGGGAGAGACGGATGGCAGGGAATATGTATTTACAGATGAGACACATGTACAGCAGCTGGAAAGCGCAGGCAAGGTGATCGAGCTTCGGGCATATCATACGGTCTATGGGATCTGGAAATATTTTACGGTGGATGATGGGAAGATTGATCTGTCAAAGCACAGTTATCTGTATATCGTGACACTGGAAGGGTATCAGAAAATACAAAGATACTTCGGAAAGTCCTGTGTGGTGCCGATTTATATAGAAGTGGAGGATGGCGAGCGGCTGCTTCGGGCGATCGCCAGAGAGCGCCAGCAGAAAACTCCACAGTACGAGGAAATGTGCCGCAGATTTCTTGCGGATGCCGCAGATTTTTCCGAAGAAAAATTGACAGAGGCAGGTATCACACGGCGATTTATAAATAATGATATGGAAGGAACCATCCAGGAGATCACGGAATATATCCGGCAGGATATGTCCGGGACAAAAAAGCAGGGGTAAGAGGATTTCTATATGGCGATAAAAGTAAACGATATATCCACAGTCAATCAGGTGCCGGAGGCGGCAAAAACAGTAGAAGGTGACGGTTCGTTTAAATTTACACTTGCGAGCGCGATCACGGATGCGGATTTACAGGCAAAGGTCGATGAGCTGCTCAGTGATATTACGGCGCAGGGAAACCGTCTTGCGGAGCACATGGACATCCGGGATATGAAAAAGTACCGTGGACTGATAAAAGACTTTCTGAATGAAGTAGTTTACCGTTCCCACCGGTTTTCAAGGGAAAATTTTCTTGACCGCAGGGGACGCCACCGGGTATATGGCATTATCCGCCTGATCGATAAGAATCTGGATGAATTGGCAGGCGAACTGGTGGCAGACGAAAAGGATCATATTTCGATTCTGGACCGTATTGGGGAAATTAAAGGACTTTTGCTTGATATTTTGACCTAGACAGATACAAGGAGGGGATGGCTATGGCAGGATTTTCAGACATCATTGGACATGAACAGATCATCGGGCATTTGAAGAATGCAATTGCCCTCGACAAAGTCAGCCATGCATATATTTTTAACGGACCAAAGCTTTCCGGAAAAATGATGCTTGCAGAGGCTTTTGCCATGGCACTGCAATGTGAGGGAGAAGGGACAAGACCATGCCTTTTATGCCGCTCCTGCAAACAGGCGGTGGATCATAATCAGCCCGATATCATCTATGTATCCCACGAAAAGCCGAATACCATCGGGGTGGACGATATCCGTACCCAGATCAATAACGATATTGTGATAAAACCATACAGCAGCCGCTACAAAGTGTATATTGTGGATGAGGCGGAAAAAATGAACCAGCAGGCACAGAATGCATTGCTGAAAACAATCGAGGAACCGCCGGCATATGCTGTCATCCTGCTTCTGACCACAAATGCGGACAGTTTTCTGCCAACGATTTTATCGCGCTGCATTACACTGAATCTCAAAGTGGTAAAAGAAGATGTGATCAAATCTTACCTGATGAAAACGTATCACATTCCGGATTACCAGGCAGATGTCTGTGCCGCATTTTCCCAGGGAAATGTAGGGAAAGCCATTCAGCTGGCATCTTCCGAAGAATTTGGGGAACTGAAAGCATCGGTGCTGCAGCTGATGAAGCGTCTGGAAGATATTGATCTGTATGAAATGACAGCAGCAGTAAAGCAGATTGCAGAGTATAAGCTGACGGTCAATGATTATTTTGACCTCATGATGATCTGGTTCCGCGATGTACTTTACATGAAAGCAACCAATGATGTAAACGGACTCATTTTTAAGGATGAGGTTTATGACATAAAAAAACAGGCAGCAAAGCGGTCGTATCAGGGAATTGAGACGATCATCCGTGCACTTGAGACAGCGAAAGTCCGGATTTCGGCAAATGTAAATTTCGATCTTGTGATTGAGCTGCTGTTACTGACAATTAAGGAGAATTAATATGATAAAAGTGGTAGGAATCCGTTTTCAGCGTGCGGGAAAGATTTATTATTTTGACCCGCTGGACTATGATCTGGAGACGGCGATGCACGTCATCGTGGAGACGGCGCGCGGCGTAGAGATGGGAACAGTGCTGATCCCACCCAAAGAGGTGGATGACGATAAGGTTGTCCAGCCTTTGAAACCGGTGATCCGTATTGCGACAGACGATGACGAAAAAGTTATAGAAAAAAATAAAGAAAAAGAAGCGGAAGCCTACGTGATCTGCAAGGAAAAAATTGCAAAGCACGGGCTGGATATGAAACTGGTTGCAGCGGAATATACATTTGACAACAATAAGCTTTTGTTCTACTTTACGGCAGACGGACGAATTGATTTCCGTGAGCTGGTCAAGGATCTGGCTTCGGTGTTCCGCACCCGTATCGAATTGCGGCAGATTGGTGTGCGCGATGAGACAAAGATGCTTGGCGGTATCGGAATCTGTGGGAGGGAATTGTGCTGCAGATCCTATCTGACCGATTTTGTACCGGTATCCATCAAGATGGCAAAGGAACAGAATCTGTCCTTAAATCCGACAAAAATTTCGGGTGTATGCGGCAGACTCATGTGTTGTCTGAAGAACGAGCAGGAAACATACGAATACTTAAACAGCCGTCTGCCGTCGGTGGGAGACTCGGTAATCACACCGACCGGAATGCATGGAGAAGTGTCCGGTGTTAATGTACTGCGTCAGCTGGTTAAGGTTGTTGTGGATAACGGAGAAGAAAAAGAACTGCAGGAATATGCGGTAGATGACCTGAAGTTTACACCGCGCCGCCGCAGGGATGTCCGTGTAACGGATGAGGAAATGAAAGAGCTGGAAGGCCTTGAGGATAACGGAAGCACGGAGGAAGAAAACGAACGTCCGCAGCGGGAGAACCGCAGGGAAAACAACCGTGGCAAATACCGCAGAGAGCAAAACGATGCGTCACCGGAGACGGATGTCGGAAGCGAAAGCCGTGAGAATCGTGAGAAAAACGATAGCGGCGAGAAACGCGAGTATCGTGACCGCAGTAACTATCGCGGCAAAAAGCGCGAATACCGCGACCGGAATGACAACGGTGAGAAACGAGAGTACCGGGAACGCAGCAATTACCGTGGCAGAAACTACAATCGTGACCGCGGCGAGAATGCAGACCGTGAAAACAGTGGCGGGGGCGGAGAAAAACGCGAATACCGCGGAGAGCGGAATTTCCGGCGGCATCGAAACTACGACAGAAAGAATTATCAGGGTGGAAACAACGAACGTGGAGAACAAAAACGGGGTGACAATCCACAGTCATGAACGACTGGATGAACTTCATAGAAACGGCTACTGGATCATTCAGGATCCGGGACGGTTCTGTTTTGGCATGGATGCAGTGCTGCTGTCCGGCTTTGCAAAAGTAAAGCCCGGGGAACGGGCACTGGATCTGGGGACCGGAACCGGGATCATACCAATTCTGCTGGAGGCAAAGACCAAAGGGGAACATTTTACCGGGCTGGAAATTCAGCCGGAGAGTGCAGATATGGCGGCGCGAAGCGTCGCCTACAATCATTTGCAGGACAGGATCGATATTGTAACCGGGGATATCAAAGATGCCTCCGCGCGGTTCGGTGCAGGTTCGTTTGAGGTGATTACCACGAATCCGCCGTATATGATCGGGCAGCATGGAATCCAGAATGACACCAGTGCCAAGACCATTGCAAGGCATGAAGTGCTCTGTGACCTGGATGATATCCTGAGGGAAAGTGCAAAGATATTAAAACAGGGTGGCCGTTTTTACATGGTACACCGGCCGTTTCGTCTTGCAGAAATTTTCAGTAAGATGGTAGCCTATCATATCGAGCCGAAGCGCATGCGGCTGGTCTATCCGTTTGTGGATAAGGAGCCGAATATGGTGCTGATAGAGGGGCTGCGGGGCGGCAAATCCCGTCTGACGGTGGAAAAACCACTCATTGTATACAAAGAGCCGGGGGTATATATGCCGGAGATTTATGATATTTACGGATATTAAAAACCGTGGTGCATGTTAAGATGCATCACGGTTTTTTGTGGGCAGGAGAACGTAATAAATTTACCTGATTTTATCATTGAGGATCCTCCTTTAATATAGTTACTTCTTTTTGTATAAAAGTATCTAATTCCTTTTTGTGTTGTACATTTATGTTGTAGATATATAGGGCTGAGAATATCAAAACGAAAACGGTAATGATGATACAGACCGTTTTTATATTCCATGTAAAACACACATTTTTCTTTTGCTTATCAATAGATTGCTCCGAAAAATAATCGTTTACCAGTTCCTGTGGATCTCCAAACTGTGAGACAAGCTGTTCATAATCGAGAGAATCCTGTTGCGCTGCATAAGAAATGACAGCGTCTTTCAAATCAGAAATAAATCTTGTGTCTGCGGCATGGTAGTGCTTAAACTGTTTCTGCACAGCCTTTATATATTTATCCGTAATTTTATCCTTGGTCATTGTCTTACCCTTCTTCCTCCTGTGTAACCGTATATTTCAATACCTGTTGGATCGCATTGGCAGTCGCATAATAATCCTCCAAAAGTTGTTGAAGATGTGTGCGGCCACTGTCTTCCAGATGATAATAAACATTCACCTGACGGCGTCCCACCTGTTTTTTGTAGTCTGAAATATATCCGGCATCTATTAATTTGTAGAGAGCGGGATACAAAGAACCAACTGGAATATTCAGGTATCCATCGGTCTGTTCCCGGATCAGGGTGGATATTTCATAACCATAATAGTCCTGCTGGCTGAGCAGATGCAAAATTAACAATTCGACGGAACCGCGCCGGAAGTTACTTTTGTTGTTCATAGGTTTCTCCTTATCTAATTAGATAAACGTATTATAAAACAAACAAGATAATAAAACAATGTATAGAAAAACTAAAATATAGTTGACATAGATAATTGAATATGCTAACGTGAAAACATAACAAGCAATGATGATATCTTGGAGGATGAATGCAAGAATATAGTGTATTAGATATTTTTTCTTATGTACCAAAGCAGAAAATTGATTTGGAACAGTTGGAAACTATATTTGTTAATGAAATTAACAATGTAAATGCAGCAACGAATGGTTATTACGTCGAAAAATGTAAACAAATCCATGAGTTAGAGAAAAATATAAAAATAGCGGTTGAAGATTTACAGAATGAAGGAAAGAAGATTGCATTTATTAAGAAAGGGCGAAAGATAATAGCTGTGGTAGGATATAAGGTAGCATAAGGATTAAAAGGATGCAATATAAGATATTGAATGTTGGAGAACGATGATGAAAAATAAACATAAATTATTTATACTTGGACTATTATTAAGTTTATGTCTTTGTGGTTGTGGTAAAACAAGTGATCAAAAATCTGATTTTGAATATCAATTGTTAGACGGTTGGGTTGAAAATAAGGTGGATAATACTTTGTTTTTTACACCAAATGCATATAAGGTTGGCTCAGAGGCGACTTGTGCTAAATATATGATTTCAGCAGGATATATTCAAAAGTTCAACACATCAGATGATTGGGGAAAGATAAAAGATGGGAAGATACAACAGGTATATTTCGATAATCATTCAAATGTAGAAGATTATGGGAAAGTTGATGGACTGTGTGCTCCGGGATATTTAATTAAAGTAGATTATGATTTATATTCAGCTGCCGCGTTGGAAAAGGAAAAAAATAACGGAACAAATATTTTAGAAATTGATCAGACTGGGCAGTATTGGGTACTTTATTTAGTAAAGGAAAATAAAAAAACAGGATATATATTAGCGTTGAATACTCGGAACTATACAAAGGAAGATATGATTGAGTGGGCCAAAAGCTTCAAATTCTAAAATATTTAAGTACATATGATAATAAAGTGTCAGATGCATTTTTAGGTAATGTAGAGAAGCCAAAACAAAAAGAATATGCACAAAGACGAGCATATTCAAAAAAAATATATGATGCTCCAAAAAATTTTTAATTGGATTTGAAGGGATAAATAATGTCAAAGAAAGCATTACCGGTAATTATTATAACGGTCTGTTTATTATTTGCGGGTTGCAAAGCTCCTGCAGATCAAGAACAGAAAAATAATACAGAAACAGCTGTCTTATCTACGGAAACACAGGAAGAGGAGTGGAAACAGGTTCATTCTACACAAAAGGATCTGGAAAAACTTCCGCAGAAGATACAGAAAATTTTTTCAGATAATCAAACATTCTTTGATGTGGAAAAAGGAAAAGAATATGATAAGAATTCTTTTATAAAAACATTGACAAAAGAAGGGTATCGGCCTCAGTGGGCAGAATTTCTGGTGGCAGACTGGGATAATGATGGAGAATATGAATTAGCTGTTTATATAAATAACAGTCCGGATTATAATGACTGCAGAATTTTTGATGCGTCAAATAAGAAAGTGTATGCGCATGCTTTTACGGCCCGTGCAATTGAGGGAATCAGTGATATGGGAATTATCAGAGGTTCAAGCGGTGCAGCTGATACAGACTATGACAGATTGTTTCTGGATGGAAAAGAACAAAAATTTTATGATTATACAGGGGAAAAGGTATATCTATCGGTAGAATATGCATGGAGCCATGATTCCATTGTCTCAGGGATATGAAATCAGAGCCGGGGGGATATATGCCAGATATTTATAATTTGCAGGTAAGAAAAACCGTGGTGCATATCAGGATGCATCACGGTTTTTTGTTGGCAGGAGAACGTAATAAAGAGATGAAGAATTTAACTGGTTTTTCATTGGGTATCATCCTCCTTTAAAATAATGATTTCTCGGTGAATAAAAGCATTTCTCTCTTCTTGGGCTAAATGATTGAGAGTATAAAAGAAAATGCCAGTACACCCCAAGACAATCAAAATTACAATGGTACAGGTTATTTTGACATTTCGTGAAAAGCGCAGGCTTCTTTTTTGCTTATCAATAGATTGCTCCGAAAAATAATCGTTTACCAGTTCCTGTGGATCTCCAAACTGTGAGACAAGCTGTTCATAATCGAGAGAATCCTGTTGCGCTGCATAAGAAATGACAGCGTCTTTCAAATCAGAAATAAATCTTGTGTCTGCGGCATGGTAGTGCTTAAACTGTTTCTGCACAGCCTTTATATATTTATCCGTAATTTTATCCTTGGTCATTGTCTTACCCTTCTTCCTCCTGTGTAACCGTATATTTCAATACCTGTTGGATCGCATTGGCAGTCGCATAATAATCCTCCAAAAGTTGTTGAAGATGTGTGCGGCCACTGTCTTCCAGATGATAATAAACATTCACCTGACGGCGTCCCACCTGTTTTTTGTAGTCTGAAATATATCCGGCATCTATTAATTTGTAGAGAGCGGGATACAAAGAACCAACTGGAATATTCAGGTATCCATCGGTCTGTTCCCGGATCAGGGTGGATATTTCATAACCATAATAGTCCTGCTGGCTGAGCAGATGCAAAATTAACAATTCGACGGAACCGCGCCGGAAGTTACTTTTGTTGTTCATAGGCTTTTCCTTATTTTGAGTGTATTGTAAATTAAATAAGATAATAAGTCAATATATAGAAAAACTAAAATATAGTTGACATACACAATCGAATATGCTAACGTGAAAATATAACAAGTAATTAAATATTCAAACACAGGAGAATAATAATGAAAAAAGAAGGTTCCACTGCTTCTATGCTGTGGCTGGATATCCGTAGGGGATTTTGCAGTAAGCGGTTTTGGGGCATTGTTGGGGTAGTTACAATTGTTTTTGTAGTGTTTCTTACACTTGACATCATATATCCATTACAAAAATATTATAATGGGTATGGAACGTTTGACTGGAAATTGGACTCAATCTCGATGGCTCCATTTGCTGTTCGTATCGGTATTTTATCAATGGATCTGTTTGTCACTTTTTTTCCATTTATTGGAGTAATAGCATATGCTGGAACGATAATAGATGAGCGAAAAGACGGATATTGTTATCAGATTATACAAAAAAGAGGGTTTCATTCCTATTACTGGAGTCATTTTGTCGCAAGTGGACTGCTTGGGGGACTTCTTGCGGTAGCTATTCTTATAAGCTTATATCTGTTGACAGATATTGGGATAGGACAAAATCCATTATGGAAAGATGCAATACAAGTGTATCTTACACCCGAATTTGGATCGGAAAACGAGACGGTTTATTTTGGCATCCATATTCTTACAAAATCAGCAGGACACGTTGAACTTGTATTGTTGGGAATGGTCAGCTTCTTTTTGACGGGATGTTTGTTTGGGTTGTTAGGAGCGATAATTGCATTTGTATCAGATGCACGGGTTCTTGTATATGCAATGCCAATGATCATTATGGAGACCGGGTGTGGGGGACTTTATGCAATTTCCCTGTTGTTTGGAAGAGATTCTGTTGCCGCAAATGTGCTGGCATATTTTTATAACATAACAGGAGCATATATTTCATTTGGAAACTTATTAAGCCGGTGCATTGTGATCTTTTTGATTATTTTAATGCTATGTATTGGAAAAGGGATGGAATCTAAAGTGGTTCGGTATTATCTCGGAGAGGAGATCAGACAGGTATGAGAGAAACCATAGGGGCGGTTGTTCGCAAACCGGTGTTTCGAATAAAATTAATTGCTATTTCGCTACTTTTCGTTGTTTCGTTGATTGAACAGGTATCCAATAACTATATTCAGTCATCCGGGCAACAAGTGGGAAGAATGACGGTTATTTTATTGTTGATGCATACATTCAGTTATTTTTCATTTTATCTTTCAGTCTTTTTTGTTGGATATATATTATTGATTCCAGATATCGTTAAGGATGCATTTATAGAAAGGCAGACCATGATGCGGTGTCAGTCCCGTATGCGGGCGGCAAAGTATGCCATAGGAAAAATTATAGCCTTTTCGATTCTTTATGTTATTTGGTTTGTAATGCTTACCATCCTTGTTGGAGGGATCTGGTTTCATGACTTTTCATTGGCATGGCCTAAATTTATGGATATCCAGCAAAGACAGCTTGCAGCCAATGGATTATCTACAATTACATGGATTAATATACCGGTTGGAGCAGGCAAATATCAAACACTGCTTGTGGCAGGATTAATCTGTTTGCGAAGTACGATTGGGTTTATTTTTCTGGGATTGCTGGCTTTGCTGGTAACATTAATTACTGGTAAAACGCGCAATGGAATGGGGATTGTTATTCTTTTGGCAGCGATTGCAGGCTATGTAAAACTATATATGAATGATGTATTTACTTATTGGAATTCAGCACATCCGATTGGAAATAAACGCAGTTATATTCGTATATCAAAGGCTACCATAACACCATTGTTTACAACCTGTATGAAATCGGATCAATTTATGCCATGGATGCGCTATGGTATTATTGCGGGCATTCTTTTATGTGTCATCACCGGAGCAGGAATTATGCTTTATTACAGGAAAGGGGATTTGGGCGATGAGGATCGAGATGAATAATATTAACAAAACAATAAAGGGGGTATCGCTTCTGACAGACATTAACCTGGCACTGGAATCCGGTCATATCTATGGATTTGTCGGAGATAATGGCAGTGGAAAAACGGTATTGTTTAAGGTGTTATTGGGACTGATGCACAAGACTTCCGGGACCATTCTGGTAGATGGCAGGGAACAGAAGGATCTGATGCAGGATGTTGGTTTCATCATTGAACGACCGGAGTACATACCATATTATTCAGCAAAAAAGAATCTGGAAATCATTGCGGCCTACCGGAAAGTCGCAGATGATCAGCGCATTCGCACGGTATTGGAGATGTTCGGCTTAGACCCGTCGGATAAGAAAGCGTTGGGGAAGTATTCACTCGGTATGAAGCAAAAGCTTGCACTTTCCATGGCTTTTCTGGAAGATCCGAAAGTATTGATACTGGATGAACCGCTCAGCGCGCTGGATGCAGATTCGGTGCAGGAGGCCCGCAAGCGCATTTTGGAGGAAAAGAAGCGTGGAAAGCTGGTTCTTATTGCATCCCATTATCCGGAGGATATCCAATCACTGTGTGATGAGGTATATTGGATGAAGAATGGACATGTTTTACCGTCGAAGGAAAATAAATGATGTCAAAGTTATCAGAAAAAGAATAAGAAATGGCATATTTTTGTAGTATGAAAAAGGTATTGGAGTGTACTTGTGTTTCCAATCGTTTTCTGCTACAGTAGGCTTATACAGAACAGATGATTAGCAAAGGAGCTTTCTCGGGATAAGAGAAAGCTCTTTTTGCTGTATAAATCATAAAGGATCAGGGAGGCGAATCTATGGTGCAGAAATGATCACATTGTTGTCAGAGGCAATGCCATTAAGCCAGTTGTTCGAAGTTTTGTTCGATAGCTCAGTTGTTGTCAAACCTACCATTTGAATATTCTCGTGCGGAAGAACCCGCCGCACAGGAATATTCATAGTACTAGTCGAAATATAAAGTTCTCTACATATTTCGGATCTGGAACGATTCCCCTCAATATAGTCAATACAAGCTTGCTCTTTTTCTTGAGGAGTAAATCTTTCTTTTCTAGACATGAAAAATACCTCCAAAGTAACAGATTTTTTATATTTAATCTGTCTACTTTAGAGGCATCATATCAGACAAGGGCGCTTTTTTGATGAAAATCTTGAAGAAACGGACAAAAACGCAAAATATAATCTTGAAGAAATGCCCGGTTCATGTTATAACAAGGATATATTTGGGAGGTAATGATGTATTTTAAACGGAAAGCATATGACAGATTGTTAGAATGGAAAGCAAAATACTCAGACAAATATGCGGCTTTGCTTGAGGGGGTCAAACGAGTCGGTAAATCAACGATCGCGGAGTCTTTTGGGCAAAATGAATACAAGTCTTATCTTTTGATTGATTTCTCAAAGACAACGGACAATATACGCAGTTGTTTTGAGGATGTGGGAAATTTAAATATGTTCTTTTTGCGTCTTCAGGCCGAAACAGGAGTGACTTTATACGAACATGAATCATTGATCATATTTGATGAAGTGCAGCTTTTTCCACAGGCAAGGCAGGCTATCAAGCATCTGGTGGCAGATGGCAGATATAGTTATCTGGAAACGGGATCTCTAATCTCGATTAAGAAAAATGTAAAAGACATTTTGATTCCATCGGAGGAGATGAAGATACAGGTATATCCGATGGACTATGAAGAATTTTGTGATGCCACAGGAGGTAATTATGAACTCTTGCGCCAGATTTATGGTACAGGATCTGCAATCGGACAGGCAACGAATCGAAAATTAATGCGAGATCTGCGTATTTATATGGCTGTTGGGGGAATGCCGCAGGCGGTAGAAGCATACACGGAAGGTAAGAATTTCTCGGAAATTGATATGGTCAAGAGACAGATCATATCATTGTATGAAGATGATTTTAAGAAAATTGATGCATCTGGAAGAATTTCTGCATTGTATCATTCGATTCCGGCGCAGCTCGCCAAAGATTCAAAAAAATATCGGATTTCAACAGCAATCGGGAAGAAGAGTAAAGCAAAAACAGAGGAATTATTATATGAGCTGATTGATTCAAAAACAATTTTGCCGTGTTATAATTCAACCGATCCACGTGTGAGTTTAGCAGACACAAAGGATTTTGACAGTTACAAACTCTACCTCGCAGATACAGGATTGTTTGTTACATTGATGTTTATGGATCGACCGGTGACAGAAAATGATGTGTACGCAAAGCTGCTTTCTGACAAATTACCGGCTAATCTCGGATTCTTATATGAAAATCTGGTTGCACAAATGATCGCGGCATCTGGCAGAGAGCTTTTCTATCACACATGGGAAAAGTCAGGCAGTACGCATTATTATGAAGTGGATTTCCTGATCTCGGAAGGAAGCAAAGTGAACGCTTTCGAAATTAAATCATCTGGATCTGGAAAACATGAGTCGATAAAGGTATTCGATAAAAAGTTTTCGAAAAATGTGCATGATATATATTTATTGTCGCAGAAGGATGTTGGAAAGGAAGAAAACTTGTTACTGAAACCATTTTATTTGATGCCTTTTCTAATTGAACAGGAGTATGTAAGAAATGATAAGATTTAATAACGATTACAACCATGGAGCATTTGCATCCATATTGAAGGAACTTGGTGCAACGAACAGCACAAGCTACGCCGGATACGGGGAAGATGAGTGGTGCGATAAAGCAGAAACCATCATAAAGAAGCTGGTCGATGATGACGATGCATTGATCAAATTCATTCCGGGAGCCACGCAGGCGAATTACGTCGTGATCGCTGCTGCATTATCTTCGGTGCAAAGCGTGATCGCTGCAGATACCGGACATATCAATTGTCACGAGGCGGCGTCCATCGAGAACACCGGACACAAGATTCTGGAACTTCCGAATACAGATGGCAAGATTACCGCGCAGCAGATCGCCGCTTGCGCCAAGGCGTATTACGATCAGGACGAGCCGGAGTATCTGACCGAACCGAAGATGGTATATCTGTCTTTCCCGACAGAAAAAGGTACACTTTATTCGAAGAAGGAAATTAAGGAGATCCATGATGTGTGCACAAAATATGGGATGTATCTTTTCGTGGATGGCGCGCGCATGGGATATGGACTTGGATCGGAGAAAAATGATCTTACTTTGAAGGATTTTGCGGAATTGACGGATGTATTTTATATTGGCGGAACAAAGTGTGGCGCTTTGTTCGGCGAGGCGCTCATTATTACTGCGCAGGATCTGAAGTATCGCTTTAAGGCCTACATGAAGCAGAATGGTGCAGTACTTGCGAAAGGCTGGCTGATGGGACTGCAGTTTGCAACGATGCTGGAGAGCGGCGAGTATTTTGAGGCTGCGAAGCGCGCCGATGCGCTTGCGATGCAGATTAAGAAAGCGTTTGAGGACAAGGGTGTTCCGTTTGCGGTGGAGAGCTTTACCAACCAGCAGTTTGTTATTCTGACGGAGCAGCAGAAGCAGGAGCTTGCGCAAAAGTATTATTTTGAAGACGAAGGTGATACGCAGCGTTTCTGTACGAGCTGGGCAACAACGGAGGACGAGGTTGATATGCTGGTTACGGACATCGAAAAGTTGTGAAACATGTGGTGCCTGACACAATAAACAGTAAGAAAACATTATCAAGTACGCAGTTTTAACTGACCAGGTAAGTTTCATTTACTAAACCACGTGTGAGATTGTTGGACATAAACAGCGAATGCCTGATTTTAAGGAATTTATGAGGGTTCGCTGTTTGTGGTAAATACATTTTTGACGTTATTTGCCCATAACACAGAAGTGATAAAACTGCTGATTGTATGATTCTGGAATTAAAGGTAGATCATGCACCGGATGAGGCTATTGCACAAATAAAAGATAAAAAGTATGCACTCAGGTTTGCACCAAAGATTGCCGGGAACAGAGAGTATACAGGAAGAATACTGGCAGTTGGTATTTTTGTAGTATGAAAAAGGTACGGGAGTGTACTTGCGTTTCCAATCGTTTTCTGCTACAGTAGGCGTAAACAGAACAGGTGATTAGCAAAGGAGCTTTCTCGGATAAGAGGAAGTTCTTCTTTTATATAACGAAAAAAGAGTCGAAAAGGAGGCGAATCTATGGATGCAGAAATGATCATACTCTGCGACGGTGTGGTAATCCCACAGAGCAAAAAAGAAATTGACGGGGGTGTCGCAATTGCAGGAGGACATATCCTGCGGATCGGGGCGCGTGCGGAATTGTTGGATTATCTGGGAGTGGATACGGAGGTGGTGGAATACCATAATTCCACGCTGTTTACATTTGACCGTACAAATACAGAGGGAGATGCCAATATTGCAGTTGTGGCAGGAAACATGAAGCACCATGGACATGGAGATCTCAAAAAGACCGTGGGGCTTCGCTTCCTGATGTATCACGGAGATGTGGTAATTCAGAAGGAATTATGAAAAGTATAAACAATAAGTGAAATATCTGCCGGAAACCTTGACGCATGGCATTTCCAGCCTTACAGTTGTATATATCACGAAGTGTAGGGAGGAAGAGACCTTGGGTAAGGTAATTGGGATTGATTTAGGAACCACAAACAGCTGTGTCGCTGTTTTGGAAAATGATCAGCCGGTTGTGATCACAAACGCGGAAGGCTCGCGGACCACACCATCGGTTGTGGCATTTACCAAAAACGGAGAGCGCCTGGTGGGAGATGCTGCCAGACGACAGGCAGCTGTCAATGTAGACCGGACATTTTTCTCCATTAAGCGTGAGATGGGAAGTGCGTTCCGGGCAAAAATAGATGGCAAACAGTATACGCCGCAGGAGATTTCCGCGATGATCCTGCGCAAACTCAAAAAAGATGCGGAGGAATATCTGGGGGAAACAGTTTCGGATGCGGTGATTACCGTACCGGCATATTTCAGTGATTCCCAGCGACAGGCGACAAAGGATGCCGGAAAGATTGCCGGATTAAATGTTCTTCGGATTATCAACGAGCCGACATCTGCAGCACTGGCATACGGACTGGATCACGGGGAGCCACAGAAAATTCTGGTGTATGATCTTGGTGGCGGCACATTTGACGTATCGGTTATTGAAATCGGGGACAACCTCATCGAAGTACTGGCCACCGCGGGAGACAATCACCTCGGTGGGGATGATTTCGATGCGCGCATCACGGAGTATCTGGTATCGGAATTCCAGCGCACGGAGCGTGTGGATCTGCGGAAAGATGCGACGGCCATGCAGCGCGTGCGCGAGGAGGCGGAAAAGGCCAAAAAGGTATTGTCCTCCTCTTCCACAACGGGCATCAACCTGCCGTTTATTGCGACCGTAAAGGGTGAGCCAAAGCACATGGAAATGACACTGACGCGTGCAAAATTTGAGGAACTGACGATGGATCTCATTGAGCGCACGGCCGGTCCGGTGCAGCAGGCACTTTCGGATGCGGGAATTACGGCAGCGGATCTGGGCATGGTACTTCTGGTAGGTGGTTCTACCCGTGTACCGGCGGTATTCGAGGAAGTGCGCAGACTGACAGGAAAAGAACCTTCACGCAATTTAAACCCGGATGAATGTGTGGCACTGGGAGCGGCTGTGCAGGGTGGAAAACTTGGCGGTGCGCTGATGGCAGGATCACAGGCGGCAGAGATTATCCTGATGGATGTCACACCACTTTCGCTTTCCATTGAGACGGTAGGAGGTGTTTCGACGAAGCTGATTGACCGGAATACCACGATTCCGACACGGTTCAGTAAAGTGTTTACAACTGCCGGAAATTTCCAGACATCTGTGGATATCAAAGTACTGCAGGGCGAGCGTCAGTTTGCAAGAGACAACAAGCTGCTTGGGCGGTTCCAGCTGCGGGGCATTAAACCGGCGCCGGCGGGTGTGCCGCAGATAGAGGTAACGTTTGATATTGATGCGAACGGTATTGTACAGGTTTCCGCAAAGGATCTGGGAACCGGACGGCATCAGGAGATCACAATCACGGCAAGTTCCAATTTGTCAGACGCAGAGATTGACCGCGCGATAAGAGAAGCCGCGGAATATGAAGCAACAGACGGGCAGAGAAAGGCTTATATTGATGCGCGAAGCGAGGCCGACACGTTGATCCGTCAGGTGGAAGTAGCTTATAAAGAGAAGAAAAAGACCATCGACAGTGGTGCGCGTCACCAGATCAAGAGCAGCCTTTCTTATGTAAAGAAACTGGTCAGCCGTACAAAGCCGGGAAATGTGTCCGAAGAGCAGGCGGCTGAGCTGCAGCGGGCAGCCGCGGAACTGCGCAGTGCTGCAGGAGTGCTTGGAATATAAAATGTATCAATAATAAAGAAAGTTATTTTGATGAAAAAAAGGCACAGACACGTTTTCTGTCAAAAGACAGAGAACTGTATCTGTGTCTTTTATTTATTTGCACTAACTTTTATTCTCTTTTGTTTTATACTTGCGTTTGCTTTTGAACTGTGCTATATTAAGGCTGACAGATAAAAACAAACGTAAATAAAAATGGAGGTATTTTATTATGAAGTTTTTCGTGGATACAGCAAATGTAGAGGATATTAAGAAAGCAAATGATATGGGTGTTATCTGTGGAGTTACCACAAACCCATCCCTGATCGCAAAAGAGGGAAGAGATTTTACAGAAGTTATCAAAGAAATTACATCCATCGTTGACGGACCGATCAGCGGCGAGGTAAAGGCAACAACGGTAGATGCAGAGGGCATGATCAAAGAGGGACGTGAGATTGCAGCCATCCATCCAAACATGGTTGTAAAGATTCCTATGACCGTAGAGGGACTTAAAGCCGTAAAGGTACTTTCTTCCGAGGGCATCAAGACAAACGTTACCCTGATTTTCAGCGCAAATCAGGCAATCCTTGCAGCAAACGCAGGAGCTACTTATGTATCCCCATTCCTTGGCAGATTAGATGACATCAGCCAGCCGGGTATCGAACTGATCCGCCAGATCGCAGAGATCTTTGATATTTACGGATATGACACAGAGATCATTGCAGCATCCATCCGTAACCCGATCCATGTAACAGACTGCGCACTTGCAGGCGCCGATATTGCGACCATCCCTTACAAGGTAATCGAGCAGATGACAAAGCATCCGCTTACCGATCAGGGAATCGAAAAATTCCAGGCAGACTATAAGGCAGTTTTTGGGGAGTAATATTTCAGATTTTCGAAGAAAATCTGAAATGTAGCGTCAGCCCATTGCCGCAGGCAATTTTCATGGGCTGATGTTCACGCATACGGAGGAACGAACATGAACAAACAGGAGCTTCAGCTGAAGGCAAATGAAGTCCGCAAAGGCATTGTGACTGCCGTCCATGCAGCCAAAGCCGGACATCCGGGTGGATCGCTTTCCGCAGCTGATATTTTTACTTATTTATATTTTGAAGAATTAAATATCGATCCAAAAGATCCGAAGAAACCGGACAGAGACCGTTTCGTACTGTCCAAGGGCCATACCGCACCGGGACTGTATTCCGCACTGGCACTGCGCGGCTATTTCCCGGTCGAGGATTTAAAGACACTGCGTCACCTCGGTTCGTATCTGCAGGGACATCCGGACATGAAGCACATTCCGGGTGTGGATATGTCGAGCGGTTCCTTAGGACAGGGAATTTCCGCAGCAGTCGGCATGGCATTGTCCGCCAAACTTTCCGGGGATGATTACCGCGTGTATACACTACTCGGAGATGGAGAGATTCAGGAAGGACAGGTATGGGAAGCTGCCATGTTTGCCGGATTCCGCAAACTGGATAACCTCGTTGTGATCGTGGATAACAACGGACTGCAGATCGACGGACCGGTGGATCAGGTATGCTCTCCGTACCCGATCAACGAGAAATTCAAAGCATTCAATTTCCATGTGGTTGACCTTGCAGACGGCAATGACATGGATCAGATCGCCGCTGCATTTGCAGAGGCAAGAAACACCAAGGGACAGCCGACCGCAATCATTGCGCATACGGTCAAAGGAAAGGGTGTCTCTTTCATGGAAAATCAGGTAGGATGGCACGGAAAAGCGCCAAACGATGAAGAATATGCGATCGCAATGGAAGACCTGAAGAAAGAAGGTGAAGCATTATGTCAGAAGTAACAAAAATTGCAACCCGTGTCAGCTACGGAAACGCTCTCGTAGAGCTGGCAAAGGAGCATGATGATGTATATGTTTTAGACGCAGATCTTGCAGCGGCAACACAGACTGCAATCTTCAAAAAGGAATTTCCGGAGCGCCACATTGACTGTGGTATCGCAGAATGTAACATGATCGGCATTGCAGCAGGCCTTGCCGCAACCGGTAAAGTTCCGTTTGCTAGTTCGTTTGCCATGTTTGCAGCCGGACGCGCATTTGAGCAGGTGCGAAACTCGGTCGGTTATCCGCATCTGAATGTAAAGATCGGTGCAACCCATGCCGGAATTTCCGTCGGTGAAGACGGTGCAACGCACCAGTGCAATGAGGATATTGCGCTTATGCGCACCATCCCGGGCATGGTTATCTTAAATCCGAGTGATGATATCGAGGCAAAAGCCGCAGTAAAAGCCGCATATGAACACGAAGGCCCGGTTTACATGCGTTTTGGCCGTCTGGCAGTTCCGATCATCAATGACCGTCCGGATTACAAATTTGAAATCGGCAAAGGTGTGACCTTGCGGGAAGGCAAAGATGTGGCAATCATTGCGACCGGTTTATGTGTGTCCGAGTCGCTCGCAGCCGCAGAAAAACTTGCAGCAGACGGCATTAATGCAAAAGTGATCAACATCCATACGATCAAGCCGCTTGATGAGGATCTTGTCGTCGCCGCAGCAAAAGAATGCGGGAAAGTCGTGACCGTTGAGGAACACTCCGTCATCGGAGGCCTCGGTTCCGCTGTATGTGAGACACTTTCGAGAAAGGCACCGACACCGGTAAAGAACATCGGTGTACAGGACCGCTTCGGCGAGTCCGGTCCGGCAGTGGCACTGCTTGAGAAGTATGGTCTGAATGCAGAAGGCATCTATGCTTCCGTAAAAGAGTTTGTTTAGAGAATGCGTTTTCCGTCTGCAAACTCCATTTTAACTTCGTTAGTCATTGTTTTCCACTGGAAACGGCCATTTTCCATAATCAGGTAGCCGTGCCAGCTTCCGGCTTTTGGAATAGCAACAGATCCGGGATTCATGCAGGTATATGTGTCGTGTGGGACGCATGCCGGGACGTGAGTATGTCCGTGCAGCAGAATGTCCCCGCGATGCAGTGGAGGCAGGTTCTGTTCATTATAAGTATGGCCGTGGGTGGCATAAATCAGCGTATCACCGTCTGCAATGGCGCAGTAATCTGCCATAATGGGAAATTGGAGTACCATCTGGTCGACTTCGGCATCGCAGTTGCCCCGGACACAGAGAATATGTTGTTTTTTTGCGTTGAGCAGTTCAATCACCTGTTTTGGATCATATTCTTCCGGCAGATCATTGCGCGGACCGTGGTATAAAAGATCACCAAGGAGCAGCAGACGGTCGGCCTGTTCCCGGTTGTATGCATTTAACAGCTGTCTGCAGTAGTATGCAGAGCCGTGGATATCAGATGCTATCATCCATTTCATGTTTATCAATGTTCATCCCATCCAGTCAGACTGGATGGGATGTTTCCTTTCTCCCGGATACGGCCGGGGTATTCACCTTATTGTTTTATAATGGATTATAATGAACATTTTCTTCTGGCTCAATACCTTTTTGAAAAAGGTTTCTTAATTTTTTATAAATCCCTTAGTTCTGGCCGATGCCGTTTTCTAAAATTTTTTTCAGTTCTGCCTGTGCGCTTTCTTTCAGGTTCGACGGGTAACCGATGTGAATGCCATATAAAATCGTGTCTTCGGTTCGGTAAGCGTCTATGGAATCATTGAAATCATCACCCTGAGAGGTGGTCGTAATCAGTTGCCAGGTATCGCCGGAAACCGTGGTGTACAGTTCACTGGTGGATACGGCATCCGGCGTTTCCTCATACGATGGATAGTCCATATCGATATAGGAACCGATGTTGGACGATTCTGTATAGAGATCGGCGGCGGCCGTCACATGGATCTGTCCGTCTGCACAACTGTATAGTTCGGAAAGCGAGATGTAGCAGATGTTTCCTTTTTTATCCGCGGTTGCGTTGACGGAAATGCTGTCTGCTTTCTGTGGGAGGGCAAATGACCGCAGATTTTTGTATCCGATATAAGCGAGTGCATCTTTTTCGGAAGAAAATGATTTGCTGATTGATCCCGGCGACCAGCTGTTGGTCGGCAGATAACTTTCATATTGTTTAATAATATTTTGTTTTTCGTTTTGAATCGTTCCGGTAATTTCCGCATCCGGAACATTGTTGAGCTGCTCCGTCAGGCGGTATCCCTGGTTTCCGGACAGTCTGGAAAAGACGGGATCGCTTAAGATGCCGGTTTTTGCAAGCAGTGTCTGAAACTCTGTGGCAGAACTGCGGAAGTAGTTACAGGTGCCAAGAAATTCATTTTCTCCCTGTTCTTTCGTATAAGTAAAATCTGTCGTTTTTCCATCCAATGTGTAGGAAAACGTTACACTTCCCAGATTTTTGGTGCAGGCGAGAATGACCATGGCATAGTTTTTCATGGTTTTTTCAACTGTGGTCTGCTGTTTTTTTGTAAATGCGTCATCCAGATATATGGTCCAGCCGTAAGGGGTTTCCGTGGTCTGCAGTTTGAAGTTTGCAATCGAAAATACATTGGAGATGCCAAGTGCCGCAAGTGTTTTTTCATTGGCAGACATATCACCGATGTATGGATGGATCGTGGCATAAATCTGTGCTGCTTTCGGCAGAATAGAGGTGCCGTCCTCCCATGCAATCTGATCGTTCACATATACTTTTTTTACGGCATAGGTTTCTGTCTTTTTATCGGAAAATGTATTGTGCCCGGCTGCCGATATGCGGTTGGTTCTGACATTGATTGTGACGGTTTCCGGGTGATCCGGATCACAGGAGTAGTCGATTCCGGCAACACCAAGTGTCTGATCGGTTAAAGATCCTTTAATCTGAATGGTTTTATTGTCTTTTACGGTAACCGCATAGTCGATCAGTGCGGTATTTTTCAGCGGTGCAGGGTAGAAATACGTCCGATATCCCCAGATGCTGCCGAGCAACAGTGTCACGATCAGGATGGCGGCAAGAATACGGCGCTTGTTCCTTTTGTTGTTCTTTTTTAGAAAGTCGATAGTTGAAGCATCCGTTGCCGTTTCTGCGGGCACGGGTTCCGGAGTCTGCATATCGGAAAGTATCCGGCGACAGTCGGCACACTCCCGGATATGTGTTTCGATCGCCGTATTTGTGACGTCACTCGTCAGGTGATCGACATAGCTTGGCAGCAGATCCTGTACGACTTCACAGGTCAAATCATTTTTCATGTTTGTTCAGCTCCTTTCGCAGGCGCTCCTTGCCGCGATAAAACATCACGCGCGCCCAGTTTTCACTCTGTCCCATAATTTGTCCGATTTCCCGGAACGAGAGATTTCCAAATACCCGCAGATAGATCACTTCCCGGTAAGGTTCCTGGAACTGGTGCAGGCATTGCAGCAATTCCATTTTTACGGCGGAGGAAAGCGCCTCCTGCTCTGCAGACGGTGTGTGCGGAAGTTCCGCTTCGGTGTCTGTCAGATCCTCGTGCAGTGGGTGCTTTCGCAGATAGGACAGATATTGATTTTTGGCAATGGCACAAAGCCATGTGGTGATCTTGCAGCTTCCGTCATAGCGGTGGATACTGCTGACAGCCTGGCAGAAAGTTTCCTGTGCCAGTTCTTCCGCAACATCCGGCTGGTGCGTCAGTGACATCAGGTACTGATACACCATGCGAAAATGCTGACGGTAGACTGTGTCCATATCCTGCATGTGCGACCTCCTTTTTTCTGGAATTTATATGGGTTACATTTATTGATGTAAAAATACGGTGTTTCGTTACAGCATTTTTTATTTTTATCATATATTTATATAATGTAACATAAATGCAGCATATTTTACATGAAAATGAGCTATGAAAACGATGGCTCTTTCTGCTAAAATAATATAATTTTCAGAATAATTTAGAAAATTCACAAAATCTTCACAAAAATTGTTAGCAGTCCTACTTGACGAGTGCTAAAAACGGTGGTATAACATATCATGAACAAAGGGAAAAGAGGTTGAGAGAAATGAATAATCTCTTGAAACTTTGATAATAAAATAGATGATTAAGATTTGGAAGGAGAGATGACTTATGTTAATGCCTAGTATTTTTGGTAACGATTTTATGAATGATTTCTTTGGTGGTTTCCCATACAAATCAAACGGAACAATGCAGACGGATGTGTCTGAGACAGATAAAGGATACAAAGTAACAATGAATCTTCCGGGATACCAGAAGGAAGATATCAAAGGTGAGGTAAAGGATGGTTATTTAACCGTAACCGCAACCACCAGTAAGAATAACGATGAGAAGGATAAGGATGGCAAGTACATCCGCAAGGAACGTTACAGCGGAAGCTGCAGCCGAAGCTTTTATGTCGGCGATGCAGTAACGCAGGATGACGTGAAAGCAAAATTTGAAAACGGTGTTCTGACACTGGAAGTTCCAAAGAAAGAGGAAGCACCGAAGGTAGAAGAAAAGAAGTATATTTCTATTGAAGGCTAATTATTCAGAAGGGGGACAGTCGAGAGGCTGTCCCCTTTTTCTTATAATATATCGCAGGCGATTGCAAAGCATGCGCATGTGCCACACGTGTTTTGCAATCGCCTGTGAAAAAGGGAGGATGAAAGTTTGAAAAACCGAAACATGATCTTTGATTTTACACAATGTTATCCAAAGCGAAAAGAATCGGGACTGGAGTGGCATGACTGCAGTGCGATCGGAGGCAGCCGTCTGTATTGCAGCAGAGATGCGGAAGAAAAAATAAAAGCGCTGATTGCGCCGGCCGGAGTATCCGGAATTCATTTTATAGATTCGGGGGATTATCATTATATTTCCAAAATTATGACGGATTTTATCAAGGAGCCGTTTACGCTGGTGTTAATTGACCATCACACGGATATGCAGGATGCAAGTCTGGGCGGAGATATCTTAAGTTGCGGAAACTGGGCGAAAAAGGTATTGCAGAAAAACCCGTATCTGCAAAAGCTGGTTTTGATCGGGCAGGAGAAGAAAGTGCTTGATAAGTTACAGTCCGGAGCCAGGCAGCAGGAGACAGATGGAAAGCTTGTTGAAATCAGTTACGAGGAATTAAAAAACGGAAAAGCACATGAAAAAATAAAAGAACTGCCGGATGAAGTTCCTGTTTATATTTCCATCGACAAGGATGTGCTGGACGAAAAATATGCAGTGACAAACTGGGATCAGGGAAAAATGTCAATGGGAATGCTGGAACAGATATTAAAAACGCTGGTTACGGAATATGATGTGATCGGAGTGGATATTTGTGGGATGTATCCGGAGGAAAACAGTCTGCCGGAGTATCTGCGGGCAGAACGGGTAAATATACGGAGCGATGAGGAACTGTATCGGTTTTTGCAAAAAAATCTTTTTTGCTGGGCTTCACATAAATAGGGGGGTTCATATTTTTTTGTAAAGATTAAAAGTGTTTTTTCTATATGATTGGGACAACAGTATAAATATATAGATCAAAGTATGTAGGATGATTGATAATATATAGAGAGTGTGTATAATAAGATGAGAAAGAGTGAATAAGTGTGGTTATCAAAGCCGGGTTTTCAAGAATATGAGGGGTGTGGGACATATATAGGAAAAGTGGCGCGAAAAGTCCCTCGAGGTAGCAAGAGCAGGACATATGCAGAAAAAGTGTTGCAAAAAGTCCCATGAGACAGTGCGAGAGGGACATATGCAAGAAAAGTGGCGCGAAAAGTCCCATGAGGCAGTGTGGGTGGGACATAGTAGGCTAGAAAAAAGCTATATGTCCCATCGACCAGACTATGTGGGACATAGGAAGTCAGTAAAAAGCTATATGTCCCACCGATCAGACTATGCGGGACATAGGGAACTAGCAAAAGGCTATATGTCCCACCAGCCAGTAAAAGCAGGACATAATCAACCAGCAAAAAACATATTTGCCATTTGCCAGCACAAACATCGTGAATTTTATAATTACAGGAAACTTATAATAGCCCAAAAGATATAGCGATAGAAAAGGTGCTGTTTTCTGAAAAATATACAGCTACTAAAAAGGCACAATAACCGGAAACACAACAGCAAAAAAGAAAGGAAATCAACAATCATGGCATACGAGAATGATATTATCATGCGGCAGGTACGTGACATGACCCGCATGCTTGCAAAAATTTTATTTGGGAAAAACACCGCGACCTATGAATATAAGGAAGAGGATCGTCATACAGCAACGGACAGTTTATATGCCCGGCTGATTGCGCTGGTCGATGCAGGAAAAATCAATGAAGCGGAAAATCGCTTGTATGAAGAATTAGAAAGAGATGAAGAGGGCACATTTGAAGTAGCACTCGGATTTTACGATTATCTGAATGAACTTCCAGAGGAATTTCTTGAAGAGCACGATTATTCGAAGGAGGAAGTCAAAGAAGGCGCACAGAGTCTTGCGGATCGCAAGGGGCTGGGACTTCTTGGGGAAGGACTTGATTAGGAATAACTGTTCGAAGGAGAAATGATGAACCGTAGTAGATTAAGTGAAAAAGATATATAAGACAGAGAATAACTCTTGACAATACAACATATATGCTGTATTTTGTAATTACAAAACAAAAGTGGAGACAGCATATGATATTACACAATTATCTTTCGAATTCGGGAAGAGATTTAATATATGAATACATTAATAGTCTTCCGGAAGCTGAAAAAATTGATGGTTATACCGTACTGCAGCATATGGAAAAAGGAGAATTTGATAAAATTCTTTTTAAAAGATGGGAAAAGAAAGTGTATGAGGTATATTTTCAGAAAAATAACCGTGTATTCTATATTACAGTAGATAAGGAAAATATATATCTGCTCCATTCCTGTCGAAAACAGAAAAATAAAACAGAAAAAAAGGATGCAAATATAGTACGGAAGCGGGCAAAAGAATTAGGAAATATGTTAGGCAGGAAGTTTATTTAGAGGGAGTGGTCAATATGCCTTTTTTGCAAGTAAATGTAGAGCAGGAAATTCAAAAGCAAAGAGAGAACGATCCGGAGTTTAAAAAAATATGGGATGAGTCCCGTGCAGAGTATAGATTGATTGGTGAAATGATTTCTTTACGTAAAAAGAAAAAAATTACACAAAAGGAATTAGCTTTGCTGACAGGGAATAAACAACAGGTTATATCAAGGATTGAAAGGAAAGAAAGTATCCCGACAATTCGGGCATTTAGTCGTATCTTAGATGCTCTCGGGTATGAATTACAGATTGTAAAAAAGAAGTCAGTGTAATATATAATTTAAATTGGTGTCCAAATAGCATTTAACAGAAATGTTAGATGCTATTTTTTTACAAAAACACATCTGCCCGTCACATCCCGCCAGAAACCGGTAGTATACAGATAAGAGATGCTCCAGTCCCAGCCGCAGGTGGCTTTAAAAGGACTGGCATCCAACAGAAGGGAGGAATCATCATGGAAGATACTGCAATCATCCGCTTATTTCAGGAGCGGTCACAGCAGGCAATTGCCGAATTGTCGCAGAAATACGGAAAACTCTGTCAGAGCCTGTCCCGCCGGATCTTAAATAACGAAGAGGATGCAAAAGAATGTGTTAATGATACGTGGCTTGGTGTGTGGAACAGCATCCCACCGCAGACCCCGAATCCGCTGGTCTCCTATGTCTGCAGGATTACCCGCAATCTGTCCGTCAAAAGGCTGCGGCATAACATGGCGGCAAAGCGCAACAGCTATTACGATGTATCGCTTGCGGAACTGGAAGAATGTATTCCGGCAGCGCAGGAGCAGGAGCCATGGGAAGAACAGGAGGTGACGAAAGTCATGGAACGCTTTTTACGGGAACTGGATACCGGCAGCCGCGTGATGTTCGTCAAAAGGTACTGGTATGCGGAGTCTGTCGCACAGATTGCGGAAACGTTTGGGATGAAAGAAAACAGTGTGTCCGTAAAACTGATGCGTCTGCGCAAAAAGCTGAGAAAGAAACTGGAGAAGGAGGGTGTAGTGTTATGAGAAAATCCGAAAAATTATCCGATGCAATCGGTGAAATCAGTGATGACATTATAGAGGAAGCGTATACATATAAGCCAAAACATGACATGCACCAAAGAAAGGCTTCTTTTAAATGGGGAGCAGCTGTAGCAGTTCTTGCCATGCTTGTTTTGGCGGGAGTCGGTGTGTCCGTAGGGGGAGGAACTTCCTTTTTCCGGCTTGGAACAATTGTTTCCAGATTTACGGGGAAGGCTGCAAAGGTGGTTTACCGTATCCAGGGAATTCCGGTAACACAGCAGGAAATCCAGGCAGGAGTGGCATTGCGTGTGGAAAACGGAGAAACGGTAAAAACCGCAAAAAAAGAGGTTATAAAAGATATTATTACAAAAAAAACGTTGTATGCACTTGCAAAAAAGAACGGATGTACTGTGTCGGATCAGGAATATGATGATTATGCAAAACTGCTGAAGACACAGATGAACAAAGCGGAGAACCGGAAAGAAATCCGCGATTTTTATGCGGGATTCGGTGGAGAGAGTGCTTACTGGAAGAATATGGAGCCGGTTATTCGTCAGAATCTTGCGGTGCGCAAGTATATAGACAGCCAGACAGGAACGCAGACGGAGGAAGAAATCAAACAGGAGGCATATGAAAGCGGTGCAAAGCAGACGGATCTGGATGCATTTGAACAGGTGGTGGAAGATGTCTGTGAAGAGATTGGCGATTATCTGAAAACACTGCAGAAGTCGGATGCTTCGGTATATTATTTTGCGTCTTCCGACAAAGAGCGTGTGACAGAATCTGGTGGATGAGCAGCAGTATAAAGACAGCAGTTCCTATTAACAATATTTTGCCGGATATATGGAGAAATTCCAGAAAATGTCCGATATATAAGATGATATTATGAAAAATAAAGGGGGAATTATCATATGTCATTGACGATTCAGGCACCACATGCTAACATGAATGCATACGAAATCGGAGACGATGAAACGCGCAAAAACAAAGTATCCGACAAAGGAACCATATATGCCGGAGATCTGCAGTTTGCCCAGACCACAGGCAATGCTGCAAGCGACAAGAAACAAAGTGCCAGGAAACAGGCGATGAAGCTGATCCGGGATGCATGGGACAGTGATAACAAGGCGGTAAGCCAGCGGGATCAGATAGCGCAGCAGAAAGAGGAAAAACTCAAAGAAGTCCGTGAGTGTAACGAGGAATTGAAACAGATTCGCGAGAGTAAAGAAATCGCGCGGCAGAGTTATGGGGTGGATTCGGATTCTCAGGAGCAGAAAGACTTAGAACTGCTGGAAAAATATCAGGATTATCAGAAAGGTGTGCAGACGGATGACTTTTCCAAGGAAGAGATAGACCGTTTGAAAGAACTGCAGAATACCCCTCTGACCGATTATCAGACCAGGGCATTACAGCTGAATGCACAAAAGGATGTCATTCTGAACAAGAAAGACAGGGCGCAGCGTAACGTGACTTCTCTGACTGAGGCAGCGGCAGATGCAAAGCTCGACCAGCTGAAATCACAGGATATGCAAAAAGCGCAGGATGCAGCGGATGAATTGCTGGATGCTTCCGATAAAGATGCTTTTGGCATGCTGATACAGGATGCGGTAGATCACATCGACGAGAAACAGGAAGAAGAGAAAGAGAAAGCAGAGGAAGCGCAGGAGAAGCGCGACGAGCAGCAGGAAAAGATTGACGAAAAGAAAGAGGAAAAACAGCAGCAGGAGAAGATGATTGAGGGTTCTGTCGAGGCAGACAGGCTGGAGGCAGATGTAACGGTGGATCAGATGGGTACGAGTAAGCTGGAGGAGGCGCAGCAGCACATCCAGACGATTCTTAAAAAGAACAATCTCGTAAACGAGGATCTGAAGGGGATTAAAATTGACTTGAATTTCTAATGCCAGGAGGATGAGGTGTAATGCAATCCGGTAACGGGATGACCATGCAGGAAGCAGAACAGGAAATCAAATATTATCAGAAGATTTTTCAGGTAGCACGTCTGTTAAAAGGAGAAGATGTTGAGCGGACATTTTACCAGCAAGGGAAAGGAACGTGCGAAAATGTGCAGGATGGATGTCCGTGCTACAGTCTCTGGAAGAAAAACGGTAAGTGCGAAAACTGCAGTTCCTATAAAGCGTTGCGGGAAAAGAAGCAGATGATTAAGCTGGAATTCCTTGAATCAGAAGTCTATCAGGTAATCTCCCGGTATATGGAAATTGATGGACAGCCATACGTCATGGAATTGATCAATCATCTGGAGGACGACACCTTAATCGACATATCCTGCAGAGAAAAGCTGATCAATAAACTGACCGGATATAATGAAAAATTATATAAGGATGTCCTGACCGGAGTTTATAATCGTCTGTATTTTGAGGAAGAGATAAAAATGTGGACGGGAAATGCCGGAATTGTTGTGATTGATGTGGATGATTTCAAGCTTTGCAATGATACATACGGACATCTGACCGGAGATATGGCACTTGCGGCGGTTGCTGGTGTGATCTGGCGTTGTATCCGCAGAGAGGATACGCTTGTGCGCTATGGTGGAGATGAATTTGTTCTTGTGCTGCCGGAGATAAAGGAAGATGGGCTGGTAGAAAAACTGCAGGAGATTCAGGAAAAGATCCAGAATGCGGTGATTCCGGGGTATTCCAATATTCAGCTTTCTGTCAGTATGGGTGCCGTGATTTCGCAGAACGAATCTGTTGAGCATGCAATGCTTCGCGCACATAAACTGATGTATCAGGCAAAAAATAAGAAAAACATGGCCATCACCGAGAATAACATGATTGATCATGAGGGAAAGATACACGCACAGAAGCAACCGGAAAAGATGATTCCGGAGATCCTTGTAGTGGATGATGAGGAGGTCAACCGGACGCTTCTGGATATGATTTTTTCCAAGGATTATCATGTCCTGCAGGCGGAGAGCGGAGAAAAATGCATAGAAATACTGGAACAGCAGGTCAATAGTATTTCTTTGGTTCTGCTGGATGTGGTATTGCCGAAGATGGATGGATTTGATGTCCTGACATATATGAATAAAAATCACTGGATTGAGGATATTCCGGTTATTATGATGTCCGGAGCCGATGCCCCGGAGGCTGTGAAGCGGGCATATGCACTTGGTGCAGTGGATTTTGTCAGCAAGCCATGCGATGCACAGATCGTTTATCAGCGTGTGACGAACACCATGAAATTATATGCGAAGCAACGTCGGCTGACTTCCCTGATTACCGCGCAGATCAACGAAAAAGAGAAAAACAGCGAGATGCTGATTCATATTCTCAGTCATATTGTGGAGTTTAGAAACGGAGAGAGCGGAAGCCATGTGCTTCACATTCACAAACTTACGGAGATGCTTCTGGAGAGACTGGCGCAGAAAACCGAAAAGTATCATCTGGATGGGGATACCAGAGCCATGATCGCACTTGCTTCTTCTTTGCATGATATCGGAAAAATCGGTGTGGATGAAAAAATCCTGAATAAACCGGGAAAACTGACAAAAGAAGAATTTGAGATTATGAAAACGCATACCGTCATCGGTGCAGAAATGCTGGAACAGCTTGGCATTTATCAGAACGAGCCACTGGTAAAGATCGCACACCAGATCTGCCGCTGGCATCATGAGCGCTACGATGGAAAAGGCTATCCGGATGGACTTGTGGGAGATGAAATCCCGATTTCCGCACAGGTAGTTTCTGTAGCGGATGTGTACGATGCGCTGGCGAGTGAGCGTGTTTATAAGAAGGCAGTACCGCATGAAAAGGTACTGGAAATGATCCTGCATGGGGAATGCGGACAGTTTAATCCGATCCTCATAGAATGTCTGCAGGAGATCAGTTCGCGGATCAGAAGCGAATGTTATGATGAGGAACAGGAGACCTGATATGTTAGACCAGAATACATTTACAGAAACCATACGCGCGGTACAGGATATTATCCGCACTTCGGCGGAGCCGATGACAAGAGAGGAGATCCTTTCCTATTTTAAGGATATGGATTTGAATGCACAGCAGGAAGAGATGGTGTTAGAGTTTCTGTCAACACCACATGATGATCCGCAGCCGGAAGAGAACGAACCGGAAACAAAGGAAGCGGAATATGAGGAGACCGCAGAGAAAGAAGAAACCAAAGAATCTTCTGCGAAAAAGGAATCCGCAAAAGATTCCGTCACAGACAACATTTCCACTTCTCCCATGTTTCAGATGTATCTGGAGGAACTGAAAGATATCCCGGAGTATACCAAGGAGCAGCAGATTGATATGTATAAGAAGCTGCTGGCAGGGGAAGAGAGCATGGTACACGCGATATCCAATGCATGGCTGCGCAACGTACTGGAAGTAGCAAAGAAACTGGCAGTTTCCCCGGAAGGATTTGAGGATATTGTGCAGGAAGGAAATATGGCACTTTTCCTGCGCCTGAGCGAGCTGTGCGGCAACCACGAAAAAGTGGATGTGGAAGAGGAACTTCTTACCGCGGTGGAAGAAGCGATGAAATCCTGCATCCGGGAACAGACCGGTGAGGATGAGAATGAAAATTCTGTGGTTGGAAAAGTTGCGCTGGTAAGTGAAGCGGTGAACTATCTGAAAAAACAGAACGGTGCACAGCCAACGCAGAAAGAACTTGCGGATTATGTCAAAATTCCGGAAGATGAGCTTGCAGATATTCTTTATATGATTGATAAGGCGAAAAAAGATTCCTGATCGAGGAACGAAACAGCCCTCCTATTTGACGGGAGGGCTTTTTTTATTTTCTTGCAACAAAAATACACCTCCGATACACTGTATAGATAGGAGGGCCTTCCATGGATGAACGTTTATTAGTAAAAAGGGCAAAGCGCGGGGATACCGCAGCGTTTGCCGAATTGTATGGGACAATTTATAAGAGGCTGTATCAGTTTGCGCTGTATACGCTTGGAAATACACAGGATGCGGAGGATGTGGTCAGTGCCGCTGTGATGGAAGCATTTGAAAATATCGGAAAATTGCGGAAGGAAGATGCTTTTTCCGCCTGGATGTATCGTATCGTGGCAAATATGTGCAAACAGAAAATGCGGGAATACTATCAACGGGGAGAAGAACTGACGGAAGAAAACGGTGGCTGGGACGGCTATGTATGGGGTGATACCCGTGAGGAATATATAGAAGTCCGGCGTGCATTTCTTACGATGGATGAGGAGGACCGCATGATTGTGGGAATGCATGTCTTCGGTGGATATAAGACGCGGGAGATTGCACAGATTCTTGCAATGAATGAGAATACTGTGCGGTCGAGAGAACATCGGGCGTTGCAGCGGATGGAAAAACAGCTGAAGGGATTGAGGTGAGAATATGCAGGAACAGAACCTGGAAGAATGGAAAGAGAAAATAGACAGATCCGCAGAGCAGATTACCGTGCCGGATACTCTGACACCCGGGGCGGTGCAGCAGATGCTGGAGGAGCGGAAAAATCGGACATCCGCAGGCAGGAAAGAACACAGACATTACCGGAGATTTGCCGGAATTGCTGCGGCAGTTGCAGTGCTGGTGATTGCGGTCGGAACCTATGGATGGAATAAGTATGGAACCGATGATGCGCAACCGAAAAAGGCTGCTCTTTCCGTAACAGAAACTGTCGACAGTACGCAGGATACAGAAAAGAAAGAACAAATCGGTGCATTTACTCTGGCAAAAAGTTACCAGGATGTATATGCAGCGGTACAGAAAAAATCCAATTCACAAAAGGAGTTGGCAGAAGGCACAGTGGATGATTTGTTTTTTGTGGAAGATACCGGTTCTGCCGAGGCGAAAAAAGAGTCATCCGGTACCCATTCCGACACCAATTTGCAGGTAAACGGTGTGGACGAGGGGGACATCGTCAAAAATGACGGAAATTATCTGTATGTGCTGAATGATGACCGGGTGACCATTGTGGATATTCGGGACAAAAATATGCGTAAGCTGTCGGAAATACGGCCGGAACTGACGGAAAATGACATCCTTTTGCAGCTATACGTGGATAATGACCGGCTGTATGTTATCAAGCAGGGATGGGAAACACAACAGGAGGAGATTCAGTCCGACAGCACGGAGGCTGACAATGATTCCGGTTTTATCGGATGTTACAAATATGAACCGGACGGAAATGTGAGTACAGTTCTTTTGACGTATGACATTTCCGAACGCGCAAATCCGGTATTAAGTGCAACCATGATAATGGATGGAGCATACCAGAGTTCCCGTAAGGTTGGAAATTTTATTTATCTGTTTACTGACCGTTGGGTGTCCAGAGACGGAAAGAACTGGAAGGCTCAGGTCATTCCGGAGATTGCCGGGAAAAAAGCAGATGCCGGATGTTTTTATGTGCAGAAGAATGGGACAACAGAAGTCATTATGGCATCTGTAAATCTTAAAGAGCCATCGAAGGCTGCAGACCATATGGTGCTTCTCGACAGCGGACGACAGGTTTATATGGGAACGGATGCAATCTATCTGTATCAGATGGAATATGAGCGTGGAGAAAAGACAAAGATCGCCAAGTTTTCTTATAAGAATGGAATGTTTTCAGCAATTGCAGAAACAACCGTAAAGGGGGCGATCTGGGATACGTTTGCTATTTCGGAAAGTGGGGGAGAACTTCGTATTCTGACAACAGATTCCCAAAATTCTTTATCCGAAAACCGCCTGTATCTGCTGGATGCGGACCTGAAAAAAGAGGGATTGCTGGAAAATATTGCAAAGGGAGAAGAGATTTATGCGGCACGGTATCTGGGAAATATAGCATATTTCATTACTTATCATAATACCGACCCATTGTTTGCAGTAGATATTTCCGATCCGGCACATCCGAAGCCGCTGGGAAATGTGAAGATGACAGGATATTCCGATTATCTGCACCCGTTTGGAGATGGACTGTTGCTTGGCATCGGCTATGAAACCGATGCTAAGACCAGCGAGAAGACAGGGGTAAAACTGACAATGTTTGATATCTCCGATCCGATAAACCTCAGAATTTTGGATTCTGTGACGATAAACGAAGATTTTTGCAGTGCCGCAGAGAATTACAAGTGTGCATTTGTAGATACCGGACGTGGACTGGTCGGATTTGCGACAGAGACCTGGACCAAAACCAATTATAACAGGTATATGCTGTTTCAGTGGGATGGAACGTCTTTTGTAAAGAAAATTTCCTTAAAGAGATCACAGCAGAAAATGGATACGTGGACCGGTGCAGAACAGATGAGGGGACTTTCTTCGGGTGACCGTTTTTATGTGCTTCATGTGGAACGGGATGATTTTTCACTTATTTCGTATGATATGAAAAATGATTTCCAGGAGATTGAGAACAAAAAATATTAAAAAAGCATAAAAAATGAGATAAAAATGAAACTTTTTTGCACATTTTTCTTGAAAAAGGTTTTACTTATTGTTAAAATATGTTATAGTTAAGTAACAAAGTTGTAACAAATTGGAGGAAGTGCATTGAAGTTTAAGTTTACATGGGGCAGAAAGCTGATCGCAGGTATTTTGCTGGCGGCAGTTGTAGTAGGGGGTACTGCAGCACCGGCAGAAGCAGCATCGAAGAATCATACCGCGGTTGTGGCACAGGATAATTACCGGAAAACATTGTGTAAGGGATTTTTGGGAAAGAGTTATGGCAGTGTGGTTGATGGAATCCGCTGTGACTGCAGTGGATACACACGGGCAGCCCTGAATCGTCTGGAGAGTAAGGGACGGAAAGGGACTGCACTGAAAAATGTCAGTGTTGGAGCACATTGTACCAGAGACTGGGTAAGCGGATCGAGTATTTCGTATACAACAGGGGTTGCAACAAAGGGTGCGATTCAGTGGAATTCCGGCACAAAGAAGTCTATTGGAAGAAAAAGCAGTGGGAAAAGCCTTTCCCAGTTGGAACTTGGAGATGTTGTTGTTTATGGCAAGGGCGGTTCTTCCTCTCATATAGCCATATATTTCGGAGAATTTTCTTCGATGGAAGCGGTAAAAGATTATCTGGAAGATATTGGTGTCTATGCGAAAGGAACGATTAAGAGATCTGCAGGAGATAAGTACAGTTACAGTGGCCGCACGATTGTGCATAAGTATGGAAACAGTAGGTACTGGCGGATTCATTCTACATGCAGCGGAATCATGATTGACAATGATATTGCAGGAACCAGCGGATACACATCTTCCTTTGGACAGTGGAAATGGACCTTTGATACCGGGATTCAGGTACAGTAAAAGAACAGACAAAAAGCTCTGCGTTTTCGAAATTTTCGAAAGCGCAGAGCTTTTTTATATGGCAGATATTTAATCCACCAGTTTATCCAGTTCTTTGATGTATTCGGTTTCGCTTGAGAACTGATGGTTTGCTTTCTTGGCATACAGACCGACCGCTGTCTGGGATTTCTTGATTGCCTGCATGGTTCCGGCTCCGGCGACGCATCCGCCCGGACAAGCCATGCCTTCGAGCAGATAGCCCGGATATTTGCCTAATGTGGCAAGTTTTAAAAGCTGACGGCATTCCTTTAATCCTTCGGCATTTGCCACCTTGATCTCCTGTTCCGGATGATCTCGTTTGATGACATCTACGACAGCCTGTGCAACGCCACCGGCAACGGCAAAGTTTCTTCCGTCGGTGGAAGCGTCACTTACACCATCCGGATCTTCTTCCATGTTTTCCAGATCCACATGTTTTGCATCAAAAATACCGGCCATTTCTTCAAAGGTGAGCACGAAATCTACTTCACTGCGGACGCTGCGGCGCATTGCTTCGAGTTTTTTAGCCGCACATGGTCCAATAAAGACAACCTTTGCATTTGGGTTATGCTTTTTGATAAGACGTGCAGTTAATGTCATCGGAGTCAGTGCCATGGAAATACAGTTGGCGTGATCCGGGAATAATTTCTTTGCCATGACAGACCATGCCGGACAGCAGGAAGTTGCCATGAATGGAAGTTCATCCGGCACTTCTTTTAAGAAATCTTCTGCTTCCTGCTTTGCACACAGATCCGCACCGATTGCTACCTCAAAAACGTCTGCAAACCCGAGTTCTTTCATGGCAGCACGCAGCTTGCCAGGGGTAACCTTTGGTCCGAACTGACCGACAAATGCAGGAGCGACAGCTGCATAAACCTTTTCACCGGACTGGATGGCACGGATTGTCTGGAAAATCTGGGATTTGTCAGCAATGGCACCGAACGGACAGTTTACCAGACACTGACCGCAGGAAACACACTTGTCATAATCGATATTGGCTTTGCCGTTTTCATCTGAAGTAATGGCATCCATACCGCACGCTTTGGCACATGGACGTTCCTGAATGATAATGGCGTTATAGGAGCAGACACTTGCACAGCGGCCGCACTTGATACATTTCTCTTGGTCAATGATAGATCTGCCGGTGGTACGGTCTAAGGAAACAGCTCCTTTCGGGCATACTTCCATACAGGGATGTGCCAGACATCCCTGACAGCCGTCTGTTACGTGCACACGTTTTGTGGGACAGGCATTGCAGGCAAATTTAATGACATTAATGAGAGGCGGAGTATAGTAAGTTTCTGCCTGGTCAGCAGCTTCAATGCCATCTGATACCGGGGCATGCTCTGCAGCACTGCGGTTTGGCAGACCCATTGCCAGACGCAGGCGTTCACCTACAATTGCACGCTCCAAAAATACATCGTTTCTGAAATTTCCGGTTTCTCCCGGAATAATCTTATATGGAAGTTCTTCCATACGTTCCTTTACAGGCCATTCGGTATGATAAGCCATACGGGCTACTTCTGTAAAAATTTTGTGACGGATTTCCTGAATTCGGGTTTCGACGCCTCTCATGATAATTCCTCCTTGTGTTTGTAATGGATAATTGTAAAATAAAATTTTCTGCATTTCTATAAGATAATACCAAGAAACTCACAGAAAAACCTGTTTTGTCATATTCCGGGGATATTGTAGCAAATAATACACATACTCTCAATAAGTATGCTGTTCTTTTTACAAAACATAATAGGCTTTTGACATGGTGTGAAACAATTGTACTGTAAACTGCTAGGTAGAAAGGACCGGGGAGGGGGACACCAATGGCAACCCGGCGATTTCTCCTGCATTTTAGAGGCTGTTGGAATTTTTTCAATTTTCAGCAAGCCTCGTACATGGATGTACGAGGCAGGTGGTCACTGAGCCCGGAAGGCGAATGACCACCGGTTGCGTCTGCCTGATAGCAATTAAAACAAAAATTCCTACAGCCTCTTAATTGCAAGGAGCATGAGCCGGGTTGCCATTGGTGTCCCCCTCCCCGGTCCTTTCGAGCCATAGCCGCCTTGTTCAATAACATGACATTATGCACAAAATCCCCATGTTGTTTTTGTGAATGATTTTGACGGAAAGTGATTGACGATGACAGAAAATGTAACTATAATAAGAACCATCGAAATGAATGTTTTTGAAAGATTGTGAACGAAAAAGAAAACAAAGGAGTGAGGCATATGCTTGCAGAAGAACGATTTTCAAGGATACTGTCCATAATAGAAGCGGAGGGAAGTGCCACAATACAGGAACTTATGACTGCACTTGACGCTTCAGAATCAACCGTCCGCCGGGACTTAATTACAATGGATGAGAATGGTCTTCTGACCAAGGTGCATGGCGGTGCAATCGCCAGACGGCCGAGTGTGAGTACACATGATGAGGATGTCAGAAACCGTAAGACGATGAATGCGGAACAAAAGAATGCAATTGCAAAGTATGCAGCATCACTCATCCGCCCGGATGATTTTGTTTATCTGGATGCCGGAACATCCACCGAGGCGATGATCCCTTTTATTAAGGAGACACAGGCGGTGTTTGTGACAAATGCCATCAGCCATGCAAAGCTTCTGGCGGAAAAGGGCTGCCGTGTTTATCTGCTGGGAGGCGAATTCAAATCCCAGACAGAGGCGATCGTCGGGGAGGAAGCCATGGAGATGCTTTCCAAGTATAACTTTACCAAAGGATTCTGGGGAACGAACGGAATCAGCGTCAGCAAAGGATATTCCACCCCGGAGATCAAGGAAGCCATGGTAAAGAAATATTCCATGAAGAATTGCAAACGCTGCTATATTCTGGCAGATGCCAGCAAGTTTGACCAGCTTTCCAGTGTGAAATTTGCTGATTTTGAACAGGCAACCATCTTAACAACGGAGCTGTACAAGCCGGCACTTAAAAAATACAAAAATATTGTGGAGGTGAAAGAATGATCTATACCGTAACATTTAACCCATCCATTGATTACATTGTAAATGTGGACAACTTTATGACCGGTGTGGTCAACCGTACCAGCAAGGAAATTATTTTTCCGGGTGGGAAAGGAATCAATGTTTCAATGGTACTGAAAAATCTCGGGGAAGAAAGCACAGCACTTGGATTTATGGCAGGATTTACCGGAGATGCCATCACACGGCTTCTTCAGGAGAAAGGTGTTACCGCAGATTTTATTCACGTTACCGAAGGATTGTCCCGTATCAACGTAAAACTCCGGGCACAGACCGAGACGGAAATCAACGGACAGGGACCAAAGATTGCATCAGAAGATATCCGGAAGCTTTACGGAAAACTGGATGCATTGCAGGATGGCGATACACTGGTACTTGCCGGAAGCATCCCGGATACAATGCCGGAATCCATGTATATGGATATCATGGAACATCTGCAGAACAAGAAACTCAATATTGTAGTAGATGCGACCAGAGATCTGCTGATGAATGTACTTGCTTATCATCCGTTTTTGATCAAACCAAACAATCATGAGCTGGGAGAGATTTTCCACACGATAATCAATGATAAGGATGATGTTGTAACATATGCAAAACGCATGCAGGAAAAAGGTGCAAGAAATGTTCTTGTTTCCATGGCAGGCGACGGAGCCGTCCTTGTGACGGAAGACGGTCAGGAGTTCCGGGCCGAGGCACCGAAAGGAAAACTTGTCAATTCGGTAGGCGCCGGAGATTCCATGGTGGCTGGTTTTATATATGGATATTTAAATGGTGGCAGCTATGCAGATGCGTTCCGCTATGGTGTATGTACCGGAAGTGCCAGTGCTTTTTCCGAAGAACTGGCAACAAAAAAGGAAGTACTTGCATTGATGGATGCAAATAAAAAATTATTTTAAGGAGGGTATACTATGAGAATCAGAGATTTGCTTGCAGCCGAGAGCATTGAACTGAACGGTTCTGCAGCCGGAAAACAGGATGTTTTAAACAAAATGGTTGATCTCATGGCAAAAAGCGGAAAAATCCGCGATGTGGAAACTTACCGCAAGGGGGTTTTTGCAAGAGAAGAAGAAGGAACAACCGGAATCGGAGAAGGAATTGCGATCCCACATTGCAAGTCAGATGCTGTGAAAGCACCGGGACTGGCAGCTATGGTAGTAAAGGATGGTGTAGAGTTTGACGCGTTAGATGGAGCACCTGTCAATTTACTGTTTCTGATTGCAGCTCCAAACACCGAGGATAATGTACATCTGGAGGTGCTCAGCAAACTTTCCGTACTTCTGATGGATGAGAATTTTACCAACGGACTGAAAAATGCAAAGACCGTAGACGAATTCTTAAAAGTCATCGATGATGCGGAAAGCGCAAAAGATGAGGATGAAAAAGAAGACGAAACTGGGGCAAAATACAAGGTACTTGCCGTAACCGGATGCCCGACCGGAATCGCACATACTTATATGGCAGCGGAAAGCTTAGAGAAGCATGCAGCTGAGATGGGAATCACGATTAAGGTAGAGACCAGAGGTTCCGGCGGAGCCAAGCATGTGCTTACCGATGAAGAGATCGCAGGAGCGACCGCAATCATCGTTGCAGCTGACACCAAAGTTCCGATGGACCGCTTCGATGGAAAGAAAGTCATTGGGTGCAAGGTTGCAGACGGCATCAACAAGGCAGAGCAGCTGTTAAACCGTGCCGTGGCCGGGGATGCACCTGTCTACCATGCGGCAGAGGGCAGCAGAAAAGAAGAAAAAGCAGAGGGTGGTTCTACCGCACACATGATTTACACACACCTGATGAGTGGGGTATCCCACATGCTTCCGTTCGTTATCGGCGGCGGCATCATGACAGCGATTGCATTTCTGATCGATACCCTGATGGGCTATGGTGCAACCGGTGGATCGGCATTCGGTTCCTGTACGCCGTTATCGGCATTCTTCAAGTATGCCGGAGGACTGGCAATGGGACTGATGGTTCCGGTGCTTGCAGGTTACATTGCATACTCGATCGCAGACCGGCCGGGACTTGCAGTTGGTTTTACGGGCGGTTTGTTAGCCTCGAGTGGTAACGCATTAGTCACCGGTTACAACTGGGCGGATTCCACAACCGGTTTCCAGAAATTTATCGCAGACTTTGCATTCCAGGGTGCTAACGGCGGTAACACCGTTTCCGGTTTCCTTGGCGGAATTTTAGCCGGATTCCTTGCCGGATTTATTGTACTGTTCCTGAAAAAAGCGTTTTCAAAACTGCCGGCTTCCTTAGACGGAATCAAGCCGACTCTGATTTATCCGTTGCTTGGAATTTTAATTATCAGTATTTTAATGTGCTTCATCTTTAACCCATTGATCGGACTGATCAATACCGGACTGAGCAACGGACTGACCGCAATCTCTGATGCGGGATACATCACCGTACTCGGACTGATCCTTGGAGCAATGATGGCGATCGACATGGGTGGTCCAATCAACAAAGCCGCTTATGTATTTGGTACCGGCGTACTGGCAACTGCAAGCCAGATGATTGAAAAAGGTGCACAGCCAGGCGACCCGGCTGTTCAGGCATGTTACATTGCCATGGCAGCGATCATGGTCGGTGGTATGGTTCCTCCGATCGGAATCGCGCTTGCCTGCCAGTTCTTCCCGAAGAAATTTACAAAGGAAGAACGTGGATCCAAGGTATCCAACTTTGTAATGGGTGCTTCCTTCATCAGCGAGGGTGCGATCCCGTTTGCAGCAGCAGATCCGCTTCACGTAATTCCATGTACCTTAATTGGTGCCGGAGTTGCAGGATTTTTATCCGCACTGTTTAAGTGCACACTGATGGCTCCTCACGGTGGAATCTTCGTATTTGCAACCGTAGGACATCCGCTTTTATACATCCTTGCATGGGCAGTCGGCTCTTTCATTACAGCCGTATTGCTCGGACTGATCAAAAAGGATGCTGAATAAACGGACAGAAAAATCTGTAAACAGTAACATTGATAAAGAAACAAAATTTGAAAAGGAGAATGATCATGAAAGAATTTACTTATACCATCAAAGACGAGCAGGGAATCCACGCAAGACCGGCAGGCGAGCTGGTAAAAGCAGCCGCTGCATATCCATGTAAAGTAACCATCAGCAAGGATGGCAAGGAAGTAGACGCAAAGAGAATTCTCGGTGTTATGGGACTTGGTGTAAAATGCGGACAGGAAATCATATTAAAGACGGATGGAGATCAGGAAGAGGAAGCAATCGCAGCACTTGGCAAATTCTTAGAGGAGAAACTGTAAGAAACAGTTCCGGCAACCGTTTACGGAGAATGAATCAGCAAAAGGATGAGGTGACGCTATGACAATTCAGGGTAAAAGCGTATACAGCGGGGTGGCCATCGGCCGCCTTGCCATATACCGTAAATCAGAAAATCAGGTAAAACGGGAGAAAATCACAGATACCGCAAAAGAGGTAAAACGGTTTGAAGATGCCAAAGATACCGCAAAACAACAGCTTGCAGGACTTTATGATAAGGCATTAAAAGAAGTCGGTGAAGTCAATGCGGCAATCTTTGAAGTACATCAGATGATGCTGGATGACCTTGATTATATCGAATCCATCACAAATATGATTGAAGGCCAGCAGGTGAATGCCGAATATGCCGTGGCAACGACCGGAGATACATTTTCCGAGATGTTTGCGGCAATGGATGATGATTATATGCGTGAGCGTGCAGCCGATGTCAGGGATGTGTCAAACCGCGTAGTGTCCATCCTGCAGGGCAACGGAGGAAATGGTCTGAATGCCGATGAACCGGTGATTTTACTTGCCGATGATCTGGCACCAAGTGAGACTGTACAGCTTGATAAATCGAAGGTGCTTTCCTTCGTCACCCGTCACGGCTCTACCAATTCCCATACCGCGATTCTGGCCCGTACCATGAATATCCCGGCACTGATCGGTGTCGATTTTCCGGAAGATGTCGATGGAAAAATGGGTATCGTCGATGGATACGAAGGCAGGATCATCATTGATCCACCGGTCTCCGTTATGGAAGCTTACCAGAAGAAGAAAGCAGAGGATGAAGAGAAAAAGCGTCTGCTGCAGGAACTCAAGGGCAAGGAGAATATCACAAAGGACGGAACAAAGATCAACCTGTATGCAAATATCGGAAGCGTTGGGGATGTGGCATCGGTACTGGCAAATGATGCCGGCGGCATCGGACTGTTCCGAAGCGAATTCCTTTATCTGGAGAGCAGGGATTATCCAACCGAGGAAGAACAGTTTGCAGCATACCGCAAGGTAGCCGAGGCAATGGCAGGAAAGAAAGTCATCATCCGTACACTCGATATCGGTGCGGACAAGCAGGTGGATTATTTCGGACTCGACAAAGAAGATAATCCGGCAATGGGTTACCGTGCGATCCGTATCTGCCTTGACCGCCGCGAGGTATTCAAGACACAGCTTCGTGCACTGTATCGGGCAAGCTATTACGGAACCATCGCCATCATGTTCCCGATGATCATTTCTGTCACAGAGGTACAGACCATAAAGAAGATCATCGAGGAAGTGAAAAAAGAACTGGATGAGGAAAAGATTCCGTACAAGGATGTCGAGCTTGGTATTATGATCGAGACTCCGGCAGCTGTCATGATGTCCGAAGAACTGGCACAGGAAGTGGATTTCTTCTCTGTCGGAACGAATGATCTGACACAGTATACACTGGCGATCGACCGGCAGAATCCAAAGCTTGACAACATTTATGATTCCCATCATCCGGCAATCCTTAAGATGCTTAAGATGATTGTGGACAACGGTCATAAGGGTGGCTGCTGGGTTGGTATCTGTGGCGAGCTTGGGGCCGACACGACACTGACCGAGACATTTCTTAGTATGGGATATGATGAGCTTTCTGTCAGCCCGTCCATGATTTTAAAGGTTCGGCAGGAGATCCGTTCACTGGATCTGAAAGCTTAAAAGGGTGGCTGACTTAACAGCCGATACAAGGGAGTATTTTATATAGTAAACGGAAAAACCGGTGCATCGTCTGGGATGCATCGGCTTTTTTCTGTCTGGAATACTATTGGAATTTCGCATGTTTTTCTGTATAATTGAGGAAGAAAGTACGCAAGATAATTCATACACGGGTAATGTCTTTATGGAAAACAGTCACAACGAACCAAAATACATAGAAGTAAGGGGCGCGTGTGTCCACAACTTAAAAAACGTAAATGTAAATGTCCCTCTGCATCAGATTGTCGGGATTGCAGGCGTATCCGGCTCCGGAAAATCGTCGTTAGCACTTGGCGTGTTGTATGCAGAAGGCTCCAGACGGTATCTGGAGTCGCTTTCGACTTACACCAGAAGGCGCATGACCAGAGCGGCAAAAGCACAGGTCGACGAAGTGCTGTATGTCCCGGCGGCGCTGGCCCTGCATCAGCGTCCGGGCATTCCGGGCATCCGCAGCACGTTTGGAACGGGAACCGAACTGTTAAACAGCCTGCGGCTGATGTATTCGCGGCTCGCGTCGCACCGGTGCCCGAACGGGCATTATGTTCCGCCGACACTGAAAGTTGCGGCAGAACAGGAGATCATCTGTCCGGAGTGCGGCGAACGTGTCCATGCGCCGAGTGCGGAGCAGCTTGCCTTTAATTCACAGGGAGCCTGCCCGAAGTGTGGCGGTACGGGAAGTGTCCGGACGGTGGATCTGGATTCGCTTGTACCGGACGATTCGATCAGTATTGATGAGGGTGCGGTTGCACCGTGGAACAGCCTGATGTGGTCGTTAATGACTGACGTCTGCCGGGAGATGGGCGTGCGCACCGACATTCCGTTTAAAGATCTGACCGATGAAGAAAAGGATATCGTCTATCACGGTCCGGCGGAGAAAAAGCATATTTTTTACAAAGCAAAGAAATCCAATCAGGCAGGAGAGCTGGATTTTACCTATTACAATGCGGTATACACCGTAGAAAATGCTCTGGCAAAAGTAAAAGACGAAAAGGGCATGAAGCGGGTGGAGAAGTTTTTGAAGGAGGAAGTCTGCCCGGAGTGCGGCGGAAGCAGGCTGTCGGAGGCAGCCCGTGCACCGAAACTTTGTGGGATCGGACTGGCGGAAGCCTGCAAAATGACGCTGAAAGAGCTGGTCGAATGGGTGGCGCATGTGCCGGAATCCCTGCCGAAAGAGATGCGTCCGATGGCGGAATCCATCTGCGAGTCGTTTAAGACCGTTGCAAAAAGGCTCATGGATCTGGGACTTTCTTATCTTTCCCTCGACCGGGCGGCGGCAACGCTTTCAACCGGGGAACGGCAGCGCATGCAGCTTGCGCGGGCGGTGCGGAACCGCACGACAGGCGTGTTGTATGTGCTCGATGAGCCGTCGATCGGTCTGCACCCGTCAAATATCGTGGGACTGAATGCCGTGATGCATGATCTGATCAAAGATGGAAACTCAGTGCTTTTGGTCGATCACGATACGCAGATTTTATCGGAGGCGGACTGGGTGATTGAGATGGGACCGGAAGCCGGAGCGGGCGGTGGATATGTGATCGCAGAGGGCAGTATTCCACAGATCATTGCCAATAAAAACTCCATGATCGGACCATTTCTCGCAAAGACAAAGGATCTGCGCATCCGTCAGCCGATCGCACCGGAGGAACTGTTTGCCCTTGGAAAACTGCATCTTTCCACCGACCGCATCCATACGGTAAAGCCGCTGGAGGTGGACATCCCTAAGGGCAGGCTTACCGTGGTGACCGGGGTATCCGGTTCCGGAAAGACCACGATGGTTCTCGAAAGCCTGATTCCGGGGCTGCAGGCGCAGCTGAACGGAGAGCATCTGCCGAAACATGTGAAAGATCTTTCGGCAGAGGGCATCGCCCATGTGAAGCTGATCGATGCGTCACCGATTGGAATCAATGTCCGTTCCACGGTCGCAACCTATGCGAATGTACACGACGAACTCCGGAAGATTTTTGCCCGGACCGCGGATGCGAAAAACCGGAAATACAAGGCGGGCGATTTTTCCTATAATACCGGAAAATTAAAGTGTCCGGTCTGTGACGGAACCGGACAGATCAGCCTCGATGTGCAGTTTCTGCCGGATGTGGATGTGCCGTGTCCAGAGTGCAATGGTTCCCGGTATGCAAAAGAGGCATGGGAGATCGGCTATGAAAACAAACAGGGAAACCGCTATTCCCTGCCGGAATTGATGGAGATGGATGTAAATACCGCTTTGCAGGCAACCGCGGATTTAAAGGTTGTGCATCAGCGGCTGGAAGTGCTCAAAAATCTGGGACTGGGCTATCTGACGCTGGGCGAGGAAACGCCGAGCCTTTCCGGCGGAGAGGCACAGCGGCTGAAACTTGCCAGCGAAATGGGAAAAGGACAGTCGGATTCGGTGTTTGTGTTTGATGAGCCGACGATCGGGCTGCATCCGCTGGATGTGCAGACGCTGCTTAGCGTGTTTGATGCGCTGGTTGACAATGGGGCGACGGTGCTGGTCATTGAGCACGATCTCGATGTGATCTGCAACGCCGATTATATCATTGATATGGGGCCGGGCGGCGGAGATGACGGCGGCCGGGTGATTGCAACTGGGACCCCGGAGGAGATTGTGGGAAATGAAGATAGTGTTACGGGACGGTATCTGTGAAATTTGCTTTTGTAGAGTAAATCAGCCATGTGTATTTTGGGGAATATGCATGGCTGTTTTTATGGCTTATGGTCTAAAAATAATGAATATCGGGTGACTATTGAGCTTGTGCAAAAAAATTCGTTACATAAAAAAGACATTTCGTTACATGAAACTAAGTCCAGATCATAAACGATCCGATTTTAAAATAAAATCAATAAGGATCATACAACCAGATCTGCAGGCTAAAGAAATTCAAATAATAGATGTTAAAGAAATATACGATAGGCGCCGATACAATATAAGCAGGGAAGCATTGTATTTCAAAAGATCTGGAATACAGTGCTTTTTTTGCAAAATCATACAGGAAGTTTGAGAAGGAAAAGAAAAATGGGAATTACAGGATTACAAACCTACGACAGTTCAAATGCATACAATAACGCTGCCACCGGCAGGAAAAGTTCTTCCGATGATAAAAATGCAACTATATCGGATTTCATTAAGAAATTTGGGGAAGCGCGTCAGATTACAGCACAGGAATTGAAAGAAGACAAAGACTGGCGTGACATGACCGACAGTGAATGGGGCAAATTGCTTTCCGGGTTTGATAAATATATTGATACCGTAAAGGAGCAGATAAAGGAAATGGAAGAAAAACAGAAGAAAGCTGCACAGAAGGCTGCGGTGAAAGCGGCACCGGATCAGAGAACAACAGCTGCTTCTTCTGCTGCACTGCACGCGGCCGCGGGTGGTTCTGTTGATGCAGCCACTGCGCAGGGCGAGGATAAAGAAAATCAGACTGGGGCAGACGGGGAGCCTGCGCACGAAAAGAATTGGACGAAAAATCTGCAGACAGATGACCAGACCATTCTCCGTGTTGCGAAGCGGGCACAGGAAATGGAAAGCATGGCAATTGCAAAGTATCAGGAAGCAATGGCTAAATACCGGGAAGAAATAAAGAAAAATACTCCGGCCGAAGAGGATGAAAACCATGTGCTTACCAAAGAGGAAGCATTGCAAAAACTTACGGAATCTTTTGAAGATCATGCGAAATCATTGGAAGGGAGAACAAAGCAGCAGGATCAGTCCGCACAGATGCTTGAGGATGCGATCAGAAGAAGTTCTGTCTGGAAAAATTCAAGTCAGAGGGCTCAGCAGTTTTTAGCGGCGCAGGATAAGAAAAAAGAAAATCCGGAAAATCTGCCAGAACATTTTTCAGAGAATGTGATCAAAGCAGGGGCGATGTTTCGGGATAAGTTTGTAAAGAATGGGCAGGAAAATAATGTATCCATTCAGAATCTGTTGTCGGACATTTCTTTATGGTAAGAAAGAGGTCGTAGATTTTGAATAATGAAAGCATGCTGAAAATTGCAATATGTGATGATGAACAGCCAATTAGAGATTACCTAAAAAAACTGACAGAGAAATGCACGGATGCACAGGTCCATGTCTTTGCAAATGGGGAAGAGTTGTTATCCGATCCGACCGTATATGATATCATTCTGCTTGATATTTCCCTGAATCGGAAGCCGGACAGTGGCAAACCAAACGGCATGGAAGTCGCAAAGAAAATCAGGGAAACCTTCGATGTGATCATTATTTTTGTGACTGCCTTAAAGGAATATGTGTTTGAAGGCTATGATGTAGGGGCATTTCATTATCTCTTAAAGCCGGTCGATGAACAGAAATTCATGGAAGTCATGGACAAGGCGATCAGTCAGATCAAAAAGGAAAAGAATACGCAGCCGCTCATTATCCGAATGGATGGCAATTACATTAAGATACCGGTCAACAATATTATTTATGCGGAAAATGAAGCGAGAAAAATCGTTCTGCACACGAAAAACATGAAGGAAGAAACCTACAGTTTTTACGAAAAAATGGAAGTGTTAGAGCAGAAACTGGGAGATCATTTTTTCCGATCGCACCGGGGATTTTTGGTGAATCTGCAGGAAGTTGTCCGCTATGACAATGCCAATATTGAACTGAAAAATGGCGATAGAGTGTTTCTGGCAAAACAAAAATATAACGATTTTGTAACTGCCTATATGAATTATCTGAGAAAGGCATAAACTGCAATGAGAGATATTGTGTACAACGTTTTCGATATCATAAGCTATTTTGTGCAGGGAATGTTGCTGGTTACTTTGTTGAAAGAAGCACAGCCACATTTTCCATTCAAAAAATATCATAGTGCTGCGATACTGCTGGGACAGTATGTGGCAGTCCAGATTTTTCTGCACTATTCTGTCTTTATAAAAAGTCTGCTCTATGGGAAAAGCATGGTCATGAATAACAGCCGCCAGAGTATCCTGCCGGTGCTGATCAGCATGCTGGTTATCTGTGTGGCAGGCATTTTTTTGTTCAACGAAAGCAGACTCAAAATCATTTACTATGTTGTGACCTTTTATTCCGTAATGGAACTCTTAAAATTTGCCATTTATCCTCTTTTTCTGTGGCTGCTTACAAAGCTGGTAGATCTGAATCAATATTTATTTCTGGACAGGCAGATGTATGGAGAAACCATGTTTTTTGAAGTGAATTCCGGAATTGAAATGTTCTGGAATCTGAGCTACGTTCTGGTGCTTCTTGTCTTCACATACAGGATCATTGTCTGGATGAAAAAGTACCTTGAAATGAAAGAAAACTATGAAAATTCACAATTGATTTTTGTGTTATTTCCAAGCGTGACCGGACTATTGTTATGTCTGATGATCCGCAGCATGATGTTCTCGATGGAGGACAATGATATTCATTCGCTGTTTGACAGCCGGCCTGAGATGAATCTTATGGTTCCATGTACTTCCCTGTTGTGTATTGTGATGATTATTTTTACCGCAAAAATGCTGCACAAACTAATCGTTGAAAGCAACCAGAAAATCGAAATCAGTATTTATCAGGAATGGATCCGGGAAATGGAGCAGCATATCGGAGATATCGAAAACCTTTATGCCGGAATCCGCGGGATGAAACATGACATGAAAAATTATATCGCGGATATGGAGGCATTGATGCAGGAGGAAACAGGAAACCCCACTGCGTTCCGGCAGTATCTGGATTCCCTGCAGGCATCCGTGGAACAGCTGGATATGAAATACAATACCGGCAATCCGGTGACCGATGTCATTATGCAAAGATATGTGCAGCTGGCAAAAAACTATGACATTGCGTTTCAGGCGGACTTTCTTTTCCCTTCCAGTATGAATATGGATGCTTTTGACCTGAGCATTATCATAAACAATGCTTTGAATAATGCGTTAGAGGCCTGCAGGCGGCAAAAAGAGGGCAGAAAATTTATCGAACTGAGTGCGTACCGGCGCCAGAATATGTTTTTTATTATCGTTAAAAACAGTTTTGACGGGAAACTTGTCAGAAGCCGGAGCGATGGCAGATTGCTCACGACAAAACCGGATTCCAAAAATCATGGACTGGGGCTTCGGAATATTGAAGTGTGTGCGGAAAAATATTATGGAAAAACGGAAGTTACCGTTCGGGAGAATGAGTTTGAACTGGCGGTTATGCTTCAGGAACGAATAGAATAATTGACACCATATACGACACCATATATAATATAAGCAGGAGGGTATAACAATGTCAAAATGGGATAAACTCATAACACGTATATGCAATTTATCAAAAGACCTCCGGTTTGATGAGTTACGGAAAGTATTGGAAAGCTGCGGGTACGAAATGAATGCACCAAGAAGTGGAAGCAGTCATTACACGTTCAGAAAGCAGGGATGTGCGCCTATCACAATACCAAAACATGAACCGATCAAAAAAGTATATGTAGAAATGGTAAGGCAGATTGTAGAAAGCGAGGCGGAGAATGATGAAGACGCTGAATGATTATATGGCAATGTCCTATCGTATGGAAATTATAGAAGATAAGGATGAGGGTGGATTTGTGGTTTCTTATCCGGATCTGCCAGGGTGTATTACCTGTGGAGAAACTGTAGAAAGTGCAGTAGAAAATGCGTTAGATGCAAAAAAGGCATGGCTTGAAGCTGCATTAGAAGATGGTGTAGAGATTCATGAGCCAGATAGTCTGGAGGATTATTCCGGGCAATTCAAATTGAGAATTCCACGAAGTCTGCACAGATCGTTGGCAGAACATTCCCAGAGAGAAGGAATCAGCATGAATCAGTATTGTGTATATCTTCTTTCCAAAAATGATGCGGTGTTTTCAAAATAAGATGATGCAGCAAAAATGTAAATGAAATGCTTTTCAGTTGCGTGAATTGATGAATATAGATTGCAGATAAGAAACAGAAATCAGCAAATCAGCGGGTACAATATGCCCGCTGATTTTTTCGTTACATGAAAAGGGCGATTCGTTACATTTGATTGGAAGAAAAAAAGAAAAAGGGCGATATAAACATTAGTAAAATATGGCAAAGGAGATGGTTGCGAAATGAATATAAGTGCAACAGCAGCTATGGGTTATACTTATACAAATATAAAAACAGGCGTATCCCAAAAGAAGGATGTTTCGAATGAGAATACTTGTGAGAAGCAGACGCAAAAGGAATACAAAAATGTTGTCAAAGAGTATAAGCAGAAGCATCCAGATTCCGCATCTCATGTGAACCAGCAGGTCCAGGCAGGCAAAAACTATATGAAAAACTGCGGTGGCGATGAGATATCCAGAAGCGATATGACAATGGATGAGTATAAAGCTTTTTTTAAGAACCTGATGGATGGCATCTCTTTTGACAGTTCACAGGCAAACTGTAAGGAAATGTGGTCAATCACCGAAGATGGCTGGGAGCAGATGAAAAATGACCCGGAGTATGAAGCCTGGGTGCTTGGCTATACGATAGAAAACCGTTCGGTGCACTTTCCGTTTCAGGCATCATTTCTGAACGTAGAAAAATTCGGCGCATCGATCGAGGAACATCATGGAGAAGGGATTCCAATGAATACGGAAAGCCCGAAAAAGTCTGGGAAAAAGGACGAATCATGGTGGAGTAAGCGTCAGAAAAGAATGAAAGAACTGATGAAAAGACAACAGAAAGCAGCATTAAAACGGGCGCAGGAACGAAGAAACGTGACAGATATATACGAAGAAAATATTGACATATTCACAGAGAGCATGATGGGAGGAAAAAATGGCACTGAATATTTCTAGTTCACAAATTTACGCAGGACGTTATCACTACAAAAGACCGGAAATACCAAATTTGCTGGATACGCAGAAATACACGGCAAGTACACCTGGAAAATCAGTAAAAGAAGCAACCGGAGTGGATACTGTAACAATTTCCGACGAAGGTCTTGCAAAGGCGAAGGACTGGCGAGAATACACAAAAGACAATGAAAATATATCCCACACAGGTGTAAATCCAAAAGAGGAACTTTATAAGGAACTGAATACGGTAAACAATATCGACACGGCAAGTATGTTCAACTGTGAACTCGGGGAAGTTGCAGACCAGATCCAGAAAGAAAATGGACTTGGTGATCATTCGCGGTCGCAGGAGGAATTTCTTACCGTCATGGCGAAAGCCTATCAGGTCATTTATGACCGTATTGATGAAGAATTTTCCGATCCGGACCGGGACCCGACCTGGATCAGACAGGAGGACGGAACACTTGTGGAGGAAACAAAACAGGATCGTATCGACGCTTTAAACAAGGCGTACAACTCCAGAGCGGAATTTGCGGCTGCATCGGCAAAAGTTATGGCAGAGATCGACGAGACCTTTCATGGTGGAAATTACGGGGAAGGTTTTATAGATGAACTGCAGAAGAAAGTAATGGAATCGTGGCACAATGCAGTGGATGAAAAAAATATGCAGCGGCAGAAAGTTTCCTCGTTTCAGGATTACCCGGTGGATCTGGGGATTGGTGCGGACTGGAGTGCAAAAATTAACAAACTGTTTTACAGATAATATATTTTGGGGTGAAAAGGAGAGATAAGATTATGGCAGTAAAAGTAGGAAACAGTTGGGTGTCGGAAACGGCACTGACATATGCGAAGGCAAAATCCGGCAGCGGCACGTCCGTATCGCTAAAAGCGCTTTCGGACCGGTATCCGGGCGTGAATTTTACAACAAACACACAGAACTTTTCACAGAAAGGCACAAACAATATTCAGATCGCACCGAATATTCTGGTGCAGATGCAAAATGATCCCGACAAACGTGTGGAATATGAGGCTTTGATTTATGATTGTGCGCAGCTGGTATACAGCGGAAAAATGAGCCAGGGAGGTATGGGCTACCATATAAAAGCGGCAGGAACGGTCATCAATGCGGATGGCAGTGTCAGTGGCTGGTCAATTGCGGAAGATGATGATGGCGGGCAGACGCGAAACAGCACCAAACTGGACAAGGATAAGAAAGACACCTGGGCTGATAAAATCCATGAAAAACAGAAAGCAAAAAGTGAAAAAGCAAGGAAAGAGGCAGCGGCACGGCTGCAGGAGCAGATGAACGGGACGGAGATGAAATCGTACGCGGACAATCTTTTTTTGTCGCAGGCAGGAATGGACAGTTACAACCAGCTATCCTCGGTCAGTTATCAGGACTACGTGAACCGCTTTGAGAGTGAAGTGTCAGAAGTATATGAAAAAGATGGTAATGCAGATGCCGTAAAATCAGACAGTTTTGACCAGCATGTAAACAGAATGGCTGCCGCATACGATAAAATGAAAAACAGCATCGAAGAAAAATATGCAAAGGAAGATCACAAAACGGAATATCATCATTTTTCAATGACGCGATGATTTAACCATTTCCGGGAGTGGAAACGGATGGAGAAAATGATCGCGCGCAGCGTCCAGTCGGAAAACATACCGATCCAGACAGCAATCGGGCCGAATCCCCATACCCGGCAGAGATAAATGCACAGGCTTACCCGGCACAGCCACATGGTGCAGCAGGAGGTGATCATGGAGAATTTTACGTCACCTGCAGCGCGCATACCATAGGGTGGGATAAAGGAAAGTACCCAGGAAACTGGCTTTACGATCGTGATGAAGCTTATCATGAAAAAGCACAGTTTTGCGCTGGCAGGTTCCATTCCGGCAAGCATGGTAATCGGTTTGGTCAGTGCAAAAACGAGCAGGCAGCTTGCGATGATGACTGCCTCTGACAGCCAGGACAATTTCTTAATATAATAGATGGCCTCATCTTTGCGCCCTGCACCCAGGCACTGACCGACCACGGTCATCAGTCCGATTCCGATACCTATGGCAGCAATACCGTTTAAGTTTTCCAGAATATTGGTCATTGCCTGCGCGGCAATCGCTACGGTTCCAAGTGTGGAAACCGTAGACTGGATGGCAAGTTTACCGAACTGAAACATACTGTTTTCAATACCGGACGGAATTCCGATAAACAGAATTTTTTTAATCAGATACCAGTCGGGGCGGATGGAAAAATAATTGCGGATACAGATCGGGGCATTGGCATTGCGCAGCTGCCAGATAACGACGATGGCACAGAAAATACGTGATACCAGAGTGGATATCGCCGCACCTTCGACGCCCATGCCAAGTACAAAGATCAAAATCGCATTTCCGCCAATGTTCATAAAATTGGAAATAACCGAGATGATCATCGGATTGCGGCTGTTGTTCTGGGAGCGCATAATCGAAGCACCGGCATCGTACAGTCCGATAAACGGAAACGATAACAGAGTAAAGAAGAAATAAATCCGGGAATTGGTCATGACATCGCGTTCTACTTTTCCAAAGATTACATGAAGCAGCGGATCACGGAATATCAGACAGAAAACGGATAAAGTTACAGACAGAATGACCATGACAAACAAAACCTGCCGAGCAGAACGGTTGGCATCTTTTTTGTTCTGGCTGCCGAGATACTGGGAGCACAGGATCGCGCCCCCGGCAGATAAGGCAGACAGTGCCTGAATGACAAGAATATTGATGGAATCCACCAGGGAAACGGCAGAAATTGCGGCAGAGCCGACATTGCTGACCATCATAGTATCGGCGGTCCCCATTAAAGAAGAAAGCAGCTGTTCCACAATAATCGGGATCAGCAGCTTTCGTAAGTCCAAATTGTTATATAAATGCTGTGTGTTATCGTGCATAAATGAAATCCTCTTTTCTTACTTCCAGATATATTTTAGCACGATATTTTTCAATGGGAAAGGGAGTATTCGATTAATGATTGCATTGCCCGGTGTGCGGTGCGGAGTCAGTTATAATTTTGCGACTTGACAAGTATGATAGTTTCATCCTATTCTTAAATACAGGCAATTGCGAAACCGGTGCAGCGCATAACGTTCGTACCTGTTTCGCAATCGCCTGTATAGAAACGAAGAGGAAGGAACTCCCATGGAACAACATAAAACCGGCACACTCTATCTGTGTGCCACCCCGATCGGCAATCTTGAGGATATTACATACCGTGTACTGCGGACACTCAAAGAAGTGGATCTGATCGCAGCAGAGGATACGAGAAACTCCATCCGGCTGCTCAATCATTTCGAGATTAAGACACCGATGACCAGCTATCACGAATACAACAAAATCGATAAGGCCTACCAGCTTGTCGCAAAAATGCGTGAGGGTAAAAACATTGCATTAATTACAGATGCAGGGACACCGGGCATTTCCGATCCCGGGGAGGATATTGTGCGCATCTGCTATGAAGAAGGCATTCCGGTCACTTCGCTGCCGGGCGCAGCCGCCTGTATCACCGCACTGACCATGTCGGGACTTCCGACACGCCGGTTTGCATTTGAGGCGTTTCTTCCCAAGGATAAAAAGGAGCATCAGGCGGTGCTTGAAGAATTAAAGACCGAGACACGTACGATTATTATCTATGAAGCACCACACCACCTTGTGCGCACTTTGCAGGAACTTTCGGATACCCTCGGCGGAGACCGCAGGCTTACCATCTGCCGGGAACTGACCAAGCGGCATGAAGAAAAAATGCAGACCACGTTTGCGGACAGTATGGCATATTATGAAGTCAATGAACCGCGCGGGGAATATGTCCTCATCATTGCCGGCCGTTCCCGCGAAGAGATGAAAAAGGAGGAACAGGCCGGATGGGAAGCGCTTTCCCTGGAGGAACACATGGCGCATTACGAGTCCCGGGGGATTGACCGCAAGGAAGCCATGAAACGTGTCGCAAAAGACCGTGGGGTCAGCAAGCGCGATATCTATCAGGCACTGTTAAAATAAAAAAGATCAATGGACTTTATTTTAACTGATCCCGCACGGTTTCTTCGAGAACGGAAAAAGGCGAAGGACCGGTGCGAAGGATTGCTTCGTGAAATGCAGACACCGAAAAGCTTTTGTTTTCGAGCGCAAGCTGTTCACGCATCTGGCGGAATTTCAGATAGCCAACATAATATTTTAGGTAGTTTCCCGGTTCTTCGAGGATCAGATCCGTGATTCTTTTTACCGTGGCAGTATCATCTACGCCGTATTCGCTCCAGAATGCGGCGTTTTTTTCTTTTTCCCATCCAAAATAATGAATCCCGATATCCGCAGTGGCATAGAGGCTGAGTGTTGCAGCCTGGTTGTGCTGTAACAGGGAGGCGAGATCCTGATCAAGTCCGGCATAATAAAAAGCCTGCATTTCGGTGTAGGTTGCCCAGCCTTCGGTGTAACCAGGATAGTTGAGGAGGGAGAGGACTTCCGGAGCACCATAGGAGGAGGTGCAGATGGTCTGGTACAGATGACCGGGATATCCTTCATGCGCAAGCGTTGTAAAGTAATAGATATCCGTATCATTTTTAGCATCGTTTATGTAGATCCGGTTGTGTGAAATATCATCAATCGGAGCCGTGATATAAAAGGCGGGAGCTAAGTACTCACTGAGTGCCGGATCAACGTGGCAGATTTCCACGTCTGTCTGTGGTGGTGCAGGGAAGTCGGTAAGGATTTCTTTTTGCAGCCGGGAAATCATGGCATTTTCCTCTTTTAGGGCAGCATCGGGTTTCGGGGACTGGGAAGCAAGTTTCGGATTTTTTTCCAAAAGATTCTGACAGAACGTGAGATCTTCCCGCCGGGCTTTGGCAATCTGGGAAAACAGATCTTCCACGCTGTCATCACAGCCCGTATCTGCAGACACGACCGCCTCGTAATAGGCTTTTCCTTCCGGGAAGTTACAAAGCCCCCAGTTGTTATGTCCCCGTCCCAGCAGCATGGTAAGTCCTTTGATCATCTGGCTGTAAGCCGGAATGACATGATCACTCAGAACTTTGGAATGTTGCTTCAAATAAGCATTCTTTTGGGTATCCGTAAGCCCATCCATGGCATTTAACCGGTTGGAAAACGTATCGATCAGAAAATTGTCATCGGGATGTTCGGTGAAAACTTCACACCCTTCAATGACTTTTAAGCAGGCTTCATCGGACATGAAAAGTCCTGCATCGGCTTTCTTTTGTTCATAATCTAAAATTCCTAAAAAATAAGTATCCATCTGCGACAACAGTCCGAGATAATCTTTAATATCTCTGGTATTGCGGAAAGTATACTCTGCCAGAAGCACAGGCAGCTGTGAGGTGACACCACCGGAAGGGGTCAGAGGTTCATCGTAATAGGGATAGGCAGCAAGGTTCTGCTGGCGTGAAATATAATCGGAAAGCAGCCGGCAGGTCAAGCGGTCTTTTCCTTTGAGAGAGCGGTGAGAATATTTTTTGAGTTCTTCCGAAAGTTTTTTGAGCTGTCTGGCCTGGTTATGAGGGCTGTCACCGGACAGACTGCCAAGCGTGATCTCATAAGAGTCAATGCCGGCAGCTTTTGGATCTTTTAGCGTAAAGTGCAGATTCATGGTGTTGGATTTCATCTCTTCGCGAAAAAGCGTGGTACAAAATTCAGAAAAAGAACCGGTATTTTTTCCGGCAGGGGAAAGGATGGCTGCATAAATAATGGAGAGTACCGCAGCCAGAAAAATACCCACGGAAAGCATCCGGTGTTTTTTCAAAAAATGTTTCATACCAGAAACTCCTGTAAGAAAACTTAAGAAAATTTATGCAGAGAAAGCCTGGGCTATGCCTTCCCTTTTGGGTTTATCCGGTAATTGCAAAAGGAATATGAAAAAAGCAAAGCCCATACAATGATTTAAGAACGCAAACAGGAGGCGCGGATGAACTATTTATGGGGTGGAATGATTCTTGTCGGGGTGGTGTATGCTGCAATGACTGGAAATCTTGGAGCAGTGACCGACCAGGCACTTGCTTCGGCAAAGGAAGCGGTAAGCCTTTGTCTGACAATGACAGGTGCCATGGCATTCTGGGTAGGACTTATGAAGATTGCGGAAAAAGGGGGGATGGTAAACCGTGCGGCATCTGCAATGGGACCGATACTACGTTTTTTGTTTCCGTCAGTTCCGGAAAATTCCACAGCAGCCAGATATATGGCAACGAATATGGTGTCCAATTTTCTGGGGCTGGGCTGGGCGGCAACCCCGGCAGGGATTTCTGCCATGAAAGAGTTAAAGCGGCTGCAGAAAATGTCAAATCAGGCGACAGACGCGATGTGTGATTTTCTTATCATTAATATTTCTTCCCTGCAGCTGATACCTGTGAATATCATTGCATATCGCAGCCAGTATGGAGCCGTAAGTCCGGCTGCAATTGTAGGACCGGCCATCATTGCCACTAGTATTTCCACGTTGGCAGCTGTCATTTTCATCAAGCTCCGGCAGGCATTTGGGAGGGTGGAAAAATGAATTTGATTCTGTACTTATCTGAGGCAGTCATTCCGATTCTGGTATTGCTCATTGTGGGAAATGGCCTGATGCACCGGCAGCATGTATATGAGGATTTCCTGGAAGGGGCAAAAAGCGGAATCCGCACAGCAGTGGAGATTATGCCGACACTAATCGGACTGATGGCAGCAGTAGGTATTTTGCGGGCTTCGGGTTTTTTGGATTTTATTTCCGGGTGGCTTGGGAAATTAATGGCGGCGACAGGATTTCCGACCGAGCTGATCCCGGTTGCTGTGGTAAAAATGTTTTCTTCCTCTGCAGCAACGGGGCTTTTACTGGATATCTACAAAACACATGGTGCAGATTCGATGCTGGGACGTGCGGCATCGGTTATGCTCAGCAGCACAGAGACCATTTTTTATACCATGTCGGTTTATTTTATGTCGGTAAAAGTAAAAAAGACAAGATATACACTTCCGGGAGCTCTTTTTGCAACCACTGCCGGAATTGTGGCAAGTGTATTTCTTGTGTGGAAAACCTGAAGTTGTAAGAATCGTGTTATTGTTCGCATGGCAACCTGTGTGTAGCAGCAAAATTGTCAAAAAATATCCGGATTATGATAGAAATATGTTGACTTTAAACATATTTTAGTTCAGAATAAAAGGCAGAAGATACAGAGATTTGTATGTTACAACAGAGAGGAAGTATATAATATGGCATTTGGGAAAAAGACAGACAGAGCCGGTCTGCAGGCCGTTCTGGAATTGAAAAATGTAGATTATTCAAAAGATCCGGAGATACAGCAGCTGTATACCCGTCTGGTGAACGGACGCAGCCAGTTCGGTCAGATCTTGGCAAAGAATGCATCCGCATCGTTACAGATCGCAGAGGTTGTGGATGCCTTAAAAGATTATAATTCCAAGATGGAATCTGTTTCACAGCAGATCGCACAGGCATCCGAGGACGCTACGCAGTCTGCGTCAGAAAGTTCGCGTGTGGCAGGGGAGGTTTCCAACCAGCATGAGGAACTGACCAATACGATATTGTCTGCATCGGAAGAATCTGCAGCGATTTACAAAAACATCGAAGAGGGACAGCAGGAGCTGACGGCTATCCGCGATCTGTCCGATAAGACGATCAGTGAATCAAGTACCATGAAACAGAATATGGAGAAGCTTTTTGACATTATCAGTAATATGAATGAAGTCATTGAAGGGATCAATTCCATTTCCAGCCAGACCAATCTGCTGGCACTGAATGCATCCATCGAGGCAGCCCGTGCAGGAGAAGCCGGAAAAGGATTTGCAGTAGTTGCGGAAGAGATCCGTAAACTTGCAGAACAGACCCAGAACATGACAGCCAACATGAGTGAATTCGTGGAGCGTATCAAAGAAGCATCCGCAAAGAGTTCAGACAGTGCAAACACCGCGGTGGAGGCACTTGGGGATATGAGCGAGAAGATTAATTCTGCATGGGAGATCAATGATGCGAACCAGAAGAGTGTGGGAAAGATTTCCGATTCCATCAGTTCCCTGGCAGCTGTCAGCGAAGAGATTTCAAGTTCCATGGATGAGATGGCAAATCAGGCGAACCATATCCAGCAGCAGTGTGAGCAGCAGCAACAGGATGCACAGAGACTGGCAGAACTCCAGGAGAATTTAAAAGACGCAACAACACCGGCATACCAGATATTGGATGATCTGGAGAATGCAAAGCAAATTGCCGGAGAGATGAAGAAAGATGTATTTTATAATACAGAGGCTGTATAGTAGCAACTGGCATCCTTATTATAAGAATATTAAAAATATCAATTTGCCATATAGCACAGGAAATCAGACAGGGGTTGTCACACGGTGACAGCCTCTTTTTTCCCTGTTCGCGGAGAAAGGAGAAAAAATGGAAGCAACGGAACAGTTTTTGCAATGGGTGGAGGAATCGGGCAACATTGTATTTTTTGGTGGAGCAGGGGTATCGACCGAGAGCGGAATCCCGGATTTCCGTAGTGTGGACGGTTTGTATAATCAACAGTATAAGTATCCGCCGGAGACTATTTTAAGCCATAGTTTTTACCGGCAGAATCCGGAAGAGTTCTATCGGTTTTACCGGAACAAAATGCTCTGTCTGGATGCACAGCCAAATATCACCCATTTCAAATTGGCAGAGCTGGAAAAAGCAGGAAAACTGAAAGGGGTCGTGACCCAGAATATCGATGGTCTGCATCAGAAAGCCGGAAGTAAAAACGTCATGGAATTGCACGGAAGCGTATTGCGCAATTACTGCGAACGCTGTGGACAGTTTGTCAGCGCGGAAGATATTCTCCACTCGGAAGGAGTTCCGGTCTGTCCTGTCTGTGGTGGTCCGGTGAAGCCTGACGTAGTTCTTTATGAAGAAGGGCTGAACCAGAAAACACTGCAGGATGCGGTATTTTATATCAGCCATGCGGATATGCTGATTGTGGGAGGAACTTCGCTTGCCGTATATCCGGCAGCCGGCCTGATTGATTATTACAGGGGAAATAAGCTTGTTTTGATTAATAAGAGTGCAACTCCAATGGATGCGCGTGCGGATCTTCTTATCCAGGATGGACTTGGAAATGTCTTTTCACAGATCAAGTGTTAGCCAGAGAAAATAATAGACAATTGCAAAACATACTCCGACTCCTGCTGTCGCGGGTTTTACAATTGTCTATAAGGGGAGAAAAAGAAGGAGACCAGCTATGAATCAGTACCAGTATGAAGTGGGAGATATTGTGAAATTAAAAAAGCCACATCCGTGTGGCAGCCATGAATGGGAGATTTTGCGCGTGGGCGCGGATTTCCGTCTGAAATGCACTGGCTGTGGACATCAGATGATGGTGACACGTAAGCTTGTGGAAAAGAATACAAGAGGCTTGCGGAAGCCGGAATAAAGTGTATGTAGTGAAATTGTAATTTCCATAGTATTAAAAATTGCTTCTTTAGATACCATGAAAAACAGTATCTGGAGAAGCAATTTTTCTGTTATAAAGGCTTGCGGGCCTTAATTTTTGTAAATTCAATAATTTCTTTCTTATCCTCTTCGGATATCTTGTTAAAATAAAAAAGCAATTCTTTTTCCAGATTCGTATGAAACATGTACTTTTTTTTATTCGCGGGATCATTAAAAAATTCAAGAAACTCAGATAAGTCTTCGCTGGACTGGGAAGGAACCGGTGCATCATAGGAAACTTCACGGTCAATATCAACGGTCAGATGCATGAGATCGTCAATCGAAATGTTGTATAGACCCGCCAATTTGTATAATGCTTCGGCATCCGGTGTCCGTCTGCCAGTTTCATAATGGCTGTATGTCTGGCGGACAATACCAAGTACCGCGGCTACATAATCCTGCGTGTAATTATTTACCTTTCTCAGTTCTTTCAATTTCTGAGGAAGTTTTTTTTCACTCATAATAAAATACCACCTTTTCTTAAAATTAGTCTATTTTTTCACATATCATGAAATGTTACAGATAGTAGCTATTGATAAAACAGAAGTTAATTTATTGTGGGAAGTGGAAAAATAGTCATATAGTTACAGAATGTTGCATAAAAATGTAAAATATGCACAAAAATAAACGGTTTTTAAACGAACGAGAATGGAGAAATTAGATAAAAAGTAACAAAATGTAGCAATTATAAAAAATAGAGGTTAACAAACTGTAGCGAATGGACGATATAAAAGTTACAAAACGTAGCAAAAAGGTTTTGCGTACATGGAGGTAAAAAATGCTGAAACTTTCATTGAAACAGGGACAATACGTAAATATCGGGGATGACATCCGTGTGGTCTATGTAGGTGGTTCGGGTAATCACGCAAGGCTGCTCATTGATGCCCCGAGAGAACTCAATATTGCCAGAAGTACCACGGAAGAAAATCCGGCACGAAGGAGAGAAACCTATTATGCAGAGCCGGGCATTTCCAGAGAGGCACAGCAGGAAATTAAGAGAATCTTGTGGAACGAGAGGATGAAGGCAGAGGCAAAGAAAGATGCAGAGAGTTTGAAAGATAAATTTAACTCCTGATCTGTTTTAAATTCTGGTAATAGGCGGGGCACACCCGGGACGCTTCGCTTATTTGATACAAGGTCGCAAAGCATCAAAAGATGCTTGTGACGCGTTACTGCAAAGTGACGCAATAAGAACACCTTAGGAAAAGGATTTCCAGAGGAAAAAACATAATACCCCACAAAGTGGGAGTTCAAGGAGGATTCTATTATGAGTATGGTAGTACAACACAACATGCAGGCAGCAAACGCAAACAGAATGCTTGGTATCACATCCGGAGCACAGGCTAAGTCAACCGAGAAGTTATCTTCCGGTTACAAAATCAACCGTGCAGCAGATGATGCAGCAGGACTTACCATTTCCGAGAAGATGAGAAAGCAGATCCGCGGACTGGACAAGGCATCTTCTAATGCACAGGACGGTGTATCTTCTGTACAGACCGCTGAAGGTGCTTTAACAGAAGTTCACAGCATGTTACAGCGTATGAATGAGCTTGCAGTTCAGGCAGCAAACGGAACAAACTCTAAGGATACAGACCGTAAGGCGATCCAGGACGAGATCGACCAGTTAAATACAGAGATCGACCGTGTTGCAGAGACAACCAAATTCAATGAAATTTACCTGTTAAAGGGTGATGACGGTGAGAAGACAATTAATATGAAGGCACATGATGCCGGATTAAAGGGAACTTTGACTGATAATGGTGACGGAACCGCTACATTTAAAATGGATGAATTAAATTTTGGTGATAGCGTAAGTATTGGCGGAAAAAATTATACCATTGGAGCAGCTGATGCAGATGTAGATGCTTGGTTTACGGCTAATGGAACTGATGTGACAGATGCAGCTAATAAGAAAGTGACAATTAATGGCACGGAATATACATATGCTGCAGCAGTAGCAAAAGATACTACAGCTCATACAGGAGCAATTGCTGCTGGATGGTATGCAAAAACACCAACAGCACCAAATGATGAAAACGCTACTACAACACCAGATTTTGCAAATGTAGCGGCTATTAAAACGGCAGTAAAAGCTGGTGCTACTGTGAAAAATGGAACAAAGAGCATCACAGGAATGAACGATGCCAAGAATAATACTACAGGTGCAGCTGCAGCAGATGGAATTTCTGATAATGATGTGACAGTTATTTCTAAAACAAAGGCATATGATCTGGCAGCAAAGGAATTACTTGCAGCTAACCAGATTGGTGATACTGAAGGAAATGCAAAGGTTGGTATTGATAAGAATTATGCTGCAACTGATGGAGCAAATGGTAATGGAACATTTTACATTAAAACAGGACAGTCTAAAGTTGCCAACACATTAAGCTTCAGCCTTCATGTAGGGGCAGATGCTGACATGACAAACAAGATCACTGTAGATATTGATACTATGAATTCTGCAAATCTTGGCATCAAGGGATTAAATGTAGCTGATAAGAACGGTACAGCAGCAACTTATGCAATCGATGCTATTTCCGATGCAATCTCTAAGGTTTCTTCCCAGAGATCCGCACTCGGTGCTGTACAGAACAGATTAGAGCACACCATCGACAACCTGGATAACATTTCCGAGAATACATCTTCTGCTGAGTCTCGTATCCGTGATACAGATATGGCAAAAGAGATGGTTAACTACAGCAAGAACAACATTCTTGCACAGGCTGGACAGTCTATGCTCGCACAGGCTAATCAGTCTAACCAGGGTGTACTTTCTCTGTTACAGTAAAAGTAAATATGATCATTACACATCAAAAGGGACTCTTCGGAGCCCCTTTTGGTGTGTGTTTATACTTTTACTGGCATAGAATTTACTGCCTCTTCGTATTCATCTGAAGTGTAATCCAGTAAAATTTTTTCTTTTGGAACGTTATATTTGATCATATTTTGAATTGCATCAATTCTACCCTTGGCTTCGCCCTGTTCCAGCAATTCTTCAGACCGTAACTTCAAAATTTTACCACCCATAATCTCACCCAATCCTTTCCTGATAGCATTATCCTCTGGGATAATATAATCTGCGATTTTCTCAATTAAAACAATCATGTCCATATAAAGATGTGACTTTTGTTCTTTTTCGGACGCGTACTCTAACCTTCGGTTGATCTCCCGGAAATCGTCCAGCAGATGCTTCACCTTTTTCGAATTTGTTCCATTATGTTTCAAAAAATGCTCATATCGTAAGATATGATACGGAAGCAGAATCAGCAGTCGTTTTTCAAAAATCCGATTCACCGTGTATCTTTTCGCCTGCAAAACCGGAACGCGGTAACGTACTTTCTGACCATCTGCAAACGTTACGATTGCCTCATGATAATCCGGAAGCGAACGGTGATTGCGGATGTAAAGCACGCACGATTGAGGAAACGCAATCTCCCAAATTGCATGTTCCCCCAAAGAAGCATGCTCAAGTGCAATCGAAATGTCGTACTCGAACATTCGGATAACCATTGTCCTGTCCTTAGAGGACTGGCATTCCAGATGGTATATATGTCCACCAATCCGGATAATGGAGTCCGTGATCACGGTTCCGTACTTTTCGTAATGTTCGTTTCGCAATTGTTCAAAGTGTTCCTCTTCGCTGTAAGAAGTATGGAAAACTTCGTTGATCAGCGGGATGAGAAGCTGCGGCATTTTTTGCGCAATGGTTCGGAATACATCGTCGAAAATCGTGCTGTGTTCTGTTGTGTTTTCTGTGCCGGCATCTGGCAACGAAGTTGTCAAAATGTCAGTGTTCCCCATGTAGTGTCCTACCTTTCCTTTAGTATATATCATAAGTATCTGCTTTTACAATATAGAAAGTATAAAAAACAGAGCTGTTATGACCAGTTCTATGAAATTGTGGTTCTAATGGAAATTTATGAGCGAAATGCTCTCCATGAGTGGTGATTGCGGTACAATGGCGATGTATCGCATAAGTAATTGTGGTATATAATTTTATAAACCCAGTAAAAACAGAATATCGTATTTTCGGACAGAAGTCAAATGATTTATAACAGTAACAGAAAAACAACAATTGCGATATGATTGGAAAATAAATCGTATCACGATTGTTGTTGTAAAATTATTTTCTGGTTTATAGGATCTCCTCAAGCCCATACAATGCCGCACCCAGTGCACCGACAATCTCCGGTTCCTCATAGATATGTAGTTTTTCTCCAAGCTGCTCCTCCAGCACGGCGACGACACCCGGATTCTTGGCAACACCGCCAGTCATCATATATCCCGGATTCAGACCGACACGTTTCAGGAGGGACATTGCTTTCCCGGCAATTGCCTTGTGAATTCCATGTGCAATATCAGCAATCTCTTTGTTCTGTGCGATCAGGGAGATAACTTCCGATTCAGCAAAAACACTGCACATACTGCTGATTTCAATATTTTCTTTGGACTGCAGGGATACCGGACCAAGTTCGTCGATACTGATTTCCAGGGAGCGCGCCATCATTTCCAGAAAGCGGCCGGTTCCGGCGGCACATTTATCATTCATGACAAAATCGGCAACTTCTCCATTGTCATTCAGCCGGATGGCTTTGCTATCCTGACCGCCGATATCGAGGATCGTGTGAACGTCCGGGAAGAGAAGATGCGCACCTTTTCCGTGGCAGCTGATTTCGGTTACATTTTTATCCGCAAATGGAATGCTGACACGACCATAACCGGTGGATACAATCAGGGAAATATCTTCCCGGTTAAGTCCGGCCTTTTTCAGAACGTCTGCCAGTGCGGCATCTGCACTCTGGGAAGATTTGGCTCCGGTGCGGACAACTGAAAATGCTTTGATCTGTCTGTTTTCGTCTAAGATTACGGTGTTTGTAGAGGTAGAGCCGCTGTCAATTCCTAATGTATACACTGTATCACCCTTTCTTTTTATCATTTGTTTTTCCCCGGTCAGGGACAATCCTTTTTTCACTTTCAATTCTTCCATAAAGGCTTCCACACGGGTCCGGACCTGTCCGGCACATTGTCTGGTGGAATCGGTTTCTACCAGCAGAATCGGCAGATCCAGCCGCTGGCGGAAATCCGCATACTCATAAGAATAAGAGTCACAGAATTTGACGGTATGATATATAATTCCATCCAGGCGGTCGGTAAAACCGTCAAGAAAATGTTCACGGTTCGCTGCTTTTAACATGCGCATGCATGGAATCTGGTTTAGCAGCGCGGCAGCATAAGAATGCAGGACCTGATCCTCTGTAATGGAAAAATCACGTGCAAGTCCGGTGCATGTTAAATCAAACAGCAGATTGGCACCGCGGTCGACAAGCAGCTGACGGATTTCATTGTTGCATCGGGCACCCATGATTCCGATATTGAGTTTCTGTCCGTTTCCTTTTTCGGACACTGCACTGGAAGACATGCGGGTGTTTTCCTGTTTTTTCAGAGCTGCTTTGTTCTGCATCATGGAAACAAAACGTTTCAGATCCAGTGTTTTTCCGGAGAAAGCCTCGTACTCCGTGAGCATTTGTTTTAACTGGCGCTCATAGAGTGCTACTGCGAAATCATTAAATTTGCGGGGAATATCCAGCAAAAAGAAAAATTTATCCGGGAACTGGCTTTTTAATGTGTCATACAGACGCCGGATGCTGTCGCAGCAGGTAGTCAGAATGACACCCTCATAGTCATGTTCCATCACATCTTCCAGTACGGCCTTGGTATAGGAACAGATGTTGGCGTGCATCAGGGTGTCCGCGTGGTTAAAATCCGTAACGGATGGTTCCAGACGTGTGATTTCCGTGTCCATGGCTTCAAATAATTCCATGGGGGTATATTTACATACATAACCTAACATGATGAATTCCTCTCTTTATCCAGAATTTCCAGAAAAGCTTCCAGACGGGTTTTGATCTGTCCGTTATGGCTGTTCCGGCGGTCCATGGCATCGCCATCCAGAACGAGCAGTGGAATATCCGCGGCCTTGAGTGTTTCGCGAAGCTGGAATACTCCGCCGGCAGATTGCTTACAGCCCCAGTGGCAGAAGTTAATGACGCCATCGGCATGCATTTCTTTTGCCAGTTTTACGACCATATTTGCTTTTTTTTCGTATGGACCGTTATAGAGATTGTTTAGCATTTTAGTGGCAAGTGCTTCCAGTGGGTGGGTGGTATCCAGTTCGTCCATGTAATCCAGGTTCATTTCGGTACACTGGACCTGGTAATCTCTGTTCAGGTTAAAATAGTGTTTGAGTGTTTCCTGATAAAAAGGAAGCAGATGTACCCACACAATCCGGGTGCCGTCATATTTCGGATATTGTTTGATATCCTCGGCAAAACTGCGGAACAGATCAAGGGTTTCCGGTGTTCCGATGTTTAAGTGGGTGGCAAAAAGCATGTACATCTGCAGAGTCAGTGTCGATGGATAATAGCGCTCTGCCTGCAGTTTTAAAAACTCTTTGTAATAAGCTTTCGACTGGTTTTCGCGGGCAAGTGTTTCCGACAGGTCATCCATGGACAGACGTTTTCCGGTCAGTGCTTCCAGTTTCTGAATCAGTTCTTTCAGCTGCATGGTCACATATTCCACGGCTTCCGGAGAACAGCTGTCCGGCACATCGATCACATAAGTGTCAAGATCCGTGTGCCGGCTGACATAGCGGAATGTGTTAATATTGCCGTCACAAATCATGGAAGTTGTCACACCGAGTCTGGCAGGTGAAATAATTCCGGAGTCTACGGCACCGATAAAATCTTTGTGATAGGAACAGAGCGTGGAGGCAATTCCACGGCTTTCTGCGCGGTCGATAAAATAGTCTTCACACGTAAATCCTGAGAGAAACGAGGAAAGACATTCCATGGAAAGCGCACTGAGTCCGAAGCACTGGAAAATTTCCACGGGTGCAAACAGATTGCACCAGACCGTGGATTCCGGGTATTCCAGCGCATGAAGCGTATTTTTTACGCCGAGCGTATTCAGCTTCTGATATGCTTTCGGCATTGTTTTTTCTGCAAAATGTTCAGTCCGGAACTGTTCGAGATGTAATCCGATGTCAATCATTTTGCGGGAAACTGCCGGGTGGGTGCCGGCATATTTTTTAATATAATTTCCGTAAGTTTTGACGATATTCATAGTATATATCCTTTATTAAACAGGTTCATTTTCAAAAAAATATTATAACCTTGTGTCTGCAAAAAATAAAGTTTTGTGTAATAAAATTTAGAAAAACCTAAGAATCTAAAATATTGCGTATTATAGGGGGATTGATTATAATAGAAAGTACGGAATTATCTATTATGGAAGGAATCAGGACACATGGGAGCACAGGACAATACGGAAAAGGTACTGCGCAGTCTTCACGTTTTGCTGTCGAAGAGTGAGCCGTATCCGAAAGAGCCGAGTAAAGTTATCATAGATAAGCAGCAGGTGATTGATCTGCTGGCAGAATTAAATACCTGTATTTATCAGATTATGGATGAATACGAGCTGACCATTCGAAGCCGTGACAAGGCAGAGCGCGATTTCCATAAAAAGGGAGATCAGATCATCTGGGATGCAAGCCGTAAGGCAGAGGACATTTATGCGGCATCTGTCATGTATATGGATGAAACGTTAAACCGTATGCAGGATATCATGCAGGAGGCGGACAAAAAGGTCGGTGCCATCTATCAGGAAATTAAAGAACAGATGGAAAAAGAAGAACAGGAATTAAGAACCAACAAATCCGAACTCAAAGGACAGCTGCAGGATCTGGTTGATACCGAAAAGTACTTAAAGATCATCGAGGAACGGAACCGCGAGATTGAGAAGGAAAAGATGGAAGGAAGACCGGAGTACGAGCAGGAGAAGCGGGAAGAAAAAGCAATTTACGCAAACCGGCAGACCGATATTAAGATTAACCAGGAATATCTGGATAAGCTGGGACTTTCCGTACCGGAAGAACCGGTAGAAGACCTTGCGGAAGAACCAGTAGAAAAGCCAGTGGAAAAGCCGGTGGAAAAACCAAAGAAGCTGTCGCCGAAGCCGGAGATTCCGGCACCGGTTACGGTAGAAGATGACGATGAAGAGTTAAAGCAGCTGGAAGAACAACTGCGTGTGAATCTGGATGCTGATTATTTTAAGTGGAAAGATGAACAGGAAGAACAGGAAGCGGCAGAAGAAAAAGAAAAATCCGCCGGCTTTCAGAACAAGATCAAGAACCTGATAGGAGGACATCCACATGACGATTCTGGTGTGTGATGATGACAAGGAAATTGTAGACGCAATTGAGATTTACCTGATTCAGGAAGGATACCAGGTAGTAAAAGCATATGACGGGGAACAGGCTCTGGAGATGCTTCGCACAAAGAAAATTGATCTGATGGTGATCGACGTGATGATGCCGAAACTGGATGGAATCCGTGCGACATTCCAGGCACGTAAAACAAGCAGCATTCCCATTATCATCCTGTCTGCCAAGACAGAAGATGCGGATAAGATTCTGGGGCTGAATGTGGGGGCGGACGATTATGTGACCAAGCCGTTTAATCCGCTGGAACTGGTTGCCCGTGTGAAGTCACAGCTGCGGCGTTATACCACACTTTCGAGCACTCCTTCCGGTGATGCCGTTTATGAAGCCGGCGGTCTGGTTATTAACGATGAATTAAAAAAAGTTACGGTAGATGGGGAAGAGGTCAAACTGACTCCGATCGAATACAACATTCTTCTGCTTCTCATGAAAAATAAAGGAAAAGTATTTTCCATCAGTCAGATTTATGAGGAAATCTGGAATGAAGAAGCAATTGGCGCTGACAATACAGTTGCTGTCCACATCCGGCATATCCGGGAAAAAATCGAAATCAATCCGAAAGAACCGCGGTATCTGAAAGTGGTCTGGGGTGTCGGCTATAAAATCGAAGCGGGGGCGTAGCTGTCTATGAAAGAATTCTCCAGCGGAAAAAAGGGCGCAGCCATTGTCATGCATCAGATGTTTCTGATTATGATGCTTTGCGGAATCTATGGGATCGGATACAATCTGCGCAGACATATCGGAGGGCTGGGTATTCTCAGCCTGTTTATGGTGATCGGCATGGTCGGAAGCTTTGTATTCCTTGCCTATCTGACAGGTGTTGCAGGGCGCCGGTCAGAGGAGGATGCAACCATTTACCTGACCTGGATTGATAAAATTTATACGGATATCCAGATAGCACTTTTTGTGGCATTCATTTATCTTGTGCTCTTTTTGGGGAGAAATCTCCATGACATCCAGTTTGAACTGTCCGGACTGATGGTAGCGGTCGGAACAGTCGGGTATCTGGTCGATGTTGTATTCCTGCTGTTTTATTTGAGCATTGTCCGGCGGGTCAAAAACAATACCCTTCTGACATACAGTCTGATCTATCAGGCAGGAAGCTTCCTGAGACGGGTGTTTATCTCCGGACAGAATCCCAGACTGTGTACGCGTAAGGCGCGCGAAAGATATGAGATCCAGCATGCAATTGAAAAAATTGCGGCAGGGGCACTGGATACGACACTGGATGTGGAACAGTTTCACGGACAGGAAAGAGGCATTGCAGCTTCTGTGAATAATATCCGTGCAGGGCTGAGCGAAGCCATTCAGGAGCGGATCCGGAATGAACGGATGAAGGCAGACCTGATCACGAATGTTTCCCATGATATCAAAACACCGCTTACTTCCATTGTCAATTATGTGGATCTGCTCAAACGTGAAAACCTGGAAAACGAAAATGCACGTAATTATATCCGGGTTCTAGATGAAAAATCCCAGCGGCTGAAACAGCTGACGGAGGATCTGGTCGAAGCATCAAAGATCAGTTCCGGAAATATCCAGCTGGATATGCAGACCATCGATCTGGTAGAACTGCTGTACCAGACGGGTGGTGAGTTCAATGAACGTTTTGAGGCACGGGGGCTGACCATTGTGACGAAACTGCCGCACAATTCGGTGATGATCCGGGCAGACGGACGGCAGCTCTACCGTGCAATTGAAAATCTGTATACCAATGCGGCAAAATATGCACTCGAAAATACCCGGGTTTATGTAGATCTGGAAGTAGAGGAGAACAATGCGGTTTTCCGTATCAAAAATATTTCGAAAAATCCGCTGCCGGAACAGGGAGCGGCGAGGAAAGACCTGACGGAGCGTTTTGTGAGGGGAGAGGAATCCCGCACGACAGAGGGAAGCGGTCTTGGACTGTCCATTGCAAAGAATCTTACACAGCTGATGGGCGGTGAGTTTGCAATCCTGGTAGATGGCGATCTGTTTGCGGCATCCATTACGTTTGCAGTCGTTGCATAAAAATACATTTTATTATATAATTACCATTAACCATGATTTCGAAAACAAGGAGGAAACTATGAAGTTATATGAGAACGGCGCATACCTGGTCAACGGCAGGGATGTTGTCATTAATTCACCGGAAGCGGCATCTGCTGTCAATGCAAAGACAGGAAAGACTGTTACACCGGAAGATGCAAAGAAACAAACCATTGCATACGGAATTTTAAAGAGTCACAATACATCCGGCAACATGGAAAAACTGCAGATCAAATTTGATAAGCTGACTTCCCACGATATTACATTTGTCGGCATCATCCAGACCGCCAGGGCATCAGGTCTTGAGAAGTTCCCGATTCCTTATGTACTCACCAACTGTCACAACAGTCTGTGTGCAGTCGGTGGAACCATCAACGAAGATGACCATATGTTTGGACTGACATGTGCAAAGAAATACGGTGGAATCTATGTTCCTCCTCATCAGGCAGTTATTCACCAGTTTGCAAGAGAAATGCTTGCAGGCGGCGGAAAGATGATCCTTGGATCAGACTCCCATACCCGTTACGGAGCACTGGGAACCATGGCAATTGGAGAAGGTGGTCCGGAGCTTGTAAAGCAGCTTTTGAATAAGACTTACGATATTGATATGCCGGGAGTTGTCGGCATTTACCTGACAGGTACCCCGCAGAAGGGTGTCGGACCGCAGGATATCGCGCTTGCCATTATCGGTGAAGTATTTGCCAACGGATTTGTAAAAAATAAAGTGATGGAGTTTGTCGGACCGGGCGTGTCCAATCTGAGTGTTGATTACCGTATCGGTGTCGATGTTATGACAACAGAAACCACCTGTCTGTCTTCCATCTGGAGAACCGATGACCAGGTGAAGGAATTCTATGAGATCCACGGAAGAACCGGAGATTTCGAGGAACTGAATCCGGGAGAAGTTGCATACTATGACAGTTTTATCGAACTTGATTTAAGCGAGATTAAGCCAATGATCGCGATGCCGTTCCATCCAAGCAATACATACACGATCGAGGAATTAAATGCAAACCTGATGGATATTCTCGATGACTGTGAGAAGCGTGCACAGGTAAGCTTTGATGGAAAAGTAGACCTTGACTTAAAGAGCAAAGTAAAGAACGGAAAACTGTATGTAGATCAGGGTATCATTGCCGGATGTGCTGGTGGTGGATTTGAAAATATCTGCGATGCAGCAGATATCTTAAAGGGTTCTTCCATTGGAGCGGACGAGTTTACGCTGAGTGTTTACCCGGCTTCCACTCCGATTTATATGGAACTTGTTAAGAACGGTGCCGTTGCCAATCTGTTAGAGACAGGTGCCATTGTCAAGACTGCATTCTGCGGACCGTGCTTTGGTGCCGGAGATACACCTGCGAACAATGCATTTTCTATCCGTCATTCTACACGTAACTTCCCGAACCGTGAGGGATCTAAGGTACAGAACGGACAGGTTGCTTCCGTAGCACTGATGGATGCGCGTTCTATCGCTGCAACCGCTGCAAATAAGGGATTCCTTACCGCAGCTACCGATATTGATGTAAACTACAGCAAGCCGAAATACTTCTTTGATAAGACCATTTATGAAAACCGTGTATTTGACAGCAAGGGTGTGGCAGATCCGGACGTAGAGATCCAGTTTGGACCAAATATTAAGGACTGGCCGGCTATGAGCCCGCTTCCGGAGAATCTTGTGCTGAAAGTTGTTTCCGAGATTCACGATCCGGTGACCACAACGGACGAGCTGATTCCTTCCGGTGAGACATCCTCTTTCCGTTCCAACCCACTGGGACTGGCAGAGTTTGCACTTTCCAGAAAGGATCCGGAATATGTTGGACGTGCCAAGGAAGTACAGAAGGCACAGAAGGCTGTCGAGGCAGATACCTGTCCGGGAGATGCACTTCCGGAGATTCATCCGGTTATGGATACCATCCGTGCAACGTTCTCCGATGTCAACCGCTCGAACGTTGGTTTCGGAAGTACGATTTTTGCAGTAAAACCGGGAGACGGCTCTGCGCGTGAGCAGGCGGCTTCCTGCCAGAAGGTACTTGGCGGATGGGCAAACATTGCAAATGAATATGCGACCAAGAGATACCGTTCCAACCTGATTAACTGGGGTATGATCCCGTTTGTTATTGATCAGGGAGAGCTTCCGTTCCACAATCTGGATTACCTGTTTGTTCCAAAGATCCGTGAGGCGATCTCAGACGGAAAAACAGAATTTGAGGCATATGTGGTAAAGGATGGTGCTTTAAAGCCATTTACCCTGCGTATGGGAGAACTGACACCGGATGAGAAAGATATTATTCTCAAAGGCTGCCTGATCAATTATTACCGCGGATAGGAGATCTTGTATGACAGACGTGGAAAAACAAAAACAGATGGAACAGATCAAACAGAGTGAGGATGGCATGCGTCAGACGGTTCTTCTGATTAAAATCGGATTGATGGTATTTCTCACCTTTGCCTGTTGTACCGTATTTTTCTTCCTGGTGCTCCGGTACAAGGGGGTTGCAGATACCTGGCATCTGATTACAGGTGCATTGCAGCCGATTATTATCGGACTGGGACTTGCTTATCTGCTTAACCCGGTTATGAAATTTCAGGAGCGGCACTGGCTGCCGTTTCTGAAAAAGAAAATGAAATCAGAAAAATCAGCGGCTAAAGTGGCACGTGGATTGTCCATTGCCGGGGCAATCCTGTTTCTTCTGGTGATTCTGGTACTTTTGATTGCGGCAATTGTTCCTTCGGTGGTATCAAGTGTTACCGGGCTGGTGGAAGCACTGCCTGGTAATGTGGAGAGCCTGATCCATATGGTGAAAAGTGGAAAACTCGGAGCCTATGGAGTGACAGATACCATCAGTGATATGCTGACAAAACTGACGGATCAGGTGGAAAACTGGGCAACGAAGGATCTGCTTCCACAGATGCAGCAATATCTGCTGCAGATTACTTCCGGCGTAATCACGATGGTCAAATCCATATTAAACTTCATCATTGGGATCATTGTCGTTGTTTATGTCTTATCCATTAAAGAAAGCCTGGTGGGACAGAGCAAAAAGATTGTGTATGCGATCTTTAAACCGAAACATGGAAACATTATTATCGAAGTTTTCCACAAGGCAGATGAAGTATTTGGTGGTTTCATCATTGGAAAGATTATAGATTCTGCCATCATCGGTGTGATCTGTTATTTTGGATGTCTGATTCTGCATATCCCAGATACGATACTGGTTGCGGTTATCATTGGTGTGACGAATGTCATTCCGGTGTTTGGACCGTTTATCGGTGCGATTCCGACACTTCTTCTGGTGGTGATCCAGAGTCCGCTGCATGCGTTGTATCTGCTGATATTTATCATTATTCTGCAGCAGGTGGATGGAAATATTATCGGACCGAAGATTTTAGGTGATTCCACCGGATTATCCGCGTTCTGGGTAATGTTTTCGATTCTGATCGGAGGCGGACTGTTTGGATTTCTGGGAATGCTGCTTGGGGTTCCGGTGTTTGCGATGATTTACTATATTATCCGCAGACTGGTAAACCACAGCATACGGAAGAAAAACCTTACAACCGTAACGGAGGCATATGTGGAGGCAGCCGGTGTAGATGAGGCAACCAGTGCGATCATATATTACGGGGAAAAACAAAAGAAAAAGAGAACTTTAAAAGATTCCGGAAAGAAAGACGAAACAAAGAAAAACCAGTAATTTCAAGGGCTGTACGCGTTTGTGTGCAGCTCTTTTTTTCGGATTATTTTTTGACACTAATTGCCGCCTATGGTATACTTGAAAATAGACAGATAGACCTGTTTGGGGATATTTTAAGGAGATAACAATTGGACAAATACGAATATAATCTGAAGCTTGATCAGATGAAATCCCGTTATGCGGAAGAGAAATACGATGAGGCAGCAGATATTGCAGATACTATCAATTGGAATAAGGTTAAAAATGTAAATGGTCTGGTAAAAGCTGGGGAAGTGTACGAAAAAGTACAGCGTTATGAGGAGAGCCGGGAAGTTTTGCTGATGGCATATGACCGCTCGCCGATCGGAAGAATGATTATTTACCGTCTTGCGGAAGTGGCGGTCAAGATGAAAGATTTTCAGGCGGCACAGGATTATTATGATGAGTTTGTGGAGATTGCGCCTCATGACACCCTTAAATATGTACTTCGCTATGATATACAGAAGGCACAGGGGGCTTCTTATGAAGAACTGATACCGATTCTTGAAGAACTCAAGGAGCAGGAATATACGGAAGAGTGGGCATATGAGCTTGCTTATCTGTATCACAAAGCAGGGATGAGTGAGAAGTGTATTGATGCATGTGATGAGCTGGTTCTCTGGTTTGGAGACGGGCCATATGTAGAGCGTGCATTGGAACTGAAAATGCTGTATCAGCCATTGACGAAAACACAGGAAGAAAAGTATCGGTCGTTTTGTCAGGCAAAAGATGACAGAGCAGGTTTGACACACATTGATGTGGAGGAGATGGCGCGTGCCGGGGAGACCGTGCATGATCCGGTCGCAATTCCAAAAGTAGAAGTAAACACAGAACGGTTTAATACCGTCAATCTTCAGGCGGAAATTGCAAAGGGTATGCAGCAGATCATGGATGCAACCGAAAAAGAAACCGTCACGGATACGCTGGACAATATCAACCGTATGGTGGAAGATGTTCCTTATCTGAAAATGCAGATGGAGGAAGAAAAGCCTGAGGCACAGCCGGAACAGAATACACGGCACATTGAGACAGATGAGGAGATTGATGGTTCACTCAAGACAAATTTCAAAGAGTTGTTGGGAGAAGACTCCGATGGTCAGATGAGCATGATGACAAATGAGAAAAACATGATTGAGCATCAGATCACAGGCCAGATGACAATTGAGGAAGTGCTGAGTGAGTGGGAGAAAATGCGCAAGGCTGCGGAAGCTGCATTAGAAGATGCCAGAAAGCGGAAACTCGAATCCGCCAAAGCGCGTGCACTGCAGGAGGCAGGCGATATTATGGACCGCCTGACAGGAGTATTGCCAAAACTGGATGCGGTACTGGCAGAGAAGGCGGATATTGTGGAGGAAACGACGGAAACACCGCCACAGACGCCGGAAAGGGAAACACCGCCGGCAACGAATGAGCCGGAAGAACGAAAGGAAGAAGAGGAAGAGAACAAAAAAGAGGAACAGCCTGCCAGGGATACAGATGCCGAAGAACTTTGGCCAGAGGGAGTATCTTTAGAAGAAATGGTACGTTCCCAGCAGAAAAAGAAGACGGAAGCTGCCGCACAGAAACCGGCAGAAGAGACATCCGATGTGACAGAAGATGACAAAAACTTAAATGAGAATCGTGGTGTAGAAGAAATGGAAACAAAGACAGAATCAGATACAACAAAGAAAAAGGATTTTGAGGAGGTTCCGATCGAGGATCTGCCACAGAAACCAACACTTGCACAGGAGAGGGAAGAAGAGTTTGCTTTTGTAAGAAGAAAAACAGATCGCTCTTCCTGGAAAGGAAAAACAGTACATATTCCACAGGTAGACACACCGGTGGATCTGGGAAAAGAGGAAAAACAGAATCTTCCGCTTGTAGAACTGACCGATGAACAGAAAGCGATTTTTTCGTATTTTATGCCGGTGAAGGGCATGGAGGATCAGCTCTGCAAAGCGTTGACAGTTGCTTCGTCCCATCTGAAAAATAAGGAAACTGCATCGAGGGGGAATCTCGTAATTAAAGGCGGACAGGGAAGTGGAAAAACAACACTTGCCACCAGCATGATCAAAGTCCTGCAGCAGGAGACCGGGGTTTTGGATGGAAAGATTGGAAAGATCCATGCGGAAGCATTGAACCAGAAAAATGTCGGCGGGCTGCTGGATAAGGTGGCAGGAGGATGCCTGATTATTGAACAGGCAGGAGATATGGAGAAAAAGACCGTGTCGGAGTTATCCGGATTGCTGGACGCAGATGAGAGTGGTCTTTTCGTTATACTCGAAGACACATCCAAGGGCATCAAGAGATTATTTGCGCAGAATGAAACATTTGCCAAAAAATTCAGTGAACAGATCTCAGTTCCGATTTTTACAAATGATGAGCTGGTTACGTTTGCACGTTCTTATTCCAGGGAACTTGGATACAAAATTGACGACATGGCGGTTCTGGCATTGTATAACCGGATCAGCAATATTCAGAGACTGGATCAGGCTACAACCCTGACAGAGGTGAAAGACATTGTGGATGAAGCAATTCATCGGGAGGCACATGGAGGGTTAAAGAAAGCTATCAGTATTCTGACCGCCAGCCGTTATACGGATGATGACAGAATTGTACTAACGGAAAAGGATTTCGAGTAAGATAGATAAGAGAAGACAGGGAGGGTATTTATGAGTAATTTTACAGAGATGGATTGTTACCTGTTTGGACAGGCAACACATTATGATATTTATCGCAAAATGGGTGCTCACAAAATGACAATTGAAGGAGAAGAGGGTGTATGCTTTGATGTCTGGGCACCACATGCAGATCGTGTATATGTGATTGGGGAATTTAATGGATGGAATGAGACCTCTCACGAGATGAAGCGTGTGACACCGGAGACGATGGGGGTATACGAATTGTTTGTACCGGGTGTCCAGCTGGGCTGCATGTATAAGTTCCTGATTATCGCGCAGGATGGAAGAAAGCTGTACAAAGCAGATCCTTATGCAAACTATGCACAGCTGCGGCCGGAGACCGCTTCCATTGTCACAGATATTTCCAATTTTCTCTGGTCCGATACGGAATGGATGAATGCCAGAAAAAAACTTTCCAAAGAGGAAGTATATGAGCAGCCGATGGCAATTTATGAGGTACATCCGGGTTCCTGGATGCGGCATCCGGGGCGTGAGGATGATGGATTTTATTCTTATCGGGATCTGGCAAAGACCTTGATTCCTTATGTGAAAGACATGGGATATACCCATATCGAGCTGATGGGAATTTCCGAGTATCCATACGATGGTTCCTGGGGATATCAGGTAACGGGGTATTATGCACCGACTTCCCGTTATGGAACACCGGAGGATTTTGCACATCTGGTCAACGAATGCCATAAGAACAAGATTGGCGTGATCCTTGACTGGGTGCCGGCACATTTCCCAAAAGATGCACATGGATTGGCAGAGTTTGATGGTACTGCAACCTATGAATACGCAGACCCGCGCAAAGGAGAGCATCCGGACTGGGGAACCAAAATCTTTGATTACGGAAAGAATGAGGTCAAGAACTTCCTGATCGGAAGTGCGCTGATGTGGATTGAGAATTATCACGTAGACGGACTTCGTGTGGATGCAGTTGCATCCATGCTGTATCTGGATTACGGGAAGGAAGATGGACAGTGGGTTCCGAATATTTATGGTGGAAATAAAAATCTGGAAGCCATTGAGTTTTTCAAGCACATCAATACGCTGATTCTCGGAAGAAATCCGGGTTCTGTGATGATTGCAGAGGAATCAACGGCATGGCCGAAAGTGACGGGTACGGTAGAGGATGACGGACTTAATTTCAGCTACAAGTGGAACATGGGCTGGATGCATGATTTCCTTGACTATATGAAGCTTGACCCGTATTTCCGAAAGGACAATCACAACAAGATGACCTTTGCCATGAGTTACAATGAGAGTGAGAAGTACATTCTGGTATTATCCCATGATGAGGTCGTACACCTGAAATGCTCCATGCTCAACAAGATGCCGGGACTTGAAGGGGATAAGTTTAAAAACCTTATGGCGGGTTACGCATTCATGATGGGACATTCCGGCAAAAAACTTCTGTTTATGGGACAGGAATTCGCGCAGGAGCGTGAGTGGAGCGAGAAGCGCGAGTTAGACTGGTATCTGCTCGATGATCCGAAACACAAACATATGCAGGACTGGGTAAAGGCGCTGCTTCATCTGTATCGCAAAAATCCTTGTCTGTATGAGCAGGATACGACCTGGGCAGGATTTGAGTGGATGAATGCCAACGACTACGAACGCAGCATTTTCAGCTTTGTGCGAAAGAGTAAGGATGGAAAGAATAACCTGCTTTTTGTGATCAGTTTCACACCGGTAGAGCGTGACGATTATCGGGTAGGTGTGCCGGGCAGACATACCTATAAGCTGGTATTAAACAGTGCAGATCCGCAGTTTGGCGGAAGCGACACAGAGGATACAAAACGTCCGGTTTCCTACAAGGCGGAAAAGAAGCCTTGCGATGGACGGGATTATTCGATCGGATATAAGCTGCCGCCTTACGGAGTAGCAGTATTTAAATTTTAACTAAAAAAGTGGAACCGGGAGTTCATGTTTACAACGTGGATGCCCGGTTTCTTTTTTAATTATTTGATCGTAATACGGGGAATCGTGTTAAATAATGTATAATTTTAGAAATAATTCATGCAATTTAGTGTAAAAACAAATGAAAAATACGTTGATTTTTACATGAATAATTGATATGCCAAAAGTAAACATTTCATGGAGGTGCAGTGATGTATAGAAAAATAATGGATTATTTAAAGGAATGGAAGCATAGTGAACATCGCAAACCTCTTATTCCGTGGGGATATCCGGTTTGTTTTAAGAGCGTTTGTGTTTCCTCAAAGGAGAATGCGGCACTCCAAGCATATTGAACTGGAATACGATATTAATTTCTGGCAGGACAATAAAATTGTATTTGTAGGCAAATAAAATATTTGTTTTTAAGATAGCAGAAGATATACCTGTATAAAAATTGGCATCTGGAATGTTTTTCCCGTCACTTGTATCCATATTTAATTTGTATATAGGAAATAAAAAATTTCTTCCAAACTGTTCAAATTCAATTTGATTTTCTGTGATTTTAAAATCTCACTGAAATACTTTCCAAGTTATTTCCTGAAAATGAATTTAACACATATGCTTGGTCGTTATGTTGCATATTATCTAATTCTGCAGCATATACGTTGTTATTGAAAGTAATCATGAATACCATAACTAAAATTATACTTAATATTTTTTTATAATCAATTTCCACCTTTCTTATTTGAATGTAAATAATGTTGATCTTGAGGTTGATACCAAGTGCACTTTGGTTTTGGGGGTTCATACATAAGGCTAAGACAGTTTGTATTTGCTTTTTTCAGGGCGATTTTACAAATTGTATCTTTCACAATTCCTATAGTATTTTTTTACTCTTAATCATGGTTTTCCTTTCGTGTAAATAGTTAATTGGCAACATAATATTTTCCAGAATATATATTTAATTTTACAATAGCATATTTGCATAAAAAAGCAATAGAGTTGGTGCGAAGCAGGGAGCCAGGTTTTAAAATTTCAATCAGCCAGAAAAATATACTTACAAAATATACCGTTTTTCGGTTGCGGAAATAAAAGGATGTTGCACAACAAAACATACCCATAATGCCATAGATAATACATGTGATCAGAATATGCACGATGGTTAGTCCAAAACATTGTAAATTCTCTTTCCAATCCGGCTGATAGGCATAGTTTCCCTGAATAATCTGATATATGTACCACCAGGATTCCAGAAACGGAAGAATAAAAATCCATTTCCTTTCCCCGAAAGATATGATATTCTTTCGGGGAAATTTTTAGAAAATTATTTTTTTATGTAAAAAATGAAACATGGTCATGTCCTGACACGGTGGGATTTGCGGAACTGCTGTGGCGATTCATGAAATTTTTTCTGGAAGGACTGCGAAAAATAGCTGGTAGAGGAAAACCCGATACATCCGGCAATCTCTTCGATGCTGTGATTGGTTGTGAGCAGCAGGTCACGCGCAGACGCCAGCCGAACTTCGTTCAGGTAAGCGATGGGAGATTTCCCGTACAGCTCTGCAAAACGGTGTGAAAGGTAATATTTTGAGAGACTGCAGTTTTCGGCAAGCGAATCTAGAGAGATCATGCTCTGGTAATTGTGCTCGATAAAGCGTTTTACCTTGTGGCATTCGCGGCTGCTGTTCTGCGCATCCACCACTTCATAGGATACATGGTCTTTCCGGCAGAAATATAAAATTAAAATATCCAGATAATGCTGGCAGATCTCTGCGTAGCGGTCCTGTTTGTTATGCATTTCCCGCAGGATATTTTCAAAACACTGGCGGATAAAAGGCGAGTTTGCAAAAGCCGGGACATGAATGTATTCCGGTTCTTTGTCAGTATTCAGTTTTAATCCTTCCACCCCGAGCACATAATAATCCAGTGGATTTTCCGGATCGGAAAACTCTGTGTGTGTTACCTGTGCACCGATCACGACAAGGCTGTTTGAGGAGACCGGAAGAGATTCATTTTCAATCAGCATGCGTCCGGTGCCGTCTTTAATAAAGAAGATTTCCGTAAAATGATGGCTGTGGGGAAACGAAGTCCAGTCATTTTCAAATTTGGATGCTGATATGGAAAGCAGGCGGAAATGGATTTCCGGCTGTACCTCATTATCCAGATTAAATTTGCGGTTGCTCATGGAAAATACAGTCCTTTCATGTTATAATTGCAATGATTTCCTGGTCAAAATGGAACGATGTTGTACTTAGTATACAATAAAAAAAACAAAATAACAAGATTTTTAAAATAAAGCAAGAATTATAAAATATAGAGCAATATATGGATAGGAAAAAGAGATGGCGTACTATATAATAACAAATGTAGGGAAGGAAACATAAGAACTTATAGTAAAAAATAACAAAAATGGGAGGTCACTATGAAGAAAAAAATTTTATGTACAATGATGAGTATGGTAATGGTAGCATCTTTATTTGCAGGGTGCGGTACAGATTCAGGAACGGAGAATTCTGCGTCAGATAACAGCAAGACAGAAGAAACTGGACAGACAACATCAGATGATCCATATGCAGCTTATGCTGGAACAACAATCAGTGTAGCTGCGATTGAGACAGGTTATGGTTCGCAAATGTGGCAGGAAGTGACAGATGCATTTACAGAAGAAACCGGAATTCAGGTAGAACTTACAACAGATAAAAAATTGGAGGATGTAATAGGACCATCCATGCAGGGAGGCGAATACCCGGATGTTATTCATCTGGCCACGGGACGTGAAGCTGCGTTAACGGAACAGTTTATTAAGGGAAATATGATTACTGACATTACAGATGTCTTATCTATGAAAGTTCCGGGAGAAGATAAACTTGTTTCAGAGAAGATTGCAGGAGGATTTACAGATACATCATTGACGAATCCTTATGGTGATGGAAAGACATATCTTGCACCAATGTTTTATTCCCCATGTGGTCTGTTTTATAATGCAGGTCTTTTAGAAGAAAAAGGATGGGATGTTCCAACAACCTGGGATGAAATGTGGGAACTTGGAGATAAAGCAAAAGAAGAGGGAATTTATTTATTTACATATCCGACAACAGGATATTTTGATGCATTTTTCTATGCATTAATGTATGCCGCAGGCGGACCTGAATTCTTTGATAAGGCTACAAATTATGAAGAAGGTATCTGGGAAACACCAGAAGCACAGACATGTTTTGATATTGTTGCAAAGTTAGCTGAGTACACAAATCCTATTACACCGGCACAGGCAAATGATCAGGATTTTACACAGAACCAGCAGTTAGTACTTGATAATAAGGCAATTTTCATGCCAAATGGAACCTGGATTGTCGGTGAAATGGCAGATGCTCCTCGTGCAGATGGATTTAAGTGGGGTATGACAGCTCTTCCGGCGGTAAAAGCGGGAGGAGACAGTTATAGTTATACATGGTTTGAGCAGGCATGGATTCCTTCTGGTGCAGAACATCAGGATGCAGCAAAATTATTTATCTCATATTTATACAGTGATAAAGCATGTGAAATTTTTGCAAAAGCAGGAGCTATTCAGCCGGTATTAGGAATTGCAGATAAATTAGAAGGTGATAATGTCATGTTTTATTCTATCTATGATAATGGAGCAAAGGCAGCCATGGGCAATTTTGCATCATTTGAAGCAATTCCGGGTATTGAAGTACGTACTGTATTCTTTGACCCTGTAAACTCTTTGGTATCAGGAGATATGACAGAGCAGGAGTGGATTGATGGAATTATTTCGGCAAGTGACCAGATGCGGGCAAATTTGAAATAAGAGTTTTTAGTTTTCCTTAATGCTATAGTGGTAAAAATGAGTCGGCGGACAGGATTTTTGTCCGCCGAATTTTAAATAGTACGGTTTGTTTGAAAGGAACGTGAAAGTATGAAAAAAGCCAGAGGACGAAGCGGTTTTTTGGCGGTATGCATAGCACCAGCAGTAATTTTATTTTTTGTGTTTATGATATTGCCTACCTTAAATGTATTCCGGATGTCGTTATTTGAAAAAGGTGCATATTCACCGAATGAAACATTTGTTGGCCTGAAAAATTTTAAAACATTAATATCGGATACTAATTTTATAAGATCCATGCAAAACATGATTTTACTTATTGTTGTTGTTACAATAGTTACCTTTGCATTTGCACTTGTTTTTGCAGGCATTCTGTCAAGAGAAAAAATCAGGGGACAGAATTTTTTCCGTATTATTTTTTATATTCCCAATATTTTATCGGTTGTAGTAATTGCAGGTATTTTTTCTGCAATTTATAAGCCGGAGAACGGAATGCTAAACAGTATTATCGGACTGTTTCATAAAATGGAGAACCCGATTTTGTGGAAAGGTGAATCGCTTGTGATCGTCAGTCTTATTATTGCAATGATCTGGCAGGCGATTGGTTACTATATGGTCATGTACATGGCATCTATGGCGAGTGTGCCGAAAAGCCTGTATGAAAGTGCCGGATTAGATGGTGCAGGCAGGCTCGTTCAGTTTTTTCAGATTACAATTCCGTTGATCTGGACTAATATTCGTACAACATTAACATTTTTTATTATTTCTACTATTAATATGGCATTTCTTTTTGTAAAAGCTATGACTTCAGGTGGCCCAAACGGAGCTTCTGAAGTGTCACTAAGCTATATGTATGGACAGAAGGATGCCGGATTATATGGATACAGTATGGCAATAGGTGTTGTAATATTTATTTTCTCGTTTGCATTGTCTGCACTTGTAAATAAAGTTACAGAGCGTGAACCACTGGAGTTTTAAGGAGAGAAAATATGAGAGAGAAAAATAATCCGAATTCTGCGGAACGGTTGTATAAATTTTTTATCTATTTAGTTTTAATAATGCTTGCAGTCAGTATTATTATTCCGGTGGCATGGGTGTTTATGGCATCCATTAAGCAAAATAAAGAGTTTTATGGAAATCCGTGGACTTTGCCGAAGGGTTTTTATTTTCAGAACTTTATTGATGCCTGGAATACAGCAAAAATGGGAGATTACATGTTAAACTCCGTATTGGTTACAGCTTTGGCACTTGTAATTCTTTTAATTGTTGCACTGCCGGCAGCTTACTGTTTGTCACGTTTTAAATTTAAAGGAAGCAAATCTTTAAATGCGGCTTTTATGGGTGGTCTTTTTATTAACGTGAATTATATTGTTGTTCCAATTTTTCTGATGCTGCGAGATGGAGACAATTGGCTGAAATCAGTAATTGGGAAAAGTTTTCTTTTAAATAATCTGGTCATACTTGCAATCGTATATGCTGCGACAGCACTTCCGTTTACAATTTATCTGTTGTCAGGGTATTTTTCAACATTGGCACATGATTATGAAGAGGCGGCATATATTGATGGAGCAGGTTATAGTACAACGATGTGGAAAATTATTTTCCCAATGGCAAAACCATCTATTATTACAGTAATCTTGTTTAATTTTCTTTCTTTTTGGAATGAATATATCATTTCCATGACACTAATGAGTTCGGCAAAGGGACCGAAAACGTTACCGGTAGGATTATTAAATCTGATGCAGGCACAGCAGTCAGCAGCACAGTATGGAATTATGTATGCAGGACTTGTAATAGTAATGCTTCCTACATTAATTTTATATATATGTGTTCAGAATAAACTGACACAGGGAATGACTGTTGGTGGTTTAAAGGGTTGATGAGAAGGGAGATTAAAATGGAATTTTGGAAAAAGCACACAAAATGCAGAATAATTTTAATGGCAGCTCTTTTTATTGCCGGAATAAGCCTGTCTGTTTTTGGATGGGGTATGACAGGAAAAATGACAGGTTTAGGAATTATGCTTATTGGAATTATCTGTTTATTAATGGCATTGTGGATTTATAATTGTCCTTTTGCAGAAAAGAAGAAAAGAAAGTAATTATATGGATGAAATAGAGTGAGGAAGAAAAATGAGTGAGAAAAATACAGGCCGTGTCACAATTCCTACAAATCTGGATGTGGTTCCAGAGACAATTGAGTTAATGAAACGCTGGGGTGCAGATGCAATCCGCGATTGTGACGGAACAGAATTCCCGGAAGAGCTGACAAAGACCGGGGCAAAGATTTATGCAACTTACTACACCACGAGAAAAGATAATGAGTGGGCGAAGGCAAACCCGGATGAGGTGCAGCAGTGTTATATTATGAGTGGATTTTATACGGCTGTTGAAAGCGAACTGCAAATTCCTCTGATGAAGGGGATTTCGGATGAGTTAATGCAGGTCAATACAAGAGATGATATTAAACGATGGTGGGAGGTTGTTGACCGTTCCACAGGTCAGGTGGTATCGACCAAACAGTGGGAATATAATGAGGAGTCAGGGTGCGTCTGTATTCATGAGGCAGAACCGTTTCATGAATATACAGTAAGCTTTCTGGCATATATTATCTGGGATCCGGTACATATGTACAATGCGGTGACAAATGACTGGAAAGATTTCGAACATCAGATTACGTTTGACGTAAGACAGCCGAAAACACATAAATATTCCATGGAGCGTCTGCGCAAGTTCTGCGCAGAGCATCCATATGTCAATGTCATCCGCTATACGACGTTTTTCCATCAGTTTACATTGATGTTTGACGAGTTAAAGCGGGAAAAATATGTGGACTGGTATGGTTATTCCGCGTCAGTAAGCCCTTATATTTTAGAGCAGTTTGAAAAAGAAATGGGTTATAAATTCCGCCCGGAATATATCATTGACCAGGGATATTATAACAATCAGTACCGTGTACCTGGTAAAGAATATAAGGATTTTCAGGCATTCCAGCGCAGGGAAGTTGCAAAGCTTGCAAAAGAGATGGTTGACATCACACATGAATGCGGCAAAGAGGCAATGATGTTTTTGGGGGATCACTGGATCGGAACAGAACCATTCATGGAAGAGTTTGCAACGATCGGTCTTGACGCAGTGGTAGGAAGCGTTGGAAACGGAAGTACACTTCGTCTGATCTCTGATATTGAAGGTGTAAAATATACAGAAGGAAGATTCCTTCCATACTTTTTCCCGGACACCTTCCATGAGGGCGGAGATCCTGTCAAGGAAGCAAAGGAAAACTGGGTGACAGCACGCCGTGCCATCTTAAGAAAACCAATCGACCGTATCGGATATGGCGGATATTTAAAGCTTGCATTAGATTTCCCGGAGTTTTTGGACTATGTGGAGAGCGTGTGCAATGAATTCCGTGAACTGTATGAGAATGCAAAAGGAGCAACACCGTACTGTGTGAAGAAGGTTGCTGTTTTAAACAGCTGGGGCAAAATCCGCAGCTGGGGCTGCCATATGGTACACCATGCCTTATATCAGAAACAGAATTACAGTTATGCGGGAATTATCGAGGCGTTAAGCGGCGCACCGTTTGATGTGAAATTTATTTCCTTTGATGATATTTTAAAGGATAAGGATATATTAAAGGATATTGATGTCATTATCAATGTCGGGGACGGGGATACGGCACACACCGGCGGGGCAGTCTGGGAGAATGCAGTTATTTCCGCAGCCATTCGTGAATTTGTCTACCGGGGCGGTGGATTTATCGGTGTCGGGGAACCGGCAGGACACCAGTATCAGGGACATTATCTGCAGCTTGCCGATTTAATTGGTGTGGAAAAAGAAACCGGATTTACCTTAAACTACGATAAGTATAACTGGGAAGAACACAAAAATCACTTTATTCTTGCAGATACAACAAAGCCTGTTGACTTCGGAGAGGGCAAGAAGAATATGTTTGCGTATGAGGGAACAGAAATTCTGGTACAGAGGGACAAAGAAGTTCAGATGGCTGTGCATGAATTTGGCGAGGGCCGTTCGGTCTATATCAGTGGACTGCCATATAGCTTTGAGAACAGCAGAATTCTTTATCGAAGCATTTTGTGGAGTACACATGGCGAAAGTTTATTACATCAGTGGTTTAGTACAAATTTCAATGTGGAAGTACATGCATATGTAAAAAATGGCAAATTCTGTGTTGTAAATAATACCTACGAGCCACAGAATACGGTTATCTATCGCGGCGATGGAAGCAGTTTTGCGTTGAAAATAGAGGCAAATGAGATTAAATGGTACGCTGTTTAATCAGGAGGTATAAAGAATATGAAGAAACCTGTACTTGTAATTATGGCAGCCGGAATGGGAAGCCGTTACGGTGGAATGAAACAGATTGATCCAGTAGATGAATATGGACATATTATTGTTGATTTTTCTATTTATGATGCTTATCTTGCAGGATTTGAAGAGGTTATTTTTGTAATAAAAAGAGAGAATGCGGAAGATTTTCATAATGTCATAGGGAATCGTATAGAAAAGATTATGAAAGTAAGATATGCATTTCAGGAGCTGGAAAATCTGCCGGAGGGATTTGAAGTTCCGGCCGGAAGAGTAAAGCCATGGGGAACTGCGCATGCAATTTTAAGCTGTAAAGATATGATTGACGGACCATTTGCAGTGATTAATGCAGACGACTATTATGGAAGAGAAGCATTTAAGCAGATTTATGATTATCTGAGTGTGCATGAAGATAATGAAAAGTATCAGTATGCAATGGTAGGATATCAGTTGAAAAATACTTTGACGGAGAATGGAAGTGTGGCAAGAGGTGTCTGTGAGATTGATGGTGCTGGAAAACTTGTCAGTGTAATAGAACATACAACGATTGTAAAACGTGGAGAGAATGCCGCATATACGGAAGATGATGGAAAAAGTTATACGGAATTGGCAGGAGATACGATTGTTTCCATGAATTTATGGGGATTTAGCAAGGGATTTTTGTCAGAAGTTGAGTATGGATTTCGTGATTTTCTGCAGGAGGGGCTGCAACATAATCCACTGAAATGTGAATATTATCTTCCGTCAGTTGTCAGCAGACTGTTAGATAACAATAAGGCAGAAGTAAAAGTTCTTCTTACAACAGAAAAGTGGTATGGAGTTACCTACAGGAAAGACAAACCAATGGTTATGACTGCATTGAAAAAGCTGGAAGAGAATAATTTTTATCCAAAACAGCTCTGCGGAAAATTAGAAGTGGCTGCAAATTTCTGTTTTGAAGGTGTATATAAAGAAGAAATTCCATGGGGAAATGGACATATTAATAATACTTACCGTGTTACATTTGAAAATGAACAAGGAGTAAAAAGGCATTATATTTTACAGCAGATGAACAAGAGTATTTTTAAAAACCCGGTTGAATTAATGGAAAATATCGTTGGAGTCACTGAATTTTTAAAAAGAAAAATTTCAGCTAACGGTGGAAATCCAGAGCGGGAGACATTAAATGTCATTCCGGCAAAAGACGGGAAACCCTATTATGTGGACTCAGAAGGTGAGTATTGGAGAGCTTATGTATTCATTGAAAATACCGTAAGCTATGATTTGATAGATAATCCTGAAATACTTTATGAGGGCGGTCTGGCATTTGGCAGATTTCAAAGTATGTTAGCGGATTATCCGGCGAAAACACTTCATGAGACAATTCCGGGATTTCATGATACCAGAGAAAGATTTGAGAGATTTAAAAAGGCAGTGGAAGAGGATGTGTGCGGTAGAGCGGATTTAGTCCGGGAGGAAATTCAGTTTGTATTGGACAGGGAAGAAATTGTGGACTGCTTTCAGGATTTGTTGAGAAGTGGAAAAATCAGCTTTCGTGTGACACACAACGACACAAAAATTAATAATGTCCTCATGGATAAGGATACCAAAAAAGGAATATGCGTGATTGACCTGGACACTGTAATGCCTGGGGCAGCCATGAATGATTTTGGAGATGCGGTGCGGATTGGAGCAAGTACAGCATTAGAGGATGAACAAAATCTGGATAAAGTGTGGTTCAACTTAGAACTTTTTGAAGCATGTGCGAATGGCTTTATAGAGGGATGTGGTGGAAAACTTTCACAGGAAGAGATAAAGCTGCTTCCGATGGGCGCTAGGCTTATGACCTATGAATGTGGAATGAGGTTTCTTATGGATTATATTCAGGGAGACATTTATTTTAAAATTCACAGACCGGGGCAGAATTTGGACCGGGCAAGGACACAGTTTAAACTTGTCTCTGATATGGAACATAAGTGGAAAGTAATGGAGAATATTGTGAAGAAGTATATGTAAGACAAAACAGTGGCATTGACAATTTCCAATGCTTAAAAGGCGTCAGTTCCGGAAATACCGGACTGACGCCTTGATTGCATTAAACGTTTGTATTTGATTCTTCTTCGCCCAAGAAATCTACAGGTTTATAATCCTGCAGTTTGGCCAGAAAACCTTTTTCTGCGAGTTCATTTTGAATATCATCTAAAATCTCTTCGGATTCAGCTTCAATTGTATGGTAATGATAACCACCGGTTACATTCTTAAGAAGGCTGGAACTTCCGGTAGAGAGTCCTTCTAAAAATTTCTTGACATCGCGTCTTGTACGGATATTCATATCTGCCCGGACAACACCATAAACCACAGCGCAGTCTTTTCAAGTACAACTTAAAAACAGGATCATTGCTTAGAAGTAAATATAATCATTCTCGTCCACATATTTACCACAATGTGGACAATATCGATTACAACCTGTTTTAAGAAAACTACCACAATGAGGACATCTTCTGAACACAGCAATAAAAATTATCGTTCCAACAAGTTCCACTAACCCGGCTCCTAATATTATCAATCCTATCATAGTTCCTGTGCAAATACCTATGATCACAAGAAGTAAACCTATGACCGTAAATATAACGGATAATCTTGTCACAATTTTAAGTGGAATACGGTGCATTTCAATCATCTCCATTCTTCCAATTCTGTGGTGTATATCCTTTATAGAACCATTTGTTTAAGCAGAAAAACTCAAAATTAAATCCGTGATATCAGAAATTGTATCTGATAAAGTGCCATTAATAGTGTATGACTCGGTATCCTGATAGATAGTTAATTGACGACATAATATTTTTTTAAAAATATATTTAATTCCATACTAGTATATTTGTATAGAAAAAGCAATAGAATTGGTGCAATTGGTGTGAACTGCAAAATATTGGCTTTAAACGACAGAACAAAAAGAGAGGGAAGAACAGCATTTTTATGTATATATGATATAATGAAAGCAGTATATTAGAAAAATGGTGAAAATAAATATGAGTATTCCCTTTATGGTTATATTTGTGTGTGCATGGTATTTTAAAATGTTGATCCCAATGTTGATTTGGTGTGTGATGTTTTTAATGCTTCGGAATTATATTGGAGGCCTGTTATTGATTAATATTTTTACAGAACCTGTCATTCATGATGAAAACTTGAAAGGTTATAAGAGAAACTATTGTAAAATCGGTGTTGTTATATTAGCAGGTGGAGTAGTTTGTGCGGTATTTTTAAATCTTTGCAATGTAAAATTAGGGAATGCTGTTTTTATGGGGATAATTTCTGCCGAGTTTTTATATGGAATAGATTTGTTAATAAATGGGAAAAAGATAAAGCTGTATAATGAGAGGAATTAGGAGAAAAATGAGAATGAAAAAATATCTTGGAACAATTTTTTTAATATTTGGTTTTTTGGAAATTATAGTATTGAGTGCAATTTCAACCTTTGACAGGGTAATGTATGAAGATACAAATCATTTTATTGGATTTATAAATAATTATGGGTTGTGGCCATTTCTAATAGGTTCTGTAATAGTACTATTTTGTGGAGTGGTTTTGATAGTGTTAGAATATAGTAAAAGATAGTGAAATAGGCTATGTGATAAAAGATGAGACATAAAATAAGGTCTCCCATGAAAAATATGGCATATGCGGAGAGAGTTTCCCTTGGGGAGATGGAGAAACGATTGCCTCCGCAATTTGTTCGTTGTCATAAATCATATATTATAAATATCGTGTACGTGGATTCTATAGTTGGAAGTCTGATTTACATGGCGGATGGAACGCGGATTGTGGCAGGACGAAAATATCTGGCAGATGTAAGAAAAGAACTGCTTGCGTTTGCACAGAAATAGGATGGAATACGTGTCCGGAAATTACGTAGAATCTAAAAAGATGGCGAAAAGTTCAGCAGGGATTGCGGCGCAGCGGATTTCAGAGAACAACCGGGAAATTGTCAGCGAACTTGAAAAAATAATAGAACAGTTTAAAATATAACATAACTGCTTATTATGAAAGAAGGTCAAATTGGAGTTCATACAGCAGTTCGTTGGTATCTATTGGCGACATATGATGCCGGAATGCAAATATGATGGCACTATCCCTGGCTATCCGTGCGTAAAGCATGGGATAGCCGGTTTGCTTTAAAAGGGTCTGTACTTCCTCAAAAGAGAAAGAGGCTCCCAGGCATAACAAAAGCACTTTGTCGCGGGAAGGCTGTTTTTTATCGGAAAGGATGTCATAAGCATATCCACGGTCGATTCCGGAATTGCGGATAACATCACTTTTTTTCAGTTTTTTCTGTGTCAGGATTTCCTGAAAGGCTTCCCCTAATTTCCGGACGGAAATCAGTTCCTGTCTGCTTTCGGAAATAAAATCCTGATAATTTTTACACGACTGGATCGTTTTAAGTAATTCTTCGGTTTTTTTCATCACATGGTTTGTCCTTTTTGCTATAATGACAACAGACATTATATATAGAATTATGAGGAACTGTCAAATATGAATCAGGATATGAAATATGGGTATCTGGATGAAACGTATGAAACGATTTGTCCGCTTGGGGAACAGGATATCTTTCTTGCAAAAAACCGTGATAACGGAAGAATTTTTGTAAAGAAATATGTAGCAGCTTCTGTAATCCCTGTTTATGAAAAGCTGATTGCCATTCGCAATGAGCATCTGGAAAACATATACGATTTTGCAGCAGGAGAGGAAAGGGGAATTCTGATTACCGGCTATATTTCGGGGATTTCCGTGCAGCAGTATCTGGAATATTATGGCGTGTTTGCAGAAGAACGTGTGAAAGATTATATGGCGGATATTCTGGAAGTACTGGGACAGGTACATGCGCTTGGCATTGTCCACAGGGACATTACTGCCGGGAATATCATGATTTCAGATGACGGCATTGTAAAACTGATTGATTTTGGAATTGCCCGCGAAGTCAAAAAAGAACAGGGAAAAGATACCGTGGTACTTGGAACCGTTGGATATGCAGCACCTGAACAATTTGGATTTCACCAGTCGGATGCAAGGACAGACCTATATGCTGTAGGGGTACTATGCAATGAAATGCTGACCGGGAAATTACCGGGGGACGGCTTATACAATGGTTCGCAGAATATGCAGAAAATTATTTTAAAAGCAACGGCAATAGATGCAAAACAGCGGTTTCAGACCGCAGATGAAATGCGAAGGGCACTTGCCACAAAAAAGCGAAAGCAGAAACTGTCAGAGATTTTGTTGCCGCTTCCCGGTTTCCGCACAGGAAAAACATGGAAAAAGGTGACTGCCTGTCTGGGATATGCCTTTTGGGGAATTTACAGTATTGGCAGTATCGCAGAGTGCAATAAAAATACTGCGACCATGCTGCTGGAAGCTTTGTCTTTGGGTATCTATCTCTGGCTTCCGATGGCTGTGCTGACCAATTACGGCTCATGGAATCAAAAAATCTATCCGTTTTCCAGAATGCCTGTGGCAGCAAAAATCATTCTGGAACTGGTGCTTAGCCTTGTATTTTTCGTGGGAGGGTATGCAATTGAGAACTATTTGCGCGTGGATGTCATGCACATTGTGGGAAAATAAATAGAAAATGTCTGCTGTGGGCAGACCATAAAAAAACAGCTTCTGGTATGATTGGCATATGACGGATGCCAATCATATGCGGAAGCTATTTTTTATGGTTGAGAACCGAATGGATGAAAGACAGATACAGTATAATAGAGTCAGTTAATTACAAACGAGGAGGAAGGAATATGTCAGAAGAAAAGGAAACAAAAGTGTGCAAATACTGCAAATCGGAAATCCCAAAGAAAGCGAAGGTGTGTCCGAACTGCCGGAAGAAGCAGGGAGGGATTGGAAAATGGATTGTGATAGCAGTCATTGTGATCATTGTCATTGCCGCAATCAGCGGGGGTGGGGATGATAAGGATAAGAACCCACAGAAGGTCAGCCAGACACCTTCGGATGACAAGCAGACATCTTCTGAAAATAAGAAAACAGACGATACAGAAACTCAGGACAAAAGCAATGTTTTTCAGGTGGGCGATGTTGTAGAAACAGAAGATTTTAAAATTACATTTGTTTCGGCAGGAAAATATAAGAGTGATAATGAATACATCACACCAAAAAAAGGGTACGAATACTGGCAGTTCAAGTTTAAGTTTGAAAATACATCGGATACCGATCAGAATGTGTCGACAATGATGGACTGGGAATGTTATGCAGACAACAGCAAGGCAGACCAGCAGTGGATCGGGGATGACAGTGGTCTTGACGCAACCTTATCCGCAGGAAGACAGACGGAAGGAACGGTTTATTTTGAAGTCCCGAAAGACTCCAAACATATTGAACTGGAATACGATATTAACTATTGGCAGGATAACAAAATTGTATTTGTTGGAAAATAAAAGACGCTAAAAGATTGACAGCAGCAGGAAAATACGGTAATCTTATCACATAGGTTCCGGTCATAAAAGGAAAGTATATTTTATGACCGGAATCAGTCATGGGAGTTTCATCCCGATATACCCAGTGTAACAGAAAATTAAATAGCAGGACATCACAAAGGAGAAGATGTATGGGGGCAAAAGACCGAAAGGCAAACGAGTATTTTGCCGATAACAGACGTTTTGCAGATATGTGTAATGCGGTACTGTTTGGAGGTAGAACGGTCATCCTGCCAGAAGCACTTGAAGCAACTGACACAACGGAGTTGTTATCGGTGCTTGGAATGGATGGAAAAGAAATTTCGTTTCAGAAGTGGAGAGATTTATTAAAACGTGTTATAATCAAGAAAAATCAAAATGTCTATCTGGTTTTGATTGGGGCAGAGCTGCAAAGCGATATTCATTATGCAATGCCGGTAAAGGACATGGTTTATGCCGGGTTAAATTATGGGGCACAGGTCAGGGAGGCTGGAAAACGACACAAAAAGGAAAAGAAATGGGGAACAAAACCAGAATTTTTGTCAGGGTTTCACAGGAATGACACCCTGACTCCGGTTATTACGATTACGGTGTATCTTGGAGCAGAAGCATGGGATGGACCGCGAAGCCTGCACGAGATGTTTGGCACATTAGATGAAGAATTAAAGCCGTGGATACCGGATTACCGGATCAATCTGCTGGCTCCACAGGAAATCGAAGATTTTTCCGTATTCCGGACAGAAGTTGGACAGTTGCTGCAGTTTATCCGGGCATCCGAAAGTGAGCAGGAAGTGCAGAAACTGCTTGGCAAATATCCGGAAAAGTTTTCCCGGCTGGATTCAGAAACTGTGGCGGCGATCTGTCTTTTTACCGGGATTGAAATAGCATGTGAGGATGAGAAAGAGGTGGTAGATTTGTGTAAAGCATGGGAAGAGCATCGGGAAACAGGATTGCGTGAAGGTCGGGAAACAGGCCGGCGTGAAGAGCGCATATCATCCATTCGAAACATGGTCGAACTTGGCGTGCCAAAAGAAAAAATTCTTATCAAATATACATTAGCAGAATATGAAGAGGCAATGAAACAATCGTAAATCAGGAAAAAAGATCTGGTGAAAACTCCGGATCTTTTTATATGGATCTTCCCCTTTAGCTTCCGGGATAACCTGCCGATACATGTTATAGCGTAAAATGTAATGGTACGGAGGCAATACATGCAGGTTGAGCAGAAAAATATATGGGAAGATGTAACGCGGAATGCAAAACGTGATAACAGTAACAGGGCAATTGCGGCTTATCAGGCAAATATGCCGGATGCCGGAGCGGTTGCAGCTTTTGGCGGACAGGAAGCCTATGTGCAGCAGAAAACTGCGGTGTCCGAGGCTGGAAATATCGATATGGCAACGTATTCCAACCCGGCAAAGCAGGGGCAGGAAGAAAAGACAGTAGCGGAAAAAATTGCAGGGCAGGAGATTTCTTCGGGACAGGCGCGCAGCAACGAAATCGCTGTAGTGGCAAATACTACTTCCACAGAAGATTTAAAGAAGATGGAAGAGGACGGATTTTCCATTTCCGATGCAGACAGCCATACCATTATTACCGTGACGGACAAGATTAAAGCGGCTCTGGCAAAAGCCGGAGTGGATGTGTCTTCCATGGGCGGAACACTCACAAAGGAACAGTTAGAGGAGATTACCGGAAGTCCGGTTGTGACGCAGCAGATCATGGACTCTCTTGCGGCAAACGACCTGCCGGCGACGGAGGAAAATGTGCAGGACAGTGCGGAGGCACTGGCACAGGCTGCCTCGATTCCGGAAATCACGAAACAGGCGATGAGTTATCTTCTGAAAAATGATATGGAGCCGACCATCCGCAATCTGTATCTGTCCAATTACAGCAGCAGCGCAGAAAATATTGTGGAGCCGGAGCAGAGCGGAATTGATTTTGAGTCCCTGATGCCGCAGATTCGTGAGATTATTGCAGAAGCAGGCCTTTCCGATGACGAACATGCGGTGGACAACAGCAAGTGGCTGGTGGCAAACCAGATTCCCCTTACACCGGAAAATCTGCAGTATCTGACAGATCTGCAGGGATTATCGGACGATCTGCAGACCGATCATATAGACTGGGACCAGATCGTGGATTCCATGGCGAAGGCAATTGCGGCAGGAAAACGTCCGGCAGATGCTTCCATGATTACTGCACGCAGACAGATGGAGGAAGCACGTCTGGTAATGACCAGTGAGGCATCCGTGGCGATGGAAAAAGCAGGCGTAGAGATGGATCTGACACCGCTGGCGGATCTGGTCGAGGATTTAAAATCTCAGGAGAGAGAATACTATAAAGACCTGCTTGCCGGTGCCGGAGTTGAGCCAAGTGAAAAAAATGTGGATCTTATGGCAGAAACCATGGATGTGTTTGCCGAACTGAAACAGCAGCCGGCATATGTAATCGGGCAGGTGGATGCGGATGATTCCGTTCAGGAGATTCATGATGCCGGAGCGCAGATGCAGCGCGCATTTGCACAGGCAAATGAAAGTTATGAAACACTGATGACTGCTCCGCGCAGTGACATGGGGGATTCCATAACAAAAGCATTTTCCAATGTGGACGATATTTTACAGGATCTGCAGCTGGATACAAGTGAAACAAACCGCCGTGCAGTGCGGATACTGGCATATAACAATACCGAAATTACACCGGAAAATATTATGGAAGTAAAAGCACTGGATGAGCAGATGCAGCGTGCGTTTTCTAATATGAAACCGGCAGTTACGCTGGAAATGATCCGCCGTGGGGAAAATCCACTGGATATGAATATGGAGCAGCTGAATCAGGTGGCACAGGAGATTCAGCAGGAGAACGGAACAAAGGAGCAGGAACGGTTTAGCAAATATCTGTGGAAACTGGAGCAGAATCATGAGATTTCTGAGGAAGAGCGCAGCAGTTATATCGGCATTTACCGTCTGATCGCACAGGTGGAAAAAGGAGATGGGGCAGCACTTGGATTTCTGATGAATCAGGGATCGGACGTGACGATGCGAAACCTTTTGCGTGCTGTGCGTTCAGAAAAAAAGAGTGGTCTGGATTATCAGGTGGACGATGATTTTGATGGAGTTGACAGCACAGCAGAAGGTCCGAAAATTGACGAGCAGATCTCGGCTGCGTTCCAGCAGAATTGTCTGCGCGATGTGATGGAACATATTTCACCGGAAAAACTTTCCCGTCTGGGAGAAGAAAAGTGGCAGAATATGTCTCCGGAACAACTGGCAGAGGCACTCCGGCAGATGGATGAATCCGTTGGGGAACAGGAAGCGGAAAAAAGCTATCGGCAGGAGCAGCTTGCGCAGTATCAGCAGCTTGCAGAAACACCGGAAGACGTATATACCTATCTGGAGCGGTATGATATTCCAAACAGTATGATAAATGTCATGGCAGCATCGGAAATGCTGCGCAAACCAAACCGGATGATGGAGCGGTTGTTTCAGCAAGATCATGTTTCCAAAGATTCCATGACAGAGATTGCAGAGATGAAAGAGCAGGTACTTGAACAGTTTTCAAAAGCCCTTGAGAATCCTTCGGATCTTGCAGATGCCATGGAGACGCTTGCGGATGTGGCAGAGCATGTGATGGATACGATGATCGTAGAAGATCCGGATGTCCGCACGATTGATATCCGGGAAATGCGCCAGATGACCGCACAGTTTCAGATTGGTGCGAAACAATCGCAGGAAGAATGTTATGTGATTCCGATGCAGACAGGAGATTCTGTCACCGGGGTTTCTTTAAAAATCGTAAGAGGAAAAAAGAAAAAGGGTCTTGTGGATATTTTTCTGGATGGAGAAAAGGCAGGAAAGATTACGGCATCTTTTCAGGTAAAATCAGACCGTATTTCTGGAACAATTGTGACAGGCAGCGAAGAGACCGCAAAACAGATCGAAGAACACCTGCAGGAACTGCAGGATGCCATGCAGGAACCGGCAGATATCCATGTTGCATATACACCGGATCTTTCTTTGTCGCAGTTTGAGATGTCCGGAATCCGGAGGGAAAGTGAAATGAAAGAGCAGGGAGAACTGGAGGAAGACCGTTCCAATCAGGTACAGACAACGCGGTTGTATCATACAGCGGAAGTTTTTATTAATTCCATAAAATCCCTTTTGACAAAAACAAAAGATCTGTAGTAGGATAGTGCGGAAACCAGATTACAGGTGGTTTCACGATAAGAATGAAAATATACAGGATCTGGAAGGAGAATGGCGAATGAAAAAGAAAATTGTGGCAATGATACTGGTGCTTGCCTGTGTGACAGGAATATATGCACCGGAAAATGCATGGGAAGCACCGGTGACGGTAGAAGCATCCACGCAGAAAGGGAAGAAAACCCCATCCATACAAAAAGTATACAATGCTGTAAAGAAAGCGTATGGGGATGATTATATCCCAAGTGAAAAAGTATCAAAGAAAGAATTGAAGGAACGCTACGGAATTTCTTCCAAATGGTACAGTGCTGCGATTGCGGAGGTGCCGATGATCAGCGCAAATGCAGACACACTGGTTATTGTAAAAGCAAAGAATGCAGCTTCCAAAAAGAAAATCCGGTCGGCATTAAAAAAATACAGGGAGGAACTGATACAGGATACCTGTCAGTACCCGATGAACCAGTTAAAGATTCAGGCTTCCAAAGTTTATGTAAAAGGAAACTATGTATGCTTTATCATGCTTGGAACAATCAGCAACAAGCAGGAGGAACAGTCCGAGGACAAAGTGATTGCTGCATATAAAAAGCAGAATGAAAAGGCCGTAAAAGCCATCAATAAACTGTACAAATAGAGAAAATTATGATACGGATATTCAAACGGCTGCCGGGTGTGATTTTTATGGTGCTTCTCCTCGGCCTGGCAGGAAAAGAAGCACTGTCGCATCAGAGAACCTATTCTCCGGTTGAAAAAAGAGAACTTCAGACACGCCCGGAAATAAGTATAACGAAAGTTCTGGATGGAAGATTCCAGAAAAAATATGAATCGTATCTGCGGGATCAGTTTCCCGGAAGGGATCATTGGGTTTCGTTCCAGACAGACATGGAATTGTTTATGGGCAAAAATGAAATTCATAATGTTTACATCGGAAAGAACCATTACCTTTTGGAACACTATACAGAAAAAGAGTTTGATCCGCAGCAGATTTCCAAAAATCTGCAGGCTCTGGAGAAGTTTGTCGGAAAAGCAAAACAGAACGCGGATGTCCATGTGATGATGGTGCCGACAAAGTCGTGGGTACTCCGGGAAAAACTTCCGGCATTTGCCCCTCATTATAAGGAGCAGAAGTTTTATGATGCATTGCAGCAGAAATTGGAAAAAGAGGATGTACTGATTTCCGTGGAGCCCGTACTGGATGCACATAAAGAGGAAGAAATCTATTACCGGACAGACCATCACTGGACGACGCTGGGAGCATGGTATGCCTATGAACAATACACAAAGGCGGTTGGTGGAGATCTTCAGAGGGCACAGGGGAAAAAGAAGTTCCGTTGCATCAGTAAAGATTTCTATGGAACAACTTATGCAAAAATAAATTATGCCAGACAGGCAGACAAAATTGAAATTTATGAGCCGGCGGATAAACTGCGTGTTGTTTATAATATGGGAGAAAAGAAGACAAAGACACTGTATGATGTTTCCTTCCTGAAAACAGCAGACCAGTACAGCGTTTTTACCGGTGGGAATCAGGCAGTGCTTGAGATTACCGGGGGAATAAAGAACGGAAAAACGCTGCTTTTGATCAAGGATTCTTTTGCGAACAGTATCCTTCCTTTTCTGGCAGAAGATTATGAAAAACTTGTCGTTGTGGATCTTCGCCAGCTGAATGTAAGCGGAGACCGGCTTTTGGAAATGTTTTCACCTACCGATATACTGATTCTTTACAACAGTGCACAGTTTGCACAGGATAAAGAGTTTGAGATCAAGTGTAACTAGTATATCGTTTCGTAAAGAAACGGATTAGGTGGCAGTATCCGGTACGTCCTTTCCGCTTTCCAGATAGGTTATGGCACCGAGGTAAACGGCGCGGACCAGTTTTTCCTGATAGGCATCTGTGACCAGCAGAGCTGCTTCCGTTTCATTGCTCAGAAACCCACATTCGACAATTATGATCGGTGTGGGTGTTTTTTTTAATATGTAGTAGTCGTTGTTGGATTTACAGACCCTTGGCTTTGGAGGATTAAGGCTGTTGTTTAGGGTATCCTGCATTACTGAGGCAATTGCAGAACTTTCCGCAGACTGTTCGAAGTAAAACACCTGTGGACCGGAGACTGAGGCATCCGGAAAACTGTTCTGATGGATGCTGATGGTCATAACCGGATTGGTATCTGTGATCAGTTTTACGCGGTTTCGCAGATCTTCTACTTTTACACTGCGCGAGTTTTCATCTGCAGGAACGGTATCATCACTTCGCGTGAGTACAACCTTATATCCTTTGTTTTCAAACAGGGTTTTGAGTTTTAGCACAATAGACAGGTTGATGTCTTTTTCCAGAGCATCGTTACAGCCAACTTTTCCAGGATCGCTTCCTCCATGTCCGGCATCAAGAACGATACAGGTTTTGGAGGAAGCCGCATGTCTGGAAGATGTCAGTGCAGCTGATGCACGCGCAAGTAAGAAAGCACTTATAAACAGACAGGCAACCATAAGAATTTCAAATTTCTTTTTCATAGAACCTGCTTTATGGAATTATTTATTCCTATATATATGCAGGTAAGTCAGTGGATATACCTGGTAACGGTATCCCAGATATCACTCGTTTCAAATCCGAGTTTCCAGAAGGATGCACCGGCAAGCTTCTTTTCTTCAACCAGTTTCAACCGGCATTCTGCGGAGGCGGAGTCTTCCAGCCATACCTTATAGGTGGTGTCATTATCTGTAAATTCCGAATAGTTCTGTCCACAGTCATCCTGCCATGTTTTGGTTGCACCATGTGTGGCGAGAAAATCGTTTGCAGCTTTCATGCCATAAATTTTTGAGGGAATTTTGGCACCGGCTGTTGTGTCATCGGAACTGCTCTCGGATGGGATTTCCCATACACGCGTATAAAATGGCATTCCAAGAATTACCTGATCGGCAGGAACCTCTTTTAAAGTATCGCTTACACCCTGGGTTACCCAGCTTAAAGAGGCAACAGACCCGGCTTCGGGGCTTCCGGCATAATGTTCATCGTATCCCATAATCACAACATAATCTGCAAAATTTGCCTGTTCTTTTCGGTTATAAAAGGAAGTATGTGACATCGGAACGTAATTGTCTACAGAAAGAACAACCCCATTGTTTTTGCACTTGATGGAAAGCTCCCGGATGAATTCAATAAATGCATCCCCGACTTTCTCCCCGTTCATACTTTCAAAGTCTACGTTGATTCCATCCAGATTGTATTGAATCGCCATGGAAACAATCTGGTTTACCAGATTCTGTCTCTTAGAGGTATGGGTCAGGACTTCTGTTGTATCGACATTTTTATTTTCCAGATTGCTGACAAGCGCCCAGACTTCAATCCCCTGGTTATGACAGTAATTTACATAATTCAGGCTTGCCAGGTTGGCAATGTTTCCATTGTTGTCATTCAGATAAAACCAGGTAGGAGAGAGTACATTGATTCCTCTGGTATTGGCAAGGACAGAGGAAACCGCGTTATTTGCAGACTGGTTTGTAACCTGATGCCAGGCCATACAGATATTGTAATCTTTCTTTATATGTGCAAAGGTATCCGGAGTGAAATCGCTTTTTCTTGTTTTTTCTTTGACGGAGGAAAGCATACGTTTCTGCATGTATCCAATAATACCGTCGTCTGTCATTACTTTGTCCCAGTTGTCGCCCTGTTCGATCACGGTGACTTCCTCTTTGGAAGAAACTTTTTTCAGAATCGGGCTTTTGATGCCTCCTCTTACGCGCAGGGAGGCATTTTTTTTGGCAGTGGCAGTCTGGTATTTTCCCCACTGGCTGGTAATAATGATCCGGTGAGGATCTTTTACATGTTTGTATTTAAAATCAGAATATTCTTTCACAAAATCCAGATCAATATATGCAGTATCAGAGTTTATGGTAACAATTTTACGACCGTAATCTGCGGAAGATTTTGTAACCATATAACTGGTCTGCTCTGCCTGTGCCGAGATCAGATTTTGTGTTGTTGCATAGAGAAGAATATTCTCGTTATTGTCCCAGTAAAAACGTGAATTTAAATTGTCATGGACAAAATCATAATCAATATAAATATGACCGTCAATGACCCTGGCTTTGGAAGAGGTTACTTCATTATTTAAAACAATGGCAACCTCATCGGAATTTGTCAGATGATAATAAGTGGTTAAATCTTCGTGTTCCTTACTCGGTGTGTATTTGCGGATCAGGGCGAAGACTACGATCGCTGCAGCAATGACAAGTGCCAGTGCAAGCACAGCGAAAATGGAATGAGATTTTTTCTTCATGAGCCGTCCTTCCTTTGTCTGTTGGCAAATTATATATTTATTCCGATTATAGCATTGTGCCTGTACAGATTCAAATGGAATCAGATAAAATTAAGAAATAGAAGTTATTTGAATTTTTTCGGGAGGGCAGTTGTGTCTGTGGATCTGCCCTCCCATTTGTCTTTTTTCAGTTTATTTTGTGCGTGACGGAGTTGCATTGAGACTCATTTCACACCCATAATAATAGCCCATTTGTTATTTTATTTTTTTAATGGATCGTTTTAAAAAGTAACGATCAGACTTTCATATACTTCTGGTCTGAATTCAATGACCAGCTGATTGTCAGTAGATAAATTTAATGTGATAACTGTTTTCCTTTCCATATTTGTTCAAAGAATCCAAAATCATGAGAGGACACTTGAAACGGGTTTTCGAGAAAGGGAACCGGAATCACACGGATTCCATAGGACGTTTCGACTCTTTTTCGGTCTTTTTTGAGGTTTCCCATACTCATAAAACGGACATTTGTTTTATAATCCTTTCCTAAATTTGTTTTTTTCAGTTCCTCAATAAATTGTAAGAGCTGCCGATCCTTCCAAATACTCACATTTGTCAGTACAATACAGTAATCACAGCGGACAAATTCCGGAAATGAGTATGGAGTCAGAACCCCGAAATCCAGAATTTTATACTTGTGTTGCAGATGTAACTGTTCCCGCAGCTGCCGGAGTGTAATCTCCGGATAGTAGCTGACACCATTGCAGCGAAAAGGAATGGTTGGGTCCTTTTTCGAAGAAAGCGCAGCGATTTCATGACTGGAATTGACTTCCAGGTATGCGGTGCGGGCCAGAAATCTGCTGTGTAAAAAGTTGCAAAGCGAAATACTAAAGTGTGTTACACCGGAATTTACTGTTGTACCGCAGACTCCTATGGTTGCAGGAGCCGGAATAAATGGTTTATGAAACGTAAAAATAGGCGATTCCGTCCTTTCTCAGGTTGTTGCAGCCAGTGAACAAAATCCAGCTTTTCTTTGTCTGCACGAAAGATGTCCGTATTAAACGGATAAGAATAGACCGGCTGTGAAAATGTTCTGGCAAAATAAATGGCAGAATTGTGGTCGCACAGATTCGCAACAACATGCAGGCGGTTACCAAAATTTTGTAAAAGAAAGTCTTTGGACTTTGCATCGTCCCGATGCCACAATGCTCCTCCACACACATAGATAATATGATCCGCCGTTGCAAGGCAGGAGAAAGAAAAATCACATCCGTAATCATTTACCATGATTTGTGCGACAGGCTCTGGGATTTCGATGCCACTGTCATATTTTGGAAATCCTGTAAAATTGCGATAAAAGAAACAACCGTTTTTTTCCCACACATGTTTCAACTGGGCAACCGTCTTGCGCAGATCGTTTGACCAGTTTTTTTCCTGATAAACCGCCGAAATGCCAAGGTAGTTAAGTGTTGTCACCAGCGCGATTGCTATGTGTGTTGCACCACAGCCGCTGTGATTTCCAACGACTGCAATTGTCTGCCTGAGATGCGTTCTTCCCGTAGTTTCAATTACTTCTTTTAATGCAGAGTACAGAGCCTGCGGTGATTCATAGCGCAGGTCGGGATCTGCTGAAATTGCTTTTTGAATTTTGGGATAAATAGATCGGTTGGTGGCTGCATCCAGATATGGCATCATATATTCCATGATTTTTCCAATGCTGTAGATATCGGATCTCAGGGTTACCGGTTTTCCTGAGATAAGTTCCGGAGCAGAAAAATCCACGTTTCCGAAATGGTTGAAGTCTTTTCCAGAAATGGCAGCAAAAGATGCGACACTGAAGTCAATCAATTTAAGCTGTGTTCCACATACTATAATATGTTCCGGCTTAAGATCCTGATAAAGAATCGGAGAAGGCCGTAATGTATGCAGATATGCAAAAATGTCACAAAGCTGCTCACAAAAATATAAAAACTGGTTCTGGGATATTGACTGTTGATGAAGCAAAAATTCTTCTAAAGAGTCACCCTGAATATATTCTTCCACAAGATAGTAGAATGATTCATCTTCTTCAAAATCATAAATTGTGGGAATTCCGGGATGCTGAACAGACTTTAGAATCTGTGCTTCGGATATTGCGAAGAGCGGTTGTGCCGAAGTATTTTTGGGGAATCGCTTCATTGCACGGTACTGCTCTAAAGATTGCTGTCTGACAAGAAAGACACTTCCACATTCTCCCTGGCCAAGGGGACGAATCAGCTCGTATCGGTCAGACAATATTAAATTTTTGTTATTCATACGCTCCTTTGGGTCAGAGACGCATCTCATGCATAAACTTATAACACACTTTATTTTGCAATGCAAGTATTTTTTTTATAATTTTTTAATCCGTGGTAACTTTACAACGGGAGGGCATTTGATTATAATAAGTGTACCATTTACGGAAAGCGATTTCCAGAGAAGGATGTGATAGAGATGAAAATTGAAAAAGTAAATGAAAATCAGATTCGATGCACATTAACAAAACAGGATCTTGCAGATCGTCAGATTAATCTGCGGGAACTGGCATATGGTTCTGAGAAAGCAAAAGGACTTTTCCATGATATGATACAGCAGGCAAATTATGAGTTTGGATTTGATGTGAGTGACAATCCACTTATGGTAGAGGCAATTCCATTGTCTTCCGAATCCCTGGTTTTGCTGATTACAAAGGTTGAATACCCGGAAGAACTCGATACCCGTTTTTCCCAGTTTACGGAAGCCGGAGATGAGGAACTGTTTTCAAATACGGGAGTAGTCGGAAATGTGGAACGCAAAGGCGCAGATGATATTTTGGAACTTTTCCAGAAAATACGTGAAGCAAAAGCCTCTCCGGAGAGTGAAAATGCACAGCAGACAGAGGCACCGGAAGAAGTACCGGAAGTACCGGCAGATCTGACGAAAATGTTTGAATTTACGACGATAGATCAGGTGGAGCGTCTCGCACATGTACTTGTAAATTATTACAATGGACGAAATGACCTGTTTAAGAACGAGAAGAAAAACCGGTTTTATCTGGTGATCCACAAAGATGACCACACACCGGAAGAGTTTAATAAAGTCTGCAATATTATTTGCGAATATGCACAGCAGAAAAACTATAATCCTGCAGTCGGAGCATATTTTGCGGAGCATGGAAATAAAATTACGGGACCGCAGGCACTGCAGGTGTTTGCATCTCTTTAGAAAATTTAAATCAAAAAGGAGTGCTGAAATTCAGCACTCCTTTTTGATACGTGAAATCTATGCGGTTGCATCATGCTCGATGAAATCGTTGATGTCATTTACCAGATCATCCGGGTCGATTCCATGAACCATAGCTGCCTCAGCAATAGTCTCCATCTGGGATGATGGGCAGCCAAGACAATGCATACCAATGTTTAAAAGCATAGGTGCTACGTTCTCATCAATCTGAAGAAGTTCTCCGATCATAGTATCCTTGGTTACTTTAGCCATGGGATAAATCCTCCTTTGCAAATATCGTTTAATGTTGCTATTATAATACGATTTCCCGTTAATTGCAAATTATACTTTTTTTTATTAAAGAATTGACATTTTCGGACGATATATATGTCAGATGAAATGACAGGGAGTGTCAAATCAGAGGGCAGGGATGCTCAAACGTAGCGTATACGGGAAGGAACAAATATGAAAATTAATCGCAATATGTCTGCTGTTGTAGCCAACCGGCAGCTGCTCCGGACAGAAAATAAACTGAGTATTTCCATGGGCCGTCTTTCCAGTGGATATAAGATCAACAAGGCAGGGGATAATCCGGCGGGAATGGCAATCTCCAGCAAGATGAAAGCACAGATTGATGGTCTGAATCAGGCAGAAGCGAATTCTGATGATGGACAGTCCGTACTCAGAATTGCAGACGGGGCATTAAACGAAGTCAGCAATATGCTGCAGCGTATCCGTGAATTGAGTGTTCAGGCGGCAAATGGAACAAACTCTTATTCGGACCGTCAGAGTATTCAGGACGAGATTGATCAGCTGACACAGGAAGTTGACCGGATTTCCACAGATACAGAGTACAACAAGAAGACGTTGCTTGACGGTTCGGCAAATACACGTGTGTATGTGAGTGGAACACATAAGGATACTACAAAATTTGCACGGAGCGCAACAAGAATTGACTTTTCCGAGGAGGTTCTTCCGGGAGATTATACGATTACAGTAGATGAAGTGGCAAAGGAAGCTACTTATACATTGGATATGTCCAACCTGATCAATGATCCGAATTTTGACGGGGGTACGGTTTCCATCAATGGAGTAGGAATAGAGTATGAAAAGGGCATGAGTGCGGATGATGTATACAAGCAGCTGATGTCCGTGGCAGATGAGATCGGGTGCAAGTTTGAAAAAGATCCAAATAAGGCAGGAGTTTATAATATTACTGCGGATAACAAGGGATCAAAGGAGACACTGACCATTGGTATGTCAAAAGAGATGGCACAAAAAACAGGTCTGTCAAAAGCACAGGGAGTTGTTCAGAATGCTGATGACGAAAGTTACAAACTTATAGCAAGTGGATCGGACGCAAAGGTCACACTTGGAAACGAATTTGGAAGTACAGTAATTACAAATGTTGAGGGAAATCGTGTGAAAATCACGGATAAAGGTGGATTTTCCATGGATTTTCTGCTGAGTGATGACGTACAAAATGGGGATACCCTTACATTTGATGTGACGGATGTTGGTGCGATGACCATCCAGATCGGTGCGAACCAGTATCAGAATATGGATGTACATATTCCGGAAGTTTCCTCGGAGAGTCTGTATCTGGATACGGTAAATGTGGCGGTCAACGGAGGTGCTGACAAAGCCATCAGCACGATGGATGCAGCAATTGCAAAATTAAGTGCTGTCCGCTCCGGAATCGGTGCATATACCAATCGTCTCGAGTATGCAAGCTCCAGTCTTGCAGAGACACAGGAAGATATGACAACCGCATATTCAGGGCTTATGGATACCGATATGGCATCTGAAATGACAGAATATACACAGCAGAATATTCTGGAACAGGCTGCTGTTTCGGTGTTATCACAGGCAAATGATATTCCACAGCAGGTACTGTCTTTGCTGCAGAAATAGGAGTAGCATATGGAAAATGAGCTGAAAAAAGATTTTACGAGACGACTGAGCCAGTGTAATTCCGGTGAGATGATCGTCATCATTTACGATATCTTTTTTGCCTATGTGGATGATATTCGGCAGGCACACTGCAATGGAGATCATGATGGACAGAAGGATGCGATCCGGAATGCACAGAGTGTTCTGGATGAACTGATCGGAAGTCTCAATTTTTCGTATCCGATCTCGCACAACCTGTATAAACTCTATATGTTCTGTAAAAATGAGCTTTCACGGGCGATGTACGAGAATCGGCTGGATGGAGTGCAGGAAGCGGAACATATCATGCACCGGTTGTATACTTCTTTTGTAGAGGCAGCAAAACAGGACAAGAGTGCACCCCTTATGAAAAATACCCAGCAGGTATATGCAGGGATGACTTATGCGCGCGGTGCCGTAAACGAAGATTATATGGATGTGGACAGTCACCGGGGCTTTTTTGTATAAAATTTCCGTAAAATGTGAACGGTCAGGAGGGAAGCGAATAGTTTCCCTCTATTTTTTTTACACATCCCAGAAGAAATTTATAGCGCATCTGTACCGCTTTTGCCTGATAAATGTAATAGTCGATCAAATCCGGATCAACGACATTTTCAAGATTGGCATAGGTATTTTGCAGTTCTGCGGTTGTCTGTTTCAGATTATCGAGAAGTATTGCATAGCCGTCAGGGGGCTGAGGGGTTGTCTTAAACAATTTCATTGGATCACCTGCTTTCTGAAGTCTCTCTTTTACAAGTATAAGCAAAAATGGAAAAGTTATACAAAAAATTTGTAAAAAACTGCTTGACAAATAAAATTGGCATTGTTATAATTCGATTCACAACAAAGGGGTGATGCAAATTGATTTCGATGCAGGGGGCATCGGTTCTGACACTGTATGCAATCCTAATTGTGGCAGTCGTTCAGGATATTACCAGCATGAGGATCAGTAACCGGCTGATTATCATGGGTTTATTTTTATCGATGGCATTCGGTATAGTTTTGGGTGGAATGCCGCGAATCATTCAAGTTCTTTTGAATATTTCTATTCCGGTTATCATGTTATATCTTTTTTATCTCATAGGTGTGTTGGGCGCCGGAGATATCAAACTTTTTTCCGTTATCGGTGGATTTACAAATTTAAAAACATTGACAGACTGTGTGCTGGCAGCATTTGTGGCAGGAGCAGTAATAGCCGTGCTCAAGATGTTGTATATGCGCAATCTTAGAATCAGCCTTTTTAAAGCACAGGTTTTTTTAAGGGAACTGTTTTCGGGGAAATTCTCCTCTTATCGAAATGGCTGGGTTCAGGAGCAGAATCTGATGCATTTTTCTGTTGCGGTTTTACTGGGAATGTTATATGCGCATCGGACAGTATGGCTGTCACTGTTTTGAAAAGAAAGGAGGAGCTATGAGGAGAGCTCGATTGGGACTCTGTATTGGAGACCGGGAGTATGGTGACCGTTTTACCAGCTGCCTGATGAATCATTATCGGGATCAGCTTGAGCTGCACATGTTTTCCCAGAAGGAGGCACTTCAGGAGAACTGGAAAACCCTGGATGCAATTGTTCTGTCGGATGATTTGGCTGGGGAAAACAGGATAGAATGTGAAATTCCACAAATTTATCTGTTTGATGGAAATGAAAATGTGGATAAAGATGTGGAAAAAGGGGTGGTGTTTGTGGATAAGTATCAGGAAGTGAATAAAATCGTCGATGAGATTTTAAAACAGATTGGGGAGGAAATAAAAAATGCCAGTGGGGGTGTGAAGCAAAAATTACAGGTTCTTGCAGTATATTCGCTGGCAGAAAATGAAATGCAGCTTCCGTTTGCGGTCACGCTGTCCTCCATTCTGAGTGAAAACGAAAAAGTTCTGCTTCTGGATTTGCAGGAAAACAGTGGATTGTCGCAGCTGATGGGGGAATTTTATTCGTCCGGGATGGAAGAACTTCTGGTGATGGCAGAAAGCGGAAAATACTCAAAGAGCAGGATGGTTTCCTGCATCGGTCATCTGGACAGGACAGATGTTGTGTATCCTCTGGGAAATACCGAGTGTCTGTGTGAAGTGAAAAATCTGACGTATCAGAAATTGTTTCAGATTTTAGCGCAGGAAATGAATTATACAACCATCGTTTTAAATCTGGGGTCACGGTTTATGGGATTTTTTGAATTGCTGGGGAGCTGCCAGAAAATTTTCCTGATGAAAAGCAGAGGAGGGCTTGGACAATGGAGAGAGAAAGAATTTTTGACAGAAATTCAAAAACGCGGAGAAGAACGGTTATCCGAGAATCTGCGGGAGATACAGCTTCCACCTGTGGCAACCCCTGTGGTGTCCTGCGAGCGGCTCGTCGAGCAATGGAAATGGAACGAATTTGGAGACAGTATCCGGAGGATGATGCCGGTTGGATGAGTATGTAGGATGTATCCGGCAACGTGTATTGGAACGCATGGATCTTTCGCGGGAGATGTCGGATGAAGAAATTGAAAATCTGATTGGGGAAGAGGCATCCCGGCTGATGCAGGAGGAACCCATTTCCATTCGGGAACGTCTGATGCTGGAAGCAAGAGTATTTAATTCACTCAGAAAACTGGATGCTTTGCAGGAACTTCTGGATGATCCGGAAATTTCCGAGATCATGGTAAATGGACCGAAACATATTTTTTACGAAAAGGCAGGAAGGGTTCATGCATGGAATCAGGCATTTGCCAGCGAAGAAAAAATGCAGGATGTGATACAGCAGATCGTTGGAAGACATAACCGGGTGGTTAATTTATCGAATCCAATCGTAGATACAAGACTTGCAGATGGCTCCCGTGTAAATATTGTCCTGGCACCGGTTTCTCTGGATGGTTCTACAATCACAATCCGGAAATTTCCAGAGAAACCGCAGGATATGCAGACCCTTATTCAAAAAGGGGCACTTCCGGAAGATGCAGCAGAGTTTTTAAAGATGCTGGTAAGGGCAAAATACAACCTGTTGATTTCGGGAGGGACAAGCTCCGGGAAAACGACATTTTTAAATGCTTTATCACAGTATATCCCGGAGGATGAGAGAGTCATAACGATTGAGGATTCCGCGGAACTTCAAATACAGGGAATCAAAAATCTGGTACGTTTAGAAACACGGAATGCAAATATGGAGGGCGTCCAGCCGGTAACAATCCGGGATCTGATCCGCACGGCATTGCGTATGCGTCCGGACAGAATACTCGTTGGGGAGTGCCGTGGAGCGGAGGCATTTGATATGCTTCAGGCATTGAACACCGGACATGACGGCGGATTATCCACCGCCCATGGAAATTCAAGCAGAGATATTCTCTCCCGTCTGGAAATGATGGTACTGATGGGGATGGATCTGCCGATTGCTGCAATCAGACAACAGATTGCATCGGGGATAGACCTGATCGTTCATCTGGGAAGATTACCGGATAAAAGCCGCAGAGTATTGGAAATTACAGAGGTATGCGGAGTGGAAAATGGCGAGATTCAGATTTCTCCGATTTATCAGCTGGAAGGAACCGAGGGCAGCTGGAAGTGGAAGCACTGTGGCATATTAAAGAATCGTAAAAAACTGGAGATGGCAGGGCTGACCCGGGAGAAGGGAGAGATAGAAGATGGATTATCGCGTGTATCATCTGAGCCGGAAGGAGGTCTGTAGAAGCATTGCTTTGGCGGGGCTGCTGACAGTGGCAATTGCGTATTTATTTTATGCCAGCTGGCTGGGGATAGTATTTTTTCCTGTTTTTATCTGGTTTTTCATGAAGCGTCAGAAAAAAGCAGGGGAAGAGCAGATGCAATTACAGCTTGCGAAGGAATTTGTGGATACTCTCCGGAGTATCAGTGCGGCTTTACTTGCTGGTTTCTCTATAGAAAATGCGTGGAAAGAGGCAGAAAAAGAAATACTCGCATTATATGGGAAAAGGTCCTATATGTATCAGGAGGTAAAGGAGATGAATTGTTCCATCAGCCTCAATCAACCATTGGAGCTGCTGCTGGGAGATTTCTCAACCCGAAGTGGAAATATGGATATTGCAAGTTTTTCCGAAGTTTTTTCATTTGCAAAACGCAGCGGTGGAAATTTTGTGACAATTATTGATGCAACATCCCGGCACATGCGGGTGCGCCATGAAACAGAGAGGGAGATTCAGGTACAGATTGCTTCTAGAAAGATGGAACAGAAAGTAATGAATGTGATACCGTTGTTCATTTTGTTATATCTGAAGGTGACATCCATGGATTTCCTGAATGTTTTATATGGAAATGTGGCAGGGGCATTGTTTATGACAGTATGCCTTGCAGCTTATGGTGGGGCGATTGTACTGGCAGAGAAAATAATGACAATACATATGTAGAGGGGGAAGTGTGAGAAGGAAAAAAATAATAGAAGCAGCGGTTGTTTGTATTCTGTTATTGCTGCTTGGGGCATATATGGAATTTTCCGATCGCAGTATGGACGATAAAAACAGAATTATCCGGGGCAGTCCGGGCAGTGGGCGGCAGGAAGTGGAACTTACGCTGAATGCAGGGGAGAAACTGAAAAATTATGACTATCAGGTAAGCGTTCCTGCACAATGTATTGATGAAAAGACAGCACAATCCTATTTTTCCCGGGCAGAAAAGGAAATAGACGAAACCTTTTTCCCAGAGGGAGAAGAGGCTGCACATGTAACAGAGCAGGTGCATATGAAGCCAAGCTATGTGAAAGGATTGGTAAAAGCCGACTGGACATTGGATCAATACAATGCAGTGGACGTGGATGGAACGATCCGGGAGGATCAATTAGATCCCCAGGGAGAACTTGTACAGGCGAGTGTGGCACTTACCTGTGAAAAGTACCGGGAGGAATATACGTTTTCTTTTCAAGTATACCCGAAAGTGATGTCGCAGCAGGAAAAGGTCATTCATGAAATTGCAGCTGAAGTGGAGCAGCAGAGTACGCAGGAAGGGGAAAGGTATCTGACGCTGCCGGATCAGGCGGCAGGGGTGAAGCTGCAATGGAAAGAAAAAAAACAGCATCTGGTATGGAAAATTTTGTTTTTTGAGGTGCTTGTCTGTTTCCTGATGGCGGGAATTGTTCTGGAGAGAAAACGTACTGCAGATCATATAAAAAAAGAGCAGATGAAACTGGATTATGCGGAAGTTGTGAGTAAACTTCTGATTTTACTGGGAGCAGGCATGTCATTAAAACAGGCATGGAATAGAATTTCCGCTCAATATTCTGATAAAAGGCAGAAAAAACAAATAAAAGAACGGTATATCTATGAAGAAATGATAATAACGAATCACGAAATCCTGGACGGGGAAAGTGAACGTCTTGCATACCAGAAATTTGGAGAAAGAGTGGATTTGGGAGAGTATCAGAGACTCATTCGGATTCTTTTACAGAATTTACAGACAGGAAGCAGGGGATTATGTAAACTTTTGGAACAGGAATCGGAGAATGCACTGGAAGAAAGGAAGGCACTGGCCTGTAAATTGGGAGAAGAGGCAGGAACGAAAATGCTGTTGCCACTCATGATGATGCTTGGCATCGTGATTGCCATCATTATGATTCCGGCAATGCTGTCATTTCAAGTATAAGGAGGAAAAATTATGTTAGGATTTAAAAACTTTTTGATGGAAGAAGATGGGGTAGGAGTTGTAGAAATGGTGTTGATCGTTGTGGTGTTGATAGGAATTGTTGTGTTGTTCAAGAAAAAACTGACAACGCTGGTTTCTGATATTTTCAACACAATTAAAGAACGCACAGGGGAGGTATAGTGAGGAGAAAGGCGAGTATTACTGTGTTTGCAGCCCTTTCACTGATGCTGGTGGCGCAGCTTCTTTTCACACTTTTAGAAGCAGCGAGACATTATGAACTTCAGAAAGTATTGTATATGAATACGGATACGGTTTTGGAATCCGTTTTTGCCGATTATTGCAGTCCTTTGTGGGAAACATACAAAATTCTTGGAGTACGGGTGGATGATACAGAAGGTAAATTATGTTTTAATAACCGGGAAGCACAGTTGCGTGGCCTTACATTGGATCATCTTGGAAGCAAAGAACAAAAAACTTTGCTTTCCGGGATGAGTCTGTTGACCGCGGAGATGACAGATGCAAGGTATGACCCCTATCGATTGCTGACAGATCAGAATGGTGTCGTATTTCAGAAGGCTGTGTGTACTTATATGAAAAAGAATATTGCATATGAGATGGCAAAGTCCGTCTACAATCATTATGAAGCAGTAAAAGAAGTAAAAAAGGACTATAAAAATCCGGATGAGGGTATTGCAGATGCAATGGATGCACTGAAGCATCCGGAAAAATATGAAACGGAGGGGGCAGGTAATTCATCATCCCGGCAGTTAAAAGGGGAAGCGCGTCAGGGGGATAAAACAAAGAAAGAGGATTCTGGAGAAAAGGCAACGCCAACAGAGAATCCTTTAGAAACGGTGACAGAAGTAAAAAAAGAAGGGGTACTATCCCTTGTTTTGCCGGAAAATACAAAGGTATCCGGAAAATCTATTAGTATAGAAGAAACCGTTTCACACAGAAGTCTGGAAAAAGGTACGATGGATTCTTATGTGGGAACAGACTGGTATCAAAAAGTATTGTTTTATCAGTATCTGGTGAATTATCTTGGAAACTATGTGGAAAAAAAGCAGGATCGCGTATTGGAATATGAGCTGGAGTATGTTTTGGGCGGAAAAAGAAATGACGCGGATAATTTAAAAATTGTGGTTTCGGAGCTGCTGGCAATGAGAGAACCGTTAAATATGGCCTCATTAACCGCATCTTCCCAGCGACAATCAGAGGCAATGGCACTTGCGGTCACGTTGGCGGGAGTATCCGCAAATCCGGCCGTAATCGAAGCTGTAAAATACGGAATCTTAGTAGCGTGGGCATTTGCAGAAAGTGTGTTAGATGTAAGGACACTATTGTCCGGTGGGAAAATTACAATGATAAAAAGTGATGCGGACTGGACTTCAAATGTACATATGATTCCGGAACTTTTGTCGGGCTGGTCTGTGGCGAAAGATTGTTCTCAGGGATTGGATTATGGACAATATGCTGCCATTTTGCTTTTGTTTCATAAGGGAAATACCCTTGCAATGCGCACCATGGATGTGGAGGAAGCGTATGTACAGACACAGGAAGGGTACGAAAATTTTCAGATGGACCACGTTTTGTGTGAAACTGAGCTTACTGCCACCTATGAATTCCAACCGGTATTTCTTGGCTTTATATCCATCCTTGAAGATTTCTCAAATGGATTCCGGATTCAAAATCATTCCGGATATAGTTATTTTCATGGGAAGGAGGGGATGTAAGGATGTCTTTTGGACAATGGAAACCGACAATTACCCTCAAATTTCAATCTTTTCCGAAGCAGGCATGTATTCATAAGATAATAAACGAACCAATAGATTCGAATCCGCAAGACGATATCTATAACCTGGGAGAACATCCTTGCCAAAAGGCATCCTTATGTTCCCTTTTTAAAGGATCGTATACGTTGGAGGCAGCAGTGATTATTCCTGTTACAGCCGTGTTTTTCCTTACGCTCTTATTTTTCTTTCGGGTATTGCAGATTCAGACAGAAGTTCAGGAGGCGTTGAATTATGCAAGCAGAAAAACAGCATGTGAAGCATCTGCGGTTTCATCGCAAACGGGGCTTCTGGTATCTGCGGAAGCGTATTTTAGAAAGGAGCTGGGAACGTACAGCCTGCCGGAAAAATATATTCGCGGTGGAAAACATGCGATTACGATGGCAAAATCCGATCTGTCAGGAAATTATATTAATTTGCAGGTTAATTATTACATTAAAATTCCAATTAGCTTTTTTGAGGTAAAGGGTGTTGGTATCTGTCAGAAAAGTAAGAGCCATAAGTGGATTGGCGACCGTACAGATGGAAAGCAGAGTGATTATGTGTATGTTACAAAACATGGAACTGTTTATCACAGGAGCAGAAAGTGCCATTATCTGGATTTGAGTATTAAAAGTACGGATTATGCACAGATCAGCAGTATGAGAAACAAAAATGAACATAAGTACAGCGCATGTTCCGGGTGCGTGGCAAAAAATCATGTTGCCGGAAAGGTGTATGTGACGGATTATGGAACCTGTTATCATAGTGATCTTGCCTGCAGTGGGCTAAAAAGAACTATTTATCTGATCCTTTTGGAAGAGACGGGAGGAAAAAGAGCCTGTGGTAAATGTGGTGCGAATACGGAGGTGAGGTAAAATCATGCAGAATAACTATGAAATGATCAGAATGTGCATATTGACGTTTGGATTGGCAGGACTCTCCTGGGAAGATATGAGAAAACAGCAACTTCATGGCTGGGCAATTTTGCTTCTGGGAATATCAGGCATGACCATATCACTGCTGGGGGGCTGTTGGAAAAATCCGGTATGGTTTTTGGGATTATTGCCGGGGATATTTATGCTTATACTGGCCTGGAGTACAAGGGAAAGTATTGGGTATGGAGACGGTCTGGTAATTTTAGGTATGGGATGTTTTTATGCACTGGGTGAAATAATGGGAATTGTCATGATTGCCATTACCATTGCGGGAATTACGGCTCTTGGTTTGCTGGTATTCGGACATAAAAACAGAAAATCCGAGTTTCCGTTTGTACCATTTCTGCTAGGGGCACATCTGGTCATGTGGGGATTACAGGGATAAAAGGAGAAAATATGAAATGGAGAGGAAGTTATACAGTAGAGGCGGCTGTGATTATACCGGTTCTGATATGGACGATGGCAGCAGCTATGTGTACAGGAATTGATTTGTTGCATGAAGTACGTGAGGAGCATGAAGAAAAACAGATAGAAGATATGTGGGCAGTAGATTCCTTTTATCAGTATCAGACGTTAAAAGAGGTGAAAAAATGATCAATCGGGAAATAGTATATGAAAGAAATCTTACGGGAAGTTTTATGAAAATTGCAGCGGGAATCCATGCGGGGCTGGATGAAAAGCTGATGCTGAGGAGAAAATTGCCGGGACTTCTTGCGGTGGAAAAGGCATATATGGATGGGGAGGGACAGTACTGGTATAACATATCCGGTAAACAGTCGCTTGATATGTATTGCAGGGTAAAAGAAGTAGATATTTCTTTCATTGAAAAACTGATTATGAGCATTTGCAGTGAGATGGAGATTCTGGAATGGAATCTGATTCAGACCAATTGCCTGATGCTGGATCCCGAGTTAATATTTATTACCAACAGCAACCAGGAAATTATTTTTACCGTATATCCGGGTGGGAGTGGAACCATTGAGACAGAATTTCAGCAGTTAATGGAATTTCTGCTTACAAAAGTGGATCATAAAGACACACGGGCGGTAAAAGCAGCATATGGAATTTATGAGAAGACGCTTCTGGATGGTTATTCTATTACAGATATCCGGGATGAAATTGTAAGAACCAGACAAAATGAGGGGAAAAAGGCGGCTGTGGAGGAATCCGGGGGAAATGGAATGGAAAAAGTTTGGAGAGAGGAAAACAATCAACCCGTAGTTCCTGAAAGAAAATATGAAGATCATCCAGACAAAAAAAGAAAAGATGAAACTGTAAAAAGAGCCAACAGAAAGAAAAAGGGGGAAAAGAAAAAGGAGCAGAAGGAGTGGATCAGAAAATTAAAAAAGCTACTGATAGAAATAGGTCTTCTGGAAGAGGAAGAAACCGAAAAACAGATATATGAATCTTATCATGGAAGTAGGGAATGCCTGCAGGATACCAGAAAACTTTCGAAGTCTGCGGTTGTATATCCGGAGGAAAAAATAAAAACGGCGGTACGGCCAGAATATCGGCCAACGGTATGCCTGAACAGCATGACAGGGAAAGTCAGGGGAATGTTGTTGTATCAGGGAGCTGAATCTTACGAGGATATCTGTGTTACAAAGAAAATGACAAGAATCGGGTACGGTCCCGATGCGGACATACAAATACAGGCAGATACGATTAGTCAGCTGCATGCGCGGATTGATCGTGATGGAGAGACCTATTATATTGAAGATTTAAATTCGACAAATGGTACGTTTGTGAATGATGAGCCGCTGGCTTACAAAGAGAGAAGAAAATTAAACAGTAATGACATGATCCGTTTCGCGGATGTCCGATATCGTTTTTGCTAACTGCCTTGTCTTTCCAAATGGAAGTGAGTATACTGATAGCATGTGAAAAAATCAGGAGGGAAAAGCATGCCACAAAAAAAGAAACTTCCATTTGTAACCGTGGGATTTGTCGCTGTGAATGTTCTTGTTTATATGATTCTGGAAATCCTTGGAAATACGGAAAATTCGGAGTTTATGGTAAGAATGGGGGCGGTTTGGCCGCCATATGTGAAGCAGGGAGAATACTGGAGACTGTTTACAGCTACTTTTATGCATTTTGGATTTGAACATATTTTGAATAATATGCTGGTACTGATCTGTGCCGGTCCGATTCTGGAGAAGGCGATGGGGCATATCAAATACCTGTGTCTGTATCTGATCGCCGGTGTGGGAGGAAGTACACTGTCCTATGTGCAAATGATCGCACGGGGAAAGTATGATGTATCGGCAGGGGCATCCGGTGCTATTTTCGGTATTATCGGGGCATTGCTGTGGATTGTGATGATACACAAAGGAAGATATGAATCTCTTACGGGCAAAGGGCTGCTTTTTATGATTGTGATCAGCCTGTATTATGGAATTACCAGTGTGGATGTGGACAACTGGGCACACATCGGTGGCCTTGCAATGGGATTTGTTCTTGCAATTATTTTATACCGGAAACCTCGTAAAGCAGTTGATTTATCGGGGGAAAATCCCTATACTAATTAGTATCAAAGCAAGGAGAGTATACCGATGAAAATCAACGTGTATTATGGAGGCCGGGGACTTTTGGATGACCCGACACTGTATGTATTAAAAAAGATGGAAGATGTTTTACGGGAACTTCGGGTAAACATCGAACGATTCAATATATATGAGCATAAGAATGAAATTGCAACCCTTCCGCTGACGTTCAAAGAGGCAGACGGAATTATTCTTGCCACAACGATTGAGTGGCTGGGAATCGGTGGTTATATGCAGCAGTTTCTGGATGCCTGCTGGTTATATGGTGATAAGGAAAAAATCAGCCATACCTATATGCAGCCGATTGTTATGTCCACAACCTATGGAGAGCGCGAGGGAGAACTGACTCTGATGAATGCATGGGAGATTCTGGGTGGATTACCATGTGCAGGGTTATGCGGATATGTAGAGGATCTGGTGGAATTCAAGCAGAATAAAGATTATACGCTGATCATTGAAAAGAAAGCGGAAAACCTGTACCGAACCATTTCCCAGAAGATCAAAAATCTTCCGACCAGTAATCAGGCAGTAAAGCAGAGTGTTCTGCGGACGCAGCAGCTGAATCTGACACCACAGGAGAGCGAACAGCTCTCGAAGTATGTATCGGATGATACTTATGTGAAGCAACAGAAAGAGGATATTGAGGAACTGGCATCAATGTTCAAAGATATGCTTGGAAAACCGGATGATGATATGGATACACCGTTTGTGAAGGAACTCGAAAGCCATTTTGTATCTACTGAGGATTTTGCTGCCAGCTATTCCTTTATTATCGAAGGAATCAAAAAGCCATTGTATGTGGCAATTCAAAACGGAGAATTGGAGATTCATTACGGACAGGAAGAAAAGATTGACGTGGTTGCAAAATTAAGCAGAGATGTTCTGCAGTCAATCATTGACGGACGGATGACATTCCAGAGAGCGTTTATGACGGGTGAGATGACAGCGAAAGGGAATTTTAAAACGCTTCGTATGCTCGATCAGATATTTGTATTTTAGGAGGCAAAAAAATGAGAGATGACAATTGTATTTTTTGTAAACTGGCAAACGGAGATATTCCGACCAATACGATCTATGAAGATGCGGATTTCCGTGTGATTCTGGATGCAAGTCCTGCAACAAAGGGACATGCGCTGATTCTGCCAAAACAGCACTATGCAAATATGTTTGAGATTGATGATGAAGTACTCGCAAAGGCTGCAAAGCTTGCAAAGAAAGTTATTACACACGAAAAAGAAGTGTTGGGATGTGACGGTTACAATGTGCTTCAGAATAACGGAGAAGCAGCAGGACAGACCGTATTTCATTTCCATATGCATCTGATTCCGCGTAAAGCAGGAGATCAGGCAGTTCCTGAGTGGGAGCATTTATCTCTTTCCGATGATGAGATGAAAGAAATCTGTGATAAGATGAAGATGTAAAAAATCTGTATCTCTATATACAAAAACATGCATATCGCTGGAAAAACGTACAGCAGATATGCATGTTTTTTGTTTTGGCGTGTGAATTATTTAGAAACACTTTCAATCAGTTTTAATATCGTTCCAATGGAATCCATCTGACCGCTCTCTGACATGGTACGGATGTATTTTTCACGGTCGGCATATACTTCGCGTACTGCATCAAGTAATGTCTGATCGGTCAGTTTTTCTTCCTCAATCACATAAGAAAATCCCTGCTTTGCAAAAGATTTCGCATTTAAAATCTGATCACCACGGCTGGCAGCGGCAGAAAGCGGAATCAGGATGTTTGGCTTGTGTAATGCAAGAAGCTCACAGATGGAATTCGCTCCTGCGCGGGAAATGGCAAGATCTGCCAGGGCAAACATGTCGGTCAGTTCTGCACTTGCATATTCAAACTGCGCATAGCCAACCACGCCTTTTAATTTCTCATCGAGGTTTCCTTTTCCACAAAGATGAATGATATAAAACTGCTCTAACAGTTCTGGAAGCACTTTCCGTACCGCTTCATTGATGACCTTGGAACCTGAACTTCCGCCGACGATCAGGAGTACCGGTTTGCTGTGATCCGGGAAACCGCAGTAGTGAAGAGATTTTTCCGCATCTCCGTGGAACAGTTCCCGGCGGATCGGTGAACCGGTAAGAACTGCTTTTTCCGCTGGAAGGTATTTCATGGTCTCCGGGAAATTACAGCATACTTTTTTTGCACCGCGGATTGCGATTTTGTTTGCAAGTCCCGGTGTGATATCGGATTCGTGGATAATTGCCGGAATATGGCAGTGCTTTGCGGCAAGGACAACCGGAACAGACACAAATCCACCTTTGGAAAAGACAACGTCCGGTTTGAGTTTGCGCAGGATGGAGATTGCCTGCCCATATCCTTTTAATACTTTAAAAGGATCGGAAAAGTTTTTCCAGTCAAAATAACGGCGAAGTTTTCCGGAAGAAATTCCGATATAAGGGATTTTTTGTGCTTCGATAAGTTCTTTTTCCATTCCGTTGTAGGAACCGATATATGTAATTTCATAACCGGCTTCCTGAAGTGCCGGCATAAGGGCAATGTTTGGAGTAACATGTCCGGCAGTTCCGCCACCGGTCATAACAATTTTCTTTGATTTAGCCATTCGATATTTCCTCTTTTCTTTACTTAAGTCAACTCTATATGATCCATATAGAAATGTCAAGCAACATGAGCAGTAACGACATATGTCGAAACTTGCGACCGAAAGGATATTCCGGTGATGACGTTCTTTCATTATAATAAGATTTATACAGTAAGAAATGATTTTATATAATATGAAAGGATGGAAGCAGATATGACAATACTGATGTGGATCAGCAGGTGGCAAAATGAAATGGAGTTAATGATTATGGGGTTGCAGATCATACTTTTTTTATTTTTAACAATTGGGGTATTTTGTATTGTGCGGCAACAGAAAAAAGCAAACCGGTGCAGAAGACGCCTGGAATTGTACTTAAAAAAACACATGGACAAGCCTGGGAAAAAAGAAGAAAAAAGTGTATCACCGGAGAAAGTGCAAAATAAAAATTTACATGAGGATGAGGAAGAAAACCGCATAATTTCAACTGTTTTGCAGGAAATTTTCCCATAGTGGAATGTTTTTTATCAAAAACAATACATAAATTGACACAGGAATATAAAATATGTAACATTTTCAAAACCGGCATGGGTGTGCAGTGAAAACGCACACCCATTTTTTAAACGGAATATGAACAAAAGTGGAGAACACCACCCATTTTTATACTAAAATTTGACAAATGGAAATTCCTGTGCTACAATAAGCCGCGTAACAAACTTGTAACAAATGAAATAAAGTGTTTAAAAACGCAACATAAGTGTAATACTTATTGCATAAAATGTTACGAATCCACGGGTAAAAGGTGGATGAAACAAACTACGGAGGTTCATCAATGAAAGCAAGCAAAAAGGTGATGGAAAGTGTAATCGTGTCGGGACTGGCACTCACACTTGCGGTCACTGCAGTTACCGGTAATGGAGTGAATATTGCAGCAAAGGATGCAGCAGACACACAGTTTGTCAATAACGGGATTGCCGGAGTGGCATCTGCCATGAATGAATATGAACTGGAGTCAGCAGACTATCTGGACAGATATATTTCTGTTGAAAAGACAAATGCGGCTTTGGTTGCGGCAACAGCAGATGGAACGGTTATATCCGGAAATGATACAAGTGAAGAAACCACGGAAAAGGAATCTGTTTCCGAAGAGGAACAGGAGTGGCAGAATAAGCTGATGGCGAAGGTGGATGATTTTCTTTACGTCCGCGAAAAGGCAGATTCTGATTCCGGAATTGTCGGAAAGATGTACAAAGGGGATCGCGCAGTTGTGAAAGAAGCAGGCGATACCTGGACAAAGATTGAGTCCGGCAATGTAACAGGATATGTAAAGAATGAGTATTGTGTGACAGGAACAGATGCATTAAATTATGCAAAGAAACACTGTGATACGGTTGCGAAGGTTTCCATTGACGGTCTTCGTATTCGTAAAGCACCCGACACAGATGCGGAGGTAGTGAAAACCGTTGCATCGGGTGAGCACATGGATGTGAACACAAAAGCCGAAGAAACAGACGGATGGATTGCCGTCAAAGTTGGTTCGGATACCTGTTATGTGAGTGAAGATTATGTGACCGTCACACTGGATACAGGCAAAGCGGTTACCATTGAGGAAGAACAGGCAGCAATCAAGGCTGCAGAAGAGAAAAAGGCAGCGGAAGAAGCAAAGAAGAATGCTTCTGTTTCTGCTGAAAAGAAATCATCGTCCGGTCAGTCGGCATCTTCCCAGACAACACAGAATGCGTCGATTGCTGCAAGTGCGGATGAAGAGACACTTCTGGCAGCACTTGTACAGTGTGAGGCCGGAGGAACCAGCGTACAGTGTATGACAGCGGTTGGAGCTGTTGTAGTTAATCGTGTGAGAAGCGGCGGATTTGCAAACTCTATCTACGGAGTTATCTATCAGAGAGGTCAGTTTGGACCGGCATCTTCCGGCAGACTTGAAGCAAGACTTGCCAGCGGTGTCAGCGCAAGCGCCAGACAGGCAGCGAGAGCCGCATTAAACGGCAGTGATCCGACAGGTGGGGCAAAATACTTCAAACTGGCATCCAGCGGTCATGCGGGAACGGTTGTAGGACCGATTGTATTTTATTAAACTTAAAAATCCAGGAGCTTTGTCGAAAGGCAGAGCTCCTTTTTTGATCGGTCAATTTTCCATACCATTGTTGTAAAATTCCGGCAAATGGAGTAAAATGTTTTCAACGTACACTTAAGGAGGAAGAGCAATGACATTAAAGGGACGTAATTTGTTAAAAATGATGGATTTTACACCGGAGGAGATTCTGTATCTTGTGGATCTGTCCGCAGAACTGAAAGAGAAGAAACATCAGGGAATCATGCATGACAGTCTGGTTGGAAAAAATATTGCACTGATTTTCGAGAAGACAAGTACAAGAACCCGATGCTCTTTCGAGGTAGCCGCACATGATCTGGGTATGCATGTGACATATCTTGATCCGAGCGGTTCCCAGATTGGAAAAAAGGAAAGTATTCCGGATACCGCACGTGTTCTGGGACGTATGTTTGATGGAATCGAATATCGCGGATTCGGACAGGAGATTGTGGAAGAACTAGCAAAATACGCAGGGGTTCCGGTGTGGAACGGGCTGACCAATGAATCCCATCCGACACAGATGATTGCCGATATGCTCACTATCAAGGAGCATCTTGGAAAACTTAAGGGTGTGAAGTTTGTATACATGGGAGATGCCCGCTACAATATGGGCAATTCCCTGATGGTTACCTGTGCAAAGCTTGGCATGCATTTTGTTGCCTGCACCAATCCGAAATATTATCCGGACAAGAAGCTTGTGGATTACTGTGTGGACGTGGCCTCCACGACAGGAGCAACCATCACACTGACAGACAGTGTTGCGGAAGCAACCAGGGATGCTGATGTCATTTATACAGATGTATGGGTATCCATGGGTGAACCGGAAGAAGTATGGGCAGAGCGTATCAATGACCTGAAACCGTATCAGGTAAATACCGATGCATTCAAAAATGCAAAGGACAGCGCGATCTTCATGCATTGTCTGCCGGCATTCCATGATTTAAAGACCACGATCGGAAAACAGGTTTATGAAAAGTTTGGATTATCCGAGCTGGAAGTGACCGATGAGGTATTTGAAAGTGAGCGCTCCGTTGTCTTCGATGAAGCTGAGAACCGTATGCATTCCATCAAGGCGATCATGAAGGCAACGTTATCTGACTAAGAAAAAACGTTTACATATTTTTGTGAATGGAAAGTATGATTATGAAAGCAGAAATTTTAAGACTGCTCCGTGAGACGGACGGATATGTGTCCGGTCAGGAGCTGTGCAATCAGTTTGGCGTATCCCGGACCGCTGTCTGGAAGGCAATTAACCAGCTGAAAGAGGCCGGTTATGAGATTGAGGCGGTGCAGAATAAGGGATATCATCTGGTATCTGTGCCGGACCGTATGGACGAAGTGGAGCTGGCAAGCATCCGAAAGACCGAATGGGCAGGCGCGGAAACGTATTATTTTGACAAGATTGATTCCACGAATACGAAAGCAAAAGAACTGGCAGAAGAAGGACATCCGTCCGGAACTTTTGTGGTAGCAGATCAGCAGACCGCAGGAAAAGGACGCCGCGGACGGTCATGGGATTCCCTTCCGGGAACGGGAATTTATATGACACTCATGCTCAAACCGGACATCAATCCGAACCATGCATCCATGCTGACCCTCGTGACAGCGATGGCAGTGGCAAATGCAATGCACCGGGTGACGGGAGCAGAGGCTTTGATCAAATGGCCGAATGATATTGTCATAAATGGTAAGAAGATCTGTGGTATTCTTACGGAAATGAGTGCACAGTTTGACTATATCAACCATATAGTGATCGGAATCGGAATTAATGTGCACAATGAAAGCTTTCCGGAAGAACTGCAGGATCATGCAGGTTCCCTGCTGCTGGAGTGCGGAAAACGTGTGCACCGTGCAGATCTGATAGAGGCATTTCTGGAAGAATTTGAGCGGTTATATGCCATCTATCTGCAAACCGAGGATCTGTCAGCATTACAGGAAGAGTACGATCAGCTGCTGGTGAACCGTGGCCGGCAGGTGCGCGTGCTGGATCCGAAGGAGCCATTTGAGGGAAAGGCTATGGGAATTACAAAAAAGGGAGAACTGATCGTAGACACCTGGGAGTCAAGAAAACTGGTGTCTTCAGGAGAAGTCTCCGTGAGAGGAATCTATGGATATGTCTAAAGAGGCAAATGAGGTAGTATTGTGCGTATCCAACGCATACCAGAAAAAATTTTATCTGAATGAGAACTTCAACGGACTTCCACAGTCCATCCGTGATGAGTTAAAAATCATGTGCGTCATTTACACCGAGGATATCGGCGGAGTATTGGAGCTGGTATTTGATGAAGCGGGAAATCTGGAACTTCGCACTTCCTGCGAAGAAGGCGATTTCTGCTATGATGAGATCGGAAGCGTGCTGAAAATCAAGCAGCTGCGCAACGAAAAAAGGGAATTGCTGGAAGCACTTGAGATGTATTACAAAGTTCTGTATCTGGGCGAGGGCTTAGAGGCACTGGACGAGGAGGAAGACAAATGATATTAACCATAGATGTTGGAAATACGAATATTACCTGCGGGGTGTTTCAGGGCGATGAGATCGCCGCAAGTTTTCGTATTACGACAAAAATGCCACGGACATCGGATGAGTACGGCATGATGCTTTTGAATCTGCTGGAGCAGAACGATATTCATCCGACAGAAATTAAGGATGCCATCATCTGTTCCGTTGTGCCGAATGTGATGCATTCCCTGAGGGGCGGACTTGTCAAATATTTCCATATCACACCGATCGTGGTGGAGGCGGGCATCAAAACGGGAATCCGCATCGTGACACCGAATCCGCAGCAGATCGGAGCTGACCGTATTGTGGATGCAGTCGGGGCATATGAAATATACGGAGGTCCGGTGCTTGTCATTGATTTCGGTACTGCCACAACCTATGATTATGTGGATGAAAGCGGAGCCTTTCAGGGAGGGATCACAGCACCCGGAATCCGGATTTCGGCAAAAGCCTTGTGGGAAGATGCTGCAAAACTTCCGGAGATCGAGATCAAAAAGCCGGCATCAATTCTCGGAAAAGACACGATCACAAGTATGCAGGCAGGGCTTGTGTACGGACAGATCGGACAGACCGAATATATTATTAACCGCGTGAAAGCGGAAGTCGGACTCGAAAATATCAAAACCGTTGTAACCGGAGGACTTGGCCGCATCATTGCCAATGAGACGGATGCTGTGGATATTTACGATCCGAACCTGACGTTAAAAGGGATCAATCTTGTGTATAAAAAACAGAATCGGAAAATAAAATAGTTATGATCAGATCACTTCAGATCGGCAGTGTGACACTGCCAAACAATTTAATATTAGCTCCTATGGCAGGCGTAACCGACCTGCCATTTCGCTTGTTGTGCAAAGAGCAGGGGGCAGGGCTTTTGTGCATGGAAATGGTAAGTGCCAAAGCAATTCTCTATAAAAACCGTAATACACAGGCACTTCTGACGATTGATCCGCGGGAAAACCCGGTGTCTTTGCAGTTGTTTGGATCAGATCCGGATATTATTGCTGAGATTGCACATCAGATTGAGGATCGCCCATTTGACATTCTTGACCTGAATATGGGCTGCCCGGTGCCAAAGATTGTCAACAACGGGGAAGGCTCGGCACTCATGAAAAATCCAAAACTTGCAGGCGAGATCATTGAAAAGACGGTAAAAGCGATCAAAAAACCGGTTACGGTAAAAATCCGCAAAGGGTTTGATGATGATCATATCAATGCGGTGGAGATGGCAAAGATTGCGGAAGCCTCCGGTGCGGCAGCAGTTGCCGTGCATGGACGGACCAGGGAGCAGTTCTATTCCGGCAAGGCAGACTGGGACATTATCCGTCAGGTAAAAGAAGCCGTAAAGATTCCGGTCATCGGAAACGGAGATCTGCTTACGGCGGAGGATGTGATTGCCATGGAAGAACAGACCGGATGTGATGGCTTCATGATTGCAAGGGGGGCACAGGGAAATCCGTGGATTTTCCGGCAGATCCTGCATTATTTTGAAACAGGGGAGCATCTGTCGAAGCCGCCGGCATCGGAGGTGGCACAGATGATTCTGCGTCATGCCCGGATGATGCTGGAGTTTAAAGGTGAATATATCGGTATCCGTGAGATCCGCAAGCATGCGGCATGGTATACCGCCGGATATCCGCATGGAGCACGGCTGCGTGTGGCAATCAATCAGGTGGAAAATTACGAACAGCTGGAGACACTATTGATGGAGTATTTCGTCTGATGCATAGAAAGCTGTGTCGATGTTCACGGAATTGCTGTTTAGGTGCTGGGTGGACACGGTGTGGGGCGGGCGGTAACTTCACGGATGAGCGACAGTCCGGTTTGAAGGAGAATATCTTGACAGAATGTGGACAATTCGCTATAATACCTAGGTTATTGTGGATTATTTATGCGCTTTTTTCAAAAAGCTGCATATAAAAAATATAGAATCAGGGGTAAATCAAATGGATAAGAAAAATATCTTGACCTATGAAGGTCTGAAAAAGCTCGAAGACGAACTGCAGAATCTCAAAGTTGTAAAGCGTAAGGAAGTTGCTCAGAAGATCAAAGAAGCCCGTGAGCAGGGTGACTTGTCCGAGAACGCAGAATACGATGCAGCAAAGGACGAGCAGAGAGACATCGAGGCGCGTATCGAGGAGATCGAAAAGATCTTAAAGAATGCCGAAGTCGTTGTTGAGGAAGAGGTCGATCTGGAGAAGATCAGCATCGGATGTAAGGTAAAGATTCTCGACTGCGAGTTCAACGATGAGTTAGAGTACAAGATTGTTGGTTCCACAGAGGCAAACAGCTTAAAGGGAAAGATCAGTAATGAATCACCGGTAGGCCGCGCACTGTTAGGTAAAAAAGTAGGCGATACCATTACCGTAGAGACACAGGCTGGAGAGTTATCTTACAAGGTACTCGAGATCCAGAGATCAACCGTAGATTAAGAGAGGAAATGAAAATGGCAGGACAGAATAACGGAAAGCAGGGCGGACAGCAGCAGGATGTCAACCAGCTGTTAAAGGTGCGCCGTGAAAAGCTTGCAAATCTGCAGGAAGCGGGACAGGATCCGTTTCAGATTACCAAATATGACGTAACCCATCACACATCAGATGTGAAGGATCTTTACAATGCACACGAAGAGAAACTCCTGGCAGGCAGACCGGCAGTCAGTACCGATGGTATGGACGAGGCAGCTGCAAGAGAGGCAGTCAAAGCAGATTATGAGGAGAGAAGAAGCATCATGGATGCCGATCCGATCCACGTATCCATTGCAGGACGCATGATGTTCAAGCGTGTCATGGGAAAAGCATCTTTCGCAAACATTCAGGATCTCAAGGGAAACATCCAGATCTATGTTGCGCGTGACGCAATCGGAGAAGATCTGTACGCAACTTTCAAGAAATCCGACATCGGTGATATCTGGGGTGTCAAGGGATATGCATTCCGCACAAAGACAGGAGAAATCTCTATCCATGCGGAGGAGATGACACTGCTTTCCAAATCTTTGCAGATCCTTCCGGAGAAATTCCATGGACTGACCGACACGGACATGCGCTACCGTCAGAGATATATCGATCTGATCATGAATCAGGAGAGCAAGGAAGTATTTGTAAAGCGTTCCAAGATTTTAAAGGAGATCCGTAACTTCTTAGCAGACCGTGATTTTATGGAAGTAGAGACTCCGATGCTTGTTGCAAACGCAGGCGGTGCGGCAGCAAGACCGTTTGAGACACATTACAATGCATTAAATGAGGATGTAAAGCTTCGTATTTCCCTGGAACTTTACTTAAAGAGACTGATCGTTGGTGGTCTGGAGCGTGTATACGAGATCGGCCGTGTATTCCGTAACGAGGGTGTTGATACCCGCCACAATCCGGAATTTACCCTGATGGAGCTGTATCAGGCATACACTGATTACGAGGGCATGATGGAACTGACCGAATCCATGTTCCGTTACCTCGCTGAAAAAGTATGCGGATCTACCAAGATCTCTTACAACGGCGTGGAAATTGACCTTGGAAAGCCATTCGCACGTCTGACAATGAACGATGCCATTAAGAAATATACCGGAATTGATTTCGATCAGGTACCGGATGATGCAGCAGCAAAGAAACTTGCAGACGAGCATCATATTGCATACGAAGAGCGTCACAAGAAGGGGGATATCATCAACCTCTTCTTCGAGGAATACTGCGAGAAGGAACTGATCCAGCCGACCTTTATCATGGATCACCCGATCGAGATTTCTCCACTGACCAAGAAGAAACCAAGCGATCCTACAAAGGTAGAGCGTTTCGAGTTATTCTGCAATACATGGGAGATGTGTAACGCATACTCCGAGTTAAATGATCCGATTGATCAGCGTGAGCGTTTCGCTGCACAGGATGCCAATGCCGCAGCCGGTGATGACGAAGCAGAACACACCGATGAAGATTTCCTGAATGCACTGGAGATTGGTATGCCGCCTACAGGTGGTATCGGATACGGAATTGACCGTCTGGTAATGTTACTGACAGACAGTCAGGCTATCCGTGATGTACTTCTGTTCCCGACACTCAAAAGCGTGAACTAAGGAAAGCCAGTATTTACAAGGCTTTCAAGGATTTAATAAAGCAATTTGCAACGATTTTGCAACAAAATAGGGATTGATAATGCGTGATAGTGCGTAAAAATCATCCCAAATACATTCTCACAAGTTTAATAATTTAGCACGACAAGGACATTTTCCAAGAGAAATCTTAGAAGATGTCCTTTTTCGTTATGGTCAAAAATTATTTTACAAAGGAGGATGTGCCATGAAAACAAGTACAGCGATAGGTGCAGGCAGAGCGATTATGAGAATAACCGTTCCCGAAATGAGACAGAGATTATACCCAATCAGAGGAGGAATGAACGAGTATGTTAAAAGTAAGAGTTTCGGGACCGACCTACGAGCTGAAAGATTATCTGGAACACATGGAAAAAGACAAGGTGTACCAGATCACAAGCCAATCCAAGCCCTTAAAGAATAAGGGTACCAACAAGATCTTCCGAGTATTCTCGGATGTGGACAAAAGAACAAAAATAGAAGCCCGCAAAAGGCAGGGCAACAGATAATACGGAACAGGAGGAACGGTTATGGCTAAAGTAATCGCAGTAGCTAATCAAAAAGGGGGAGTCGGGAAGACAGCGCTGGCAAGCAATTTGAGCGTTGGTCTTGCCATGAATGACAAAAAGGTATTGGTCATTGATGCTGATCCCCAGGGAAATTTAACATCCAGTCTCGGTATAGATAATGCGGATGAACTGGAGAACACTCTTGCTTCTTTCATAGAGCGTGAGATAAATGAGGATCCGATAGATCCTGCGGAGTATATTCTCCATAACGATGAAGGCGTGGATCTCATGCCGTGCAATATAAAGCTTGCCGGTATGGACTACATGATAATGAACGCTCTCAGCAGAGAGCATCTGCTGGATGCTTTTGTATCAAGCGTCAGGGACGAATACGATTATATCTTAATCGACTGTTCTCCCAGCCTTAATCTTGTGACAATCAATGTGCTGACAACTGCGGATTCTGTAATCATTCCGGTTGAAGCATCTTATCTTTCGATGGCTGGTCTTCAACAGCTACTTGCGTCGATAGGCTCTACCAAGAGAAAACTCAATCGTAAGTTGGAGGTTGAGGGCATCGTTATCAATAAGGTAAATACCCGTACCAACCATGAGAAAGATATCATAGAAAAGCTCCGTGAAGCCTATGGCAGTCAGATAAAGGTATTTGATGTGATGATACCGGAGTCCGTAAGGGCAAAGGAATGTACTGCATACGGACACAGCATATATAAGCATGATCCTAAGTGCAAGGTCGCAAGAGCTTTTGAAGAACTGACAAAGGAGGTGTTGGCGTATGGCTGCTAAGAAATCACTTCCGGACAGGGTACAGCTAAAAGGACTGGATTCTCTTTTTGGTATTGATCAGGAGCAGACCGGACAGGTGCTTGATGTTCCGATCAGAGAGCTTTTCCCATTTCAGAATCATCCGTTTAAGGTCTTGGATGATGAAAAGATGGCTCAGACAGTTGAAAGCGTCCGTGAGAACGGTATCCTCGTACCGATCATGGTTCGTAACAGACCTGAAGGCGGCTATGAAGTGATATCCGGTCACAGGCGTAAACATGCGGCTGAGATAGTCGGACTGGAGACGGTTCCTGTTATCATAAGGGATTTGACCGATGATGAAGCTGTGATTGCGATGGTGGACGCTAATCTCCAGAGGGAAGAGATTCTGCCGAGTGAGAAGGCGTTTGCATATAAGATGAAAATGGACGCATTAAAACATCGGGGAAAGAAAAGCGATGATGCAACTTGTTCCCAAGTTGGGAACAAGTTAAAAACGGCCAGTTCTGTCGGAGAAGCTGCTGGAGACAGTAAGAATCAAGTTTATAGATATATTCGGCTTACAGAGTTGCTTCCAGATCTACTTAACATGGTTGATAGTAAAACTATAAAAATAAATCCTGCTGTGGAGCTTTCTTTCATTACACCTAATGAACAGTTTCTTCTTATGGAAGTGATGAAAGAGGATAATGTTGTTCCGTCTCTTTCGCAGGCACAGCAGATAAAGAAGCTCTCACAGGAAAAACGCTGCACAAAGGAAGCGCTCCACGCTCTGCTGGCAGTAGCCAGTATTAAGGAAAGAAATGTGGTCATCAAACATGAGATCATCATGCAATACTTTCCTGCGGAAGCAAGTGATGCAGAGATTGAAAGTCTTATCGTAAGACTTCTGGATGATTATCGTAAGAAGCACGGAGGTGTGTAAAATGCCAAAGTATGATTACGAGTATTACTCCGGTGCTGAGAGTGATCAGTTTCGATTCCTGCGGATCCCGAAGGTCTTTTTTGAGGATTCTGACTACGAAGATTTAGGGCTGGCAGAATATGTCTTGTATGGGTTCTTGCATGAGTTGGTGGACTATTCACATAAGAAAGGTTGGGTAGATAAAGACGGGCGGACATATGTGATCTGGACGGTGGCATCTATGCAGAAAGTACTCAGATGCAGTGAAGATAAGGCAAGATCAACGCTTAAGAACCTTGTTGATTTTGGCCTTGTAGAAAGGAAACGACGGGGACAAGGAAAATCAGACATATTATATGTCAAGAATTTTATTACCAAGAAAGCGGAAATATCCGGTTCTGAAAATAATGAGGGTTGTGGAAAACTTTTTTCTGAAACCGAAAATAACGGAGTCTTGTCTGTGGAAATTACGGAATCCAGAGAAGGCAAATTCCCTATTCTTGAGTCTGCTGATTCCGTGCCAAAAGATAATAATAATTATTTAAAAAATATTATTGAGCCTAATCATAATCTTATCCAGATTACTGGTAATACTACAGGGGCGGCTGAGTCTGTGGATAACTCAGGATGGGATGAGGATGTGATACGTGAAGATATTGCACAGATCAAGGAGAATATCTATTACGACGAAATGTCTGCAAGGTACAGAGCAGAATATAACAGTCGATTTGACGAACTGTTTGAAGTTATGGTTGATCTTGTAGCCGGGAAAAGAGAGTCGCTGAATATCGGAGGAACAGAGTATCCCCAATGGCTTGTTCGTAAAAGAATCTTATCGCTGACAGCGAGTCATGTTGAGTATGTTATGGGGATGATAGCCGAGAATCTCGGTAAGATACACAATATGCGGAAGTATATGATTGCATCACTCTTTAATGCGCCGACAACGATGGATAATTACTTCACACAGCTTGTCCATCACGATATGCACACAGAGGAATGGTACGAGATGTCTCAGAAGATGGCTCGTCAAAGGGAGGCTGAGAGAAACGCACAGATACAGGAGCTTGAAGAAAGGCAAATCGGTCAATTATCAAGTGACGAAGAAAACATGAGGAGGGCAGCCAATGAGTGAGAGATTATCAGCGATGATATTTAAAGTTATATTGCCGGTACTGGCAATCAGCTTTATGGTGCTGTTCTGCTATCCGGTCTGCAATAAACCTGAAGGATTTGATTTCTTTTTGTTCTGGATCCTCGTAGGATTTCCATTCGGCATCAGACGGATGTGGTTGTGGCTGATACCGAGGAATTACGGCATTGCAGGCTCTCTTGGTGTGATAGCCCTGGATTGTATCGTTGGAGGAATCATAGGCGGTTTTATGGCTATTGTGGCTGTGATTAGAGCGGTAGCAACGACCGTACAGGTCATAACGGGGAGGTTGTGATGCATGAAGGAAACGGTGTCTGAGAAATGTCCGGAGCTTGCCGCACAATGGAGTAACAGAAATCTTCCGCTCATGCCATCTGATGTTACGATTGGATCACATAAGCGTGTGTGGTGGAGAGGCTCCTGCGGACATGAATGGCAGGCAATAGTGAAGAATAGAGTTAATGGTTCAGATTGTCCGTATTGCAACAGCAATCAGCTCTTAAAAGGCTTTAATGACCTTGCTACGATGAAGCCTGAGCTTGTATCCGAGTGGTCAGATAAAAATCATCCGCTTATGCCGGATATGGTTTTATCCTGCACCAACAAATCTGTATGGTGGAGATGTATCCAAGGGCATGAGTGGATAGCAAAGATAGCTGACAGGTATTATGGGAGCCAGTGTCCGTTTTGTGAAGGACATATGCTTTATAAAGGGTTCAATGATCTTGCCAGTAACTATCCTGAACTTGCCAAGGAGTGGTCAGAGAAAAATGCTCCAAAGAGGGCTGATGAAGTATTTCCGAAGTCCAGGGAAAATGTCTGGTGGAAGTGCCGTGTATGCGGATATGAATGGAGGGCTGTGATAGATAGCCGTGTGAAGGGTTCTTCCTGTCCGGTATGCTCTGACAGAGTTGTTGTAGCCGGTGTGAATGACCTTGCTACCACGGATCCCGAACTGATATCTGAATGGGACTATGATCGTAATACGATGATTTCCCCGGAACAGATGCATCGGAATTCTTTGAGGATAGTCTGGTGGATATGCGGTCGTGGTCATAGATGGCGGGCAAAAATAGCTGACAGAGCCATTGATAAGGAGCCTTGCCATATATGCAGAAAAGAATTTGATAAGGAGTTCCCCGATATCCTTTTGCGGCATTACTTAAAGCAGGCAGGATATACGGTTATCGTAGATGAAGAGGAGTTGATCGGGATTCCTCTTGCGAATTTCATAAAGGAAAAGAATGCGGTTATTGAATTTTCAAAACCGTTTTACAATACAAAAGACGGATACAGATGGGAGTTTGCGAAGACGCAGCTATGCAAAAATGCAAGGATAAAGCTGATCCGTATTCTAAGGCAAAGAGATAGGGAGTTTGAGGACTGTGTATGCATCACAAGGCTCAATGACTCAGATGAAGCACTTGCGGATGCCATAGAGCTGGCGCTTCATATATTGAGGATAGAAATAAGCATTGATGTAAAAGCAGACCGACCACATCTATTTGAAAAATATACAGCGATAGGGCAGTTATGAGAAGAATCTTGTAGCTGCCTTTTTTATTTGCAAAAAAGGAGGATGGCATGGCAAAAAATATAGAATCGCTTGTGGAGAAAGAAATTCAGAAGGGATCGACGCCGTTAAAGCTCGACAGTGTTATGGTTCCAGCAGAGGGCTTCAGGGATATAGACAACAGAGACCGTCTTATCAATATCCTTCAGTATCTTCTCCGTGTGAGAGAGCATAAAAAGCTGATATGGAATGATACCCTGTCTGCAAACAATGTCTACATGGATGTATTCCTGGGCAAGACTGATTTTCACAGAGCTGCGCTCATTACCGGGCGTGAGGAAATCTATCAGCACATCAGCTGGTACGGCGGAAAGCTTAAGCCGGATTATAACGGTAAAACCGTGATAGAGACTGATGTATGCGTTTTTTCCATAGCAGAGGATGAACTGGAGAAATGTAAGAAAACCTATGATGGGAAAGAAGCTTATTCTTTCTATTTTGGAAAATATCAGATTCGTTCTCTCTATGCGGATAGCCTTGATTACAGAAAGAATATGGCACGGGATGAGGTTACACCACATGCCACTTATGCAGGTACACAACAGGCGGCACATGATAGTAAATCACCGGAGGCGGCTTATGGAAAATACAGTAAGCTTTTCAGGCTGAATGATGATGTGATACGGGCGGTTCTGTTCCAGTGCCTTTTGCTGGATGATCTTAAGATTGAAAACGGCATGGTATTTGCAAATCTGTATACGATATATTTACTATGGTAGGAACAATAAAACAGTAGATACAGCGATAGGAGCAGTTTTTATATCTCTTCGGAGACATAAAGGCTGCTCCTTTTTTGCGTTATGGAGATTATTATCCGGCAGGAGACCGGAGGAAAGGAACGATATGAGAAAACTATATCTGCGGAGGCTGCTGGTGCCTCCCTGGCTGTGAGCATTACCAGAGGATAAACGAAAGACAGGAGGATGATGATGCAGGAAGAAGTAACACAGAAATCTATTGCCCTTGTGATCAGAACCTCCAAACTGACCGCCGATGTGCTTAAAAAGGCTATGATCGCATACTTAAATCATCTTAAGAATAAGCAGGCTAACTGGCATGGAAAGATTTCCGTAAAGAAGCTCATGGGCAAGGATCAGGGTGCGAACACCATGGAAATAACGGAGAACAATATCAAATCTTTTGAGCGTGTTGCGAAGAAGTACAATGTTGATTTTGCCGTGAAAAAAGACAAGACCGTGGATCCGCCAAAGTATGTTGTTTTCTTCAAGGGCAGGGATGCCGACGTTATAGCGATGGCATTCAAAGAATTTGTGCATGGAAACGAAAAGAGGCAGAACCGTGAATCCGTAAGGGATAGGCTGAACCGTTATAAGGAACTCTGGACTCAAACAATGAACAGGGAACGCGCCAGAGAAAAAACCAAGGATCGGGGACAGAGCCTATGAGTAAGGTAGTAGACGGAATCATAAAAGATTTAAAGAACATACCCGAATCCTTGCGGAAAAAGATGAGAGGCACGGATAGAAATAAGCTAATCCGGATGAGCATTCCGTATGTTATCGTAGGATATTTCTGTGATAAGTCAGCGTGGATGTTCAGACAGGTCGAGGGAGATCTCTTCCCAAGGCTTATGGATACAGCTTCAAGGCTAGGAGAGGCTTTTGCCAACCCTTTGCCGAGTTTCAATCCAATGGATCTGCTTTTTGGAGTAGCGTGTGGAGTTGGCTTCCGCCTGATCGTGTATTTCAAGGCGAAGAATGCCAAAAAGTTCAGACACGGAGTGGAGTATGGCAGCGCAAGATGGGGAAATGCAAAGGATATCGAGCCTTATATGGATCCGGTATTCGAGAACAATATCATCTTAACAGCATCGGAGAGGCTGATGATGTCGGGTAGACCAAGCTCACCCAAGTATGCCAGGAATAAAAATATCCTGGTCATAGGTGGAAGCGGCAGTGGAAAGACCCGCTTTTTTGTGAAACCAAATTTGATGCAGATGCATAGTTCCTATGTAGTTACCGACCCGAAAGGCACGGTTTTGGTTGAGTGCGGGAGGATGCTTAAAAAGGGCATTCCGCTCTTAGATGATAACGGTGCCGTGGTGAAGGATGACAAGGGAAAGACCGTCTATCAGCCATACAAAATTAAGGTCCTGAACACAATAAACTTTGCACGCTCCATGCACTATAACCCCTTCGCTTACATCCGTAGTGAGAAGGATATTTTAAAGCTGGTAAATACGATCATAGTAAATACGAAGGGAGAGGGCCAGCAGTCCGGGGAAGATTTTTGGGTGAAAGCCGAGAAACTGTTATATACAGCATACATCGGCTTTATCTGGTATGAGGCTCCGGAAAAGGAACAGAATTTCTCTATGCTGATCGACATGATTGATGCCAGTGAGGCAAGAGAGGATGATGAAAGCTTCAAAAACCCTGTGGATCTGCTCTTTGATGAGCTTGAAGCAGAGAAGCCGAATCACTTTGCGGTGCGCCAATATAAAAAGTACAAATTGGCCGCCGGCAAGACAGCGAAAAGTATTTTAATTTCATGCGGTGCAAGGCTTGCTCCGTTTGATATTGCAGAGCTTCGGGAGCTTACCAGTTATGATGAACTGGAGCTTGATAAGCTGGGTACTGAGAGGACGGCATTGTTTGTAATTATCTCCGACACTGATGATACTTTCAACTTTATCGTCAGTATCATGTACACCCAGCTATTCAACCTGCTCTGCGAGATCGCTGACAATGTTTATAACGGGAGACTGCCGATCCATGTGCGATGTCTTTTGGACGAGTTCGCAAATATCGGTCAGATCCCCAAGTTTGAGAAGCTGATAGCGACCATCAGATCGCGTGAAATATCGGCTTCTATTATTTTACAGTCAAAGTCCCAGCTCAAGGCTATTTATAAGGACAATGCGGATACCATCGAAGGCAACTGCGACACGACCCTGTTTTTGGGAGGCAAGGAAAAAACGACCTTGAAAGAAATGGCAGAGATCCTCGGTAAAGAAACCATTGACCTTTATAATACCTCGGACACAAGAGGTACGAGCCAGTCCTACGGTCTGAATTACCAGAAGACCGGAAAAGAACTCATGAGCCAGGATGAGATAGCAGTCATGGACGGTGGGAAATGTATCATGCAGCTGAGAGGCGTGAGACCTTTTTTCTCAGACAAATACGATATAACGCAGCATAAGCAGTACAAGAAGCTGTCCGATTATGACAAGAAAAACGAATTTGACATTGAAAAATATGTCAAGAACCTCTGTCATGCGGTGGTTAAGCCGGATGACAAGATGGATGCGGCATTTGAATATGATGCCGAAACAGGAAAAATTGAACAGGTACAAGGCGAGACGGAGGAGAAATCCCAAACCTGAGCCGGAGCCACACATACAACTTCATAGGATGATGCTAAACGGATCCTTTAGGACAAACCTGATGCGGATTCCATCCATAAAGGAAGCAGACGATGAGCGCCTACCAAGCAAACATCATCATCTGCCCCAAGCGGGAATGGCATAACCAGACCCTGCGTTCATTTTATCAGAAATGTGCGACGCTGCACATAAAAGGATATATGAAGCAGGGTATTTTTATGCCTTCCAAAAGTAACTGAAACAAAAACAATAACAAATTTTGGAAGGAGGAATTCCAAGATCATTTCTGGAAATGAACATAATAACCGGGATTTAAGATTTTGGAAAAAATGATCATGGCATTTTTTACTAATAGTGTAACAGCCCTTAAAACCGTCGTAACCGCCATCGGCGCAGGTGTAGCCGTATGGGGAATCATCAACTTGCTGGAGGGCTATGGCAACGATAACCGTGCGACACGTTCCTAACTGAAAAGGTTAGGCACTAAGTCGAAGGACTTGATAGTCCGAAATCTTAGGAGAACTGACAATCCGATGGGTGGAATGAGGGAGTAACGCCCCAAAACGCCCACACTGATACTCCGATTGGCATAGGATATGCAACTATCCAACTGTCAAAAGCTCGGTGAAGTCGGCAGAGAGTAACCGTAAGCGGAGCAATCCGCACGAAACCTGTCCAGAGGTGGACGGCGTTACCTATATGCCGGGTGTCAGATACTCATGGTGAGAATGTATGAAAATACTGACGAACTTCCGAATGTACGGGTCTAAACGTTTGAATTTGTCGAAAGGCATTTTCCCATTAAATTGGGGTGTCCGTGGATTAGTAAGATTGGTTGTTATGAACGTCCACATACCGTTACAGGCGGTAAGGTTCATTGAACCGGACACAGGCTTAGAGGAAGCACCTAAAAGTATTCAATGATAGGATTGTTGGAACGTGGAAAGCTGGGAACGTATAAAAACAAGTCGTTGCAGGCTCGTTGGACGGGAAAGCCGGATAAGACCGGTATAACCGTACTTAATCCCAGTGAGAGTAGGGGCATAGTACCGATGAAGCGGTGATAACAAGCCGTGGAGGGATAGCCCCAAGTCGAGTTTAGAAAGAAAATCTGAAAACACAACAAACACAGCTTCGAGTATGACAAAGAAAATCCTAACCGAAAGGGGTGGGTGCCTGTGTTGACTTCGGAGCAGCAAAAGCACAAACCAAAACAAAGCAAAATCCGTTATACGGAGTATTACGACCTGCAAAGCACATTTGATGGTCTGTATGCTGACAGTCTGAAAGGCAAAACCTTTCAAAACCTCATAAGCCTGATGGCAAGTGAGGAAAATATCAAACTGGCATACCGGACAATCAAGGGTAATAAAGGAAGTGGTACTCCCGGCGTGGATAAGCGGACAATCAAAGACCTTGCCGCACTTCGGGAGGAACAATTCGTCCGTCTTATTCAAAAACAGTTCAGTTGGTACACTCCTCGCCCGGTAAAACGGGTGGAAATCCCAAAACCTAACGGAAAAACAAGACCGCTGGGTATTCCCACTATCGTTGACCGTATGGTACAGCAATGTATCTTGCAGGTGCTTGAGCCGATTTGCGAAGCAAAGTTCCATGAGCGTTCCAACGGTTTCCGTCCAAACCGCTCTACGGAACACGCTATTGCACAATGCTGTCGGTTCATGCAGATACAACACTTGCATTATGCGGTTGATATTGATATTCATGGTTTCTTTGACAACGTAAACCACGGCAAGCTGATAAGGCAGATGTGGGAAATGGGTATCCGTGATAAAAAGCTGTTGTGTATCGTCAAGCAGATGTTAAAGGCACAGGTGGTACTTTCAGACGGAACGAAGATAACTCCGACCAAAGGAACACCACAGGGCGGTATTTTATCACCGCTGCTATCTAATATAGTGCTAAATGAACTTGACTGGTGGGTAACTTCCCAATGGGAAGAAATGCCTACCCATTACGATTACAAAATCCGGCAGAACGCCCACGGTACGGCTATTAAAAGCCATACCTATCGGGCGCTTAGACGGAGCAATCTCAAAGAAATGTATATCGTAAGATACGCAGATGATTTCAAAATCTTTTGTCGGAACAGGCAAGACGCTGAAAGAGCGTTTGAAGCTACAAGGCTATGGTTGAAAGACAGGCTCGGACTGGAAATTAGTCCGGAAAAGTCTAAAATCATCAATCTAAGACAGCGATATTCGGAATTTTTGGGATTTAAGATGAAAGTCTATCCCAAAGGGAAAAAGTATGTAGTCAGTTCGCATATGAGTGACAAAGCCGTAAAACAGGCAAAGGAGAAAATATCCACAGCTATCCGGGCGGTAGAAAATCCGGCAGATGACCGGGCGCAATATATCGCCATTCAGCAATACAATTCCGTGGTTGCCGGACTACACAATTATTACCGTCTGGCGACTCACGTAAGTGTGGATTTTTCAAAGCTGGCATACGGGCTGAAATTACAAATGGCAAACAGACTGCGTGAATTAACACCAAAAGGGAAACTGGAACGTGGATTTATCAAGGAACGGTATGGAAAGAGTAAGCAACTACGGTTTTTGAACGGACACCCGCTTATTCCAATCGGGTATATCCAAACAAGGAACGCCCAACACAAGAAGAAATCCGTCAACAGGTATACACCGGAAGGACGGGCAGAAATTCATAAAAATCTCGGTATCAATACCGATACGATGATATGGCTTATGCAAAATCCTGTGTTGGATAAAACGATTGAGTTTGCCGACAACCGTATTTCATTGTTTGCGGCTCAATACGGGCGGTGCGGTATTACCGGCATTGACCTTATGCCCTATGATATTCGCTGTCACCATAAAGTACCACTTGAAAATGGTGGCACCGACGAATACAGCAATCTTGTCCTTGTAACCGAAGCGGTGCATATCTTAATCCATGCCACCATGCAAGAAACAATCCAGAAATACCTAAGTGAACTCAAACTGAACATGAAACAACTGGAAAAACTGAATAAACTGCGAATACTGGCAGGTACGCCAGTTATCGAATAACAAATCTTTTAATGCTGCAACGAAGTGTGTAAGTTGTGTTTGAAACGAAAGAAATCTAAACTCGATGGAACGCCGTGTGAGGGGAAACTCTCATGCACGGTGTGGAGCGGGGGAAAATCCGGCGATAACTTCAAAGGATTACCTATCGCTATCTGGTGCGAAATCACAGGGAATTAAGCAGCTGATGGCGGGCGGAGGTATCGTAATCATCGCCCAGACGGTGATCCCTCAGCTTACTTCTCTCTTTTCATAAGGAGAAGATCACGATAGATGAACACTATCGTTGAAAAGATTACCGAACTCATAAAGGAAATGCTGCAAGGTTGGGTAATGTCTAACCTCGAAGGAATGTTTACCGATGTGAATACAAAGGTAGGAACAATCGCCGGAGAGGTTAGCCAGACTCCCAGCGCATGGAACGCAGGTATTTTCAATATGATCAAAAACCTGTCAGATACGGTCATCATACCGATAGCCGGGATCATCATAACCTATGTGCTGTGTTATGAGCTGATAACGATGGTAATAGACAAGAACAACATGCATGAATTCGATACGAGCCTTTTCTTCAGATATCTTTTCAAGGCCTGCATAGCTGTAATGCTTTTAAGCAAGACCTCGGATATCGTTATGGCGATCTTCGATGTGGGCGGCCACATGGTAAGTGAGGCTGCCAGTGCCATCACGGGTTCCACATCCCTTGATGTGGGAGCCACGATTCAGTCAATGTTTTCGTCACAGCTGTCAACCATGGAGATAGGCGAGCTGATAGGTCTTGGCATAGAAACGATGTTCTGCAGCTTTTGTATGAAGATCATGTCCGTTTTGATCACCGTCATATTATACGGGCGCATGATTGAAATCTATCTTTATGTTTCGGTAGCACCGATGCCTTTTGCAACTCTTGTGAACAGGGAGTGGGGAAGCATCGGATCAAACTATATCAAAGGATGCATAGCACTGGCTTTCCAGGGATTCTTCATTATGGTTTGCGTGGCAATATACGCAGTCCTTGTAAATGCTGTGGCAGTGGCTTCAAATCTGCACTCAGCTCTTTGGCAGGTAATGGCTTACACCGTTGTCCTGTGCTTCTCCCTGTTTAAGACCGGATCACTTGCAAAGAGCATCCTTCATGCTTCATAAAAACGGAGGTGACTAAAACATGGCAATCGCAGTTGATGTGGCAAAGGATCCGAAAGCGATCAAGTCGAAATTCATCGGGAATTTCACAAAGCGTCAGGTCATTTGCTTTGGAGCGGCTGCCGTGGTGGGAGTACCATTTTATCTTCTGACAAGAAAGGTAATCGGGACGGACGTGGCTGCCCTCATGATGGTGGCAGTCATGCTCCCGTTCTTCTTTATAGCAATGTATGAAAAGGACGGAGTGCCTGCGGAGCAGTATCTGAAGCAGGTCATTGAGATGAAATTCATCCGGCCCGGGATAAGAAGGTACAAGGTGGAAAACCTCTACGAGCAGTTAAGAGAAAGAGAATCTATGGAAAAGGAGGTGGAAGCTCTTGAACGCAAGCAAAAAAAGTGGAAAGAAGAGCGTTACGGTAAAGCAGGCCAAAAGCGTGAAACAGAAGAGTAGTAATGTTCAACGCAAGGCAGGCAAGTCAATATTTGAGAGATTCACAGGGCTTACCCTTGCAGAGTTTCTTAAGCTTAAGAAGTTGAGGAAAACGCTCTCCGGAGATAATGGTCAGTCCGGCAAGCAGATTTCCACACAGCAGACCATTACCTTTGACAAGATGTACCAGGATGGCATCTGCAAGGTTAGAAAGAATTATTATACGAAGATGATCGAGTTTTATGATCTGAACTATGTGCTTCTGGATGAGGAAGAAAGGGCGGATATACTGGGGCTGTATTCACAGTTCATAAACTATTTTGATCCGACCATCAGCTTTCAGATCTTCCTCTTTAACAGGCATGTGAATGAGGAAACACTGGCGGCACAGTTTGAGATCTCTCCCCAGGGAGATAAGTTCGACGATATCCGTGAAGAGTTTTCGGATATGTTAAAGAGCCTGTCTGCAAAGGGGAATAACGGAGTCATCAAGAGCAAATATATCATTTTCGGCATCGAAGCAGAGAATATCAAGGAAGCAAGGCAGAGGTTCATAAGCCTTGAGGCAGATATCATAAAGAACCTCAAAAACCTTGGTACCAATGCGAAGTGTCTCGACGGAAAGGAACGCTTAAGAGTCCTGTATGAGTTTTTCAATCAGGATAAGATGGAACCTTTCCGTTTTTCATTTAAGGAAATGGCAGAGTCCGGCAATACGGTTAAGGATTATATCGCACCGCAGGGCTTTGAGTTCCGTTTCCCCGGCAGATACAAGATGGGGCATATGTTTGGAGCCACAAAGTATCTGGACATCATATCTCCGAAGCTCAATGACGAGCTGCTTAAAAGGCTTTTGGATATCGACAGCAATATTTCTATATCCATCCACATGAGGACCATTGAGCCTACAGAAGCAATCAAGCTCTTAAAAAGAGCACTGTCGGATGTTCAGAAAACAAAGATCGACGAGCAGAAAAAAGCAGTCAGAGCCGGGTATGACATGGATATTCTTCCTACAGATATCGTTTTGTATGAAAAAAATACCATGGAGCTTTTGGAGGATCTGAATACCAGTAACCAGAAGCTTATCTGGACAACGATCCTGATATCGAGCTTCGGAAGAAACAAGAAGGAACTGGAGAGCGTGTCACAGAGGGTGTCGGGTATCATTCAGCAGGCAAACTGCAGGCTTATCGACCTTCAGTACAAGCAGGAGGTGGCCATGAATGCCGCAGCTCCCATAGGCATCAATGAAACGAAGGAAGGCAGGCATCTGATCACAAAGAACCTGGCAATCCTTGTGCCGTTCAATACACAGGAGCTTTTCCAGTCGGGACAGTCTTTGTATTACGGACTGAATGCCCTAAGTAACAACATGATTATGGCAGACCGTAAGAAGCTTCGTACACCGAACGGCGTAATCTTAGGTACGCCCGGTTCCGGTAAATCATTTTCTGCAAAGCGTGAGATCCTTGGAAGCTTCCTTGTATCAAGGGATGACATTTTGATATGTGATCCCGAGGGCGAGTATTATCCGCTTGTTAAGGCACTTGGTGGCGAGGTAGTGAAGCTGGCAACCAATTCAAAGGATTATCTTAATCCGATGGATATTCAGCTTTCCCATAAGAACGACAGGGAGGCTCTTAAGCTTAAGAGTGATTTCCTTATCACGCTCTGTGATGCTATCGCAGGCGGGGAGACAGGTCTTGCCAATGATGAAAAGGGTATCATCGACCGCTGTATCGAGGGTATTTATGATGAGTATTTCAAAGACCCGAGACCGGAGAAGATGCCTATATTGGAGGACTTATATAACGCACTGGTTAAGTATGAGCCGGACAAGGCGGTATCAGAAGAGCTTGCCATTGATGCAAAGCAGAAGGCGGTTCGTATTGCCAACAGCCTTGTTTTATATGTGCATGGTTCTCAGAACTATTTCAATCACCGTACCAATGTTGACAGTCAGAACAGAATCGTATGTTTTGACATCAGAGACTTGGGTAAGCAGTTAAAAGAACTTGGGATGCTGATCGTGCAGGATGCGGTATGGAACAGGGTTTCCCGTAACCGTGAGCGCAGGGTGGCTACCCGTTACTACTGTGACGAGTTTCACCTACTTTTAAGAGATAAGCAGACAGCGCAGTATTCGGTAGAGATATGGAAGCGTTTCAGAAAGTGGGGCGGTATCCCCACAGGGCTTACGCAGAACGTGGGTGACTTCCTTCGTTCGGAGGAGATCGAGGGAATCCTTGGCAACAGTGATTTTGTATATCTCCTTAACCAGAACGCAAAGGATCAGGTGATCCTGGCAGACAAGCTGGGACTTTCTGAGAAACAGCTCCAGTATGTAACAAACTCTGAATCCGGATGTGGACTCATTCTTTTTAACGATGTGGTCATTCCGTTTGCGGACAGATATCCGACAGATACCAAGACGTATGCGATCATGAACACCCGTCCACAGGAGGAAGAGGAACATACTGCTGACAAGGGAGATGATTTGGATGGCGAAGAAAAAGAATAATACGGCAAGGAAAGCAGTATCGGATGTTACCGGGGCAAAACCCGAGGGATTTGATGCGAAAGCCGATGCCGGAGATTTTAAGAAAGCACGGGCGGGTCCTTCGGGATCCGCGGATGGAAGAAGTAAGGGCAGTGCCGTAAAAAGTAAGGCTGTAAGCGAAGCACAGGAGATGTTTAATGCTGCACCTGCAAATACGGTTTCCCAGGCAGAAGAAAAGAGCAGAAAGGTCAATCAGGAATTCTTTAAAAAACATGAGAATGAAGATGATAAAAATACCGAGTATGCTTCTCAGCGTGAGGAAACAAGGGCACTTCGCAAGCACAGGCAGCATGAGAGCCGTGTAAGGGTAAAGGACAGCTTTATCCAGTCCGATGGGGATTTCCATGGAAAGACCGGATTTGTGGAAGAAGCAGGTGCTGAAACGGCAAAGAGCCATAAGCTTGAGATGCTTGAAAAGAAAGCGGAAAAGGCTGGTGCTAAAACCCAGAAGGCGAGAAAGAAATTACCACAGCGTAAGGAGTACAAGCTGGTGCGGCATTTCGATGAAAAGACCGGGAAAGTAACCTATGAGCTTCAGACCAATAAGGTACTTAAGAAGCCGAAGAGTGATAATCCCATAACTGCTGCAAACCGCAGGGCGATGATGGAAGCGCAGGGACTGGTGCATGACAAGATATCGGAGGGTGAAAAGGATAACTCCGGTGTTGAAGCTGCCCACAGGACAGAAGAAGCTGGTGAAGCCGTTATCGTTCATGCGAGAAATATAAAGCATGGCGTACAGGCAAAGCGAAGCAATAAGGTAGCGGCTCTTGAAAAGAAGCAGTTCAAGGCGGAGGTGAACTTCAGATATCAAAAGTATTTGGAGGAAAACCCGGAGGTCAAAAAGAAAGCCATACAGAAGCGTCTTCAGAAGCAGCGTATCAAGCGTGAGTATGCCAAGGCACTTAAGAAAGGAACGACTGAGGCAAAACAGGCTGCCGGATATGCAAAAAAAGCGGCAACAACAACCACAAACATGGCTAGAAAAGTAGCAGAGTTCGCAAGGAAGCATATCGGAGCGATAGCGACAATAGGCTTGTTCGGACTCTTTTTTATGCTTATAGCCGCAGGTATATCAAGTTGTTCTGCCGTACTTAACGGTGGCTTGTCAGCTACTATGGCAGGAAGCTATCAGAGTCAGCCAGCTCAGCTTGATGCATCGGATGAAGCCATGACTTCAAGGGAAATGGCATTGCAGAACACCATAGACAGCATCGAGGAAGATTATCCCGATTATGACGAGTACAACTATAACCTGGAAGAAATCGGGCATAACCCTTTTACGCTGATCAATTACCTGTCAGCCATAAAGGTTGATGTGGTGGCTGCGGACTGTGATGCGGAGATCGAATCGCTTTTTGATGAGATGTATGAGCTGACCCTTACACCAAGGGAAGAGACACGAACCCGTACGGTAACTGTTACGAATGAGGAAACCGGTGAAAAGGAAGAAGTGGAAGAGGAATATACCGTAACGATCCTTGATGTGGAGCTTACACGTAAGCCTTTAGAGGATATCGTTGCGGAGCGTCTTACCGGGAATGATGATGCAAGTACGCTTTATGCGGCATATCAGCAGACCAATGGTGCGCTTCAGCAGTTTTATACGCCTCTTGATACGGACTGGTACAGCCTGATAAAGAGCTACTACGGCTACAGGAAGAATCCCATTACCGGAGAGAACCAGTTTCATAGGGGCATTGATATTGCAGTACCGGAAGGGACAGAGGTTTATGCCGGACATGACGGAACAGTTACTACGGCAGCCTATGACGATGATTACGGGAATTATATCGTGATCACGGATTCAAAAGGCTTTACTACGAAGTATGCGCATCTTGAAAGTATGAATGTCAGCGCAGGGCAGACAGTAAGGCATGGAGAGATTATAGGCAAGACCGGAAGTACGGGAGCCGTAACGGGAAGCCACTTACATCTGGAGTGCTTATCGGATGGAGAGTATTACAATCCGCTTTTCTATTTTGAAAACGGTAACGGATCCATTTATGGCACGACAGATCCTATCGGTGGCAGTGGCGATGTAGCTGCACTTATAGCAGAAGCGGAGAACTACCTCGGATACCCGTATGTATGGGGAGGCAGTAGTCCATCAACAAGCTTCGACTGTTCGGGCTTTGTATGTTATGTACTTACTCACAGCGGTTATTGCAACATGCCAAGAACCACAGCACAGGGTATTTATAACCAGTGTACGCCGATCAGTGCATCAGAAGCGAGAGCCGGAGACATTATCTTTTTCACGGGTACATACAATTCCGGTAATCCTGTAACTCACGTCGGTATCTATGCCGGCAATGGTCAGATGATACACGCAGGGGATCCGATCAAATACTCTTCCATCAACACACCGTACTGGCAATCGCATTTTTATTCATTTGCGAGAGTTCCAGGGCATTAAGTATAAGGAGGCAAGATGAAAAGAGAAACAATCAAGAAAAACCGCATTCATGCCGCCGAGAAGAAAGAGTATTACACCGAGCGCGAGAAATACTGGGCGAGACTCGAACAGGAAGCGGATGATGCGGAAGCGATGAAGATCATCAGAAAGAAACATATAACACCGGAGCAGCTGGCACTGTTTAACAGCCTTTCTGAAAAAGAGGTTGCGGACATGATAGCTGCAAGGGATAAGGAATTAAAACAGACCCCGACCGATGAAGGCGGGGCCTTTCATGCAGAAAATGAAAAGGAGACAAACGAAAATGCAAAGAAAGTTATCAGTTAGGATTATTGCATCGCTGATCTTATCGGTGATGCTATTTGCACTGCCGGTAGGGGCATTCATTGCGAACAGCTCCACGGCGGTATCGGTATATGCCGAAGAGAGCGTGACAGGTAATGAAGCAGGAACTACAGATGATTCGTCATCAAGTGATGATGCTTCAGATAGTTGTTCTACAGATGAAGGAACAGATACAACAGTTGAAAATCCTTCGAGCGGGGATAATTCCGGTGCCGGGGATGGTTCCAACACAGGAGACAGCGCCTCCGAAAATGAATCCGGGGATGGTGAGGACGGTGGTGAGACTGGAGAAGATGATCCCACACCGACTCCTGAACCCACACCTGAGCCGGAACCTGAGTGCATCTGCGATCACAAGTGCAGCCAGTATGATTACAACAAAGACTGCCCTGTATGTAGTCAGAACTATAAGGACTGCGAATATAAGGAGCCGAGCGTAAAGATTACGATTAATACTCCTTCGGGATGGTATTCAAGCGGAACATCCGCAAAGGTCACTTTTAAGGTCGAGGATATTCTTGATACCGGGAATTTTGCCATAAAGTCCGTGAAAGCAAAGATCGGACAGAATGGCAGCTATAACGATGTAACTGAGGATATGTTCCTTGAAATTTCCGAGAACTGCACCGTATATGTGCTTGTGACGGATGCTAATGATAAGAGTTATGAGAGAAGCCGCTCAATCAAGTGCTTTGATACAAGCAAGCCCACCCTTAATGCGGCGGTATCGGACGGACTTCTTACCATACAGGCTTCCGATAATGATTCCGGTGTAAAGGTTATTTATGTGAACGGATATGAGTTTACGGATGTTACAAACGGAACCGTGAATATCCGCCTTTCCCAGTTTGATGCAGGCTATGAGTATTTCACGATCACAGCCATGGATAATGCCGGGAATGTGTCGGAGGTTTATAAGACAAAGAATCCATACTACAAGGATCCTAATTCTGATGATGACAGCAATCCGGCAGAACAGCTTCCTGCAAGTGCAGAGGCAACGAAGCCTTCCAGTGCGACAGCAACGGTTACAGATCATACCAGGACTGACAGTAATGGAAATACGACAAGCACTACAAGTACCACAACCAGCACCAATACATCTCCCGAGGCACAGAAGAAAGCCGAGTTTGCCAAGGCTGATGCAGAGGAAGCCGCTTTATCAGATGGAGAAAACGGTGAGAATATGAATCTTGGAAAAGAGTTCTATACCATTGAAGCTGCAAGCGGCAAGGTCTTTTATCTGATCATTGATCGTGACGGACAGGAGGAAATGGTTTACTTCCTGACTGAGATCACGGAAAATGATCTGCTTAATGTAACAACCGATAATTCGGAGACTCTGCCTAAGAACTCAGCGGCTCTTGAATCACAGATTCCTGTGACAGAAAGTGCATTGCCTAATAACAATGTGGACATCGACGATACCCATGAGGTTGAGACTCCTACTGAGACACCGGAGGAACCACAGGAGACTGAACCGGAGGAACCTGCTGAAGAGGAGCCGGAAGAGCCTGTTAAGAGCAATCCGCTTTTGGGATACATCATCATGGCAATCTTTGGCGGTGGTGTGATCGGAGCGGCATATTATTTCAAGGTAGTAAAGAAAAAGCAGGACGGCGATTTTGTCGAGGATGAGGATGAAGAAGCCGAAGAGGAAGTATATGCGGACGATGTGGATGAGCAGGAAAAGGATCCTAATGATGCCTGGTTCGATAATGCTGATGATACAACAGATTATCCTGAACCTACAGCAGAGCAGAAGGACAGACCTGCTCCTACGGCAGAGGATATGGAAGATGCAACAATAGCTGATACGGAAGAGGAGAGCGCAGCAGATGTATCAGAAGAAGATGAATAAACACTTTAACGGCGGAGAGGTAATCCTCTCCGTCAGTCATTGAAAGGAGGTTTTTTAGCAATGGAAGACATTAAACAGACAGTAGATCAGGTAATGGACGATATCGCCGCAAAGCGTGATGAAGCGATGGGGAAAACGGACGCACCTGCACAGAGTGGCGAGAAAAAGAAGATGGATGAGATCACTATCAAATTTGGCAAGGGATGTGTCGGGGAGCCTTTTATGGGAAAGGATGGCAAAGAATACAAGCAGATCCTTATTCCCAATAAGGATGAAAATGATCACAGTCCCTGGGCAACATTTGTGGCAAGGTCAAATGCGGTACATGAGGATCAGTTTGGAAAGGGCATGTGGATGAAACTGCCTGCCGACGGTCATACCACAGTACGCAAGGATCACTGTGTTGGAGAAGGTGCTGACGGTAAGAAGATTTGGGAGACCGAAAAGACCAAAGTTTCCAACAGAGATCTGAAAGGCATGGTGGAGTTTTATAAGTCCAGAGGCAAGGAGCAGGAGGAAAAGCCGAGGGAATCCCTTAAGAACAGACTTTCCGAAAAGAAAGCCGAGGTTTCTCAGCAGAAACATGATGCATCTCAGAAGACTGCCACCAAGTCAAAGGAAGCTTCTTTATAAGGAGGCTGCTATGGGATACAAGTTAGTGGTTACTGAAAAGCCCAGTGTGGCCAGAGCCTATGCGGATGCACTGGGCGTAAAGAATGCACAGGACGGTTATATCGAGGGAAACGGTTATATCATTTCGTGGTGCGTAGGACATCTTATCGAGCTGGCACAGCCGGATTCTTATGATCCTGCACTAAAGAAATGGTCGTATAATTCGCTCCCGATCATGCCGGGGAACTGGCAGTATGAGATCAAAAAGGATACAAAAGCCCAGTTTAAGGTACTTAAGAAGCTCATGCACGATAAAGGTGTGGATGAGACTATCTGTGCTACCGATGCCGGACGAGAGGGGGAGCTGATTTTCCGTCTTGTATATGAGCAGGCAGGCTGTGATAAACCTATCAAGCGTTTATGGCTTTCATCTATGGAAGAGAGTGCCATAAGGGAAGGCTTTGCCAATCTGAAACCCGGATATATGTACAACGACCTGTATCAGAGTGCTTTATGCAGACAACAGGCTGACTGGCTTGTGGGTATCAATGGTACAAGGCTTTTCACGGTGCTTTATAACAGACTTTTGAAAGTCGGAAGGGTGCAGACTCCTACACTTGCAATGCTTGTGGACAGAGACGAAGCAATCCGAACCTTTAAGAAAGAGCCGTTTTATACCTGCCATATAGATGTAAACGGCATGGAAGCTGTATCTGATAAGTTCAAGACAGAAGATGAGGCAATGTCCGTAGAGGGATGTGCAGTATTCAATCCGGTGCGGGTTACAAAAGTGGAAGAGGAAGAAAAAAGTATCGCACAGCCGAGACTTTATGACCTTACCACCCTGCAGAGGGATGCCAACCGTATCTTTGGATTTACGGCAAAACAGACCTTGGATTACACCCAGAACCTCTATGAAAAGCGGCTCTGTACATATCCGAGGACGGACAGCCAGTTTTTATCCGATGATATGGGGCAGACTGCGGAAGATGTGATCGGAGCGGTGTTTAAGAGTGTACTAAAGATTCCGCAGGATTATTCGCCGGATATCGGCAGAGTCTTAAACAGTAAAAAGGTCACAGACCACCATGCCATTATACCTACGATGGAAATCGCAAAACAGGATATGGATGCACTTGCAGAGGGAGAGAAGAAGATTCTTTCCCTCATTTCATATCGTGTCCTGTGTGCTACATCCGGGAGACACATTTATAAGGGTGTAAAAGTGGAGCTTGACTGTGACGGTTTTAAGTTCCATGCAAGCGGAAAGACGGTCATATCCGAAGGCTTTAAGAAGTATGAAAAGATGCTCAGAAACCGCTTTAAGGTAAAAGCCGATGTGGAGGATGAGGAAAAGACTTTGCCTTTGGTACATGAGGGACAGTCATTCCGTGATGTAAATCCGAGAGTGGTAGAGGGCTTCACGCAACCACCAAAAGCTTTTACGGAAGACACGCTCCTTAAGTATATGGAAACTGCCGGAGCTTCGGAAATGGATGATGATGTGGAACGTAAGGGGCTTGGTACACCTGCCACCAGAGCGGATATCATCGAGAAGCTGGTAAAAGACGGTTTTGTCAAAAGAGATAAGAAAAAGCTGGTTCCCACGGATGATGGGATCAAGCTCATAACCATCCTGCCTGATGCGGTCAAATCTCCGCAGATGACGGCGGACTGGGAAAACGCACTTGTCCTTGTCTCCAAGGGTGAGATGAGTGCGGATGCCTTTATGAAGGGCATTAAGGACATGGTAACTGATTTGGTAAAAACATACAGTAGCGTAAGCGAGGAGGAAAAGAAGATGTTTGGTTCAGAAGAAGCAATCGGAAAATGCCCTAAGTGTGGCGGAGATGTCGTTGTTGGCGAGTATGGAGCATACTGCACCGAGAAGTGCGGCATGAGCCTTGGCTATGCCATGGGAAGAAAGCTTGACGAGGAGCAGATCAAGAAGCTTCTTGCAGGAGAAAAGATCTTTATGAAAGGTCTTAAGAGCAAGAAGGGCAAGAGCTATGATGCTTTTCTTAAGCCTGAAGGTGTGGAGGCGTATGACTACACCAACAAGGATGGTGAGGAAAAGAGCGGCTTTCAGTTCAAGTTCGCCTTTGAGTTTCCGGAGCGTAAGAAGAAGGGAGAGTGAGCAACATGAAGAAAGCAGTAAAGGTATTACTGGGCATTGCGGCGGCAGGGGCTTCGGTCTCTGCTGCGGCTTTAGCCGTAAAGAAGTACAGGGACAGTAAAAAGAAGTATGTCTGTGATGATGACTACTTCGATGAAGAGCCGGATGATTTCGATGAAGAATATCATCTTACACCCGAAGAGGAAGAGGAGCTTATCAGCACGGATGATCATGATTTTGGAGCATCTGATGATGATTACTATCCCGGTAAATATGCTGATATTAGCATTCTGGAAAAAGAAGAGGTTGCTTTTATTAAGTATATCCTCGAAGGAATCAGGAATGTCGGATACCTTATGAATGTGAAATTTGAGGATATTGAAAGACTTTGCCGCAGAAGAAATATCTCCAATGCAGAAAAGCTGGAGCAGATCAGAGCTATTTGCATGGCAGGAAAGGATAACAATGATCTTTTGGACGGATGCGTTGAAGATATTTCAGATATGGTAAGCGAGAACACCCCGGAGGATTTCTGGGATTTTCTTGAAGATTATACAAAGAAGAAGGAGGATGAAAACGATGCAGAATAACAATGTGATCGCAACAGAGGTTGCAGAAAAGCCAAAGACAAGCGGGAAGGCCCGCTTCACAGCCTATATGCAGGGCATGAAGAAGTTGGAGCGTAAGGCACAGATGCAGAAGGAAGCTATGATGAAGGGAGGAACAAATGCATGAATTACGAAGAGTTTAAGCAGGAAGTGGCAGACCGTATCAAGGAGTTTCTGCCTGAGAAGTATGAAAATGCGGATGTTTCCATTCAGACCGTTGTAAAGAACAATGATCAGAAGCTGGATGGTCTTATGGTAAAGCTTGAGGACAGCAATATCGCTCCCAACATTTACCTTAACCAGTTTTATGAGCAGCATGAGGACGGCAGACCTATGGATGATATCCTGGCTGCAATCGCAGATGTCCGCACTCAGCATGAGATGTCACAGGATTTCGATGTTAGCAGGCTTACGGATTTTGACAGCGTGAAGGATCGTATCACCTGCCGTCTTATCAATGCAGAGCAGAATGCGGAGTATCTTGCAGATAAGCCTCATACCATGGTGGATGACCTGGCTGTTACATACCATATCGCAATCGGCAAAGAAGAGAGCGGCAATATGTCTGCTCCTATCACCAACAGGCTCATGGAAGGATACGGTGTGGATGTAGAACAGCTTCATCAGATTGCCCTCGATAACATGGACACACTTACTCCGGCAACCTTTAAGAGCATGACGGAGACCATGGTTGATATGATGCTTCCCGATATGATGCGAAGCGGAATGTCTGAGGAAGAGGCAAGGGAGGCCATCGCCGGTATGATCCCGCCTACACCTGATGAGATGATGTATGTACTTTCCAATGAGGATAAGCTTAACGGTGCGGCAGTTCTCCTTAACGATAAGGTCATGGATGATATCACCGAGAAGCTGGGTCAGGACTACTTCATTTTACCTTCGAGTGTGCATGAGGTGCTGATCGTACCTAAGAATGACCAGATGGATCTTAAGACACTGGAGAGCATGGTGCAGGATGTGAATGCCACACAGGTAGCACCGGAGGAAAGACTCTCCGATCACGTATATGCCTATGACGCAAAGGAGCATGAGCTTTTCCGTGCTGACAAGGCAGAGGAGAGAGCTGCGGCAAAGGAAACCGAGGCTTCAAAAGAAACTGCTGTAGTAAAGACTGCGGCAAAAGAGGAAAAGAAGCAGGAGCGTCCTTCCCTTAAGGAAAGACTTGCTCAGAAGAAAGACATTGTTGCCAAGAATGAGGCAACCAGGGAGCCTCGTCAGATGAATAAGGACAGAGGACAGGCTTTGGCATAAGGATTTTTGTTTTGGAACGGGAGAGGGGCAGCGATGTCCTTCTCCCATAATCTTTATAAGGAGAAACAGGCTATGGCAAGAAAATATGATGAGATCAAATGGCTTGCACAGGCTACGGCACAGGATTTATCGGCAGATATGGAAAAGTGGAAAGGATTCCTTACCACTGCCGGAAGGCTATACCGGTATCCTTTCATGGATCAGCTGCTTATCTATGCCCAGAGACCGGATGCCACAGCATGTGCAGAGCTTGAAACATGGAATCAGAAGATGAACTGCTGGGTCAACCGTGGGTCCAAGGGTATCGCTCTTTTGGATGAAAGCAGCGGCAGACCAAGACTTCGGTATGTATTTGATGTGTCAAATGTGCATCCCGGATGGAATGTTGGAAGACTCCCGTACATATGGCAGGTCAGGGAACGGAATGAACAGACAGTTCTCAACAGACTTGAAAACATATATGGAAAAACGGATGAAAGCAGACCTTTCGGAGATAGGCTGGTGGAGCTGGCACATCGTATTGCGGATGATTATTACAGGGATGTAATGCCTGATCTGCAGGACCGGGTGGATGGAAGCTTTCTGCATGGATATGATGAACTGAATCTTGAACTGCGCTTGCAAGAGACCATGAGAGATTCCATCGCATATACGCTTCTTACAAGGTGCGGTGTGGATACAGAACTTTATGATTTTGATTTTCGTTATCTGCATGAGTTCAGCGATGTGAAAACGCTGTCGGTACTTGGAAATGCAGTATCGGAAATGACTGAGCCGGTACTCATGGAAATCGGAAGAGCGGTAACGGTACAGGAACGTCATATCGCCAGATATGGCGAAGTAGAAAGACAAACGGAGAATATATCACAAGCCGTAGAAAAAAGCCAAAATTCGCTTGCAAATGAGGCTCAGAATGAATATAATGCTTTAAAGCGTGAAAGCGAGCGGCAAGGTGATATTTCCACCGATGATTATGAAAAAGGCGAAAGCGCTAATATTTCAGAACAAGGAGGAAATGACCATGGAACTGACTTACATGCAGAGCGGGGATTATCTGATCCCGAACCTGATCGCGAACAGCGAGCCGGAGGAACCCTTAACGAAGTACGGACTGATGCGGAGGAACTTCTTAAAGGAACACAGGAGAGGAACCTACAGCGGGATGATGTTAGAGGGGAATCTGAAGGAGCACTGCCTGATGATTCAGAAGCAGGCAGAGGAGAGGATGGATCTGTTGACATCCCAGATGGCGAAGTCCCAGGGAGTGAACGAAGCCCTGAAAGCATCAGACCAGATGAAGTGGGTGGGTCTGATGAACAACATCCGGGCATCGGCGGAGGAGATAGTTTTATCGGAGCTGATCTACAGCTAAACCCTCCGGATGCAGAACCCGAACAACTGAATATGTTTGACCTGTTCCCATCATTTGCGGAACAGGTGGGAACGATAGCAGCAGCGGAAGCAAGCGTGAAAACGAAGGCTCCCGCTGTTTTTATGTTAAAAGATGACCAGCTTCTTGATGTGATCAGATCCGGTGGTGGTAAAGAGAATAACCGTAAGCGCATCTATGCAAAGTACCAGGCAGGAAAAGATGCTGCGGAAATGACTGATTTCATAAAAAATGAGATCGGAACTACCGGTAAGGGCTTTGAATTTGACGGGCAGAGGGTATCTGTCTGGTATAACGAAAACGGTATGAGCATTGCACCGGGCAATTCCGCTCAGGTGGACTTTGCCACAACCTATAGCTGGAGCCTTGTGGAAGAATTCACCCGTCAGATGGTGGAAAATGGCTCATATATGTCGAAAAATGAAGCCTTTCTTGTGGACAGCACCGAGCGGGCGAGGGTGGCTGATCAGATTTATTTCTTTTTCCGTGACGGCATAGATGATATGCCTGATTCTCTTTCTATCCAACGAAGTAATTATCCCGACAGCCAGGCACATATCGCAGAGCTACTATCTACCCATGAGGGAAGGGAGCTGCTTGCAGAGGAGATCGGCAGGGCTGCAGATCGGATAGAGAGCGGAGAGATTCAACTTCGGTGGAGATATGTAAAAGAGCCGGAGTATCTGCTTTCAGAGATTGCCGACCTCGATGCTGAGCGTAGGGAGTTTCCTCTTGCAGATGAGGTAAATGTAAGGCTTGAAAACTTCATCACGCAGGATGAGATTGACAGCAGGCTAACCCATGGAAGTGGCGTATCGCAGGGGCTTTTCCGTATTTATGATTATTTTAAGGAGGGGCATGACAGCAAAGATAATGTAGCGTTCCTTAAAAAAGAATATGGTACAGGCGGACAGTCGGATGCTCTGATTGGAAATGACAAGAGCTGGGAAGATCATGATGCAAAGGGCATTCAGCTTGATAAAGGCAGTATCATGGAGCCTTATACATCCGTGCTTCTTAACTGGAACGTGGTGGAAAAGCGTATCCGTGAACTGATCGCAGAGGATAAGTACCTGTCTCCAAAGGCGAAGGAAGCCTATGCAGAATATAAAAAGGAGCAGGAAAAAGAGGCACTTGCGGATGAGCAGGAAAAACTTGTTGATGCCATTGAAGCCGGGGATGCACAGGAAGAGCCGGAAAGCAAAGAGGCAGATCATAATCCCGAATTTGGTTCGCCTGTCGGACGGGGAGAAAACAGCCGCTGGTCGATAGTCCATGAGGCGGATGATGAAAATGATAATCCCCAGGAGTGGGCAACAAAGCTCCCTTCCGGTCAGTATGTATGGATAGACCGTGAGGAAGATGGCTCATATGGAATACATCCGACAGCTGATTCTTTTGCTGCTCCTACGGAAACCTTCAGGACTCTTGAAGAGGCGCAGGAGTATGTTGATGAGACCATGCGGGGAGATTTAGAGCAGGAGTCTCCGACATATACAATCTATCAGATATCGGATGAAGCTGAGGACAGGCGGGATATCATCTTTGAGAATCTGGAGCATCTGCAGAACAGAGGACTGTCTGTTGATGCGGCAAATTACGAAGCTGTCTATACCGGAGAACTGGAGGAAGGAACTACCCTCGATGATCTTTATGAGAAGTTCAACATAGACCATCCCGTAGATTACAAGGGACGATCCATGTCCGTATCGGATGTGGTGGTGCTGCATCAGAATGGTGAGGACAAGGCATATTTCGTGGATTCATTTGGATTTTCGGAAGTGCCGGAGTTTTTGCGTGATAAAGAAGCAGTCCTTACACCTGAGCAGGAGCAGGCAAAAGAGCTTATCAATGAGTTCTGCTACAGGGAGTATGACCATGATGCGGATTTCTCTGACCTTTCCAATGTGGAGATAGCTTATACCGACCTTACGGATGAAGCAGATGGAAAAGAGTACCCGATACAGGCTTCTGTAGACCTTGAGCATAACAGCATCCGTCTTGCGATTGACGGCCAGATCATTTCTCAGAATGAATATGATACCCTTACCGACCTTATAGAAAATGAGCTTAAGTACCTTGATTTTGACGAGCTTACCTATGTATCGGAAGAGGACTGGGAGAAGTTCCATAACGTGGAGCTTACCGCAGAGGATATACAGAATATTTCTTATATCGGAGCGGAGTACAGTAATTTCGGGCATACTGCGGAGTATGAGCTTGAAGCAGATATCCGGGGCGAGCGTCAGAAGATCCGGTATGAGGTCACAAGGCATGACGGAGATGAAGAGAGCTTTTCTATCCATACCGAAGGTAACGATATTTATGACAGGCTCTCCGAACCGGAGCTTCGCAAGCTGGAAGAGAAGCTGTCGGATGAAGTAAGGGTCGGGCAGTATGAAAAGAAGATTGAAAAAGCAGATAGTCTTGATGCAGTTAAGAACATCCAGTATGAGTTTATGGATGATGAGAGCTTTCCAAGGAGGCTTGCCGGAAGGTTCTGGGAGTCCTATAACGCAAGGGAAGCGGAACTGTCTGAGACGGCAAAGGTTGAAGCGAAGAATTTCCGTATTACAGATGATGACCTGGGAAAAGGCAGCGCAAAGGAAAAGTTCCGTGGCAATATCAGGGCGATTACAACCTTGAAGCAGATTGAGGACGAACACAGGACAGCAACGCCGGAGGAACAGCAGATTTTATCAAAGTATGTCGGCTGGGGCGGACTTGCGGATGCCTTTGATGAAAGTAAGAGCAACTGGTCTGCAGAATATCAGGAATTAAAGAGTGTGCTGACACCGGAGGAGTACAATTCCGCAAGGGAGAGTACCCTTAATGCACATTTCACAAGCCCCGTGATCATAAGAAATATCTATGAAGCACTGGGACAGATGGGCTTTGAAAAGGGAAATATCCTTGAACCTGCCATGGGTGTAGGTAATTTCTTCGGTATGCTGCCGGAAGAAATGCAGGATAGTAAGTTATACGGAGTGGAGCTTGATGATCTGACAGGACGTATAGCAAAGCAACTCTATCCGCAGGCAGATGTGCGTATCAGCGGATATGAAAAGACTGATTTTCAGAATGATTTCTTTGATGTTGCTGTGGGAAATGTGCCGTTCGGGAATTATAAGGTAAGCGACAAGCCCTATGATAAGCTGAATTTTCAGATCCATGATTATTTCTTTGCAAAAACACTGGATAAGGTAAGACCGGGTGGTATCGTAGCATTTGTTACAAGCAAGGGAACCATGGATAAGCAAAGTCCGCAGGTGAGAAAATACCTTGCTCAAAGGGCAGAGCTGCTCGGAGCGGTGAGACTTCCCAATACAGCCTTTAAGGAGAATGCCGGAACAGAAGTAACGTCCGACATTCTTTTTTTTCAGAAAAGAGACAGGCTGATGGATATCGAGCCGGATTGGGTGCATCTTGGAATGGATGCAAACGGTATCGCCATGAACCAGTATTTTGCCGACCATCCGGAGATGATCGTAGGAAAAATGGAGATGGTATCCGGGCCTTTTGGTATGGAGAGTACCTGTGTGCCGGATGATAGCAGACCTTTTGAAGAGCAGCTCTGTGAAGCGATAAATAATATCCATGCAGAATATGAAGCGGTGGAGCTTTCAGCGGACGAGCTTGGAAAGTCTGACCTTGAAGTAATACCGGCGGATCCGAATGTGAAGAATTACAGCTTCTGCATGGTGGATGATCATGTGTATTATCGTGAGAATTCCGTTATGAAGCCTGCCGATGTGTCAGATACCATGGAAGACCGCATCAAGGGTATGATCGCAATCCGTGACTGTACGCAGGAACTTATTCAGATGCAGATGGAGGATTATCCCGATGTAGCCATTACTGAGAAACAGGCAGAACTGAACGGATTATATGATAAGTTTTCCGATAAATACGGGCTTATCAGTTCCCAGACCAATAAGAGAGCTTTTAATCAGGACAGCAGCTATTGTCTGTTATGTTCTTTGGAGAAGCTGGACGACGAGGGCAAGTTCCTTGGAAAAGCGGATATGTTCACGAAGCGTACCATCAAACACGCAGAGGTGGTGACAAGCGTTGATACCGCAAGCGAGGCACTGGCGGTCTCCCTAGCTGAAAAAGCCAAGGTAGACCTTGACTATATGGCAGAGCTTACGGGAAAGGAAAAAGAAGCCATAACCGAGGAGCTGGCAGGAGTTATATTCCGGAATCCTTTGACAGACCAGTGGGAGACAGCAGATGAGTATCTGTCCGGTAATGTCCGTGAGAAGCTGTCCATAGCAAAGAACTATGCGGAGAATCACCCGGAGTATCAGGTGAATGTGGCGCATCTTGAACAGGTAATGCCAAAAGACCTTGAAGCATCGGATATCGAAGTACGTCTTGGGGCAACATGGGTAGACTCGAAATATATCGAGGACTTTATGCGTGAGACTTTCCAGACACCTGGATATCTTTTTGACCGGAATGTCATGGGCATACAGTATTCGGATGTGACCGGGCTTTGGAATGTAAAGGGTAAGAATGCAGACTATGGCAATACCCTTGCCAACATGACCTTCGGTACCGGCAGGGCAAATGCCTATAAGATACTGGAGGACAGCTTAAACCTTAAGGATGTGCGTATCTATGATACTATCGTGGAGGATGGCAAGGAAAAGAGGGTGCTTAACAAAAAGGAGACTACCCTTGCCGCACAGAAGCAGGAGGCAATCCGTGAAGCTTTTAAGGATTGGATTTTTAAGGATCCGGAGCGGAGAGCTGATCTTGTAAAGGTCTATAATGAGCGTTTCAATTCTACAAGACCAAGGGAATATGACGGTTCACACTTGCAGTTCCCGGGTATGACACCGGATATAGAGCTGAAACCTCATCAGAAAAATGCGGTAGCCCATGTGCTTTACGGAGATAATACGCTCCTTGCACACTGCGTTGGTGCCGGCAAGACCTTTGAAATGACTGCGGCGGCCATGGAACTGAAAAGGTTGGGGCTTGCTCAGAAGTCGCTGTTTGTAGTACCAAACCATTTGACAGAGCAGTGGGCATCAGATTTCTTAAGGCTTTATCCAGGAGCAAATATCCTTGCGGCAACTAAGAAGGACTTTGAGCCTGCAAACCGTAAGAAGTTCTGTTCCCGTATTGCTACGGGTGATTATGATGCTGTGATCATCGGACATACCCAGTTTGAAAAAATTCCGCTGTCACAGGAAAGGCAGGTGGCGATACTGGAGCGGCAGATAGATGAGATCACGGAAGCCATTGCTCAGACGAAAGCTGACAGGGGTGAGCGATATACCATCAAACAGATGGAAAAATCCAAGAAGCAGCTTATGACAAGGCTTGATAAATTAAATGACCAGTCCCGTAAGGATAATGTCGTAACCTTTGAGCAATTGGGCGTTGACAGACTGTTTGTGGACGAGAGCCACAGCTACAAAAATCTTTTCCTATATACGAAAATGAGGAATGTGGCAGGTATCGCACAGACCGAGGCTCAGAAGTCACAGGATATGTTTAACAAGTGCCAGTACCTCGATGAGCTGACGGGTGGTAAGGGTGTTACCTTTGCAACCGGAACCCCTATCAGCAACAGCATGACGGAGCTTTATACCAATATGAGATACCTTCAGTATGGTACGCTTCAGAAGCTGGGGCTTGGACAGTTCGATGCATGGGCGGCTAATTTTGGAGATACACAGACTGCAATAGAGCTTGCGCCGGAAGGAACCGGATACAGGGCTAAGACAAGGTTTGCGAAGTTCTTTAACCTGCCGGAGCTGATTGCACTTTTTAAGGAGAGCGCCGATATACAGACACCGGATATGTTAAAGCTCCCTGTGCCGGAGGCAGAGTATGAGAATGTGACATTAAAGCCGTCAGAGGCACAGAAGGAAATGGTGGCATCCCTGGCAGACAGAGCAGAGCGGGTGCGTAACCGTATGGTGGATTCTTCCGTTGACAATATGCTTAAGATCACTAACGACGGGCGTAAGCTGGCACTTGATCAGAGGCTTATGAACGATATGCTGCCGGATGATCCTAACAGCAAGTCCAGTGTATGTGTGGAGAAAGCATTTGAGATATGGGAGGAGACAAAAGATAAGCGGTCAGCCCAACTCATTTTTTGCGACCTTTCGACACCCAAAGGGGACGGAACCTTTAATGTTTATGAGGATATCAGAGACAAGCTGATAGCAAAAGGAGTACCACCGGAAGAGATAGCTTTTATCCATGATGCGAATACCGAAACGAGGAAAGCGGAGCTGTTTGGCAAAGTAAGAAGCGGACAGGTCCGTTTTTTATTGGGATCAACGCAGAAAATGGGAGCCGGTACGAATGTGCAGGACAGGCTGATAGCTTTACACCACCTTGATGTGCCTTGGAGACCGTCTGACATTGAACAGCAGGAAGGTCGTATCTTACGGCAGGGCAATACAAACCCGAAGGTTAAGATTTTCCGCTATGTCACGGAAGGGACATTTGACGCCTACTCGTGGCAACTTATCGAGAACAAGCAGAAGTTCATCGGGCAGATCATGACAAGCAAATCTCCGGTCAGAAGCTGTGAGGATATCGATGAGGCAGCTCTTACTTATGCAGAGGTTAAGGCACTGGCAACAGGTAATCCGTACATTAAGGAAAAGATGGACTTGGATATCCAGGTATCGAAGCTGAAACTTATGAAAGCGAACCATACCAGTCAGAAGTATCGACTGGAGGACAATATCGCAAAGAACTATCCTCAGCAGATATCGGCACTAAAGGAACGTATCGCTGGAATGAAGGCAGATATTGCCACTTACAATGCCAACAAGCCTGCGGATAAGGATATCTTTACCATGACGGTAGCCGGAAAGACCTATGATGACAGGAAGGAAGCCGGGACAGCGATCATCGGTATCTGTAAGGATATGAAGCAGGCAAATGTGGCTGTGCCAATCGGTGAGTATCTGGGCATGAAGATGAATGTAACCTTTGATTCATTTTTCAGGAAGTTTACGCTGAACATGAAGGGAAAACTCAGCCATGAAGTGGAGATTGGCTCTGACCCGTCCGGTAACATTACCC